>Ga0157376_10000020_pt1 | contig 246318 bp, 199 predicted proteins | sample M45metaG_FD_121801 | JGI IMG/M metagenome (GOLD analysis project Ga0157376, IMG submission 121801) | Miscanthus rhizosphere microbial communities from Kellogg Biological Station, Michigan, USA - M4-5 metaG | ecosystem: Host-associated > Plants > Roots > Rhizosphere > Soil | place: USA... | reverse complement strand
CACTCTCGATCGTCCTCTTCGCGTCCGAAGAGGCTGATTGCAACGGAGAAGACAAAAAAGCAATCAGCAAGGAAAAGACCCGTCCTTGACAATCGCTTTCATAGAACACTCTTGTCTGTGCTGCTGATGCTCGGGACGACTGAAAATCGGAGCCGCCCATGCCGCTGACCACCTACCTCGATGCCATCCGCGAGGCGATGGTCGAGGAGATGCGGCGCGATCCGCGCGTCTTTCTCATCGGCGAAGACGTCGGTGCGTATGGCGGCGCGTTCAAGGCCAGCGACGGCATGATCGACGAGTTCGGCGCGGAGCGCGTCATCGACACGCCGATCTCCGAGGTCGCGATTGTCGGCGCGGCGTCGGGCGCGGCGCTGATGGGGATGCGGCCCATCGCGGAGATGCAGTTCATCGACTTCATCACCTGCGCGTACGACATGCTCGTCAACTTCACCGCCACCTCGCGATATCGCGTCGGGAGCTCATGCCCGATCGTCGTGCGCGGTCCGGCTGGCGGCGGCACGCATGGCGGACCGTTTCACTCGCTCAATCCCGAGGCCATGTTCATGAATCGGCCGGGGCTGAAGATCGTCGCGCCGGGGACCGCATACGACGCCAAGGGGTTGCTGAAAGCTGCGATTCGCGATGACGATCCAGTGCTCTTCATCGAGCACAAGTTTCTCTACCGCCGCATCAAGGAAGAGTTGCCGGCGGACGACTACATCGTCCCGATCGGCAAAGCCAACATTCGCCGCAGCGGGAAAGACCTCACCATCATCACGTGGGGCTCGATGATCTACGTCGCCGACGATGCCGCGGCGGAGTTGGCGAAGGACGGCGTGTCGGCCGAGGTCATCGACCTGCGATCGATCCTGCCGTTCGATGAGGAAGCGATCCTGAGCTCCGTCGCCAAAACGAATCGCGTCATCATCCTGCACGAAGCGCCACTGACCGGCGGCGCGGGCGCCGAATTCGCAGCACGCATCGCCGAGAAAGCGTTCGACTACCTGGACGCGCCGATCAAACGCGTGGCCGCGATCGACGTTCCCACGCCGTACTCGCCGCCGCTGGAGGCGTTCTATCTGCCGAATCGCGATAAAGTTCTGGCCGCGGCAAGAGAACTGCTTGCCTATTAATCAGGAGCTACCCCGCAATGCCTATTGATGTCGTCATGCCCCAGATGGGCGAATCGATCGCCGAAGGAACCATCGTCAAGTGGCTGAAAAAGCCCGGCGACAAAGTCGAGCGCGACGAGCCCCTTCTCGAAATCTCCACCGACAAAGTCGACGCCGAGATCCCTTCGCCGTCGTCCGGAACGCTGACCGAGATCATCGCCCAGGAAGGGCAGACCGTCGGCGTGAACAGCGTGGTCGCCCGGATCGGCGCCGACGGCGAAGCGGCCGGGGCCAGCGCACCTGCGCCCGCTGCCGCTGCACCGCCGCCCCAACCCGAAGCTGCCGCCGCGAAACCGGAGCCGCCTCCTGCGCCGGCGCCGGAGCCTCCGGCGCAGATCGACACACAGCGTCCCGAAACGCGCGTCGAAGCGCCGCCCGCGCAGACGGCCGCCGCGACCGAGCAGAACGAAGACGAAAACGTCGCCTCACTCGACGAGCGGCGCCGCACCAAGTCCTCCCCGCTCGTCCGCAAGATTGCGCAGGAAAACAACGTCGACATCTCGCAGCTTCAAGGCTCCGGCGTCTCCGGCCGCGTCACCAAGAACGACATCCTCGACTTTCTGCAGCAGCCGAAGCCCGCCGCGGCGGCGCAACCGGCAGCGCAACAGCAACAGCAGCAACCGGCGCCCGCGCCGCGTCCGCCCGCGATGACCTTCGCATCCGGCGAGAACAATCGCATCGAGCCGCTCTCGGTGATGCGCAAGAAGATCGCGCAGCACATGGTGTTGTCGAAGCAGACCTCGGCGCACGTCACCACCGTCTTCGAAGTCGACTTCACCGCCATCGACAAACTCCGCCGCCAGTACAAAGACGCGTACGTCGAGCGCGGCACCAAGCTCACCTTCCTGCCGTTCATCATCCAGGCGGTCGTGGCCGGTCTGCGCGAGTTCCCCATCATCAACGCCTCGATGGACGACGCCTCGGTCATCTACCACCGCGACCTCAACATCGGCATCGCCGTCGCCCTCGATTGGGGCCTGATCGTCCCGGTCGTGAAAAACGCGGACGAGAAAAACATCCTCGGCCTCTCCAAAACGATCAACGACCTCGGCGAGCGCGCCCGCACGAAGAAGCTCGCGCCCGACGACGTGCAGGGCGGCACGTTCACGATCACGAATCCCGGCATCTACGGAGGACTTTTCGGCACTCCGATCATCAACCAGCCGCAGGTAGCCATCCTCGGCGTCGGCGGCGTGAAGAAGCGCCCGGTCGTCGTCGAGACCAAGGAAGCCGACTTCATCGCCATCCGCTCGATGTGCATCCTCTCGCTCACTTTCGATCACCGCCTCATCGACGGCGCGGTGGCCGATCAGTTCATGGCGAAAGTGAAAGCCTTCATCGAAGCAGGACAGTTCACGCTGTAGACGAAATTGAGGCGCCGCCGCAACGCGCGGCGGCGCCTCAAGCGATTACGGCTTCGTTGCGAAGACGATGAGGTCCGAAATCCCGAACGTCTTGCCGTCGCGGCAAACCTCGGGATACGGCTTCCACTTCGGGTCCTGCGCGATGAACGAATGGTTGTCGCCGATCAGCAGCCCGACGAACACCTCGGTCACGATGCGCGCCCCCACCTTCCCCAGGCGGCGGCCGCCGTGGTCGTGCTGCGACTCCGACAGAATGTAGAACCAGAGCGGCGCATTGTTTCGAAAATTTTCGCTCAGTGAAACGAGCGTCGGGTTCGTCGAATCGTCAGGCGCCTTGCCTACCTTCAGATCTTTCTCATCGAGGACCTTGATGCCCATGTGGCGCGCGACGCGCTGGCCGGACGGAAGGCGCATTCGAAGGCCGCGGATGAGATTGCGCTCGGCCAGCGACGCCGGATTCTTGGCCACCGACGGCGGCAGTTTGCCCAGCGGGTTAACGAGCGAGGAATCGATCTTGTACGCCGGCTGAATACGCTTGGGGTCACGCGGCGGCGCCTTCGGATCGATCGGGAAGAAGAGCTTCCACTCGATCGCCCATTCCTTGGGAAAAACACGGAAGCCGCGCAAATTCGGATCGGCATCCGCGAAGATCGGGAAACGCGGAACATTCCGGTTCAACCGATAGATCGGACGAATCATCGAATGGCCGAAGCGGTAGGCAGCCACGGAGAACTCCACCGGCATGAACGGCTCGTTCTTCCAGCGGAAAAAGTGCAGGCGCGGCTTCTCTTCCGTGATCGGTTTCTTGCTCTTCAGGTTCGGCAGAACGTCATCGACGACGTCGTGTCCGGCGATGGTCGGCAGGAAATCGTTGAACACCGCCCATTGATAGTGGCGGCGCACGGCGCGCTGCACTTCCGCAAATGTCGCATCACGGAAGCGCCGCGCAGATTCGACCTCCACCATCTTGTTGTGAAAGCGAAGCATCGTCCCCTGGAGCTGCGAGACGATGACGTTTTCGTCGTTGCGCGGATCGCCGATCAACGCTCGCTGCTTCGGCACGTTGCGGATCAGGTCACGGGTGCCGTTGTCGTCGGGATTGCCCTCGAGATTTGTGCCGAGGAGCATGTGTACGCCGTCGTCGTCATAGAGATACGGTTGATCGTCGGGTCCGCGTCCGTAAACGCAGTCGAGGTCGAACCGTGGCGTACGGAAATCGACCAGCCCGTCAGGATCGTTTGTTTTCTGCAGGCTACTGGCGGGGTCGAACGTCAGATCGTGATCGATGAACTGGCCGAAGTAGGTGTAACCGGCGCTGATGTCCGGATTCTCTTCGTCGTCGTCCTCGGTCTCCGGAGTCGGCGGATCTTCCCGTTTCGCCGTCATCTTCCTGGCCAGCGTCCTCAGATCGTCCTCGGTATGCTCAGCAGGAGTGAGCGTCCGGAACATGCGGCCGAACCGTCCCTCGAATTCCTCGGAACCGCGTGGCGCTTCGAGCCCGCGAAGGCCTACGCCATGCGGACGGATGTAGTTCTTGAAGTTAAACCGCGTAGCTTTATCCAGATCCTGATCCATCGATTTGTCCTGATCCATCGATTTCGTCTCCTTTCGATAAGGAGTGACGTACAAGCCCGGTTGTTTCACCATCAATATTGGAAGGTCGAGTTACTTAACGGATCATGAGACGCCTAGCGATCACAGCAATTCTGTGCTTCGCCGCTTCCGCGGCTCACGCCCAATTCATCCCGCCCGTCCTGAAAGGCGTCAAAGGAGACGGCACGCCGCGACAGACCAACGGGCCCATCCCCTTCCCTGCCGCCGATGAGAAGTGGCTGCTGGCGCGCTCGAAACACTTCGTCTTCATCAGCAGCGCGGACGAGAACCGGACCCGCTCCGTGGCCGCGGAGTTGGAGACGTTAGCCTCCGCGTTGACGCAGGTCGACTCCACCTTCAGCGCGCCGACCGCCACTCCGACGCGCGTCATCCTCTTCACGCGGCGCCGCGAAAGCCGGCCGTACTTCGACATGCTGCTGAATCGCCGCGACGCCAACGTCAGCGGCGTCTTCGTCTCGCAGCGCGAAGGCGGATCGATGCTTATCAACCAGAACTACAGCTGGCAAGGCGGCGAGCGCGCGCCGCTGCACGAACTCGTGCACTACCTCATGCAATCAGGCGACGCGCATGCGCCGCTCTGGCTCGAGGAAGGGATCGCCGAGTACTTCAGCAACGCCACGATCCGATCGCGATCCATTTCTGCCGGCGAGCCGATGACCGGCCACGTTTCCGTATTGCGTCAGCGTTCGCGGATTCCGCTGCCGGATCTTTTCAAAGCCACGCGCGAGTCGGACATCTACAACGACAGCATCGCGCAGTCGACCTTTTACGCCGAGTCCTGGGCCATCGTCGACTGGCTCGTGCGCACCTCCGGGCGCAACGGCGGCGACTTTTACGACTTCGTCCACGATCTCGCACACGGCGCCACGGTCGAAGCGTCTCTGAAGACGCGATACCACCGCACCTTGCGCGACGTCGACGCGGCGCTCACCCGCTACTCCTCGCCGCAGCGCGCGGCCTGGGCGATCACGCTCAGCGTTCCAGCCACCGACACGAATGTCACCGTCGAGCCGCTCGACCGCGCCGCCACGCTCTACGAGCTCGGTCATTTCCTCTCCGGCCTCGAAGAGCTCGCGCCCGATGCCGAGCGTCACTATCGCGCCGCGCTCGATGCCAATCCGCGCCACGCGCGCTCCCTGGCCGGCCTGGGCATGCTGCGCGCGGCGGCGGGAAAGTACGCCGAGGCGATGGAGTTTTTCGAGAAAGCAATCGCTGCCGATCCGAATGACGTCGAGGTCGCGCTGTCGTACGCCGAAGCGCTGATGCAGGACCAGATCGGCGCGGTCGCGGAGAGCACCGGGGCCGCCGAGGACGACATCACCCGATTCCGCAAAGCGCGCACGCTCGTGCAGCGCGCTCTCGAACATCGCACCGATCCCGCCTTCCCGCTCGGCCGCGCCATCGGCGACCTCGGCACGACCTACAGCGTCGAGGACGACGTCACGCCCGGCATCGCCGCGCTCGAGCAGGCATCGAGCCTGCTGCCGGGCCGCACCGATTTCGCGCTGCACCTGCTGGCGATGTATCGCCGCGTTGGCAATCGCGCCAAAGCCGATCCGCTCTTCGCACAACTCGACGCGATGCACAAACCGCAGCTCTCCTTCGCCGCCCGCGCGGTCATCGTCCGCGCCGAGCTGACGCGGGCGAACGCGCTCACGCACGACGGCCGCCTCGACGAAGCCGCCGCCATCGTCCGCGACCTCGCTGCCAACACCGCCGATGCCAACGCCCGCCGCGACTTCGAGAAACAAGCCGCCGAACTGACGCGCGTCGCCGCCCAGAACCGCCAGATCGACGCCTACAACAAAATCATCGCCCAGGTGAACAACGGCAATTACCACGACGCCGTCAAAGCGCTGGCCGAGTTCCTCACCACCGCCAGCGACCCCGAAATCGTCCGTGACGCGAAGAAGCTGCAGAAGCGGCTCGCCGATTACCGTCCGTAGGCGCGCCACAGTAGCGCCGTCGGCTCGACGGCTGTACCGCCGCCGGCTCGGCGGCAAGTTAACGCGCGGATCAAGTTACGTCCGCGTCTCCTGGGAACGCGGGCGTCTCGCCCGCCGTACTTGGCAAGATCCTGCTCAACTGCGGGCGGGACGCCCGCGCTCCCAGGCGGCAAGTCAGAAGCGCCAGGGAGCCACTGGCGGTCCAGCCGCCGGGCCGGCGGCGCTACGCGGCGAAATCTGCGCGAAAGCTCTTCGGTTGTCCCAAGCCGTGATGCGCGTGTGTGAGCTCCGCAACCTTCATCTCGTCACGTACGAGAACGGCATGCGGCTCCAGCAGAAGCTCGTGGAGTTGCGGCAGGAAGAGGCCATTCCCGATCAGCTCCTACTGCTCGAACATCCGCCCGTCATCACCCTCGGGCGCGGCGGCGACGTCCGCAACCTCATCGCGCCCGCGGCCACGCTCGATGCGCAGCGCGTCCGTTTTTTCGAGACTACGCGCGGCGGTGACATCACCTATCACGGTCCCGGCCAGCTCGTCGGCTATCCGATCATTCACCTCGGCGAAGGCAAGCGCGACGTGCGCAAGTACGTGACGAAGCTCGAAGAGGTGCTGATCCAAACGGTTGCCGAATACGGCATCACCGCCGATCGCGCCGACGGAAAACGCGGCATCTGGGTCGGCAACGACAAGATCGCCGCGATCGGCGTCCGCATCGCGCGATGGATCACCTCGCACGGCTTCGCGCTCAACGTGACGACGAACCTCGATCACTTCCGCCTCATCACACCGTGCGGCCTGCATGGAACCGGCGTGACTTCGATCTCGAAACTCATCGGCCGCGACGTCGCCCTCGCCGAAGTCCGCGAGATCGTCGCCGCGAAATTCGCCGAAGTCTTCGAGCGCAACGTCGTGCCGCGATCGGAGAGCATCCGCCTCGTCAAAATCCTCGTCCACGACGGCGAGCGCGTCCTGCTTCTGCATCGCCGTCCCGAGCGCGGCAACTTCTGGCAACCGATCACCGGCTCGATCGAAGAGGGCGAGTCGCCGATCGACACCGCGCGCCGCGAGTTGATCGAAGAAACGGGACACGCCGGTGAGCCGGAAGCGATCGATCTCGAGCAGTCGTTCATGATCGAGTCGCACTTCCTCGCCGCGAAATATCCGCCGCCGATCATCGCCTCGGAGATCGGATTCGCAGTCGAAGTCCCTCCCGGAATGCCGGTCCGGCTCGACGCGGATGAGCACGACCGCTGCGGCTGGTTCACATTCGCCGAGGCCTATGAAAGGATCAAGTGGACCGACGACCGCGAGGCGTTGGAGAAGGTGCAGGCGCGGCTGCCGTCGTTTGCACACCAGTAAAAATGACTTCTGCCATCGACTCCGCTCCCAAAAACCGCCGCGCCGGACATCGTCCCGAGTGGCTGAAGATCCGCGTGCCGGGCGACCTCGCGCAGCTTCCCGTCTCGAAGCTGATGAACGATCTCGCGCTCAATACCGTCTGCCAGGAAGCGCGTTGCCCGAACATCTTCGAATGCTGGAACGCCGGCACCGCCACGTTCATGATCCTCGGCGAGATCTGCACGCGCCGCTGTACCTTCTGCGCGGTCGGCAAAGGGAAGCCGCTCGCCGCCGATGCCGACGAGCCGCGGCGCGTGGCCGAGGCCGTGTCGAAGATGGGGGTGAAGCATGCGGTGATCACGATGGTCAATCGCGACGACATGCCCGACGGCGGCGCGGAACATCTCGCGCAGACCGTGCTCGCCGTGCGCGAACAGACCGGCGCCGCGGTGGAGGTTCTCATCTCCGATCTCGAAGGCAACCGCGACGCGCTTCGCACCGTCATCGCCTCGGCGCCGGAAGTCCTCGCGCACAACGTCGAGACCGTGCCGCGGCTCTACCCGGCCGTGCGTCCCGTCGCCAAGTACAAACGCTCGCTCGACGTCCTGCACTGGGCCGGCGACGAGCGTAACGTCAACATGTTGACGAAATCGTCCCTCATGCTCGGCCTCGGCGAAACGGAAGAGGAAGTGCTGGAAGTCGCCTCCGACCTCCGCGGCGCCGGCGTCGACATCATTACCTTCGGCCAATACCTCGCGCCCACCGGCAACCACCACCCCGTCCGCCGCTACTACACCCCCGACGAGTTCACCACCCTCGGCGACAAAGCCCGAGCCCTCGGCTTCCATCACGTCGAGTCGGCGCCACTGGTTCGCAGTTCCTACATGGCCCACCGGGCTCTCGAGTAGCGATTACAATCGCCCGATGCCGCGGGTCATTTTCGTCGACGAAGGAAAAGCCGCGGAGTTCCCGGAGGGATCGACGCTGTTAACCTGCACCATGGCCATGGACGTCCGCATCAGCCACGTCTGCGGCGGCGACGGTGCGTGCGGGACTTGCAGGGTGGAAGTGATCGACGGCTGGGACAACCTCACGCCGCCGACCCCCGACGAAACATACAAAGAGCTCGAAGCGCCCTATCGCCTGTCGTGCCAGTCAAAACTGCTCGGCGATGTAATCTTGAAAGTAGCGAAAATTGAGTGAATGGATTCTGAAAAATGACCGCAATTGAAACCACCCCCGCCACCCTCACCAACCAGCAGCTCAACACCGTTTTCCAGTACACCGTCGAGGCGTACAAAACGTTCGAGAAGCTGGCCGAGAACCTTCCCAATCCGCTGACGGCGAACATGTTCAAGCAGTTCGCCGTCGACGAGCGGGCCACGCGCGATCTCATCGAGATGAAGATCGCAGCCACCGGCACATCGCGCAGCAAAGTCACGCTCGCCAATGACCTCGCCTTCCAGGACATCCTCGAAGGCGATCTGTCGTACCGCGAGACCACGGAGTTTCTCATCGCGCGCGAGCGGACGATGGAACGCAAGCTCGCGGAACTCGGCCGCGGCGTCTCCGCCATCGAACGCGCCTTCCTCGTCTACCTCGGCGCGTCCAAACGCGCGCACATCGTCGAGCTGGAACGCGAGCTGGAGCTGACGAAACTCGACCGCGACTGGTTCAAACGCGAGGACGCCGAAACCCGCCTGGTGCGCGGCGCGGCCACGGAATGAACGTTTCGATCACACAGACCGCGGCCGAGCATCTCCACCAAGAGCTGGACGGCCGCATCCTGCGCATCGCCTTCACCACCGGCTGCGGCGGCAGCGGCTATCGACTCGCCTACGCCGACGCCCCCATCGACGGCGACGAAGTCGTAAACGTCAACGGCATCCGCATCGCCCTCGACGACATGTCCGCCTCCCGCCTCGACGGCGCCATCATCCAATACGACGCCGATGAAGACGGCTATCTGCTCGATCATCCCGATGCGGTCAGCGCCGTCTGGTGCGGGTGAAAGGTCTCCACCACAAAGACACAAAGAACACGAAGAAAATCTCTTTGTGTCCTTTGTGCCTTTGTGGTGAAACGCCTCAGCCCTGCGACGCAAACTCCAGCGCGTGGTACGTGATGATCAGATCCGCCCCCGCGCGTTTGATCGACGTCAGGATCTCGTTCATCACCCGCGCACCATCGATCCATCCGCGCTCGGCCGCGGCCTTCACCATCGAATACTCGCCGCTGACGTTGTAGGCCGCAACGGGCAAATCGAAGTTGTCGCGCGCGGCGCGGATGACGTCGAGGTACGACAGCGCCGGCTTGACCATGATCATGTCCGCGCCTTCGTCGACGTCCAGCTCCATCTCGCGGATGGCCTCGCGGATGTTGGCCGGATCCATCTGATAGCTGCGCCGGTCGCCGAACTGCGGCGCCGATTCGGCGGCCTCGCGGAACGGCCCGTAAAACCCCGACGCATACTTTGCCGAATACGCCATGATCCCTACCTCGGCCAGACTGGCGTCATCCAGCGCCTCGCGGATCGCGGCCACGCGTCCGTCCATCATGTCCGACGGCGCCACGAAATCGGCGCCCGCCGCGGCGAACGACACCGCCTGTTTCGCCAGCAGCGGCAGGGTCTGATCGTTGTCGACATCCTTCGTCCCGTTGTGATCGACGATGACGCCGCAGTGGCCGTGATCGGTGTACTCGCAGAGGCAGACGTCCGCCATCACCGTCATCTGCGGCACCGCGCGTTTGATCGCTTCGATGGCCGACTGCACCGGGCCGGACGGATCCCAAGACGAGGACCCGATCCCATCCTTGTACTCGGGGAGCCCGAACAGCAGCAGCGCGCGGATGCCGAGGTCGTAGGCGCGGCGGGCCTCGTCGACGGCTTCGCGAACGCGAAGCTGCCAGACGCCGGGCATCGATCCGATCTCCACCTTCGGACGCGTGTTCGGCACGACGAAGAGCGGATAGATGAGGTCTTCCGGCCGAACCACCGTCTCGCGCACGAGCGCCCGGATCGATTCCGTTCGCCGCAGCCGGCGCGGACGCCGTTCGGGCGCGATCGCATCAAGTGTCGGCGGTGTCATCGCTTTCGTAGTCATCACCTTCTCCGTAGAAAAATGCGCGCGCGCACTCGGCCGAGCAGAAACGCCGTCCCGTGGCCCGATACGCGCAGTCGGCGCAGAAGTACTTGCCGCAGGCCACGCACCGGTCGAGCAGCGCGTCCTCTTCAGGATTGCCGCAACGGACGCAGTGCCGCCCCTCGACGTAGGACATGTGAGCGCTCCGCGCCGCCGAAATTTTCCGCGCCGCGCGGCGTTGAGTATATCCTCCGGACCGGCACGGCCGGCAGCGTTGGTCAGCCGGGCCTCCGTAATTTCCCACCCATGGCGGTGTAGCTCAGATGGTTAGAGCGGGCGTCTCATAAGCGCTAGGTCCCCAGTTCGACTCTGGGCACCGCCACCAACTCCCCTCGAAATAAAAAGATGCGACACTTCGCGGATGCGAATTGCAATGGCGGTTTGTCTCCTTGTCACCGGAAACCTGCTCGCGCAGATGGAGCAGCACGATCATCACGCCGAGGGGGTGGAGCGATTAGGCACGGTGGCGTTTTCGACTTCGTGCACGCCTGCGGCGCAGGCCAAGTTCACGCGTGCTGTCGCGTTGCTGCACTCGTTTTGGTACGAGGAGGCGGAGAAAGCGTTTACCGAAACGGCGGCCATCGATCCGCAGTGCGGGATGGCGTGGTGGGGCGTGGCCATGAGCAACTACCATCCGGTCTGGCCGAGTCCCTATTCGCCAGCCGAGCTGGCGCGCGGCGTCGTCGCGGCGGCGAAGGCCAAAGCCGTCGGCGCCAAGACGGAGCGCGAGAAGGGCTACATCGACGCCATCACCGCGTTTTATAACGATACCGATCACGTCGATCTCAACACGCGCGCACGCGCTTACGAAGCGGCGATGCAGCGCGTTTCGGCCGCGAATCCGAACGACGACGAGGCCGCGATCTTCTACGGACTCTCGCTCATCGCCCACGGCATGTCGATGCCTACCGACAAGACCTACGCGTACCAGAAACAGGCCGCGGAGATTTTCAACCGGCTGCTGAAAACGCATCCCGACCACCCCGGCATCGCGCACTACCTGATCCACTCCTTCGACTATCCGGCGCTCGCGCCGCTCGCGCTCAACGCCGCATACGCATACGCGAAGATCGCTCCCTCCTCCCCGCACGCCCTCCACATGCCCTCCCACATCTTCGTCCGCCTCGGCATGTGGCCGGAGACGATCGATTCGAATCTGAAATCGCAGAAAGCGGCGCGCGATCATGCGGCGATGACGCATCCCGGCGCGGTGGCCTTCGACGAGCTTCACGCATCCGACTATCTCGCCTACGCCTATCTCCAGATGGGCCAGGACGAATCAGTTCGTCAATTAGTTGACCATCTCGCGGCGATCAAGTCGCTCGACGTCGAAAATTTCGCCGCCTACTACGCGATGGCCTCTGTTCCCGCCCGCTATGCGCTGGAGCGCAAGCGATGGGCCGATGCCGCGGCGCTGACGGTTCAGCCGTCGAATTTTCCGTGGGATCGCTACGCGTACGCCGAGGCAGTGACGTATTTCGCGTCAGGCATGGGCAAGGCGCGCGGCGGAAATCCTGCCGGAGCGCGCGCTGATATCGAACAACTCAGACGGCTGCGGCAACTGCTGCTCGATCAGAAGAACGGCTATTGGGCCGATCAGGTCACGGTCCAGATCAACACCGTCGACGGCTGGACTGCGCATGCCGAGGGGCATGAGGATGTTGCGGAAGCAGCGCTGAGGAAGGCCGCCGATCTCGAGGACTCGATGGACAAGAGTCCCGTCACGCCGGGATCGATCCTTCCCGCCCGCGAGATGCTCGGCGACTTCCTCCTGGCAACGAATCGTCCGCAGGAAGCGCTCGATGCGTACGAGAGCTCATTGAAAAGTTCGCCGGGACGATTGAACGGACTCTCCGGCGCCGCGCATGCCGCGCAACTGTCGGGCGATCGCGAGAAGGCGCGCACGTATTACATGCAGGTCGCGAAGCTGCTTATGAATACACGCTGATGAAGCGCGCGGTGATCGCGGCGGCCATGGTCAGTTCCGCCGGCACGTGAACCAGCGGATGAATCGCGTTGTAAGTGTGGCTGGCGTTGGCGATGACGACGTGCGAGGCGTCGTCCGCGTACGACGCGATCTCGGCGGATTCCGCGACCGGCACGCTCTCGTCGCGCCCGCCGTGAATCACCAGCATCGGATGCTCGATCTGCGTCACGCATTTCAGGATGTCCAATCGATCGAGGTTGGATTCGATGTCGTCGAGCATGCGCGTCGACATCCGCATCATCTGTTTTGTGCGGGTGTTCTCCGCCTCGAGGTAGCCGACGCGGCGCCATAGCGATTTCGTGGCGTCGTCCCAGCGGTCGGTGCGCGCGATGGCGCTCCAGGTGACGATGCCGCAGAGGTTCTCGATGCTCTGTGCTGCGAGCAGCGAAACACCGCCGCCGCGCGAGTGACCGACCAGGAACGTCGGCACGTCGACGCGCTGCTGCGCGTAGCGAACCACCTTCTGCAAGTCCGCGATCTGTCCCGAATACGTATCGTCGGCGAACAGATCGAGGCGGTCGAACGTCTCCGGATTCTCGCCGATCCCGCTGCGCGACATGTTGAAACGGCAGACGGCGAAGCGATGATTGCAGAGCGTCTCACCGAGCCACGGAAAGAAGCCCCAGTCCTTGAAGCCCTTGAACCCGTGCACGATGACGGCAAGCGCCTTCGCTCCCGGCGGAATGTCGAGATCGCCGCGGATGGGAAGCCCTTCGTCGCTGAGGATGGTGAACTGCATGTTGTTCGTTCCTGTCATCCAGAGCCGCCGAGGCGACGTAGGCGCGAAGCGCTGGAGTCGCGTAGGACGGCGAAGGATCCCCGGCTGCTAACCCGGTTGGGCGGCGGTTTCAGCCGGGGATCCTTCACCGTCCTTCGCCGCTCCGCGCTGGCGCGCTACGCGGCTCCGGCGGTTCTGGATGACAACTCACACATTGAACCGGAACAAAATCACGTCTCCGTCCTGCACCACGTAATCTTTTCCTTCGCTGCGCATCTTCCCGGCGGCCTTTGCGGCCTGCTCGCCGCCGAGGGTGATGTAGTCGTCGTAGGCGATCGTTTCGGCGCGGATGAAGCCGCGTTCGAAATCGCTGTGAATCTTGCCGGCCGCCTGCGGACCTTTCGAGCCGCGCTCGATCGTCCAGGCCCGCGCTTCCTTCGGACCGGCGGTGAAAAACGTTTCGAGATTCAGGAGCTTGTACGCGGCGCGGATCAAAACGTTCAGGCCGGGCTCTTCGAGTCCCATCTCTTTCAAAAAGTCGGTGCGTTCGGCGGGAGGAAGATCGGAGATCTGCGCCTCGAGCTCGCCGCAGATGACCACCACTTCGCCCTTTTTGTCGGCGGCGATCGCGCGCACCTTCTGCAGCAGCGGCGTTTCTTTGCCGAGGTCGGATTCGGCGACGTTGGCGACGTAGAGGACCGGCTTGAGCGTGATGAGGTTCAGCTCGCGCAGCGACTCGCGCTCTTCGTCGGTGAAGTCGACCGCGCGCAACGGCGTCCCTTTGTCCGCGGCCGCCTTCGCTTTCTCCAGCGCCTCGGCCTGGGCGACGTACTCCTTCTGGCCGACTCGCGCGAGGCGTCCGACGCGGTCGAGCTTCTTGCCGACGGCATCCATGTCCGCCAGCAGCAGCTCGGTCTCGATCACCTCGATGTCGCGCTCCGGATCGACGGAGCCTTCGACGTGCACGACGTTGTCATCGACGAAGCAGCGCACGACGTGCAGGATGGCCTCGGTCTCGCGGATGTTGGCGAGGAACTGATTACCGAGCCCCTCCCCTTTCGACGCGCCGCGCACGAGGCCGGCGATGTCGACGACCTTGAGGTCGGTGTAGACGGTCTGCTTGCTCTGCGCCAGCGCGGCCAGCTTGTCGAGGCGCGCGTCGACGACCGGCACGATGCCGACGTTCGGTTCGATGGTGCAGAAGGGATAGTTCGCGCTCTGCGCCCCGGCGGCGGTGAGTGCGTTGAAGATCGTCGACTTGCCCACGTTCGGCAGCCCGACGATTCCGACAGAAAGACCCATGTGTGCGTTGCTCCTCTGAACTGCGGCGGGTGGAACGGATGCGCGGGGATCGCGATTCCGGGAGGCTGGCGGGAGAGGCAATGTTGAATGTTGAATGTTGAATGTTGAGTGTTGAATGAGGCGTGCGTCTCCTTCATTCAACATTCAACATTTCGCTTCTACGCCACGAGCCGAGCCGCCATCTCCGCCGCTCCCAACAGTCCCACTTTCGGATTGGTGATCAGGTTCACGGGAATAGCGGCGAGGATGTTCTGGAATCGTCCCTTGCGCAGGAAGGCCTCCATGAACTTGCCGTCGGTGAAGCAATCGACATTCTTGGCCGCGACGCCGCCGGCGAGGTAGACGCCGCCGCGCGCCAGCAGCCGCAGCGCCATGTTGCCCGCCTCGGCGCCGTAGATGTCGACGAAGATGGCGAACGTTTTCGCCGCGATCGGATCGCCATCCGCGAGCGCTTTCGCGATCTCCATCGGCAGAGTTTCGTCGTACTCGCGATCTTGTCCGAACAGGAAGTTGTGGATGTTCACCAGTCCCATTCCGGACAACAACCGCTCCCAACTGACGTGGCCATACTTCGCGTGAAGGTTGAGAAAAAGGCGCGCCTGCTCTTCATCCTGCGGCGCGAAATCGGCGTGTCCCCCCTCGGACGGCACCACGTTCCACTTCATCCCATCGTGAACGAGATTTGCTTCGCCGAGCCCCGTGCCCGCGCCGAGGATTGCGATCGGCGCGAAGTTCACGCGCGTGCCGGCGTTGAGGACGATGAAATCGGCCGGCGCGAGAATCGGAACGCCGAGAGCGACTGCATAGAAATCGTTGATGAGGGAGACGCGACCGATGCCGAACTGTTTAGCCAATGTTAGCGCGTCGATCTTCCACGTCAGGTTCGTGACCTCGGCACGATCGGCGAACACAGGTCCTGCGACGGCGAAACAGGCCGCATCGATCGGCGCGGGAACGTAGTCCTTCACGAACGCATCGAGCATCGCGTCGAACGTCGCATACGCGTTGCTCTCGTAGCGCTGCTCCGCAAGGACGGTGCGTCCCGATTGCGATGCATCGACCAGTTGCAGCAGCACCTTCGTCCCGCCGATGTCCCCCGCGACGATTTTCATGCGGCGTAGTTTTGCACAGGACGGTTGAACCACAGAGGCACAGAGGTTTTCTCCGTGTTCTCTGTGCCTCCGTGGTTAAAGCTTTTGCCTACATCGCCTCGTCCGCGCTCGTGCCGTAGATCGCCGGCAGCGGCACGTCGAGGAGGCGCAGGTAGACCGAGAGCTGGCCGCGATGGTGGTAGCTGTGATTCATCAGCACCGAGCGGACGAAGATGATCTTGCGCGTTTCGTTGAGCACGCCGCCGTTGCGCGAGATCACGAACGGCGCTTTCAGCGCGTCGTCGTCCATCGCCCCAAGCGTCGATTCGATCGCGGAGAGATTGCGGCGAAACGTCTCCACGAACTCCGGATTCTCCGGCATCGCCGGCGGGCCGCCGTTCTTGAGATCGAACTTCCCGTCGGACATCAACCGGACGGCAATCGACGGGATCGAGACAAGGTGCCAGGCCAGGCGGCCGAGCGTGAGCGACTTCGGATGCGGCGTCCAATCGAGCTTGTCGAGCGGGACGCGCTCCAGCATCCGCACCGTCGACTTTCCTTCCAGTTCCAGCTCCGCGATCAGGGCATTAGCGAGCGGCATTCAATTCCTCCGGCGTCATGATAGTGGCGCCGCCGGAATGTCGCCCGGCGGAAAACCGAAGCTGATACGGATCGCGGCGTACTCCGGATGCACGGCGCCCGATTTCGTTCGAATAATCAGCGGCGGCTCGATCCACGCTTCGCGTCCCGGCGGGAGGTCGGCGGCGCGCATGGCGGCGAAGAGGGAGATCATCGGCGGCTCGCCTTCTTTGAAGACGACGTCGCGGCGCCGCAGCAGGACTAACCCATTCGACGCCACCGCTTCCTCGGCGCGTTCGCGCTGGATGTACGGGAAGACGAAGACGAACATCCCGCCCGTTGCCAGGATGCGCGACGCGGCCGCGGCGTAGTCAGCAACCGAGCCGCGCATTTCGATCCGCGCCGGCACCGCCTGCGGATGCGCGGCGCCCGTGGCCGCGGAAGCAGGCCAGTACGGCGGCGAGCCGGTCACGAGATCGAACGGTTCTTCGTCGGCGAGAACGGAAGAACGCAGATCGCCTTCATAGACCGTAAATCGCGAATCGACCCCGTTGTAGCGAATGCTCTTCCGCGCCAGCCGCGCCGACATCGCCTGCGCCTCGACCGTGCAGAACGTCGCACCCGGAAGGCGCCATGCGCAGATCAGCGCCACCGATCCGATGCCCGATCCAAGGTCTGCGGCGCGGGAAACTCGAGGCGCCCATTGGGTGGCGTACCAGGCGGTCAGGACGTCGTCCGTCGAATAGCGATGGCCGCGCTCGTATTGGAAGATGCGAAACCAGCCGCAAAGGTAGTCGAGCGACTCCCCTTCCTCCACCTCGACACCGCGCGGCGGCAACGGTCCGGGCCGCTTCCATCCTCGGTATTCGTCGTCCTCGTCGTCGTGCAATAAACGAAACGCTCCTGGCGTCAACACGTATCACGAAAAGCAGGGACCAGGGACAAGGGATTAGGGACGAATTCGGATACCCTTCTCCCTCATTCTTTTGTCGCTCACCGCTTGTTCCTGCCGTACCACCACCAACGCCGCCGGCCGTGCCGGCACAAGGAGGCATCATTTGAAGGGAGCAGTTCGAAGACTGACCACATCGTTCTTCCTGCTTCTGACGATCACGGCGACCCTGCATGCGCAGGATCTGGCCTCGGCCGAGAAGCGCACCACCGTGCGCAAGCTCGACAACGGCCTGACAGTGATCGTCATGGAGCGCCCCGAAGCGCCCGTCTTTTCGTTCACCACGGTCGTGAACGTCGGATCGGCACAGGAAGTACCGGGGATCACCGGCCTCGCGCACATGTTCGAGCACATGGCGTTCAAAGGCACGACCAAAGTCGGCACGTCGAACTACGCGGCGGAGTCGGCGGCGCTGGGCAAAGTCGAAGATGCCTATGCCGCTTACGACCGTGCCCGCCGCGATCCGGTCAATCACGACGCGGCGAAGATCGCCGCCCTCGAGAAGGACTGGAAGGCCGCCATCGACGAGGCGCAGAAGTACGTCGTGCCGAATGAATTCAGCAAGATCGTCGACCGCGCCGGCGCCGTCGGCGTGAACGCCTTCACCAACGACGACGAGACCGTTTACTTCTACTCGCTGCCGTCGAATCGGCTGGAGCTCTGGGCCTACCTCGACTCCGAGCGCTTCCTTCACCCGGTCTTCCGCGAGTTCTACAAAGAGCGCGACGTCGTTCATGAAGAGCGGCGCATGCGCACCGAGAGCAGCCCCGTCGGACGCCTCATCGAGCAGGCTCTGGCCGCGGCATTCACGGCGCATCCGTATGGGCAGCCGGTGGTCGGCTGGCCGTCGGATCTGGAAAGCTTCTCCGCCACCGACGCCGCCGCATTTTTCAAGAAGAACTACGTGCCCGCGAACATGGTCATCGCTCTGGTCGGCGATCTCAAAGCCGCCGAAGTGATGCCGATCATGGAGAAGTACTTCGGCCGTCTGCCGAAAGCGCCGGCGCCCGAGCCGCTGCGCACGGTCGAACCGAAACAGACTGCCGAGCGCACCGTCACCGTGCGCGAGCAATCGCAGCCCTTCTACTTCGAGGCGTATCACCGTCCCGCTGAGGTCGATCCCGATGCGCCGACGTTCGACGTGATCGAGATGCTGCTGTCGGAAGGGCGCACGTCGCGCCTGTATCGCTCCCTCGTCCGCGACAAAAAGCTTGCCGCCGCGGCCGCCGGATTCAACGGCTTCCCCGGCAACAAGTATCCCAACCTCTTCGCCTTCCTGGGCATCCCCACCGCCGGCCACAGCGCCAGCGAGCTGGCCGATCCCATTCACGCGGAGATCGAGCGGTTGAAGACGGAAGACGTTTCCGACGCCGAGCTCCAGTCGATCAAGACGCGCGCGAAAGCGCAGTTGCTCCGACAGCTCGACAGCAACTCCGGCCTGGCCATCCAGCTCGCCACCTACCAGACCATCTTCGGCGACTGGCGCGAGCTTTTCCACGAAGTCGAGCGCATCGACAAGGTCACGCCCGCCGACATCAAACGCGTCGCCAACGCCACGTTCGTGCCGAGCAACCGCACTACGGCCATGATCGAGTCGGCGAAGAAGCCGGCCGCCGCGGCGCCGAAGGGAGACACGAAATGACATCGCTTCGCACGTATGCGATCGCGGCGGCGACGGCGCTTCTCACGCTCCCCGCACTCGCCCAGGTTTCCGATTACCACGACATCAAGACTCCGCCGCTGCATCAGATCCAGCTTCCGCAGCCGAAACGCGTGCAGCTCGCCAACGGCATGGTCATCTTCCTGATGGAAGATCACGAGCTGCCGCTCATCCGCGGCGGCGCCCGCATCCGCGGCGGCGCCCGCGACGTCGCTGCCGATAAAACCGGCTTGGCCGGCGTACTAGGCGGCTCCTGGCGCACCGGCGGAACGACATCGAAGACGGGCGACGAGCTCGACGACTTCCTCGAAGCGCGTGCTGCGCGTGTCGAGACCGGCGTCGGCGACGACTCCTCGAACGTGACGATGTCGGTCCTCAAGGGCGACTTCGATACCGTCTTCCCGATCTTCGTCGACGTCCTCGAGCATCCCGCCTTCCGTCAGGACAAAGTCGATCTGGCCAAGACGCAGGCCACGACCGCCATCTCGCGCCGCAATGACGATCCGAAAGGGATCGCCGACCGCGAGATGGCCAAGCTCGGATACGGCGCAGATTCGCCGTACGCTCGCGTCACGGAGTACTCCACCGTTAACTCCATCACCCGCGACGACCTGGTGGCCTTCCACAACAAGTACGTCCATCCGAACAACATCATCCTCAGCTTCGTCGGCGACTTCGATGCCGCGGCGATGGAGCAGAAACTGCGTGCCGCCTTCGGCTCGTGGCCGAAAGGTCCGCAGGCTCCGATCGCCGCGCCAACCGGCGGAACGCCCGCCAAACCGGGCGTCTACTACGTCGCCAAGGACGACGTCACGCAGAGCAACATCTACGTCGTCCATGGCGGCACCGGCGTGCTGCGCAACAATCCCGATTTCTACGCCACGCAGGTCATGAACGAGATCCTCAGCGGAGGTTTCTCGGGACGCCTGATGAACGACATCCGCACCGCGCGCGGCCTCGCGTACGGCGTCGGGGGCGGCGTCGATACGAATTTCGATCGTCCCGGCCTCTTCCACATCTGGATGGGCACGAAGAGCGGCTCGACCGTCGAAGCGGTCAACGCCCTTCGCACCGATCTGGCCGACCTCCAGTCGAAGCCGTTTACGGCGGACGAGCTGGCGCAGGCGAAGGAGGCCATCCTCAACGCCTACGTCTTCACCGCCGACTCGAAGGCGAAGATCCTCGCGCAGCGCGTGAACCTCGAGTTCTACGGCTACCCCGCCGATTACTACCAGCAATATCCCGCCCGCCTGCAGGCCGTGACCGCCGAAGACGTGGCGCGCGTGGCGAAAAAATACGTGTCGCCGAATCAGGTGTCGGTCCTCGTGGTCGGCAAGGAGAAGGATTTCGACAAGCCCCTCTCCACCCTCGGCACCGTAACCCCGATCGACATCACCATCCCCGAGCCGGGCGCGAAACCGGCCGCCGCCGGCGCAGCATCCGCCGCGCCCGCGAAACCGGCGTCGAGCAGCCCCGAAGGGATCGCCTTGATCAAGAAGGTGCAAACCTTCGTCGGCGGCAAAGCGAAAATCGACGCCGTCCAGGCCACGCACACGGTCAGCTCCATTCAGGCCGAGACGCCGCAAGGACCGATGGATGTGGAAGTCGACGCCATCACCAAATACCCCGACTCCAGCCGCCGCATCATGAAAACCCCGATGGGCGAGATGACCATGGTCTCCACCCCCGACGGCGCATTCATGATGAGTCCCATGGGCTCGCAGGACATGCCCAGCGGGCAGCGCACATCGATGCGCAATGAGTCGCGTTCCGACATCATCGCCATCCTCAAGAACGTGGACAATCCGAAGTACACGTTCACTGTGGCCGGCACCGAGAAGGTGGGAGCCATCGATGCCCAGGTCCTCACGATCGACGCCGACGGCACCACCGTCAAATATCTCGTCGACCCCTCCTCGGGCAAGATCCTCCGCCGCGTCGCCCAGTCGCCCCGCGGCGAATCGATCACCGACTACACCGACTGGAAAACCGTCGACGGCATCACCCTCCCCGTCGCCTTCACCAACACCACCGGAGGCCAGCAAACCGGCAGCGGCAAAGTGACGACGATGGAGATCAACCCCACCGTCGATCCGAAGATCTTCGAGAAGCCGGCTTCGAAGTAGATTCTATCCAACTGACTCGCGAAGGGCCGCCGAAAGGCGGCCCTTTTCGACTAAGTTCCGAACACTCGTGTGGAGCGGCGCGTACTTCCTATGCTGCGAAATAGAACGTCCGCACACCCGCGAATACTACGACGTTCCTGTACTCCCATGCCGGTACGCATCAATTGAGCGAAAGAACCTTCGGCGCACGTCTCTAACCTTTCGAATTGAACAAAGAACGCAGCCGCCTGATGAGCTCCGGTAAATCGATACGAAATCCTTTGCCTTCGATCGCAACGACCTCGACAAGGCCAGGTATCAGCGCGGCGCGGTCGGACAGCTTATGATGACTATTATTTAATAATTGTTGTTGAGCAGCAATCGTTAATTCTTGTGCAGCAATCGTAGACTCCTGGAGACGCGCAACCATTCCTGCCGCGGCCAATTGCGCCTTAAGGTGATGCAAATTCATGATCAATTTGTCCATGACTAACTCGTTTCTCACGTCACTCGTTGCAATCCGTTCGATCGTTGCGCCGGGAAGACACAGGTATGCGCTCAATGCCTCTCTGATTGCGGCCAAGCTCCCGCCGCGGTCGTGCGGCGACACACTGAACAAGATCCTGCCGGCCTCATGACGTACATCACCTGCGGCCTCCACACCGATATCTCGTAGAAAATCAACAAAATGAAGTAAATATTGTTCACAAGCTATCGCAACGGCGTCAGGAAAGTGGAAAATCTGTACGACTGCGTCAGGATGGTTCGCCGCAGCGTAGAGAAACGCATCTTCAAAAACCGCACGACGTTTGTCCTCACACCATTGAATGTAATCGCTCAAGCTCGAACAGCTAGGCGCTTCCAGGAACTCAATTTTGAATTCATCCTCTTCCCACTGGACGTCGAGACGCGCTGCAAACCGCCCCGCGACAGCCTCAATCGCGGCTCTTAATTGTAAGAATGTGAAAATCGACCGCCATTCACCCCATGCCGGCCAACAGAACAAAAGACGCTGATTTATTACAAAATCAACGGAATACTCTCGCGTACCACGGTCGCCCTAGAAGCAGCAATCTGACTTTATCTATACGCACAGATCGTATGCCGCTCTCAATCGTAGGCAATACTGCAGTGAGAGCCGACGACGGCGGAAGCTCGTCAAGACTAACGGAGAATTGGCCCGGAGCTGTGTCGTATTCGACTGCGGTCCCTACACGCTCGAGTCCCACAAAAACGAGCGCATCGCCGTTGGCGTCGACGGCCCCAAGGCGTAGATCAGTCATCGAATAGATTTTCGCATAAGGTGCCACCTTCGGGCCAAGAGTTCTGATCCTGCGGCGTTCAGGCTGCAACTGTTTTGCCGGAAGCTGGGCAGCCACCGACGCATTGACTGCGCACTGAAGCGCCGCTCGGCGCAAGCCGGCGGCGTCACGCAGGCTGCGACTAGCACTCGCCGACTTTATCGTCAGCCGGTGCATCCGCCATGGCGCTCTGCCGATGGCGGCTTGCAGCGTACGCAAACCTCATCAGCCGTACCCGAGAGTGTGACCGCTGAGGAGGCCGCAGGGTATTATCGACAGCGATGACGAAGTACATCGTCCACTTCCCGAAGCGAGATCGACGATTCGGCTACTGGCCATGATCGCCGCCCTCTTCGGAAAACGAAAAGTGCTCCTGAAGAGAGCCATGGACTTATACCGAAAGCGATCAACGCAAGTAGCAACGTCCATGGACATACTCCACTGGCCTCAGAACCTCTTCTGAAGGCGATTTCCGCCTTATAGCAGGGCTGATGTTCTTTCGATGTAGAGAAAAGTCCTACCGCGAAAGGCCATGGACTTACTCACCTAGTCGATGCGTGTCTAGAATACGTCCATGGCAATAGTTCATGAGGCGTAACACCTGTTGGGAAGGCATTTTTCGCTTCCGAAGAGACCGATCGTCTTTTTTCGAGAAAGAAAAACTCTTTCGGCAGAAGGCCATCGCCTTACTCAGTAGGCCAAATTCTTTCCCCTGCTACACCCATGGCTGTATTCTAGGCAGGATGCCGGTATCCAGACGAACCGATCCTGATGCCATCCGCTTCGGAGTGATCCTGCGACGCGAACGGCTCGCTCGCGGATGGACGCTTCGCAAACTCGCGCAGCGCGCCGGCATGAACGCGCAGTACCTCGGCGTCGTCGAGGCGGGTGGAAACATCCCCAGCCTGTCCACGATCCTCGAGGTCTGCGAAGTCCTCGGCGCGGATGCCGGAGCCATGATCCGCGAGGTCGCCGAGGCGCGGCGGATGCCGAAGGCGAAGACGTCGTAGCGCCAGCGGCTCGCTGGCGCGTACTCGGCCGGTCGGGATTTCGGCTGACGGCTCGTTTCAAAAACGCATGCTACCCTCCGACCCATGCCTAGAGCCCGATTCCTCCTGATCCTCGTGTCTTTCGTGTTCGCAGTTCCCTTGCTGGCGGCGACGCGCACGTGGACCGGTACGAATAGCGGGTCGTGGAGTGATCCTGCGAATTGGGGCGGTACCGCGCCTGTCGCCAATGACGACCTCGTCTTTCCGATGGGTGCCCTGAATCTGACCAACAACAACAACAACTTCCCCGCAAACACGGTCTTCCGATCGATCTCCGTCAACGATACGTACCATCTGAGCGGCAACGCGATCATTCTGGGAGCAGGCGGACTCAGTCTCAATACCACCACCGGCACGACGGTTTCGTTTCCAATCACCCTCGGCACGTCGCAGCAATGGTCCGGCAGCGGGTCGAGCTCCAGTCCGCCGCGAGTCCAGGGAACCGTGTCGTTGAACGGGGCCACGCTGACGCTGACGGCAATCCCGCATTCCGGGCAGGAGATTTCAGGAGCCATCAACGGCACCGGCACCATTGTGATGAACGGCCCCGGGGTTTGGTTCTTCAAAGGTGCAAACACCTATACCGGCCAGACTCTCATCAACGGCGGAGTCCTCGCTGTGCAGGATGCGAATTCGCTCGGCGTCGCGGACAACACGCTTGCCAATGGGACGATCATCAATGGCGGTACTCTCTCCCTCGGTGGTGGGAATACTGGCAACGAATACATCCGGATATTTCCGAGCGCCACCGCCGGCATTGTGGGTGGAGCGATCCATGACCTGTCGGGAACGTTGGAATTGGTCTCGGGCCAGGTAGTGGTCTACTCCGATATCGGTCCCATTCGATTCCTGGGGAAGATTACGGGCAACGGCGGTCTCACTACCACTGGCGGGGACTTCGGATTCGAAATCTCGAATCCTGCAAACGATTTCCAGGGCCCGATCATCGTCGAAGATACGGTGAAGCTCACCGCCGATCATGTACTGCCGCCACGCGATTTGACCCTTACTTCGGCAACCCTCGACCTGCACGGCACTATGCAGACCATTGCCTCGCTCTCGGGCTCCGGGCAGCGCGTCCAACTCGGGACGGGCGGCACGTTGAACATCTTCGGTCCGGCCACGACGGTCTTTGACGGCTCGATTCAGGACTCGGGCACCGTGGCATTGCAGGGTGGCGACCTCACGCTCCGCGGGACCAGTACATTTGCGGGCTCTTTCACCAATAGCGGCGGGACACTTCAATTGATTGGTCCTTCCGCGGTCATGCCCGCAACCTACACGGAGTCGAGCGGCATGTTCGTCGTCTCGGACTCAGGCACCGCCGGCCCCGTCACGATCAACGGCGGCACGTTCGTTCCGGGTGCCGTGGGCGTGGCACTGGCCAATACCGGCAACCTCAACCTCGGAGGAGGAGCGGTTTACAGCGAATTGATCAACGGCTCCGCGGGCGGATCGTTTGCTCTCACCCGTGTCACCGGTACCGTCTCTCTCGGAGGCTCCGCACTGAATCTGACCGGCAGCGGCGCCGCCATCGCGCCGGGGGCTCAGTTTGTGATCCTCACCAACGACGGCAGCGATCCGGTTGTCGGCACATTCAACGGCCTTCCGGAAGGCGCCGTGACGCCGGTGGGACCAGGGAATGTGTTCTACCGGATCTCATACGTGGGCGGCACAGGCAATGATGTCGTACTGACCGCCCTGACGCCCACGAATGTGCCCGCGCTCACTCCGCTCGGGCTGCTCATACTCGGAGTCATGCTGGCAGCGACCGCCCTGATCGCTGTGCGCCGATAGCTGAGACTCTGAGGCTGCAAATGCAAAACGCTCGCTGGCGCTACGAGTCGGCGTGCACGCTTACGCGGTTGCGGCCGGCGGCTTTGGCGGCGTAGAGGGCTTCGTCGGCGGCTTTGAGGAGGACGGCGGGGTCGCGGTCGCGGTCGGGGATCATCGTGGCGACGCCGACGCTGATCGTGACGACGTCCGAGGCCGGCGAGGAGCGGTGTTCGATGCGCAGGCTTTCGATGGAACGGCGCAGGAGCTCGCCGAGGTCGCCGGCGCGATCGCGTTCGACTCCGGCTACGAGGACGGCGAACTCCTCGCCGCCGTAGCGGGTGACGATGTCGCCGGCGCGATGCAGATGCGATTGCAGCGACTCCGCCACGCGGCGCAGACAGTCGTCGCCGGCCTGATGTCCGTAGACGTCGTTGTAGGCCTTGAACGCGTCGATGTCGATCATGATCAGCGATAACGGCGTTCGCAGGCGCGCGGCGCGCCGCCATTCGAGGACGAGCGCGTCGTCGAAGTTGCGGCGGTTGTCGACGCCGGTGAGAGGGTCGGTGGTCGAGATGCGGTGCAGCGTCTCGATGGCGCGGGCGAGGTGCTCGTTGGCCCGCTCAAGGTCGTGCTTCGTGGCCGCGAGATGAATCGCTCCCGCCACCTGATGCGTCAGCGCTTCGAACGCCAGCGCGGTGGCCGGCGAGAACGCTTCCCGGCTCACGATCTCCAGTTGTCCGAAATCCTCGTCTCGGAAGCGGATTGGAAAGCTAACCTCGGCCGGTGCCGACGACGTGGCCTGACCGGCATGCGCGCTGATGTCGCGAAGCGCGATCGATACGCGCTCGACGGGGAAATGCTCGGCGACGTATCGCACGATGCGGTCGAGCAGGTCTCCGAGGTCGTTCGCTTCGAGAGCGGTGCGCGAAACCTCGCTCATCATCTCCATCAGCCGCGCGCGCTCGCGCGTTTCGCCGAAGAGGCGCGCGTTTGCGATCGCGCCGCCGAGTTGATCGGCGACGATGGTGAGCAGCGGAAGCTGATCGTGGAACGCCGCGGGGCGCGTGCTCTCGAGATTTAAGACGGCCACGAGCTTGCCGCCGTGGCGAACGGGAACGCAGATCTCCGAGGCCGTGCCGGGCATCGTCTCGACATATTCGGGGAAGGTGTGGACGTCGTCGAGCACGATCGGCTGGCCGGTGGCGGCGACCGTTCCGACCACGCCGCTTCCGAGGGGACGGCTGTAGCCGGGATGAATCTCCGTCTGGGTCGCGCAGGTCACCGCCTGACAGACGAACTCGCCCGCCTCGACCATGATCAGCGCCACGAACTCCCACTCGAACCTGCTGGCCAACGCGTCGGTGACGCGCTGCGTCATCGGACCGAGCTCGAGGTCGAGCGTCGCAAAGCGCGCCACCTCGTTGATGGCCTCGAGTTGCCGTGCGTAGAGCGCATCCGCGTGAGGGAGAATGGAAAACGGCGGATGGGAGGAGTGGATGTCCATGTCACCGAAGCGCAGTGGATTGGTAGATTAGTAGATTAGAGGAGCAATAGACGAATCCAACTTCGCATCGTAGCGCCAGCGAGCCGCTGGCGGTCCAGCCGTCGGGCCGACGGCGCTACGATTTACGCGCTGCGTTTCAGGCGGCGCTTCGCCGTTCCGACGAGATCCTTCAAGGTCAGGGCGTTGTTGACGGCGTAGGCGGAGTCGTCGTTGTCGAAGTAGACGTAGGCGGCTTTCAGCTTGCGCCAGTCATCGATCCGTTTGGCCCATTGCGCGAGCTGTCTGTCGGTGTAGCTGCCCTGGTATTTGAACGAGGTCGGACCGTGCAGGCGGATGTAGGTCCAGCCGGCGGTGATTTCGAGCGGCGATTGGTAGCCGGCCAGTTCGTAGATGCAGAAGGCGGCGTCGTACTTCTTCAGGACTTCGAGGACGGCGTCGGTCATCCAGCTCTGGTTTCGAAGTTCGAACGCGTAGCGGATTCCTTTCGGCAGTGATCGCAGGAACTCCTCGAGGCGCTCGACGTTGACGTTCCATCCGGGAGGAAGCTGCCAGAGGATCGGTCCGAGTTTTTTGCGGAGGCGCTGGGCGCGCGGGACGAAGTTGACGATGCCGCGGTCGGGGTCCTTCAACTTGATCATGTGCGTGATGAAGCGGCTGCCCTTCACTGCGTAGAGAAAATCGGAGGGCACAGCGTCGCGCCAGGAGTCGAAGGCGGACTCTTTCGGCAGGTGGTAGAAGGTGTTGTTCAACTCCACCGTGTCGAAGTCGCGCAGGTACCACGCCAGCATCCCGGCCGGCTTCATGTCGTCGGGGTAATAGCGTCCGATCCAATGTTTGTAGTGGTAGCCGGAGGTGCCGATGCGGATGTCCATGGCGGGAGGTCGGCGCGGCCTCGCAAGCTGGCGAGGCCGCCGAAGGACTATTTGTGATTGGTGATGACCACGGGCGGCGTCGATGCCGTGTTCGTGACGGTCATCGTTCCGTTGGCGTTCGTGACCACGCGGATCGGAGCGACGACGACGCGTCCCGTTCCGGCGGTGCGTGCCGTGGATGTCGAAGCGGTGGTCGATGACGATGTCGTCGCCGGCGCCGTCAGACGCAGGCTGCCGAGCGGCGGGTTGGCGGCGCGCGTCGGACTCGGCGTGACGGACGACGTCAGCGTCGGCGTCAGCACATTCGTACCCGCGGCGACGGTCGGTGTCGTGGCGATCGCTGCGGTGGTTGGCGTCAACGTGGTGTTAGTGAGCGCCGGCGTAGTCGCGATTGCGGCGGTCGTCGGAGTTGCCGTCGTGCTCGCGACCGTCGGCGTGGTCGTGATCGCAGCCGTAGTCGGCGTTGCGGTCGTAGCGGCGATCGTCGGCGCGACCGTTGTTGCTGCCGTGGTGGCGGCGGCCGTCGTTCCAGATGACGCGAAGACTACTCCGCCGCCGCCGTCGCCGGTGATGACGGGGATCGGATCCGAACTGATGGACGCGTTCACCGTCGCTTGCGGATTGGCGTAGGCCGAGGGCGGGACGAACTGGCCGGTGGGCTGCGCCGGCTGCAACGGATTCGGCTGCGCGTCCGTCGGATTGATCGTGCCGAGGAATCGCTCGCGCTGATGAGCGGCCATGATGGCGGCGGATTCGTTCGCGCGGTCGATGGCGACGCCTGTCGTGTAGGCGCTGGCCATCGGCGGATTGGATCCAGAGGATGTGCCCGGCGTCGACGACGGTGTGGATGGGGCGGTCATGGCCGGCTGGCCGTCGCCCGGAGTGCGATTCGTGGAGCAGCCGAACGCTGCCATGGATGCGATTGCCGCGGCCGCCGCGAAGGCGCGTAAGCCGCCGTGTAAGTGGTGTGTATTCTTGTGCATAGAGGCCTCCAGTTTCTCGCTTGACTACTGGTTATTTAGAGCAACTGGCGGGCCAGTTTCAGTGGCGCCGAGGCGTGTCGTTTTATCTGCCGAGCACGCGCCGCAACGCCGACTGCGCGGACCAATATCCGCACATGCCGTGCACTCCCCCGCCGGGCGGCGTTGAGCTGGAGGCGAGGTAGATCCGTTCGTTTGGCGTCGAATACGGATCGCGTTTGGGAAACGGCCGCGCCAGAATCTGCATGAGGTTGTCCGCGCCGCCGGCGATGTCGCCGCCAACGAAGTTCGCGTTGTACGCCTCGTACTGAACGCAATTTCTGGTGTGCCGCGCCAGGATGCGGTCGCGGAAACCGGGCGCGAATCGTTCGATCTGCCCTTCGATGACCTCGGTCATATCATCCGTCGATCCGTGCGGGACGTGGCAGTACCCCCAGCCGGTGTGCTTGCCGGCCGGCGCGCGCGTGTCGTCGAAAAGGCTCTGCTGCGCGACGAGAACAAACGGCTTTCCGTCGTTGCGTCCTTTCCAGATGGCCGCTTCGTGCGCGGCGATCTCTTCGATCGTGCCGCCGACGTGCACGGTCGCGGACTTTGCGCATTCCGGCGCGCGCCACGGAATCGGTCCGTCCAGCGCCCAGTCGACTTTGAAGACGCCGGGGCCGTAGCGAAATCGGCGCAGGCGCTTGACGTACGACGCCGGCAACACGTCGCCGGCGATATCGGCAAGCTGGCGCGGCGTGACGTCGAAGAGCACCGCGCGCGATGACGGGATGTCGTTCATCGAGCGCACCGGCGTCGACGTCCGGATCGTGCCGCCGAGGGCACGGAGATATCCGGCCAACGCATTGATGATGGCGACCGATCCTCCCCTCGCGCACGGCCAGCCGACGGCATGGCCGGCCAGCGCGAGCACGAGCCCAAACGATGCGGAGCCGGCGGCGTCGAGCGGCAGGAACGAATGCGCGGCGCATCCGCCAAAAAGAGCGCGCGCGGCATCGGTGCGGAATCTTGTTGCAATCGACAGTGCGGATCGCAATCCTGCCAGTCCGAATCGCGCCAGCAGAAGTGGATGCCGCGGCATGAGTGAAATCGGACGCAGGATTTCGGCGAAGAGCTCTCCGGCGTTGGCGGCAAACGGAGCCATCAATCGTTCGTAGACGTCGCCGTCGACGCCAAGCCGCGCCGCCGTTTTTTCCAGCGACAGTTCCAGGATCGCGGCGCCGCCATCGTCGAGCGGATGCGCGATCGCATACGGCGACTCGCGCCACTCCAGTCCATGCTCCGCCAGCGGCAACGTCTGCAGGAACGGCGACACGAGGCTCATCGGATGGATGGCCGAACAGACATCGTGGCGAAACCCCGGCAGCGTCAGCTCCTCGGTGCGCGCGCCGCCGCCGATGGTCTCCTTCGCCTCCAACACCACGACGCTGCGCCCCGCGCGCGCGAGCACGATGGCGGCGGCAAGTCCGTTCGGGCCGGAGCCGACAACGATGGCCTCGAATTCAGTCACGAAATTCATTTCACCACAGAGACACAGAGATCACAGAGTTTCTCTGTGTCCTCTGTGCCTCCGTGGTTCAGCACACTACACTGCGCGCGAAATGGCTTCGTTGAATGATGAGTCGCCGCAGGGGCGGCGGATTGCGGCGATCGAGATGGGGAAACGCGGCGGCGCGGGGGCTGTGGCGGCGTTGCGCGATGCGCTGGCGCGCGAAGAGATGTCGTGGGTTCGGGCGTCGATGATTCTTGCCCTCGGCAAGTTGGGCGGCGAAGAAGCGCGGGCGGTGCTGGCGGGGATCGAGGCGCGTTCGGAGGGGGAAGCCGAGGCGTTGCGGAAGGCGCGGGATCGCGTCAGCGGACCGGCGGTCGGGTTTTCGTGGCGCGGCGATATGCCCATCTTTGCCAGCGTCCCGGTTGGGCTCGAGGATGTCGCCATTGCCGAAGCCGGGAGCGGCGCGACGTTGGTTCGACGCGGGACGATCGCACTGGCGTCGCGTCCGCGCGGGCTTCGCTGCATTTACGACGTCCGCTTTCTCATCGCCGAGGGAGCGGCGGGCGCGTTTGTGGAGACGGTGAAGAGCGCGACGGTTTCCTGGCGAGAGTGGATCAGCAGCGCGTCGGATGTCCTCCCCTATCGCTTCTCGCTGGAGAACGTTCGCGTTGCGAAGCAGGAGTTCAATGAGCTGCTGCGGATCGCGCGCGAAACGTTTTCGCCGCAGGGGTTGGTCGATTCGCCGTCGAGTTACGCGGCCATGCTGCGAGTCGAAGCCGATCCCGATGCCACGCGCATCTGGCTCGTGCCGACGTTCGAGGCGGATACGCGGTTCGCGTATCGCATCAGCGACGTCGGCGCGTCAATCAATCCGGTGGTTGGAGCATGTCTGGCGCGGCTGGTACGCCGCGGTGATCGCAGCGTGGTCGTCGATCCGACCTGCGGCAGCGGGACGTTGTTGATCGAACGCGCACTGCTCGAAGCCGCGACGTTGCTTTCCGGAATTGACATCAGTCCGACCGCCATTCGCGCGGCGACGGGGAACGTGATCGCGGCCGGACTTGCAGCGCGCATCGCGCTGCGGGAAGGCGACGGAGGCGATGCGGCGGCGTGGCCGGATCGGTGCGATGAAGTCCTCGCCAATCTCCCGTTCGGCATGCGCACCGAGGATCGCAATCTCGATGGACTGTACCGGCGGATTGTGGGGAACATCGCCCGGACATTGAATCCGGGCGGACGGGCGCTGCTCTACACGACGCATGCGAAGACGATCGTCGCGCTGCTGCGGCGGACGGCGAAGCTACGGTTGATCGCTGAGCGGCGCGTGGAGAGCGGCGGCGTCCAGGTCGGCCTCTGGATCGTGGAGCGCGTTTGACGGATCTCCAATCGTTTCTTCGTCCGCTGTATCAGGATCTCGACGGCGTCTCGCGCTTCGATGACGTCGAGCGCGTCGCTCTCATCGCGCGGCGTTTGCATACGCCTGCGACCGAGGCCGATGCGCGCGCATTCGAACTGCTGCTTCTCTTCCACGGACTCGGACGCTGGCTGGAAAAAGTGGGCAACCTCTCGCGGGCCGTGCTGACGACCGGCCTTCCCGAAAACGAGTTGCGCGCGGTCGCCGCATCTATCCGACGCCTCGACGATCCGTCCACGAATGCGGAGCGGGCGGTCGCCGCGGCGCTCCTCATCGACGGCGCCGGCGTCCGCGGATTCGCGGAGCGGCTGTCGCGGTCGCGGCGCGAAGGGAGCTCCGTGCAGGACGTCGTTCGCAACGCGCTGGCCGAGACGATCGTACCGGATTGGGTGCCGTCATCTGCGCGCGAGTGGTTGGCGAAGCGGCATGAAGCCCGGCGAGAGTTCTGCCGGCGGATTCTGGCGGAGATTGGGTTGGAGGATTAGGGGGAACCTTTTTCACGCGGAGACGCGGAGGGCGCGGAGAAAAGAATCGAGCCTCTGCCTTTCTCCGCGTTCCCCGCGTCTCCGCGTGAAAAAGGTTCTCTTTAAGTCCTCAGCACCCCCGCCCTCTCGAACACCTTCGCTTCGATGAAGATGTTGACCAGGTTCGGGTCGAGGAGGCCGTCGGCGACTTCCATTTTGAGGATGTCGAGGGCGCGTTCGGTGGAGATGGCGCGTTTGTAGGGGCGGTCGTTGGCGGTGAGGGCGTCGTAGATGTCGGAGACGGTCATCATGCGCGACTGGATCGGGATCGCCTCCGCGAGGAGCTTGCGCGGGTAGCCGCGTCCGTTGAGTTTTTCGTGATGGGCGTAGGCGATGTCGGCGACGGCGGAGAGGTCTTTCGTCCAGGGGATCTTCTGCAGGAAGTTGAAGGTGTGCGTGACGTGGCTCTCGATCTCGCTGCGCTCGGCTGCGTCGAGGTTGCCTTTGCGGATCGAGAGGATGCGCACTTCCTCGGGATTCAGCAGGCGGCGGCGCTCGCCGCGGACGTCGCCGAACTCCTGCTCTGCAAGCTGCTGGAGGTACTGGAACTCCCCTTCCGGCAGGACGGTCGGCTCATTCGATTTCGTGATGAAGGCGAAGTCCTTCTGCATCTTGGCCAACTGCTCGCGAAGCTCAGCATCGATTTTCAAACCGACTTCTTTGAACGCTTCGTGGCCGTGCTCGAGGAGGAACTCCAGCTTGCGGCGGTTGGCGTCGTTCTCGGCCACCTTCATGGCGAACTCGAAGCGGTTGCGGAGCGTTTCGAGCTGGAGCGGATAGAGCTTCTTCTCCTTGACCAGCACCTGCTCGCGGACGCCGACCTTGCCGAAATCGTGGAGGAGCGACGCGTAGCGGATCTCGCGGACTTGTTCCGAGGTGAAGCGGACGTCGCGGTAGGTCTCGTCGTCGCGGTCGACCACGCGCGCCAGCTCGACGGTCAGGTCGGCCACGCGGAAGGAATGACCCGAGGTAGTCGGATCGCGCTGTTCGATGGCGGTGACGGCGGCAGTGACGAAGCCCTCGAAGAGGCGTTCGATCGACTTGTAGAGGAAGTTGTTTTCGACGGCGACGGCGGCCTGCGCGGCGAGCGAACGCATCAGCTCGACGGTTTCCTTGTCGAACGGGACCACTTCCGACGGCACCGTGGCCGCGGTCAACTTTTCCGGAGCGTTCGGTTTTCTGCGATTGATGAGCTGCAGCACGCCGACCAGGTCGCCGACGTGCGTGACCATCGGAAAGACCAGCATCGAACGCGTCAGATAGTGATTGGCCTCGTCGAACGAGCGGTTGATCGAGTACTCGGCATCGGGCGGAAGGGCGTAGGCGTCGTCGATGACGAGCGTGTCGCCGGTGAGCGCGACCCATCCCGCCAAGCTGCGGCGGGTGATCGGCAGGACCATTTCCTCGAACGCTTCGACCTTGATCGAGTCGTTCTGGGCCAGCTTCCAGCGCAGCACCTTCTCGCCGTCCACTTCGTCGAGAAGATAGAGCGAGCCGGCGTCGGCGCGGGAGAGCTCGCGCGCCTTGCTGAGGATGGTGGTCAGGAGGACAGAGTGATCGCGTTCGGTGGAAAGGGCGATGCCGACTTCGCTCAGCTCGCGCAGCTCGCGTGTGCGCTCGCCGAGCTGGCGCTCCAACTCATCGGCGCGCAGCTTCTCGCTATCGATCGGCGTCAGGGTCTGCATCGAACTGGCTGCAACGGGATGGGACTCCCGGACTTCCGTGCGGCTGTGGAACCGCTTACAATCCGCCGCGCCGCCGGATTATGGCACCGATCCGGCGAGAATGTTGCCGAGTCGAGGCGCGTTGGCGCCTTGGCAACAGCGTCTGTGCCACACACAGACATGAGTGTCTGTGCCACACAGGAGGACCTTTGGCAGCCTATACGACGGAGACGATCACGCCCAAGCATCACGATGCCCTCGTGGCGTGGCAGAAGAAGAATTTTCCCGAGCTCGAGTTCCTGCAGACCAACTGGTCGAAGTACTACAACCAGACGCCGTTTCAACTCTTCGCCAAGGTCGGCAAGCTGAATTCGGAGAACATCACCTACGGCCGCATGACCGGGCAGCCGCGTTTCGAGCAGGCCGGCGACATGGTCGGCAACATGTTCTACACGGCGCGCGACATCATCCGCGCGCAGGCTTCGACCGAGCTCGGCTCGATCCAGCAGCATCGCCTGACGCTCGAGGAGGCGCCGACCGATCAGATGAAGATGGCCGTCCTGCGCATCATGGCCGAGGAGCTGCGGCACGGCTATCAGATGTTCTGGGTCTTCGATCACGACAAGAGCTGGAAGAAGCCCGGACATCCGGACGTGGCGCAGGACACGATCGATGAACTGCTGGCGATGGAGCTCGGCAACCACGTACTCGACGCCTTCAACATCCCCTTCGTTAATTTCCTCGACAACGTCGTCTTCGCCACCGTCATCGATCTGGTCGGAAAGTACCAGCTCGAAATGCAGAAGGTCTTCTCATATGCGCCGATGGCGCGGTCGATGGGACCGATGCTTTCCGAGGAGGGATTCCATATCGGCAGCGGGCGCGGATTCCTGCGCGACCTGGCTGTCGCAGCGCACAACGACACCGGGCGTTTCTCGATCGACGACATCCAGAAAGTGCTCAACGTGTGGGTGCCGCGCGGCGTGGAGATGTTCGGCAACGAGCGCGGCGGCGAGACATCGGTGGCGTTCGGATTCAAGGACCGCAACAACGGCACGGCGCAGAGCGAGTACTACAACGAAGTGCGCGAGGTGCTGGAACTGGTCAACATCGCCGTCGTGCAGTGCAAGGTGAAGGACACGCCGGCCCCCGAGGCGCGCACGATCGTCCGCGAAGTGCTCGATACGCGCGAGACGGTGAATTCGGTATCGCCGAAGGATCTGCTTTTCGCGCCCGACGTGAAGTTCTTCCGCTCGCGTGGCATGGAGGAGATTGCGTTCATGCCGTACGACATCGACGGAAACATGCTCACTGAGAACGGCAAGCCTGTCAGCGGCGAAAAGTACGTCGAGTATCTGTCGACGGTCCTCCCCGGCTACTACGTCAACGGCACCGAGTTCGCCAAGTATCGCGACGCGCTCCTCGGCCGCGAAGCTCCGCGGCCGGGCGGGAGCTACGGTTGGTAACAGAAGTACCCGAATCGAACGAACGTAACGCCGCCGGCAACGGCGGCGTTTTTTCTTTGCTGGCAGGAGTGGCCATCGGTTGCGCGCTGGCGGGACTGCTGGAGTTCACGCGCACATTTGGGGCGTTCGGCAACCTGCAATTCATCCCGACGGAGGCGACCGAGGGGTCGTTCGTGAGCTGGACGTGGGCGCTGCTTTCCGCGCCGGTGGCGGTGGTCGCGTCATCAATCGTCGTGGCGTTGAGCCTGGCGCGATTCCGGTCAATTCTCATCGGCGCCTCAGTTGCGTTGATCGCGACGCTGTGGTTTGGGGCGCGGGTGCTGGAGAATGTGAACGGGTATCTGATCGCCTCTGACAATGGTCCCGAGGCGGAAGCGCAGCCGTTGGCACTTGACCACTGGCCGGTCGTTTACCGACACGGAATCGCGGTGCTGGTCTGCGGAGTGGTAATCGCGCTTGCCGCGATCGCGTATGCGCTCTGGCGTACGCGCCCGCGCGCGATCGCGTTTACGTTTGGACTGCTGTTCGCGCTCCTGGTCGTCTACCTCGGCGGCCAGTTCGGTTTCGCGTCGATGTCGTTTCTGCGGCTGCGGAATCTGTCCGCCGCGGTTGCAGTGATCGATCTGATTCTGGTTGGACTTGCGCTGCGTCACCGACGATTCGACGTTGTCCTCCTTCTAGCCTTCCTTCTTCTCGCCGCCTCGGCATGGCGACTCGATCGATCATGGCGCGCGATGGTGGTCGAGTTACCGCACGGGATGGAAACGCCGGCGTGGTAAAGGCGTAATCACCACAGAGACACAGAGTGCACAGAGAAAACCTCTGTGATCTCTGTGCCTCTGTGGTTAAAAGGTTCTTGTTTTCAAACTTGCGACTTGCGATTACTCGCGGTGCAACGCTACCCTTCGCGCCGCATGCTTCGGAAACTTCTCCCGTTCACGCTTCTCCTCGCTCTCGCATGCGGACGACTCAAGGAACCGACCGATCCCCTCGGCGGCTCCGGCGATCCGATTGATCCGACCGCAACGTTTACCCGCGTCCAGAACGAGATCTTCACGCCGACCTGCGCGCAGCTCGGCTGTCATGACCCGCTCGGACGGCAGGAGAGCATGATCCTCTCGCCCGGCCGCGCGTACGCGATGACGGTCGGCGTAGCCAGCATCGAGACTCCGCAACTGGCGCGCGTCACTCCCGGCGATCCGTCGAATTCGTATCTGTATCGGAAGATCACGGGGGCCGGAATCACCGGCGATCGGATGCCGCAGAATCTGACGCCGCTCACTGACGCGCAGATCAAGCTGGTGCGCGATTGGATCCGCCGAGGTGCACCGAATGATTAAACGTCTCGCGATTGCCGTCCTTCTGTTTTCTGCCTTCGGCGTGTTTGCGCAGGAGAGTCCGTACACACCCACTCGTCCGCTTCCGCTGGGCGACACGCTGCTCACGCTGCCCACTTCGCATATCCCGTCCGAGGGGACGTGGGAGGTGAAGTTCACGCACAGGTTCAACCAGTCGCTCGATCAGGGCAGCTTCAGCGATCGCGTGCACTCGCTTTGGGGATTGGACAGTAACGCCGACGTCGGCATCGGCTTCTCGTACGCGATGACGCGCGATCTGCAGGCGACCTTTCTGCGCAACAACGCCAGCGACGATATCGAGTCGTCGCTCAAGTACGTGATCGTGCAGGAAGCGCCAGCGATCCCCTTCTCGCTGGCAGTGCGCGGCGGGATGGATTGGCGGACGGAGCGCGACATCACTGACCGGACATCCTTTTTCGCGCAGGCCATCGTCTCGAAGCAGTTCGGCGGACGCGCGGAAGTCTTCGCCATGCCAACTTACGTGACGAACGCCGGCCAGCAGGTGAGCGGAACGACGTCGTCGGCGCTGTTCAAGCACGCGTTCAATGTGCCGGTCGGCGCGGCGCTGATGGTCCGTCCGGGGCTGAGCGTGGTGGTGGAGCTGACGGCGAAGAATCGCGATCTGCCATCATCGATGAACGGCGGCGATTTCGCGTGGGCGCTGGGATTGAAACGCGCCATCGGCGGGCACTACTTCGAGATCCTGCTGACGAACAGCAATGCCACGCACGCGGATCAGTACGTGACGTCGACGTACCAGGGAACGCCGCTGAACAAAAGCGACATTCACCTGGGATTCAACATCGAGCGACGCTTTGGCCGGCGCGCGCCAAAGGATTAACTACGGGATTTCCTGACCTTCGACGACGAGATCGGCGAGATCGATGTCCGATCCCGGCTCGCCGGGCTCGGCGTTCTTGCGCTGTGCGCGCTTTTCGGCTTTCAACTGCTGGCGCTCGCGCTTGGCTTGCTCGCGCTGACGTTTGACGACGGAAACTTGTGGCCTGCCCATAAACCTCCACACAACGAAAAGGGCAGGATCGCTCCTGCCCTTTCGTCGACCGTAAGATCGGCTACTTAGACTTAGACTGCGACGACGTTCGCTGCCTGCAGACCTTTCGGTCCTTTGACGACATCGAACTCAACGGCGGCTCCTTCGGGAAGCGACCGGAAGCCGGCGCCCTGAATTGCCGAGAAGTGGACGAATACGTCGTCACCGTTCTCGCTGGTGATGAAACCGAAACCCTTGGCGTCGTTGAACCACTTAACATTACCTTGTGTTCTCATCTTGAATCTCCTTTCTGTGCTGCCTTCGGAGATTCAAAAACGGTGTTCATCGTCTCGATTCGGCAAATCACGGATACTCAGCCAACCGGCCCTCGTGCGTTCCTATTCCGATCTGACCGCAAGGGCATGATGGCGGCACGTTTGCAGTTATTCAGGACCAACCATGATGCGCTGCCCGGAATGCAAAACGCCGTACGAAGCAAACGCGGCTGCCTGTTCGAACTGCGGCCTGCTGCTCCTGAAACTCGCCCCCCATCGCCGCGCCGATGATCTGGCCACGAAAAAGCGCCGCGCCAACGATCAGATGGCGCCCTGCAAGTTCTGCGGAAGCGACATCCCGCTGACGGCGATCCGCTGCAAGCACTGCTCGGAAATCGTGAACGACGAGTTCTACCGCGAGCGCGCGCAGCGCACCCGCTCCCGCATCAACCACGCTTCCTGGGTGGCCTACATCTTCGGCCTCGGCGCGCTCCTGGTGTTCCGCCCGGTCGGCCTGGTGTCGATCGCAGCCGGCCTGCTGCTCTCGATCGCCTACTACGCCGTTCCCGTGGAGCCGCCCGCGTCGAAAAAGAACCCGCGCCCGCGGCTCCCCTTTTGGCAGAGAGTGAAGCAGCAGGTGAAGATGGAGCGCATCGCGATTCCGATCCCGAACTTCCCGAAGCGCAAGCTGGTCTTCGTCGGCACGCCGCTCATCGCCGCGATCGTCGGCTACTCGGCGAACGTGATCCTGCTGCAACAGCCGGTCGACGACGTCCTCCGCTCCAATCCCGCCGCATTCGCCGGGATGAACGTCTCGGCGCACTACGAGTACTACATGGTGCCGGGCGTGGTGGTCTACGACCTCCGCACGATCGGTATCCGCCAGACGCCGATCGATGTCCATACGGCGTTCCTCGAGTTCGCGAAGAAGGTCAAAGACAACCGCTACAAACGGGTGGAGCTGTCGTACCGAGGGACGACGAAGTTCTCGATCGACGGCGCGTCGTTCCACAAGATCGGCGACGAGTACGCGAAACGGAACTTCGACTACGTGCTCTACACCGTCCCGCGCCTCTTCCATCGCGAAGGGACGGACGTCATCCAGCCGATCGCCTCCGACCGCGACGCGCTCCTCCAGTTCCATCGCCAGTGGTACGGCAACGACCAACTGACGCGCAGCGTCGCGAACGGGTTGTGATGTGGCACAGACACTCCTGTCTGTGATTTTGAAGCCACGCGAATTGAGAAGTTAAGCGCAAGCCTCCCAGCAGCACAGACAAGACCGTCTGTGCCACATCGGCCTCTGCTCAGCCGCCGCGTTAGCGGCTGCAAGACGGTAGCGAGGGGTGCGAGCAGCTTCATCGCGAGCACCCCTCGATCGGAGTCGAAAATGCAGTTGTCCCGCGTCAGCGGCACTTGATGGAGTGTCACATTTTTCGAGTGCCGCTGACGCGGCACGAATCGAGGACGTGCTTTCTATTCGAGGGGTGTCGCTTCGCTCGACCCCTCGCTACCCTCTGAAGCCGCTGCGCGGCATGTCAAAGCAACCCCTCGCGCTCCAATTCATTCGTCAACGACCGCGCATCGGTGAACTGGAACGCCCGCATCCCGATCGCACGGGCGGCGAGAACGTTCTCGAGCAGATCGTCCACGAAGATCGTGTTCTGCGCGGTCGATCCGATCGTTTCCAGCGCCAGGCGAAAAATATCGGGATCGGGTTTGGCCACTTTCAGCCGATGCGAGAAGACGAATGGATCGTCTTTCTGAAAGATCGATGCAAACTGCGTCGGGATCAGTTCGGCGTGGATTTCGTTCGAGTTCGATAGAAACGCGACGCGGTAGCGCGCGCGAATCCGATCGAGAAGATCTTCGATGCCCGGCACCGTCCCGTCGAAGAAATCGGACCAGACCCGGTGAAAATCGCGGATGCTGCCGCGGTAGCCGGCGTGATCGCAGAGGAATTCGTAGAACTCGTAGAACGACACCGCGCCGCGCTCCATGTCGCGATACGCGCCCGGCGCCTCGAGCAGTTCCACGAGCTCGTCGCGCGACATCGATGCGTCCTCGCAGATCGCCGCCAGCACGCGCTCGTAGGCGAGTTTGATGACGGTGTTGCCGAGGTCGAAGAGGAACCAGGTGTCTTCCATCTGGCTACATCCGGAAGACCCCGAACTTCGGTGCGTCGATAGTTGCGTTGTACGCGATCGAAAGACCGAGGCCGAGGTAGGTGCGGGTGTCGGCGGGATCGATGACGCCGTCGTCCCAGAGGCGCGCCGTCGAGTAATACGGCGAGCCTTCGGTCTCGTACTTTTGCAAGACCGGGTCGGCGATGGCGCGCTCTTCGTCGGAGCTCAGCTCCTTGCCCGCGCGGGCGAGCTGATCGCGTTTCACCGTCGTTAAAACCCCGGCGGCCTGCTCGCCGCCCATCACGCTGATGCGCGCGTTCGGCCACATCCAGAGGAATCGCGGAGAGTAGGCGCGGCCGCACATGCCGTAGTTTCCGGCGCCGAACGAGCCGCCGATGATGACCGTGAACTTCGGCACCGTCGAGTTGGCGACCGCGTGCACCATCTTCGCGCCATCCTTGGCGATGCCGCCGCGCTCGTACTCCTTCCCCACCATGAAGCCGGTGATGTTCTGCAGAAAGATGAGCGGGATGCGGCGCTGGTTGCACAGCTCGATGAAGTGCGTAGCCTTGAGCGCGCTCTCCGAAAAGAGGACGCCGTTGTTGGCGAGGATGCCGACCTTGTAGCCGAAGATGCGCGCGAATCCGGTCACGATCGTCGGCGCGTAGCGCTCCTTGAATTCCTGGAACTTCGAGCCGTCGACGATGCGGGCGATGACTTCGCGGACGTCGTACGGTTTGCGAATGTCGCTCGGGATGACGCCGTACAACTCTTTCGGATCGAACGCCGGATCCTCCGGCTCGATGCGCGTCTCCGGCTCGTGTTTGTCGAGCGGCAGGTTCTCGACGATGTTGCGCACGATCGCGATCGCGTCGTCGTCATCCTCGGCGAAGTGATCGGCGACGCCGCTGATCCTCGTGTGCACGTCCGCGCCGCCCAACTCCTCGGCAGTCACCTCTTCGCCCGTCGCGGCCTTCACCAGCGGAGGTCCGCCGAGGAAGATGGTGCCGGTGTTTTTGACGATGACCGCTTCGTCGGACATCGCCGGCACATACGCGCCGCCGGCAGTGCACGATCCCATCACCGCCGCGATCTGCGGGATCTCGCGAGCGGACATGACCGCCTGGTTGTAGAAAATCCGCCCGAAGTGTTCGCGATCGGGGAAAACCTCGGCTTGCAACGGCAAAAAGGCTCCGCCCGAATCGACGAGGTAGACGCACGGCAGATTGTTCTGCATCGCGATTTCCTGCGCGCGCAGATGCTTCTTCACCGTCATTGGAAAGTACGTGCCGCCTTTGACCGTGGCGTCGTTGGCGATGATCAGGCACTCGCGTCCCTGAATGCGTCCGACGCCGGTGATGATGCCGGCCGCCGGCGCGTCGTCGTCGTACATCCCGTTCGCGGCCAGCGGCGAGAACTCGAGGAACGGCGTATGCGGATCGAGCAGCGCGGCGATGCGCTCGCGCGGCGGCATTTTCCCCTGTTCCTTGTGCCGCGCGACGTACTTCGGGCCGCCGCCCTGCCGCGCGATTTCAACGCGGCGATTCAGTTCATCGACGAGCGATTGCAACGCCGCGCAGTTGCGTCGGAAGTCGTCGGATTTCGTGTCGAGGTGCGATTCGAGAGGTTCCATGCCGGCGCGCGCAGCCTACATGCCGCCCGCGCCGGCTGCAACCGTGGAAAGCGTCAGCGCCCGAGGGTGAACTCCGCGCGGCAACCGTCGCGAACCCAGACGCCGCGGCTGTCGTAGCCCCAGGTCCGGTTCAGGACGCAGTTGGTGCGGCTGAGCTGGCGCGTCAGGCGAACACCCCACTGCGTATCGGCGTCGCAGCGATGGCGCGAGTTGTAATCCGACTCGCAGACGATCGTGCGCGAACGGCGGTCGCGGCGGTCGTAGTCGCGATTGTTGTCGTCGCGCTCGCGGCGGATGCGAAAGTCGGCGCGGCAGCCGTCGCTGACCCACACCGCGTGCCTTTCCGTTCCCCACGTCCGCCCTTCGATGCAATCGGTGCGGCTGATCTGGCGGATGATTTCGACGCGTCCCCATCCATCAAACTCACATTCGTGCCGCCGGCCGCGGTCCGACTCGCAGCGGATGGTCTCCGCGAACAGAGTCGGTGCAAAACAACAGATGACGATGAGCAATCCGAGCAACCTGCGATTCATAAAACCTCCCCTGTTTTGAATGAATCAGACGTTGACCGCGCGGCGGATGGCATCGACCGCCGTGGCGGTCGGCGTTCCGGGCAGAAAGATCTCGCGGATACCGATCTCCTTCATCCGCGGAATGTCTTTCTCCGGAATGATGCCGCCCGCGAAGACGACGATGTCCTGCGCGCTTTCATCTTTCAACAACCGCATGATCTCCGGGAACAAGACGTTGTGCGCGCCGGAAAGGATAGAGAGGCCGATGGCGTCGACGTCCTCCTGCACCGCCGCGGCCACGATTTGTTCCGGCGTCTGCCGCAGCCCCGTGTAGATCACTTCCATCCCCGCATCGCGCAACGCGCGCGCGATGATTTTCGCGCCGCGGTCGTGGCCGTCCAGGCCTGGCTTCGCGATCAACACTCGTATTTTTCGGTCGCTCATGAGTCTCCCTGTGGCCGCTGCGGCGCGGCATCGCGAAACTTCGAGAGGATCACGATGTCGTGGTACGTCCCCTCGCGATAGAAGTCGCGCCGCAGACAACCTTCCTGCACGAATCCAAGGCCTTCCAGCACGTGCTTCGCGCGGTCGTTATAGTCGAATACGTTGATGCGCAGCTTGCCGAGATTCATTTCGTCGAAGGCGAAACGGACCAGGGTCTGGATCGAATCGCCGCCGTAGCCGCGGTTCCACGCCGACGGCTCGCCGATGAAAAGACCGAACCAGGCCGTCTGCGAGACCCAGTCGATGTCGTGAATGGAGGCGTTGCCGATGTGCGTGCGATCGTCGCGCCGCTCGATGGCGAAGTGCCTCTCGGTCGGGCTGGCGTGCATCGCTCCCTCGAGCCATTCGATCTCGTTCTGAAACGCGATCGGATAACGGGTCTTCAACGCCCGGACGATGTTCGGATCGTTGATCCACCGGTAGCAGCGCTCGGCATCGTCGCGCTCGAACGCGCGCAGGATGATGTGCTCGCCCGCGATCATGAACCGCCGCCGCGACGGCTCGCGCCCACTCTCCGCAAAATCACGCTCGGTGCGATTGGACATTCGGCGCGGATTATACGAGCTAGGCACCAGCGCCCTGACAGGTGTTGCGATTGTGCGTCGCATACAATCGAGACTTCATGGCTTACGCTCCACAGACTCTTAAAGATATTGCCGCCCGCGTGCACGCTGGCGAGACCGTGCTGGCGACCGTTCGAGAGCTTCTCAGTTTTTTCGGTGCTCAGCGGAGAGGTAGCAATGTGGTCTGGTCCATCCGCGCTGCCCTCCGTGATCAGAAGCTCATCACGTACCCCGACTTCGAGCAGACATATATTGACGCGCGGATTGAACTTCGCCCTTCGTTAGATGAAGTTCACCCGGCTGCGCCGGTTGCCGTCGCCGAGGAGCAGCCTGCGACTGATGAGACGGAAACGATCAGCCGCGTCGTCGTAGGTGGAAGCGTCGCTGATCCTGTGGCGCGCGTGAGCATGCTGGAAGCGGCGAACCGGCCACCCGTCACGGTCACGCGCGACTCCGAGGTTGCTGAAGCGGTGACGCTCATGCTGATGCATGATTTCTCTCAGTTACCAGTGATGCAGAACGACCGCAACGTTGATGGCGTTATCAGCTGGAAATCGCTTGGTGCCGCACGGGCTCTTAACCGCGAGCCAAAATACGTTCGTGACTGCATGGAAAACGTCGAAATTGTCGGCAATGACACGCCCCTCTTCGACGCCATCGAAATCATCGCGCGCCGTGAGGTGGTCTTGGTTCGTGATGTGGAGCGGAAGATATCCGGGCTGGTGACGACAAACGACATCAGCCTTCAGTTCCGTTCACTCGCCGAACCTTTTCTCCTTCTCGGGGAAATCGAGAATCACATACGCCGTTTGATCGATGGCAAGTTCTCTGTCGATGAACTCCTCGCCGTCAAGGATCCGGCCGATGCCGAGCGCGGCGTGCAAAACGTATCGGACCTCACATTTGGGGAGTACATCCGATTGCTCGAAGAGCCGGAAAATTGGCAGAAATTGGGTTTCAACCTTGCTCGACCACAGTTTGTCAGCCGAATGAGTGAGATTCGGCGGATACGCAACGAGGTTATGCACTTTCATCCAGACGCTCTATCTGCTCCCGATCTTGGGGTGCTGCGAGACACAGTTCGCTTCATGCAGGCTGTGTGATAACCCTGCCCCCGAGATCCAGAGAAGCCCGCCTGTAGGCCGACGACGTCACCCCGCGAGAACGACCTTCGGCCGCACTTCGACGGGACCACCCTCGCGAAGCACATTCACCACTTCGCCGATCGCGATCAGGCGATCCTCGGGATTGCCGAGGGCCAGGAGGTCGGCGACGTGGACGGCGATGGACGGCGTCATGATGATCGACTGGCCGCGCATCAGCTTTCCCTGCTGGCCCCAGTCGATGCGCAGCTTCGGCAGCGGCAGTTCGACGTCGGAGAGCGATTGGAACCACGGCGGCGATAGCAGCTCCTCCACCGCCGCGTTTTCGAGCGTGTCGTAGGGCAGCGCGTCGGAGATACGGAAGTTGCCGATGGCGGTGCGGCGCAGTTCTTTCAGATGCGCCGGGATGCCCGCGGCCGCGCCGAGGTCGTGCGCGAGCGAGCGGACGTATGTACCGGCCGAGGAGCGGATGCGGAAACGCGCCGTCGATCCGGTCACGCTCACGATTTCGAATTCGTAGACGGTGACCGACTTCGGCGTCAGCGCCGCCACTTCCCCTTTGCGCGCCAGCTCGTACGCGCGCACGCCGTTGACTTTCTTCGCCGAGAACTGCGGCGGCATTTGCTGCAGCGGTCCGATGAAGGGTGCGACGAGCGATGCAAAGTCGAGATGCTCGACGTTGACCTCGTTCGTCTCGCCGACTGGCTCGCCCGCGGCGTCGTACGAATCGGTAGCCCAGCCGAACTGGATCACCCCCTCGTACGTTTTCTCCATCCCCATCAGATACGCCTGCAGCCGCGTCGCTTTTCCGACGCAGAGTACGAGCAGGCCGGTGGCGAGCGGATCGAGCGTGCCGGTGTGTCCGACCTTCTTGATCTTCGAGCGCCGGCGAAACTTTTCGACGGCATCGTGCGAAGTGATGCCGCTTTTTTTGTCGAGGAGAAGGAGTCCGTCCACTTTGGGTTGAGGTGTCTGCATGAGCGGCGGCGAGCATAGTCGAATGCCCGTATCCTGTCGCCTATGCAGTGGACCGGCAATCTGCGCGTGCACCTCGCCTTCGAGATTCTCGGCTACCTCGCCGGTGCCACGGTGTACGTGATCTCACGCATTCGCCAGGGAGACGTCGTCCCCGATCGCGACCGCGCCACGGTGCTGACCGGAGCTGCCCTCGGCGCAGGGATCGGAGCGCGGCTCCTGTTTGTGCTCTCGATGCCCGGCGCCGGATTCTTCGGCGGCAAGACGGTCGTCGGCGGCCTCCTCGGCGGATTGATCGGCGTGGAGCTGGCGAAGAAATGGAAGGACATCACCAGTTCGACCGGCGATCTCTTCGTCTATCCGCTGATGACGGCGATGGCGATCGGACGCATCGGCTGCTTTCTGGCGGGACCGCTCGACAAGACCGCCGGCCTGCCGACGTCGCTGCCATGGGGCATCGCCATCGCCGACGGGGTGCCGCGCCATCCGGTGGCGTTGTACGAAATCGCGTTTCTTATCGCATTGGCGATCGGTTTGAAATGGCGCACTCACGCTCTTCGCGCGGGCGATCGATTCCGCATCTTTCTCGCTTCATACCTGCTGTTCCGTTTCCTGGTCGACTTCCTCAAGCCCGATCCTCCGCCGATCGTTCTCGGCCTGAGCGCGATTCAATGGGCCTGTCTGGCGGGCTTGCTCTACTATGCGCTGGTCCTTTCCAATGCCGACCGCCACGCGTCCTTACCTTTTCTACGACGCCGTCGTCTCGATCTGCACGACGTGCTTTCGCAAGATTGACGGCAAGATCGTTTTCGAAGACGGCGCGGTTTTCCTTCTCAAACATTGTCCTGCGCACGGCAACGAGCGCGTGCTCGTCTCCGATGACGTCGACTATTACCGGCAGTGCCGCGAGGTCTATCTCAAGCCGCCGGAGATGCCGCTGCGCCGCAACACGCCGATCCGCTGGTCGTGTCCTTACGACTGCGGGCTGTGCCCCGATCACGAGCAGCACAGTTGCGTCTCATTGATCGAGGTGACTGACGCGTGCAATCTGCGCTGCCCGATCTGCTACGCCGGCAGCGGGCCGGAACGGCAGCACCACCGGCCGCTTGCGTTGATCGAATCGATGCTCGATGCGGTCATCGCCAATGAAGGAGAGGCGGACGTCGTGCAGATCTCGGGCGGCGAGCCGACCATCCATCCCGACTTCTTCGCCATCCTCGACGCGGCGAAGCGCCGGCCGATCCGGCACCTGATGGTCAACACGAATGGTGTGCGCATCGCACGCGACGCGGAGTTCGCGCGGAAGCTGGCGACTTACAAACCGCTGTTCGAAATCTATCTGCAGTTCGACTCGCTGCGTCCGAAGCCGCTGGAAATTCTACGCGGCGCCGATCTGCGCGACGTCCGGATGAAAGCGATCGAGCGGCTCAACGAGCTCGATCTTTCGACGACGCTGGTGGTCACTCTGCAGCGCGGAGTCAACGACGACGAGATCGGCGAAATCCTCGACTTCGCGCTGAAACAGCCGTGCGTGCGCGGCGTTACGTTTCAACCGGTGCAGGTCGCCGGACGCGTCGACGGCTATGACGACGCCGCAAACCGCCTCACGCTGTCGGAAGTGCGGCGCCGCATCCTCGATCAGTCGCCGCTCTTTCTTCCCGAAGACCTCGTCCCCGTTCCTTGCCATCCCGACGCGCTTTGCATGGGCTACGCGTTCAAGAGCGGCGCCGGCGAGGTGATCCCGTTGACGTCGATGATCGGCGCCGAGGCGCTGATGGACGGGAGGAACACCATCGTCCTGGAGAGCGAGCCGGGCGTGCGCGGCGCCTTTCTCAACCTCTTCTCCACCGCCATCGGCGCGGAGACGCAGCCGGCGCGGCTCAAGGATCTGCTGTGTTGCATGCCGAAGGCGCTGACCAGCGGCGACATCACCTATCGCAATATTTTCCGCGTTCTGATCGTCGAGTTCATCGATGCGCAGGCGTTCGACCTTCGCTCGATCAAGAAGACCTGCGTCCACATCGTCCATCCCGACGGCCGGCTGATCCCGTTCGACACGTACAATCTTTTCTACCGCGACGATCTCGAGACGACGCGCCTGGCTCCGTTGCGGGCATGGGCTGAAAGGTAAGCGATGACCACTGAACCGACTCCTGCCGATCCGATTCCTCCCCCTCCGGCTCCGGCCTTCAACTGGGTAGCGTTCATCGGCGGGCTGCTCGTCGCGCTGCTCCTCGGCGGAGTCGCCAACATTTTCTCGGGTTTGATCGGCATGTCGACGAACCAGAAAACACTGGCGTTGTTCATAGGCGCGATTCCGGGCGCCATCTTCGCACTCCTGTCGCTTCCGGCCAGCAAGAACGGCTTTGGGCAAGGCCTCCTGGTCGGCGGCTGCATCATCGCGCTCCTCGGCGGCATCTGCGGCGCGATGATGGTCGGCACATCCTTTCACTGAGCCGGCTACTCTTCGACGGCGCGGAGAATTGCCAGCAGACGCTTGCGCAGGCGTCCCATCATCGGCAGCGAGGAAATCTGAATCAGGCGAACGACGAGATCGATCGTGCCGTCGAGCAGCGCGCGCGTGCGGCGCTGGCTTTTCGATTCGTCGAACATCCAGAAGAGGATGATGCCCATCTGATACAGCCAGAGCAGCCGCGGCAGATCGGCGGCGAGATCCTTCGGCACGGGCGGTTTGGAATCGACGATCGCGGCGCGAAAAAAGTCGATGCTGGCGTTGCGCATCTCGCTCGTTTCTTTGCCGAACGGCGATAACGGATGCTTCGGATCGATGCCGATGCGCACCAGCGCCACCATCAGCCGGCGATGCTCTTCGAACTGCTGCAGTTGCTTGTCGATGATGGCGCGAACGCGCTTGCCGAGGTCGTGCGAACGGGCGATGAGCGGCGGGATGACCTCGCGCGCCTCCTCGGCCGTCCGGACGTAGAAGGCCATGACCAGCTCTTCCTTCGACCGGAAGTAGTAGTACGCCGCGCCCGTGGCCACGCCCGCCTCGGCGGCGATATCGCGCATGGTGGTTTCGTCGAATCCGCGCTGGCGAAAGAGGCTCAACGCCGCGTCGAGGATGCGCTCGCGAGTCTCTTCCGCCTTTGCCGTCGCCACGCGCAGAGAATACGTCACCACGTCGGTTGCGCGCGCGGTGCGCCGGACGGACGCCCGTGCATCGCACGCCATTCGTCGCACAGTTCGATCGCCGCCTCCGGCCAGTTCGGATGCTGGAATCGGAAGCCGTTCCGTGTCAGCACTCCCGACATCACGCGCCGGCTCTTGAGCAGCAATTCCGTTTCGGTGCGGAGGAAGAACGCGGCCACTTCGAGCAGGTGACGTTCCGCCGGGATGCCGAACGGCACTCCCCACGCCTTGCGAATCGCTCTCATGAAATCGGCGTTCGGCAGCGGATTCGGCGCGGCGATGTTGACGACGCCGTCGATGAACCGCTGATCGATCAGAAAGCGAATGGCGCGAACGAAATCGTCGTGATGGACCCAGGAAACAAACTGCCGCCCGTCGCCCGCCTTCCCACCCAGACCGAAGCGGACGAGGTTGAGAAAGATGCTGAAGGGCGTGCCGGCATCCGGCGTCATCACCACGGCCGAGCGCAATTTCACCTTGCGCGTGCGCGGCGTTTTTGCCTCGTCGAGTGCGCACTCCCATTGCCGTCCGACCTCGATGCTGAACCGCCACGCGGGTGGAAGGTCGTCTTCGCGAATGGCTGTCTCCTCATCGCTCGCCCTCTCGGAGCGATGCGGATAAAGCGTCGCGGTACTGGCCTGAATCCACAGATGCGGCGGATTCTGCGCCGCCGCGATCGCCTCACCAACGACGCGCGTCGATTGCACACGCGACTCCAGAATCTCGCGCTTGTTCGCCGCGGTGTAGCGGCAGTCGACGCTTCGTCCGGCGAGATTGATGACGACGTCTGCACCGTCGATTTCCCCTGCCCACGAATTCAAATTGACGCCGTCCCAATAGACGGTTCTCCACGGCCGCAGCGCGCGGCTCCGGCCGAGCACGACGACCTCATGCTGCGGATAAAACGCGCGGGCCAGAAGAGTGCCGAGGTGTCCAGAGCCTCCGGGGATGACGATCTTCATTTGGCTGCCTCCTTGAACGTGTTCAAAAGTAAATTAGGCTCATGGCGGCGAGCTGTCAAGGATTGTTTTGAACATGTTCAGGATCGATATACGCGGCTACGCCGCCGGCTCACACGCAGCCGTTGCTAGAATGCCTCGATGGCTCGATCAGGGAAACCGGCGCGTAGCAAAAAGTATCTGGTGTGGATGGATTGCGAGATGACGGGACTCGATCCCGAGAAACATGTGCTGCTCGAGATCGCCACCATCATCACGAACTACGATCTGGAGATCGTCGCGCGCGGGCCGGTGCTGGCCATCCGGCATCCGAAGTCGAAGCTGGACATGATGGATGCGTGGTGCCGGCGCACGCACGGCGGCAGCGGACTGCTCGATCGCGTCCGCGAGGAAGGTGTCACCACTGCCGAGGCGGAGAAGCAGACGCTGAACTTCATTCGCCGCTATTGCTACGTGCGCACGGCGCCGCTGTGCGGCAATTCGATTGGGCAGGACAAGCGCTTTCTGGCGAAGTACATGCCGTCGCTCGACGCGTTTCTGCACTACCGCATCGTCGACGTCAGCTCGATCAAGACGCTGATCAAGGAGTGGTACGGCGGCAAGTACGAGTCGCCGAAGAAGAAAGACGAGCACCGCGCGCTGACGGACATCGAGGAGTCGATCGCGGAGCTGGATTACTACCGCAAGACGGTCTTCGTGCGGAGGTGATTACTCAGAGTCGTCGCTTTTCGGCTCTTTCTTGATCTCGGCCAGGACGTCTTCGATGCGGCCGGCGCGCATGGCGGTCTCGTCGAATTTGAAGTCGAGCTCCGGAGTCGAGCGGAGGCGCACGCGCTTTCCGAGCTGTGAGCGGATGAAGCCTTTGCGTTGCTGCAGTTCGCGCACGGTGTCCTTCGTCTGCTTCTCATCGAGGCCGCTGACGAAGACGCGCGCGAAGTGCATGTCGGGACTGACCTCGACGCCGGTGATGGAGAAGAGCGCGAGGTCGATGTCCTTGATCTCGTGGCGGAAGACGTCGACGAGCGCGTCGCGCACCGTTTCGCCGACGCGGGAAGTTCTGCGGGTTTTGCGCATGCAGCCATTCAACCACAGAGACACGGAGGGCAAAGAGGCGATTCATAAACCATCAAGCGCGCCCTTCTTTTTCTTCAACGTCTGGATACCGCAAGCGCGGAGAACCGGGCGCCACCACAGTTCGGTCGATGACGGCGTCCAGTAGCGGACGCTTTCGCGCGTGATGGATGGCGGTGGCGGGACGAGCTGGTTGAGGCGGTCGTAGAGGAGCATCCGTTCGTCGGGAGTCGACAATCGGAAGAGATTGAGAAGCGTGAAGGCGTCGCGCGTTCGGGCGAGCGCGACGATCGCCGGAACGTCGTGCCGCAGTACGGCCGTTTTGAAGCGCGGTGCAGCGTCGTCGAAGATCGGGACGGTGAGCGAACTGTCGGAGCCGATGAACGCCGACGCGCCTTGCGGCACGAGCGACTGCTCGTAATCGTGCGTGAGGTCGACCCATCCGGCGATGACGTGCAGCACTCCCCCGCCGTTCGGCGCGATGGTCAGCGTGTATTCGCATCCGAGGTCGATGGCGCGGGCTTTCGGCGTATCGATGACGAAGACGCCGGGCTGCGAGGTCGTTTTCGCGTGGATGGTTCCCGCGGCCAGCGCGAGGCGATGGCGCCGGCTGCGATTCTCGACGAGGCGGACGGTGGTGTTTGCGCCGAGGTCGATCGTGCCGACAGCCGGCGATTGCAGTCTCACCGACCCGCGCTCCGTTCGTACGACGTCGCCCGCGCGCAGGAGCGAATGCGGAACGTCGGCGACGCCCGATTCATCCGTCGCGCGCCAGCGGTTCGCAGGCGTATAGAAGCGGATCGCGCCGAGGATCGCGCAGACGATCAATGCCGCAGCGATCGCGTGCGGCCACAACGAACGGCGGCGGATCACGGCGACGCGGTTGAAATCGGGCATCGTCGCGGCGGACCGATAACGACCGAGGAGCTCCTCCAGTTTCTGCACCTCGGCATCCGGCTCGCCGCTCTTGTCCCAGAGATAGTCGTCGTTCATGGAGTACTCCCGCCGAGGACGCCGCGCAGCATCTGCATGCCGCGACGTAGGTTCACGCGCACGGATCCCGGCGTCAGGCCGGTGCGCGCGGAGATTTCGGGACCGGACATCCCTTCCACGAGACGCATCATCAGCGTCTCGCGATACGTCTCGGGCAATGCGCGGATGGCCTCGAGCGCGCGCGCGGCCTCGGCATCCTCGGCCTGCGTTTCGTGCGTGACGTACGCATCCTCCAACTCCACCGTATCGCTCATCTTTCTTCGAAAATCCTCGGCGGCGTTGCGCGCGCTGCGCGCGATCCACCCGGCGAATGCGGCCGGCTCGCGCAGCGATTGCAGCTTCGTGTACGCATTGATGAAGACGTTCTGCGCGACGTCGTCGGCGTCGGCCGGCGGAAGGCGCCCGAGGAGAATGGCATGGACGATGGGGACATATTTGGCGTAGAGCTGCTCGAACGACGCGACGTCGCCCGCCTGTGCGGCACGAACGAGATCGGCATCGGAACGAACAGACATCAGCGTTGAGAAGACGCACGCGGCGAGTGAAGTGTTAACACGTTAACGGTCGCGATCACGATGCCGTCCTCCAATCGAAAAGGAGAACGACATCATGACCCGAACCATCCTCCGAATGCAGCTTCTGGCACTTCTTACGGTGCCGCTGTTGGCGTCGCCCGGCCTTACCTCACACATCGTCATCGCCGGCCCGAACGAGCCGGGGCAGCGGCTGGTGATCACGGGACGCGTCTTCGGCGCGGACGGCAAACCGCGCGGCGGCGTGGTCATCGAGGCGCATCACACCGACGCCAGCGGGATTTATCTGGCCGAGGGAGCGCATGCTCCGAATCCGAAGGTTGCGGCGCGGCTTTTTGGACGGCTGGCTACGGCGCCCGACGGCACGTATCGAATCGACACGATCCGCCCCGGCTCGTATCCCGGAGGCGTCGCGCCGGCACACATCCACATCCACATTCAGGACGGGCGCCACGAGCAATACGAGATGATCGAGTTCGCCGACGACCGCGCGCTAACGCCGGCGATGCGCGCAAAAGACGGCGTTGGCGGCACATTCGCGACGATTCAGCCGGTAAGCCGCGACGCATCCGGTGTCTGGCACTGCACGCGCGACTTCCGCACGGCAGGTGGGAAATGAAACGCGCAATCGCCGTGCTCGCACTGCTCGCGTTGCCGGTCTGCGCCGCGCCGACGCGCTATTACGTGAAGCCGGTCTACACGAGCCTGCGCTTCTCGATCGTGAAGTGGGGCGTGCTGAAGGAGGAAGGAATCTTCCGCGATTTCGACGGAACGCTGATCTACGATCCCGCGCATCCCGAGGCGTCGCGAATCGACGTCGTGGCGAAAGCCGCAAGCCTCGATACGAAGAACGAGAATCGCGATCAGGTGGTCACCGGCTCCGACTTTCTCGACGCCGCGCGCTATCCAACGATCGAATTTCACAGCACCGGCGTCGACCACAATTTCGTCACCGGCAATCTGACCATTCACGGAACGACGCGCCGCGTACGCTTTCCGGTGACGTCGGTTGGCGTTCACGAGATCGCGAACATCGGCAAGATGGCCGGCTTCGAAACGACGTTCACCATCAACCGCCGCGACTTAGGCGTCCTCGGCACACGCTGGGGCGCGGTTCCGGGAGTGCTCAGCGACAACGTCGAATTGCACATCACGATCGGCGCGAGTACAAGGCCATAATTATCCAAGACAAAGTTACTGTCGTCAAAATATATATGCAGTATCCATACTACTGCCTTACATTGCTGGTATCTCGATTTCCGTTGACGACATAACCAACGACGGTATCGCTCGCCCAATAACCGGTGTGCGCCCGACTCGGGTTCACGACTATGCCGAACCACCGCGTGTGTGCGTTGTTAAGAGTGACGTTGATGACATCTAGACGGTCGGCGGTCTCAGGCGCGATCCGATCACGCCAGCCTCCTGGAAGAGGGAACGTCAACAAATCATTTGGATCGCTGAACGCGATTATCGGTATTGGAGCCGCTAGGCCTCGCACGAGTAGTGTAATCGAACAGAGGTCTTTCAGAAAAGAGTTTGCCGCATCAGATATAACTAGGTCATCTGTGGGTTGGTTTGGAAGAGTTCCGACCGCCTTTGCTGGCTCGGCCGGAATTCTAGCCAAATAGAGGAGTGGTAATTGATTCGCCAGCAGAAACACGCCCCTCAAACGTCCCACAAACTCCCGCGCCAGCAAAGAAGTGTCTCGGCTGGGATCTCCTTGAGCGCGCTCACTACCCGAAGGACACGACGGCAACATACGTTCCAGAGTCTCAATCACCATGACGCTGCCAAGGCTATGCGTTATTAGAAAGATCGGCGCCGCTCCTGAGATATCCCCATGCATAGTTGGCGGACGGCATGGCTCGTCCGGTTTATTCTTATTCGTCACAACTACGCAGATGGCACGTTCTACCGCCGCGCGCATTACTGGGGCGTAGGTGCCAGAAAACATTACAGCGTCGTCGAAAGATGTATCGATCAAATATCGCTTCAAATCGCGATTTACTCTAACGCGCTCTCCTGCATGGTACTGCCAATCATATGCGAGTAGCTGATCCTCAAAGATCTCCGTCAATTTGGACCATGTAAGAATGAAAACTCGCAGTTCATGACCTTTCTCGTTCTGGTAAGTTATCCTTTGAACGGATGAGTACGCGCCATACGGTGTTGCCATTCTATCCGCCAACGTTCTGGACGATTGAACATGGAGGTTAGCGCGCTTACGCACCTTCTCTAGGAATCCGTCTGCGTAGGTGCCGTCGTGAGTGCCCATACCATGTACTATCAGGACATTAACGACCGGTTGGACATTTAGCTCCTCACGAAGTCCAGGAAATTGAAGTTTTTCTGCCCTGTCTGGATTGCTGAGCGTAGCGGGATTTCGATAATAAATGCAAGAAGCGAGGCACAGCGGCATCAGAAAGATGACAAGCATCAGGCGGAACGCGTGAAGCCGCGAGGCAGACATAAATGCTCCTTTCACTAGAGGAGTGATCATACCGAACACTTCCCTACCCCCTCGTCCGCCAAAGCGTAGTCGTCGAAAGCAATTCTAGCGGCTACGAAAAGTGCGGGACGCCCAGCGCCACCATCTCGTCGAAATCGAGCTTCTCCGTCGTCCAACCCGTGAGCGTGGCGTCGGTGTTCGTTTCGACGAACGATTGAACGCGTTCGAGCATCGCATCGGCTGCGGGATCGTCGAGTGAGATGAACGACACGGCCATTCGTGCGCGCTGATGGAGATCGTGCAGGCCGACCTCCCCTGCTGAAATCTCGAAGCGGTGACGCAGTTTCTCGCGCAGCGACCGAACCACCATGCGCTTGTCTTTCAATGACTGCGCGTGCGGGATGAAGATCTCGAAGAGTGCGACGGCGACGATCATGGTGAGGAGTGGCCAGCGAGCGCCGGCCACTCACGACTACGCGAGCACTGACGCTAACTGCTCCACCTTGAATGCTTCGATGATGTCGCCCTGCTTGATGTCCTGGAACTTCTCGATGCCGATGCCGCACTCGAAGCCCTGGCGGACTTCGGCGACGTCGTTCTTGAAGTGGCGCAGCGAGGCGATCTTGCCTTCGAGGATGACACGGTTGTCGCGCAGCAGGCGCACGCTGGCGGCGCGCGGGATGATGCCCTCGGTGACCATGCAGCCGGCGATGACGCCCGCCTTCGGCACCTTGAACGTGTTGCGCACTTCGGCGCGGCCCTGGAAGACTTCCTGGAACTTCGGATCGAGCAGGCCGGTCATGGCCAGCTTCATCTCGTCGACCAGGTTGTAGATGACGGTGTAGAGGCGAACGTCGATGCCTTCCTTCTCCGCCAGCTCGCCGGCCGAACGCTCGGGACGGACGTTGAAGCCGACCACGATGGCGTCGGATGCCGATGCCAGAAGAATGTCGTTCGTCGAAATCGCGCCGACCGAGGAGTGAATGACGTTGACTTTGACCTCGGCGGTGGAGAGCTTGCGCATCGTGTCGCTGAGCACTTCGACAGAGCCCTGCACGTCGGCCTTGAGGATGAGATTGAGCTCCTTGGCCGTGCCCGACTGCATGCGCTGGAAGAGCTGATCGAGCGACATGCGCGAGGTCTTGCCCTGCGACGCTTCGCGCGCTTTTTCCTGGCGCATCTGGCCGATCATGCGGGCCTGCGTCTGTTCGTCGACGACTTGCAGCGAATCGCCGGCGTTCGGAACTTCATCGAATCCGGTGAGCTGCAGCGGCGTGGCCGGGCCAGCCTCGGTGATGCGGTTTCCACGCTCGTCGGTCATGGCGCGGACGCGGCCGGAGGTGGCGCCGGAGAAGAAGGCGTCGCCGATCTTCAGCGTGCCGTCCTGCACGAGCACCGTGGCCACGATACCGCGGCCGGTTTCTTTCTTCGCTTCGAGCACGACACCTTTCGCGCCGATCTCGGGCGACGCTTTGAGATCGAGCAGGTCGGCGGTGAGCAGGATCATGTCGAGGAGATCGTCGATGCCGGTCTTCTTGGTGGCCGAGACTTCGACGGAGACGACTTCGCCGCCCCACTGCTCGACCTGCACGCCGTTCTCGGCCAGCTCGCGGCGCACGCGCTCGACGTTGGCGTTCGGCTTGTCGATCTTGTTGATGGCCACGATCATCGGCACCTTTGCGGCGTGCGCGTGATCGATGGCTTCCTTCGTCTGCGGCATGACGCCGTCGTCGGCAGCGACGACGAGGATGACGATGTCGGTCACCTTCGCGCCGCGGGCACGCATCATCGTGAAGGCTTCGTGGCCGGGCGTGTCGAGGAAGACGATCTTCCGTCCGCGCTTCTCGACGTGATAGGCGCCGATGTGCTGCGTGATGCCGCCCGCCTCGCCGGCCGCGACGTTCGTCTCGCGGATGGCGTCGAGGAGCGAGGTCTTGCCGTGGTCGACGTGACCCATGACGGTGATGACCGGACCGCGCGGCGTCGAGCCGGTCGCGCCGGTCTTTTCCATCGCTTCCAGTTCAACGGCCTCTTCGAACGACACGATCTCGGCGTCGATGCCTAGGTCCTTGGCGATTTCGAGGGCGAGCTCGCCGCCGAGCGGTTGATTGATCGAGATCATCAAGCCTTTCTTCATGAGCAGATGCTTCATGAGGTCATTGGCTTTGATCCCGAGCTTGTCGGCGAGTTCTTTGACGGTCGCGCCTTCGCTGAGCGGAATCTTGTTCGTGGGACGGGTGAAATTCAGAACCTTGCCCGAAACCGGAGCGGCCTGCTTGCGGACGTCACGGCGGAGCGACGGAGCCTTCGGCGCACCATCCTCGTCCGTCTCCGGCATCGGGATGTCGGGGCCGAGGTCGTCGTTGATGATCTGCGTTCCGGAGAACGGACCTTTCGTGAACAACTCGCTGTCGACTTCGGACGGACGTTCGCTCTTGCCGCGTTTGCCGGTGGTCTTCTTCTTCGGCGAGGAATCCTCGCTTCCGTCGGGACGGCGCGACTTGCTGCGTCCCATCGCGCCGCCGGGCAGCGTGCCGGGAAGCGGCGGCAGAGCGGAGGGACCCGTTCCGGGACGTCCGACGCCGGGACGGAAATTGCCCGGACCAGCGGGACGCGCACCCATCGGACCGCCGGGACGAACTCCCGGTCCCGAGGGACGTGTGCCCATGGGCGGACGAGCGCCGGCCGGACCGGCGGGACGCGTGCCCATCGGCGGACGCGACGTGCCTGGACCAGCGGGACGCGCGGTCTGCCCGCCGACGTAGGTCGGACGTGCAACCGGCGCCTGGCCGGCGTAGTTGGGACGTGCGGCTTGCGGCGCGCGGGCGCGCGGACCGGTGGGTCCGGTCGGACGGCGGGAGTCGGCCGCGGCGCCGGCGGCCATCGGAGCGGGCGCTTGCGGCGCGGCGGCGGGTGGCGGCATCGGCGCAGGCTCCGGCTCGGGAGCCGGCGTTTCGACGACGGCCGGACGCGGCTTGACCACCGGTGGCGGCGGCGCTTCTTTGGCGGCGCGTTCTTCGGCTTCGACGGCTTCGACGAACTCCGGGATGATGACCGTTGGCGGCGGCGTGGTGATCTGCGGTTCTTCGACCGGCACCTCGCGCTTCGGACGCGGCGTCGGCTTGACGATCGCGCGCGGCGGACGCACAGCTTCTTTTTTCGCGGCGACCTGCGGCTTGTCTTCGCGCATGATGACGCTGCGCGTGCGCATGGTCAGTTTCTTGCCGGTAATGAGCGCCTGAAAGACCTCAGGCTCCAGAGCCTGATTCGCGTCTGTCACCTCGGCGCCGAGCGACTGCAACAAGAACATGACGTCCTTCTCGGACTTCCCCATCTTCTTCGCGATGTCGCTCACTTTGAACTTTGCTGCCGCCATTGACTCTCCTTGGTTCGGGTGTCAGGTTGCGAATTGCGTCAGCCGGGAACCTGGCAACCCGGCAAGCTGGGAACGATTTACTCCACCTGCGCCTCTTCTTTGGGTGCTTCGGCGTCTTCCGGCGCGGCTTCGGATTCGGACTCTTCTTCTTCCTGCTCGCCGTCGTCCGAGGCCTGGTACGCCTGCTCTTCTTCGTCGCCTTCTGGCGGCGTTTCGTCGATCTGTTCGTGCTTGCGCGCGATCTCGATCATCTGCTCGGCCATCTCTTCGTCGACGCCTTCGATGGCGGTGAGATCCTCGACCGAGGCGTTGATCACGGAGTCGAGATCGTCGTAGCCGGCATCTTCGAGCGTGTTCGCCCAATCGTCCGGCATGCCTTCGATGTCGTGGACATTCGTTTCCGCGCGCGCCTCGGCCATCGCTTCCTGCAGCATGGCGCTGAGAGCGTCGGCGACTTCGCCCTTGACCTCTTCCTCCGACTTGATGTCGATCTTCGCGCCGATCAACTCCGCCGCGAGGCGGACGTTGAGGCCGCGCTTGCCGATGGCGAGCGAGAGCTGGTCGTTGTCGACGATGACGTCGAGGTGCGGACGGTGGGCCTGTTCGTCGCTGGTGACAGAAACGCGCGTGATCTTGGCGGGAGCCAGCGAGTTCTGCGCGTAGACGACGATGTCTTCGTTGAACGGGATGATGTCGATCTTCTCGCCGCGCAGCTCGCGGATGATGGACTGCACGCGCGAGCCCTTCATGCCGACGCAGGCGCCGACCGGATCAACGTCGCGCTCGCGCGACATGACCGCGATCTTGGCGCGCTCACCCGGCTCGCGCACGGCGCCGCGGATGACGACGGTGCCGTCGTAAATCTCCGGCACTTCCATCTCGAAAAGCTTGATGAGCAGGCGCGGATCGGTGCGCGAGAGGACGACCTGCGGTCCTTTCGGCTGCGTGTGGACGTCGACGATGACGGCTTTGATGCGGTCGCCCTGCGAGTAACGCTCGGCACGCGACTGCTGGCTGCGCGGGATGATCCCCTCGGTCTTGCCATTGAGGTCGATGATCATGTCGCCGCGCTCGAAGCGCTTGACGTAGCCGTTTTCGAGCTCGCCGGCCTTGCCGATGAATTCGTTGTAGACCTTCTCGCGCTCGGCCTCGCGGACCTTCTGATACAGGACCTGCTTGGCCGACTGAGCGGCGATGCGGCCGAAATCTTCGGCGGCCTTGGTCAGCGGGATGTGCACTTCATCGCCCTGCTCGACCTCGGGGTCGATCTTCTGCGCTTCGTACGTGCGGATCTGCGTGTTCGAGTCTTTGACGACGTCGACCACTTCCTTGGTGATGTAGCTGAGGCGGATGCGGCCGCCGACTTCGACGTCGGGATCGACTTTCTTCGCCTGTTCGAGCGTCCACTGCGCCTGCGGATCTTCGATCTCGTTTTCGTCGATGACGACGTCTTTGATGACGTACATGGTCATCTGGCCGCTGACGCGGTCGATGACGGTTTCCATCGGCTCGCGCGTTTTGTAGTACTTGCGCGCCGCGGTGGCGAGGGCATCCTCGAGCGCTTTGAACACACGCTCGACGTCGATCGACTTCTCGTACGCCAGCGCCTTGATATTTTTGCTGAGATTCTCGTCAAACATGGTGTGTGCTCAGATCTCCACTTCCAGCCGCGTTTCTTTCACATCTGCCAGCGGAACGACGTAGTCGGGATCCTTTTTCATCACCGGATCCGTGACGACGATCGTTTCGCCGTTGAATTCTTTCAATCTTCCGACTATCACATGAAGCCCTCGAATGGCCGTCGTGGTCCTGACGCGGACGAGGCGGCCGAGGAACTTCTGGTAATCCGACAGCTTGTAAAACTTGCGATCCAGGCCGGGAGAAGAGACCTGCAGCTCGTACTCCGCCGGAACGACATCGTCGACGTCGAGAAAGGCACTGACCTGGTGCGAAACCAGCTCGCAGTCCTCGACCGTCACACCACCCTCTTTGTCGATGTCGATGCGGAGCAGGAACCCATGACCCTGCTTCCGGTACTCAATGTGAACGAGCTCGAGACCCTCCGAAGAAACGATGGTCTCGATTTCCTTCTCAACCCGTTCGGGCAAAACGCTCATATGTCCTGACAACAAAAAAAGCGGCCGAATCGGCCGCTTTCGATAGGTTGTTGCTCGAAAGCTGACGGATGATACCACGTTGCAGCGAGCCGTCACAACGCCGTGAACGTGTGATGGATTCCGCTACGCGGTAGTGAAAAACGACGGCCGCGCGCAAGCGCGGCCGCCGTTCGAATCGACTCGTTGAATCTTAGAGCTGATGCTTCACAGCGCGGTGAATGGTCGTGCCCGATTTGCAGGCGGCGACGTCCGGGCTGTAGATGCAGGTGATGGCGTTGTTCGTGAGCGGCGCGAGGTACTGCGGCTCCAGGGTGGTCGGGTCGTTGGTCTGGTTGTCGAGCGACGAGCCGAAGGCAAAGAACGCCGGGCAGCCGGTCGGGCAACCGTTCGCGGCCGCGTCGGAGGTCGGCGACGTGCCGCTCTGCTGGAAGATCGCGTACGCACCGGTGGAGGTTGCGGCCTTCGTGAATGCCGGGAAGATGGTGGCGCTGCCGACCGCGCCCTGCGCGGAGCCGAGCGGCTGCAGCGTGAAGCTGCTCTGCGAGAGCTGCGTGCCCGTAGAGCTGAAGAGCGTACCGGTGATCGTCGTCGTCGAGAACTGCGACGCGTTCACGAAACCGATGTTGGTTCGGTACTGGTCCGTGTTGCGGATTCCGGTGACGAAGACCTTGTCGAGGCCTGCACCCGAGGCGGACTCCGAAACGAAGTTGTACCAGGGAATGCCGGAGAACAACTGGCCCGTCGTCGGCGCCGTGTTCAGCGTATTGGCATCGGCATTCGGGGTGTTGACCGAGTAGATGCGGCTTTCGACGCTGATGTTGCGATAGTTTGCATTCAGGCCGGTGGTCGGATCAGGCGTGCAGTCCGCGTTGGCCTTGCAGGCATTGAAGATCAGCTGACCGAGGGCCGACTGAACGTTCAGCGTGTTCTTCACGAAGTCTTTCAACTCGCGGCGCTCGCGAGGGGCGAGAGTGATGACATGGGGAAACGGCGTCTGCGTACCGTTCGTACCTGTCGCCAGGATCACCGAGACATCGACGCTGTCATCGCTGAGATTCGAGATGAAAACGTCTGAGACGAAGGTGGCGGATGAGCTCGAAATATGGCCCGCCGCCGGGACGTACACCTGGTCCGCAGCGCGGAAGTTGCTGGCCATCGCCGCACCGGCGAACAACGTGATCGCCGCAGCGACACCCAACTGTTTCACTTTGAACATATTCTCCCCTTTTGCTACGAGTTTTTTGTAATCAGACTGCCTCGATCGGAAAGTGCGTACGCATTCTAAACGACTTCGAAAGCGTGAAAAAAATCAAATTGCAAATGGTGATACGGTCCGACGGAACTGAACGTCACACGCGAAATCATGAGGCTTTCGTGACCGGACTATGCGATTGTAGCATGACGTTTGGCGATCATGAACGTCACGTTTGAAGCCGAGGACGAGGGTGCCAGACTCGACCGCGCCCTTGCCGCGCGGATGCCGGAGCATAGCCGAAACTTCCTCGCCCGTCTCATTGAAGAAGGACGGGTGCTACTCGACGGGCGGCCCGCGCCGCGGCCTTCGATACGCGTGGCGCAGGGGCAGAACGCCACCATCGACATCCCCGCTCCCTCCCCCGCCTCCGCCCTGTCGCAGGAGATGCCGCTCTCGATTCTGTTCGAAGACAGCGATCTTGTCGTGATCGACAAGCCGGCCGGCATGGTCGTCCATCCGGCTGCCGGCCACGCCGATCGCACGCTCGTGAACGCGTTGCTGTTTCACGTGCGCGATCTCAGCGGCATCGGCGGCGAGCTTCGTCCTGGCATCGTCCACCGGCTCGACAAAGACACGAGCGGCGTGATGGTCATCGCCAAGAACGATGAGACGCATCGCAAGCTGACGTCGGCGTGGTCGAGCGACGCCGTGCGCAAAGAATACGTGGCCATCGTCTACGGCACGCCGTCGCAAACGCGCGGCACGATCGATGCGCCGATCGCGCGCGATCCGCGCAACCGCAAACGCATGGCTATCGTCGCCGGCGGCCGCAACGCCATCACCGATTTCGAAGTGGTCGAACAACTCCGCCACTCCTCGGTGATCCGCTGCACCCTTCGAACAGGCCGAACGCACCAGATCCGCGTGCACCTGAAGTCGATCGGCCATCCCATCATCGGCGATCCTGTCTACTCCGGCCCGCAGTGGCGCGGAATCCCGGACAAGAAGCTGCAGAAAGCGATCGCAGGATTCGGTCGTCAGGCCTTGCACGCTGCTCATCTGGTGATTCCACATCCAAAGACGGACAAGCCCATCAGTTTCACGGCGCCGCTCCCCGACGACATGCGCGATTTGATTACTGCGCTCCGTTGACGGGCCGTGCCCCCGGAAATCTTTCCGAGCGCGCTTCGTTACGCCAACGGATGAAAGCGAGACAGACCCGCGAGGTCCGCATCGGCAACGTCACCATCGGAGCCAATCACCCCATCGCCGTGCAGTCGATGACGGCAACGAAGACGCAGGACGTCGCCGCAACGATCCGGCAGGTGGAGTTACTCGAAGCGGCCGGCGCGGACGTCGTCCGCATCGCCATCGACACGCCGAAAGACGTGACCGCGCTGGCCGAGGTGCGTGCGGCGCGGCCGAACGCGAACCTCGTCATCGACCTGCAGGAAAACTATCGCCTCGCCGAGCGCGTCGCGCCGTTCGTGCAGAAGCTTCGCTACAACCCGGGTCACCTCTACCACATCGAACGCGACAAGCCGATCAAGGACAAAGTGGCGTATCTCGTCGACGTCGCCCGCGCGCACGGTTGCGCCATCCGCATCGGCGTCAATGCCGGCTCCGTCGATCCGGAGAAGCTCGATAAGTATCCGAAAGAAGACTCGCTTTCTCCGATGCTCGACTCGGCGCTCGAACATTGTCTGATGCTCGACGACCTCGGCTTCGATCAGTACGTCGTCTCGCTCAAGGATTCCGATCCGAACAAAGTCATCGACGCCAACATCCGTTTCGCCGAAGCGCGGCCCGACGTCCCGCTGCACCTCGGCGTGACCGAGGCCGGCATGCCGCCCGACGGCATCATCAAAACGCGCGTCGCATTCGAACAGCTCATCACCCGCGGCATCGGCGACACGTTGCGCGTCTCGCTCACGCTGCCATTCGAGAACAAGGGCGACGAGATCACCGTCGGCCGCCAGATCCTCAGCGATATCGCCAACGGCCGTTTCCGTTCCGTGGCGCGCTTCGAACAGAAGGGGATGAACATCATCAGTTGTCCCTCCTGCTCGCGCGTCGAGAACGAGGCCTTCATCGATCTCGCGCAGAATGTGCGCGAGATGACGACGTACGCGAAGGAGCACGACATCACGATCGCGGTGATGGGCTGCCGCGTGAACGGACCGGGTGAAACCGACGACGCGGACCTCGGCATGTGGTGCGCGCCAACCTACGTGAACCTGAAGCGCGGTCCGGAGTCGCTCGGTCACTACACGTACGACGAGATCCTCGGCCGCCTGCGCATGGAGCTCGATAAACTGATTGATGAGAAGCGAGGCGCGCTCGTTTGAAACGGATCCCCTATCTCATCCTCTCGCTCGTCATCATCGTGACCGACGCCTGGACGAAATGGCTGGTCTCGTCGCGCATCGATCTGCATGAGTCGATTCCGCTGATCCCCGATTTCCTGCAGCTCGTGCACGTGCGCAACACCGGCGCGGCGTTCGGCATCGGCGCGAATGCCGATTCGCGCATCGTTCCGCTGCTCCTGAACCTCGGCGCGATCGGCGTGTTCTTCGTGGTGGTCGCCTACGCGTTTCGCGCGGCGGTCACTGACCGCGTGCTGCAAACAGGCCTGCACCTCATTCTCGGCGGCGCAATCGGTAATCTGATCGACCGCTTCCGCCTCGGCTACGTCGTCGACTTCGTCGACGTGTTCGTGAAGTCGCACCACTGGCCGGCATTCAACGTGGCCGACTCGGCCATCTGCATCGGAATCGCGCTGCTCTTCCTCGACATGCGGAAGAAGCCGGATTCCGACGAGGTCACCGCGGCGGAGACGGCGTCGTAGGCTCGGGATCGAGCGTCACGTCGACCTCGCCCGGCACCTGCTTGTACGCGCCGCCGTGACTCTCATCGAATTTGTTGGCGGGAATCGCGGCAGCGGTCGTGGCCGCGTCGTAACTGCTGGCCGCGATCTGTTCCGGATCAAGGAAACTCGTCGAGCTCGATAACGCGTAGCCGAGGATCGCTGCAAAAAATCCGACTGGCGCGGCCGCGACTTTGTTCGCCGCCACCGCGCGCGACAACTCCCGATGAAAGTCGACGCGCGTCGGAACGTATCCCTCTTTCGCCAGCGTGATGCTGCACGGCGCCGCCGCGCGCGGCACGGTGATGGTGGTCGGCGTCACCCCGCCATACAACGGCGCATTTCCGCAATCCACCGACACGACAGCCCCCGCCGGATTCGACCGCACCGGAATCTTCTCATTGGCGGTATTGACCATCGTGGCGCAACGGGCAGCAACAAAAACGACGGCGGCAGCAAGCAGGGCGCGTTTCATGAACGGATATGGTAGCCCCGAACGGGTATCGAGCGTAGCGCCGGCGATCGCCGGCGCTACGCTCCGCGATTACGCCGTTTCCACGGGCGGCGCGGAATCGGTCAACTGGCGTTGGGCCATGGCGGCGGTGCCCATCAGGCCGCCCATGCCCATCGATTCGACGGCGGTGGAGGGGACGATCATCATCGCGCCCTTTTCCTTCAGCCCTTCGTAGAGCATGTTCATGGCGCGCAGATGGAGCGCTGTCGGATTGTCGTGATACGAAATCGATGCGGCCTGGAACAGCTTCGCGATCTCCACTTCCGCCTCGCCGAGGATGACGCGCGCCGCTTTCTCACGGGTGGCTTGCGCTTCGCGCGACATCGCGTCCTGAAGCGCGTCGGGGATGATCACGTCGCGCATCTCGACGGACTGCACGGTCACGCCCCACGGATTGCAGCGGTTGTCGATCAGTTCCTGGAGCTGTTCCTCGATCTTCTCGCGGCCGCGGAGCAGGTCGCTCAGCGATGTGCGGCCGATGATGTCGCGCAGCGCCGTCTGCGCCGCCCAGCTCACCGCTTCCTGATATTGCTGCACTTCCAGCGCCGCCTTCTCGGCGTCGTAGACCATCCAGAAAAGGACGGCGTCGACGTTGACCGGCACCGTGTCGGACGTCAGCGTCTGCTCGGCGGCGAAGCTGGTCGTGATCACGCGCTGATCGATCCACGACGAGACCGTGTCGAAGAACGGCACGATCCAGAAGAGTCCCGGGCCGCGCAGTCCGATGAACTTGCCGAGGCGAAGGACGACTGCCTTCTCCCACTGCTTGGCCACCTTTGGCGATTGCATCAGGATCAGTCCCGCGATGATTCCACCGATGAGCCAGAACGGATTCGAGGTGACGACGAGCATTGCGACCCCAGCGAGAAAAAAGCCGAGAAGCACGAAGATCGCGACGATGTTCGGCCGGGGACCGTTGAAGTTGCGGACGCGTTCTCTGTTTGCTGCGACGACGGGAATCATGATCAATGTTCTCCTTCCTTCAGTCGCCGTGTGAGCTCTTTGACGGCTTCGCGCGGCGAGTATCCGAGGGCTGCGGAATCGGTGAGGAAGCGGTCGATGTGCGCGGCCAAACGGCGCTCGCGCTGACCAGCGTGCGCCGACTTCGGCACGCTGTCGGCGATGAACGTCCCCACGCCGCGCCGCGTCACCAGCACTCCCTCACGCTCGAGTGTGACGTAGACCTTTGCAACGGTGTTGGCGTTGACGCGAAGATCCACGGCGAGTTGGCGGACGGTCGGCAACTGGTCGCCCGAACGAAGGCGTCCGGTGGCGATGGCCACGCGGATGCCGCGCTCGAGTTGGGCGTAGATCGGCGTGCGGTCGTTTTCATCGATGGAAATGGGGGCGGTCACTCCGCTGTCCTCTTGTACTACTAATTTAGTACATCTTCTGTGAAAGTCAAGGGGCCGTTGACAGCAATGTGGAAATCGCGTTCAATGCCGCCGTCCAATTCAGCAAATAACCCACGGCGATCCCACGTGCCGAAGGAGCTTCGTATGAGGAACGTGTTCGCCGTCTTCGCCCTGCCGCTGCTGCTTGCCGCGAACGTTTCCGCGGCGACGTTCACGGTGACGAACACCAGCGACAGCGGCCCGGGCTCGCTCCGTCAGGCCATCGCTGACGCGAATGCATCCGCGAGCTCCAGCGGCAATCCTGCTACGGTCGCGTTCCACATCGGCAACTTCGTCCAGACGATCACGCCGATCACTTCCCTGCATGTCGCGGCGAACGTGACGATCGATGGCACGACGCAACCCGGTTACACCGGAACGCCGCAGATCGAATTGAACGACTCATTGATCGCCACCGGCGGAACGGGACCGTGTCTCGACTCGGCGGGCATCATTCGCGGATTGGCGGTGAATCGATGCAGCGGCACGGCAATCGTGGTTCAGGGAGGCCGTGTCTCCGCCTGTTTCATCGGCACGGACGTCAGCGGCCGCACGGCGATGGCGAACAGCGTCGGTCTGTTGATTTCCGGCGCCGCGCTCGTCGGAGGTCCGACGAACGCCGAGGGCAATCTGATCTCGGGAAATCAGCGAAACGTTACCGCGGCAGCGACGGGGAGCGAGATCGCCCACAACAGGATCGGCACCGACAGTACCGGCGAGGCGACGTTCGCGTTCAACGGCGGCGCGGCGATCTCCGTCGAGAACGGCCACGACGTCAACATCCACGACAACGTCATTGCCGGCCACAGCGTCGGAGTCGACTGTTCCCAGGCTCAGGGAGTGCTCGTCAACGGCAACCATATCGGGATCAGTGCGTCGAATAAGCCGCTTCCGAACACAGTGGGTGTTCACCTGTTTCGGACGGACCTGGCGCGCATCGGAACCAGCGGGGCAAACGTCATCGCCCACAACACCCTTGCCGGAATCGAGATCGACGGCAGTTCCATTCAGAATACGATTCGCGGCAATTCGATCCACCACAACGGCAGGATGGGCATCGACCTGTCGGTTGCGTCCTACGTCGACGGCGTGACCGCCAATGACCTCGGGGATGCGGACAGCGGCCCGAACCTGCTGCAGAACTATCCCGTCCTGACGGGGGTGACGTCGGCCGGCGGCCAAACGACGGTGACCGGCACGATCAACACCAACGCCAATAAGCTCATCACTCTCGACTTCTACGTCAGCGCGCAATGTTCGACTGCCGGCAATGGAGAAGGGGAAACGCTCCTCGGCGTTTCATCGGTGCAGACCGACGGCAGCGGCAACGGATCCTTCACGGCCACGTTTCCGGTCAACACCGACTTTGGCACCGTCGTCACGGCAACGGCCACCGACCCGCTGGGCAATACATCAGAGTTTTCCGCGTGCCTCGCGCTGCAGGCCGCGGGAACCTTCATCGTCAACAATGCCGTGTCGGAGAACGAAGGGGCCGGAATCATTACGATCACGGTTCAACGGACCAACGGCGCCGGAGGCTCGGCAAGCGTCAAATACGCAACGGCAAACGGGACGGCCACGGCCGGCAGCGACTACACGCCCGTATCGGGGACGCTGTTCTTTGCCGATGGCGAAGTGACCAAGTCGTTCGGCATCCCGATCAAGGACGATGGCATCTACGAAGGCAATGAGGCCTTCACGGTGACGATCAGCGGCGCCACGAACGGTACATCGATCGGAACTCCCTCCACAGAAACCATCACGATCATCGACGACGAAAAGCCTCCCACGATGAGCATCGCCGACGCCTCCCTTTTCGAGGGAAACAGCGGCACGTCGGACATGCTCTTTACGGTGACGCTCACCGGCGCAACCGCGCTGCCCGTGTCCGTCAAGTACTCAACGGTGGCATCAACCCTGTCAACCTCGGCCACGCCGGGAGTCGACTTTCAGGTAGCCGGCGGAACGTTGACGTTCAATCCCGGAGAGCTTCAGAAGACGATCGCCGTTCCGATCTTCGGCGATACCGTCGTCGAGGACACCGAAAGTTTTACGGTCTCGCTCTCCTCTCTCGTCAACGCCACGTTCACCCGCTCCTTCGCCACTGGCACGATCATCAATGATGACGGCGGCCCCAATTCCCGCACCGTTTCCGCGAGCGACGTGACGATCGTGGAGGGAAACGACGGCACCACGAATGCGGTGATCACGCTGACCGCCAGTCAGCCGTTCTTTGGGGAGGTCGACTATTTCACGGTGGAGGGCACGGCGAAGAGCCGCAGCGACTTCATGCCGCGCACGGGCTTCGTCAACTTCAATGCCGAGCGATTCAAAACCTTTGTGGTTCCCATCATCGGAGACAACCTCGCGGAGCCCGACGAGACTTTTACGATTCAGCTCGCGCTCTTCAATAATTTCAACGGGTTCACGCTGGACCGCTCCTTCATCACCGTCACGATCGTCAACGACGATCTCGGCGCCGGTCCTTCGAACCTGATCATCCCCGCCGGCGGCAGCATGCCGCTCATCGTTGCTCTCGGCAACAGTTCGCCGCAGGAGGTCACCTTCTCGTCGTCCAACGCGAGCGTCGCAAGCGTTCCCTCGTCCAGCCAGGTAACCGGCTCGACACTTATCGACGTCACTGGACTGCGCGCCGGAAACGCCACGATCACCGCGAACCTGCCGGCGCCTTTCGGCAATGTAGCCATCGACGTCACCGTTTATGACGCCGTCAATCTCGCGCTGTCCCCCGTCGCGGTGCGACTGCCGGTCGGCGGCACGACAACGATCAGCGCCGCATTCAATCCCCCGCTAAGCGTTGCCGAGGAGGCCGTGATCACCACGGATGGGTTCGGCTCCATCACATACCCCGGCCGCGTCACGGTCGCTCCCGGTCAGACCGCACCCTTAACCATCAAAGGGGTGACGCGCGGACATCTTCTTCTGAGCGCAACGCTCGGACCTCTTCGCGGAAATGCCACTACCTCGATCAGCGTCGACATCGTCGATCCGGCATCTGTGCCGTCCATCACGAAGGTCACGCCGTCGAATGGGCCCGTCGCTGGCGGCATGCCGGTAACGATCAGCGGCTCGAGCTTTCGAACCGAATGCACGGTCCGTTTCGGAGGCGTGCCGGCTGCGAACATCACGGCCTTCAGCTCGACCTCGATGACCGTCATTACACCGGCTCACGCTGCCGGCGCCGTCGATGTGTCGCTTGCGTGCGGAGCGGACGCGTTCACGTTCACGAACGGTTTCACCTTCGTCGCCACCAACCCGACGCTGTCGAGCGTAACGCCAAGCTTCGGCTCGACCTCCGGCAGCACGCTCGTGACGATTGCGGGCACGAACATCGCCAGCGGTTGCTGGCCGTTCTTCGACGGGATCGCCGCCCGTGCAGCGATCGTGAACGGCCCGGCAGAAATGATCGCATCGGTTCCCGCACATGCGGTTGCGGCGACGGTCCCCGTGGTTCTGCGTTGTACCGGCGCCGAAGGTTCGCTGGCAAATGCCTTTACCTATTCCAGTGCCGAGGAACCGGCGCCGGTCATCACGGGCGTCGATCCGCTGGTCGGTTCCGCCGGAAAGTCGGTCACGATCAGCGGCGCGCGTTTCCGCCTCGATGACACCGTCACGTTCGACGCCGTCGCGGCAAAGGTTCTTTCCACCTCACCCGGCACGCACGTCGTCCGCATCCCCGATCTGCCCCTCGGCAAAACGAGCATCACCGTGACCGATACCGCCGGCCACATGTCGACGACTGGTCCGATCTTCACGATCGTCGAGCCACAGCCGCCGCAGATCACGAGCGTGACGCCGTCCGCGGCACGCCCCGCCAACGAGATCACTCTCGACGGCAGCGGATTCCGCCCCGGTTATACATTTGCGATCGGCGATCAAGCCGCGCCGATCGTGACCATGTCCTACACGCGCGCCGTCCTTCGCGTTCCGCAGATCAACGCCGGCACGTACGCAATCAACGTCCTGAACGCCGCCTCAACGCTTGCCGCGGTCGGACCGCAGTTCACGGTCCTCGCCACCGGCCTGACGGTAACGCGCTTCTCGCCAAGCTGCGTGACGACCGTCGGCGCCGGACCGATGACCATCACCGGTTCCGGATTCGCACCGGGTGCGGTAGTTACGTTCGATGGCGTGACCGCCGCGGGAGCCGTCGTGCTTGACGCGCAGACGATCTCACTCACAGTTCCGCCCCTGCCGGTCGGCACGCCGCGCGTCACCGTCACGAATCCGAATGGCGACTCGGCGTCGCTGACGAACGCCTTCAGCGTCACCTCACCATTCGATCCGAACGGCTGCTCGCCTCGGCCGCGGCCTGCGCGGCACTGAGTCAGGTCTCCCAGCCGCGACGCGCCTCAGCAAGCTTCGCGTCAATCGCCCGTTGCAGCGCGCCGGTCTGACGCGCGAGTTCGCGCATCTGCTCGAGCATCTGCAGACGCTCGGCCGGAGTCGTCCGGCTCCAGACCCTGCGGCGGAAATCGCGCTGCTGCTCCCATCCGCCGCGCCAGTCGGGACCCCAGTCGTCATCCATTGATCTTCTCCAGCTCCGCAATGTCGCTGAGGTCTTCAGGTCGTGCGGAGAGCCGCTTCAGCACGATGAGATCCGGGATCGACGCGACGCGCAGAGTCATCTCATCCAGGAAGATGAGCTTCGCACGATGATAAAGATCCTCGAAGGCGATCGGGGATTCTGCAAGGATGTCGATCACCGTCGGCGGCGTTTCAAGATCATGCAACGATAGAGCCTTCATCTGTTTTTCCGCCATCCAGCTGCGGCGAACAGTTTCGTCCGCGAATTCGCGAATATCCACAGGGATTTCCGCCCTGAATCCTGCACGCTGCAGGACTTCGATCGCCCGGCCTGCTTTCACGGGTTCGAGATCGATGACGATGTCCAGGTCCGCGGTCAATCGCGGACTGCCATGCAAAATCACAGCGATGCCGCCGACGATGACGTAGCGAACCTCATGCTCGTTCAGGAGTCGAAAGACTTTTTCGAATGGGATCATTGATCCGCTACTCTCCCAGTTTCGCCTTCAACTCGCGCAACTCGGACATCAGCGTCGCCACTTGCGACTCGAGGCGCTGCACGCGGACGGAGAGCGGCTCGGCTGCGGCGGCGGGAGCATCGTCTTCGACCATCGGCGCGTCGATGACGGCACCTCCGAGGATGTTCGTCCAGCGCGCTTCTTTCTGGCCGGGGCGGCGCGGAAGCTCGCGGACGATGGCGTCGCCGCCGCTGCCGAGGCGTTGCAGGGTGGCCTCGACGTCATCGATCGCTTCGAAGGAGTGGAGGCGATCGCTGCGGCCGCGCAGCTCGCCCGCGGTTTGCGGCCCGCGAAGAAAGAGCAGCGCGATGACCGCTTTGGCCGGACGATCGAGGTGCCAGGTGGCGTCAAGATTGTGATCCCAGCGCGTGGCCCGGCCGCCGAGGACTTTCCAGACCAGCTTCTCGTCCTGCAGCCGGTCGAGTGCGCGTTGCACGTCGCTCTCGCCGACTTCCATCACCGGCTCGCGGTTCGATTTCTGATTGCACGCGGCGATGAGCGCGTTCAACGTCAGCGGATAGTACTCCGGCGTGGCGAGCTGCTTCTCCATCAGGCAGCCGAGGACGCGGATCTCGATCGGATCGAGCTCGCGCGCGGGCAAGCGCCGCGGCTTGCGTTCGCCATCGAGCGTGGTGACGGAGTAGGACATTCGCGAAGTCTACATCTGCGTCGATCTGCGTCATCTGCGGATGAAAAACTTCGCCTCGCGCGCCACTCGTGGCGAACCGAAATAGTTATCGACGCGCATGCCCGCCTTCTCTGCGAGCGATCGGAACGTGGTCATCTTTCCGCCGAAGACGTTCAGCAGATTGCCGCGCCGCTCCAGCCGGTAGTCGCGAGCCAGCGCGCTCGGATTCGTGGAACGTCCGACCAGCGGACGGACTCCGGCAAACGTCGAGGCGACGTCGTCGCGCCCGATCGGATTGCTGACGTAGCGATTGAACCGCGCGATCAGATAGTCGATCTCGTTATCCGTCGCTTCGACATGTTCCAGCGATCCGTTGTGCATGACCTCCGTCGTCCCGACGAGCGTCGTCCCTTTCCACGGCAGGACGAAGAAGACGCGCCGGTCGCTCACCGATTGCAGCAGCATCCCCACCTCGGCCACGCGATGTTTGAGCACGAGGTGCGATCCGCGGACGAGCGACAGCCGGTAGCGCGAGCGGATCCGGTTCTCGGCCAGCAGAGCGTTCATCCACGGACCGGCTGCGTTGACGACAAAGTCGAACCGTTCATCACCCTTCGGCGTGCCGACGATCCACTGCTTCCCGCTGCGGCGCAGCGACACGACGCGCGTCTCCTCGCGCACCGTCGCCCCTTCCGCGATCGCGGAGTCGGCGACCGTCCGCGCCAGTGCGTAGTCGTCGACCTGGGCGTCGAAGTAGACAAAACCGCCGCGCAGTCCGGGCCGCGCCAGCGGCAGGCGCTCGATCAACTCATCGCCGCTCAGCGCACGATGCCGCGCGATGTTGTCGCGGCCTGCCAGCAGGTCGTACAGCATCAGTCCGATGCGAATCGTGAAGCGGCTGCGCGGACTGTCGTCGTACACCGGCAGCAGGATCTCGATCGGCTTCACCAGCGACGGCAGATGCTCCAGCAGCCAAGCGCGGTCGCGCAGCGATTCGCGCACGAGTCCGAAGTGAAAGCGCTCCAGGTAGCGGATGCCGCCGTGGATCATCTTCGTCGTCGCCGACGACGTCTGCGCGCCGCAGCGGCCTTTCTCGAACAGCGTCACGTCGTAGTTGCGCCGCGCCAGTTCCCACGCGATCCCCACGCCGTTGATTCCGCCGCCGATGACCGCAAGCCGCACGACGCGATCGTACCGTTTTTCACCCGGCGCAAAGCACGCTTCGTCCGGGATTGGCCCACGGTTTGAAACGGCTGAGCTGCGAATGGCCATCGAGCTTGTCCAGCCCAGCGAAAACGTGAGGCCGGAACCGAGCGGCGATCTCGCCGTGATGCTCACCGGCGGCGGCGCACGCGCGGCGTATCAGGTCGGCGTGATCAAAGGCCTGGCCCGTCATTTCCCGGACCTTCGATTCCAGATCATCACCGGCGTTTCTGCCGGCGCGATCAACGCTATCTTTCTGGCCGCGCACGACGGTCCGCTGCGCGAAAGCGCCGGCGATCTGGCCGCGCTCTGGTGCTCGCTCGAATGCCGTCACGTTTTCCGTCCGAATTACGCCGCGCTCCTGCCGTTCCGCACGGCACTGAAAGCAATGCTTCCGCCGCGGTTGTCGAAACGGCCGCACGGATTGCTGAACGCCGGTCCGCTCGCCGAAACGCTTCGCGATGCCTACGACTGTCCGGTGCGCAATCAGCCCATCTACGGAATCCGCCGCAATCTCGCGCGCGGCGAGCTGAAGGCCGTGGCGCTGATCGGCCTCGATTACACGACCGGCCAGAGCGTGCGCTGGACCCAGGGCCGCGTCATCGACACCTTCGAAGGTCCGAACCGGCGCAGCGCCAAGACGGAGATCACCGTCGAACACGTCCTGGCATCCGCGGCGCTGCCGTTCGTTTTCCCCGCGGTGAAGATCGACCAGCGATGGTACGGCGACGGCGGCATCCGCCTGGCCGCTCCCCTCTCCAGCGCCGTCCACCTCGGCGCGCGCCGCATCCTGGCGATGTCCACCGGCTACCAGCGCACGCCCGACGAGGCGAACACGCCGGTCCTGCACGGATATCCGCCCGCCGCGCAGATCATGGGCCAGCTCATCAACGCCGTCTTCCTCGACGTGATCGACGAGGACGTGACGCGCATGGAGCGGATGAACGAGATGATCTCGAAGCTCGACGCGTCGCAGCGAAACGGTTTCAAAGCGATCGAGCTCTGTGTCATGCGGCCATCGGTCGACCTCGGCCGCATCGCCGGCGAGCACGAGAAGTACCTGCCCCGCAACATGAAGCTCCTCACCCGCGCCCTCGGCACGCGCGAAACGGAATCGCCCGACTTCATCTCCATGCTGATGTTCGAGCCGCACTACACGACGCGCCTGATCGAGATCGGCGAGAACGACGTCGCCTCCCGCCTCGACGAATTGCGCGCGTTCCTCGGCCAGCCAGGGGAATCGGCAATCAGCGCGGTGTAGAAACTTACGCTACCGCCGCCTCGCGGTACTGAATCTCGTACAGCTTCCGGTACAACCCATCCTGATGCATCAGCTCCTCGTGCGTGCCGCGTTCGCGGATTTCGCCGTGGTGGAAGACGAGGATCGTGTCGGCGGAGCGGATGGTGGAGAGGCGATGGGCGATGACGATCGAGGTGCGGCCGGTCATCAGCGTCTGGATGGCTTCCTGGATCAGCACCTCGGTCTCGGTATCGATCGATGACGTCGCTTCGTCAAGGACGAGCACGGGCGGATTGAACGCCAGTGCGCGAGCGAAAGAGAGGAGCTGTTTTTCGCCAACGGAAAGACCGGCGCCGCGCTCCTTCACCTCGGAGTCGTAGCCGCCGGGGAGACGCTGGATGAAACGGTCGGCCTGCACGCGGCGGGCGGCTTCGCGCACGCGTTCGGGCGTGATCTTCTCGTCGCCGAGGGAGATGTTCTGGGTGATTGAGCCGGTGAAGAGGAAAAAGTCCTGCTGCACGATCGCAAACAGCGCGCGGAGCGACGATGCCGAGTACTGACGGATGTCGATTCCGTTGATGAGAATCTCGCCGCGTTGCGGTTCGTAAAAACGCAGCAGCAGCGAAGTGACCGTCGTCTTCCCCGCGCCCGTATGGCCGACGAGTGCGATGCGATCGCCGCGCTTCACGGTGAATGAAACATTCTTCAATACCCACTCCGGCTCGTTGTACGCAAAGCAGACATCCTTGAACTCGATCGATTCGAAATGATCGATCTCCAGCGTTCCGTCGTCGACGATCTGCGGCGGCGTGTCGAGCGTCTTGAAAATTCGTTCGCTCGCAGCCATGGCGGCCTGCAGGATGTTGTACTTCTCGGAGAGGTCGGAGATCGGCTCATAGAAGCGCTGCGCATATTGGAAAAACGCGATCAGCGTTCCGATGGAGAGCAGGCCGTGCAGCACCTGTCCGCCGCCGTACCAGACGATCAGCGCGAGGCCGATCGTTTCGATCAGTTCCACTACGGGATAGAAGATCGAGTAGTAGAAGACCGACTCCAGGTTCGCGTCGCGATGGCGCTTGTTGAGTCCCTCGAACTTTTCCGCCTCATCTTCCTCGCGATTGAAGAGCTGCACCGTGGCCATTCCGGAGATGTGTTCCTGCAGAAACGCGTTGATGGCGGCGATTCGGGCGCGCGTGGCCCGGTAAGTCTTGCGCGCGCCGCGGCGGAACCACGCGGAGACGAGCACGATCAGCGGGATGATCGAGAAGAGCACCAGCGCCATCCGCCAGTTCATCCAGAAGAGCATCCCCACGATGCCGGCCAGCACGAAGATGTCGCCGAAAATCGAGACGAAACCGGCCGTGAACATCTCGTTGAGCGCGTCGACGTCGGTGGTCACGCGCGTCATCAAACGTCCCACCGGATTGCGGTCGAAGAACTGGATGTCGAGCTTCTGCAGATGGCCGAAGATCTGTTTGCGGAGGTCGTACATGATGTACTGCCCCATCAGATTCATCAGCACCATCTGCGTGTAGAGCACCGCGAAACCGCCGAAGAGGACGATGAAGTAGATCGCCGCGGCCAGGTTGATGCCGCTGATTGGATCGAGCGCCCAGCCGTGCGCCACCAGCCACGCGCCGATGCGCTGGCTGGCGCCGGCCGCATGCGAGCCCTGCATCGGCTTCACGTAGAGATCGATCGCAACGGCCACGATGGCCGGTCCGGCGATCTCCATGATCGAGGAGAGGATCACAAGGAAGACCGAGAACGTCGCCCGCGCGCGATACGGCTTCAGATACCGCAGCAGCCGCCGCGCGAGATGCGGATCGAAGGCTTTCGATCCTTCGTCTTCGTGCCGTTCGATGTCAGCCATGGCTTACGCGATTTCCTCGATCTCTTCTTCGAGCGTCTGGCGGCGATACAGATCGGCGTAGTAACCGTTGCGGGCGATGAGCGCGTCGTGCGTTCCCCGCTCGACGATGCGGCCGTCGTCGATGACGATGATGTGATCGGCGTCTTTCACCGAGGAGACGCGGTGCGAGACGATGAGCGCAGTCCGTCCCTTCCGAATCTCGCGCAGCGACCGCAAAATCTGCTCCTCAGTATTCGTATCGACGGCGCTCAAGGCGTCATCGAGGATGAGGATGGCCGGCTCGCGCACGAGCGCGCGGGCGATGGCCGTGCGCTGCTTCTGCCCGCCCGAGAGCGTGATGCCGCGCTCGCCGATGACCGTCTCCAATCCCTGCGGGAACGCCGCGACGTCGCCGGAGAGGCCGGCCTGCGTCGCCGAGGTCTGCACTTCATCGACAGACGCAGAGCGGCGGCCGAAGCGGATGTTCTCCGCGATCGATTCGGAAAAGAGAAACGTCTCCTGGGGCACGGCGCCGATCGAATCCCGCAGCTCGGACGGCGGGAAGGACTCGAGCGGCCGTCCGTCGATGAAGATCGTGCCGGGCGGCGGCTCGAACGTGCGCGTGATCAGCGCCAACAGCGTCGATTTTCCGCTGCCCGTGCGGCCGACGATGCCGATCGTCTCGCCGGAATCGACATGCAGATTGATGTCGCGCAGCGTCGGCCTCGACGCGCCGCCGTACGTGAAGGTCAGATCGCGGATGTCGATCTCACCGCGCAACGGCGCATCGAGCGGCGTGCCCGAATCAGCGCGGACGTCCGGCTCGACCGACCACACCTCGTGCAGTCTCACCATCGATGCCATGCCGCGCTGAAAGAGATTCGTCACCCATCCGAGCGCGATGAGCGGCCAAACCATGCGGCCGAGGTAGAGCTGGAAGGCGATGAAGCTGCCGATGGAGAGCGTGCCGTGGATCATCTGCCGGCTGCCGATGAAAAAAACGATTCCGAAGAGGACGCCGATCATCGCGTGCAGGCCGGGATAAAACAGCGCCGTCAGCTTGATCACGGTGCGGTTTCGTTCGACGAATTCGCGGTTCATGTTCGCGAACGTCGCCTGCTCAACTTTCTCCCGCCCGAACGCGCGAACGACGCGCACGCCGGCCAGGTTCTCCTGCACGCGTGCCGAAATGTCGCCGAAGTAGTCCTGCACCGCTTTGTACTTCACGTGAATCCGTTGCCCGAAGTACTGCACCATCCAGATGACCACCGGCACGCCCGCCAGCGCCATGAGCGACATCTCGCGATTGATCCGCAGCATCATCACGAACGCGCCGACGACGACGATGAGCGACGACAGCACGTGCATCACCGCCGGCCCGACCAGCATGCGCACCGAGGCCAGATCGTTCGTGGCGCGCGAGAGCAGGTCGCCGGTGCGCTGCTCCTGGTAATACGAAACGGGCAGCGACTGCAGATGCCCGTAGAAATCGTTGCGCATCTCGTACTCGATGTGCCGCGATTCGCCGATGATGATGCGCCGCTGCAGAAAGAGGAAGAATCCTTCCAGCGCCGCCGCGCCGACGAGCAAGAGTCCGTAGCGCACGAGCGCGCCGCGCGTGACCGCCTTCGCTAGTTCATTGACGGCGTTGCCGATGATGAGCGGCTTGAGCAGCGAGAACGTCGCCGACGCCGCCACGCACAGCGCACCAAGCGTGAGCGCCATTTTGTGACGCGCGAAGTATCCGAGAAGCCGGCGAAGCGGAGAGAGAGTCAAAGCCAAGGTTGGATGGTGAACAGCGATGCATCATTCAACATTCATCCTAGACATTCAACCCGTGCGCGCTGTCATCCTGAGCCGCCGGAGGCGTCGTAGCCGAAGGCGGAGCGCCGCAGGACGGCGAAGGATCTCAAGTTGCGCAAACTTCCTGCTAAAACCACGGGGATTCAACGCAGCTTGGGAAGCTTGAGATCCTTCGGCGCGCTCCGGCGCCTTCACCAGCCTCAGAGCTTGTGAAGAAATCGCGACTCCTTCGATTTCACATGCGTCCCGAGCATCAGCAGCACAGACAAGAGTGTCTGTGCCACATTGACCCTGCCGTTTTGAAGATTGGTGGTACTGGCGAAAGCCAGTGTGGCACAGACACTCCTGTCTGTGCTTTGGCAAGATTCGATACCTGATATTGCTAATCCAGGTATCAAGCTCTCAGTCGTTCGCAGCGAACGACATCTCACAAACTCTTCAACTGCTCCTTCGGGTAGTTCCGCGCATCCACCTTCGCATGCGCCTCGGCGATCTTCCCCTTCTCGTCGATCACGTACGCAATCCGCTTCGCGTACTCGTCTTTCGCCGAATCCGCGGCGCCGTACGCCATTCCGATCTTTCGATCGGTATCGCACAGCAGCGGAAATGGGAAGTCGTACTTTTCGGCGAACTTCGCATTCGCCGCGACGTCATCGAAGCTGACGCCGAGGATCGTGGCGTTCTTCGCGGCGTACTCGGAGCTAAGGTCCCGGAACCCGGAACCCTCGGCCGTTCAGCCAGGTGTGTCGGCCTTCGGATAAAACCAGAGCACGACCTTGCGCCCGCGCAGATCGTGCAGCGCGACCTTGCGGCCCTGATGATCGGTGACCTCAAAGTCCGGAGCCTCGTCGCCCACGTTGAGCATGCGTCCTCCTCGGAACGAATTCAGTACGAACCGCAGCTTGCCTGCCAGAGACATGCCGCGATTGTAGTGGAGGTAGGGAAAGCAGCGCGGTCTACACTCCCTAATTAAGAAGGATGAGGACTGACGACCATGGCTGACGGACCAAAACTCGATCGCCGATTGATGGAGCAGTTGATGTTTGGCGCCGGACGCGTGCACCGCTTCACGCAGGACTCGCCGGTGCTGCCCGACGTCTGGCTGCAGTACATGAACGAGGGCGTCGACGACAGCGGTGCCAATCCCGCCGTCAAGCTGTTGCTGACGCCCTTCCGCGAAACCGGCGCCGGCGAAGTGCGGCGCGTTCTTCATCAGCGCCTCGTTGCCGATCGCGCCAAAAGTCACCAAGCGAAGCCGCTGCCCCGTGTGATCTACAACCAGACCACCGTCGCCGCAACGCTCGACTTCGAAGACCTCGTGCGCATCGTGATGCCGATGACCGAGTGGTGGGAGCGGATGCTTCGCGATCTCGAAGTCACCGACCTCGGCATCATCGGCGATCCGCAAGTGCAGGACCACCTCGCCGGCGCGCTCTGCGATCCCGAGCATCGCACGCGCGCGCTGCACTCGAATCGCGAATATCCGCCCGACCTGCTCTGGCTCATTCGCATCGTCGGAGCGATGGCGCTCGTCCGCAGCGATAAACCGCTGCCGGCGATCTTCGGCGAAAAAGACGGTGTGGCGAGAGCGACGAAAGAAGACTGGGATCCGATCGTCGCCGCGGTCGCCGAATTGATCGCCGATCTTCCGCCGCTCGACGACGACGCGCTCGCCGAAAGCGGCGACGGCAGCCCGGTCACCGCCGACAAAGAGCGCGCCCGGATTTACTCGGTCAGCCTAAATCGTGAAGCTACACCGACGGTCTCGCGCTCTACCCTCGCGATCAAAGCCGATGCCGCGCGCCGCCTGTTCAACATCTCCTGCGCCGATCTGGCCTGGGGCATCATCGACAGCGGCGTCGACGCGTCGCATCCGGCGTTCCGCGTCCGCCACGAGGAGAACGGCGAGAAGGACGTCGCCTTCAAGGATCCGTTCGCGAAGCAACCGAACGGCAAGTGGGCCAATCAGACGCGCATCGTGGCCACCTACGACTTCACGCAGATCGATCTCCTCCTCGACCCGGCCAGCGGCGATCAGCCCGATCGCATCAAGAAGCTGCTCGCCGATCCGAAAGTCGCGGACCAGGTTCGCGCCGAGCTCGATGAACTGAACAAAGCGCTCAGTCGCGGACGGACGATCGACTGGAAACTCGTCGCGCCGTTCCTGCGCATTCCGCACGACGACACCTACGTCGCGCCGAAAAACGATCACGGCACGCACGTGGCCGGAATCGTGGCCGGCGACTGGCGCGCCAAAGAGCCGGGCAACAGCACACCCGGCGATCTGATCGGCGTCTGTCCCGACCTGAAGCTCTACGACCTGCGCGTACTCGACGCGTCAGGCCGCGGCGACGAATTCGCGGTCATGGCCGCGTTGCAGTTCATCCGCTTCCTCAACTCCACGAACGATTACGTCTCGGTGCATGGCGTGAACCTCAGCCTCTCCATTCCGCACGACATCGCCAATTACGCCTGCGGCCGCACGCCCGTCTGCGACGAATGCGAGCGCGTGGTCTCGTCCGGCGTCGTGGTCGTCGCGGCAGCCGGAAATCAGGGCTATCGCAAATACACGACCGAGGAAGGGACGACGAGCGAGGCGTACAACAGCATCAGCATTACGGATCCGGGCAATGCGGATCTCATCATCACCGTCGGCGCCACGCACCGCTTCCGCCCGCACACCTACGGCGTCAGCTATTTCTCCAGCCGAGGTCCGACTGGCGACGGGCGCATCAAGCCCGATCTCGTCGCGCCGGGCGAGAAAATCACCGCACCGCTGCCCGGCGGCCTCTCCGGCGTGAAAGACGGCACAAGCATGGCCGCGCCGCACGTGAGCGGCGCCGCCGCACTGCTGATGGCGCGGCACAATGAGCTGGTCGGCCGCCCCGCGCGCATCAAAGAAGTCCTCAAGTCCACCGCCACAGACCTCGGCCGCGAGCGCTACTTCCAGGGCGCCGGCATGCTCGACGTATTGCGCGCGCTGCAATCGGTCTAGGCGGGCACGGCCCGCGGCGTTAGTTGCCCAAGGCTCATTCGACGATGCGGTCTTTAGTTTCTGCCGCGCAGACTCTCAGGAGAGACCATGACGATCCAATTCGAAGCACTCCGCGCGAAGTACGGCGACGCACTGATGCTCCACTACGGTCCCGACGACGATCGCCAGCTCGTGCTCATCGACGGCGGCCCGGCCGGCGTCTGGAAGGACGCGCTGAAACCGCGACTAGATCAGCTTCGCGAGGAGCGCGGCCTCGATGCAAATGCGCCGCTCGAAATCGCCCTGCTGATGGTCAGCCACCTCGACGCCGATCACATCACCGGCATCCTCGAGCTGATGCGTCCTCTCGCCGAAAACCCGAATGCGTCGGCGCTCTACAACGTGAAAAAAGCATGGGTGAATACGTTCGACGACCTCACCGGCGAGAAGCCGGCCGGCGGCGCATCCTTCGGCGCCGCCGATGCCGCCGCCCTTCCCGCCTCTCCCCTCGGCCAGGCGCTCGCGAACACAAAGTCCGGCATCGAGCTGGCCAGCGTCGGCCAGGGCCGCGAGTTGCGCAACATGATCAACGCGCTCTTCCTGCAGAACAATCAGCCGTTCAACGACCTTGTGACAGTCGACAGCCCGCGCAATCCCGCCGTCATCAAAGGCCTGAAACTGACCGTGGTCGCCCCGTCAAAAACGAACATCGACGCACTGAAGGCCAATTGGGCAAAGAACGTCAAGCCGAAATTGAAGGAATCGAAACACGCCGAAGTCGCCGATTACGTCGACCGCTCCGTCTACAACCTCTCCAGCATCGTCGTCCTGGCCGAGATCGACGGCAAACGAATCCTCCTCACCGGCGACGGCCGCGGCGATCACGCATTAGCCGGCCTCAAAGAAAAAGGCCTCCTCGACGCCAACGGAAAAATCGAGGTCGACATCCTCAAGCTCCCGCACCACGGCAGCGAGCGCGACGTAAAGATCGACTATTTCCAATCCATCCACGCCAAACACTACGTCATCTCCGCTAACGGCAAATTCAACAACCCCGACCTGCCCACGCTGAAAATGATCTCCGACGCCCGCAAAGGCGACGACGATTTCACCCTCTGGCTAACGAATCCCACGGACGAATTCGAGTTGCCGGACATCGGCAAAGGCGTTCAGGCCTTCTTCGACGCAGAAAAAGCGGCGGGACGGACATATCGGGTGAATCAGCGGAAGTCGGAGGATCTGTCGGTGGTCATCGAGCTGTAGTGGACGATGGGGGTGACCTTGATCCACCACGGATTCAGCCACCGACGACGATGCGAACGAGTTAAGGCAGTTCGACTTCGCCCGAGGTCACGCGCGGTTGAGCCCCTCGGCTTCGCCTGCGCCGGAACTGACGACCTGCTAGGCTCTGCACTGTAATGCAATACGTCGTCGAATCTCCCGCCGCATCGCGGTCGACTTCAAGCACAGCCTGAAGACACAGCGGATCACTTCTCAGAAGTGAACTCCGGCCCGATGTTCGCGGCATTAGATGCCATGTCGGAGCCGGGCGATGGGGAGGGCAGTGTGCTGGGGGGTTGCGGACGTAAAATTCGGAACGCTATGGAATCAAAAGCTATAACACCGGCGACGGAAAAGCATGTCCAGGTAAGAGTGTTTGAAGGACACGAGCGCTACATCAACCGCGTCGCGATGCCCAAGGATGGACGGTTTGCGCTCACAAGCGGCTCTGATGGCGTGAGGAAGTGGGACCTTGATACCAGCAGCGAGAGATCGGGGGTCGTCTGTTTGGCAGGAAGTTTTACTGGTCTCGCCGTGACCCCAGACGGTCGCTCCGCCGCGGCGGGCGATGAAGAAGGCTACATCCATCTCATTGATCTCTCGTCAGTTACAGAAATACGGAAATGGCAAGGCCATAAGCAAGTCCCAGGCAATCTCGCTTTCCTCGCCGGAGGCCATGAGTTGCTGAGTGCAGCGTCGGATGGGTTTCTCCGCCGATGGGATACGAAGACGTGCGAACGCATCGCAGAATGCAAGGTGCCCTTTGAAAGACTTTTCGGCGTCGCCGTGTCGGCGGATGGCAGCCGGATCGTCGGCGCGGATTCTGGAGGAAGTCTGGCTCTATGGTCTGGGGACGATGCTGTGAAGCCGGTCATTTTCTCAGAGGGCATCGGTGGAGCCGCTCCTGTCAGTCTCCGTGCCGATGGCCGCTTGGCATTTGCTGGTCTTCTGGACGGTAAAGTCGCCCAATGGGATCTCAATGAGGGCCGCCGAATCGCGGCTTTCGAAGGGCACAGCAGCGTTGTCCGGGCCGTTGCGGTGACACCGGATGGGCGCTTTTGTGTCTCGGGCGGCGATGACCGGGCCGTCCGACTCTGGGCGGCGGAGACCGGCCAGTGCCTCGCGATCCTGCACGGGCATACCAACGACCTGTGGGGGGTGGCCATCACTCCCGATGGTCGACGCATTGCTTCGGTCGGCTCTGATCGAACTCTACACGTCTGGGACATCCCCGAGGCGATCCTCGCCCGCGCAGCCACCGCGCGGAAACGCGGGTACGTGAATGCCAAGGTGGTACTGCTCGGCGATTCTGGCGTCGGCAAGAGCGGCCTTGCGCTGCGCTTATGGCACGACCGGTGGGAAAAGACGGAGTCGTCTCATGGCATGGAGGTTCACCGGCTGGCGCTCCCGCACGGTGGCGGCAACGCAGACATCGAACGCGAGGTATGGCTCTGGGATCTCGCCGGGCAGCCGGCCTACCGTCTCACGCACCAACTTTTCATGGAGCAGACCTCGCTGGCGCTCCTCGTCTTCGACCCGCAGGATGCGAAGATCTTCGAGACGGTAGGTTACTGGCAAAGTGCGCTGCGCAAGGTGGTACGTGTCGGTGACGTTACGGGCGTTCTCGTCGCCGCGAGATGCGATCGCCCCGGCCTACGTCTTACGATGGACGAAATCCAAACGTGGGCCGCCGCTCGGGATCTGAAAGGTCCGATTCTGACGGCGGCAAAGCTGGAATCGCACCCCGGAGCGGGCGAATTGCGTGCGCTGATCGCAGAACTTCTGCCATGGGACACGATGGAGTTCCGCAGCACGATGGAGAATTTCCCTGCGCTGAAAGACGCCATCCTTGCCGTGCGAGATGCAAAAGATGGGGGCGTCGTCGTGAAACCAAGCGAGTTGGAGGCCCGTGTGCGCAAGGCCGCGCCGGATCTCGCTTTCACCACCGAGGATCTCCGCGCCGTGACGGGCCTACTCGCTAGCGAGGGAGTGCTCCACGCGCTGCCATATGGCAACCTCGTCGTGCTTCAGCCGAGCTGGGTAAATTGCTACGCCTCGACACTCGTGAAGCTGGCGGGGGAGGACGAGACTCATCTCGGCCACGTGCCGCTAGCGACGATCCAGCCAGGCCAACTCCCCGAAGACGGCACACCGCGTCTTTCCGTTGAGGACGAACGGCAGCTTCTGCCAGCGTTGGTGGCTCTCTTCCTCGAGCGCGCGCTCGCGTGGAAGCAGGACACGGGCAAGGGCCCTATGCTGGTCTTCCCGAACTACGCGCGCCTGCCCCGCCTGGAGCCACCGCCACGGCCAGGGCGAACTGTGGTCTATCGCTTTACTGGTCCGCTCGAGGAGATCTACTGCACGCTCGTGGTTCGCCTCCACTACAGCGGCCTATTTGCTAAGACGAAGCTCTACCGGCAGGCAGTGGATTTTCAGACAGCCACCGGCAGGCTCGCGGCGCTGACGATGAATGAACATGGTGACCAGGGGGAGCTGGAGATCTACTTCGGAGAGAAGCTCGACGCCGACCTGCAGGCGTCCTTCCAACGATTTGTCCACGATCATCTAGACGCCAAGGCGGCCGGTCTCCATAGGCTGCGCAATTTCTTCTGTCCGAAGTGCGGCGAGGAGGCCGATCGTAAGCCGATCGACGCGGCTTTGAAAAAGAGAAGGACCAAGATCGTCTGCTCCTATTGCGATGCCGAGAAAAAACCCGGCCTGATCGATCTGAACGACGTGCTTGAGCGGCAGCTCGTCAGCGGAGAAGGCGAGGCACGTGCGGATCAGGCGTCTCGCAAAGCGAACGAGGAGATCACCGCGGCGTCCAAGGAAGGCGTGATGGTCGGCGAGGTGCAGGCCATCGTGTTCAACGCGGATCAGATCTATCGCACGATCGCCGAACCGGACGAGGGAATCGACGGCGAGATCGAGTTTCGCAACGTGCGCCAAAAAGCTTCTGGCCTCTGCTACCGCGTGCAACTCAAGTCCGGAGACTCACACTTGACGAAACTCAAGGATGGGACTGAGAAGTTTGCGATGAAGACGCATTACGAAGAGCTTTGGGCGGGCAAGGGCACGGTCCCCGTCCTGTTGATCATCCGCAGCAGCAATGGTCGCATTCGCTACATGAACGCCACCGAGGCAATTCTCGTCGCGCAGAAAGCAAACCCGGGCAAGCCACTGAAGCAGATCGTGTTCAGCGGCGAGGACTTCACGAAAGAGGCTGTCCTACGCCTGCGCGAAGAACGGTTTAAGTCTTAAACGATCCGTCGTCACACGTCGAAATCGTCTAGTAGTGATCCCGCAAGTTTCTTCTCGCAGAGTTCGGGCGGCAGCGAGTCGCCGCCTATCGCGTTCCAGAACCTGCACCTCTTTGAGGCCATGCCGAGTTCGATCCGATCCCGCCCAATCGCCACGAGATGGCCCTCCGCGTCCTCGACACCGTCATCGCGGCTACCAGTTCGGAAACCATTGCAACCGCTTTCGCGGTCGGGAAACACGAGCGAGAACGCCCGGCTGGTCGCCACCTACCCACGGCCTCCGGTCTTCGCACGGATGTCACGAGGCGAGTCCGTCGGCCACGCCAAAACGAATTAGGTGAGGCGGCGCCGAACTTGATACCGAGCCTTCGTCGCTCCCGACGGCGTGACTGTGCCCTCGATTCGCCAATCGTAGGTTCCGGTCGTACGGCGGCGTCAGCTTTCCACCAACCCCCGCAACTGCCTGCTCGCCACCGTCAGCATCGCAAGGTCGACGGTCTGTGCGGCTTGGACATCGGTCATTAGCTGGTCGATGCGTTCGACTTCGCGGGGGCGGGTGGAGAGCCAGGCGTCGACTGAACCGCTGTCGGTGAGGACTTTTGAAGCGAGGGTGCTTTGGTAGGTGAACAGGTCGTCGACGACGGCGGCTAACGCGGCTTTTTGCCAGGGGGTTTCGGCGGGGATGGCGGCGCCGGCGGTGCGGAGGCGGTCGAGGCCGAAGCGGGCGCCGACGCTGAAGTAGACCTTGGCCACGTCTTCGATCGGGCGGCCGGTGCGGGAGAGGCGGACGATGTCGAGGGCGGCGCCCATTACGCCGAGGCTGGCGATGCGGCGGGCCACCGGTTCGGGGACGCCGTCCATTTCCAGCTCGCCCTGGCGCGCGCGTAACGCGCCGAGGAGGGCGGCGGGGAGGATGTCGTTGAGTTTTTCGGAGATGGCGGCGATGGCGGGGCGGAACTCGCCGACGTATCTGGCGGTGTCGAGTGATTTGTAATCGCTGATGAGCAGCCAGTTCATGGCGCGCTCGAGGAGGCGTCCGACTTCGATCAGCATCTCGATCTGCACGCGCGCGGGAAGGACGTTGTCCTGCGACTCGATCTCGGTCCAGAGCGAGCGGAGGTCGAACGACTCGCGGATGATCGTGAACGCGCGCGCCACGTCCGCGGCCGGCTTCCCGGTCTCCTCGGTCATCTGCCAGACGTACGTCGGGCGGATGCGATTGATGATGTTGTTCGTGACGTAGGTGCCGATGATCTCGCGGCGCAGGCGGTGGCGCTCGATCGTGCCGCGATACTGCTCGCGCAACGGTTTCGGGAAGTAGAGAACGAGATCTTCGACGAGGAGCGGATCGTCGGGAAGGTCGCTGGCCAGCAGGTCGGCGTAGAGCACGATCTTGCTGTAGGCGAGGAGAATGGCCAGCTCCGGACGCGTCAGCCCGATGTGCGCGGTGTGGCGCTGCGCGATCGTCTCGTCGTCGGGCAGGCCTTCGAGCGCGCGATCGAGCCGGCCGGCGCGCTCGAGGGCGCGCATGAAACGGGCCTGCTCGTCGAGCACTGATTCGCCGAGGGCTTGCGTGAGCGAGATGGCCTGCGTCTGTTCGTAGTTGTCGCAGAGCACGAGTTGGCCGACTTCATCGGTCATCGACGCCAGAAGCGTATTGCGCTCATCGAGTCCGGCCAGTTCGCCGCGTTCGATGGCGTCGTAGAGCAGAACCTTGATGTTGACTTCGTGGTCCGAGGTATCGACGCCGGCGGAGTTGTCGATTGCGTCGGTGTTGATGTGGCCGCCGCCCATGGCGTATTCGATGCGCGCCTGTTGCGTGAAGCCGAGGTTCGCGCCCTCCCCCACCACGCGGACGCGCAGTTCGGGGGCGTCGACGCGCAGCGCATCGTTGGCGCGGTCGCGTGCGGCGGCGTGATCTTCGTCGCTCGACTTCACGTACGTCCCAATGCCGCCGAGCCACAGCAGGTCGGCGCGCGCGCGGAGGATCGCTTTCATCAGCTCGGCGGGTGCGAGCGTTTTCTTTTCGAGATCGAGAACGCGCACGACTTCGTCGGACACGGTGACGGTCTTCGCGCTGCGCTCCAGAACCGCGCCGCCTTTCGACAGCACGTCGGTGTTGTAGCCGTTCCAGTTCAGCCGTTGATCGAACATTCGCTGCCGTTCGGCGAGGCTGATGGCGGGATCGGGATCAGGATCGAGAAAGATGTGCGAGTGGTTGAAGGCCGCGATGAGTTTCGTGTGCGGCGACAACAACATGGCGTTGCCGAAGACGTCGCCGGACATATCGCCGACGCCGACGCACGTGAAGTCCTCGCGCTGGATGTTCGTGCCGAGCTCGCGGAAGTGGCGCTTGACCGCCTCCCATCCGCCGCGCGCGGTGATGCCCATGGCCTTGTGGTCGTAGCCGGCGCTGCCACCCGAGGCGAACGCATCTCCGAGCCAGAAACCGTATTCGGCGGAGATGGCGTTGGCGATGTCGGAGAACGTCGCCGTGCCCTTGTCGGCGGCGACGACGAGGTACGGATCGTCGGCGTCGCGGCGTACCACATCGCGCGGCGGGATCACGTCGGCGCCGCGCAGGTTGTCGGTGATGTCGAGCATGCCGCGAAGGAGCGTCTGGTACGCCGCGACTCCCTCTTTCTGAAACGTCGGACGATCGGCGGACGGATTCTTGACGACAAAGCCGCCCTTCGATCCCATCGGCACGATGACGACGTTCTTGACGTTCTGCGCTTTCATCAAGCCGAGGATTTCGGTGCGGAAATCCTCGCGGCGGTCGGACCAGCGGATGCCGCCGCGCGCGACTTTGCCGGCGCGCAGATGGATGCCTTCCATCGACGGCGAGTAGACGGAAATCTCGAACATCGGCCGCGGCAGCGGCAGCTCGCGAATCGACTGCGAGTCGAGCTTGAACGAGAGATACGGCTTGCGATTGCCGCTCGCGTCGCGCTGGTAGTAGTTCGTGCGAAGCGTCGCTTCGATGAGCGTGAGATAGAGACGAAGGATGCGATCCTCATCCGGATTCTTGATGCGATCGAGCGCGTCTTCGATCTGCGCGCGAATTCCGCCGGCGGCGAGATGGCGTCCGGTGACAGTTTCCGAGGCCATGCTCGCGCCGCGCAGAGTGGCCGAACCGAGTGAGGGATCGAAGTGCGTTTCGAAGAGTTGGATCAGCAATCGCGCGACGTCTGAATGCGCCGACAGCGTCTGCTGGACCAGTTGCTCGCTGACATTCACCCCGATCTGGCGGATGTACTTGTTGTACGCGCGCAGCACGACCACTTCGTGCCACTCCAACTCCGCGGTGATGACGAGGCGATTGAAGCCGTCGTTCTCGGCTTCGCGATTCCAGACGCGGACGAAGGTCTCCTGAAACTTCTGCTTGATCGGCGAGAGGTCGTCCTGCATCCCCTCGGCATCGAGACTGAAGTCGCGGATGCGCACGACGGAACCGCCCAGCGGATGCACTTCGTACGGCTCCTCGGCCAGCACCTTCAGCCCCATGTTCTCGAGCCGCGGCATGATCTCCGACAGCGGCACCGGCGGACCGGTGTGAATGATCTTGCAGTGGAACTGGCGCTCGTCGGTTTTGTGGCGGTAGAGATCGACGACGAGCCGGCCATCCGCGAGCACGTCTTCGATGTGCTGGATGTCGTACAGCGCCGCCTCGGCGGTGAAGCGCTCGCTGTACGCGGCGGAAAATGCGCGTTTGTAGCGGCGCTGCAGCTCGATGCCTTCTTCCTCGCCGAAGCGATGGCAAAGCGTGTCGAGCAGGCGATCGCCCCACGTACGCGCGGCGTCGGAGAGCATCGCTTCGATGCGCTTCTCATCGATCTCGGGGATCGCACCCGCCGTCGTTTTGATGATGAAGAGAATGCGCGCGAGCGGCGCATCGGTGACGTGCTCGTAGACGGAGGTGTCGCGTCCGTTGAGTTGCTCTTCGAGAATCTGTTTCGCCTTCTCGCGGAACTCGACGGTGTTCTGGTCGCGCGGGACAAAGACGTAGCAGGAGACGAATCGCTCGAAGACGTCCTTGCGCGTGAAGAGCGCGACGCGATGGCGCTCCTGGAGAAGCAGGATGCCGCGGGCGATGTCGAAGAGCTGCGCGTCGGTGATCTGGAAAAATTCGTCGCGCGGAAAGGTCTCGAGGATATCGACGAGCGCCTTGCCGTTGTGACTATGCGGATCGAGACCGGCGCCTTCGATGACGCGTTTCGCCTTGAGGCGCAGCATCGGGATCTCGCGCACGCTGCGGCTGTACGCGGCGGAGGTGAAGAGCCCGAGGAAGCGATCCTCGCCAATCAGATTGCCGTCGTCGTCGTAGCGCTTGATGCCGAGGCGGTCGAGCGGCACGTTGCGATGCACGGTGCTGCGGCTGTTGGCCTTGGTGATGATGAGCAGGTCTTTCGTGCGCGCGTATTCGCTGAACTCGGGGGTCAGCGGCTTGGCCGCGCGCGCGGCGGACTCCTGCCGAAAATCGCGCAGGATGCCGAGGCCGCTCTCGATCACGGGCGGCAGGTAGTCTTTGTCGCCGCGCGTTTCAAATCCGTAGCGGCGGAATCCGAGCAGGATGAAGTTCCCCTTGTCGAGCCACTCCAGAAACGCGCGCGCCTCGGCCACTTCCTCCTGCGGCATCGGCAGTTTGGCGTGCTCGAGATCGGCGACGTCGGCGCGAAGCTGCGCGCGCATGGCCTGCCAGTCCGTGACGGCGGCGCGGACGTCGTGCAGCACGCCTTCGAGCGATGCGCGCATCGTCTCGAGCTCCGCCGAGTCAGTCTCCTGATCGATCTCGATGTGCATGTACGACTCGACGATCGCGTCGATCTTCGCTTCCTGCGTCGCAGTGAGCTCGGCGCGTTTGCCACCGGCATCGCGGCGAACGCGCACGACCGGATGCAGCAACAGATGAATGTTGCGTCCGAGTCTGATGACCTCGGCACTGACCGAGTCGACGAGGAACGGCATGTCGTCGTTCACGATCTCGATGACCGTGTGCTCGAGTCCCCACCCATTCGCGTCGACGGTTGGATTGAAGAGCCGGACTTTCGGCTCGCCGACCTTGCGGATCTCGCCGAACTGCCAGAGCGAAAGCGCCCCGCCGAGGAGGGTTTCGAAGGAGGTGTAGATGATGTCGTCGGGAGCGACGAGCGCGAAGTAGCGTTTGACGAATGCGGCGGCGCTCTCGGCCTCGGCATCGCCGACTCGTTTTTGTGCTTCGGTAGCAAGCCGCTCGACGAGATCGGTCTTGCGCTGCTCAGGGGTAATGGTCATGAATCGCGGCTCCTGCAACTGCGGGCGCGGATCATATCGCGGAGGGCGCGGCTGGCTCACGATGACAGTTTCGTCACCGCACCGCACTGCCATCCTTCCGTCTGCGATGGTAGTCTGCGTGCGGGCCGGGGTTTTGCAGATTGCAGGTTGCGCAACCTCACCACACCAAGCAGGGAGAACGAATGCTCATGACAGCAGCGAGGGAAGAGAACGTGCCGACGTCGTCGATCGTGATGAAGGCAATCGACGCGAAGACATTCACGGAATTGCAGGCATTCGTCAAAGATTTGGAGAGCCGCCCGACCGAACGGCTGCTGCGCGATCTCCCGGAGCTCGTGAAACTTTCCGACGCGAAGGCCGAGATCATCACCTACGTCATCGCCACGAAGTATCGCCACGCCTCATCGGACGAGCGTAAGACGATCCGCGAGAGCGTGCAGGCGACGTCCGACCGTTTGCCGCATGGGCAGGAACGGTCGCGTGTGGGCGACATCCTGGAAAGAATTCGCGGACTGGCGGTTTAGAACAGCGCCGGCTCCTGGTACGTCCCGAACACGTCGCGCAACGCGTCGCTGATCTGACCGACGCTGGCGTACGTCTTCACCGCGTCGATCAGGTACGGCATCGTGTTCTCGTTCGGGTCGGCGGCGGCGTTGCGCAACGCCTGCAAGGCGTCCTCCACCTTCGCGGAATCGCGCGTGGTGCGGATCTCATTCAGCCGCGCGATCTGTTCGCCGGCGACTGACTCATCGATGTAGAGAATCTCGTACGGATCCTCGGTCTCCATCTTGTAGCCGTTGACGCCGACCACGATCTTCTCGCCCGAATCGACCGCGCGCTGGAACTGATACGACGCATCCCAGATCTCGCGCTGCGGGAAGCCGGCCTCGATCGCTTCGACCATGCCGCCGAAGGCGTCGATCTTCTCGATGTAGTCGAAGCAGCCCGCCTCCATCTTGTTCGTCAGCTCCTCAATGAAGAACGAGCCGCCGAACGGATCGACTGTGTTGATGACGCCCGACTCGTGGGCGATGATCTGCTGCGTGCGCAACGCGATGCGCGCGGCCGCCTCGGTCGGAAGCGCGAGCGTCTCATCGAGCGAATTGGTGTGCAGCGACTGCGTGCCGCCGAACACCGCCGCCAGCGCCTGGATGGTCACGCGCACGATGTTGTTGTACGGCTGCTGCGCCGTCAGCGAACAGCCGGCGGTCTGCGTGTGGAAGCGGAGCTGCCACGAGCGCGGATCCTTGGCGCCGTAGCGGTCGCGCATCACTTTCGCCCACACGCGGCGCGCGGCGCGGAACTTGGCCACTTCCTCGAACAGATCGTTGTGCGAGTTGAAGAAGAAGGAGAGCCGAGGAGCGAATTCGTCGACGTCGAGACCGGCGCGGACGCCGTACTCGACGTACTCCATCCCGTCGCGCAGCGTGAAGGCCAACTCCTGCAACGCCGTCGAACCAGCCTCGCGGATGTGATAGCCGCTGATCGAGATCGGGTTGTACTTCGGAACGTTATCCGCGCAGAACTTGAACGTATCGGTGATCAGCCGCATCGAAGGACGCGGTGGGAAGATGTACTCCTTCTGCGCGATGTACTCCTTGAGGATGTCGTTCTGCAGCGTGCCGGAAATCTTCTTCCAGTCCGCTCCCTGCTTCTCCGCGACGACGAGGTACATGGCCAGCGCGATCGGGCCGGTGGAGTTGATGGTCATCGAGACGGTGATGTCCTCGAGGTTGATCCCCTCGAAGAGCGTCTCCATGTCAGCCAGCGTGTCAACGGCCACGCCGCACTTGCCGACTTCGCCGGCGCTGAAATTATGATCGGAGTCGTAGCCGTAAAGCGTCGGCAGATGGAACGCCGTGGAGAGACCCGTCTGGCCGTGCGCGAGCATGTACTTGAATCGCTCGTTGGTCTGCGTGGCGCTGCCGAAGCCTGCGAACTGGCGCATCGTCCAGAGCCTGCCGCGATACCCGCCCGGATGGATGCCGCGCGTATAGGGGAACTCGCCGGGAAAGGCGATATCGCGCTCGAAGTCGAGAGCGGCGACGTGGTCGGGCGTGGCCAGCGGATTCACTTCCATGCCGCTGACGGTGGTGAAGTCCTTCTTCCAGGCCGGCTTCTTCGAGGCGCTCTGCTGCCATCGGGCCGCGTCTTTCCGCACGACGTCGAGCGCGGCATCGGAAAAGAGGGGGAGCTGTTCGGCCTGATCGTGCGGAATCGGCGGCGGGGCGGAAGCTGGGGAGATGTCGAGTCGAGTCATAGCGGCCACTGTAACGGATGACGCGTTTCACCACAAAGGCACCAAGGGCACAAAGAAATCCGATTTTTCTTGTGGTGAAACGCCTGGCGAACCTCTGTACGATGCGGCCAATCGCATGCGTACATCGGTAGCCGCAAAACTTCGTACGGTCTTCGGTCTGAGCCTCTTCATCCTCGTCGTGATCGGCGGGATCGCGTTTTATGACACGCAGCACCTCGTGGCCGTGACCACCGCGCGCTCGCAGGCGCGGCAGTTTCTGGTCGATCTGGAACAGCTGGTCGCCAATCTGCGCGGCGCGGAGAACGAACAACGCGGATACCTGCTCACGGGCGAGCCGGCATTTCGCGCTGCCTATCAGAAATCGACGGCGACGTTCGGTCCGGCCATCGCCGATCTGAAGCGCCGCGATCCGGCATTGAGCGGACGGCTGAACGCGCTCGAGCCGCTCATCGCCGCCGTGATCGCGGAGTTGAATCACGGCATCGAGGTGCGCGACAAGAGCGGCGTCAATGCCGCCATCGCCGACATTCGCGAACACAGCAGCAACAACGCCATGGCCTCGATCCGCACCGCGGTGACGTCGATCGAGGCGCAGGAAACGCAGGTGCTGAAGTCGCGCGCCGAAGAGGCCACCGCTACCGCCAGGCGCACGTTCATGACCATCGGCTTCGGCACTCTCTTCGCGCTCATCGCCCTTTCCTTCGCCTCGGTGGTGATGTCGCGCGGCATCACGCGGCCGGTGCAGAAGCTCGTGGCGGGAACGGAGCGCATCGCCGCCGGCGAGCTGTCGAGCCGCATCGTGGCCGAGAGTCAGGACGAGATCGGCGAGCTGGCGGGATCGTTCAATCGCATGGCGGAGTCGCTGGAGGTGCGCACGCGCGCGCTCAACGAAAGCGGCGGCGCGATCACCGGCGGCATTCGCGTGATGACCAATGGCAGCGACATGCTGCTGATCCGTTCGACGGAACAGTCGCAGCTCGCCGAGCGCTCCGCGCAGTCGCTGGTGAGCGTACGCGACATCACCGAGCAGGTGGTGCGCACGGCGGAGGCAGTCACAGCGCGTACCGAGGATTCCGCGGCGCGCGCAACGGAACTGCGCGCGTCGAGCGATCAGGTGCGCACGACGATGACGCAACTCTTCGAGTCAGCAGCAAAGACGTCGTCGTCGACGACGGAAATGTCGGCCGCCTCCGCGCAGATGTCCGCCATGACCTCGGCACTCGCCGCCGCGGGCGACGACGTGCTGGCCTTCGTCTCGGAGATGGAAGCGACTTCCGGCGAGCTTGGCTCGCTCGCCATCAGCACCGCCGACCTCTCGCGCCGCGCGCGCGAAGAGGCGATCGCCGGACGCGCCGCCGTCGACGAAACGGTGGCAGGCATCGAGCACTCTCGCGAGCTGACCGACCGCGCCTCCGACGTGCTGGCCGATCTCACCGCGCGCGTCGGCCAGATCCGCCAGATTCTCGAAGTGGTCGGCCACGTCACGCAGCGCACGAATCTGCTGGCGCTGAACGCGGCCATCATCGCCGCGCACGCGGGCGAGCATGGCCGCGGATTCAATGTCGTAGCCGAGGAGATGCGCGAGCTGGCCGAGCAAACGCGCAAGTCGACCAACGAGATCAGCGTCATCGTCAATGGCGTTCGTACCGCGTCGCAGGCGGCGGTCGCCGCGATGCAGGACGGCGTCGACCGCGTTCGCGGCACCGTCGAACTGGCCCGCAACGCCAGCGACACCCTCGGGCGCATCGTCGAAACGTCATCATCGTCGTTCACCATGTCGGAGCGGATTTCGGCGTCGCTCGAACAGCAGGCCGCGGCGACGCGAAGTCTGCACCGCACGGCGTCGAGGATGAGCGATCACATCAGCGAAAACCGGCGCTCGATCGAGGAGCAGGCCCGCGCCGCGACGCTGCTGGCGCAGGAAGCGGAGGCCGTGCACAACATCGCCGCGCAGGTGCGCTCCGCCAGCGACCATCAGTCGACCGCAGCGCGCGGAATCGCCGAGGCGATGGAACAGATCAACCTCGACGCGACCACGATCCGCGACATCGTGCGGAAACAGTTGGGACAGTTGGAAGAGGTCTCCGGCGCATCGAGCTCGATGCGCGACATCGCCCAGAAAAACAATGCCCTCGCCGAGGAGCTGACCGCGACGGTGCGAACGTTGGCGCAGAGCGGGGAGAAATTCGAGCAGGTGGTTCGGATGGGGACGTCGTAGGGTCAGCCAGCGCTAGCCCCACTGCGACGAACTGCGAATGTTGAATGTTCAATGTTGAATGATTGGGGCAGAGCAAAGCCCATTCAACATTCAACACTGAACATTCAACATTCAACATTTCGCCTTTAAATCTCGACTTCACGCTACTTCGGATAGTACCCAGTCGTCGCGCGCACGCTCACCCGCCGCCCCGGCACTTCGACGCTGATCCGCCGCAACTCGCGGCGCGATTTGTCGGCGGGCGACACGTAAGTGAGCAGGTACTCGCCGCGGGTGTCGTCGCGGATCTGCGCGAAGATGCGCGGCAGGTCGACCTTCCGCACAAAACGAAAGTACGCGCCGCCGGTGGCGTCGGCCATGCGGTTGAGCGTGTGCTCGTCGAGCGACGTGCCCGAGGTCGCAAAAATCTGCACGATGTACAGCGGCACGCCGATCTCGCGCGCGTACTGCAGCACGCCATCCGGCGTGGCAGTGCCGCCGTTGTTGAAACCGTCGGTGAACACGACCAGCGCGCGCTTGCCGCCCACGCCGCGGAACTGCTGCAGCGAAAAAAGAATGGCGTCGAAGATGGCCGTGCCGCCATGCGCCTGGACGTTATCGATCGATGCGCTAACACGCCCCCGGTCGCTCGTCAGCGGCTGCAGCAGACGCGGTTGCTCGTCGAAGGTAACGACGAATGTCTGATCGGCGGGACCGAGCGATCCTTTGACGAATTCGTTCGCGTAGTCCGCGACCTCCATCATCGATGCGCGCATGCTGGCCGACGTGTCGAGCGCCAGGCCGACCGAAATCGGATCGGCGCTGCCGCTTTGCACCTGCGCCGAAACGGCGACGCCATCCTCCTTCACGACGAAGTCGGACGACTTGAGACCTTCCACGTATCGCCCGTGCTCCTGCACGATCGCGTAGACCTGCACGGCATCGACGCCGACCTGCGCCACGCTCCCCGCGGCATTCAACAACTTCACATCCTCGGCCGTCGCACCCGAATCGTCGCGCGCGACGGCCCGAATGAAACCGGATGCCGACGGCGACGGCAGCGTGAGGTCATACCGGAACGGAGCCGCGACCAGCGTGACCAACTTCGTGTCGTTCCAATAGAGATCGACGCCGGCGAGGCGGTTTCCTTCCGGAACGCGCGGTTTCACCTCTACCGTCGCCCGCGTCGTGACGCGATCCTCGCGCGGCGCAATGATGCTGACGCCAAGCGAAACGGCCCGATCGTTCAGCGTCACGGTCTCGACGCCGAGCTGGCGCTCCTGCGCATCCCAGGCAACGGCGCGCAGCGTGTGCACGTGCGGCACGCCGCCGAGGTTCAGCTTCGCGCGGAAGGGGCGCCGGGCCAGCTCGGCGACGCGGACATCGTCGAGAAAAAGATCGACGCGTTTCGCGTCATCGGACGTCGCCACACCGAAATCGATCTTGCCAACGAGAACGCTGCGATGTGGAAAAAGAAGATGGACGTTGCCGGCTGCGACTTCGGCGCGCACCTCGGCCTCCGGTTCGGACCCGAGTGCGTCGAGATGCCGGCGTGCGGCCTCGGCGAGCGGCGACGGCTTCGGCGCGAGAGTGAACGCGTGCTGGTACGCATCGATCGCATTCTTCGCCTTGAAACGTGCCCGATAGATGTGGCCGAGGAGCAGCCACGCGCTCGATTGAATCTCGTTCGTGACGGCGTGCGCGGCCAGATCCTGGAGATCGCGAAACGCGGAGTCGATCGTGTTGATCGACCGCATGTTGGCGGCAGCTAGTCCGAGGCGCGCGCCCTGCCACGATTCCTGATCGTTATCGTGCTTGGCCGTCTCGATGGCGTCTGTGAAAATATTCGTGGCGTCGTTGGTGAAGCCGGCGTCGAGCAATCCGTTTCCCCACGTCAGCGTAGAGCGCAAGTACATGCCGGCGCGCCGCTGCTCGGCGGCGCGAATGAACGCTGTCGTCTGTTCCCGCAACGCGTTGAGGGCGATAGCGAAGTTGTCGATGTCGCCGAAGGCGTCGTTGAGCTCCATGACCACGCCGCCCCTCGGATCGACCACCAGCAGATGCCGCTTTCTCCCGCGAAACTGCTGGAAATCCTTGAACGCGTCGCCATCCGGAACGTTCGTCTGAACGGCGAGGACCATCAGCGCCATCGTCCGCGCCACGCCGCTGTTTTTACTGGCCTGATCGATCCATTTGTCGCCTCTTTTGTCCGAAGGGCCGTTGCGGAAGTCGAACAGGATGAGACGTCCACTCCCCTGCGCCGTTTTCATCGCGTCATCGAGCGGGAGCCAGGTCAGTTGGGCGTCGGCGATCGCCGCGACGAAGAGAAAGCCGAAGGCCAGCACCAAGGTGCGCAAAGACATGAATCTTCCCTTTGGGTGGTGCCGGCGGGCGACATTGTAGACGGTCTCGCGCAAAGGGCGCGTTCGCAAGGTTAGCAATGCCAGGCGCTGCATCTTGCCAAAGCACAGACAAGAGTGTCTGTGCCACACTGACTCTCCCATCAGCAGCATTCACGCAAGTACGGCAGGTCCATGTGGCACAGACCACACTTGTCCAAATTAGCTCGACGTAGGCCCAAATCTTGTCGTAAGTCGTTGAAAAGACAAGAAGCTTTCGAAAGCGCCGGAAACGACCCTCTTCCTCTCAATCAGATGCTGTCCCAATTAGAAGCGCTTCCGCATTCACCGGCCACGGGTTCGCATGTGCTGGAAATCGAGCCGGGAAGCCGCGTTTTGCGCAGATCACACACCGAGGTCTCCCGCTGCACCGATCGGATGCTGTCCAAATTAGATTCGCGAAAACCTAATTTGGACAAGTGTGGGCACAGACACTCTTGTCTGTGCTGGTGAGGCTCGGGAGATCTGAGAATTTCTAAATCCCCGTAACGCGCACCACTTCTTCGAAACTCGTCACGCCTTCGGCTAGCTTACGCAGTGCCGATTGACGCAACGTGCGCATGCCGCGTTTCACGGCCATCTCTTTGATCTTGAGGAAATCTTCCGATCGGTCGATCAGGTCGCGGATGGCGTTGTCGATGGGGAGGATTTCGAAGATGCCGGTGCGGCCGAAGTAGCCGGTGTTGCGGCAGCGGATGCAGCCTGCGCCTTCTTTGACGATGATCCGTTTTCCGGGCGGCGCCTGCAGGTTGAGCATCCCCGCTTCTTCCACGCTGAGCGGGCGATTGCGTTTGCAGTCCTCGCAGATGCGGCGCATGAGTCGTTGAGCCATCGTGCCGACCAGCGTCGATGAGATCAGGAATGGCTGGATGCCGAGGTCGATCAGGCGCGTCACGGACGTCGCGGAATCGTTCGTATGGAGCGTCGAGAAAACGAGGTGGCCGGTCAGCGCGGCCTGAACGGCATTCTGCGCGGTCTCCTCGTCGCGGATTTCGCCGACCATGATGATGTCGGGATCCTGGCGAAGGATCGTGCGCAGTGCGGCGGGGAACGTGATGCCGATCTTCGCCTGCACCGAGGTCTGATTGAAATCGTCCCAGACCATCTCGATCGGATCTTCGATCGTGCAGATGTTGATCTCGGGCGATGCCAGCGATTTCAGCGCCGAATAGAGCGTGACCGTCTTGCCCGAACCGGTCGGACCGGTGACGAGGATGATGCCGTGCGGACGCTTGATCCATTCGGCGAACGTGTGCAGCTCGTCCTCGTAGAAACCCAGCCCGCCGAGGTCGCGGATCAACACCTCGGGATCGAAGATGCGCATGACCAGCTTTTCGCCGAATGCGGTCGGGAGCGTCGAGACGCGCAGCTCGACTTCTTTGCCATCGCGCTCGGTCTTGATGCGGCCGTCCTGCGGCCGCCGCCGTTCGGCGATGTCCATGCGGCACATCGTTTTGATGCGCGAGGTGATGGCGAGGTTGACCAGCTTCGGCACGCGCTGGATTTCGTGTAGCACGCCGTCGATGCGGAAGCGGATCATGGCCGCCTCGCGCTTCGGCTCGATGTGAATGTCACTCGCGCGCGAGTCGTAGGCGTGTTGCAGCAGGAAGTCGACCGCGTTGACGATGTGCGCGTCGCTGGTCTCGATCTCGTTGCCCGATTTCAGCTTGACGTACTGCTCGAGGTTGGAGAGATCGATCGCGCCGCGGCCGAGATCGCGTCCGGCTTTCGTGACCGAGGCGCGGAAGCCGTACTGCTCCGTGATCACGCCCATCACGTCGCTCTCCGACGCCACCACGATCTCGATCTCCTGCTTCACCATCTGGTGGTAGGTGTCGAGAGCGCTGGTGTCGAACGGATTCACCACGGCCACAATCAGCTTGCCGTCGCGGATGGCGACAGGCGTCATGCGGTGTTTGCGCGCGAAGGGCCGCGAGATCTTCGACTCGATCATCTCCACGTCGAGCTTGAGCGGATCGATTTTGAAGAACTTGAGTCCGGCATCCTCGGCGATCAGTCGCGCCAGGAGGAAGTCGTCGATGCGCATGCCGCTGGCGCTGGCGTCGGTGAGGTTCATGGCCATGATGGCCTTGAACGGACTGGCTTCCTCTTCGCCGCGCGCGCGTGCGGAACGCGACTGCGCCCGAAGCTGGCGATCGAGGTTGTCGATCTCGACTTTCTGCTTCTCATCGACGAAGCCGGCGTTCTGCAGCAGCTCGCCGAGGTAGGAGACGGTGACCTCGGGAGACTTGCGGCCGGCAGCGAGCGGGGTGGCGGTCATGAACGAAGGATGCTACTCCTTCTGTTTCACGACGTGAATGTTGCGGACGACCTGTCCGTCGGCCTGCTTTAGCGTGCCCGTCATCTCGTTGCCGGAGCGCGTGAAGGCCCACGTCGCGCGAGTGCCGTCTCCGGCGATCATGACGCCAACGATCGTTCGCGCGGCGGGATCGACGTGAAAATCGAGCGGCGGCCCCATGACCACGTCCTTTCCGTCGACGATCTTTCTCGCATCCATCGTGACGACGTCGGCGGCTTTGCCCGCCGTAATCCAATATGACGCCGTCTCGTTGTGACATGCGGGACGCACCGGCGTGCAGATCGAAGGACCGACCCAGTGGCCGAGAAACGGCTGACGCGGATCGGCGGCGGCGAGAAAGAGGAGCGCGGTGAGCGCGAAGGTAGTTCTCATAGCGGGACGGAATTGTAGATCCGCAGATGCCGCAGATGAGACACAGATGGAATTAGGTACACAAGATGCAGAGGCTGGCTTGGGAGGAAGTTCGACATGCTGCTGATCCTTGCCATCATTCTGCTCATCGCCTGGCTTTGCGGATTCCTCGTGTTTCATGTCACCAGTGGATTGATTCACATCATCGTCGTCGTGGCCATCATTCTCTTCATTCTGCACTTCGTGCGCGGTCGCCGAACTATTTAACTTCCAGCAGGAAACCTTTGAGGTACTCCCCCTCCGGGCAGAAAAGCGAAACCGGATGGTCCGGCGCGGCCGTCAGGCGGCGGAGGAACGACACCCGCCGCCCGGCGTCCTGCACCGCGGCGAAGATCACTTTCTGGAAGAGCTCGAGCGGCATGTGACCGCTGCACGAGAAGGTGAGCATGTGCGCTCCGGGCTCGAGCAGCTTCATGGCGAAGAGGTTGATGTCCTTGTAGCCGCGCGCGGCGCGATCGACGTCGCCGCGTGACTTCGCGAACGCGGGCGGATCGCAGATCAGCAGGTCGAAGCGCGACGGCGTCTTGCGCACGTAATCGAAGGCGTCGGCGACGATGAAACTCGCCTCGAATCCGTTGAGCGCGTGATTGCTGCGCGCCATCTCGATCGCCGGCGCGGAGATGTCGACGTTTTCGACCGAGGCCGCGCCGCCGGCGGATGCGTAAACGCCGAAGCCGCCGCTGTAAGAAAAGAGGTTCAGTACGCGGCGACCGTGCGCGAGCGCGCGCGTGAGCTGCCGGTTTTCGCGCTGATCGAGAAAGAATCCGGTCTTCTGCCCCGAGGGAGGGTCGACGCGGAAACGGAGACCGTTTTCGCGAATCTCCGTCGACGGCTCGCCCTCGCCCATCCACTCCGGCTGCATCGAAAGCTGTTCGAGTTTCCGCGGCGCGATGTCGTTCTTGAACCAGATGCCGCGCGGTTTCAGCTCGCTCTGCAATACATCAATGATGAGCGGGCGCAGTTGCTCGATGCCGGCGTTGGCGATTTCGATGACCACGATGTGGTCATACCGATCGATGACGACCCCACTCAAATCATCCCCCTCGGCATTCACAATCCGCATCGCGTTCGTGTCGTCGCTGCGGGTGCGGCGGCGGATGGAGGCGAGCAGACGATCGCGAATGGTGTCCTCGGTCAGCGCGTCATCGCCGAAGGTCAGCGCGCGAAGCCGGATCTGCGAATGGCGCGAATGGAATCCCGAGGCGATGCGGCGGCCGCGCGGGTCGTGGAGATCGGCGATGGCCGCAGCCTCGGGGCCGCTCTCGCGCGCGATGGCGCCGGCGAAAATCCAGGGATGACGATTGGCGATGAGCCGCTCCTTGCCCGGCTTCAGCGTGAGGACGCGGCGGTTCGCGGTTTCGAAGAGACTCACATCGGAACTTTATCCCGAGGCGCCGGAGCAGCGGAGAGCGATGGGTTAGCAATATCAGCTACTGCATCTGCCAAGGTGCCACACTAGCCGGGCGGGCAGCACACCCCTTGGCGCCGCGGAGCGGCTTCAGAGGGTAGCCAGGGGTTGAGCGAAGCGACACCCCTGGAAAAAGAACGACGCTCAGAATTTGTGCCGCGTCAGCGGCACTCGAAGCGATCGCTAATCTGCAATTGCGCGCAGGTTCTGGTGCCGCTGACGCGGCACGAATTCAAATCACGTCGCAAATCGAGGGGTGCTCGCAAAAAGCGCTCGCACCCCTCGCTACCTTCGGAAGCCGCTCCGCGGCAATGGGGCGGCGACGCGAATTTCCTTACAGCCTCTGAGCCGCCGGAGTTGGCGAAGCGTGATCGGGCCAAATCACCGCGTGATCAGACCGAATCAGCGCGCACACTAGTCCGATCACCACGCGTGCTAGTCCGTTCACCACGCGTGCTAGTCCGATCACAGCGCACACTAGTCCGATCACCGCGCATACTAGTCCGTTCACCGCGTGATCGGGGCCATTCACCGTGTGATCGGGCCCATTCACCGTGTGATCGGGCTCATTCACCGCGTGATCGGGCCCATTCACCACGTGATCGGGCCCATTCACCGCGTGATCGGGGCCATTCACCGTGTGATCGGGCCCATTCACCGCGTGATCGGGCCGAATCACCGCGTGCGCGAGGCCGTTCACCGCGTACACGACGACGTTTACCGCACACACGACGACGTTCGCCGCGTACTCGACGACGTTTACCGCACACACGACGACGTTTACCGCGTACGCGACCCCGTTCACTGTGATCCGAACGTCAAAAATTGCCTTCGTACGACGTATGCTCTGGCCATGAGCAATAGCCAGGCGGCAGGGATGCTGTTCGCCACATTCTTCGTGCTCTTCCTGGCCATCCTCGTGGTCATCGCGCGGAGGTTCTCCACGATGCAGAAGCGGCTTCTTCCGCTGGTGACTTCGTTCGGATGGCAGGACCCGCGGCCCGGTTGGTGGAACTCGATCCGCGGCCAGTGGCGCGGGATGCCGGTCCGGCTGCAGCACATGGGGCGCTACAAAGGAGTGCCTGAGCGCCTGCAATTGACGGTGAAGGTTTCGTCGCCGGCCCGCGTGATCGCCAAACGGCGCGCCGGCTTCATGACCAAGCCGATCACGTTGTTCGGGCCGCCGATCGTCGAACCGATGAACGTCAGCCGCGAACTTTTCTGGATCCGTTCCGATGAGCTCGTGTTCGTCGAACGCCTCTTCGGGCGTGCCGAGGTTGCGCCGGAGTTCGAACGGAACCTGATCGCGCGATTCGACGTGATCGATCTGAAGGGAAAAGAGCTGCGCATCCTGCGGGCGGTCGACGACGGCGCGGTGAAGCAGCACTTCAACCGTCCCCTCTTCCGGTTCACCCGCGATTACGACCTCATCGAGACGATTGCCTCGGAGGAGTGGAAGCTGGCGGTGACGATCGTGGAGACCCTGGGGCTGCGCGGGTACGAAACGGCTTGAGCGCGGGCATAAACCTGTGACGTTTTTGATTCCATCGGTACCCGATTTATTGTAAATTGACTCAACGGTTCGCCCGGCGAGCCGATCTCAACCACAACTAGAGCCGATCGACCTGCCCCGGGAGTGAGTGTGTGTGTTCGCGTGCGTGGCGCTGCGTCGTGATGGTTTCGCAGGAGAGCCATGCGTCTATTTGGTCGTATCACCTCTGTTTTCGCGTTCCTCCTCACCATCATCTCCGCGCCGATGGCGACCGCTCAGGTCAGCCTGACAGCACTCGGAACGCCGTCGACCCAGAGCTTCGACACCCTTTCACAAACGGGGACGACGAACACCTGGACGGACAACAGCACACCTCTGGTCGGGTGGTATGCGCAATTCTCGGCCGTAGCAACGAATCCGACCGTGTACGTTGCAGGTACTGGCTCGAGCGCGACGGGCGCGCTCTACAGCTTCGGAGTCGCGGGGACGAATCCGGTCAGCGACCGGGCCTTGGGATCGGTCGGATCGGGAACTCCGGGCGACATCTATTGGGCGGTCCGTTTCGTCAACAACACCGGATCGACGATCACCTCCCTCAACGTCAGCTACGTCGGCGAAGAGTGGCGCCAGGGAGGCTGCACTCCGACGCCGTGTACGCCGGCTGCGCAGCTGGTCGACTTCCAGTATCAGGTCGCGAATAGCGGCGCGATCACCGACGCCAATTCGCCTTCCACCGGCTGGGTCGATCACGATGCGCTCGATTTCACCAGTCCGACGCCGGGGACGTCGACGGCCGCTGCAGTCGACGGCAACGCCGCGGCCAACCGCACCGCGCTTTCGTCAACGATCAGCGTGACCGTCAACCCCGGCCAGGAGATCTGGCTCCGTTGGAAGGACATCAACCACGCCAATAATGACCACGGACTGGCGATCGATGACTTGTCGGTTACGCCGAACGGCGTACCGCCGAACAACGCGCCCACGATTACGCCGCCGGCCAACCCCGCCGCGACCGTCGCACAGAACGCGGCGCCGTTCACCGTCGGTCTGACCGGCAGCGACGACAACAGCATCTTCAACTGGTCGGCCACGGCGGGACTCGGCATCTCGAATGTCAGCGTTACCGCCGGACAGGGAACGGCCAACGTCACGTACACGGTCACGCTGACGGCGGGCTTCAGCGGCACGGCGACGTTCACGGCCACGCTCACGGACAACGTCAACACGGCAGTCAATCAGGCCGTGAACATCACTGTCATCGCACCGCCTGCGGCGCCGACCGGATTGTCCGCCACGGCGGGCACCAGCCACGTCGCGCTGACGTGGAACAGCGTCAGCGGCGCGACGTCGTACAACGTCAAACGCTCGACGTCTTCCGGAGCCGAGACGACCATCGCCTCGCCGGGCACGAACAGCTTCGACGATCTGACCGCGGTCGACGGCACGCCGTTCTTCTACGTCGTCAGCGCCGTCGGCGCCGGCGGCGAAGGGGCGAACTCGTCGGAAGTCACCGCGACGTCGATGGCTGCACCGACCGGACTGACGGCCACGCCGGGCAATGCGCACGTCGTTTTGAACTGGACTGCCGTCACGGGCGCGACCGGATACAACGTCAAGCGTTCGACCTCGACCGGTACTGAGACGTCCATCGCCACGCCGGGTACGAACACGTTCGACGACCTCACCGCGGCGAATGGCACGCAGTACTTTTACGTCGTCACCGCCACGAACGCGAACGGCGAGAGCCTGCCCAGCAGCGAAGTCAACGCCACTCCGGCAACGCCCGGCATTCTGGTCCTCAGCCAGGTATACGGCGGCGCGGGCTGCGGCACCGTCGGCTGCTCGACGTACAAGAACGACTACATCGAGATCTTCAACCGCGGCGGAAGCCCGGTCTCGGTCAACGGCTGGTCGGTGCAGTACGCAGCCGCCACCGGCACGAGCTGGCAGGTGACGAACCTGCCGAACGTATCGATCCAGCCCGGCCAGTACTTCCTGGTCGCGGAGAGTTTCGGAACGAACGGCGTGAACACCCTTCCGACGCCCGACGTCACCGGCACGATCGCCATGTCGGCGACGGCGGCCAAGGTGGCGCTGGTCAGCAGCACGACGGCATTGAGCGGCGCCTGCCCCTCGGCGAATATCGTTGATCTCATCGGTTACGGCGCGACGGCAAGCTGCTTCGAAACGGCCGTCGCACCGGCGCCGTCGACGACCACCGCGGACGTCCGCGCTGCCGGCGGCTGCACCGACTCCGGTAACAACAGCACCGATTTCACCGCGTCGGCGCCCACGCCGCGCAACACGTCCTCGCCGACACATTCCTGCTCGAACAACGCGCCGACGATCACTCCGCCGGCCAACCCGGCCGCAACGGTCACCCAGAACGCAGCACCGTTCCCGGTCAACATCAGCGGCAGCGATGACGGCGGCGTTTACAACTGGTCGGCTACGCCGGGAACCGGCGTCGCGAACGTCAGTGTCACCGGCGGCCAGGGAACGAACACAGTTACCTACACCGTCACGCTCGTGGCAGGCTTCACCGGCTCGGCTTCCTTCACCGCATCGCTCTCCGACAACGTCAACGGACCGGCCACGCAGGCGGTCAACATCACCGTCAATCCTCCCGCTCCGCCGCCGGCTCCGACCGGACTCAATGCCACCGCCGGCAACGCACACGTGCTGCTGTCGTGGAACGCGGTGGGCGGCGCGAGCAGCTACAACGTCAAGCGCGCCACCGTCACGGGCGGCCCGTACACGACGATCAACTCGCCGGGCACGAACAGCTACGACGACACGACCGCCGTCAACGGCACCACCTACTTCTACGTTGTCAGCGCCGTCGGCGCGGGCGGCGAAGGACCGAATTCATCCGAGGCCAGCGCCACGCCGCAGGCAGCTCCGGCGGCACCGACAGGGTTGACGGCCACGCCGGGCGACTCGCACGTCGCACTCTCCTGGACTGCCTCACCGGGCGCGGCGACCTACACGGTCCTGCGCGGCACGGTGGCGGGCGGACCGTACGGAACGACCTTCCCCGGAATCGCCGTGACGAACTTCGACGACACCACGGCCGTCAACGGCACGACGTACTTCTACGTCGTCACCGCCACGAACGGCTTCGGCACGAGCGGCAACTCGAATGAAACGTCCGCGACGCCGCAGTCGCTCACTGCTCCCACCGGATTGGCGGCGCAGGTCGGCGACTCAACCGTCATCCTCAACTGGAACGCGGTGGTTGGCGCGGCGACGTACAACGTCAAGCGCAGCACGACTCCCGGCGGACCGTACACAACGATCGGCTCGCCGTCGGCCACGACGTTCACCGACAACACAGCCGTCAACAACACCACCTACTACTACGTCGTGGCCGGCTTCAGCGGCTCGGAAGGCCCGATCTCCTCGGAAGTCAGCGCCACGCCGAATACGCCGTCGGTCCTCGGCGTCGTCATCAGCACGGTCTACGGCGGCGGCGGCAACTCCGGCGCGACGCTGAAGAACGATTATGTCGAGCTGTTCAACCGCGGCACGCAAACGGTCTCGCTGAATGGCTGGTTTGTTCACTACTCGTCGGCAACGGTCACGGTGTGGAACTCGCCGCCGAGCGCCGGCACGACGCCGACCGCACTCTCGGGGTCGATCGCGCCGGGCCACTACTACCTCGTGCAGGAGGCCGCCGGCGCAGCCGGTACGGTGAACCTCCCCACTGCCGACGCCACCGGAACGATCGCGCTGAGCGCCACCGCGGCGAAGATCGCGCTGACCAACACCGCCACGATCGGCGTACCGTGCCCGACCGGCGCATCGGTCGCCGACTTCGTCGGCTACGGCCCCACGGCCAACTGCTCGGAGACGGCTCCGACGGCCGTCCTCTCCAACACCACCGCCGCCCTCCGCAACAACAACGGCTGCACGGACACGAACAACAACTCGTCCGACTTCACGGTGGGCGCTCCGAATCCGCGCAACAGCAGCGCGCCGGCGAACAACTGCAGCATCGTCAACAACCCGCCCACGATCACGCCGCCTGCCGATCCGATCGCCTCGGTGGCGCAGGACGCGGCGCCGTTTACCGTCAATCTCACCGGCAGCGATGACGGCGGCGTCTACAACTGGACCGCCACGGCCGGCACCGGCATCCAGAACGTCGTGGTCAGCAACGGTCAGAACACGCCGAACGTGACCTACACCGTCACGCTGGTGACCGGCTTCAACGGCACGGCCACCTTCACCGCGACGCTGAGCGACGGCATCAACCCCGCCGTGAATCAGACCGTTCACGTCCAGGTCACGGCCGCCGGCGGCAACAACCCGCCGGTGATCACGCCGCCTGCGAATCCGATCACCACGGTCGCGCAGGATCCGCCGCCGTTCACCGTGAACGTCTCCGGCACGGACGACGGCGGCATCTTCAACTGGAGCGCCACCCCCGGAACGGGAGTGGCGAGCGTCAACGTCACCGGCGGTCAGGGAACGGCCACCGTCACCTACACCGTCGCGCTGAACGCCGGCTTCAACGGCACGGCCACCTTCACCGCAACGCTTTCGGACAACGTCAACCCGCCGGTGAACCAGGCCGTGAACATCAGCGTCACCTCGGCCGGCTCTACGCCGAACCATGTCGTCATCAGCCAGCTTTACGGCGGCGGCGGCAACTCCGGGGCGACGTTCACCAACGACTTCATCGAGCTCTTCAACCCCACCGCCTCGCCGGTGAATCTGTCCGGATGGAGCGTGCAGTATTCGCCGGCCACGAACACCGGCGCGTTCACCGGCCTGCAGCCGATCGGCGGCACGATCGGACCTGGCGAGTACTACCTGATCTCGCTCGCCTCCGGCGGCGCGAACGGCAGCGCGCTGCCGACCGCGAATGTCGTCAACAACAGCGGCTTCAACATGAGCGGGACGACCGGCAAGGTCGCTCTGGTCAACACCGGCAATCCGGTGCCCGGCCCCTGCTCGGCCACGACGGCCGACACCGAGATCGTCGATCTCGTCGGCTACGGCTCCGCCAACTGCAACGAAGGCGGCACCAACGCGCCGACGCCGAGCAACACCACCGCCGACCTCCGCAAGAACGGTGGCAACACCGACACGAACGTCAACGGCAACGACTTCATCACCGCCACGCCCAACCCGCGCCGCACCACGCCGATCCAGGAGTTCGGACCGGCCATCGTCAATACCGATCCGGTCAACAACGCCACCGCCGCGCCGCGCGACGCCAGCATGATCGTCACGTTCACCGAACTGGTCGACGTCGATCCGGGCTGGTTCCACATCAATTGCGCCACGACCGGCGCGCACGACGACGCCACGTACGTCGAAGGCGCGCCCGACACCTGGGTGATCACGCCCAACGTGAACTTCGTCGCCGGCGAGCTTTGCACGGTCACGATCTTCAAGAACTCCGTCCACGACCGCGACACCGACGACAGCGCCCCGGGCACCGACACGCTGGCCAACGACTACACCTGGTCGTTCACTGTCTCCAGCGGCACGCTGCCGCCGTATCCGTTCAACGTTCACCTGACGATGGGCAACCCGTCCAATGCGACGACGAGCCTGTCGAACCCGAACAACTACCTGATGCTGAAGCCCGAGATGTCGATCTCCTACAGCCGCGACCTCGGCCGTCCGAACTGGGTGAGCTGGCATCTGTCGGATGAATGGGTCGGCTCGCTCACGCGCGTCGATACCTTCCGGCCCGATCCCGAGGTTCCGCCGACCTGGTACCGCGTTCTGGCCAGCGACTTCTTCGCCTCCGGCTTCGACCGCGGCCACATGACTCCGAACGCCGACCGCGACAAGGAAACGTCGATCCCCATCAACCAGGCCACGTTCCTGATGTCGAACATGGTCGCGCAGGCGCCCGACAACAACCAGGGACCGTGGGCGGATCTGGAGAACTTCCTCCGCACGCTGCTCCCGGCCAACGAGCTGTACATCGTTTCCGGACCGGCCGGACAAGGCGGCACCGGCAGCAACGGCGGTACGACTCTGACTGTCGCCAACGGACACGTCACGGTCCCGGCAAGCACCTGGAAGTGCGCGCTGGTCCTGCCGAAAGCGAGCGGCGATGACCTCGCCCGCGTCACCGCCTCGACGCAGACCATCTGCGTGATCATGCCCAACATCCAGGGCATCCGGAATGACGACTGGCACATCTATCTGAAGAGCGTCGACCAGGTCGAAGCGCTCACCGGCTACGATCTCTTCTCCAACGTTCCGCTGTCGATCCAGAACGCGATCGAGGCCGGAGTCAACGGCGCCAACCCGCCCGGCACTGCCGATCAATCGACGAACACCAGCGAAGACGTGGCGAAGGCCATCACGCTCGATGCGGCCACTCCGGGCGGCGCGCTCACCTACTCCATCCTGACCGGTCCGTTCCACGGCACCCTGACCGGTTCGGGCGCGAACCGCACCTACACGCCGGCGCCCGACTTCAACGGCACCGACACCTTCACGTGGCGCGTCAACGACGGCACGAACAACTCGAACACCTCGACGTTCACGATCAATGTGACCGAGGTGAACGATCCGCCGTCGGCGACGTCGGACAGCAAGTCGACCACCGCCAACAACGCCGTCACGTTCCCCGGCAGCGATCTGACCACCAACGACTCCGCCGGACCGGCGAACGAAGCCGGCCAGGCGCTCACCGTCACGAACGTGACCGCCACCGTGAACACGCACGGCTTCGTCGCGCTGAACAGCGGGAACGTCACGTACACGCCTGACGCCGGCTTCTCAGGCCCGGCCAGCTTCACCTACACCGTCTGCGACGACGGCACGACCAACGGCTCGCTCGATGCGCAATGCACCACGGGAACCGTCAACGTCACGGTCAACCCGCAGGTGGCGACGCACTTCAGCGTCACCGCGCCGGCCAACACGACGAGCGGAACGCCGTTCAACGTGACCGTCACCGCGCTCGATGCTTCCAACGCGACTGTCACCGGCTACACCGGCACGGTCCATTTCACCAGCTCCTCGGGGGGAACGCTCCCGGCCGATTACACCTTCGTCGCCGGCGACAACGGCGCGCACACCTTCAGCGTCACGTTGACGTCGACGGGGTCGCAGTCGATCACCGCAACGGACGGCGGCATCACCGGCAGCGCGAACACCACTGTCGCTCCGCCGCCTGCCACGCACTTCAGCGTCACCGCACCGGCGAATGTGACCAACGGTGTTGCCTTCAACGTGACCGTCACAGCTCTCGATGCGTCGAACGTGGTCGTCCCCGGCTACACCGGTACGGTCCACTTCACCAGCTCCTCGGCCGGAACCCTTCCCGCCGACTACACCTTCGTCGTCGGCGACAACGGCGCGCATACGTTCAGCGTCACGCTGACGTCGAACGGCGCGCAGTCGATCACCGCCACCGACGGCGGCATCACCGGCAGCGCGAACACGACGGTAGCGCCGCCGCCGGCAACGCACTTCAGCGTCACGGCGCCGGCCAACGTCACCAGCGGCGTCAGCTTCAACGTGACCGTCACGGCGCTCGACGCGTCGAACGCTCCCGTTCCGAGCTACACCGGCACGGTTCACTTCACCAGCTCCTCGGCGGGAACTCTCCCCGCCGATTACACCTTCGTCGGCGGTGACGCCGGTGCGCACACCTTCAACGTCACCCTGACGTCGACCGGTTCGCAGTCGATCACCGCAACGGACGGCGGAGGCGTCACCGGCAGCGCCAACACGACCGTTGCGCCGCCTCCCGCCACGCACTTCAGCGTCACCGCGCCGGCGAACACGACGAGCGGCGTTGCCTTCAACGTCACCGTCACGGCGCTCGACGCTTCGAACACGATCGTGCCGAGCTACACCGGCACCGTCCACTTCACGAGCTCTTCGGCCGGAACGCTCCCCGCTGACTACACCTTTGTCGGCGGCGACAACGGTACGCACACGTTCAGCGTCACGCTGACGTCGAACGGTGCACAGTCGATCACCGCAACGGATGGAGGCATCACCGGCAGCGCGAACACCACGGTTGCGCCGCCGCCTGCCACGCACTTCAGCGTCACGGCGCCGGCCAACACCACCAGCGGCGTTGCCTTCAACGTGACCGTCACGGCGCTCGACGCGTCGAACGCGGTCGTCCCGAGCTACATCGGCACCGTTCACTTCACCAGCTCCTCGGCGGGAACCCTTCCCGCCGACTACACCTTCGTGGCCGGCGATAACGGATCGCATACGTTCAGCGTCACGCTGACGTCGACCGGCGCGCAGTCCATCACTGCCACCGATGGCGGCATCACCGGCAGCGCAAACACTACGGTTGCTCCGCCGCCTGCAACGCACTTCAGCGTCACGGCTCCAGCCAACGTCACCAGCGGCGTTGCCTTCAACGTGACCGTCACGGCGCTCGATGCCTCCAACGCCGTCGTCACCGGCTACACCGGCACCGTCCACTTCACCAGTTCCTCGGCTGGAACCCTTCCCGCCGACTACACCTTCATTGCCGGCGATAACGGCACCCACACGTTCAGCGTCACGCTGACGTCGACCGGTGCGCAGTCGATCACCGCTACCGACGGCGGCATCACCGGCAGCGCGAACACCACCGTCGCGCCGCCGCCGGCAACGCACTTCAGCGTCACGGCTCCGGCGAACACGACGAGCGGAACGCCGTTCAATGTGACGGTGACTGCGCTCGATGCATCGAACGCCGTCGTCACCAGCTACACCGGCACGGTTCACTTCACCAGTTCCTCGGCCGGAACGCTTCCCGCCGACTACACCTTCGTGGCCGGCGACAACGGCTCGCACACGTTCAGCGTCACGCTGACGTCGACCGGCGCGCAGTCGATCACCGCCACCGACGGCGGCATCACCGGTAGCGCGAACACCACCGTCGCTCCGCCGCCGGCCACGCACTTCAGCGTCACGGCTCCTGCGAGCGTCAATACCGGCGTTCCGTTCAACGTCACCGTCACGGCACTGGCCGCGTCGAACGCGACAGCCACCGGCTACATCGGCACCGTACACTTCACCAGCTCCTCGGCCGGCACGTTGCCCGCCGACTACACCTTCGCCGCCGGCGACAACGGCACGCACACGTTCAGCGTCACACTCACTTCGCTCGGAACGCAGTCGATCACCGCGACCGACACCGTAACGCCGTCGATCACCGGCACGACCTCGACGAATGTCGTCCTCATCTGCCCGCCTGGACCGGCTCCGACCGCGAATGCCTCGAACAGCGGCCCGGCCTGCACCGGAACGACGGTCAACCTCTTCGCCACCGGCAACGGTTCCGTGTTCTCGTGGACCGGCCCGGGCGGCTTCACGTCGTCGCAGCAGAATCCGACCGGGATCACCGTCGCCGGCACTTACACCGTGACCGTCACCGACCCAGGTCCGTGCGGCGGCAGCGCGCAGGCGTCGACGACGGTCGTCTTCAATCCGATCCCATCCGCGGCGATCACCACACCCGCCCGGGTCTGCGCGATCTCGACCAGCAACAATGCGTCCGTTCCGAACGCGGGCGCCGGCGCGACGTACGCCTGGTCGATCTCCAATGGCTCCATCACCGGCGGCAACGGAACGCCGAGCATCACCTACACCGCCGGTTCGTTGGGCAGTGTGCATCTCGCCGTAACCGTGACGTCTGGCGCCGGTTGCAGCGCCAGCAACACCGCGGATGCCGCCATCGCGCCGCGGCCGACGATCACGCTTCCGTCGACGATCAACGCCGCCTGCGGTACGACCTCGGTCAACATCCCCTTCACGCTCACCGGTACCGGACCGTGGTCCATCCTCTGGTCCGACGGCGTCACGCAGAGCGGCATCACCTCGGCATCGTCATCGCGCACGGTAACCGTCAGCGGATCGACGGTGCTCAGCGCGATCGTCAGCGACGCGAACTGCTCCAACGGCGGCGGATCGGTCGCGATCAACATCAGCTCGTCGCCGGTCATCACCGCGCAGCCGGTCGGACAGGTCGTCCAGCCGTCGCATCAGGCCACGTTCACCGTTACGGCCAGCGGCGCCGGCCTGCACTACCAGTGGTTCGTGAAGCATGCGAACGGTGCGACGGTCGCCGTCGGAACCGATTCGCCGTCGTACACCACGAATCCCGAGGGGAATGCGATGTGGTTCGTACGGGTGTCGAATACGTGCGGCAGCGTCGATTCCGACTCGGTCACGGCGACCGTGATGACGCCGCGGCATCGCGCTTCGCATTAAACAAACAGTCATCGTGAAGCCGGAGTCCAATCGGACTCCGGCGTTACGGACGGCCGCCGTTCGGCGCGGCCAGCACCGCCGCCGGTTGCGGCACCGGATAGGCCAGCGCGTAGAGCCGCAACTGGAACAGCGACGTCCACGCCGCCGCGAAAAGCACGATCAGGATGATCAGTCCCGTCCCGCCCGTGCGCACTTCCACGAGCGCGGGTAACGCCGCGAACAGCGCCAGGACTAAAGGCGTCATCAGCAACATGTCGAACAGATATGGATGCAGCGCCACGAGCTGGCTGAAGACGGCCGCGTTCAGAACGTACATCCCGATCAGCGTCATCAAAATGATGATGGCGATCCGCGGAGCGCGATCGCGCAGGTACGCGGCCAGCAGGATCAGTACCGCCGCGACGCCGGCGAAGAACAGCGTCTCCCACCGAAACAAAAACTCCTTGTTGCCCGCGCGCTGCGCCCGAACGAGATCGCGGCCGAAGGCGATGTCGAGCGGATTGCCGTAGAACATCGCGTCGCCATCGAGGCCGGTGCGATAGAGAAATCCCGATCCAACCACGGTCACGCCCTTGCTCCGCTCGGATCGCGCGCCGAGGAGTTGCAGTCCGTAGATGCTCATCGCGGCCACGAACGGGAGAAGCAGCGTGACCAGCAATCGCCGGACGGGCGGACGATCTCCGCGAAGCAGAAACAGCGTCGCCAGCCACGCGGCCATGAACATCACCGCCAGCACGAGCTCGAAGTAGACGAACGCGAAAATCGCTAGCGCCTGCAGGACGGTAATCCGGCGCGTGCGGCGTCCGTCGAGCGCTGCTTCCTCAAGCAGAAGAAAGACGAGCGCGGCGGCCAAGCACCACGTCTGCGCCGTCAGTTGCCAGAAGATGGCGAGGTTGTCGGGAAAGGTGAGCCACACCATCTGCGCGCTTACCGCCAGAATGAACGCCGCGAGCGGCGCCGCTCCGAAACGGCGCGCCATGCGATACGCCAGCAGCGCCAGCAGCGCCGAGATCAGCACCGCGACAAGCAGGTTGTGGATCGCCTTCAGGCGCCAGCCGTACCGGCCGGTCACGCCGATCCAGAGCTTCTCCGCGACGAAAGAAGTGAGCATCAACGCGCCGGTTCCGTTGCGGTAGAGCGTTTTGCCGTCCGCCGTCGGCCAGAGCAATCCGTGCGATGCGAAGTAGCCGTGATCGATCCAGTGCGTGATGACGTTGTGCGACCAGACCGGTTCCGTCGCGTACGACAACTGCGGCACGAGCCGGTGCTGCACCGTCATCCACGAATAGCCGAAGGCGATCAGTCCGGCAATGACGAAGAACGCGTACAGCGTGCTCCCGCGATATCGTTCGTTCACCGCGGCCTCGATTGCCGGAACAGCCATCGCCACAGCTCCGCGTCACCGAAGGCGCGGTCCCACGAGTTGTGGCCAACGCCGGCGAATTCGACGAGCGTCGCGTCCGCCCCTTCCTTCTTCAGCGCCTCGGCCATCTGCCTCGACTCGGCGATGGGAATGACCGGATCGGCGTCGCCATGAAACATGCGGATCGGAAGGTGCCGCAGCGCGTGCGCGGTGAACGCGTACGGATCGCCCTTCCCCATCGTCAGCGGCGATTGCTGCACCGCCGTCGTCGTCTCATGCGGCAGCAGTCCGCCGCAAACGACCACCAGCGCCGCGAACGTATCGGGATGCGCGAGTGCGAGATGCCACGTGCCGTAGCCGCCCATCGACAATCCCGTGAGGTACACGCGCGATCGGTCGCCATGAAAATCGGCGATGCTCTGCTCCAGCGCCGCCATCGCCGCATCGGCCGGCTCGCCGAGCCAGCGCGAATCCGTCGGCGCCTGCGGGAAAACAGCGATGGCCGGCACGCGATCCGGATTGGCGCGAATCGCCGCCGCCACACCGATCTGCGTCGACTTCAATCCGTCCGCGCCGCGCTCGCCGGAGCCGTGCAGAAAGAGAATGACCGGCCATCGCTTCGACGCATCGAACGCGCGCGGAACGTAGACCGTGTACGGATACGCGGTGCCGTGAACGGTCACCGATCGGATCAGAAATCCTGTTTCGTGCGGCGTCATCGTGCGGCACGAGAGTAACGCGGCGAGTGCAAGTAACGGCAGGCTGTGCAATCGAATGCGCACGCGCGAGGATACAACTTCGCTACATCGCGCATTGCTCCGCACGCGCGACTCCTTTGCTTTACAATCAACGCTCGTGATGGCCTCGAAGCGCGAGAAAGCATTCAACACCGCCTGCCAGGAAGAGGTCTACCGGCAGGTGAAGTCGTATCTCGACGAGCTGGTCGACGAACATTTCGACGACGCCGAACACTGCGACTTCTATCTGAAGTACGGCTCCACGGTCCTCGAGATCTCGATCGATCCGTATCAGGAAGACGACGCGGTGATCGAGGTGCTCGCCTTCTGCGTGCAGGGCGTCGAGCCTTCGTTCGAGCTGATGACCGAGCTGCTGAAGGTCAACTCCGAGGTGCCGCTCGGCGCGTTCAGCATGGACGGCGAGCATGTCTTCTTCTCGCACTCATTCCTCGGACGGCGCCTTCGTCCGGAACAGCTCATCGCCTCGCTCGACGTCGTCGCCAACGTCTCCGACGAATACGACGAGAAGCTCGTGGCGAAGTACGGCGGCGAGACGGCCATCGATCGTCTGCGCAGCGGCGGATTGCGTCCCCCCGTTCAGCTCGCCGCGCGAAAGGCGGACAGTAATTGAATCGTGCGGCATACCGCTTGCTTTTTCGCAGCGATATGACGATCCGATTTTCTTCAGCCGCATCGGCGCTTCTGATTTGTGGCGCGCTGCTGACGCACTGCACCGGCGGCCAGGAAGGCAAAGCGGCGGAAGAGCAGGCGCCGAAGAAAAACGGCATCACGGCGACGACGACGTCAACCACGGACACGGCCGCGCAGCCTCCGCAGGTCGATGCGAAAGCGGCGCTGAAGTCGATCAGTCCTGCCATTCCCATCTACGCCGGTGCGCGTTACCGCGACGACCTCACCCGCCGCGACTCGGTCATGATCCGCAACCAATACGGCCCGAATGCCGAGGTCTACACGCTGGCCACCGACGACTCGTTCCCGCAGGTCTACCACTACTACACGACCTATCTCGCGCAGTTCCGCGCCTTCCCCGCGCAGTCGCCGTATCCGGCGCCGCAGACGTGGCGCACGCTCGAGGTGCAGCTCAATCAGGCCATGCAGGATCCGTTCATCCCCGGCGACATGCTCAAACCGGGCGACAAGCAGGTCACGCTGCAGGTTGCCGAGACCGAGGCCGAGCCGAAGACGGTGATCCGCTACGTCATCACGCAGAAGCCGATCGCGTCGGCCGAGGTGCAGGCGCCGAAGGGGTCCGGTTCGCCGAACGCGTTTGACAGAGAGTGACCTCGGTCGTATTGCAGCCGGACGTTTGAATCACATGTACCCGTGGCGCCGCATCGTCATCCCGACCGATTTCTCGACCGCGGCCGAGTGGTCGTTCGATTCGGCCGTACAACTGGCCGGCTCGACCGGCGCGGAGCTGGTCATCCTGCACGTCCGCTCCACGCGTACGTCGAATCCTGACGAGTTGCGCTTCCCGGCCGGCGATTCGCTCTACGAATACGCGGAAAAGTATGAGCTTGAGAAGTTGCGCGATCACGCCCGCCGCCGGAATGCCGACGTCGCGACGAGGCTCGTGGTCCAGCGCGCGCCGGATGCCGGCGCCGCAATCTGCCGGACTGCCGCGGCGGAAAATGCGGATCTGATCGTCATCTCCACGCATGCCCGGCATCACGTCGCGCATCTGATCATCGGATCGACGACGCTGAGCGTTCTTTCCAGTCCGCCGGTGCCGGTGCTGGCCATTCGCTACGGAATCGCGCGGCGGTCAGGTTTCGGACGCATCCTCGTCCCCGTCCATCTTCACCAGCACTCGACCGATGCCGCGTCGCTGGCCGCCGCGATCGCGAAGCGGGAAAAGTCCGAAGTGCACCTCATCATCGTTTGCGACGACGCCAGCCGCGAGCCCGCCGACGCGCTCCTCTCGGAGATGACCGCAAACCTGTTCGCGGACGTGAACGTGAAGCCGATCGTGCTGCAGGGGAAAGACATCGACGCCGAGCTGGTGCGCTACGCGCGCGGGGCCGATGCGGACGCGCTCTTCCTCAACGCCGCGGCTCACGAGATCAGCACACGCAAGCAGGACATCATCCGGCAGGTCGACGCCCCGGTGATGCTGGTCCCTCCCGCCGCGTCCTGAGGGCCTGGAAACGCGGGCGAGACGCCCGCGTTCTCAAGCTCAAAAAAACTTTTTTGGACGGGGGTAGGGATTTCCCGGTTCCGCGACACTCCTACTATTGGAACCGGTTATGAAACTCGTATCGATGAAGGGAAGTGTCGCCGGGCAGGACCCGGCGACGGAGACGATTTTCCTCTCGCAACGGCACGCTTCGTTCCTGTCGAAGATGTCGGGCGAGATCAATCCCGAGATGCCAAAGGCATTCGGGTGGCCGCATGCAATCCGCACGATTCTCGACCGCATCGAGGAGAGCAACATCGATCTCACTGTTGCAAGCAGTGAGTATGAGATCGCTCAACTCGCGGCAGGCGAGCTGCGCGCGAAAGGCAGACGGCGTACAGCTACATCCCGTGCTTAGCGGGTTTTCCGATTCTTCATGGGCGATCCGGTCAGGAGCTCGACTAGCGATCCGATCGAATCCGCCTGTGAAAGATCGACGTTGCTCTGGAAAGCAGCTTCGATCAATCCTCGGATGATTTCCGCGCGGCTGATTGCCTTGCCATGCTTCAGACGAATGTCGATGGCCAGACGATCGAGGTACGCGACGTGCCGATCCAACAGGACGACTGTGATTTTCGCCCAGGGCTCGGTGTGAACAATGGGTCTCCCGCGATTGCTTTTTACTGGTTGCACACGTTCTCCTCTCATACGATTTTGGACAAACCGCGGACAGTGTAATGCCGTCCGGGTATCCGTGTCCATCAGTATTTAATGACTGAACAGCTTAAGTGAACGATTCTGGCGCGCAGGGGAGTCGCCCGGAAATCTTACCGCGCTCCTCCCCCGCCGCAAAGCCCAAAGTCGCGGAGAGCGCCGCGCTCAACTCATCGCGCGCTTGTCGAAGGCCCGCAGTCCCAGGTACATGAACAGGACTGTCAGCACCACCAGCGCGCCGAGGATCAGCAGCACCGGCATGTGCGGCACGCCCGGCGTCAGCGCGGCGCGCATCCCTTCAGACACGTATACGAGCGGGTTGATGAGCACCAGCCACTTCATGACCGGCACGTGGCTCAGTCCCGCCCACGGGTAATACGTGCAGCCGAACATGATCATCGGCGCGACGATGACGCTGAACATCAGTCCGATCTGCTGCGGCGCGATGCCGGTGCCGAGGTAGAGGCCACCGGCCGAAAACGCCGCGCCGCCGAGAACCGTGACCACGAGCAGCAGCGGCGCGTTGTGGAAACTGAGGCCGGGAATCGGTCCCATGATCAGCCGCGCCAGCGGCAGGACAAAGAGCGCGGCCACGATCCCCTGCAACACGCCGGCGACGACTTTTTCGACGGCCACCAGTTGAATCGGCACGGGCGACAGCAAACGGTCTTCGATCTCTTTCGTGAATCCGAAGTCCTGCATCATCGGCAGCGCCACCGACTGAATCGCGGAGAGCGTCAGGCTCAGCGCCACGATGCCGGGCAGCATGGTCGTCGAGTAGCCGGCCGGAATCATCCCCATCTTCGGCAGCAGAAACCCGAAGACGATGACGAACAGAATCGGCTGCAGCGCCGTGCGCACGAGGAAGTACGGCAGCTCGCGGCGGGCCACGGTGAGATCGCGCAACAGGATGGCCACGAAGACGCGCCATGGCGCGACGGGTGTGAGCGAATCCGCGGTCATGTCAGTTTCCTTCCGGTGAGCGAGATGAAAAGCGTCTCCAGGCTGGGCCGCGAAAGATGGATGTCGCGCACGATCCTGCCGTTCGCTTCGCCGGCATTGATCAGGGCCGGGATCACTTCGCCGCCCCGCCTGCTGAAAACCCGCAGCAGCGGCCCGCGCGCCTCCGCATTCGAGACGGCTTCGATCGATCGCGCGGCGTCGGCGACCACCGAGGCATCGCCGTCGAACGTGACTTCGACGAGCGTGTCGCCGGGAGCTTTCGCTTTGAGAGCCGCGGGCGTATCGAGCGCGAGCAGTTTGCCCTGATCGATGATGGCCAGCCGGTCGCAAAGCTGATCGGCTTCCTCCATGTAGTGCGTCGACATCACGATCGTCCTCCCCTGCCCGTGCAGCTCGCGCAGGATGTCCCACAGCGCCAACCGCGCCTGCGGATCGAGGCCGACCGTCGGCTCGTCGAGAAAGATCACGCGAGGATCGTGCGTCAATGCCCGCGCGATCATGAGCCGCTGCTGCTGGCCGCCGGAGAGTTGGTCGACCTTCGCGTTCATCTTGTCGGCGATTCCCAGCCTCTCCAGCAACTCCGCCCCTTTTCTCGCCGCCTCGGCACGCGCAACGCCGAAGTAGGTGGCGTGGAAGACGAGGTTTTCGATGACGCTGAGGCTGCGATCGGGATTCGGACGCTGCGGCACGACGCCGATGCGCCGCCGCACCGCGGCCGGCTCCGTGCTGACGTTCGCGCCGGCGACGATCGCCTCGCCCGAGGTGATGCGGACGCGCGTGGTGAGGATGCCGATCAGCGTGGTCTTCCCCGCGCCATTCGGCCCGAGAACGCCGAAGAATTCGCCGTCGGCGACGGCGAGATCGAGCGAATCGATGGCCACGATGCCGGTCGACGGCGGCTCCGGAGGCGCGGGCGCACCGCGGCGTTTCTTGATCGCAGGCGCGGGATAGACCTTCCGCAGCGAGCGGCTTTCGATTGCGTTCATAGGAGCGGCAAAGGATATCCGAACCAATCTGTAACGATGCGGCGGCCGTAGTCACTACGAAAGTGAGGTGAAAGAGATGATCGCCCAGTTGCAGTGGAACTTCGCAATCGACGACGCCGGTTGCGCGCGCCTCATGAACGCCAGCGCGCCAGCGGCCGTGGAGACGGTCACCCCAGGCGAGTACCTCGTCACGCTGCTGCCGCTTGCCACCGCGCGCGAGTTCGGACTCACCGCCGACGTCGAAGGCGCCTCCGGCTTCATCGCCGCGACGCCGGGAGATGACGACGGCAACAAGCCGAACACCGTCCGCGTGCTCACCGTCCGCCCCGACAACACCTTCGGCCCGAATCCGTTTCGCCTCGTGCTGCGCAGCGCGTAGCACGAGGCGCGGCGCTACTTCGCCGAGGCCATGAACGTTTCGATGTCCTCCGCTTTGCGCGGCGAGCCGGATGACAGCAGCTTCGCGCCGCTCTCCGTGATCAGCACGTTGTCCTCGATGCGGACGCCGATGCCGTCGTAGCGGTCGAGCGCTTTCGCGATCGAGGCTTGCTCGTCCTTCGTCAGTTTCGCGTACACCGGACTGGCCAGGATGTCGTTCTTGCGCACGTAAATCCCAGGCTCGACGGCGAAGACCATGTTCGGCTCGATTTTGCGATCGCGATCGGCGACGTCGTGCGTGTCGAGGCCGATGTGGTGGCCGGGCACGTGGCGGAAATACATGAAGACCTGCTTCGGGTCGTCTTTCGAGATCAGTCCGAGGCGAAGCAATTCGCGTCCGATGACGGCGATCGCGGCGTGGTCGGCGTCGCGGAAATGACCGCCCGGCTTGAGCGCCGCGATGGCCGCTTCCTGCGCCTGGTACACCGCGCTATGAATCGCGCGCTGATCGGCGGTGAACTTGCCGCTGGCGGGATACGTTCGCGTCACGTCGGCGGAGTAGCCGAGGTATTCGGCGCCGAGATCGGTGAGAAAGAGCGCGTGGCGATCGACCGGGCCGTTGTTGGCCATGTAGTGCAGCGTGGTCGTGTTCGTGCCCGAGGCCACGATCGATGGGAAGGCCCAACAGCAGGTGCCCATGTCCTTGTAGGTGTAATCGATGACGGCATCGACCTGGTTTTCGCTCGTCGCGGTCAGCACCCGTTTCATGGCCGCCTTCTGCGCGGCTTCGGTGATGTCGATGGCGCGCTGGATGAGCGCCACTTCGCCCGGACTCTTGACCTCGCGCATGTGCACGAGCAGCGGCTGCGCGTCGCGGAAGCGGAGCGAAGGAAAGCGGTCGCGCAGATCGCGCACGAAGAGCTGCTCCTGTGTCGCCGGCGCGGTCGCATCAGGGATGCGCGCCTCGTTGACCGTCCAGATCTCGGCGGTGCCGTTCAGCACCGCGTCGTAGTAATGCGGCATCGAGCGCGGCGGAAGGCGTTCGGTGAGCGCATCAAAATTCGTGACGTACGGCCAGCCGGTGATCGCCGTGTTCACGAAATTGCGCGCACCGCGCGACGACTCGACGCGTTTGATGCCGCTGATCTTGGTGATCTCTTCGTGCGGCGGAATGCGTCCCGTCCAGACTTCCTGCTGCGGATTCCGATCGCGCACGAACAACACCTCGGCGAATTCGGGATCGCCGGGAACCATGACCAGCGTCGTCTCTTCCTCGTCGATGCCGGTGAGGTAGAGAAGATCGTCGCTCTGCCGGAACGGCCATTCCTGATCGCCGCTTCGAATCTGCAGCTTGGGCGAGAAGGCGACGAAGATCGCGTTCGGACCGATCTCCTTCGCCAGCCGCGCGCGGCGCGCCGCGTATTCGGAGGCATCGATGGTCGGCTTCTGGGCGAGGAGCGGAATGGATGCGAGGAGTGCAATGAGAACGGTCATCAATCTACGCATGCCGCTATCGTAATGCCGTGAACTACCTCGCGCATCTGCTGCTGGCCGAGCAAACGGCGGAATCGCTGATCGGAAACCTGGCCGGCGATTTCGTGAAAGGACGTATCGGCGACGAGGTGCCGCCGGCGATCGCCGCGGGAATCCGCCATCACCGCCGCGTCGATGCTTTCACCGATTCGCATCCCTCGGTGACCGCGTTCCGCCGCGTGCTGATCCCCGAGCACGGCCACTACGCGCGCGTAATCGCCGACGTTTTCTTCGATCACTTCCTGGCGGTGGATTTCACGCGCTATTCGTCCGAGCCGGTGGACGCGTTTCTAAACCGCGTCTACGCCGCGATCGATCCGCAGGTGGACACACTTCCCGGCCGCCTGCGGATCGTCTATCCGCGGATGCGCGATGAAGGATGGCTGTCGTCGTATCAATCGCTGGAGGGAATCCGTCTCGCGCTCGGCGGCATCTCGCATCGGTTGTCGCGACATCCGCAGCTTGCGCAGGCGGTGCATTTCCTCGAGGACGCTGACCGCCCAGCGCTCGAAAGCCTCTTCCACGAGTTCTTTCCAGATGTGAAGGCGATATCACCACAGAGGCACAGAGGACACAGAGAAATCCTTCCATGACCTCTGTGCCTCTGTGGTTAAAATCTGCGGTGACCGAAAAAAGCATTCAGGAAACATACGCGCCGCAGAACCGCTGCTTCGGATGCGGTCCGGCGAACGACAAAGGCCTTCGCATCCGCAGCTTTCGCGAGGGCGACGAATTCGTCTGCGACTGGACGCCGGAGCCGCATCACGCCGCGTTCGACAACGTCCTGAACGGCGGCATCATCGGCGCGCTGCTCGACTGCCACAGCAACTGGGCGGCGACGATGGTGCTGATGGAGCGCAACGGCAGTGCGACGCCGCCGTGCACCGTCACGTCGGACTTTCACGTCTTCCTGAAACGTCCCACGCCGATGGCGCCGCTGCGCGTTCGCGCGCACGTCGTCGAAGCAACGGACGACCGCGCCGTCGTCGAGGCATCGATCGAGTCGAACGGCAAGATCACCGACACCTGCCGCGGCACGTTCGTGGCCGTGAAGGAAGGCCACCCGGCGTACCATCGCTGGTAATTCATGTCCGCTGAACGCGATCGCCTCACCGGCGCTCCGCACGACATCGCCCGCTGGCGCAAGTGGGGGCCGTACCTCGCGGACCGCGCCTGGGGCACCGTGCGCGAGGACTACAGCGCGAACGGCGATGCGTGGTCGTACTTTCCGCACGATCTGGCGCGGTCGAAGGCCTTTCGCTGGGGCGAGGACGGCATCGCCGGTTTTTGCGATCGCTATCAGATCCTCTGCTGGTCGCTGGCGCTCTGGAACGAGCACGATCCGATTCTCAAGGAGCGCTACTTCGGCCTCGTGCCGGGGGAGGCGAATCACGGCGAGGACGTCAAGGAGTGCTACTTCCATCTCGACGCGCTGCCGAGTCACGCCTACCAGCGATTGCTCTACAAGTATCCGCAGCGCGCGTTTCCGTATGGTCAACTAGTTGACGAAAATCGCCGGCGCGACGGACACGATCCCGAGTTCGAGTTGATCGATACCGGCATTTTCGACGACAGCCGTTACTTCGACGTCATCATCGAGATCGCCAAAGAAGATGCCGACGCGCTCGTCTTCCGCATCACCGCGCACAACCGCGGCCCCGAGCGCGCGCCGCTGCATCTCATCCCGCAGCTTTGGTTCCGCAACACCTGGAGCTGGAGCGGCGAATCGGTGACTCCGCCGTCCATCCGCGCGATCGAGATCGACGGACGTCCTGCCCTCCTCGCCGACGACAGCAGCACTCCTCCTCTCGCCGGCCTGCTCCACAACGCGCACCTCGGGCCGCACGTGCTCGAGCTTCCGCCCGGCACGGAGTTGCTCTTCACCGACAACGAGACGAACGGGCCGCGCGTCTGGGGTCCGGGCGCGCAATCGCGCAGCCGCTTCGTGAAGGACGCCTTTCATCGCCGCATCGTCAACGGCGAGCACGACGCCGTGAATCCGGCGAACGCTGGAACGAAAGCGTGCGGATGGCAGCGCGTCGAAATCGACGCAGGCGCGTCGTACAGCATGACCATGCGCCTCGCACCGGGCGGACATCCGCGCGGTGGCAATGACGTCATCGAAATTCGGCGTGCCGAGGCGGATGAGTTTTACGAGAGCGTCCATCCGAAAAAGGCGTCGGCCGAGGAGCGCAACATCCAGCGCCAAGCGTTCGCGGGATTGCTGTGGTCGAAACAGAGTTACCTGCTCGACGTCGATATCTGGCTCGATGGCGACGATCCGAGATGGCCGCCGCCGCAGGAGCGCGAGCGCGGACGCAATGCGCGCTGGCGCCACCTCAACTCCATGCGCATCCTCTCGATGCCGGACAAGTGGGAGTACCCGTGGTTCGCGGCGTGGGACCTCGCCTTCCACACCGTGGTCATGGCCCTCATCGACGCGCACTTTGCCAAGGAGCAGCTCTGGCTGATGCTGTTCGAGCAGTTCCAGCATCCGAACGGCCAGATTCCCGCGTACGAGTGGGAGTTCTCCGATCTCAATCCGCCCGTGCACGCATGGGCGGTCTGGCGCGTCTACAACATGGACCGGATCCGCAACGGCGCCGACCGGCCGTTCCTCGAGAAGTGCTTCCACAAGCTGATGCTGAATTTCACCTGGTGGGTGAACAAGGTCGACCGCGAAGGCAACAACGTCTTCGAAGGCGGCTTCCTCGGGCTCGACAACATCGCCGTCTTCGACCGCAGCAATCCGCTCCCCGGCGGCGCGTCGCTCGAGCAGAGCGACGCCACCGGCTGGATGGGGATGTTCTCGCTGGTGATGATGCGCATGGCGCTCGAACTGGCGCGCGAGAACGCGGCGTACGAGGGTCTGGCCACGAAGTTCTTCGAGCACTACGTCTACATCGGCGCCGCCATGAAGATGATGCGCGGCGACAAGACGCTGTGGGATGAAACGGACGGTTTCTTCTACGACCTGCTGCGCTTCCCCGACGGCACCAACGTTCCGTTTCGCGTCCGCTCGCTGGTCGGACTCATTCCGCTCTACGCGATCGAGCGGCTCGAACGGAAGTGGCTGGAGCCGTTCGAAGTCTTCCGCGAGAACTTCGATTGGTTCATGAAGCACCGCGCCGACATCGTCGACTACTGCGTGACGACGGTCCACGACAACGGCGACACGACGCACGTGCTGGCCGTCGTCGATCAGAATCAGCTCCAGCATCTCCTCGCGCGCGTCGCCGATCCGGCGGAGTTCCTCTCGACTTTCGGATTGCGCAGCCTGAGCAAAGCGCACCAGCAGCAGCCATTCGTCTTCGGCAATGCCTCGGTCGCCTACGAGCCGGCCGAAGCGGCGACGAAACTGAAGGGCGGCAACAGCAACTGGCGCGGGCCGGTGTGGTTCCCGACGACGTTCCTGATGATCGAGACGCTGCGTAAACTGGAGAAGGCGTACAGCGGAACGGTGCGCGTGGCGCTCCGCGACGCGCACGATGTTCCGGAGCCATCACACCGCGACGCCACCTTCATCGACACCCGCGCCGACGAAGGCCTCGGCGCCGGCAGCACCCGCCGGCGCGGCATGACGCTAACGAATGTCCCCGTCCCGCCGCCCGAAAACACGACCACGCTCACCGGCCTGGCCGCCGACCTGGCCCGCCGCATGACCGACATCTTCCTCCCCGACACCGACGGCTACCGCGCCTCGAACGGCCCGCGCGGCAAACGCCAGGCCGAGCTCTTCGCCCACGACCCGCATTGGAAGGACCTGATCTGGTTCTTCGAATACTTCAACGGCGACACCGGCGAGGGCCTCGGCGCCTCGCACCAAACGGGATGGACGGCGTTGGTGGCGAGTTTGATCGACGAGTGGAGCGGGTGAAAAACCTTTGAAATCCGTCCTCCTGCTACAATCCGCGCGCTTTTTTCGGGGACCTTCGTAATGTCGAAAAAGAACATCGTTCATGTCGTCGGGACCGGCACGATTGGCGAGCCGCTGATCGGGCTGTTTACGGATTTCAAGGAAAAGTGGGGCATCGACGAGGTCACGTTCCACAAGCGCACGCCGAAGTCGGACGACAAGGCCATGGTCGAGCATCTCATCAACCATGGCGGACGGCTGGTCGTCGACGAAGATGCGCGCGACGAGTTCACGCGGCTCGGGCATCGCGTTTCGTTTACGACCGAGGAGGCGCTGGAGCGGGCCACGGTGGTCGTCGACTGCACGCCGGCGGGACTCGACAACAAAGCGAAGTACTACAACCGCTGCGTCGGGCCGAAAGGGTTTCTGGCGCAGGGCTCCGAGTTTGGGTTCGGCACGCCGTATGCGCGCGGCATCAACGAAGAGGTGCAGTCGCCGGACGAGCGTTTCGTGCAGATCGTCTCGTGCAACACGCACAACATCTCCGTGCTGCTGAAGACCATCGCCTCGCGCGACGGCAAGATCGACCTCGCGGCCGGACGTTTCGTCTGCATGCGCCGCGCGAACGACGTCTCCGACTCGAAGGGTTTCATCGCCGCACCCGAGGCGGGCAAGCATGACGATCCCGAATTCGGTACGCATCACGCCCGCGACGCCTATCACCTCTTCCAGACCCTCGGCGAGAAGCTGAACCTCTTCTCCTCGGCGATCAAGATCAACACGCAGTACATGCACACGCTCTGGTTCGATCTCGATCTCAAGCACGACACGACGCTGGAGCAGGTCAAGTCGCTGCTGCGCTCGAATCCCCGCGTGGCCTGCACGAACAAGCGGTCGGTGAATCAGATCTTCTCGTTCGGACGCGACCACGGTTACTTCGGCCGCATCCTGAATCAGACCGTGATGCCGATGTCGACGCTGACCGTGCCGACTGCGCGCAAAGTGGTCGGCTTCTGCTACACGCCGCAGGACGGCAACTCGCTGCTGTCGTCGATCGCGGCCACGCTGCGGTACCTCGACGTCACGAAGCTCGAAGAGAATCTCGACGTCCTGCGGCCGTACATTTTCCGGGAGATCTGACGAACCGCGAGACCGCGCGCTCCCTCCTCATCTGGGCCGCCGCCGTCGTATTCGCGGCGGCGCTCGTTCGCGTCTACTACGCGCGCGGCGGACCGTATTTCGAATTTCCGAAGACGGTGCAGGATCACGTTGCGCCGGCGATGTATCCGAGCCGCGACATGATCCTCTTGTCGCGGGCCGCGGCGGAGATCGTGCCGCGCGGTGCAACGGTGACGGCGATCCGTCCGGCCGAGGCGCCCGACTACGACATCACGTTGTATTTGACGGCGGGCGGGATGATGCCGCGGCATCGCGTGGTGCCGCCTACGCTCGATGCCGCCGACCGGCCGCAGTTCGTGCTGGCCGTTCGGGAGCCGCTATCGAATCCGCACTACCGGCTATTTCGCGAACTGCCGGAAGGTCGCATCTACGAGGCGGTGCCGTGAACGACGTACTCGCGTTCACCGCTTACCTGTTGCTGCCGCTTATCGGCACCGTCATCTGGCGGCTCGATTCGGTCCGCCGCCTCGACCTCAGCGGACGCATTGCGGTCGCTGGAGCGGCAGGTGCTGCGATCATCGTGGCGGTGCTGGCGGCGCTGTCGATCGTCTCGATCGAGTGGAGCCGCGGTGTCGTCCTCTCGACCGTGGTCGTGATCATGGCCGAGAGCATCTATCTCGCCCGTCCGCTGCGAACCCGCGAGAAGCACTCGATCGATCGCCTGGCGATGGCAGCGTTGATCGTCATCGCCATCCTCATCATCTACGGACTGCTCGACGCGCGTCTGAGTTGCGGCGATCTGCATTTCTTCTGGGGGCCGAAAGCGGTGCGCTTTTATCGCGACGGCGGCATCACGCTCGGGTTCCTGGCCGACCCAAACACCGTGCGGATGAATCCCGGCTATCCGCTGCTGCTGCCGCTGATCTACGTCTGGTCGGAGACGATCGCGCGACAGTTCTCGTGGTTTTCGGCCGTATTGTCTACGGCGCTTTTCCTCTTCGGCAGCGTCGCGCTCGTGCGTTCGACGTCGCGCGACGATCGTGCCGCGGTGCTGATGGCGGCGACGCTCGCCTACGCCTTCGCCATCGCCGACGCCGCCGGTGCTGGCGAACCGCCGCTGATCTTTTTCGAGACGCTGGCGATCGTGGCCATCACCTTCATCCGCGACCGGAGAGCGCAGGTCGTTCTCGCCGCCCTCGGACTGGCCTGCGCGGTCATGACCAAGATCGAAGGCGCGACCTTCGCCATCGCCGTCGTCATCGCGTTGCTCATCGTTCGACGAACCTTCAAACAAACGATGCTCATCGCCGCACCGGCCGCCATCCTTCTCGGCACGTGGCTGGCCTTCGTGAGATTGCACAATCTCTCCGAGTACTACCGCGGCGCCGCGATGCCGATTTACTTCGCGGCGGTAACGAAGACGCTGCTCACGCTCGCAAAAGCGGCCAGCTATGAGCTGTACGGCCTTCCGTGGATCGTGCCGATCGTGCTGATCGCCGTCGCGCCGAATCGCCGCAACGCAGCGCTCCCGCTTCTCATCGCGCTCCTCACATTCGGCGCCGCGTTCTTCTTTTACATTCACCTTCCCGACCCGACGTGGTGGATCCTCTCCTCGGCGCCACGCGTGCTCCTGACGCCGCTCACCGCGCTCGTGATCGCATCCGCCGCCGCATGGCGCTCCGCGGACGATTTGAGCTAGAGTCCGCGGCCATGGCGTGGTTCCGGAAAGAGAAAAAGCCGAAGGAAGCGGTCGAGAAGCAGGTCGCGATTCCCGAGGGGCTGTGGGTCAAGTGCGACGATTGCAAAGAGATCGTCTATCGCAAGGAAGTCGAGCAGAACTTCAACGTCTGTCCGAAGTGCGGCTACCACTTCCGCCTCAGCGCGCGCGAGCGATTCGAAATCCTCTTCGATGACGGCAAGTACAAGGAGTTCGCCGGCGACATCCGTTCGGCCGATCCGCTCGAATTCCGCGACACGAAGCGCTACCGCGACCGCCTGAAAGTCTATGAGTCGCGGGTCGGCAAGGGCGACGCGGTGCTGTGCGCCGAGGGGAAACTGGACGGCATCAGCGTCGTCATCTGCGCCATGGAGTACGCGTTCATGGGCGGATCGATGGGCTCGGTGGTCGGCGAGAAAATCACCATCGCCGCGGAACGCGCGTTGGAGAAAAAAGAGCCGCTGCTGGTCGTGTCGACGTCAGGCGGCGCGCGCATGCAGGAAGGGATTTTGTCGCTGATGCAGATGGCGAAAATCTCCGCCGCATTGGCGCGGTTGGCCGAGGCGCGGTTGCCGTACGTGTCGATCCTCACCGATCCGACCGCGGGCGGCGTGACGGCGTCGTACGCGATGCTGGGCGACCTCAACATCGCCGAACCGAAGGCGCTGATCGGTTTCGCCGGGCCGCGCGTGATCGAGCAGACCATTCGCCAGACGCTGCCCGAGGGATTTCAGCGCGCCGAGTTCCTCGTCGAACATGGGATGGTCGATCTGATCACGCCGCGCGCGGAGATGAAGCCGGCGCTGGCGCGCTTCCTCCGCATGTTCACCGGCAAACGGCGCGAAGCGGCGTCGTGACGCCCGAGCCGTTGCTCTGGCTCGATGCGCTGCAGGGTTCGGGCATCCGTCCCGGCCTTTCGCGCATGCGCGCGCTGCTGCGCGAGCTCGGCAATCCGGAGCGCGCTTGTCCGTCGATCATCGTGGCGGGGACTAATGGGAAAGGGTCGACGTCGTCGACGCTCGCGTCGATCCTGAACGCCTCGGGATATCGCACGGGACTCTACACGTCGCCGCATCTGGTCGAGTTGCGCGAACGCTGGATGATCGGAAATTCGATGATCTCGACTCACGCGCTGTTATCCGCCATCGAACAACTTCGCGACGCTGCCGATCGCGCCGGCATCGTCCCGACCTATTTCGAAGCTCTGACCCTGCTTGCATTCATCGCGTTCAAAGATGCGAAATGCGAAGTGATGGTGCTCGAAGTCGGCATGGGAGGCCGACTCGATGCCACGAATGTCGTCCGCCCGCTCGCCGCGCTCATCACCCCGATCGGTTTCGATCACACCGAGTTCCTCGGCACGACCATTCGCCAGATCGCCGGCGAAAAAGCGGGCGTGATCCACCGCGGCGCGATCGTGCTGACCTCCAACGACGATCCGCGCGTCCTCGGCATCCTCCGCCACCGCGCGGCGATGTTCGGCAATCCGTTCCATGTCGTGAGGTCGCGACATCCCACTCCCCTTCCCGGCGATTTCCAGGAACGAAATGCGGCGCTGGCCGTGCGTGCGGCGGAGGAGCTGGCTCCGCTGCTGCCTCGAATCACGACCGAATCGATCGAGCGCGGCGTTTCCGAAACGCGCTGGCGCGGACGGCTGGAAAAAATCGAGCGGGATGGAAAAACGATCTGGATCGACGGCGGGCACAACGCGCATGCGGTCACCGCGATCGTGCCGTTCATTGCTGAGAATGTGCCCCCTCCCCGTCTGCTCGTGTTCGGAATCATGAGCGACAAGAACGTGACCGAGGTGACATCGGCGCTGTTTCCGCTGTTCGACGCGATCATCGCCACGGAGCCGTATCCGCCGCGGTCGGAGTTAGCGTCGCGGTTGGTTTTGATTGCGGGTGATCGTGGGATTGCGGAGCCTGATCCGAGTCTCGCTATTGAACGGGCACTGGCTTCGGACTACTCGTCGATCGTCATTGCGGGATCGCTGTATCTGGCTGGGGCGGCGATTGAGTATTTCGACGAGCGGTGATCGAGTAGTCCACGCCGGTAGCAGAGTTATAGGTGCCAAGCCGCACTTCGCCGCGGAGCGGCCTCAGAAGGTAGCGAGGGGTGCGAGCAGTTTCATCGCGAGCACCCCTCGTAGGAGAGGCGGGATTGAAGTGTGCCGCGTCAGCGGCACTGGATGGAGTGTCTCATTTTTCCAGTGCCGCTGACGCGGCACAAAACCCTGGCGCTCTAATTTCGAGGGGTGTTCGCTTCGCTCTCACCCCTCGCTACCTTCTGAAGCCGTTCCGCGGCGAGGCGCGTCGCGCTCACCAGATAGAGATGCCCAACTCCTCAATCGGAAGGCGAATAACGCGCCGAGCAACAGCCATGAGACCACGAACGCTGAACCGATTGCCGTGCGGAGCCTTCCGAAGGTCAGCGTGATGGTCCCGCTGTGTGGAACGATGACGCCGAGACGGTCGAGGTTGACGGGAGTGGTTGCGAGATCGCGTCCGGACATGGTCGCGGACCAGGCGCGAAAGTAGGACTGGTCGACGGCGAGTAACGCCGGTGCCGAGGTCGCGACGTCGATCGAGATCGTCTGGCCGTCGCGCGCGATGCGGGTCACGTGCGCGCCGGCGGCGGATGTGAACGATCGCGGGGCGACGGCAGCGGCGCCGGATTCGATCATGTTGACGGCGTCGGGAATCGTCGGCGCGGCATAGGCGAACGGAACGATCGACGGACGCGCGGTGGCGATGCGCAGCCAGTTCGGGTTGTGCGTCGTGGCGAAGCGTTCGGAGGCGATGCGGCTGAGGAGCGAGTGCATGCCGTCGCCGGAGCGATTGAGAACGTATTCGAGTCCCGCGGTCGCGCCGAAGAGCGGCTCGAGGCGGCGGGCGCGTTCGCGATAGTCGTCTCGATCGATCGATTGTCCGCCGGGCATGCTCGGAGCAAAAACCCGGCGGGTCGGTTGCGGGGTGACGCGATACGGCGCGAACCAGTCGATCGGAATCGTGAAGAGCATCCAGATCAGCAGCGGCGCGAAGGTGACGATCGTCCAGATGCGCGGCGTCTTCGACTCGCGCACGTACTCGGCGGCGAGGACGACCAGCGCGGCGCACATGACGATGGCGAACTTTTCAGGGTAGCGGCCGATGCGCAGTGCGCTGACCGATTCGACGAGCATCCGCACGAGCGGATTGAACTTGCCGAGGGCGAAAAAGAGCATCGTCGCGGCGATGACGGTGTAGCGGGATCTTCGAAAGATCGCCGGGATGACGATCAATCCGAGGATGAGCGACGGGAAGAGGTGCGGCGCATCGATTTTCATCAACGGGCCGATGAGGATTTCAAACAATCGTCTTGGATCCAACGATGCGTTGAGGACTGTTTCCGCTGAGTAGCCGTGTGCGCGTTCGACCTCGCTCGCGATTTCGGAGTAGGCGATTAGTTGGGGTGCGGCGATGATCGCTGCGATGAAAAGGGAGACCGTTGTCACGCGGAGACGCGGAGGCGCGGAGAGAATCAGGACGGCAATTGCGGTGGCGATGATTACTACAGGCTCGCCGGCCAGCGCGAGGAGGCCGAAGGCGATGCCGAGTTGGATGGCGTTTCGGCGTTCGGCGCCGAGGAGCGCCAGCGGGATCAGTGCGATCGACGTGATGAGGTTGTAGAACGAGAGCGCGGACATTGCTGCGCCGGAGAGTATCCAGAGCCATGCGCCGAATCTTGATCTCGTCAGCGATCGCATCGCGAACCAGCCGAGGATCAGGTGCAGGACGAAGTGGAGATTGAAGGCGATGTGCGCGGGAAGGACGAGATAGAGGATGTTGTCGGGATAGAACGTCAGCGTGTTCGGATTGCCGGCCAGCGGCTGGCCTCCGCCGTCGGCAAAGTTCCACCACGGGATTTCGCCGGTGCGAAATGCGGCGGCGGAGAGCACTTTGATCGGGTAATGCGTCGAGAAGTTGTCACGGAAAAAGAAGAAGCCGAAGGTGGCGACGAACGCCAGCAAAACAGCGCCGAGAAGCAGAAAAAAGAGCCGCGTACGCGCCGTCATCGCCCCGCGATTATCGGGTAAGATCGCCTCATGACTACGACGATTCACGAGCCGCAGAGCGCCGCCACCGGACACGATTTCCTCCAGCGGGCGCTCCCGGACGTCGACCGCGAGATCGCCGACGCCATCCGCCTGGAAACCGACCGGCAGAACGACACGCTCGAACTGATCGCCTCGGAAAACCACGTCTCGCGCGCCGTGCTCACCGCGATGGGCTCCGTCTTCACGAACAAATATGCCGAGGGATATCCGGGGAAGCGGTACTACGGCGGCTGCGGGCCGACCGACATCGTCGAGAACATCGCCATCGATCGCGCGAAAAAACTCTTCGGAGCCGACCACGCGAACGTGCAGCCGCACTCCGGCTCGCAGGCCAACATGGCCGTTTACTTCACCGTCCTCAAGCCGGGCGACACGATCATGGGGATGGATCTGTCGCATGGCGGCCATCTCACGCACGGCCATCCGCTGTCGTACTCGGGACGCGACTTCAACGTCGTCGCGTACCACGTCAAAAAAGAGGATGAGCTGATCGATTACGACGAGATGGAGAGGCTGGCCGAGGAACACAAGCCGCGGCTCGTGATCTGCGGCGCGTCGGCGTATTCGCGCGTCATCGACTTCAAACGCATCCGCGAGATCTGCGACAAGAGCGGTTCGCTGATGATGGCGGACATCGCGCACATCGCCGGTCTGGTCGCGGCGGGGCTGCATCCGTCGCCAGTGCCGTACGCCGATTTCGTGACGACGACGACGCACAAGACGCTGCGCGGACCGCGCGCCGGTCTCGTTCTCTGCAAGGCCGAATACGCGAAGGACCTCGACCGCTCGCTTTTCCCCGGCATTCAGGGCGGGCCGCTCGTGCACATCGTGGCGGCGAAAGCGGTCGCGTTCAAAGAGGCGCTGCAGCCGGAGTTCAAGGAGTATCAGGCCCAGATCATCCGCAACGCGAAAGCACTGGCCGAGGCGGTCGGCGATGCCGGATTCCGCATCGTCAGCGGCGGCACGGACAATCATCTGTTCATGACCGACGTTTTTTCGAAAGGGATCACGGGGAAGGACGGTCAGAATTTCCTCGAGGCGGCGAACATCACCGTGAACAAGAACACGATCCCCTTCGACACGCAGAAGCCGATGGTGGCCTCCGGCATCCGCATCGGAACGCCGGCCGTGACGACGCGCGGACTGCGCGAGCCGGAGATGAAGACGATCGCGGAATTGATCGCGCGCGTGCTCGATGCGAAAGGCGACGCCGGGGTAATCGCGCAGGTCAAGAATGACGTGAAAGCGCTGTGCGACCGGTTCCCGATCTACTAAAACTGTGAAGAAATGTTGGGGGTTGTCATCCTGAGCCGCCGGAGGCGCGTAACCGCGAAGCGGTGCAGCGCCGCAGGACGGCGAAGGATCTCAAGTTGCGCGACATCAGCGGAAACCCGGTTTCAGCACAATTTGCGCAACTTGAGATCCTTCACCGTCCTTCGCTGCTTCGGCTTCGCCTACGCAGCTTCGGCGGCTCAGGATGACAAATCATCCGCTCCCCGGTTCGACGAATGAAAAAACGTTACCCCTACTATCCGATCTACATCGACATCGAGGATCGGAATGTGCTGATCGTCGGCGGCGGAACTGTCTGCGCGCGCAAGGCGGAGACGATGATGCGTTACGGCGGACGCGTGACGATAGTCAGTCCCGAAATCACGGATGAAATCGCGGCGTGGGAAGGCGACGGAGCGCTCGCCGTTCGCCGCAAGATGTACGAAGAACCCGATCTCGACGGCGCCTCGATCGTGATCGCGTCGACGGACGATCCGTGCGTGAATGCGCGCGTGGCGCGCGATTGCCGCCGCCGCAAGATTCCGGTGAACGTCGTCGACGTTACCCACCTCTGCGAGTTCATCGTGCCGGCCATCATCGAAAAGGGATCGATTCAGATTGCCATCTCGACGGGCGGCAAATCGCCGGCGCTGGCGCGGACGCTGAAGGAAGATCTGCAGCGGTCGATCGGCCCTGAGTATGCCGAGGTCAATGACCTCCTCGGCACGTTGCGAAAGTCGGCGAAGAGCGTGCTGCCGACCGACGTCGACCGCAAACGTTTCTTCGACGGCATCATCGCCGCGGGCGTGCTGGACATGCTGCGAGACGGACGGCGACGCGAGGCGTTCGAGGCGGTTGCGCGCGCGTGCGAGGCCGAGGGCGTGGAAGTTTCCGGCGAACTTCGTGAGGCGCTGGAGGCCATTTGATGCGACGGACCGCGGCACTGCCATACGCGGTGCTGATCGCGGTCTGGGCCGTCAGCCTTTTTCTCTGGATGTCCCCGGGCTACGTGCGGCCGGACGGAGCCGGGCACGCGTCGTATCTGCCGTCAGCATTGCTCGACCACGATCTCGTCCTGTTCAATGAATGGGCGCGCTTCGGGATGATTCGCGAAAACGCGATCGCCTTCCTGAACATCACATCGAACGGGCATCTGGGCAACCACTGGACCGTCGGTCCCGCGGTGGCGTGGTTGCCGGCGTACGCGGCGGCGGACGCGACTCGCGATGCAGTTCCGATGCTGCGCGAATTTGCGCCCAACGGCTTTTCACTGCCGTACGCGATCGCGATCGTCGTTTCGAGCGCGATGGCCGGCCTTGCGGCGTTGCTCCTCGGCGTGCGGGCGGCGATCCCCGTTGCCGGGCGCTTCGCGGCGACGCTTGCGGCGATCGGGATCTGGTTCGGCTCGCCGCTGCTCTGGTATTCGATCCGGCATTCCACGATGGCGCACGCGGTCAGCGCGGCAGCGTGCGCCGTGGTGGCGGCCATCGCGTTGTCGTTACGGCGCGAGATCACGGCGCCGCGCATCTTCGCGGCCGGACTGTCGTGCGGCTTCGCGTTTGCCGTACGTCCGCAGAATCTCACCTTCGTCATCGTGCCGATGATCGTCGCCGGCTCGCTGCCGCTTCTGCGGCGAAGCTGGCTCGCCGTCCTCGGATTTCTGATCGGAAGCCTACCGGAGCTGGTCGTGAGCCAGATTCTGTACGGCAAGCCGCTCGCATTTGCGTCCGCCGGCGGCGCGAACGACTGGCATTCCTTCGAGCGCATCCATCCGTTTCTTCCGCTCGTCTCCTGGTATCACGGCATGTGGACGTGGACGCCGCTGCTGGCGATCTCTCTGATCGGACTGGTGCTGCTTTGGCGCGACGACCGCCGGCTCGCCGCGGCCGGCATGCTGACGTTTCTGCTGCAGTGGCTCATCGTCGTCTCCTTCGATCGTGCGTTCTGGGGCAGGTTGGCGTTCGGGCAGCGGCGCTTCGATTCGTGCACGATTTTTTTCCTGATCGGCCTGGCCGCACTGCTGGCTCGCCTGCCGCGATGGGTCGCGGCGATCGTCGTCGCGGCGGGCAGCGTCTGGACGATGCTCCTGTACTTCGCAGCGCAACATCTCGACATGAATCAGTACGTTCCGCCGCGGAGGTTGTGGGACGCCGCGCTCTTCGCCCTGCGGCACGATGACAATTTCCGCTTTCTGCAGTCGATTCCTCCGCAAGCGCGGAGCGCGGCGTTCGTCGCGGCGCTCATCGCGATCGCGGCCTTCTCGCTCGCCGCGCTGGCGGTGCGGGCGCACGCCGCCGTCGCCGCGGTGTACCTGATCGCGATCAGCGCGTTACTGGCCTGGTGCGGGAGTCATGATGCCGAGCGAATCGCGCAGTATCGGCCGTTCATCGAGGCGAACCGCCGCGTCGTCGACGGACATGCATCGGATTACCTCCAGTTGCTGCGGTCCGAGGCGGCGTACTTTCATGCGGCCGGCGATGATGCCGAGGCCGCTCGCAGCAGGAGCGACGCAGAAGCGTTCGCGCGCGCGCATCGCATCACGCTTACGCGCTGACTGCGGTCAGAGGCCGCTGCGGATCGCGAAAAATCGGGTGCGACCAGATGCGCTTCTTGTGCATCTTGTACAGCACCATCGTCTTCAGGATCTCCAGGCCGTAGCGCACGGAACGCCAGAAGCCGATCTGCGAGGCCTCGTCGAAATAGCGCGTCGAGATCGGCACCTCGCGGATGCGCATCCCCTTCGCCACACCTTGCGCGATGATCTCAGTGTCGAACACGAAATTGTCGGAGTTCGCCTCGAAGTTCACCGCGTCGAGGTAGCGCTTCGAATACGCGCGGAATCCGGAGTGGTACTCGCTGAGGAAGATGTAAAACGTCGCGTTCTCGACCATCGTCAGGAAGAGGTTGGCCAGGTACTTCCACTTCGGCATGCCCCCTTCCATCGGCCGGCCGCCGAGCATGCGTGAGCCGAACACCGCCTCGCACTCGCCGCGAAGGAGCGGCTGCACGAGCTGCGGGATGATCTTCGGATCGTACTGATGGTCGGGATGAACCATCACCATGATCTCGGCGCCCATCTCGTCCATGGCCGTGCGATAGCAGGTCTTCTGATTGCCGCCGTAGCCGCGATTCTTCGCATGCACGACGACGCGCATCGGCAGCGTACGCGCCAGCTCCACGGTCTTGTCGCGCGAGACGTCATCGACGAGAAGGATCTCGTCGACCCAATCCTGAGGGATGTCGTCGAACGTGGCCCGCAAGGTTTTTTCGGCGTTGTACGCGGGGAGCACGGCCACGACTTTCTGGTCGTGCAGCGGCATGGGCGCGGGAGAATAACACAGCGAAATGAGCGGCCCGCCGAGTCGACTACAATCGCCCGCCGTGAATGACGCGACGCTTCCGCCGGCCAGCCGCCGTTCCGATCTGCTCGCGCTCGCACTCCTCTTCCTGATCGCGACGATCTCGTTCGCCGACATCCTCTTCGGCATCAACCAGCTCTACATGCGCGACCTGACGCGCTACTACTACCCGACGAAGCAAATCCTGCGCGACGTCGTGCAGCACGGCGAGTTTCCGTATTGGAACCGCTACTTTTCGGCCGGCCAACCGATCGCGGCGAATCCGGAGCACGAAGTCTTCTACCCCCTGACGTGGCTCATCCTCCTGCCGAGCTACGACCTCGGCTACCGGCTGCACATCCTCATCCACATCTACATCGGGCTGCTCGGCATGTACCTGCTGCTGCGATCGATGGAACTCCGTCCGCCCGCGGCGTGGTTCGGCGCGCTGTCGTTCGGCCTCGGCGGCATCTATCTGTCGTACGTCAATCTGCTGCCGATCCTTTTCTGCGCGGCGTGGCTGCCGCTGACGTGTCTTTTCGTCCGGCGATTTCTGTTGCGGCGCAATCTTCGCGACTTCGCCGCCGCGTCGCTTTTTCTCGGGATTCAGTTTCTCGTTTCCGAGCCGACGACGGTGATGCAGACGGGCGTGCTGATCGGCATGTACGCGCTTTATCGAGGGTGGTACGCCAAGCCGCGCGTATCGAAGATGATCACGCGCGTTTTGTGGATCGCGGTGATCTCGGTGACGGGATTCCTGCTCGGCGCCGCGCAGATTCTGCCGGCCATCGATCACGTCCACGACTCGGCGCGCTCGCGGCCGTTCGAATTCGACCTCGTCAGCGCATGGAGCATGCCCTGGCCGAAATTCGCGGAGCTGATCTATCCGAACGTCCTCGGCCACATCTCGATCGGCAACGTGATGCACTACTGGGGCGGCGGACTGTATCCGGGGATGGGATCGCCGTTTCTTTTCAGCATCTACGCCGGCATTGCCGTGACGGCGCTGGCGATCGGCGGCGCGTTCTCACGGCCGCGTGGCGGACGGCTCGTTCTCCTCATCGTTTTCTTCTCATCGCTCATGGCCCTCGGCGGACACACGCCGCTGCTGCGCTGGCTCTACGACCACGGCATCGCCACGTCGATCCGCTACCCGGAAAAGTTCATCCTGATGGCCGTCTTCGCGATGACCATCTTCGCGTCGCAGATGCTCGACCGGATGCTGGCCGGCGACGAAGACGTGCGCAGCGGCGCGCTTGGATTCGCGGCCGCGACGATGATGGTCGCGGCGATCCTGGCCATCCTCGGATTCACGCCGTTCTATCCGCGCCTGTTCACTCTGCTCAGCAAGGCCACCGATCTCGCGTCGCTGCGCAAAGCGTGGAGTGCGACGGCCGGTTCGGCAACGACCTACGCGATCACGCTGTCGCGAACCGACTGGATCATCGCCGCGCTGCGCAGCGGCGCGCTGATCGCGCTGCTGGTTACCGCGCGGAGCCGCGCCAGGAACGCCTGGCTGGCAGCTGCCGCCATTTTCGTCATCGCAGATCTCGGCTACGTCACGTGGGAGCTCAATCCGCGCGAGCCTCGCCGCTTCTTCGATCCCCCGCCGGTGTCGCGCACGCTTCCGGCCAACCATGCGGACTTCCGCGTCTTTCACGAGGCGGACTGGTACGGTACCGAGAAACCGGCGCAGCAGTACTTCTCGACGGGCGACGCCGTCTACTGGGTCGTGCGCAACGGCCTCTTTCCGATGACGCCGGCCGGCTCAGGATTGCGCACTGTCCTCGAGCGCGATTACGACAAGACCGCGCTTCTGCCGACCATCGATCTCACCGAATCGGTGTGGGACGTGAAACGCTCCGGCCGCGCCGATTGGTTCAAGCCGTTCCTGGCCATGTCGAACGCGTGGTATCGCGCCACGTACCGCGACTTCGACATCGAGAAAAAACGCAACCGCGGCAACTTCAAGGAATCGCTTCCGGTCTCATTCGTGGAAGGGCCGCACTTCCCGCGCTACTACTTCGCCGATCAGGTGGTTACGATCCGCGACCGCGCCGATTTCGTGAAACAGCTCAGCACTTCCAGTTTCAGCAGCGCCGTCGCGTTCGTGGCCCGTCCATCGTTCGTTCCCGCGCGCGGCGTCGTGCAGCGCGTCGTCGAAACGGCCAACACCGCGTCGCTCGACGTGGAAAGCCTCGGCGATGGCTTTCTGGTCATGAGCGTCACGCCGCACAAGTACTGGAACATCCGCATCGACGGCACGCGCGTTCCCGCGATCATCACCAACATCGCCTATCAGGGCATCGTCGTCAGCGCGGGCCGGCATCACATCGAGATGGAGTACCGCAACGAATTGGTGCGCGTCGGGATGCTGATCTCGCTGATCACCGCTGCGGTGCTGATCGGAATCCTCGTCGTCTACCGGCATCCCAACGTTGCCGCGCATGCGCCGGCGTACGAAGAGCCGGTGCACGTTGTGGCGGATGCGTACGGAACGCATCTCGAGGCTGTGACCCCGGAACCGGAGCGCGCCGACGAGCCGCCCGGTGATGACGTTCCGTCGAGCTGATTCGATGCGACGCTGGTCTCTTCCGCTCGTGCTGCTGATTGCCGGCGCCGCTCTGATCGTCGGGCTGCGTATCTACGTCGCGCGCGCCGAGCGGGAAATCGGCTCGCAGCTGTTTATCCCCCGGCCGACAAAGATCACACCCGAGGTCGCGCTGCTCCAGGAGTACGTGCGGATCGATACTTCCAATCCGCCGGGCAACGAACTTCCGGGTGCGCAGTTCCTGGCCGGCCTTCTCGAAAAGAATGGCGTGCACGCCGAGATCATCGAGTCCGCGCCGCGCCGGGCCAGCGTCTACGCGCGGATCGCCGGGCGGCAACATGGCGATGCGCTTCTTCTCTTCAACCACATCGACGTCGTTCCGGCCACGAAGAGCGGCTGGACGCGTCCGCCGTTTGCTGCCGAGGCGCATCTGAATCAAGTCTACGGACGCGGCACGCTGGATATGAAAGGCCTCGCCATCTGCGAGTTGCTCGCCTTCATCGACGTCGCGCGCACGCACCGCGTGCCGGAGCGCGACATCGTCTTCCTCGCGGTCGCCGACGAAGAGACCGGCGGAAAATTCGGGACGGCGTGGCTGCTCGAACATCGCCCCGAACTCTTCGCGGGCATCCGCTACGCCATCAACGAGGGGGGAATCACCGAGACGTCGCAGGAACGGCTCACCTATTTCGGCATTGAAATCGGAACGAAGATGACCGTCCGCGTGCGGCTGCGCGCGCGCGACCGGCAGTCGATGCAGCGCCTGCGCATCGCACTCGAACCGTTCATCTCACGCATCGATGCAGACCGGGTGTTGCCCGAAGTGCGCGAGTTTCTGCACGATCTCGCCCCGATCCGCATCGAACAGGGTCAATTCCTCGACGACATCGACCGCACCATCGCCGCCGGCAAACTCTGGCTCGTTCCCGCGGGATACCGCGAGCTGATGCAGAACGTGCTTTGGCCCGACTCCGTCAAATCCGACGCCGGCGGCGCCACCATGAGCGTCACCCTTTTCAACCTGCCGGATGAGAATCCCGATGCGCACGTCGAATGGTTGCGCGCCGTTGCAGCGCGATACGGCGTGTCGATCGATGAAGTCCTCGAGAAGAACGGACCCGCGCCGCTGAGCTCGCGCCACACGCCGATGTTCGCGCTGTTGTCGGCCGAGGCGAAACGGCAATACGGAGGCGTGCGCACGGGAACCGAAGTGCTCGCCGCATGGTCCAACGACTCGCGATACCTCCGCGCCCGCGGCGTCGACGCGTACGGCCTGATGCCGTTTCCCACCGACTGGTATCAGACGCAAGGCATCCACTCGATCGACGAACGGCTGTGGGCCGACTCCTTCACGAACGGCGTCGAGCTGTTGTGGCGCGTGACTCGGCACTTCGCCTTCGAAGCGATGCCTCCGGCGAATTGACACAATTTGTCATGGCGCCGTCACGAAAACCGTCAGACGACCGGCCTGTGCGATGATCAAGCCACAACGATTCAACGACTTACGTCCGTGATCCCTCGGCATCTCGCTTGCGGTACGGCACTACCTCAGGAGGGTTCATATGATTAAAAAGAACCAGAAGGGTTTCACACTGATCGAGCTGCTGATCGTCGTCGCGATCATCGGCATCCTCGCAGCAATCGCCATCCCCAACCTGCTCACCGCCATGCAGCGCGCGAAGCAGAAACGGACCATGGCCGACATGCGTTCCATCGCCACGGCGTGGGAAGCGCGCGCCACGGACGTGAACCGGTACAACGCTGCCGGTACCACTGCCGGCCTGGCGCAGGCCGTGACCTATACCCAGCTCAGCGGCGGCCTCACCCCGACGTACATCAAGAACCTTCCGGAGAAGGACGGTTGGGGTAAGTCTTACGACTTCGGCACCGATGTCGCGTGGGGCAACGGCACCGGCACGGCAGCGCAGCAATACGGCATCGCGTCGGCCGGCCGCGACGGTTCGATGGCGAACTCGGTCACCGCCGGCGCCACGACGAACTTCGACTGCGACATCGTCTACTCGAACGGTTCGTTCGTTGCGTATCCGGAAGGCGTGCAGACCCAGTAACAGGAGCTTTGCAGCAATGGTTGGAAAGGGCGCCTTCGGGCGCCCTTTCTGTTTATGAGGCCATCGCTTTTTGCGCGGCGACCATCGGCGCGTAGAGCCGCTCGTGGTAGCCGTACGCCTCGCGGTAGATCTGCTGGAAGGCGCCGAGATCTTTCGGAGCGACGACGAGATTGACGCCGTAGAGAAACGCGGCGTTACCGTCCAGCGTGCGCAGGTTTTCGGAGAAGAGGATGAAGAACGCCTTGCGACGGTCGGCCGGAGTGAGCGAGATGATCGGCGCGAATTCCGTCAGCGGCGGCGGCGTGACCTGCGCGGGATTGAGCATCACCACCGGCGGAAACTCCTGCATGAAGTAGTCACGGGCCTGCGCGGGCGCGGCGATCACCACCGGCATGAAGCCGATCAGCTTCGCGGCCTGCCGGAGCGCGGGACTATCGTTGCCGACGATCAGCGCTTTCGCGCCGAAGCCGTCGTCCTCTTCGTGCAGCTGCGGATGCCCCTCGGCATGAGCCGCCGGCGCGGAGGCCGCGGCGGCGGCCATCTCCAGGTTGCGCCGGTCCACCGGCAGCTTCGTTTCGCACACTGGACACGGAATCAGCACCGGCTTCATCGGCAGCTTGGTCTCGTCGATCGAGAGCACTTTCTGGCAGGACGTGCAGGTGATCTTCATCGCGCTACTCCAGCATCGACAACATCGAGTCGGCGCCGCCCGCCTCCGGCTGCGCTTGCAGATCCTCTTCCGTCAGGCGCAGCGCGAGGTTCGTTGGATTCGTCGCGTAGGCAAGCGCGACCTCTTTCGTGATCACGCGCTTCTGCCACAGCTTTTCCAGCTCATCGTCGAAGATCTGCATCCCGTCGACCGAACCGTCGTGCATGGCGTCGGTCAGCGAGCGTCCCTCGGTTTCACCTTTGAGCACGTAGTCGCGCGTGCGCATCGTCGACTTCAGAATCTCCAGCACCGCGATGCGGCCGCCGCCCGACTTCGGCAGTAGGCGCTGCGAAACGATGTAGCGGAACGACTGCGCGAGCCGCGTGCGCACCTGCGGCTCCTGATCCTTCGGAAAGACGCCGATGATGCGATCGACCGTCTTCGCGGCATCGATCGTGTGCAGTGTCGAGAGCACGAGATGTCCCGTCTCCGCGGCTTCCATGGCGATCTCGATCGTCTCTACGTCGCGCATCTCGCCGATCAGGATCACTTTCGGCGCCTGGCGCAGCGCGGCGCGCAGAGCGAGCGCGAACGACTTCGTGTCCGCGCCGAGCTCGCGCTGATTGACCGTCGACTTGACGTGCTTGTGCATGTACTCGACGGGATCTTCGACCGTGATGATGTGGTACGCGTAGTCGTTGTTGATCTTGTTGATGAGCGCCGCGAGCGTGGTCGACTTCCCCGATCCCGTCGGCCCCGTGACCAGCACGATGCCGTTCTTGAGGCTGCAGATATTCGACAGCTCCGCCGGCAACTTCAGCGACTCCAGCGTCGGAATGCCCTCGGGGATGACGCGCAGGACGATCGCGTACGTGCCGCGCTGCGCGAAGATGTTCACGCGAAAGCGCGTCTTCTGCGGGATCGAGTACGACAGATCGACCGAGCCATTGGTCAGCAGCGTGCGCGTCAGCTCGCGGTCGCCGCGCAGCATGTGCATGGCGATCATCTCGGTCTGATACGGCGTCAGGCGCGGCAGGCCCGGAAAGTTGACGGCCACGAGCTGTCCGTCGATCTCAACCTGCGGCGGACGGCCGACGGAGAAGTTGAGATCGGAGACGCGATCCGACATCTTCAGCATGGCCTCGAGAATGGCGTCGAGATTGAAGTTCTTCATGGCAGCGCTCGAGTGGGCGCCATTGTACGCATAGTGCCAAGTACAATCGCCGCGCATGTCGATCATCGCCATCGATTACGGCGGCCGCCGCATCGGCGTGGCGGTGAGCGATTCGGAAACGATTGCCAGACCGCATTCCGTGGTGAAGAACGAGGGGGAGATCATCGAAAAACTCGCACGCATTGCCTCGGAGCTCGACGCCGAAACGATCGTGGTCGGCATCGCGCGCCGCGCGAACAGCGATCGCGGCGAGCAGAAGTTTCGCGATTTCGCCGAACGTCTGCGGCAGAAAACGTGCAAACCGGTCGTGCTCTGGGACGAAGCGCTGAGCACGACCGAGGCCGCGCGCCAATTGCGCGACAGCGGGACGAAGCGGCGCGATGCCCAGCGCGAAATCGACATGCACGCCGCAGCCGTCATCCTTCAGTCCTACCTCGACGAACAAGCCGGGAGGGCGTCATAGCCCGCCGCGCGCGTGCCGCCCGTGGCGGCTGCCGCAAGTTGCTGCAATCGCTGACGACGATCGGCGTCTTCGCCATCATTCTCGCCGTCGCCGGCGGCTGGTTCTTCCTGCGCGCCATGCGCTCGCCGTACAAAAACTACAGCGAATCGTTCAAAGACGTCGAAGTGCGCCACGGCCTGCGCACCGCCGCGATCCTCAAGCATCTCGAATCCGAGGGGATCATCCGCGACGAATACATCCCGCTGATCTACATGAAGGTAGCGCGGCACAACGACAGCATCAAAGCCGGCATCTACGAATTCTCGAAGCCGATGACCGCCGAGGAAGTGCTCGACAAGCTGATTCGCGGCGATGTCGTGGCCAAGAGCGTGACGATTCGAGAGGGCCTGGACCGTTTCGCGGTTGCACACATCTTTGTGCAGGAAGGATTCGGCCGCGACACCGAGTGGGACAAGCTCACCGGCGATCCCGAGTTAATCAAAGACATCTCCCCCGAGGCAAAGTCGCTGGAGGGATACCTCTTTCCCGATACCTACAAATTCAATCCCGGCACGCCGCCGCGCGCGATCGTGGCGGCCATGGTGGCGAATTTCCGCAAGCACTTCGGCGGCGAGATGAACTACATCACCACCGGCCTCACGCTGCACGAAACGGTGACGCTGGCGTCGATCGTCGAGACCGAGGCGAAGATGCCGCAGGAGCGTCCGCTGGTGGCGTCGGTCTATCTGAACCGCATCAACAAAAAGATGCTGCTCGGCGCCGATCCGACCGTCATCTACGCGCTGAAGCTCGCCAATCGATGGGACGGCAACATCCACAAAGCCGACCTGCAGATCGATTCGCCGTACAACACCTACCGCTTTCACGGCCTGCCGCCTGGTCCAATCGCGAATCCGGGACTGGCGTCGCTGCAGGCCGCCGCCGCGCCGGCCAAGAGCGACTTCCTCTACTTCGTGGCGAAACACGACGGCACCCACGCCTTCGCCACGAACATCGCCGACCACGATCGCAACGTGCAGATTTACCAGGTGCAGTGGTACCGGGATCAGCGCGCGGCGCAGGCGGCGCGACCGTGATGGTTCCGGAACTACTACCGAAAATGTTGAATGTTCAATGTTGAATGTTGAGTGTTGAATGAAGCTGCGGGGCTTCTCCATTCAACATTCAACACTGAACATTCAACATTCAACATTTGCCTTTTCCCGGTCGAGATCGGCAAGATAAGTCGCAAATAACTTACTGCGAATAACCTTTCGTGCTATCCTCCCGCGCACCGCAAAAACCTGGGGGTCCGTCGAGTATGTCTGCGAAAAACCGTCCGTACGAGCAGTTCGGTTCGTTCATCCTCTTCAAAAAACTCGAGACTGACGCGCTGGGCGATCTCTGGCGCGCGGGACGCGTCGACAACGGACAGCTCGGACCGACGATGGCCGTCCGCCGCCTCCTCGGCGGCAATCGCGCGGCGCTGACGGCGAGCGCCGGTGAGGCGCATAACCTCGTGCCGCTGCTGGCCGGAACGACCTTCGCCAAAGATCAGACCATCGACGTCGCCAACGGCATCCCGTTTGTCGCGCACGAGTATGCCGGCGGCCGCTCGCTGCGCCACATCGTCGACCGCGCCCGCGGCGGCAACGGCGTGACGGCGAATCCGATCCCGCTTGATCAGGCTATCGTCATCGCCGAAAAGATCGCGCTCTCCCTCGCCACGACGGCCGACCTCCGCTACCTCGGCAACCGTCTCGCGCACGGCGCGTTGATTCCGCAATTCGTCTGGATCACCGACGAAGGAGAGATTCGCGTCGGCGGCCAGCAGATCGGAAAGGGCCTGATCGCCTCGATGTCCGACGCGAAAGTGGCGTCGGAGCTCGGCCGCTACTTCGCCGCCGAGTACCGCGCCTCGGGCGACGTTACGAAGACCACAGACGTCTACTCGCTCGGCGCGATCCTCTACCTCCTCGTCACCGGCCTCGAGCCGCCCGATGCCGTGACCGGCAGCGCGTTCGCGCAGACGATCCGCGCCGCGAAAACGTTCGCCGGGCAGCCGCTTCCGGACGATCTGCGCGCGATCATCGAGAAGTCGCTGGCCCTCGATCCGACTGCGCGCTACGCGACGATCAACGACATGAAGCAGGTGCTGTCGTCGCTCGTGCACGGCGGGAACTACTCGGCGTCGACGTTCAACCTCGCCTTCTACCTCAGCAACCTGCTCAAGAAAGAGCTGGAAGGCGAAGCGATCGAGCGCGACAAAGAATCGAAAGTCAACGCCGCCGCCTACGCCGAAATCCCGATGGCCACGGTGACGGCGATGCCGGCGGCGGAAGAAACGCCGGAGAAGAGCCGCATGCCGTTGTATGCCGCTGCGGCGGCGGTGATCATCGCCGTCGGCGCGGGCGCGTACTTTTTCCTGAAGCCGAAGCCGGCGCCGCCGGTAGTCGCGCAGAAGGCCGTGCCGCCGCCGACGCCGAAGGTAATCTCGCAGCCGGTCATCGCCGCCGCGCCGACGACCACCGCAAGCACGACGACCGCGTCGCTCGATCCGGCCGCACAGAAGAAGGCCTTCGAAGCGGCGGTGCAGCAGAAGATGCAGGAAGAGATGATGAAGCTGCAGGCTGACATGAACAAACAGCTCAAGCAGCAGCAATCGAAAAACGCGCCGGTCCAGACGGCGAGCGTGATCTCGTCGCCGCAGCCGCAGCAGCAGTCCGACGACCGCGGCGCCGCGGCCGCGCTCGATCAGCGCCGCCTCGCCGCGCAGCCGCCGGCACAGACGCAGGCCGCGCAGCAGCAACCAATCGTTCCGCAGCCGCAGACCTCGGCGCTGACCACTCCCCCCGTGACGCAGGCGCCCGTCTCGACGATCCGCGAGGGCGACGTCGTCGACGTCCTGGAGCTCGACAAGATCCCCGAGCCACTCAGCCAGCCCAAGCCGTACTATCCGCCGCTGGCCGTGCAGCAGCATGCCACGGCCACCATCATCCTCTCCACCTTGATCTCGGAGAATGGTGACGTCACGGACGTGAAAGTTCTGAAAGGCGATGCCCGCTTCGGGTTCAACGACGCCGCCGTCCGGGCCATGCGCGCGGTTCACTTCACGCCGCCCATCAAGGATGGAAAACGCGTCAAGACGTGGCGGCCGCAGTCGATCACCTTCAGCCGCTAAGGAGTCCTGGGAGCGCGGGCGTCTCGCCCGCAGTGCACGCCAGAGTAGCGCGATGAATGCGGGCGAGACGCCCGCGTTCCCAGGATTAAGGCGTTGCTTTCCAGAGAATCCGGTGAAGTTGCATGCCGAGGTCGCGCGGATCGCCGCCGCGACGCGCGCGCGACAGATTCATCACGTGATCGACCGCGATCACCAGCTCGTCCGGCGCGCCGGCGCGTGACTCGACGGCGTACAGCCGCTCCACGTTCGCCTGTTTCGGCACGAAACGATCGACGACGCGGCCGTCGAGCATCACCGTCACTGCCGGCGGTGGCTCGCTCTCGAGCGGAAACGTGACGTTAAATCCGAGTTGCGCGCGATGCGCCAGCGGCTCCAGCGTCGTGTGGCTCGCCGCGCCCATCCAGCGCCACGCCTCGCCGTCGTCGCCGCGCTCCTCGCTGTACCAGCCGTCGCCGAACTTGATCCAGCCGGATATCGGCATCACCGACGCCTCGAAATAGCGGCGATTGAAAAGTGCCCAGAGCGGCTTGTGCACGCGCCGGAAGTTCACCGCCTGCCCGAGTGCGCTCGGCCGGTCGGCGGCATACACCGCGTTCTTCTCCGCATGCGCCGTCGATGGATCGAAGGTGTCGGGGACATTGACCACGTTGTAGTCCGGCAAAAAGTAGGCGGCGAACGGCTCCAGCCCGCCGGCCGTGTACACCTTGCCGCCGCGCGCGACGTTCTGCCGGATCCAGCGCATGGCCTGCACCGGCGGCGAATCGGTATGACGCACCTCGCGCAGCCCGGGCCGGACCCAGTACACGTAGCGGCCGATGATGACCGCGGCGAAGAGCGTTTGGAGTGCGATGGCCAACCGTTCGCGCGGAAGCGCGCGCACGCGATTGGCGATGAACGTCGCCACGACATCCATCCCGTCCGCTGCCAGCAGCGCGTTCGCAGCGATGTAGCCGAGGGAGAGGCGGCTGATGCCGGTCGGATTCAGGAGGAACCACGCCAGCAGAAAATTCGGTTCGAACGTCAACACGATGTCCAGCTGCGCCCGGCGCGGACGAAAAAACGAGAGCAGCGCGAAGATGAACATCGCCGTCGACGCCGAACGCGACTCGAACGGGTCGAAGAGAAAATCGTGCAGCAGGTCCTGCATCGGCTTGCGTCCCGGATTGAACGCGCCGTCGACCGTGGCCACGTAGTGCTGGTGCCATTTCGTGGCGAAGATGTACTCCGGCACGCCGGTCAGCTCCGCGGCGATCCCGTAGCCGGTCAGCACCAGCACCACGATGAGTGCCGTCCCCGCGAAAACGTCGCGTCGTTGGCCGGAACGCATTCGCCGCCACGACGCCACGATCCACGGCCAGAGCAGCAGCACGTTCTGCGCGCGGACCAGCATCGTGGCCGCGAAGAGGATGCAGCCGAGGAGGTAGGTGCTGCGCCGGCGATCGTCGCGCAGCAGCAGCGCCGCGCCCGCGAGCGACGTCACCAGCGCCAGCTCGTCGGTGAACGCGGTGCCGCCCCAGTACCAGACGTTCGGCAGAAAACAGAACAGCATCGCAGCCGCGACGCACGTCCGGAATCGGAAGCGCAGCGACCGCGCCAGCGCGAAGATGGCCGGAAACATGAGCAGCGACGAGAGGACGCTGATCGCCCGCAGCGCGCGGAAATCGTCGTGCAGGAAAATCCTGGCGAGCTTCGCCAGCGCGAAAAAGAGCGGAAATCCCGGTGGATGCGGATGGTGCTGCGCGACGTCGTAATGCTGCAGCGCCGAGGCGAAGAGCGCCTCGTCCCAATCCCACATCGAGTGCGAGACGGCGTAGAGGCGCGTTAGGGCGACGAAGAGGCCAAGCAAGGCGACTAACAGCCGCTGCCGTGAAGTCAACGTTTCGATCGCAACGTCGCTCGCTCGAATGTTGAATGTTGAATGTTGAATGTTCAATGTTGAATGTGACCCGGAGCCGTTCATTCAACATTCAACACTCAACATTGAACATTCAACATTGGCTCTTCTGATGTGGGGCGGCACCATTCTCGCAAAATTCGCGAGCATCATGCCGGGAAAGGGCGTCCGTCGCCGATGGAACCTCGACCTTCACGGCATCCGGCGCCTCGGCAGCAAAGAATCCGGCTTCACCTACAGCAGCGCCGACGGCGCCGTAATCGACGACGAAAAGACCCTCGCCCGCATCCGCAGGCTGCGCATTCCCCCGGCGTGGCAGGACGTGCGCATCGCCCGCAGCGACTCCGCGCCGCTGCAGGCCGTCGGCGTCGACAAGAAAGGACGCACGCAGTACCTCTACCACGCCCGATTCCGTGCCCAGCGCGAAGAGGAAAAATTCAAACGCGTCGTCGAATTCGGCGAATCGCTCCCAGCGCTCCGCCGCCGCGTGCGCGCCGATCTGAAGCGCGGCGAGCTCGATCGCGACCACGTCCTCGCTGCCATCGTCCGCCTCATCGATCAGGGATTCTTTCGCGTCGGCAACGACAAGAGCGCGCAGTCCGAGGCCACGTACGGGCTGACGACGATCCTCGCCAAGCACGTGAAGGTCGACGGAGCGGTCCTGCTGTTCGACTACGTCGGCAAGTGGCGCAAAGCGCAGAAGCGCGCCATCGAGGACGCCGACGTCGCCGACGTCGTCGAGAATTTGAAGAAGCTGCACGAACACGAGCTCTTCGCCTTCATCGACAACGGCAAAGTGCGCGACGTGAAGGACCGCCACGTCAACGACTACATCCAGTCGATCATCAGCAAGAACTTCACGGCCAAAGATTTTCGCACCTGGGCCGGCACGCTCCTCTGCTCGATCGCCCTCGGCATGGAAGGTCAGGGCGCGAGCAAGACCGAACGCAAACGCAAGATCAAGCGCGCCGTGCAGGCCACCGCCGACCAGCTCGGCAACACGCCCGCGGTCTGCCGCTCGTCCTACATCTGCCCGCGGCTGCTCGACGAGTACATGGACGGCAAGCCGTTCGAGATGTTGCGCAAACATCACAAAGGCTCGCCCGTCGTGCGCGTCGGCCTCTCGAAAGAGGAGCGCGCACTGCTGAAGTTCCTGCGCGAAACGATCGCCGACCGCCGCCGCCGCCCGCGCGCGGCGTAATCTTCGGAAACGACAAAACCACCGGGTTGGGGAAAATGGCGTCCTTGTCACTCCATTGAGAGCAGAGGTCCTCCTCATGAAACAGCAGGTGGCAGGGAGGCGCACCACCGTTTCTTCAGGGTGGACACTTCAAAGCAGGAAGGACGCGCGCCCCATCAGGTTCGCGCTCACGGCAGTGCTCGCGATGGCGATCCTCGCGACGAGTAGTCGTGTGCAGGCCGCCGAGCCGATGGCGACAGGGCACCTGCGCCGCGACGTCACGAGCGTGGTGGGTGAGCGCCTCACACGATGTGAGGAGCGCGTCGTCGATGCAGTGTCGCGCGGGGCGGAAGCCTTGTGTGGTGACGGGATCGCGCCTGACCAACAACGTTACGACGCGACCGACGGCCGGGGTTGGGGCCAGGAGCGAATCCTGCGGGCGAGCGTCATTCGAGCGATCGTGCGAAGCCCGGGAGCGGCAACGATCGGACCGACCGGGATCGCCGTTTACGGCGCTCGAATCGTCGGAAAACTCAACCTCGCGCGGCTGCCGATGCCGTTTCCGCTTGTCATCGATCAGTCGTACATCGAAGAGGAGATGGAGTTGTCGTCCGCTGAGCTGAGGGCACTGGATCTCGTTGGCACGCACACGCGCGGGCTGGTGGCGGAGAACCTGAAAGTTCTCGGGAGCGTGAATCTCGAGCACGGATTCCGCTCGGACGGTTGCATCAACCTCGTCGCCGCCGACATCGGCGGCTTCCTGAGCTTCGACGGCGCCACCCTCCACAATCCCGACGCTGCCGCGATCATGGCCGATCGCCTCCGCGTCAAGGAGAGCGTCTTCTTTCGCGGCTGGGGTACCCCCGATGGAAGGAGTATCCCGTTCACGGCCGATGGGGAAGTGCGCCTGATCAACGCGTCCATCCAGGGTGATCTGAACGCGCACGGCGGCACGTTCAGGAATCCCGGCAACGTAGCGCTCGACGCGGGGGGTGCCACGATCGGCGGACATCTGTTCCTCGACCGCGACGACAGGTTGAAGCTATCGTTCACGGCAAGTGGCCAGGTGGTGTTCCTTGGCGCGCAAATCGGCCGGGACGTCTATCTCGCGAACGCGCGCTTCGAGGCCGGGAGCCCACTGATCCTGCAAGGCGCCAGGATCGCGGGCGCCATCGAGTGGACCGACTGCGCGGCGCCCGCGACCGTCGAGCACGTAATACTAAGCCTGCGGGACGCATCGGTCGGCGCAATCGCTGATAGCCGCGATTGCTGGCCCGCACCGGGTAACCTGCACCTCGATGGCTTTCGGTATCGCCGCTTCAGCATTGGTCCGCGCGATGCCGCGAGTCGCCTGACATGGCTGCGGCGGCAGCCGGTCATGATGCCCGATCCCTATCAGCAGCTGGCGCGCGTGCTCGTGGACGTTGGCGATCCGGCGGGAGCCAGAAACGTGCTCATCAACCTGGAGTTCGACCGGCGCGTTGCCGAGCACCCGAACTTCGCGCTACGCCTCTGGAACTGGGTGATCAAATTGTCGACCGGCTACGGGTATGCCGCGTGGCGCGCTGTCTTCCCCGCCGCGGCGATCATCACACTCGGGTGGGTCCTCTTCCTGCTCGGGTTTCGAAATGGCCTCGTCACGCCGTCGGACAGCGCGGCATACCGGGCGTTCGAAGAAAGCGGCCGGGCGCCGAACTACTACTCGCGGTTCTCCGGCGCCATCTATTCGCTCGACACGTTCCTGCCCGTCATCAACTTCGGGCAGAAAACGTACTGGGTGCCGAACGCCAATCGCGGCGCCGTGTGGGTAGGCACCCTCACATCCGGATGGTTCCTGCGGCTCTACCTCTGGGTGCACATCGCGTTCGGGTGGTTGCTGACGACGCTGGTCGTCGCCGGGCTGACCGGCCTCCTGAAAAGCGGGTAACGCCCCGTCGTGCGCGTCGGCCTCTCGAAAGAGGAGCGCGCGCTGCTGAAGTTCCTGCGCGAAACCATCGCCGATCGCCGCCGCCGCCCGCGCGCGGCGTAATATTCGAAAAAAATAAAACCACCGGGTAGGGAAAATCGCTTCTGATTTCTCTCCCTTAGGCAAGCGTTGCATCCGGGTCCCCAACGACGGCAACACAGGCGGTGAGAATGGCTGAGAGGGCATCACTCATCGAGGAGAGGATCGCGTCGCTCGCGGTGACGGTCGGGCGGAGACCGGACGATTTCGCCTGCCTGACGCCATCGGATTGGGTCGAATTGCGCGCCGACGTCGCCGGCGATTTCGACCTCCGCGAGTTCACATCCGCCACGACGCTCTACACGCTGCGCGGCGTGATCGCGGAACGGCGCGAGCGCCTTCTGCGCGCCGCGGCGACATTCGATCTCATCGACCTCGAGCCGGCCGATCTCCACGACACGCTGCTGCTGCAACGCATCCATCCCGAGCGCCGCGTCATCACCTGGCGCGGGCGCGCGCGGACGATGGACGATCTCGACGCCGCGTTGCACGCCATTCGCCGCGTTCCGGCGCGGCTGTACCGCATCGAAGTCGAGACGCCGCGCAGCAGCGAAACGCTTCTGCCGATGGCGCTGCTCAAACGCGAGCGGCGCAACGACCTGACCGCCTACGCGATCGGCGCGATCGGACTCTGGACGCGAATCCTCGCGCCGCGGCTCGGCGCACCGATCGTCTTCGGCGGCGGCGACGATCGCATCGACGGCATGCTGCCGATGGAGCTTTGCATCGGCGACTACGGCTTTCCGCGCCTCGATCCGATCGACGAAATCTTCGGCATCGTCGGCGATCCGATCCTCCGCTCGCTCTCCCCTCGCCTGCACAACGCCGGCTTCCGCGCCGTCGGCAGGCGCGCGCTCTACCTCCCCTTCCACGTCTCCGATTTCGCCGATTTCTGGACGGCGATGATCGAAGACCGCGGATTTGAAACGCTCGGGTTCAAAGTCGGCGCGTTGTGCGTGGTCTCGCCGCACAAAGAGATCGCTGTCAGCGCGCCGCCGGTGCGGACGCCGATGGTGTCGCGGACGCGCTCGACAAACTTTTTCATCAACGAAGGCGGCGTCTGGACGGCCGACACGACCGATCCCGAAGGCGTCCTGCTCACCCTGCGCGAGCGCGGCGTCGAGCCGCGCAATCAGCGCGTGGCCGTCGTCGGCTGCGGCGGATCGGGACGCGCCATCGCCGCCGCGCTGCAGCAGGCCGGCGCCGACGTCACGCTCGTCAATCGCGGTCTCGACCGCGCCTCGCTCGCCATCCGCCTCCTGAAACTTCCCTTCGTCCCGTTGTCCAGTTTCTCGCCGCGCGGCTACGCGATCGTCGTCAACGCTACGCCGGTCGGCTATCGCGCCGGCGAGTGGCCCTTCGATCCCGCCAGCCTCGGCAACGACGCGGTGCTCATCGACCTCGTCTACGGCGCCGAACCGACCGCGCTCGTCACCGCCACGCGCGCCCGCGGGCAGATCACGATCGACGGCCGCGACGTGCTCCGCACCCAGGCCATGAGCCAGTTTCATCTCATGACCGGCGAGCCGATGCCCGCCGAAGTTCCCGGCCGCATTCTCGGCTGGTACGCGGAGGATGAAGAGACGATCGCCGCTGCCACGGAAGGCGCCGCATGACCGCCGAGCCGGTCACCGCGCGCTCCGGCGCCGACGCCATCGCCGACTTTTATCTCGAACCCGAAAGCGTCGATCTCGTCGCCGGCGTCCGCGCGCTTGCGCGCGAGAAGCTCGCGCCGCGCGCCGCGCATTACGACGCCACCGCGACGTTTCCGCACGACGACTTCCGCGATCTCTTCGAGGCCGGTCTCCTCGGCGCGGCTATTCCGCGCGACGCCGGCGGGCTGGGACTCGGCCCCTATCGCGGCGACATCTTCACGCTCTGGATGCTTACGAAGGAGATCGCTCGCGCCGACCTCTCGCTCGCCCGATGTTGGGAAGGCCACGTCAACTCGCTCGTCCTCATCGACGGCATGGGAACCGACGAACAGAAGGCGCGCTGGTTCGACGGCGTGCTCGCGCGCGGCGAGACCTGGGTCGCGTGGAGCGGCGAGCCGCAGGCGCGTGCGCCCGGCGAGACCACGCGCTTCGGAACATACGCGGAAAGAGTCGACGGCGGCTGGCGCCTCGACGGTACCAAGGCCTTCGCCACCAGCGCCGGCGGCGCGCGCTGGGCCATCCTCCTCGTCAACACGCAAGGTCCCGGCGGCGCGCGGCATGCGTCGGGCGACGTCGATCACCTCCTGCTCATGGCCTGCGATCTCACCGATCCCTCGGTCAGCATCGACGGCTCGTGGTGGGATCCGATCGGCATGCGCGCCACGGTCAGCCACGCCGTGCGTTTTGAAAACACATTCATCCCCGACTCGAACCTCCTCGGCTATCCCGGCCAATACCTTCTCGAAAGCTGGCAGACCTGTTTCGCGCCGCAGTACGGCGCTTCCTTCCTCGGCGCGGCCACCGCGGCGTACGACTACGCCATCGCCTCGATCGTCGCGCAGAAAAAAGGGGACGATCCGTACGTCCAGCACCACGTCGGGAAGATGTCGGTCAACCTCGACACCGCGCATCTCTGGCTGCGTCACGTCGCCGCGCTGTGGGAAAGCGGAAGGTCCGCCGAGGCGCAGGTGGCGGGGAATCGCGTGCGGCATCTGCTCGAGCATCTGTCGGTCGAGACGGTCGATCACTGCATCCGTTCGTGCGGCGCGCGCGCGCTGATCAAGCCGAGTCCCGTCGAACGCATCTGGCGCGACCTCTCGATCTACGTCCGCCACGACAACGACGACCACGTCCTCGCCACCATCGGCAAGGCCGTCCTCGGCAAGAGCTACGACGTCTCGTTCTACAAGCCGTAAGCGAGGAGAGCCATGGACCACAGCGGAGCTCCCGTCAAACGCGTCGACCGCACCATCTGGCTCTTCGGCCTCGGCTACTTCATCGCCTACACGCCGTACGCCGGCCTGGTGAAAGCGATGTCCGCCGGCAAGCTGCCCGGGCTGAACGGAATCGACGGCCTGACTCTGTTGCCGTCCGTGCTTGCCGGCACGATCGTGACGCTGCCGATTTTCGTGTTGCTCCTCGGCTGGTGGCGTTACGCGCGCGTGCCGTCGCGCGCCATGATCATTTCCGGATTCGGAACGTCGCTCATCATCGCCACAACCACGCTCGCGTATGCGTTCCACAACATCTCCGTCCTCTTCGCGCTGCTTTTGCTTCGAGGGGGGATGCTGATCATCGCGCCGATCACTGATCTGCTCGGACGCCGGCGCGTGCGCTGGTTCTCGTCCGTCGCGCTGATCATCAGCCTCACCGCGGTAGGCCTCGGCATCGTGGCGACGACAAACCATCAGCTCACGCTCGCCGCGATCATCAATCTCGCCGTTTATCTGGCCGGCTATCAAATCCGTCTGCCGCAGATGACGAAACACGCGAAGGTTCAGCATCCCGAAACGACGCGTACGTACTTCGTCGGCGAGATCATGGTCACGCTCGTTTTCCTCGCTCTCATCCCGCTGATCGGCGCGGCCCTCGGCGTAACCACTCTGAGAAACGGACTGGCGCTGATCGTCAGCGGCACCGCGACGGCGAACGTCGGCTTCCTGATCGGCGTTCTCTACGCGACGCTTTACGTCTTCACGACGCGCATCTACCTCGACCGTCGCGAAAACACCTTCTGCATGGCCATGAACTGCTGTTCCAGCCTCCTGGCCGGTATCGCCGCGTCGTACGCCCTGAGCCAGCTTCTCAACATGCCCACTCCAGCCTGGTTCGAGCTCACCGGCGTCGGGATGATCATCGTCGCGCTGATGTTCCTGTCGCCGCTCCACCACATCCCCGAATGGGCCTTCGCCTATCTCGTCCAGCGAATGCCCTCACGGCGACGGGCCATCTGATCATCGCGGCATCCAGACATCCGAACGAATGCGAAACACCGCCTCCTGCGCGAACCGCTTCTTGTACAGATCGATGATGGCCACGATCTTTGCTTCATCACCGGAGCGATGCACGATCTGCACGATGTGCGTCCGCTCGCGCTCGATCACATTGTGCTGATCGCGCCATTGCCCCGAGGCCTCCCAGGTCGTCAGCCCGGACGGAAACCGTGACGTGATCTCGTCCGCCAGGAACTGCTGCCACTCCGCGTCGCTGACCACGCCGCCTTCCGGTTTCTGCGTCCCGAAGTAAAGCGTGTCGAGATCCTGCTTTTCGTAGACCGCGAGGTTCGCGCAGGAGAGCGTGAGCAGGATGAGGAACGCCGAGGCGGTGCGCATGTATCGAGGAGTCTACGCGCCAGAATCGTTTACTCGCCACCGTTGGCCGAGCCTTGGGCAACCGACGCTGCCGGCCGTGCCGGCCTGAGTAGAATGCCACGCATGCGCCGCTTCGTCATCGTCCTCGCACTTTCGCTTTTCGCAGCCAGCGCGTTCGCGCAGCTCAGCGACGCCGTTATCGACAAAGACGTCCGCGCCACCATCGACGCGTGGCACGTGCCGGGACTTTCGATCGCGGTCGTGCAAAACGACAAGGTGATTTCTCTCAAAGGCTACGGCATCAAAGAGGTTGGCAAGACGCAGCCGGTCACGGCCGACACCCTCTTCGAAATCGGCTCGACCACGAAAGCCTTCACCGCCACGGCCATGGCCATGCTCGCGGACGAGAAGAAGTTGTCGTGGGACGATCCCGTGCGCAACTACGTGCCGGGTTTTCACGTCTCCGATCCGTGCACCGATTCGCTGATCACGCTTCGCGACATCGCCTCGCACCGCAGCGGCGTCGCGCGCCACGACGAGCTTTGGGATGACAGCGACCTCCCGCGCGATGAGCTCATCCGCCGTATCGGCGCGATGAAAGTGTGGCGTCCGATTCGCGCCGGCTATCAATACAACAACCTCATGTTCGTCACCGCCGGCGAGGCCGCGGCGTCGGCCGCGAAGATGCCGTGGGAGCAGTTGATCCGCACGCGCATCTTCGCGCCGCTGGGCATGACCGAGTCGCGCATCAGCTTCGCCGAGTGGCCGTCGTCCGATCACGCCACCGGCCATCGCTGGACCTCAAAGACGCAGTCAGCCGCTATCCAGCCGATGCGCAACTACGACGCGCTCGCGCCGGCGGGAACGATCAAATCGTCCGCGCACGACATGGCCCAGTGGCTGCGCTTCCAGCTCGCCGGCGGCGCAATCGACGGCAAGCGGCTGATGTCGTTGTCGGCCATCGAAGAGACGCACACGCCGCAAACGATCATCCCGATCGGCCCCGCCTCGCGCCTGCTTTACCCCGACATGAACTTCCTGACCTACGGCCTCGGCTGGAACATCTCCGACTACCACGGCGAGCTCCTCGTCGCCCACGCCGGCGCCCTGAACGGATTCCGCACCAACGTCGCCCTCCTCCCCAAACGCAACCTCGGCATCGTCATCCTCGAGAACGTCGGCCGCGGAAACGCACTGGCCGCCCTGCGCAACACGATCATTGACCAGTTCCTCGGCGTCCCCGCCCGCGACTGGAACACCGACATCCTCGACGCCGAGAAGTTCGAGGAGTCGAAAGCGAATGACAAACAGGCCGAACGCGAAGCGAAGCGCGCGGCTGCGCCGAAACCGTCGCACGACCTGTCTTCCTTCGCCGGCACGTACCACAACGCCGGATTCGGCGACGCCACGATCACTGCCACGAACGACGTTCTGACGCTGCACTGGGAACGCCTCACGATCCCGCTCGTCCATGAAAACTACGACACCTTCAGCGCCATCGACGCCACCGAGGATATCGACGAGCCGGTGCAGTTCCGGTTGGGTGCGGACGGTACGGTCATTGGCTTCACGCTGTTCGGCGAGGAGTTTGTATTACACAAAAACTAATCCTGCGCCTCGCTAAGCGAGGTGTCAGGATCTCGGTAACAAGTTGTCGGCCGTCGCGAGCCTCACCAGCACAGACAAGAGTGTCTGTGCCACATGGATCCTGCCGTGCTACACAACTTCTGATACAGGCGAAACTGGTGTGGCACAGACACTCCTGTCTGTGCTTTTGCAAGGTGCAGGGCATGGACTTGCTAACCAGAGATCCTGACGCATCGCTTCGCGACGCGCAGGATGCGGACGTTTGACCATGAAACGAATCGTAATCATCGGCGGCGGATTCGGCGGCCTCTACGCCGCCAGGACGCTCGCAAAAACGAACGCGAACATCACGCTTGTCGACCGCCGCAACTATCACCTCTTCCAGCCGCTGCTCTACCAGGTTGCGACGGCGGCGCTGAATCCGAGCGACATCGCCGCGCCCATCCGGGCCGTGCTGCGCAAACAAAAAAACATCAGCGTCATCATGGGCGACGTCCAGGCCATCGAGACCGATCGCCGCATCGTCACCATGGCCGACGGCGAGCTTGCCTACGACATCCTCATCGTCGCCACCGGAGCCACGCATTCGTACTTCAACCATCCCGAATGGGAGGAGAACGCGCCCGGCCTGAAGACGATCGAGGACGCGCTCGAAATCCGCCGCCGCGTGCTGCGCGCGTTCGAAGCCGCCGAGCGCGAGACCGATCCGGAGCGGCAGAAGGCGTGGCTGAACTTCGTCATCGTCGGCGCCGGACCGACCGGCGTCGAGCTGGCCGGCGCGCTGTCGGAGATCGCGCGCCGGACCATGCTTCGCGATTTCCGCCGCATCAATCCCTCCAGCGCGCGCGTGATCCTCGTGGAAGGAAAGGAACGCGTTCTCCCGCCCTATCCGCCTCCCCTCTCCGCCAAAGCCGCCGATCAATTGCGCCACCTCGGCGTCGAAGTCATCACCGACGCCGTCGTGACGCGCATCAACGATCACGAAGTCTGCATCGGCGACACGACCATCCCCGCGCGCACGATCCTATGGGCCGCCGGCGTCCAGGCCTCCCCTCTCGCGCAGTCGCTCGGCGTCCCGCTCGACCGCGCCGGACGCGTTGTCGTCGAGCCGGATCTCAGCATCCCCGGACACCCCGAAGTCTTCGTCATCGGCGACCTCGCCGCCGCCAAGAACGCCGACGGCTCACTCGTCCCCGGCGTCGCGCCCGCCGCGATTCAGGAAGGAATCCACACCGCGAAAAACATCGCCCGCATTCTGAACGGTTCGCCGACTCTTCCCTTCCGTTACCGCGACAAAGGATCGCTCGCTACGATCGGCCGCGCGGCCGGCGTCGCCGACCTCGGCCTCATCAAACTCAGCGGCTTCATCGCCTGGGCCGCCTGGCTGTCAATCCACATCTTCTTCCTCATCGGCTTCCGCAACCGCGTGCTCGTGATCCTGCAATGGGGATGGTCCTACCTCACCTACCAACGCGGCGCGCGCCTGATCACCGGAAAAGTCGAGCCACTGATGAAAGATGAGTAGCTGTCATCCAGAGCCGCCGGAGCGGCGCAGGCGAAGCCGGAGCAGCGGAGGACGGCGAAGGATCCCCGGCTGAAAACCCGGAAAGGGCGGGGGCTGCGCGTGATTAACGAGTTACCAGCCGGGGATCCTTCGACCGTCCTGCGCCACTCCGCGCTTCGCGCTCCGTGGCTCCGGCGGCTCAGGATGACAGGAACACTCGACGGCTTCGCCGCCGGTTGCGACACACCGCTACAATGCCGCGCACTTGTCCATCCTCGATCTGGTCATCATCGTTGGCTACCTCGCCGCTGTGGTCGGGGCGGGCGCCTGGTTTGGGCGGAAGCAGCAGACAACCAGCCAGTACTTTCTGGCGGGACGCGGCGTTCCGTGGTGGGCGATCAGCGCGTCGATCGTGGCCACAGAAACGTCGACCATCACCTTCATCTCCGTGCCCGGCATCGCGTATGCGCGCGGCGGCGACTTCACCTTTTTGCAACTCGTCTTCGGCTATCTCGTCGGACGGATCGCCATCTCGATTCTCTTCATCCCGTCGTACTTCACCGGCGATCTGGTCACTGTCTACCAGCTCCTTCAAAGAAGATTCGGATGGCGCGTGCGCGCGCTGGCGTCGTCGCTGTTCATCGCCATGCGCACGATCGCCGACGGCGTGCGGCTGCTGCTGACCGCGTTCGTTCTCGCCGCGGTCTACGGAAGCGTGGCTGGCGTTTCGGCGGAGTCGGTGATCACTCTTTGCGTCGTCGGCATCGGCGTGGTGATGATCATCTTCACGTTCTACGGCGGCATGGAAGCCGTGGTCTGGATCGAGGTCGTGCAGCTCGGCATCTACATCGCCGGCGCGCTGGCCGCGGCCATCGTGTTGACGCACCACATCCCGGGCGGATTTTCTGCGGCGATGGAGATCGGTCACGCGTACGGCAAGTTCCGCGTGTTCGACTTCGCGTTCGACGCCACGAAGACGTTCACCTTCTGGGCCGGCGTCGTCGGCGGCTGCTTCCTGACGATGTCGACGCACGGTACCGATCAATATTTGGTACAGCGGTATCTATGTACCGATCGCCCGCGCAGCGCGGCGCTGGCGCTGCTGTCATCCGGCATCGTCGTGCTCGCGCAGTTCATCGGATTCCTCTTCATCGGCGTGCTGCTCTTCGCGTTTTACGCGCCGTACAAACTGGCGGGATACATGACCGGCGCGGCGTCCGCGCCCTTCCACGCACCGGATCAGGTTTTCCCCGACTTCATCACCCGCCATCTCCCCTCGGGACTCTCGGGGCTCGTGGTCGCGGCGATTTTCGCGGCGGCGATGTCGTCGTCGCTCAACTCGATCGCGGCCGCATTCGTGGCCGACCTCTACAAACCGTTCCGCGAGAACAAGCCGGATCGCCACTACTTGCGCGTCTCGCACATCGTCACGATTATCGCCGGCATCGTGCAGATCCTCGTCGCGCTCGCCGTGCGTCACAAGAGCGAATCGGCACTCAGCACGGCCCTCAGCGTGGCCTCGCTCATCAACGGACCAATTCTCGGCGTGTTCCTCCTCGGTAGCGCCAAACGCGGCGGACCGCGCGCCGCGCTCATCGCCATGAGCGTCGGAATCGCTGTCGTCCTCACAATCCGTTTTGCCACGCACGTGGCGTGGCCGTGGTACACCGTCATCGGCTCGCTGACCACGTTCGCCGTGGGCGCGCTCATTCCGGAGCAAGAGCATGCGGCGGATTAGCATTGCGGCGCTTGCCGCGCTTTTGACCGGCTGCACGACGATGCAAACCACCAGCACTTTCGACGCGGAACGCCTGCGCGAAATCGATCGCACGATCGAGACCGCGATCGCTGAGCACAAACTTCCCGGCGGCGTCTTTCACCTCGAGCGCGGCAACTCCGTCTACGAAAAGGTCTACGGCAATCGCGCGCTCGTTCCCGTCGTCGAGCCGATGACGGACGACACGATTTTCGACGCCGCATCGCTGACCAAAGTCGTGGCCACGACGCCGTCGATCTGGCTGCTGATCGAGCGCGGAAAGATCGAGCTCGACGCGCCGGTAAGCCGCTACATCCCGGAGTTCCGCGGCGGCTGGCGCGACGAGATCACCATTCGCCATCTCCTCACACACACCTCGGGGCTCCGTCCCGACCTCGATCTGACGCCGACGTGGAGCGGCTACGACACCGCCATCCGCATGGCCATCGCCGAGGAGCCGAGGCAGCGGCCGGGATACACGTTCCGCTACAGCGACATCAATTTCGAGCTCCTCGGCGAAATCGTGAAGCGCGTTTCGGGCGATGACCTCGATGTGTTCGCAAAGCGGGAGATTTTCGAGCCGCTCGGGATGACTGATAGCGGGTTTCGGGCGTCGGTTGTCGGGGGTCGGGAGTCGGAGCAAACGACCGCGACCTCCTCTACGACACCCGACACTCGACACCCGACACCCGCGTCTCGCATCGCCCCCACCGAGCAAACACCGGAAGGCATGCTCCGCGGCGTCGTTCACGATCCGACCGCGCGCCGCATGGGCGGCGTCGCCGGACACGCGGGCCTTTTCACGACCGTTCACGACCTGACGCTCTACTGCCGGATGCTGCTTCGCGGCGGAGCGCCGATCCTGAAGCCGCAAACAGTCAACATGTTGATCAGTGTACAAACGCCGCCGAACGTGGCGGTGCGGCGCGCGGGAGGATTCGATCTCGACTCTTCCTTCAGCCGTCCGCGCGGCGAGATTTTTCCGCTCGGATCGTACGGGCACACCGGCTTCACCGGCGGGATGATGTGGATCGATCCGTTCTCGAAAACGTTCTACGTCTTCCTATCGAACCGCGTGCATCCGAACGGCACCGGCGACGTGCTGCGGCTTCAGATCGCGCTCGGAACGCTGGCCGCCGAGGCCGCGCGGGTGCCGCGCGAAACGCCGGCCGGAGCATTGTCTGTGAGACCCGGCGGACAGGTGCGCTTCACGTTCGGCGGGCCGGACACGAACAACGGCATCGATCATCTCGAGGCCGAGCGCTACGAGCCGTTGCGCGGGATGCGCGTCGGTCTGATCACGAATCACACCGGCATCGATCGAGCGTGGAATCCGACCATCGATCTCCTTCGCAGCGCACCCGGCGTTACGCTGGTCGCACTCTTCTCGCCGGAGCACGGAATCCGCGGGACCGTCGATGCGAACGTCGCGGACGCCTCCGATCCCGTCAGCGGACTGCCGGTCTACAGCTTGTACGGCGCGACGCGCAAGCCGAAGGCGGAGCAGTTGGCGGGACTCGACGCGCTCGTCTTCGACATCCAGGACGTCGGCACGCGCTTCTACACGTACATCGCCACGATGGGATTGGCGATGGAGGCGGCGGCCGCGGCGCACGTGCGGTTCATCGTGCTCGACCGCGTCAATCCGATCGGCGGCGCAGACGTCGAAGGGCCGCTGCTGCATGCCGAAGAGAGCTTCATCGCCTGGCACTCGCTGCCGATCCGGCATGGGATGACGGTCGGCGAGCTGGCGCGGATGTTCAACGACGAACGGCACATCGGCGCCGATCTCACCGTGATCCCGCTGACGCGCTGGCGCCGCGAGTTGTGGATGGACGAGGCCGGACTGCCGTGGATCAACACGTCGCCGAACATGCGCAGCGTGACCGAGGCGGGGTTGTATCCCGGCATCGGCATCCTGGAGTCAGCCGTGTCGGTGGGACGCGGAACGGAGACACCGTTCGAAGTCCTCGGCGCGCCGTACATCGACGGCGCTTCGCTCGCGCGCGAGTTGACGGCGATGTCGTTGCCGGGGATTCGCTTCGAGGCGGCGACGTTCACGCCGTCAACGAGCAACTTCGCGAAGCAGCAATGCGGCGGCGTGCGGATGACGATCACCGATCGGCGCGCACTGCGGCCGGTGGCGACGGGCGTGGCCATCGCGCTCGTGTTGCATCGCCTCTATCCGAATGACTTCGCGCTCGACAAGCTCGCGCCGCTGCTGCGCGACCCGGCCACGCTCGAGGCGATCCGCGCCGGCAAGCCGCTGGCGGAGATCGTCTCGATGTGGCGCGAGGATGAGGCCGCGTTCGCGTTGCGGCGGGCGAAGTACCTGCTTTACTAAAGGCTTGGAACCACAGAGACACAGAGGGCACAGAGAGAAACCTCCGTGCCTCTGTGGTTAAAAAGCTTCTAGTGCTTCACGGCGTGATGTTTCACCGGCGCGTTCTGCCAGGAGAAACCGTTGTGCAGCGTGGCGCTCGTGGCGCCGACGGTTACGACGACATCGCCAGTTCCTGCTGCGTGGGCGGGAACCGTGGCGTGCAGCGTGACCGCGTCCACGACCTGCACGTTCGTCGCGGGAACGCCGGCGACGGTCACGGAAGTCGCCGAGGTCGTCGTGAATCCGGCGCCGAAGATCGTGACCGTCGTCGCGGCTGACGGTAGCGCGATGTTCGGCGTGATGCTGATGACCGAGAGGGCCGGACGCGTGTACGTGAACGCGCCGGGGGCGGTAACGCTCGCGGAACCGGGGTTCGTCACGGAGACGTCGACCGCCAGTTGGGAGCCGATCGGCCCGAGGGGCGTGCGGGCGGTGATGGTCGTGTCGTTGACCACGACCACGTCGGTGGCCGGCAGCGCGCCGAAGGTCACCGTCGCACCGGCCTGGAAATTCGTCCCGGTGATCGTCACCGGCGTCCCGCCCGTGGTCGGCCCGGTGTTCGGCGAAACGCTGCTGAGCGTCGGGCCGGGCAGCGTGTAGGTGAATGCCTGCGAAAGCGTGGCCGACTGGCTGTCGCTGTTCGTGACCACGACGTCCACCTTTCCCGCGGCGTGCGCAGGCGTGGTCGCGGTGATCGAGGTCGACGTCGCGGAAACGTTCGTCGCCGACACGCCGCCGAACTTGACACTCGCATTCGACAAGAAGCCGGTGCCGCTGATGGTCACGATCGTCCCGCCGGCAATCGAGCCGCTGACGGGAAGGATGCTCGTCACCGTCGGCGCCGGGTTGGCGACGGCATTGACGCGCATCGTTCCGAACATGCTGCTGTGTCCCGATCCGCAGTCGGGGATGTCGCAGACGAAGGCGAACGTCCCCGCCGTCGTGGCCGTGAACTGGAAATTCACCGTCTTTCCGCGCCCGCAATCGAGGCCGTTTTCGATGTAGGTCTCCATCAGGATGCCGTGACCGACCGACGAGGCGTCGCTCGACGGGACGGTCAACGTCAGGTTGACGACGTCTCCCTGATTGACGGTGAACGGAGCAGGATCGGTGGTGAACTGGAAGCTCTTCGCCGTGACGGTGACGGACTTCGTGGCCGCCGCGCTGACGCTGTCGGGCTGCGGGATCACCGGCCCGTGAACCGACCTGCTGGCCACGACTTCGCGCAGATGCGCGAGGTGCTCGGCCTGCGAGAACGGCGACGCATCCATCGCATGATCATGAGTTTCGCTGCTGGTTTGTGCTGTTGCCGCGGCGGCAAGGCTCAGAATGGCCACCGCAAGGATCGCTCTCCGCATCACACTCTCCCTGGAATCGAGTTTTTACAAGCAAACACTTGAACAATAACTGATTCGACCGCGCGGACCGCGCCTTTGTTTACAACTTAACAATGATGTTGCGGCGATGGAGCAGCCAGAGGATGCCCAGCCAGAACGTGACGAAGGCCAGTCCCCACAGCAGAGAGGCGAACTTGTCCGGAAAGTACGGCGAGAAGAAGGCGTCGAAGCTGGCCTGATGCAGCGATGTCTTCTTCCCGTCGATGGTTATCTTGAATAACGAGTCGATGCAGCGGGCCATGATCCCCGAGCCGACGAACGCCACCAGCGGGTTGACGCCGTACACCACAAACGGCCTCGCCCATCCTCGGATCTGATGAATGTCGAGTATCCAGAGGCACGTCGCCAGCATCACGCACGCGAAGCCGGCAGTGAAGAGGACGTAGCTCGACGTCCAGAGATTTTTGTTGATCGGAAAGACCCAGCTCCACAATTCGCCGGCCACCATGCCGAGGCAGCCGACGCCGTAGAGACCGGCGATCCGCTCCAGCAGCGGGCGGCGTTTGTCGGTCAGCCAGCGGCCGGCGAAGATCCCGAGCATGGCGGTGGCGATGGCGGGAATCGTCGACAGCGGCCCTTCCGGATCCCACGTCTTCGTGGATGCCCAGATGTGATTCGTGCCGAGGATCAGGCGATCGCTCCAGGCGGCGAGCGTCTTCTCCGGCTGGTCGAGCAGGAAGTAACCGATCGTGCCGGTGCCTGGAACCGGGACGAGCGTCATCACGAACCAGTAGCCGAGGAGAAGCGCGGCGACGATGGCGATCTGTTGTTTGGCCGTGGTTCGGAGCGTCAGCAATCCGGCGGCGATGTACGCGATCCCGATCCGCTGCAGCACGCCCATGAATCGCAGATGCTGCGCGCGCCAGAGCACGCGCTGAAGAAACGTCGGATCGGGAATCCCGGCCATCTTCCCCCACCAGAAAAAGGGGAAGGCGTTCAGCAGCAGGCCGGCCAGAACGATGAGCAGGCCGCGGCGGATGATCTTCAAGGTGAGCGTGTTCGGATCGCGCTTGCTCAACGACAGATGCGTGGTCACGCCGACGATGAAAAGGAAGAACGGGAAGATGAGATCGGTCGGCGTCCAGCCGTTCCATGGCGCGTGTTCGAGCGGCGGATAGATCGCGCCCCAGCTGCCCGGATTGTTGACGAGCAGCATCCCGGCGATGGTGATGCCGCGAAAGACGTCGAGCGCCATGAGCCGCTCCGACGGCGGAGGCAGCGGTGCGACCGTGGACATTGCGGCGTAGGGTAGCAGGGTGTGGGGAGTGGAGTGTGGGGATTCGGAATGTTGAATGTTGAATGTTGAATGTTCAATGTTGAATGAGGAGGCCGGCGCGACTTCCGCCGCGTTTCTTTCATTCAACATTGAACATTCAACATTCAACATTGCCTCCCACCCCTCACCCGCCATAATCGTCCCGTGCGACGCCTGGCTTGCTTCTTCGCGCTTTTCGCCGCGTGCGCGTCGGCACCGCCGTCAACTTCGCCATACGCGCTGATCCTCGGCATCGCGCAGGACGGCGGCTATCCGCAAGCTGGGTGCAATCGTCCCGACTGCATCGCCGCCTGGCGCGATCCGAAACTGCGCCAGCGTGTGGCGTCGCTGGCGATCGTCGATCCGCAATCGCACCAGCGCTGGATCATCGACGCGACTCCCGATTTCCCATCGCAACTAGCCTCGCTCGACGCCGCAGTTCCGCGCGGTGCGTCGCTCCTCGACGGCATCCTCCTCACCCACGCCCACATCGGTCACTACCTCGGACTTGCCCACCTCGGCCGCGAAGTTCTCGGCGCGCACGCGATCAAGGTTTACGCGATGCCGCGCATGCGCGATTTTGTTAGAAATAATGCTCCGTGGGATCAACTCGTAAAGCTGCAGAACATCGAGATCGTTCCAATCGAGGACGGCGCTCCGATCGCGCTGAACGAACGCATCACCGTCACGCCATTGCGCGTTCCGCATCGCGACGAGTATTCGGAGACCGTCGGCTTCATCGTCCGAGGTCCGTCGCGGTCGATCCTCTGGCTGCCCGATATCGACAAATGGGAGAAGTGGTCGATGCCGCTGGAGTCGGTGCTGACGCGCGTCGACGTCGCCTACATCGACGGCACCTTCTACGACGCGACCGAGTTGCCCGGCCGCGATCTTCGCGAAATCCCGCATCCGCTGATGACGGAAACGCTGGCGCGATTAGCCAACTCCCCGCTCCGCGCCAAGGTGCAATTCATCCATCTCAATCAATCGAATCCGCTGCTGCGGGAAGAGCGTCGCGACGTCGTCGTCGCCAAGGATGGCGAGCGAAGCAGGTTGTGAGCGAGCCACGCCGCCGCGGAGCGGCTCAAAGACGGTAGCGAGGGGTGAGAGCGAAGCGAACACCCCTCGTTCGTTATGGTGCCAAGAGTTTGTGCCGCGTGCAGCGGCACTGGAAGGATTCGCGCGAAACGATCCAGTGCCGCTGGACGCGGCACAAACCTGGGCGACACTCTTCTGCCGAGGGGTGTTCGCTTCGCTCTCACCCCTCGCTACCTTCTGAAGCCGCTCCGCGGCGAAAATTTCTACCTCATCTTCATCAACGCTCCCGCGCCGAGGATTGCGGCGAGGAGCATCAGCGCCCAGGTGGAGAGTGCGGGGACGTTCGACGTCACCGGCGCCGTCACCGGCGGGGCGGCGAATGAACTGTTGCCGGAGTTTGGATCGGACGTCGCGCTCGACACGCTCGCGCTGTTGTTGATGTTGCCGGTCGCTCCCGGCGCGGCGGTGGTGACGAGCGTGAACGTCCCCGTGCCGCCGTTCGCGAACGACGAGGCAGTGCAGGTAATCGTGCCGGTTGTCCCGACCGAGGGCGTGGTGCAATTGAAGCCGGGCGGCGGGGTGATCGACTGGAAGAGCAGCGATGCCGGGAGCGTGTCGGTGAAGACGACGTTCGCGGCCGCGCTAGGACCGCCGTTGGTCAGATTGAACGTGTAGGTGATGACGCCGCCGTTCGCTCCCGCGCTTCCGTTCAGGCCGAGGTCCGCGGAACCGGCGGTGAAGGATGACGACTGCGAATTGTTGGCGGACGACGGATCGGACGGCGTGCCCGATACCGAGGCCGTATTCGCGATCGAACCGTTCGCGTTCGATACGGAGGTCACGTTCAGCGTGAACGTCGCCGTCGCGCCGTTGGCGAGCGACGCGCCGGTGCAACTGATCGTGCCGGTCGTGCCTGGTGTGGGTAACGTACAGACGTAACCCGCGGGCGACACGATCGACTGGAACAGCAGCGTCGCGGGCAACGTGTCGGTCATCGTCACCGTGGTGGCGGTGTCAGGACCGTGGTTCGTGACCACGATCGTGTAGGCGACGGCGGCGCCGGGGGCGGCGTTCGTCGTCGGCGTCGTCTTGGTGATGCCGAGGTCCGCGCTGGGCGGCGGTGTGACCGTGGTCGTGGCCGTGGCGCTGTTGTTCGCCTGCGCCGTGTCGGAGGCATCGCTGCTGCCGTTGACCGTGTTCGAGACGCTGCCGGAGACGGCGGTCACATTCACGACCACCGTGAATGACGCCGAACCGGCGTTGGCCAGCGAGGCGGTCGTGCAGCTGATGCTGCCGGTGCCGCCGACTGCCGGCGTCGTGCAACTCCAGCCGGCGGGCGCGACGATCGACTGGAACGTGACGCCCGAGCCGATGGCCTCGGTGATCTTCGCGTTCGCAGCTGCGTCCGGACCGTTGTTGGTGATCGTCTGCGTGTACGTGATGATGCCGCCGGAGTTGACAGGATCGGGCGCATCGCTGTTGGTCACGGCGATGTTCGCCGTCGGCACGACATACGCGGTCGAGACGGTCACGGCGTTGTTGCCGTTGTTCGGATCGGCGGCATCGCTGCTGGCGGTGAAGAGCTCATTGATGGTCGTGTTGTTCGGACCGATCTGCGCTGCTCCAGCCTTGAGGACAAGCGTGAAGACCGACGACGAAACAGCCATCGACGTGTTGTGGCAGGTGAAGCCGGAGCCTTGACCGACCGACAGCGGCGGGCAGGTCCAGCCGGCCGGGATCGTGATCGACTGGAAGGTCAGCCCGTTTCCGAGCAGCGCGCTCATGGTCGTGTTCGCGGCTGCATCGGGACCGGCGTTCGTGACGGTCACCGTGTAGGTGATGTCGCCATCGGGATTGACCGGGTCGGGCGAATCGGTCGCGGTGATCTGGATGTCGGCGTGCGGCGTCACGTATTGCGTCGACACCACCGCCGCATTGTTGGCGTTGTTCGGATCGGCGGAGGCGCTGCCGGTGGTGAAGGTCTCGTTGATGGTCTGGTTGTTGATCCCGAACTGCGCGGAGCCGGCCTTGAGCACGACGGTGAACGTCGACGTGGTCAGGCCGAAATTCGCCGCGGTGCAGGTGAAGGACGCGCCGTGTCCGACGGAAAGCGACGGACAGCTCCAACCCGCCGGCACCGTCATCGATTGCCAGAGCAGCGTGTTGTTGAGGATCACCGACATCGTCGCGTTCGTGGTCGCGTCGGGACCGGCGTTGGTGACGTTGACCGTGTAAGTGATGTTGCCGTCCGGCGCCACCGGATCGGGCGAGTCGGACGCGGTGATCTGCATGTCGGCATGCGGCGTGACGTATTGCGTCGACACCACCGCCGCGTTGTTCGCGTTGTTCGGATCGCCCCAGTCGCTGCCGGTCGTAAACGTTTCGTTGATCGTTTGATTGTTGATGCCGAACTGCGCGGAGCCGGCCTTGAGGACGACGGTGAAGACCGAGGTTCCCAAACCGAAATTCGCAGCCGTGCAGGTGAACGACGCGCCATGTCCGACGGAAAGCGACGGACACGTCCATCCCGCCGGCACCGTCATCGACTGCCAGAGCAGCGTGTTGTTGAGGATCACCGACATCGTGGCGTTCGTCGTCGCGTCCGGACCGGCATTGGTCACGTTCACCGTGTAGGTGATGTTTCCGTCCGGCGCCACCGGATCGGGCGAGTCGCTGGCCGTAATCTGCATGTCCGCATGCGGCGCAACGTACGACGTCGACACCGTGACGCTGTTGTTGCCGTTGTTCGGATCGGACTCGTTCGCATTGACCGTGAAGAGCTGATTGATGGTCTGGTTGTTGATGCCGAACTGGTTCTTGCCGGCGTTCAGCACGATGGTGAAGACGTCGTCCGATCCCGACGCCAGCGTGGCCGCGGTGCAGGTGAACGAGGCGCCATGTCCGGCCGACAGCGCCGGACAACTCCATCCCGCCGGCACGGTCATCGACTGCCATAGCAGCGTGCCGTTCAGAACGACATTCAAATGGGCGGTCGTGGCCGTCGCCGGCCCTGCGTTCGTGACGTGGACGGTGTAGGTGATGTTGCCGTCCGGCGCCACCGGGTCGGGGGAATCGGATCCGGTCACCCCCATGTCCGCGCCGACGACTGCGAACGAGGCCACCGGGAAAAGGGCGAGGCACAACACGAGCAACGCGCGACGGACGTTCATGGACATGGAAGCTCCTCTGTAGATAGGTCGCGCAAACGGAGGTGAAACTCCCTCAAAGGCTTTTTGACCACAGAGGCACAGAGGGATCTCTCTGTGTCCTCTGTGCCTCTGTGGTTAAAAGCCTTTCTCGTACAATCGCGCCACACCAATGTCCGAAGTCACCCATCTCCTGCGCGAATGGAACGCCGGAGAGCCTGAGGCGCGCGATCGCCTCATGCGGCTCGTCTACGACCCGCTGCGCGCCATCGCCGAGCGGCATTTCGGACGCGAGCGCGAGGGACACACGCTCCAGCCCACCGCGCTCGTGCACGAGCTCTACGTCCGCTTCGCCGATCAGCGCCACGTCGAGTTCCGCGACCGCGTCCACTTCTTCGCCGTCGCCGCCACCGTCATGCGCCGCATCCTCGTCGATCACGCGCGGCGCAAGTGGAGCGACAAGCGCGGCGGCGGGGCGGCGCCGCTGGCCATCGAATTCGCCGTCGGCGTCTTCGAGGAGCAGAACTTCGACATCGTGGCCCTCGATCTCGCCCTCGATCGCCTCGCCGCCATCTTTCCGCAGCAGGCCCGCATCGTCGAGCTCCGTTTCTACGGCGGACTCACGCTCGACGAAACCGCCGAAGCGCTCGAAATCTCTCCCGCCACCGTCAGCCGCGAATGGACCATGGCCCGCGCGTGGCTGCGCGGCGCGATGAACGCCTCATGACCGCGGAACCGCTCGACGCTGCATCCTGGGAGCGCGTGCGCGCGCTGTTTCACGCTGCCGTCGACGCGTCACCGGACGATCGTCAAATGCTCCTCGACGATTGCAACGATCCGAATCTGCGCGCCGAGGTCGAGAGGTTGCTCGAGCAGCACGACGCCTCGGCCGGATTTCTCGAACAGTCCGTCTGGGACCTCGTCGAAACCGCCGACGCGAAATGGGAGCACGTCCTCATCGGACCGTATCGCGTCGTCCGCCAGCTCGGCCACGGCGGGATGGGCACGGTCTTTCTGGCGGCGCGCGAAGATGACGAGTTCGAGCAGCGCGTGGCCATCAAACTCGTTCGCCGCGGGGCCGGCGGCGAGTCGCTGCTGCAGCGCTTCCGGCAGGAGCGGCAGATCCTGGCTGCGCTCGAGCATCCCAACATCGCGCGACTGCTCGACGGCGGCACGACCTCCGGCGGCGTTCCCTACCTGGTCATGGAGTACGTCGAGGGGACGCCGATCGACGGCTACTGCCGCGTGCACAATCTCCCGATCGATGCGCGGCTGCGGCTTTTCCTTCAACTTTGCGACGCCGTTCAGTACGCGCATCGCGGTCTCGTCATCCATCGCGACATCAAGCCGGCCAACGTACTCGTCACCGGCGACGGCATCCCGAAACTTCTCGACTTCGGCATCGCCAAACTGACTTCGGCGCAGACCGATCACACCGTCACGCGCCTGATGACGCCCGACTACGCCAGCCCCGAGCAGTTAGCCGGCAAGCTCGTGACCACTGCCACCGACGTCTACTCCCTCGGCCTTCTCCTGTTCGAGCTGCTCACCGGCAAGCGTCCGTTCGAAAACGTCATTCGCACCGCCGACACCGAACCGCCGCGCGCCAGCAGCGTCTCCGGCCTGCGCGCCCTTCGCGGCGATCTCGATCGCATCCTTCTCGTCGCGCTCGATCCCGATCCGAATCGCCGCTATGCCTCGGTCGATAAATTCGCCGACGACGTTCGCCGCCACCTCGACGGCCATCCCGTTTCCGCGCGCGGCGCATCGCTCGGCTACCGCACAGCGAAGTTCGTCCGCCGCAACAAGCTCTTCGTCGCCGCCGCCGCGGTGGCAGTTGTCGTCGCCATCGTGGCGTTCCTCGCGGTCCTGCAACAGAAGCGCATCGCCGAGCGCCGTTTCGAGCAGGTCCGCTCGCTCGCGCATGCCGTCGTATTCGATCTCCACGACGCGATCGCGAAACTCCCCGGCTCGACCTCGGCACGTTCGCTCCTCGTCCGCCACGCGCTCGGCTACCTCGACGCGCTCGCAAAAGAATCAACCCGCAACACGCCGCTGCAGATGGAGCTGGCCGCCGCTTACGAACGCGTCGGCGACGTGCAAGGCATGCCCTACCGCGCCAACCTCGGCGATAGCGCCGGCGCGCTGATCAGTTATCGAAAAGCGCTCGGCATCGCCGAAGAAGTGCGCACGCGTCAGCCCGACAAGACGGCCACGCTGCTGCTCATCGCCGACCTTCACGACCGCACCGGCTGGATCGAACAACGCGCCTTACGTTTTCGCGACGCGCTCGCACATCACGAGGCCGCGCGCAGGATTCGCGAGTCGCTGCACGACGATCTCGCGCTGGCGCGAACGTGGGTTGCCATCGCCGACTCACGCTACCAGTCCAGCTATCCCGCCCCTGCCGTCCGCGGGGCGTACGAGACTGCGGACCACATTCTCGATCGCGTAACCGTCACCGACGCCAATCGCAAGGACGTCCTGACCGAGCGAGGCCGCGTCCACCAACGCCTCGGCGGCTACTTCACCGGCACTCGCGAACACGATCCCGTCCGCGCACTGCTGCATCATCAGGCCGCCGAACGCGCCCTCGAGGCTCGCGCCGCTCTCGATCCGAACGACGCGGTCGCGAAACGCAACTTCGCCGACCAGCTCGTGATGACTGCAACGCTGCAGAACAGCGTCCACGACGGCGCCGCCGCGCTGGCCGGAACGTCGCGCGCGTTACCCATCCTGCGCGCCCTCGCCGACGCCGACGCCGACAACGCCGAAGCGCAACACGACCTCGCCTTCGCCTACACCCAGAACGCACGCGCCAATCTGAATCTCCGCCGCTGGCCCGACGCCGCCGAAGCCGCCGAGGCCGCGCTGGCCATCCAAACGCGCCTCATCGAACGCGACCCCACCAACCGCGAATACCGCCGCGACCTGGCCGGCATCTACAAGATCATCAAAAGCTTGTCCGCAGATGACGCAGATTTACGCAGATGAAATCGACGTTGACCTCAATCTGCGTCCATCTGCGTAATCTGCGGATCGTCTTCTACGGAATCAACAACACCTTCCCCGTCGTCTCGCGCGCTTCGAGCGCGCGATGCGCTTCGGCGGCGTCGCGAAGCGGCACTTCGCGATCGATGCGCAACTTCAATGTGCCCGACCCAATCCACGCGAACACATCGCGCGCGCGGCCGAGCAACTCCTCGCGCGTCGCCGTGTAATGCCCCAGGCTTGGGCGCGTGAGGAAAACGCCGTTTTTGGCCAGGCGTCCCGGATCGAACGGCGGCACCGTCCCGCTCGACTGACCGAACAGCGCCAGCGTCGCGCGGAGGCCGCAGCACTCCAGACTCTTGTCGAACGTCGTGCGTCCGACCGAATCGTAGACGGCGGCGCATCCTTTCCCGCCCGTCTCCGTCATCACGATCGACTCGAAATCGTCTTTCGTGTAATCGATGACCACATCGCATCCCGCCTCGCGCGCGATGTCGAGATGTTTCGCCGACGCCGTGCCGAACACGCGTGCGCCGCGCATCTTCGCCATCTGCACCAGCAGCGCGCCGACGCCGCCCGCCGCCGCGTGAACGAGCACGCTTTCGCCGCGCGCGATCGCATGCACGCTCATCGACAGATAGTGCGCCGTCATCCCCTGCAGCATCGCCGCGGCCGCCGTCTTCGCATCGATCGAATCGGGCAGCGGCACGAGCATCCCCGCCGGTGCGATCGCGTACTCCGCATACGCGCCGCGCACGCCGGCGAACGCGACGCGATCACCGACCTTCACCAGATCGACGCCATCGCCAATCGCCTCGACAACACCCGCCGCTTCCGACCCCGGCGTGAACGGCAGCGGCATCTTGTACAACCCGGTGCGGTGATAGACGTCGATAAAGTTGACGCCGATCGCCTCGATCCGAACAAGCGCCTCCCCCGCCGCCGGCCTCGGCGTTTCGATGTCTACGTATTGGAGAACTTCGGTCCCGCCAGTCTGAGAAACGCGGATCGCTTTCATGGTGCGCGTACCGTACAACAACTGTCATCCAGAGTCGCCGGAGGCACGAGCCGCAGGCGAGACGCCGTAGGACGACGAAGGATCCCCGGCTGATAACCCGGTCGGGCGGCGGCTGCGCGAAGTACCCGTCGCGCGATTGCAACGCGGTTACCAGCCGGGGATCCTTCACCGTCCTCCGCTGCTGCGGCTTCGCCTACGCAGCTCCGGCGGTTCAGCATGACAGCACTACCTGAGATAATGATCCGCCGTATGTCCCTAGCCCCCTTCCACCCCGTCCTCCAACGCTGGTTCTCCGAAACGATCGGCACTCCCACCACCGTCCAGCTCCGCGGATGGGACGCGATCCGCGAAAAACAACATACGCTCATCGCCGCGCCGACCGGCTCCGGCAAAACGCTGGCCGCGTTTCTCACCGCGCTCGACGAGCTGTACGTCGAAGGAACGCAGAACGAGCTGCCCGATGAAGTGCGCGTCGTCTACGTTTCGCCGCTGAAAGCGCTCAGCGCCGACATCCACAAAAACCTCGCCGAACCGCGGCGCGGCATCAAGAGGATCGCCGAGGAGATGGGGCTGGAAGCGCCGCGAATCACGGCCGCGGTGCGGACTGGCGACACCACCGCCTCGGAACGCGCGGCCATGCTGCGCAAGCCGCCACACATCCTCGTCACCACGCCCGAATCGCTCTACCTGCTGCTCACCGCGGAGCGCAGCCGCGAGATGCTGCGCACCGCGCGCACCGTCATCGTCGACGAAATCCACGCCGTCATCGGCACCCGCCGCGGCGCGCACCTCGGCATTACCCTCGAACGGTTGCAGCAGGTCGCCGAACAACCGCTGCGCCGGATCGGACTGTCGGCGACGCAGAAGCCGATCGAGGAAGTGGCGAGATATTTAGCGGGTGTCGGCTGTCGGGTGTCGGGTGTCGGAGAAGAGGCAAAGGGCGAACCGCCCGCATCCATCGCCGACACCCGACAGCCGACACCCGACACCCCCGTCAAAATCATCGACGAAGGCCATCGCCGCGCCATCGACCTCGCCATCGAAATCCCGCGCAGCGAAGTCGAGACGGTGATGTCGAACGAGGTGTGGGAGGACTACTACGATCGATTGCGGCAGCTCATCGACGAGCACAAAACCACGCTCGTCTTCGTCAACACGCGCCGCATGGCCGAGCGCGTCGCCCGCCATCTCAGCGACCGCCTCGGCGAGGACGCCGTCACCGCGCACCACGGCAGCCTGTCGAAGGAAAAGCGCCTCGACGCCGAATCGCGCCTGAAGAACGGACAACTGAAGGCGCTCGTGGCCACCGCATCGCTGGAGCTCGGCATCGACATCGGTCACGTCGATCTGGTCTGCCAGATCGCCTCGCCGCATCGCATCGCCACGCTGCTGCAGCGCGTCGGACGTTCAGGCCATACGATCTCCGGATTGCCCAAAGGCCGCCTCTTCCCCATCTCACGCGATGACCTCATCGAATGCGCCGCGTTGCTGCGCGAAGTGAAACAGGGCAACCTCGATCGCATCGTCACGCACGACGCGCCGCTCGACGTCCTCGCGCAACAGATCGTGGCCGAGACGTCGTGCGCCGATTACAGCGAGGACGAGCTCTTCGACCTCATGCGCCGCGCACAGCCCTACGAAAATCTGACGCGCAAGGATTTCGACGAAGTGCTGGCCATGGTCGCGGAGGGTTTCGCCACGAAACGCGGCCGCCGCGGCGCGCTCGTGCATCGCGACGAGGTCAATCGCCGCGTTCGCGGACGGCGCGGCGCGCGCATGCTGGCCATCACGTCCGGCGGCGCGATCCCCGAGGTTGCCGATTACAAGGTCGTGCTGGAGCCGGAGGATACGGTGGTCGGCACGCTCAACGAAGATTTCGCCATCGAAAGCAACGCCGGCGACATCTTCCAGCTCGGCAACGCCTCGTGGCTGATCACGCAAGTCATCAGCGGCACCGTCCGCGTCGCCGACGCCAAAGGCGCCCCGCCCACGATCCCCTTCTGGCTCGGCGAAGCGCCGGCGCGCAGCGATGAGTTGTCGAAAGCGGTAAGCGAGATGCGGAAGTACCTATCTGTCATCCTGAGCCGCCGGCACCCCCCATTCGACTCGCTCAGGGCAGGCTCCGGGGTAGAGGACGGCGAAGAATCCCCGGCTAAAACCGCAGAGCAAACGGCCGAACAGTGGCTGGTGACCGAAACCGGCCTCCCCGAATCAGCCGCCCGCGAAATAGTCAACTACTTGACCAATGCCCGCAATGCGCTCGGCGCCCTCCCCACCCAGGACACCATCATCCTCGAACGCTTCTTCGACGAATCGGGCGGCATGCAGCTCGTCCTGCACGCGCCGTTCGGCAGCCGCATCAACAAAGCGTGGGGCCTCGCGCTGCGCAAACGCTTCTGCCGCCAGTTCAACTTCGAGCTGCAGGCCGCCGCCACCGAGGATGCCGTGCTGCTGTCGCTGGGACCGCAGCACTCGTTTCCGCTGGCCGACGTCTTCCGCTATCTCCATCCCGCCACCGCCCGCGACGTGCTCGTGCAGGCCATGCTCGCCGCGCCGGTTTTCCAGACGCGCTGGCGCTGGAACACCACCATCTCGCTGGCCATCCCGCGCAATCGCGGCGGACGCAAAGTTCCGCCGCCGCTGCAGCGCGCCATGGCCGACGACCTGATGGCCGCAGTTTTTCCCGACGCCGCCGCCTGTCCCGAAAACCTGGCCGGCGATCGCGAGCTCCCCGATCATCCCCTCGTCAATCAGGTCGTCCGCGACTGCCTCGAAGAAGCGATGGATTTCGACGGCCTCACGCGCGTGCTCTCGCGCATCCACGCCGGCGAGATCGAATGCATCGCCCGCGACACGACGGAGCCGAGTCCGCTCGCGCACGAAATCCTCAACGCCAAGCCGTATGCGTTCCTCGACGACGCGCCGCTCGAAGAGCGAAGAACGCAAGCCGTCATGACGCGCCGGTCCAAGTCCAATGACCTCGGCATCCTCGACGCTAACGCGATCGAACGCGTTCGCGACGAAGCGCGCCCCGATCCAATAGATGCCGACGAGCTCCACGACGCGCTGCTGACCTTCGGATTTCTCTTCGACGACGAAGTCGAAGCACCGTCGCTGTTCACCGAACTAGCAGCGTCGCGGCGGGCAACTCTGCTAGAGGCTTATCCGCAGATGACGCAGATTTCCGCAGATTTAGAAACGACGAGCCGCCTTCATCTGCGTGAATCTGCGACATCTGCGGATAACCCCCGTGGGTGGTGGATCGCCGCCGAACGCATCCCGGAATTCAAAGCCATCCACCCGTCGATCACTCCTGACATCGACCCACCGCCAAGCCGAAAAAAAGAGTGGCAACGCGAAGACGCCATCGTAGAAATCATCCGCGGAAGAATGTCCCTCCTCGGACCGACGACCGCAGCCGAGCTTGCGTCCTCGATGCGCATCGACGAAAAAGACGCCGACGCCGCGCTGCTCAAACTCGAATCCGAAGGCGCAATCCTTCGCGGCACCTTCACAGCTCCTGACGAATGGTGCGAGCGCCGCCTCCTCGCCAGAATCCACCGCTACACGCTGAACAGGCTTCGCGCCGAAATCGAGCCCGTCACCGCCGCCGACTTTCAACGCTTCCTCTTCGCCTGGCAGCACGTCACCCCGTCGACGAAACTCACCGGCATCGACGGCGTTCACGAAGTCATCCGCCAGCTCGACGGCTTCGAGATCGCCGCGAACGCGTGGGAGCGTCACGTCCTCCCGCTGCGCATCGACCGCTACGAACCGTCGCTGCTCGACGCGCTCTGCTTCACCGGCGAAGTCGGCTGGGCAAGGCTCACCACCGGCGTCGCGCTCTTCCCGCGCGCTCACGCATCCGCGTGGCTGACCGAAACGACGCCAACGCTCACCGAACGCGCCCAACACGTTCTCGACCTCCTCCGCACCCGCGGCGCCTCCTTCGCCCGCGACCTCGGCGACGACACGTCGGAAGCGCTCGAAGAACTGACCAACGCCGGCCTCATCACGTCGGACGGTTTCATCGGACGAAAGCCCGAACGCGCCGGCCGCTGGGCGCTAATTAACGAAAACACCGACCACGAAGAAGCCATCGAAACCCAAGCCCGAGCGCTCCTGAAGCGATACGGCGTCATCTTCCGCCGCCTCCTCACGCGCGAACCGAACGCCGCCCCCTGGCGTGAGCTGGCCCGCGTCTACCGCCGTCTCGAAGCAAGAGGCGAAATCCGCGGCGGCCGCTTCGTCACCGGCATGTCCGGCGAACAATTCGCCCTCCCCGAAGCCGTCACCACCCTCCGCGAAATCCGCCGCACCCCCGCCGACGGCCGCCTAACCGTCATCAGCGCCTGCGATCCCCTAAACCTGATCGGCATCCTCACCACCACCGACCGCATCCGCGCCATCCCCGGAACGAGAATCGCCTACCGCGACGGCATCCCCGTCGCCGTCATGGAAGGCGACTTCCTCCGCCCATTCGACCAGCCTGACATCGAAGCCGCCGCCGCGTTAGCGGGTCGGAGGGTACCGGTGGCGGCGGGATTCGTTGGCCGGACGGCGTAGAGATGCAGCCCGAGAACGGCGGCGTTCACACCGGACGCGTCAAGCGAGTCACGCGGAGCGTCGACACCGTGGCGATCTGCTCAAAGTCCGCATCAAACGTAATGAGCTCAGCATCGTGGTGCATCGCCACACTCGCGATGAGCAGATCAAGCGATCCGGCTGTCACTCCATTGCGACGGCAACGTTGACCCAAATCCGCAGCGTCGCGCCAGAGACTCGCAGGCGTAGACAACATCGGCATCGTTCGAAACTGTGCCTGTAACTGACGGGTCTCTTCATCGTTCGCGTAACGGAGCACTTCGAAAACGATCGGCTCCGCGAGGCAGGCATCGCCATCAAAGATGTAGGGAGCGATGAACAGCTTGAGCGCCTGAGGGGAACGCGCGCGAGTAAAGTCGATCCAAAGACTGGCGTCGACGAGTTTCGCCATCAACGTCCCCAGGCTTCGTTCTGCACCTCAGCGGACTCGCGATCGGCAGCACGTCCTTCCTCAAAGCCGGAAAGCTCGACGCCCCACTCGCCCGAGAGGAACTTTCCGGCGATCCGCTTCCGCTCCGCCAGCATCGAATCGTCGATCTTTTCATCCGTCTCTGTGCGCGCGGATGCCGCGAGACCTGCGCGCAGCAACTCTGTCACGGTCTCATCGAGTCCGCGCCCTTCCTGGGATGCGCGCAGCGTCAAGTCTTCAACAAGATCCTTCGGCAGATCGAGGGTGGTAGTCATTCTGCGAAGTTTGGATGTTCTCATCGCCTTCGTCAAACAACGGCGGAGACACAAATGACTCCCGACAGCGACCGCTCCTCGATGCCTACTACGGTCGGCCATTCGCCACCGATGAACCGACACCCAGGCCCGAGCGCTGCGGAAGAGATACGGCGTCATCTTCCGCCGCCTGCTCACCCGCGAACCGAACGCCGCCCCCTGGCGCGAACTGGCCCGCGTCTACCGCCGCCTCGAAGCGCGCGGCGAAATCCGCGGCGGCCGCTTCGTCACCGGCATGTCCGGCGAACAATTCGCCCTCCCCGAAGCCGTCACCACCCTCCGCGAAATCCACCGCACCCCCGCCGACGGCCGCCTAACTGTCATCAGCGCGCCTGCGATCCATTGAACCTGATCGGCATCCTGACGAGGTCCTCCGCCCCTTCGACCAACCCGACATCGAGGCGCGGCCGCGTTAGCCGGACGTCGCGTTCCGGTCGCCGCGGGGTTGTGGCACGCACAGCGTAGTTTCGCTGCGAAAGGCTGGCCGCACCTGGACCAAAGCACGCACTAGCCTTGATCGGCAACCTCGCTTCTTTCTCCGTGGCCTACGTAAGCCCGCAGGGAGTCTGGTTCATAATGTAGCGTTTCGATCCGTTGCCACTGCCGAGTGCCAGCCCAATTTCGATAAGACACTTTGATCACAATTTCAAGCGGCCGCAAGAGATAGTTGGTCTTGGCGTGAGCGGCCCCGAGCTGCCTATCAAGAACTACCAAAGGCGCCTCACCATCCCTGCTATCGATCGGTTTCTGGGTCCAATTCTGCTCATCCTCGAATCGGCGCTTCTTGAGTGCCACGTCAAGAAAGTCGGCAAATGTGGCTGGCCTATTCCGAGGCCCAGCCTCACGGCAGGCTGCTGTTACATTCGTAGAGGTCCCCTTGTCCAGATAACCGACCGGCAGAAACTCAGCCAACATCGCTGGCGTAATTATTGGGTTAGTCTCACCGGCGTAGGTAAATTGCCCGCTAATGTATTCACCAGTAGTCAACGTTTCAATGCGGATGTCACGCGCCGCAGCACTGGCTTCAGGGTTGTCGAGTTTGAAACCGTCGACCCGATTGTAATCTAGCAAGATGTCCGGCTCGTCAGCTGACTTCAGTGAAGCAAGTTCGTCTCGAAGATCAATCACGGTGCGTTCGTGCGATTGTCTCTCACTATTAATGGCGGCCAGCCCATCCGCCAGCGCCTGCTCACGCCTAGAAACCGCGGCGTAGGCGCCTTCAAACACCACAAAAAGCAATACAGCCAGAATCGCGAGTACCCAAACGTACCATGGCCAACTCAAAGTCAAGAGATTATGGAGATTCAGTTTCTGTTGAGTGGCCTCCGGAAGCATCAGCTCCCTCACCGTGGAAAGCAAGCCCAAGAATCCCATCACGCCTGCCAACCATCTAAATAGTGGCCGCGCGCCGACTTCGTGAATGAGATCGATCCGTCGCATTCTGTTACTTTAACTCCCGCGCCGCGTTTCGGCTTGTGTGCCTCGATTTACGGTTCCGTATTCAGAGACGGATTCATCAAGCAGCGGGAGCGCGAACGCTCGCGAGATCATAGGTTTCTGATCTTCTTTCTTCGTGGCTTCCGGTCTAGTACCTCTACCAGTTCCGACACATTGCACTCAAGCGCGTCAGCAAGGCGGATGAGCATAGCCAATCCCGGAAGCATGACACCCCGTTCAACATTGCTGACGAAAGGTACGTTGGAGCCGCAGCGTTCGGCGAATTGAGGTTGCGTCAACCCTCGAGCGAGGCGTAGCTCGCGTAGGTTCGCCCCGAAAATCTCTCCTGCTTTCGTCGTTTTCGCCACTCAGCAGCCTTGACAAACGAGAAGCGCGAACTTATCTTTTCATTTAAGTTTGCGCAACGGTATAGGAGCACGAAACATGGACGAAGCCACCTGCAACGACATCCGCCACATCTTCCTTTCTCCTCGTCCATCCTTTGCGCTCATGACGGCGGCGTTGTTGATCGGCGTCTCGCTGAAGGAGTTGAAGAAGGAGATTGAGGATGGGGCGATTGTAGCGGTTTCGACGCGGATGGGGCAGCGGATCAGCAAGGAAGAGATGATGGTGGTGGCGATGCGGCTGTGGGATCTGGCCATCATCGAAGAAGCACTTGGCGACGAAGCGGCGTCCGTGCTGCCCGAGGCAATTCGGATGGTCGAGCTGCATGCGCGCATTCCTCGGTATCAGCGGGAGATGTTGCGGTGGTTCGCGAAGAGGGACGAGACGACGGTCGACGCCGTGCTATCGCGGGAGCTGGAGGATGTGGCGTGCGCACATTCCGAGGAGCTGGCGTCGGCGGTTCCTGGGTTCGCGTCGGCGCTGGCCTGGCCCGGATAGGTCTCCGAAGTGGCCGGTTTGAAGCACCAATCGCTGAAGGTCAGATCCGGCGATAGCGGCGGGCCTTACGGAATCCCGTTGGACGATTGCCGATCTGCTTTTGCCGCCATGTGCAAAACCGGAGCGGCGTGACGGCGATATGCTCAGGATCGATTGCGACGAATCATCAAGGCGGCGGCTTTCAGTCTGCTGGCGGCGACGTGCGCCGCGCCCTTCGTCGTTCTGGTATGGGCGTTCGCGACCGAAGGCGGGCGTGGCGGCTTTGAGGAGTTGCTGCTTCTCATTGCGTGTTTGTTCACTCTGAAATGGTCGTTCGAGGCTGGACGCAGAGCTTGGCGACTCTGGCGATCCCCGCCTGTTACAACCCGAGGATAAAACTAGAACGGTACGATGTTCCGAACCATCATCGATGCTTCGTTTTTGAAGCATGGATGCCTCATCCGGAACCATCGATACTTCGTTTCGGACCATCGATGCTTCGTTCTTGAACCAGCGATGCTTCGTTCTTGAACCAGCGATGCTTCGTTTTGAAGCATGGATGCTTCGTTTCGAACCATCGATGCTTCGTTTCGAACCATCGATGCTTCGTTTCGAACCATCGATGCTTCGTTTCGGACCATCGATGTTTCGTTTTGAACCATCGATGTTTCGTTTTGAACCATCGATGCTTCGTTTTGAACCATCGATGCTTCATTTCGAATCATCGATGCTTCGTTTTGAATCATCGATGGTGTGTTTGGAAGCATCGATGCTGTGTTTTGAATCATCGATGCTTCGTTTTGAAAGCATCGCTACCGTACTTGAAGCATTGCTGCTGCGTATTTCGAAGCACGCGGCTGGCCCGGCGGCGTGTCGCCGCCGAGCCGTACGCAAAGTCTTTATTCGACCCACTCCCCTTCCACCACGCAGTGCCACGAGAATGGCACATCGGGCTTGCGCTGTCCGTCCGGCTCGAAGCTGTGGATGGAAATGTCGTCGCCGAGCACGAGCGCCACGAGGTATGTGGGAGGCGGGGGAAAGCCGCCGCCTGCGGCCTTGCTTTCGAGGATTCCGTATGTCGGCGTCGCCACGACCGAGGGAACGCTGTCGTGACGCGGTCCGGGCGGGTCGCATGTCACATCGCCCAGGCGGATGCGCCAAACGCCATTGATATCGGTTACGCCGTGTCCGGCATAGACGTAGGCATACGACGAATCGCACTCCTCACCGCGAGGTACGTCGCCGCCTTCGAGGCGAACGTTCTTCACCCGCACGGGGTCCTGCTTCCACTGCACCAATCGGCTCATAGAGCACCTCCGGTTAATAGATGGACAGATATCTCAAACTCCCCATCGGCTGGCGGCTCCTTGGCCCGCGTAGCGGACTGGGACGCTCCGGCCATCGGCGCCGTCGGCATTCGACACATATGCGAGTCACGCGACGCCATGTCGATGCGTGCTGCCTCTCACATGGATAGCCGAACGGGTGATTTCGATGTGATCGCGCGTCACATCAATATCAGGCGCGGGTGATATCAAGGTGATCGGGCGACACATCGATATCAGGGGCGGGTCACATCGAGGTGACCGCGCGACACATCAATATCAGGGGCGGATCACATCAAGGTGACCGTGTGACATATCGAAGGTCAGATCTTCATCCGCAGATGACGCAGATGGACAGAGATAAAACGATGAAGGCTGTCATCCGCGTCAAATCTGCCTCATCTGCGGATCACAACAAGCTCAGCTGAAGGTGGCCGTTTCGCCCGATTTGTTCGCGCGTATGCTCGTGTTGTCATGCGTGCACTTGCCGCAGTCATTCTCCTCGGCTTCGCTACCGCATCGGCTGGAGAGGACACTTCAGCGCTCAAGGGCGTCCTTTGTTTTGTGGCCGCGAAACATCCACCGGCTTGCCGTTCCGTTACGGGACAGAGCATCACGGTGCCCGCGGCCGCGGCGCAGCGGATGTTCGTCTGGTCGAGCGAACGGGAAAGAGCTCGCCTTCGGGATTCTGCCGGCGAACGCTGAAAGCATCGACCCGTTGCACAAAACATTTCGCGACGTGACGCTGACGATACGCGGCGACCGCCTCCATGGCTGGCCCGAGGATGTGCAGATCGATGCGACGGATACCGGCAAGAAAGAGTGGATTTGGACGGTGCCGGCGAAGAGCGTCGAGTCCCTTGCACAACTGCGCTTCCCGCCGGGAAAGTACACGATCGCCTTCTCCGCCAGCCATCATCTCCGGGAAGAACGAACGATCGACCTCGCGAAGAATGCTGCGCTTCGCGAGGTGGTTCTGCGGCCGATGCCGGTCATCGCCGGCCGCGTCCTGACGACGAAAGACGAGCCGATCGCAAACGCGCAAATCATTCGCGATGACGGGAAGGTCGTCGTCAGCAGCGACGAGCAAGGAAACTTCCGAGGGGAAGCGGGCGAGCCGCTGCCGGAGGTTGTGCGCGTCGAGAAGAGTGGATTCGGCTCTCGCCTCTTTCCCCTGCGGCTTGCCGAAGGCGACGCGAACCTCGGCACGATCCGGATGGGCACCGGCGTGAAACTTTCGCTGCACATCGAAAGGCCGGAAGGGAATCACGATGCGGTTCGCGTCGGCCTGCAGCGAAAAACCGCAGGCAAATACGAGTTCACGCCGGTCGCGTCCAAAGAGCTTCCCGCAGATGCGGACAAGCTTGTCTTCGAGGATCTCAGCCAGGGCGACTACGTTGTCGTCATCGAAGGAAAGACTCCGCTGGAGAAGCTCACGACGGAACTGAACGTGGATGCGGCCGACACGCAGAAGGACATCAGGATCGAGCCGTATAGGGTCGATGGAACGGCGACCATCGGTGAGGATCCGATTAACGGTGAACTGGGCGTGAGCATGAGCCGCTATGGCATCAGCCTGAAGTTGCCAATTCAGAACGGCCAATTTTCAGCGACGCTCTGGCAGCACGGAAAACTTTCCGGCTGGGTGCAGGCGAAGGAATTGGGGTCGTATGAAGTCGTGCAATCTCCGGAGCTTGGCGCCGATCCAAGTGCGTGGGACATCCGATTTCCCAAGCGGCTGATCCACGGTCGTGTCTATGACGCCGAGACGCGACAGCCGGTCGATGGAGCGAAGATGGAGCTCAACCGGAGCTCGGGCGACAGCAGATGGTTTGGAGTCATTCATCTCCAGGAGGACGGCGCCTTTTCAATCCTGGCGGCGAAAACCGGCACGTACGAGCTCACGGTGACCGCGCCCGACTACTCCGACATGAAGCAAACCGTCGAAGTTCGCGAAGAGAGCGGATCGACGGAGCTCGATTTTGCATTGGCGCGCGGCCAGTTGGCGACCCTCGAGGCGGTCTGGTCGTCCGGTACGCCTGTCGCCAACGCCACCGTCCTCGACGGCGTCGCCTCGGATGGTTATCAGGCCGAACGGCACTACACGCTCGATGCATCGGGCAGGCTGTCGCTTCGGCTCCGTCGAGACGAGTCGCGCACGCTCTTCATCGTGCCGCGCGAAGGATCATTTGCGGTTGCGCATCTCGCGGCGCAGGAGGGAAGCGATTCGAATCCTCAGCGCGTGATCGTGCCGCAACCGGCTGGATCGCTGCGTATCGACATTTCGACCGCGGACGGAAAGCCTGTTTCAAACGCAGCGGTGGGGATGCGGTTCAATGGCGAAGCGATCCCCGCACCCGTCCTTTACGAGGTCGGGTTCCGCGTGAGTCAACAGACGCTGAGCGATCAAGTGCTGCTCCAGCTTCCCGCGGGAGCCTACGAGCTGTGGCCCGTTTCAAGACAACCGTGGGCGGTCTCCAACGGATCGCGCCCACCGATTGGCTCGGTGAAAAGGATCGATCTCTCGGCCGGCGCGGTAAACGTGCAACTCGTGACCAGTCAATGAATCGGCGTTATCCGCAGATGTCGCAGATCGGCGCAGATGAGAACGATGTAAGCGACTGACATTTGCGGCCATCTGCGGATGGTAGGGAAAACCCTCGCCTGGACACTCCCCATTAGAAGGCATCGATGCCCGTTACGCCTCCACGTACCTTAGCGTCAGGCGGTGAGAACAAGCATGCAAACTGAACTCCGCATCCTGGATTGGAACATCGCTGGCGCCAAGTACTTCGAGTTGCCGAACGACGACGAGAAAGAGAAGTTCCGAATTGACGCGAACAGCTCGCTGGCCGACCTCATTCGTCGACACGACCCGCACGTCATTGCGCTTCAAGAGACCGTGGTCGTTCGTCGCCCCGGTGAAAGCCGAGTCTCGCTGATCGACACACCTCCCGGTTACGTCTTCGTCGACAGCATTTTGATCGATTCTGACCGACACCCCTATGTCGCGAAGTGGCGAAAGGTCACGACACTCGGCAACTGGCCGCCGGATACCTATTTCGGGCAGGGCCTCGGCACGCTTTGGAAAACAGGGGTACAGCAATTCCGGCATTTTCCCGTCTGGAGGATTCCCAACCTCGATGCCGAACCCGACGGCGCCGTCCACATCGAAGAAGTGATCCTGATGTCAGGTTTATATTTTGGCGACCGCAACACAGAGCCTCGTGCGGCCCTTGTCACTCATTTTGTGATTACACATGATCTGAAAAACGCCAGCCTGCGTTTCTTGCGCCCGCTGGACGTCTTCGTAGTAAACCTTCATCTCACTACACTGAAACACGAACGGGAAGGCATTCCTCAGATTGACGAAGAAGCGGCGCAGATCCGCTCGCACCAATTAGACATAATCCTCGCCGGCATCGTATCGCGCTACAATATCTGGCGAAGTGACAAGTACCGCACAAGCGGTGAGTTTCCAACGACCGGCAGCGGTGACGATACTGATCGCTTTTCGCCTGTCTGGATTCTGTGCGGCGATTTCAATTTCACACCAGACTCAGCAGAATATCTTCGTATACAGCGAGCCAATTTTGTAGATGTCTGCCCCAACAAAGGTTCCGGCACAAAAGCTAGTGGACGCGGAACGCGTGCACGTCTTACCCTTGACTACATATTTGCCGGTCCGCAATTTGTTTCTTTGGATCCGGTGATCGTCGACGACGCCATTAAAGGTGCGCTCACGCCAGAATATACGGTCAAAGTGTCCGACCACTATCCGATTTTCGCTGAAGTGCCTCTTACGCCGCGCTAAAAGAGCGCGCAGGCCGAGCTCAGGCGTTGCTTTGGGATCGAATCCTGCCCAGGACACATGCTGTCCGAACAGCGAACCATCCGGCCGCTGCAAGGGAACACTTGTCGCGTAATATCCCCGCCGCCGATGACCGATAAGCCTGACCATACCCTTCCCTTCTCCGAACGCGTGCGCATCGCTGCGGAGCTGCTCGAATCGCTGGATGCGGATCGGACGCAGCTGACGCAGGTGTCCGAGGACGAGCGGCGGCGGCTGTTGCATGCGACGCGGAAGGTGGCGGAGCCGGATCATCATGCGCGGCGGAAGCTGGTGAAGGCGGGGCGGAAGGCTCGGAAGGCGGCCAAGCTGCAGCAGGATGACCAGGTCTTGAACGCGTCCGGGATCCGCGAGCTGCGGCGGAAGCCGGTGTTTACGACGCCGAATTACTATCGGGAGATCGCCGAGGGTGAGGCGCCGCGCGAGACTTCGGAGTCGCGCCATTGCTACGTCTGCAAACAGCATTACGACGTCGTCCATTTTTTCTACGATCAGCTTTGCCCTTCGTGCGCGGAGCTGAATTTTTTCAAGCGCACGGAGTCGGCCGATCTGCGCGGGCGGGTCGCGCTGCTGACGGGCGGGCGCGTCAAGATCGGCTATCAGGCGGGGTTGAAACTGCTGCGCGCCGGGGCGCGGCTCATCGTCACCACGCGCTTTCCGCGCGACTCGGCGGCGCGGTACGTGCGCGAGGACGATTTCGGCGACTGGGCTGATCGATTAGAAATCTTCGGACTCGATCTTCGTCACACGCCGAGCGTGGAAGCGTTCTGCCACGAAATGCTGACCACGCGCGACCGGCTCGATTTCATCATCAACAATGCCTGCCAGACGGTGCGCCGTCCGCCGGCGTTTTACGAGCACATGATGGAGGCGGAGACGGCCTCGCTGCATTCGCTGGCCGATCACGAGCGGAAGTTACTCGGCTCATTCGAGGGATTGCGCGGATACCGGATGTTGCCCGAGACGGCCATCGAAGGGTTGACGACTTCGGCGGAGTTGTCGCAGGTTCCGCTGCTGCCGGAGGACCGGCACGATCGCGATCTCTTTCCGACCGGCCGGCTCGATCAGGATCTGCAGCAGGTCGATCTGCGCGGACGCAACTCGTGGCGGCTGCTGCTGGCCGAGGTGTCGTCGGTGGAGTTGCTGGAAGTGCAACTGGTCAATGCGGTGGCGCCGTTCATCATCAACGCGCGTTTGAAACCGCTCATGCTGCGGACGGCGAATCGCGACAAACACATCGTCAATGTCTCGGCCGTCGAAGGGCAGTTCTACAGAAATCAGAAAACGACGCGGCATCCGCACACGAACATGGCCAAGGCCGCGCTCAACATGATGACCCGCACCTCGGCCGCCGACTATCACGCCGACGGCATCCACATGAACAGCGTCGATACGGGTTGGGTCACGGACGAAGATCCTGCCGCTCTCGCGGAGCGCAAGACCTCGGTGCATCGTTTACATCCGCCGCTCGACATCGTCGACGGCGCCGCGCGCATCGTCGATCCGATCATCTCCGGCATCAACACCGGCGTGCACGTGTGGGGACAATTTCTGAAGGACTACAAGCCGACGGACTGGTAATCCGCAGATGACGCAGATGAACCCAGATGAGACCCATATCTGCGTCCCATCTGCGTCATCTGCGGATGAACGCTGTTAACCCTCGCCCAATCCTTTCGTATCCCCGGGCAGAGGACCTACGAATGCCGAAAAAACTGATCACCCTTCTTTTCGCCGCCGCCATCGCAACGTCCGTGTTTGCGCAGGCTCCGGCTACTACGACATCGTCGACCACCGCCGCGACCAGCACCGTCGTCACCGATACGGACAGCCATGAAACGCGCGATGCGTTTCACACCACGCTGCGGCGTTATCCGACGGAAGTGAGCCGCGTGCTCAAGCTCGACCCGTCGCTGATGACGAATCAGTCGTATCTCGCCAACTATCCGGCGCTGGCGTCGTTTCTGGCGCAGCATCCGGAGATCGCGCACAGTCCGTCGTTCTATCTCGACAACATCTACGTCGGCGAAGAGCCGCGCATCGAGAACAGCAGTGAGCGCGTCTGGCGTTCGACGATGGAAGGGCTGTCGATCTTCTGTGTCCTGGCCCTCATCACCGGCGTATTGACGTGGCTCGTGCGCACGCTCATCGAGCATCGCCGCTGGAGCCGCATGTCGAAAGTTCAGGCCGAGGTGCATAACAAATTGATGGACCGCTTCACCGCGAATGAAGATTTGCTCGCCTACATCCAGACGCCCGCGGGCAAACGCTTCCTCGAGTCGGCGCCGATCGCGCTCGACGGCGCGCCGCGCGCGGTCAGCGCACCGGTTGGGCGCATCCTCTGGTCGGTGCAGGTCGGACTCGTGCTCGCCGCGGCCGGATTCGGACTGGAGTACGTCAGCCAGAGCATCGACAAAACCGTCTCGCAGCCGCTCTTCGCCATGGGCGTGCTCGCCATCTCGATCGGCATCGGCTTCGTGCTCTCCGCCATCGTCTCGTACGTCCTCTCCCGCAGGCTCGGCCTGTGGGAGACGGCGACGGCCACCGCTGATGCCGCGGCCGAGTGAGTCATGGGATCATTCACGCGATGGACTTCACGGGCGTCATGAACGATGCGTTGCTCTCGGTGGCCGGCGCGCGCGCGAAAGCCGAGGCCGCGAGGCTGATGGACGAGGAGAGCTTCCGGGCTTTTTACGAGCGAACGTCGCGTCCCGTGTGGATTTACCTTGCGCGCGTCACCGGCGATCGCGACCTCGCGGACGACCTGCTGCAGGAGACCTTCTACCGTTTCTACAAAGCGGGTGCCGCGCATCAGGACGAGAGCCATCGCCGCAATTCGCTCTTCTGCATCGCTACGAACATCGCCCGCGACGTAAATCGAAAGAAGACCCGGCATCCAATCGAGCAGTTGGAGTTGAATGAGTCGGATGAAGAGACGGTGGCGATCGATGCGCGGATCGCGGAACGTTTCGAAGGCAGCACCGATCTCTGGCGCGCGATGTCTCAACTGAAACCCGTCCAGCGGGAGATGCTCTGGCTCGCCTACGCCCTCGGCTCCAGCCACGCCGAAATCGCGGAAATCGTCGGCGTGAAAAGCGGCAGCGTGAAGATTCTCCTCTTCCGCGCTCGCAAGAAACTGGCTGGCCTCCTCGGAGCACACTCATGAACACCTGTCCCCAGGAAAACGAAACGCTGTCGATGGTTCATGCCGGACGTTGGCCGGACGGATGCGACGACGCGATGCGCGCGCATGTCGTCGCCTGCGCCATCTGCGGCGACATCGTTCGCGTCGGTTCGCTCATCGCCGCCGATTACCACGCTTCGCTTCGCAGCTCCCATGTCCCCGCTTCGGGATTGGTGTGGTGGCGGATGCAGCGCCGCTCGCGGCAGGAAGCGATCCGGACGGCATCGCGCGTCATCACCGTCGTGCAGGCGATCGCGGTCGCGGCGGGCGTGGCGGTGGCGATCGGAATCCTCGTCGCGACGGGCCGGGCGTTCGCGTTTTCACCCGCCGAGGTATCGCGAACGGTGCTCGCGCAATGGGGACTTCCGCTGATCATCGGACTGGCGTCGTGGGTGATGCTCGCGCCCGTGGCGGTGTATCTCGCGGTTAGTAAAGACTGATTAGAACCACAGAGACACAGAGGTGACAGCGAGATACCTCTGTGCCTCTGTGGTTAGCCTCATCTCCCGTTATCCAACTCACGCGGCCGCGCGTATTTCACGTACTTGTCGAACCAGTTGATGCGTTCCGCGAGGACGTCGAGCAGCGTTTCGCGCGCGGCGTAGCCGTGGGCCTCGTTCGGCAGCGTCACGTAGCGCACGGTCGCGCCGTGGCCTTTCAGCGCCATGTAGAAACGTTCGGACTGGATCGGGAACGTGCCGGAGTTGTCGTCGGCTTCGCCGTGCATCAGGAGGATCGGATCCTTGATCTTGTCGGCGTACCAGAACGGCGACATCTTCGCGTAAAGGTCGGGCACTTCCCAGAACGTGCGGCGCTCGCTCTGGAAACCGAACGGCGTGAGCGTGCGGTTGTAGGCGCCGCTCTCCGCGAAGCCGGCGCGGAAGAGGCGCGAATGCGCGAGCAGGTTCGCCGTCATGAACGCGCCGTAGCTGTGGCCACCGACTCCGATGTGATCGCGATCGCCAACGCCCATCTCCACCACCTTGTCGATGGCCGCTTCGGCGCTGGCCACGAGCTGGTCGACGTAATGATCGTTGGCCGTCTCCCCCGGTCCGACGATCGGCATGGTCGGATTGTCGAAGATCGCGTAGCCGGAGAGCAGCAGGAAGAGATGCGAGTAGCCGCTGACGATCGTGAAGCGATTCGGCGAGCCGCTGACCTGGCTAGCCGTATCGGCGTCGCCGAATTCGCGCGGATAGGCCCACATGATCACCGGAATGCGCTCGCCCTTGTTGTAGCCGGGCGGCAGATACAGCGTCGCCGACAACTTCACGCCATCCTTGCGCTGATACGTGACGTACTGATGTTCGATGCCGCGAAGCTGCGGCTGCGGATCCTTGAACGCGGTGACGGCGCGGCGCGATTCGCCGCCGACGGTGCGCACGTAATAGTTCGGCACATCCTTCGGGGTTTCGTAGCGCGTCAGGATGGTGGTGAAGTCGTTGCTCAGCGGCGCGACGACGGATTCATACGCATCGGCCGCGCTGTGAAACAGCCGCTCGCTCTCGAGCGTCTTGAGGTTCAAACGGTCGAGGAACGGACGGTCGCCTTCCTTCGACGCTCCCTGGCCGATGAGGTAAATGGAATCGCCGATCTGGATGATGGGACTCGTGTTCCCGCGGCCGCCGAAGCCGGCGAAACTGCGCGAGCCGGCATCGCGCGTGACCGGCGTGCCGGGATTGTCGTAGGCCGCGTCCTGCTTGCGATCCCACAACTTCCTCGGCGCCGCGCCCGGTTCGAGAAGCCAGGTCCGCGTCCTTCGCAACAGGCGATCAAACTCGCTGAGAAGCCCGACGCCCTTCTCGGTGTACGAAATCCCCGCCGACCTCCACTCGGTCTTCCCGATCTCGGACGGTTCTTCGGAAAACGGCGACGCGAGCGACATCGTCCGATCGCGAAACGGCACTTTCGCTTTCGGATCGCCGCCGTCGAGCGCCTCGGTCCAGAGAATCGTGGCCGGCTGATCCTCGCGCCAATGATGTCCGCGCGGCCCCGTCTCTACGCCGGCGATCGGAACTCCCTCGCGGCTGGGACGGTCTGCCAGTTTCTTCACCACCGCGCCTTTGCGATCCCAAACCTCGACGTCCTCGGGGAATCCGTTCATCGGGATGAGATGCGAGAAGGGGCGCTTGATCTTCGTGACCAGAATGAAGCGATCGTTCGGCGACGGCGATACATCGCCGAGGATGGCTGGCTTGCCGATGGGCGTCATCGTTCCTGATGCCGCGTCAAACGACGCCAGCTGGCTGGTGAAGTAATACGCGAACAGCGCCTCATCGTGCGCCGTCTTGATCATGTCTTCGTACGTTGCCGCTTGCGCAACCTTCCCGTCGTTCTCCTGCACATTCGGGCCGGTGGGCACGTTCGAATCGGCAGGCGCCGGACCGCGGCCGAGGGGAACGACCTTGCAGAGGAGGGTCTTGTTGTCGGCGAGCCAATCGCAGGGATCGCCCGCGGCCGCATTCAGGCGTGCCGTGCCGCTGATTTTTTTCGCATCGCCAGTCGTGGCGTTCGCGATCCAGAGCTCGATGCCGTCATCGCGCGTGTTGAGAAAAGCGAGCTTCGATCCGTCGTGCGAGAACTTGAGATTGGAGAGATTCGCGTTCGCCGGCACGGTCACCTTCATCTCGCCGCCGCCGGCAATCTTCTGCAGTTTGATCGCGTAGATGAGCGGCGTGCGATGCGGCCCGTTCGTGCGCGGATTCACCCGCTCGCCGGCGATTCGCAACACCGGACGCGACAACATCGCGATCGTCGGCTGCGCCTTCCGATACGACAGCGCCATCACCTTCTTCGATGGACTGAGCAACGCCTCCGGCAACGGCGGCGCATCGAACGCGGCCACGACCTCGGGCGGAGGCACGAGGTACTTCGGAGTGTCGGCGGCGAGGGTGGCGGCGAGAAGGACTCCGGCAAACAGCAGCAGCTTTCGCGTCATGGCGGGGATTGTACTCACGCGGAGACGCGAGGACCCGGAGTAGATCCGTCAATGCAGGCCGAGGACGACGTGATAGATGGAATCGGACGGGCCGGGCGAGCCTCGCTGCACGAGAAACGATTGTCCGTCCGGCAGGACTGCAAAGCGCTCAAGGTCGGGCACGCGGAAGAGCTCGTGAGTGGTCGCATCGTCCCAGCGGCCGGACGGGCCGGGGACGGCGCTGATGATGAAACCTTCTGCGGACCGATAGACGATCTCGCGGCCGTCGCGGCGCCATCGAGGAGTGCCGCCGCCATTCGTCGAGATTCGGATCGGACGCGCGTCGCCGCCGAGGCCGATGAGATAAACCTGCCGGTCGCCGGTGCCGTCAGAGGCATACGCAAGCCACTTCCCATCCGGCGAAACGGCTGGATCCATCTCCATGAAGTTGCTGCTGAAGATCGGCGTGGTTCGCTTCGTAGTCATATCGAGGCTGAAGATATCCGCCTGCCTGCGGGCATCTTCGCGAACGTAGTACAGCGTGCGTCCGTCCGGCGTGAAACTTCCGGCAAACTGGAACGGTCCTCGGGGACTGACGTCGCTCGCCTTCGAATCGGTAAAGCCGCGACGGACGATGTGCGGAAACGTGCCGCCGGCCGCTTCGGAGTAGACGATGAAGCTGCCGTCGGGCGACCAGAGCGGCGTCACTTCGTGCCACGGTTCGCTCGAGAATCGCTCACGAGTGCCTCGCGCGAGATCGTAGATCCAGATGTCGGCGAGACCGGTGTCGCGATTGACGACGCTGACCGCGGCTTTGCTGCCATCGGGCGCAAGTCCGAAGTCGTAGAACAGATTCTTGTCATCGACGACGTGCGTCTCGACGCCGTTGCGGTTCACCAGCGCCAGGCGTCCGGTGCTCGTATCGGTGCGATACACAAGCGTGCCGCCGGCGGCGTCAAATTCGGCGCGGCCCGTCGGGTAGAAATAGGAGACGTCCGAGGCCACGGCGACGGGATCGCCGGTGAGCGTGCCGTGGCGCGCGTCGAATTGCTGGCTGAGAAGCTTCGCGTCCCTGACGAAGAGCAACTGATCGCCGACGAGCCGCACCATCGACTCGTTGCGCATGACCACGGACTGTGCCTGCGATTTCAACGACGCGAAGATCAACTGGCGATCGATCGAATCGGCCAGGTAGGAAAGGTAAAAGAAATGCTCGCCGTCAGGAAGCAACTGCGGCCATGAGTGACGCCACTGCCGGGCGTCGTGCAGTTTCGTGACCGCAACCGGCGTACCGCCAGCATCGGAAATTCGAAGAATCTCCGGACGGCCGCCCGCTGAGTCGGCGAAGAGGATCGTGTGTCCTTGCCAGGAGCCGACCGCGCCGCCGATCGAGACGTCGCATAGCGCTTCCGGAGCGACGCCGCCCGAGATCTTGATCTTCCACAACTTGCCTCGCGCGGCGAAGGCGATCCATGCACCGTCCGACGACCAGAAAGCGCCCGACGCGCCATCCGTTCCCTCGATCTTTCGGATCGCGTACGAGTCGAGGCTGCGGAGAAAGAGTCCATTCGCCGCACCGGTCGTCGCCACGAAACAGAGGGTTCGTCCATCGGGCGACAGCGCGAAACTGCCTGACTCGTAGAACCGCGTCGGATGCATCGAGGGAGGAAGCCAGAGGTGAAGACTGGCTTTCGCCGGCGCGGGACGCTGTCCGGCGAGCCATCGCATGACGCCGAAGGTCAGCAGCGCCGCCGCCGCGATGAGAAGCAGCGGGATGAGTAACGGCGTCCGTCGCCGCGGTGGTGGCGATGCGGCGCCGGACTGCGAAGACTCCCCGCTCCATCGCAGCTGCAGCGCGACGTCCTGCGCGGTCTGCCATCGTTCGTCGGGATTCTTTTGCAGAGCGGTGAGGATGATCCGTTCCAGATCCGGCGGCGCGTTGGGCTGGATCGAACGGATCGGAACGGGATCGGCCGAAAGGATCGACGCGATCAATGACGTCCGCGTCGTTCCGCCGAATGGTCGCCGGCCCGTAACCATCTCGTAAAGGATCACGCCGAGGGAAAAGATGTCGGTCCGGTGATCGACGGTGCGTCCTTCGATCTGCTCGGGGGACATGTACTGATACGTTCCGACAACCATCCCCTCGGCGGTCAACGGCTCGCGTCTCGTCTCCGTGTCTTCCGGGTCCAGAGGCTCTGACACCGGCTCGGCGAATTTTGCCAAGCCGAAGTCGAGCAACTTCGCGCCGCTGCTCATGATCATGATGTTGCCCGGCTTCAGATCGCGATGGGTGATGCCTGCCCGATGCGCATGCTGGAGCGCCTCAGCGATCTGCGCCCCCAACTTGAGCAACTGACTCCTCGGCAACGAACCTCGAGCGATGCGGTCGGCGAGCGTCTCCCCTTCCAGATACTCCATCACGAGGTACTCGGTATCACCGTCGCGCCCCACGTCGTAAAGCGCGCAGATGTTGGGATGCGAAAGGGCGGAAATGGCGCGAGCCTCGCGCTCGAAACGTGCCCGCGACGCATCGTTCGAGGTGAGATGGGCCGGCAGAACCTTGATGGCGACGATGCGGTCCAGCCGTGTGTCGCGAGCGCGGTAGACCTCCCCCATCCCGCCCACGCCGAGCAGGGTCACGATTTCATATGGCCCGAGCCGTCGGCCGCTTTCCAGATTCATGGCGGCGCAGTATGCGGCAAAGAGCCGCTATCGGAGAGGACAGGCGGGAACGCCTGTCCTCTTCCGGAAAATCGGTACCGTTCTACTTGCTGGCCACCGTCTGCGCCGTCCGCTGCGGCGCCGCGTTCACAAGCTCCTCGTCGATGATCTTCGAGAAGGCGTCGTAGCCTAACGCGCCGACGATCATCCTTCCATTGATGAAGAAGCTCGGCGTGCTGCTCACTCCAACGCGGTTTCCTTCGTCCTGCGACACTTTCCAGGCCTCTTTGTACTTGCCCGAGGTCAGGCACTGGCCGAACTTGTCGCGGTCGAGGCCGGCCTGGGTGGCGAAGCGATAGATGTCAGCGTCGCTCAGCGGTCCGCCCTTGGAGAAGAGCCGGTCGTGCATCTCCCAGAATTTTCCCTGCTCATCGGCGCAGTGCGCGGCCTCGGCGGCACGCTTGGCCGTGCGATGGCTGAAGAGCGGATAGTCGCGGAACACGACGCGGACGTTATCGCCATACTTTTTCTCGACCTGCTGGAGCGTCTGGACGGCATGTCCGCAGAACGGACATTCGAAGTCGGAGAACTCGACGATCGTCACGGGAGCGTCAGCACGACCGCGCGCCGGACCTTCCGCCTTCACGGCCACGCGCGGCGGCTCGAGGTTCACTTTCACGCCGGCCGCGGCGCGAAGCTCCTTGATGAACTCTGCGCGGCGAGTGGCGATGCGCTGCCGGCGCATGCCGTCGGCGATGTCCGCGAGAACCTGATCTTTGCTCATCCCCGGATACTTGTCGGCCACGCCGTCATAAACCGGCTCGATCTCCGCGACGTCTGGCGGCGTGATCTTCGCTTCGATTTCCGTCTTGAAGAGCTCGTTGGCAGTGACGTGCCGCCGCGCAGCTTCCGCATCGATCAGCTTCGTGGCGATCATGTCATCGAGCACGGCGCGGCGGATATTGTATTCGTCGGTGCGCAGACGATTAAGACGCGCGCCGATCTCCTTATCCAGATCGCTCATCGAGATTGCGGTATTGCCGATGGTCGCGGCAGGCTTCACCGCCTCCGCAGCCGACAGAGAGAGCGCGCCGATCATCAGCACGGCCAGCATCGTGGAAATTGTCGTTTTCATTTTTTCTCCTTTGCGCGGAAGCGGCGCCGGCGCGAGGCCGGCGCCGTAGTGTGGATGAGCGTGCTGCTAGCCGGTACAGTAGTGATTGCCGTCGCAGGTGTACAACGAATTCGGTTGCCCGTCGGGCCCCCAGCCGTCGCAACAGTCGGGAGAGTAGCCGGACTTGTGGCCATCAATGACGTTGTCGCAGTAGCTCTGGGTCCAGAAAGTCGAGTCCTCGTTGCAGTGGTTGCTGTCATAGAGAGTGACCCACTGCACGCTATGGTGAGTGCAGTCGAACAGCGAGTTGCCGTCGTAAGTGCCCTGCGTCACACGTGACGTTTCCGACCAGCTCGGCTCGCAGTTGTCCGCGAGGCACTCGCCTTCCAGGTTGCGGAATGAACCGCACGTATCCGCGACGTAGTTAACGCAGCCATCGATACCATACCGCGTACAGCGTTCGCAATAATCGCTGCAATGGGAGGTGTAGGGGCTGCACTCGTCGCAGTCCTGCGCGTACACGCCGGTCGCGAACACCAGAAGAGCCGCGACCGAGAAAAGCAAGTACAAAGATCTCCTATACCCTTTTGACATGTCCTTATCCTCATCGGTTGTCAGGGTTTGTGGTTTAGAGACACCGGTAGCCAGCGAATCAACGATGGTCACGTCATCGGCCCGCTCCTTTCCAGCTACTTTCTCTCTCTCAGGACGGCGACGCATCGATGCATCACGCACGCCATATTTCTTGGCGGGCTTCCGCCCTAAAGTAGCTGAGTACGCTTTCGAAAAGTCGGCAACAATTTCCGTGCGCGCGAGTTCTCCTGCTTAGCCGGTGCAGTAGTGATTGCCGTCGCAGGTGTACAGCGAGTTCGGCTGACCGTCAGGCCCATAACCGTCGCAGCAGTCGGGAGAGAAACCGGACTTGTGGCCATCAATGACGTTGTCGCAGTAGTGCTGCGTCCAATAGGTCGAGTTGGTATTGCATTGATTGGTGTCGTAGAGAGTCACCCACTGCACGGTGTGATGGTCGCAGTCGAACAGCGAATTGCCGTCGTAAGTGCCCTGTGTTACGCGGCTGGTCTCCGACCAGTTCGGTGAGCAGCCGTCGGGAATGCAGTCATTGTTATAGAGTCCGCCGCAGGTCGTTTCCACGTAATTGAGACAGCCGCCGTCCGGCGTGAATCCACGGCAGCGGTAGCAGGGATCGGAACAACCGGAAGTGTACGGATTACAGACGTCACTGCACAGCTCCTGAGCAGTCGCGGCGAACGTGAATAACAACAGTGAAGCCGCAGCGAAAAGAAACAGAGATCTCCTAAAACCTTTAGACATTTCGTTCTCCTCGATGGGATTTAGAGACACCAGTGGCACGCGAATCAACGATGGTCACGTCATCGGCCCGCTCCTTTCCAGCTACTTTCTCTCTCTCAGGACAGATTGGCCCCAATGCACTTTGCAGGCCATATTTCTTGGTGTGGTTCCACCCGAAAGTAGCTGAGGACGCTTCAGCAAGTCGGCATAAATTTCCGCGCGTGAATTACTCTTATTGCCGGCAGGCTCGACCGAAATCGCGGCCTCGCTTCAGAGGACGGACGGTTGTTGTGTAGTCGACGAAACTAGTGCCACGCTCCAGAGACCGCCGACCTTTTCCAGCAGATACGCCGCGCCGTTCGCCGACTCATTCAACTGAACCCACGCGCGCGTGCCGGTCTGATCAATGATCACGGGGGATAGATGCACGGCCGCGGTCGGCCCGAATTTTTTCGAGGCAGCGTCGGTCTCTGCATCGCTCACCACGATGATGCGCAGGCGGCTCTTGAGGCCGGCGAAATCGGCCGAATCACCCGCCAGAAAGAGCGTCATCGCTCCGATATCGTGACGGTCCGTGTTTTCGGTGATGTCGGAATCGTAGTGTTTCTCGATCACCGCCTCGATGATTGCCGCGGCGTCGCCGGACGATTTCCGGAATGCGACCTGCGGCAGCGGATCGACGCCATCGGGCAAACCGTCGCCGTCGGTATCCGCATTGTTCGGATCGGTGAGGATGCGCTCCTCCATGAGATCCGTCAGCCCGTCATGATCGGAGTCGCGTTCGAGATCGCTCCATTTCAGATCGATCGCGACGCCCTCCCTGATGCGGCCGTCCGGCCCGGTCGTCGTGACGTCGATGCGCACGCCGTCATCGCGCAGCATCGGCAGCGTCGAGCCGACGACGGCCTCGTACGGCTGCGCGATGCGCAGGCCGGTGTACAGCGGCGGATTCCACGTCGCGCCGCGATCGGTCGACCGCACGATCCAGTAGCCGCCCGCCGAGGAGCCATCAGTGGGATCGACGTCGTGCGATGAAGCGAGGGCGACGATTTCATCGCCGCGCGCTGCCATCCGCACGACATCGAGATCCTGCGGAAATCCGCTGCCACTCAGGTTGACGACCACGTCGGGCTCGGCGGAGCGCTCCCGGTCGTCGACTGCGCGTTCAATGAATGAAACGAGCGGCGCACGATCGAGTAGCCGCGCCAGCGCCGGCGAAATCGCATCCGTACGCGCCACCGTATTCGCGGGCGTCAGCGCCGCGACGACAGCCGGCAACGCCAATCGTTCCGCGGCGGCGAGTTGCTCGTCAGCGCGGGTCACCGTCTCGAGACGCCACTTCGACGCCGCCGCGTATCCGGCACGCGTGGCCACGCGATCGAATACCTCGTCGACCAGCGCGGTCGATTTTGCGTCGGCGTGCTGCAGGTAGTCGGTGACGAGATCGAACGCATCGCCGCCCTGCGAATCGATGGCTTCGAGAAGGACGCCGGTCGTCGCGGCGACGGTCAGCAATTCGGCATCGCTCCTCTTTTCATCGGACACTGCCAGCAGCGGCAAAGCCGCGCGAGCGTCGCCGCCGAGGATGAGCGCGGCGGCGAGGGTGAAGCGGATGTCGCGCGTGCCGATTTGGCGCTCCACGCCTCGCGACCGGACCGTCGCCTCGGCCGCCGGCGCATTCGATACGATCGCTTTCCCTTCCGCCGGCAGACTGCGATAGACGCGCAGCACGTCGGACAGCGACCGCCGATTCGCGTACGCATAGATGGCGCGCGCTGCGGCGGCCGAGGCAGAGTCGACATCCTTCTGCGTCAGCCACAGCGAGGTCGCGCGATCGAACAGTTCCGCATTGGCGCTGCTGTTCATTTCATCGCCGGCAATCGCCAGCGCGAGCGGATCGAGGCCGAACGAGTCGGTCACCGCATCGAACAACGCTGCATCGCCATTGCGAACGCGGCGGTCGCTCATCACCTGCAGCGCGACGACTCCGCGTTGATCGCGCGGCAATCCACGCAGCACGTCGCGGACGCGCTTGCCGGCGTCGGCAAACCGATTGTCGCTATCGGCGAGCAGCGCGAGGTACTCGCGCGCCACCGCGGCATTCGACGGATCGCTGTGCAGAGCCGCGCCATACTCGCGATCGAGCATCCGCATGATCTCTTCGCGCTCGTCCTCCGTCTCGGCGTTCGTCCCCTCGTCGGCAATGAGACTGCGCAGAACCGCGATCGTGATCAGCCGCGCCGTCTCCTCTTTCAATCCGAACCGATCGCGCACGATCGCAAACAGTTCACTCGCGCTGCCGGCCGGAAGAGCATCCTCGATGACGCCGCCGATCGAGTCCTTCGGTGTGAGGCTGTAATCGTGAACGTGATCCTTCGCTTCGACCACCAGCTCATCGAACGCCGCATCGCCCGCCAACAGCGGAACCGCCAGCAGAACGGCCAGGCCCAGCGTCATCGTCGCGCGCATCAGCTCCTCCGAGTTGATGCGTTAGACAAGACACGTCGCCGGCGCGAACCGGACGCGCCGCGGCGGAAGCGATGTTCTTCGAAGCTTTACAGACTCATGGCCGGCGGCGCCCCCGCGGATGAGCCGCGCCGCGATTCGGCGATGCAGGAGCGTTCGATCGTCGCGCTTGCGGACGCGCGGCCGGTGCCGATCGCGCCGGTGTGGGCGCCCCGGCTCGCCTCTCCGCTTTCGCTTTCGCCCTGGCGCGATCTTCGGCTTTCCTTGCGCGGATGGCCGCGATCCGTTCCTGGATCGGGATCTCGAGCTTCTCGGCCGGCTTCTGCGCGTAGTCGAAATCGGGGACGGTCACGCGCGGCAGGCGTTTGCCGATGGCGCGCTCGATGGCGCGGAGATCGTTCTCCTCTTCCGGCGCGACGAAGGTGATCGCGTCGCCGGTCAGTTCAGCGCGCGCCGTGCGGCCGACGCGGTGGATGTAATCCTCCGGCATCCCCGGCACGTCGAAATTCACCACGTGCGAAAGCGCCTCGACGTCGATGCCGCGCGCGGCGATGTCCGTGGCCACGAGAATTTGATAGCGGCCGTTCTTGAATCCGGCCAGCGCGTCGGTGCGCTGGGCCTGACTGCGATTTCCGTGGATGCGCGCCACGCGCACCTTGTGGCGTTCGAGCTGTTCGAAGACGCGATTGGCGCGGTGCTTCGTGCGTGTGAAGACGATCGCGTTCTGAATCTCGCGCCGTTTCAGCAGCGTCTCCAGCAGCGGCAGTTTCAAATCCTGCGAGACCGGAAAAACGGATTGCGTGATGCCGGTCGCGGGCGCGGACTTACGCTCGATCGAGATCGTGGCGGGATTCTTCAGCATCTCGCGCGACAGCTCCACGATCGGCTGCGGCAGCGTCGCCGAGAAAAAGAGGGTTTGCAGTTTCGGCGGCAGATGGCGAAGCACGCGGCGAATGTCGGGAAGGAAGCCCATGTCCAGCATGCGATCGGCTTCGTCGAGAACCAGAATCTCTAGACCTGCCAGCTTCGCGTACGGATGCTGAAAGTGATCGAGCAGACGTCCGGGCGTGGCGACAATGACGTCGACGCCACTGCGGAAGGCATGTTCCTGCGGCCCCATGCCCACGCCTCCGTAAACAGCAGCTCCGGAGAGCGGCGTGTGCACGGCCAGCTCGCGCAGATGCTCGTCGATCTGCGCGGCCAGTTCGCGCGTCGGCGTCAGAATGAGAGCGCGCGTCGTGCCGCGCTTCTTGCCGAGGAGACGATTGAGGATCGGCAAAAGAAACGCGGCGCTCTTGCCGCTGCCGGTCATGGCGCACGCAAGTACGTCCTTACCGGCGATGGCCGGCGGAATGGCATCCATCTGAATCGGTGTGGGGCGTTTGAATCCGAGCTCTTTGACGCCGAGGAGAAGATCGGCGTGGAGTCCAAATGACGAAAATGGCATCGATGATTTTCCTTCAGTTCGCGGTCAGCCCGCGATCCTCTCACACAAGCGCGCGCGCTTCGTCGTCGTCGAACAGCCGCTGCAGCTTTGTGGTGATGTCGCCGCGGCGGATTGGGCGGCCGTCGATTGACGAGACCGGCATCACGCCCTGCGTCGTGCTGGTGATGAAGGCCTCGTCGAGATCGAAGAGCTCGAGCTCGCGCAGCGGCCGTTCGTCGACGCGGATGTGATTCGCCAGCGCGAGGCTGACGACACGATCGCGGACGACGCCCGGCAGGATGTGCTCATCGAGCGGATGTGTAATCACGCCTCCATTGCGGACGCCGAAGAAGCTGGAGCTGGCCGCTTCGCGTACGAGACCGTCGTCGAGCAGAAGGACCTCGTCGGCGCCGGCGCGCTGCGCTTTCTTTTTGGCGATGGCGTTGGCGAGCAGGTTCACCGACTTCACGTTGCAATGTTTCCAGCGCAAGTCGGCTGCGGTGACGAGAGCGATGCCACGCGCTTTCTTCGTCGCGTCGGGAAAGGTGAACGCGCGCGAATACAGGACCGTCGTCGGCGTCAGATCGTCGGGATAGAAATGCTTCCGCTCCGATTCGCCGCGCGTGACTTGGATGTAGACGATGCCATCGTCGAACGCTGTCCGCGCGAGCAATTCGCGCACGACGTCTGCGAACTGCGCCTCATCCCACGGCACCCGAATCTCGATCTCGCGCAGCCCATTCTCCATGCGCCGGTAATGATCGGAGAGATAGATCGGACGCTTGCCGAGAAACTTGAAGACTTCGTAGACCGCATCGCCGAACTGGAAGCCGCGATCCTCGACGCCGATGACCCGTTCGTCCGTCGTCGTAAACCGCCCGTTGATGTAGAGGACGTCGCTCACGTTTACGGATTCACTGCCTTCACGATGACGACGGTGCGGTCGTCCTGCTCGCCCGGCCCCCACTCCGTCACCCGCGCCAGCACTTCTCTCCCGATCTCCTCGGCGCTCCGATTCCGCATCGACGCGACGAGCTCCTCCAGACGGTCCAGACCGAACTCCTCGTCGTCCGCGTTGTGCGCTTCGACGATGCCGTCGGTGTAGAGGCAGAGCAGATCGCCGGCATTCAACTTGGCGAAGCCGCGCATGTACGTGGCGTCCGGCGTCGGCCCGAGCACTGGTCCGCCGTTCGACAGCATCTCGATGGTCACGCCATCCGCGCGCAGGACGAAGGGGAAGTTGTGGCCGGCGTTGCAGTAGATGAGGATTCCGCCCGTCTCCAGCTCGCCATAAAAAAGCGAGACGAACTTCGTTGTCAGCCGTCCGCGATGGATGATGTGGTTCAACTTCTCCATCGTGCGGATGATCTTGAAATCGCGGTCGGTGGCCATGCGCAGGCCCATGTAGATGTCGCGCACGACCAGCGCGGCGGGGAGACCGTGACCCGATCCGTCCGCGATGGCCAGGCCGAGGATGTTGTCGGAGATGGGGATGAAATCGTAGAAGTCGCCGCTCACGACCGCGGCCGGCAGCGTCTTTCCCCAGATGTCGAATCCGGCGTATTGCGGCACGCGCTGCGGCAGGATCGATTGCTGGATGCGTTGCGCTTCGTCGATCAACGATTGATAGCGATCGGCGCGCAGGCGCTGGTTGACGGTGTAGCGAATGAGATTGAGCGAGAAGAGAATGTCCTCGCGGCTCAGGCCCGGCGCGACGTCAAATCCGAGAATGTGCGAGTGGTTGTCGCCGGCAGCGACGGCCGCGAAGCGATGCGCGCCGAGCTTGCTCTCGAGGATGGGATCGACGCCGGGATCGTTCGGATCCATGACCACGACGCCGTTCTCCAGCACGAGCTCGATCGGTTTGTAATCCCTCGGCACCGAAATCCCGAGCGGTCCGTCATGCGAGACGCCAAAGCGGCCGACGAGCTCGTAGCAGTTCTCGTCGTTGAGCTCGTAGATCCGCCCGCCGGTAATTCCGAGCTCGTCCCGAAAATTCGTGGCGATGGTCTGCCCGATCTGCTCGATCGTGAACCGCGTCGATTCCGCAGCCTCAATCTGTTCGAGCGTGCGCTCGACTTGGGTTAGTAATCTTTTGTAGTCCATTTTGTTGAGCGAGCGCCGGTCGCGATCGTAGCATTTCGACGCGATGAGCCGCGTCGCCTCGGACCGCGATGACTACTTCGAGCGGTGCATCTCGCGGATTCGCTGGATGCGCCTGTCTTCCCAAGCTTCGCGGTCCGCGTTCATCTCCTCGACGGAACGATATTTGTGGACGCCGCCTGGAATGCCGGTGGGTCCAACGAGCGCTGCCAGGCTCCACACGTGACGAATGGCGCGAACGATTGCCGGATCGCCCGGAGTGCGCCATCGGTCGCCTGGCATGTCCTCGATACGTCGATATTTCTTGACAGGCATTACTTCTTCCATCCGAACTTGAGCCGCAGTGCTTCTGCGTCGATCTTGTCCTTATAACGGACCGTATCCCGTTTCATTTCGTAGAGCATGTCCGGAGTAACAACCTGGATGGGTATATCGCCAAGCGTGCCTGGCTGGGCACGGACGGTATCGTAGGTAAACGCCTCGCCCAGTCGAGTCACAAAATCGATATGAAAGTCATCCTCTCGGGGATAGTACGCCACCGCCGGATAATCGCCACACAGCTCTTCACTTGAAATCTCATCGATGCGTGGGTCGTCCCAAACCGACCGCAGAGCTTTTTTCAGCCGTTCGACGTTCTCGACGTCTGGCTGAATGAAGAAATCCGCATCCTCCGTGGCGCGAATGAAGCCATGCGCACTAAGCGCCAGAGCGCCGAAGAGCTTGTATTCGACGTGCTCACGATTCATCGCCTTGATGAGCGCGAGTACTTCGTCAAGCTCCATCATTTCAACGCCACCCCATCCAATTCATACGGCGCGGGAACACCCAGCAAACCCAGCACCGTCGGGTACACATCTGCGATGTATGGCGCCCGGTCCGTCGAGAGCTTGCGGTTGTAAAAGAAGATTCCTTTGACGATCTCGGGGTCAACCGAACAGTGGTCGCCGCTCCAGGTTTGTTTGTTTGGTTCGATCAGGTTTTTGGGGATGCCCCGAGGGAGGTTTGCCAGGAGACGCGGTAGCCGTCGTTGTTGGTAACGAAGAGGTCGGGGATCATGTTCGGGTCGAACTGGCGATAGACGTCCTCGCGGGCGAGGACGCGGCGGACGGGATGCTCCATCGTCTCCATGTCGGTCATGGTCACGAGGCGCGATTTCAGTTCGGACTTCAGCGCGTCGTAATCGGCGCCGGGGTTCACGATGCCCTGCGACTCGCGGCCTTTCACGTTGATGTACATCTCGCCGAGGCCCATCGCATAGGCGCGCGTGTGCGACCAGTCGACGTTCTCCCAGAACTGGCCGGAATCGAAAAGCATCTCCACATTGCGGTCTTTCACCTGCACGCCGGTTTTGAGCGTCATGTAGCCGTTCATCACCAGCCAGGTGTTGTAGTTCACCGACTTCCGAAACGACGCGAAGCCGTGATCGGAGAGGACGATCAGCGCCGCGTGCTTTTTGTCAGCCGCCGCCATCGCATCGCCGACGATCGCGTCCATCAGCTGGTACGAGCGCAGCAGCGCGTCGCCCCACTTCGCGTGCAGTGCGGCGTCGTAGGCGGGATGCTTCGGATCCATGAGACGCCAGAAAACGTGGCCGACGCGGTCAGGGAACTCGAAGCACTGCACCATCAACTCTTCGTCGCCGTTCAGAAACGCGTCGAACATCTTCCGGTCCTGGGCGACGGTGAAGGTCATGTCATCCCAGAACATCTGCTCGTCCGCGAACCCCTCGGAAATCGCCCAGGTATCGATCTGCCAGCCGAGCGTTTTATAGAGGCCGTAGTCGCGCGCCAGTTGCGGCGCCCATTTCGGCGGCGCGGAGATGTTGAAGCCGGGCGGCAGATTGCGCGGATCGAAGTTGATCGGCGACAGGTAGAGCTTCACTTCCGGTTGCGAGGCGATGAGATGGAAGCGGCTGATGCCGTGAATCTTGATCAGCGGATTGAACGGAAAGATGAAGTCAGTCCAGCCGCTCCACTCGCCGGGCTTCAGCGTCACCTTCTGCCCACTTTCTTCGATCGTGATCGAGTTGCGGTCGTTGGCGACCGTGATCGTCATCGGGATCGAAATGTACGGCGGCGTGCCAAACAGCTTGTTCGGCGGCCCTTGGATCTTCGTGCTGATGCGTCCCTTGTTGTCTTCGAGCTGGACAACCTCGATGGAAAACTCGTTCGAGCCGGTGCGATGGAAATCGAGCTCCGAGGTGAAGAAGAACGGCTTGCCGACGCGTCCGGAAACGTCGGGAACGCCCAAGCCTGACAGCATCTCGCCGGCTGGAAAATCGTGCGCGGGAAAGGTGACAGGAACGTGGACGACGCGCGCTTTGCGTCCCGCGTTTGCGGCGGCTTCCCAGAACGGGATTCCCTGCCGGCGATTGATCACGCCGGGCCTCGTCACCGGGAGGTAGGTCTTGGTCGCCAGGAACGCGCCCGCCGAGGCGATGACGGCAATCACGATCACGACGATGCGCGCCGTTCGGCGGAAGAAGAGCGCGATCAGCGCCAGGATCACCAGAATTGCGGCAGCGGCGACGAACGGATTCTTTTCGCCGAGGAGGAACGGCTCTTTCGTCTCGTCGAATGCGGCGAAGACCGGGAGGTACGTTTTCGGATCGCGGCGAAGAAAATCGAAGATGCCGGTGCGGCCGGGATCGATGCCGGTGGAGAACGTCGACCACGATACCGGCGTCTGCGCGGGGATGGTCGGGCGCAGCGGCCGGAACGTCCCTTGCGCCCGCAACTTCGCGAGGTTCGGCAGCTTTCCCTCGTTCATCCACTGCTCGGTGTAGCGGGCGTCGACGCCGTCAAATCCGAGGACGATGACCTTCTCTTTGGCGAGGGCTGCGAGGGGAACGAGAGAGGCCGCGAGCGCGAGAATTCGAAAGAAACGCATTCGACGGGCATCATACTTGTAACCGTCTGCGACGAATTGAGGTGCTGCATGAAGACGCGCCAACTCTTTGCTTCTTTGGTAGTTGTCCTGCTGCTGGCTTGCAGCGGCGGTGAGAAAAAAGGCGGAAGCGCCGGCGGTGCGGGCGGTGAAAAGAAGCTCGTGATCGGGCTGATGACGTCGCCGACGAACCTCGACAGCCGCGTCGGCGCCGACAACGCATCGAGCCGCATGTTCGACCTGATCTACAGCGGCTTGATCAAGGTCACCACGAACTTCGATTACGCGCCCGATCTGGCCACGAAGTGGGAGATGCCGGACGACAAGACGATCGTCTTCCATCTCAATCCGAATGCGAAGTTTCACAACGGCCAGCCGGTGAAGGCGTCCGACGTGAAGTGGACGTACGAGTCGCTGATGAACCCAACCTTCACGACGTCCAAACGTTCGGGCTACGCCTCGGTCGATCACATCGAGACGCCCGACGATCACACGGTCATCTTCAAGCTCAAGGAAGCGAACGCCGGCATCTTCGACAATCTCACCACCGGCATCCTCCCCACCGGCGCCGATACGAACGTCTACAAGACGAAGCCGATCGGCTGCGGACCGTACAAGGTGATCGAGTTCCGTCCCGACGACCGCCTGGAGCTCGAAGCGTTCGATCAATGGCACGGCGGCGCGCCGAAGATCAAGCACATCACGGTGCGCATCATCCCCGACGCCACGACCCGCATCCTCGAGATGCGCCGCGGCACGGTGAATTTCGAAGTGAATTCGATTCCGTTCGAGAACGTGGCCGAGTTCGAGAAGAACCCGGACTTTACGGTGGTCAAGAGCTCCGGCTCGGTCTATCAGTACCTGGCGTTCAATATGAAGGACCCGGCGCTGGCGAAGCCGCTGGTGCGCCAGGCCATCGCGCACGCCATCGATCGCGACCGCATCATCCGCGACATCCAGCGCGGCTACGCGCAGAAGACCGAGACGATGCTCGCCGAGGGGCATTGGGCGCGCGCCTCGAACCTGCCCGAGTACAACTACGATCCCGCGAAAGCAAAGCAGCTCCTGGCGCAGGCCGGCTATCCGAACGGCCTCAATCTCGTGATCAAGACGTCGACGGATGCCGAGGCGAATTCACGCGCGCAGGTAATGCAGGCGATGATGAAGCAGGACGGCATCAATCTGTCGATCCAGTCGAACGAGATGTCGACGTTCTTCGCTGATATCGGCAAGGGCAATTTCCAGCTCTATTCGCTGTCGCGCAACGGCATCGCCGATCCCGATTTCTATTACGTGATTTTCTATTCGAAGAACATTCCGCCGAACGGCCAGAACCGCGGCTACTACGCGAACGCGCACCTCGACGATCTGCTGACCCAGGGCCACTCGACCTTCGACCGCGCCAAGCGCAAACAGATTTACGGCGAGGTGCAGAACATCGTCGCCACCGACCTCCCCTACATCTCGCTCTACATGCAGTCGAACGTAGCCATCATGCGCAAGAACGTAACCGGCTATCAGCAATACCCGGCCGGGTTCTACCTGTCGATCCCGCAGATGGAGGTGAAGTAGTTTTTTTTCACGCGGAGACGCGGAGATCGCGGAGGAACCGCAGGTTAGCCTCGACGACGTAGCGGTGAGGAAGACTACGCCTGGCACGGAGAAGCCGTTCCGTCGATTCAAGGTGCCAATGACGGACTCGACCATATTTTGAGGCGCCGAAATATCGGGTGCTTTAGGGCTTAAGGGCCGGCTTTTCCCCTCAGTTATATGGACGACCCGTAAGGTCGCTCAATTGACTGAAAGGAGATCGCTATGACAACAGCTGAGGCTATCAAGCTCGGACTGCAACTTCTGCGACGCATGAAGTCGCTCAAACTGGTTCGGTAGTCGAACCTCGTGGGCTGATCGGGAAGTGTCCCGATCAGCCTGCGCACCGCGTCATCGCGAGACGGAGACCAGCCAATGGCTTCTCACAATCGTTGCAAAGTTTGAGAGCGCCACTCCCGCGACTTCGACGCGCCCCGAGGTCGCAATGTGATCAGGCGATGGCCACGGATCGCGGAGGACAAGAGAAAATATCTGCGGACCGTAGTTCGTCGGATAATAGCTCGCCGCCGTAATCACAACGGCATGTCCGCTATACATCCCGGTAGCAAACGTAAGCAGGATCGGGTGACCCTGATTCAGTTCCGACAGTAGGACTGCTGGTGTCGGAAGTCCGCGTGCGGCCATCGAACGGATAATGACCGGCTGGCCGTTCACCGTCACCGCCCACCCGCTCAAGGCGTTACTGATGTCGAAATCAGATCCTGCTTGATCGATCAGTATGTGTTTCGTGCGTGCGACGATCATATCCTGCGTAACACCGATTCCGTACCAGTTCAAAATCATCTGCACGGAAGCAGCCCAGCACCACTGATCCTGCTGTTGCGCAGCGGCTACGAAGTTGAAGTTGGCAGTTGGGATTCCCACGTACGTCAGTCCGGCCGGCTGCGCGCTCGCTCCCGCGACCGCCAGAAAAAACGCTACGACCGAAGCTATGACAATTCTCTTCACGGCGTCCTCCTATATAGACCGCTTATGAGTCGGGGCTAGTCAGGGACTGGCATACACAACACTTACCCGTGAGACGGACGCGCATCGAGTTTTACCCTACGACGCCTGAATCGACGTCCCCGAGTTTCGCCTGATCGGGATCGTCGGGGGCACGGCGGTGGGCGCCTTGGAGCTGATGGACGCATCGTCGGGAGCGTCATCGATACTTTCGCGCAGCGCCACGATCGCTTCCAGTTTTGCGGCGATGCGTTTCTTGGTTTCGTCGTCGGCGCGCATCGTGTCGGCGAGGAAGAGGTAGACGGAGCCGCGGGTGGCGGTGTCCCATCTCCTCGCAAAGGTGCAGAGCTGTTCGTGGGTGCGGATGCCGGTGCGCTCGACGAAGGGAATGAAGTGTTTGGCCAGGTGGATGCGCAGGCGCGCTTCCTCGACCCACACCTTCACTTGCGGATACGGAAAGCCGGTGCGGAGGGCGATTTCGATCGGATCGCTGGCGGCGAGGTTCTCGGCGTTGTCGATGCCTTCCCGCTCGAGCCGGTAGGCGTGGTTGATGTTCATCCCCGACACCTTCTTCAGGCTCGTCGAGCCGTAGCCGGGACCTTCTGCATTGCCGAGGACGCGGTTCGCGAGGTGCTGGATCGTTTTTAGGGCGCGGTTGGGGAAATAGCCGAAGAAGAAGCCGATCACCGGGAGGAGTCCCACCCACTGCTCGTGCGAGGGATGGAAGCCGGTGACGTTGCCGACGGCGCCGAGAACGCTGACGCCCGCTTTGCCCGCGGCGGCAGCGGCTTCGTGCTCGCCGAAGATCAGCGTGAGGCCGAAGGCGGCCACGAGCGCCGTGCAGCTCGCGGCGATGATGCGCACGGACGAGGAGACGAAGGTGCTCGGCGAAAGGTCGACGGTGAAGTAGCCGCGAATGAGCTGACCGATCGAATAGACATAGGCGCCGAGAAAGCCGAAGGCGAACGCGGTCAGGCTGTGGACCACCATGTGGAAGTTCTTGTCCGAGGCGTAGTGCTCGACGTAGGGGCCGAGGAGGAGCACGTTCGCGCCGCGCCCGAAGTCGAGGCCCGGAGCGGGCATGCCTGAGACGAGATCGCCGGAATTGATCGGCTTGAGCAACAGCAGGACGATGCCGCCGAACGACACGACCGCCGACATGGCCCCAACGCCCAGGAGGTAATCGCGCCAGCGGAACTGTTTGTCGATGTATTCGCCGATCCATTCCTTGTTCGGTTCCCACAGCGCGCCGAGCTCGCGGCGCATCCGGCGCGTTTTCTCTTCGCACATCGACGAGGTGTAGGAGATTGCCAGCAGCGGCGGGACGAGGATGGCGAACAGCAGCAGCATCAGGTTGTAGCCGACGAACTGGCCGTCGAACCACGAGACGACCGCTTTCAACGCCGTGGCCGGACGCAGCGACGCATCCAGGTACCAGACCGCGCCGACGAGCAAACCGGTGACGATCGTCAGCGTCAGTAGAGCGATCAAAGCGAACAGCGTGGTGCGCTTCATGGAGCCTCCGCGGGTTGGTGTCCGGAGATAGTGCCGGAATGCGGGGCGGCGTTACAAGCGGGAGCGTTTCGGGAGGAGAGTCAAAGGCAAATGTTGAATGTTGAATGTTGAATGTTCAATGTTGAATGGGCTTCGCGGTGCCTCGAGTCATTCAACATTCAACATTTCACATTCAACATTCAACATTCGCTTTTCGGAGCAGCCTCTCGCGTCTGAACGCCAAGCCGCGGATCATCAGAAAAACAAAAACAGCCGGCTTTCAAACGGCGGCACCCTCGCAGCCCGACGTCGGCCAGGGGGTGCCGACGCGCGAGAGTGCCGCCATTTCAAAGCCGGCTAAACCTGATAACCGCCACTGCTGATGCAGCCTTGGGCAACCAGCGCCGCGGGCCGTGCCCGCCGGCCGTCAAAAGGCGGCACCCCCGAGCCCGGTGTGCCGGCCAGGGGAGCCGACACGCGAGGATGCCGCCGTTTCACGGCCGGAGTGCACGCAGAGAGTCGATGGAAAAATCGCGTTCGGAATGAACGCACTGCGCGAGCCGGCTGGCTTACGCGCGGGGAGGAGAGCGCGGATCCGAGGGGATCGCGACCAGGAGCAGCGCGGGCGCGGCGATCACATGCTGCACGCGCGAGAGCGCGATCAGCGCGACGGCCAGCAACAGCGTACAGACGATGATGGCCAGCGCTTCTTCGAGCGAATTGCCGTCGAGCGCGAGATCGTCCGAGACGGAGATGATCGGGAAGAGCAGGACCAGGATGCAGGCGATGCCGAGCGTGGCGCGGCTGGAGCCCCGCGGCACCGCCACGAAGGCAGCGGCGACGACGGTGAGCCAGACAGCATTCAGAAGCAGTTCGATCATCGGCATTGCGCGGCAGCCGGCGTTTCCAGCCGGCTGCCGCAGTCTATGACGTCAGGGACCGCAGACGGTTTCAATCAACAACGCACAGACCTGATATGGGTCCATGTTCGCGGCGGGACGGCGATCTTCGAAGTATCCATATCCCTGATTGGCCGTGGCCATCGGGATGCGTACCGACGCGCCGCGATCGCTGATGCCGTATCGGAAGGCGTGAATCGGCGCGGTCTCGTGAAGTCCCGTCAGGCGCTCTTCGTTGTGCGCGCCGTAGACTTTGATGTGGGCTTCGTGGCGGCGCTCCAACTTTTTCATCGCCTCCTCGATCACCTTCATCCCCCCCTCGGCACGCGTCGCTTTCGTGGAGAAGTTCGTGTGCGCGCCGGCGCCGTTCCAGTCGCCTTTGACCGGCTTCGGATACAGCGTGGCGCTGACGCCGAACTCTTCGCCGATGCGGTACAAGAGCCAGCGCGCCAGCCAGAGCTCGTCGGCGATGTCGGGCGCCGGCAATGCTCCAACCTGGAACTCCCACTGCCCCGGCATGACCTCGGCGTTCGTGCCGACGATGTGGATGCCGGCTCGCATGCAGGCATCGGCGTGCGCTTCGACGACGTCGCGGCCGAAGACTTCGTCCGCGCCGACGCCGCAGTAGTAGCCGCCCTGCGGCGCGGGAAATCCGTGATCGGGCCAGCCGAGCGGACGGTTGCCTTCGAAGAAGGTGTACTCCTGCTCGATGCCGAACCACGCGTCGTGATCCTTGTACTGCTCGGCCACCTGCCGCAGGTACGCGCGCGTGTTGCTCGGATGGACGGTGCCATCCGGATTGAGCACTTCGCAGAGGACGAGCACATCGCCCTCGCGGTGCAACGGGTCGGGGACCATTTTCACGGGACGCAAAAGCAAATCGCTGAAGTGTCCGGTCGCCTGTTCGGTGCTGGAGCCGTCGTAGCCCCATTCCGGAATGTCAGAAAGCGACTTGGCCGAATCGAGAATCTTCGTCTTCGAACGAAGCTTCGCCGTCGGCTTCTGCCCATCGATCCAAATGTACTCCGCAGTGATTTTCGCCAAGGACGTCAACCTCCGTTTTGAGATTTCGAAAGATAGCAGAAGGAGTGGATTAGTGATTAGTGGATTAGTCGATTAGAGGGCTGCTTTCCGTTCCTAATCTACTGATCCACTAATCGACTAATCCACTAGTCGCCATCCCGGCCGGTTGCAATTCTTCGCCCACCCTGCTGACCACGACGAGATTCTTGCCGCGCGACTTGGCGCTGTACATGGCGGCGTCGGCGCGGCGGAGGAGATCGCTTTTCTCCTGCTCCAGCGACTCGTTCGGATCGGTCACCGGAAGATGCTGGGCGATGCCGAGGGAGGCGGAGAGGAGGCCGGCGAGGTGGAGAGGGGGCATGCTGAACCCCCACTCGCGCGCCAGGAAGGTCGTCTCCTCGATGGTGCGGCGGATCTCCTCGCAGACGGCGATGCCGTCTTCGAGCTTCGTGTTCGGAAGGACGATCACGAACTCGTCGCCGCCGTAGCGCGCCACGGTTGCGTCGCCCTGCTGGACGATGCGTTTCAACAGGAAGCCGACCTCGCGCAGTACTTGGCTACCGGCGAGATGTCCGTGGCCGTCATTGATCGCTTTGAAGCGATCGAGGTCCATGAAGATCAGCACCGCCTCGCTGCCGCTCTTGCGCGCGTCGGAGAGTGTCTCGGTCAGCCGGACGTTGAACCAGCGATCGTTATAAAGACCGGTCAGGTCATCCTTCTTCGCCAGCTCGTGCGCGCGCTTGGCGTCGAGCGCGTTCTGCAGCGTGAAGGAGGTGTAGCCGGCGAAAATCTCCAGCAGCGTCTTGTCGCGATCGGTGAAGATGCTGCCGTCGAGGCGGTTAATCAGCTCGAGCACGCCGCAGACGGTCTTGCCGATGTAGATCGGAACGCAGACCACTGAGTGCGTTTTGTGGCCGAGCTGCTCGTCGAAATCGGCGTAGAAGAAGTCGTCCTCCTCCACGTCGGCGGAAACGTACGGCGTACCTGTCTGGTAGACCTGCCCGACGATGCCGAACTTCGCGGAGAGCCGCTGGCCGATGAGGTGTCGGCTGGCCTGGCCGAAGGTGGCGATGAAGACCAGCTCGTTCTCGCGGCGCATGGCCACTTTGCGGAAGGGATCGTCGAGAAGGATCGATCCCGATTCCGACGGTACGAACTCGTTCGCCTTCTGCAGGATCTGACGGAGGACGAGGTCGAGGTCGATGTCGCTCTTGAGCGAAAGCCCCGCTTTCTGGCGTTCCAGAAAGCGTTCCAGTTGCGGGATTTCGAGCGCGTGGAATTGAATCATCGATCTTCGCGAAGGGTCGATTATACGGGCTGCCCCGCCTCGGCTGCGAACGCTTCCGCCTCGAAGGAGATGGCGCGATAGGCAGCGTCGTGCGTCATCCCGCGGCGCCGGTTCCTTATGTATTCCGAGGCGTAGCGGCAGAGGAAGCGGATGACGCCCAACTCCCCTGCCTGCCGCGCGTGCACCAGTTCATGCCGCAACAGCGCCTCCGTGGCATGTCCCTCGGCGATGTAGATGCGCCGCCCGAGGGTGATGGCGATGACGCGGGGTAGCAGGAAGAGGCGCAGCCACCACGGATAGCCGACGCGGATGATGGCCTCCTTCGACCTCATCTACAATTCGCTCCCATGCGCAAATTGATGATCGCCGCCGCCGTATTCGCCGCTACTTCCCTCTTCGCCCAGCAGGATTTCAGCAAGGTCGAGATCAAGGTGCAGAAAGTGGCCGGGAGCGTGTACATGCTCACCGGCGCCGGCGGCAATATCGGCGTGTCGTCGGGCGACGACGGCATCGTCATCGTCGACGACCAGTTCGCGCCGCTCGCGCCGAAGATCCGCGAGGCGCTGCACGGCATCACCGCGAAGCCGATCAAGTTCATCCTCAACACGCACTACCACGGCGATCACACCGGCGGCAACGCCATCTTCGGCCACGACGGCCCGATCATCGCCCACGAAAACGTCCGCACGCGCCTCGCCGCCGGCTCGACGGTCCGCGGCAACGCCACGCCGCCGGCGCCGAAAGATGCGCTGCCGGTGATCACGTTCAACGACCGCGCCACGATCCACGTGAACGGCGAAGACATCCGCGCCGTGCACTTCCCCCACGGCCACACCGACGGCGACTCGATCATCTTCTTTCCGCAGTCGAACGTCATTCACATGGGCGACGACTTTTTCAACGGGATGTACCCCTTCGTCGACACCGACAACGGCGGCAGCGTTCGCGGCATGCTGGCTGCGGTCGACAAGGTCCTCTCCACGATGCCGGACGACGCGAAGGTGATCCCGGGTCACGGTCCCCTCTCCGACAAAGCCGGCCTTCGCGCGTTTGCCGAGGTGTTGCGCGGAACATCGAAAGCCGTGGCCGACGCGTTGGCCGCGGGGAAGACTGTCGATCAGATGAAGGCCGACAAAATCCTCGCGCAATGGGATTCGTGGGGGAAGGGCTTCATCAAGACCGATGCGTGGATCGAGACGCTGGCGGCCGAAGCGAAGAAGTGATGTGGCACAGACACTCTTGTCTGTGCTGGTGAGGCTCGGGAAGATTTAGAGCGTCAGTCCGCGGCTGCGTTCTCAGGTGCAGGCACTGCAACTTGCCAAAGCACAGACAAGAGTGTCTGTGCCACACCGCTCACGCTGCCAGTCGCGCGCGATGCACGATCGCCGCGGCGATGATGAACGCGAGCGCGATTGCGGCGTACATCACCATCGCGCTCATCGCCGGCGTGCCGTAGAAGCCGGCGAAGTCGAGTGATCTCGTCTTCCCGTGGTCATTTACGACGACATACCAGAAGGTCAGGAAGAGGACGATGAACGTCTTCGGGTTGCCGCTGATAACGCCTAGCGATGTCGCGGCAGCGGCGATCAAGACGATGCCGATGATCGCGATCGGACGACGGACGATCGGAACGATCAGAAGGATCGCGGCCACGATCGACGACGATGAGAATTTCCAGAGGACGAGGTTCTCGCGGAGGCGCGGAGATGCGGAGATGAGAGCGGTGGTTCCGGCGCGGCGGTCGCGCGAGGCGATGTCGGCGATGAAGACCGCGGCGATGGCGAAGGTGATCGGGAGCGACTTTGCGTTCGCCAGTGCAGCGATGCTGATGCCGATGAGCGCGATGCCGGTGAATGGCGTGATGGCGAAGGTCATCATGGCGTCGGTCATCGCGGCGCCGCGAACCGGAATCGCGGCGAACAGGCGCGCGAACGGTTTGGCCAGCGCGTTGAAGCTCCGTATCCAGCCGCGCTTTCCTTTCGCGCCGGCGGCGCGGATGCGCGCGGGATCGAAGCGGTGGAAGAAGACGCGCGCGATCAGCAGGAACGGAATCGGCGCGATCGTCGAGACCAGGCGCGTGGCCCAAGCGTCGCCGGCGAGATTGAGTCCGGCGATCGTGATCGGCGCTTTGGCGGGATTGAAACTCGACGACCCGATCGACATCGACGTCGTGTGAAACGTATCGCGGCTCTGTTCCATCAGGTAGCCGAAGCTGCTGAAGTCGAAGAAACGCAGCACTCCCCCGGCGCCGTGCTCCATCGCGCTGGCGACGACGCCGAGCGACACGGCGTAGACGAAAAAGTAGAGGACGTCGCCGAGGCGGCCGGAGAGCCACGGTATCGATTCGAAGATGATCGCGGCGACGGAGATGAAGACGATCGTCGACGGCGTCACGATCGCGTACTGCTTCATGAAGATCAGCGGCTCCAGCGGCGCCTCGCCGCGCACGAGTAGCATGGCCATCGACGCGGCCATGTAGCCGGCGATGAACGTCGTCAGGAACACGACGTTGCCGAGGAACTTGCCGATGATGTATTCGCCGGTGCGCATCGTCGTCGAGGCGATCACGTAGCCGCAGCGTGAGTTGACGTCGCGGCGCACGGCGTTCGACACGACGTAGAAGCCGAACAGGCCGATGAAGATCGAAGCCAGCATCGACGTCCCCATGCCGATGGCGGCGGAGTTGTAGAGCACGCGCGCGCCATTGATCTGCATCAACGTCCGGCCGGTGGCGGCATCGGGCACCCAGACGTACGCGAAGCCGCTGAGCAGTAGAAACACGATCACCGTCGACAGGCGACGAAAGCGGATCAGAAAGTCCGCACGCACGATTGCAGTGATCCGTTGAATCACGCCGCGGCCTTCGTGCTCATCGTGTAGAGGAAGGCATCCTCGAGTGTCGGTTCGGCGGCCGTCGCACCGCGCGGCTCATCGCTGCTGACGATGCGCACATGCACACCATCCGATTTCCTCACGGCGCTCGAAACGCGCGCCGTGCGGCGCAGTTCGTCGAATCGTTCCGACGGCACCACCAGCTCCCACACGCTCCCTTCCGCGCCGCGCATCAATTCTTCGGGAGTAGCACAGGCGATGATCGCGCCGGCGTTCATGATGGCGATGTGCGTGGCCACCGACTCGACATCGGAGACGATGTGCGTGGAGAGGATGACCAGCTTCCCCAATCCCACATCCGCGAGCACGTTCCGAAACCTCACGCGCTCCTCGGGGTCCAATCCTGCGGTCGGCTCGTCGACGATGACCAGATCGGGATCGTTGATCAGCGCCTGCGCAATGCCGAGGCGCTGCTTCATGCCGCCGGAGAATCCGCCCACCGCGCGCTTGGCGACGTTGTGCAGGTTGACCATCTCCAGCATCTGGTTGATGCGCGCGCGGCTGTGCACGCCTTTGAGCGCGGCGAAGTAGCTGAGGAACTCGATGGCGGTGAGGTTGTCGTAGACGCCGAAATCCTGCGGCAGATATCCGAGCTTGCGTCGAATGGCGTCGGGATCGCGGACGGCGTCGATGTCCTGGAAGCGGATCGTGCCGGCGGTCGGCCGCGTGATGGTGGCGATCATCTGCATCAGCGTCGTCTTGCCCGCGCCATTCGGACCGAGGAGACCGAGAACACCGCCGCCGATGGAGAGGGAGAGATCGCGGACACCAAAGTTTCCGCCGCGAAACTTTTTACTGATGTTGTCGAGCTGAAGCATGGCCAACGTATACGCGGGCCGGAGGAGACGGTTATCACCACAGAGACACAGAGATCACAGAGGCACCCTCTGTGTCCTCTGTGCCTCTGTGGTTAAACCGCCGTTCGCAGCTCGCTGATGCGCGAACGCAACTGCTCGGTCACCGCGAGCCCGCGCAGCAGCGATGCGGTCTTCTCGAACTCCGTCACCATCGCGTCGACCGCCTGTTCGCCGTCGCCGCTCATGATGCCGTCGAGCGCGCGCAGGAAATGCTTCTCGATCGTCTTGTGCGCCGAGTTGCCGATGTACTCCTCCGCGATCGAGCGGATGCGCGCGGCCAGGTCGACTAGCTCGCCGCTCTCCTCGTCTCGGGCGAATTCAGGCTTTTTTTTTAAGGCGACCAGCTCGCCGGTGATCATGCCGTAGAGGATCTTGGCCACTTCGAACGACGAGATGTTGAGCACCTTGCCGATGTCGGCGATCGAACGATGGCCGTCGATGCGCGTGACCAGCAGCCACTCCTGCGGGTTCAGCGTGATCTGCTCGTGGCGCGACTCGCGCACCTGCAGCTCGGGGATGTAATCGACCGAGGGAACCTTCTTCGACAGCACGCGCCACTCGTCGAGACGGCGGGCCGCTTCCATCAGCAGATTCGTGTTCGATTTCGTGATCGTCTGGCGATCCGGCTCTTCGCCGGCAGCGAATTGAAAGTCTCCCTGATTCCAGATGGCGAGCGCGTAGATCGCTTCCTCGCCGACTAACTCACCGACCGTCGCATGCACCATCTGCCCGTTTTTCAGGTAGATGTAGCCGCGGTCGTGATCTCGGGAGAGAGTGAACTTGCCCGTCTTTCCGGATACGCTGACCAACTGGATGATGTCGGGCAGCGGAAGCTCTTTGAGCGATCCCTGGAAGGCCATTTCGGTTGTTTTCGGTGCTATGGAAGCCTGCTCGAAGCGTAACCCACGGTGAGAGAGAGGTCAAGGAATCGTGACGGCGTTGTGATTTTCAATCGCGCTCAATGCCCACACGCCGAAGGCAATGCCGAGGACTAGGCCGGTCTCGATGCGAAGCGGATTCGTGCTGACGCGCAATCCTGCCAACTGCGTCAAGCCGTCGATGGCCATTGGAATCGCGGCGGCGCCGAGAACGATCCTCGCCACGCGCTCCGTCATCCGCGGCAGAACCAGGAAGACCGCGAACGACACGATCAATCCGACGTAGATCGCGGTGCAGCGCGCGCAGATCGGCATCGGTACGTTCCAGAGATAGAGACAACGCCCCGGGATGCCGTGACAGAAGACGCGGAACAGCAGCCGCCATCGCATCGATGCGCCGTTCGCGATCGCCAGCGCGCACGTCACCGAGGCCGCCAGAATCGCGCTTGCGATTCCGACAATGACGCCGGCAACGATTTTTGTGTCGCGCTTCAACGGGGATGTTGGGCGAGGCGCCATGTCTGCGCGAATGCGTACGTGGCCACGACCAGCGACCAGAAACTGGTGAAGAGAATGCCGACGCACAGCAGGATGAATCCGAACGGGACGACCATCCGCACGACCAGCCACACCACGAAGGCCAGCAGGTAGTTGCCGACGTTCGCCTTGATGAATGCGGCGATCTGTGCGAACTCGAATGCCGCGCCGAAACGCTGCTCGACAGTGGTAAACAGCAGCGCGGCCGGCAACCAGATCGCCATCGCCAGTCCGAGGGGGAAGATCAGGCACCAGACACAGGCGGCCATCCCGCCGCCGATGTTGCGCAACGCTTCGCTGTCCGCGTTCTGCGCGATGATCGACGGAACGATGAAAACGAACACGAGGCAGATGATCGGCAGCGTATAGATCAAAGCGACACAGAAAAGTCGCAGTCCTTCGCTGAAGAACTCGCCGAGGTCGTCCCACTCCGGGAGAGGATGCTGCACGCCGGCGATGACGTTGCGCGCCAGGCGCGCCATGTAGCCGTAAACGAAGAACGCTCCGATGATGAAAACGCTGGCGATCATGAAGAGTCCGCCGAGCAAAATTTTCTGTACCCAACGCGGGTCCTCGAACGTAAAGGTAAACGGACGCGCGAAATCGAATGCCGCGGCTGGCGGCCGCAACGGTGGTGGAGGAGGCGGCGGAGGCGGCAATGCTGGTTGGAACGCGTCGGACATTGAATCGAGTTTAGCACCCACTCCGGGGAAGAAATCGGAGGAAGGCCAACTTCTACGCTGAGGACTCCCCATTGGACTACGAACTCCAAGATTTCGAAGAAAGAATCGACCTCCTCGGCGACCAGGCCGATTCGCGGCGCGGCGGAGTCAGCATCGCCGTCATCGTCTCCTTCGTCGTCCACGCGCTTCTCCTCGCCTACTTCATCGCGACGTATAAGCCGCTGTCGAAAGATGCTCCGGCGCCGCCGATCGCGCGCTACGTCGAATTGATCCGCCAGAATCCGGACAAGACGTTCGTCGAAGCGCCCGGCCCGAAACTCGATCGTGCGCCATCGCCGAACGCGGCTCTCTCCGACGGCAATCGCAAAGCGTCGACGCCGCATCCAACCGGCGAGCAGCCGACGCAACGTCCCGGCGACGGCAGCCAGATCTTCACGCCTCCGAAAGCTCCGGCCGGCCAGCAGCAACAGGCCACGCCGTCGCAGCAAGCGGCCACCGCTGCCGCGCCACAGCAGCAAGCCTCGGCCACCGCGACGCCGCCGAATCCGAACGCGCAGTCGACGCTCACCTATCGCCAGCCGGTGCAAGCCGCCGTCGGTCCAGTGAATTGGCGCAACGCGATCAAGGAAGTGGGTCGCGTCGCATCGCTCGGCGGCGGACAGGACCTCCCCGACCTCAAAGGCGCCGCCGGCGGCGAGAAGGGCTTCGCGCAGGACGGTCCGCTGTCCTTCGAATCGTCGTGGTTCGATTGGGGCGACTACGCCGAGGGGATGGTCAGCCGTATTCGGGTGAATTGGTACTCGAACATGCCGCATCTGATCCAGACCGGACTCAAAGGCGTGGTCACGATCCGCTTCACCATCCATCGCGACGGCACGATCACGGACGTGACCATCCTGCAGAGCTCCGGCGTGCCGCCGTACGATTTCGCCGCGAAGAAGGGCATCGAGCTTTCCTCCCCGCTCAATCCCCTGCCGAAGGACTTCCCGAATGACACCGAGCGCGTGACGGCGATGTTCTATTACAACCAGGAAATCCCGAAAAGATAGTGGATCAGTCGATCAGTGATCAGTAGATCAGGGGCGCAAGATTCGGGTGCGTCTGATCGACGAATCCACTAATCTACTGATCCACTGCTTCATGTCCGTCTCACGCACGATTTCCCGGCTCGATCTCAACCTGCTCACGACCGCGCTGCTGATTGCCGCGATCGGATGCCTGCTCGTCTACAGCGCCACGTATTTCGGTCCCGAGGCGCCGCTGTTCCGGAAGCAGGTCATGTGGACGCTGATCGGCATCGTGCTGATGGTGATCTTCATCGCCTTCGACTACCACCTGCTGATGGAAGTCTCGCCGTTTCTGTATGGCGTCGGGATCGTGCTGCTGGCGTACCTGCTGGCGTCGGACCGCCTCACGCGCAACGTCAAGTCGTGGATTCACGTCGGCGGCTTTCAATTTCAGCCGTCGGAGTTCATGAAGATCTTCACGGCCTTGTTGATCGCGAAGTATTTCGATTCGAATGACCGCGCCTACCTCGACCTTCGCAGCTTCGTCGTGGTCATGGGGATGATCGGTTTCCCGGTCGTGCTCATCGCGGCACAGCCGGCGTTCGGATCGGCGGCCAGCTTCTTTCCGCTGTTCGGCGTGGCCATGTTCTTCGGCGGCATCAAGCCAAAACTGTGGCTGATCGCGACGCTCTGCTTCCTCGTCGCACTGCCGGTTGGCTGGCATTTTCTGAAGCCGTTTCAAAAAGAGCGCATCAAGATTTTCATGGACCCGGCGCGCGACCCGCTCGGCTCCGGTTACCAGGTCATGCAGGCCAAGATCGCCACCGGATCCGGCGGCATCACCGGCAAAGGATTCCTGCACGGGACGCAGGTGAACCTCGAGTACCTCCCGGCCCGCCACACCGATTTCATCTTCTCGGTCCTCGGCGAAGAGTGGGGCTTCGTCGGCGTCAGCGTGGTGCTGACGTTGTATCTGTTTCTCATCGTCGAGTCGCTGTCGGTAGCCAAAGCGTCGCGCGACCGCGGCGGCACGTTCCTGGTGCTGTCGCTGATCTGCTTCTTCATCTTTCACATCCTGATCAACGTCTCGATGCAGATCGGACTGTTGCCCGTGACCGGCATCCCGTTGCCGCTGATCTCCTACGGCGGCTCGGCCACGATGATGTTCTTCATGGCCATCGGATTGATTCTGAACGTCGGGTTCAGAAGATTCGTGAACGTGTGATGTCCACCGAGATCACCATCAAGCGTCCCGTCACCATCGTCCTGCTGCTCGTCGTCACGCTGCTGATCATCATGACGACGGTGTGGATGTCGGGGAAGAGTTACGCGAAAGTCGATCCGCTTCCGTTCGAGGATCTCCGCCACATCTCGCAACGCATCGCGCGCCATCCGGTGTCCACGCACATCCTCGCGGTGATCATCGTGCCGATCATTGCCAACATCCTGCTGTTCGTGCCGTGGGGGTTCCTGCTCTTCATCGCGCTTTACACGATCGAGCGCCCGACGCTGCAGACCTACGTGCTCACGGTTTTGCTCGGCTTCACTTTCACCTGCGCGATCGAAGGTTGGCAATACTTTCTCCCCGACCGCGTCGCCGACGTGAACGACATCATCTGGAACACCACAGGCGCGCTCCTCGGCGCAATCCTCGGGCATTTGCGCGAGCGCGTGCGATTCGAGTTCGCGTAGAGTCGTTCCCTTGCAATCGTTTCGCGACAATCTCAAAGCGCTGCCTTCCGCGGCCTGGATCCTCTTCGGCGGCACGTTCATCAACCGCTTCGGTACGTTCGTCATCCCGTTCCTGATTCTCTACCTCACGCGCATCGGCTACACGAGCGCGCAGGCGGGACTGGCCGTCGGCGCATACGGCATCGGCCACCTGATCGCTTCGTTCGCCGGCGGACATCTCGCCGATCGCATCGGACGCCGCAACACGATCGTGCTGTCGATGTTCGGCTCCGCGGCGTCGATGCTCGCGCTGTCGCAGGCGCGCAGCTACATCCCGATCGTGATTCTGACCTGCATCACCGGCGCGCTTTCCGAGCTGTATCGTCCCGCCAGTTACGCGCTCGTCGGCGATCTGGTCGGCGAGGAGCACCGCGTCACCGCTTTCGGCATCTACCGCTTCGCCGTCAACCTCGGCTTCGCCGCCGGACCGGCGACGGCAGGATTTCTCGCCGACCACTCCTTCACGCTGCTCTTCATCGGCGACGCGGCGACATCGATCGTCTACGGCCTCATCGCGCTCTTCGCGCTGCCGCACGGATTGCGCACGTACGTGAAAACGGAGCGCACCGGCGAGGCGCTTCGCGTCGCCGCGCGCGACAAGCCATTCATCATCTTTCTGCTGGCGACTCTCTGCGTCACGATCGTCGATTTCCAGATGGGCTCTACATTCGCGCTGCACGTAAAGTCGAACGGCTTCCCGTCGCGCGTCTACGGCCTACTCATCTCGACCAACGGAATGCTGATCGTCATCTTCGAGCTGGCCATCACGCAGTGGACGCGCCGCTTCCAACCGCGGCCGATGATCGCCCTCGGCTATCTCCTCGCCGGAATCGGCTTCGCCCTCACCGGTCTCGCGCACACAGTACCTCTGCTCCTCGGCACCGTCGTCATCTGGACTCTCGGCGAGATGATCAGCTCACCCGTCGCCAGCTCCTACGCCGTCCAACTCGCGCCCGAGCAATACCGCGGCCGCTACCTCGGACTGGTAATGATGATGTGGTCCCTCGGCATGGTCATCGGCCCGCCCGTCGGAACGTTCCTCTTCGATCACAACCCCGCCGCCGTCTGGATCGCCTGCGGCGCCCTCGGCATCACAAGCGCGACGTTGATGATGCGGCGCAAGAATAGTGATGCTCCGCCGCGTTAGCGGCACAAAGAAGGTAGCCAGGGTGCGAGCGCTTTTTGCGAGCACCCCTCGAAACAGACGGCGTGAGGTTTTGTGCCGCGTCAGCGGCACGAGAAGCTGTCCGCGAATCTTCATTCGGATAGTCTTCCGGTGTCGCTGACGCGGCACAACTTCCGGGAGCATCCCGATTTCCAGCGGTGCTCGCAAAAAACGCTCGCACCCTGGCTACCCTCTTCTGCCGCTACCGCGGCCTGGGTTGTCAGCGTGCTGATGATGCGGCGCCGTTCGTCAGCAGCGCGAAGCCGATCATTTTGTAGAGCAGCCGCGCGCCGACGTTCGCGTCCCACTCCGTTTCGCCGGGAGACACTTCGCAGAGATCGAGGCCGACGATTCGTTTGCCGTTGCGGCGCAACGCGCGCAACAGTCCGATCGCTTCGTTCCATGACAAGCCGCCGGGGACTGGCGTTCCCGTCGATGGACAGAGCGTTGGATCGAGTCCGTCGATGTCCCACGAAAGATAGACGTCGCTTGGGAGCGCGCCGGCGATTTCGTCCGCGATCTCAGCCCATGTCGCGCCTTCTTCTTTGCGCGCGGCGAGATCGGAGTCGAAGAACGTGACGATGCGGCCGTTCGAGTTGTCGATCATCGCCGACTCGGCATTGCTCAGATCGCGCACGCCGACCTGCACCAGGCGATCGACGCCGCCGACTTTCGTGATCACGTTGTGGAAGATCGACGCGTGCGACCAGGTGAAGCCCTCGTATGCGTCGCGAAGATCGGCGTGCGCGTCGAGATGGAGGATGCCGAGGTTCGGGTGCGTTTCCGCGTACGCCAGGATCGCGCCGAAGGGGACGGAGTGATCGCCACCGAGGACCACCGGCATTTTTCCGGCGACGAGAAGAGCGCGCGTCTGCTCGTACACCCAATCGTTGACCTCTTCCGAAATCGCGTTCACCTCGGACGCCGCCTTGCGCGTGGCGTTGTCGACGGCGCCGCCTTTTTCGATGACCGCGGCGGCGATGCGCTTGCCCTTGTCGTTCAGACGCGCGATGTTCTTCGCGATCTCGAGCATGGCGATGCCGGCTTCGTAGGGACGGCCGGTATCGCGATCGAAAAGGTCGACCTGCTTCGATGCCTCGAAGACCGCCTCCGGACCGCGCGACGTCCCGCCGCCGTACGACGTCGTCGCCTCGTACGGCACCGGAATGACGATGACGTGCGCATCGTCAGTCGTGAACGGCAAGCCGTAAATGCCGGAACCGGAACCGGCGGCGGCGTCGGGGTCGAACGTCATGACGCGAGCATACAAGAAGGCTGAAAGGAGCTCTCGCCCCTTTCAGCCTTTCGTGCGAAGAGAAGTTGCCGGCTATGGCGTCATGAAGATGTCCCACCACTTGTCCATCGTCTGCGCTAGCGCGCCGCGCGTGACGATCGTGTTCGGCTGCCAGCTATACGTCACGGGTGCGCCTTCGATCTGCGAGGCGTTTGCGTAACCGGCCATGAGCCCGATGCTGTTCGCGACCACGACATAGCCACGCGCCGCGGGAGGAATCTGCGAATCGTCGCTGAAGGTCGTGGCGGTGTTCATCGCCGCCTGCGCGTCGGCGTCCTTGCCGAGGGCACGCACAAGCCAGACGGCGAGATCGGCGCGCGTGACATTCACGTCCGGATTGAATGATCTCAGCGAATTGTCTTGCGTACCGGGGATGGTGGGGAGAGTGTCCGCCATGAGTGCCGGGCCTTGCATGAACGTGTCGCGCATCGGGCCGCCGGCGCTGGTCACTGCCTGAACGAACGGCGCGAGCGATGCCGGAACGTCATCGAAACCGAATGGGCTGATCAGGCTCTGACGAATCCAGCAGTCCGACGCCAGCACGACCGCCATGTCGCCGCGCGTGACGCTGGCATCGGGCTGAAATGCCGTCGGCGTTTTGCTGTCCATCAGCCGCAGCGTGATGGCCTTGCGAATGTAGGAAGCGTAGGGCGACGAGGTCGTGTCGTCGATGCCGGAGAACGTGCCGTAGTAGTTGGTCACGGAAAGATGCAGTGTGTCGGGAACTCCAACGCCGACCGTGCCGGTCGACTGCCCTTTGAGACCGTAGATGGTGGTGAACCAATCGCCGGCGGCCGGAGCGGCGAAGCCGAGGGAAGCCTGGAGGCCGTAGACGGCGGCGAGGAGGTTCGAGCCGGTCGACGTCTGCGTGCCGCTCGGATCGGTGACCGCGAGGTTGAAGGTGTTAGCGATATTGTCCCAGGTCAGGAAGACGTCGCTCTCCACGCCGCTGCCGCCGATCGTGTAGTGATGCACGGCCGGGCCGGCGGATGGATCAAACGCCTGATCCCACGATTCGTTGCTGCTCGTGCCGGTAAAGCCGGCGTTGTAGGTCTGATTGAGCACGGCGCCGTAGACCTTCGAGGGATTCTTCACCGCGTCAAGCCCGGCCAGGACGTTGAGGAAACCGGCGCCGACCTGATGGCGTCCGTAGCCGGCCATCGGCGTGGCGGTCGCGACGATCGTCGACTTGATCGCATCCGGAGTGAGAGCCGGATTCGCTTCGAGGAGCAGCGCGCACGCGCCGGCGACATGCGGTGTGGCCATCGACGTGCCGTCCATGCAGGCGTACCAGACCGTCTCCGAAACACTCAGGCCCGTGCACTGTCCGGCCTGACCGAGCGGCGTGGCGTTGGCTTTCGTCGAGACGATGGCCACGCCCGGCGCGGTGATGGTCGGGTGGTAAATCGGATCGCCCGGAATGCCGCGCGATGAGAAGCTGGCCAGACGTCCCTGCTTGTCCGCGGCGGCGACGCCGATGACCCATGGCGCGTCGGCGTAGGGATTCATGGTGTTGTTTCCGGAGCCTTCGTTTCCAGCAGCGAAAACGACGGTGATGCCGCGATCGTGAAGCACTTTCGACGCGACGCTGACGGGATCTTCGGGATCGAACGGGCCGCTCGTGCCCCAGCTGTTGCTGACCACGCGAATGTTGTAGGTGTACTGATGCGTGAGAACGTAGTCGAAACCTTCCAGCGCCCAGAGGATGGCGATCGCTTCACCGGTGCTGACGCCGATGAGGTCCGCGCCAGGCGCCACGCCGGCGTACTTGCCGCCGCTCTCCGTGCCGAGGCCGGCGATCGATCCGGACGCGTGCGTGCCATGGCCGGAAGTGGTGTCGGTGTTAGGAAGATTTTCGAGGTAAGTCGGCGGGACAACGCCGTCGAACGGCGATCCAAGACCGGGTCCGCCGATGACCACTTTGACGTTCTGTTTCACATGCGTACCGAACGGGAGATCGGGATGCGTCGCATCAATCCCGCTATCCACGATCGCCACCCCAATTCCTCGGCCCGAATAACCGAAGCCCGGCATCGTCCGCTGTTCCAGCGCGCCGATCAGCGCCGAACCTTCGTGGTTGAAGTAACGGAGTTGCTTGTTGAAGTAGACCGAACGCACGCGCGAGTTCGCGGCGATCTGGCGGACCTGATCGCCCGTCGCCCAGACGCCGACCATCGGCAACTGCTTCATCGCGACGCCGTAGCGGATGCCGAGGAGACGCAGCGCGGTGAGGTCGGCCGCGTTCGGCTGGGAGTTGTACGTCACGACGGCCGGCAGGAGGTCGCTGCTGACGGTGCCGATCTTCGACTGCAGGATCGGGTCGAGGACCGCGGCGTCGAGGGAAAGGACACTGAACGAAAGAATCAGGGCGATGAGGGCGAACCGATTGATTTTGCTGAACATCGAAGCTTTCTCTCCTTCTCTTTGTCGTGCATCCCACGACGATGTCCAGCCATTTTGCAATAGTAGTACCACTACCAAATGGCCTTATCACGGCCAGAGACTTGCAGCGCACCGCCCATATGTTGACTCATGGTGGTAGTGGCACTACGATGCTCGCACCGATGCCGATCGACACTGACAGCACCCATACTTCCCGCTCGCGCCTGCTGGAAGCAGGCAAAACTCTCTTCGCGCAGAACGGCTACGAGCAGACGCCAACGGCGGCGATCGCGCGCGCGGCGGGATCGTCCGAGTCGCAGCTCATGCGCTACTACGGTGGCAAGGCGGGACTGCTGGAAGCGATCTTCGATGCCAGTTGGGCGCCGCTGAATCAGTTGCTGCAGAACCGGATCGCCGCGGCTTCGGACGCGCAGGAAGCGCTGGCGGCCATCCTCGACACGATGGTGGAAGGCTTCACTGCCGATCCCGAGGGGGCGTTCCTTTTCGTGTTCGAAGGGCGCCGCGTCCGGAGCGGATCGGAGATTGCGATGTCGCGCGGCTTCGCGGACTTTCAGGAACTGCTTCGCATGGTAGTGCGCCGCGGCCATCGCGATGGAACGCTTCGCGACGGCCACAACGACGAAGCGCTGGCCGTCGCGCTGATCGGCGCCGCCGAAGCGCTGCTTCGCGAACGCCTGATCGCCCGCCGCGCCGGTCAACCCGATCCATTCACCGACGAGGAGTTGAAGGCCGTGTTCCTGGCGCTTGTCGGCGGCCTATCGAAATTACCCCAACCCCAAAATTAGTACGCAGTGTGGACTGAGCCTTGGGCAACCGAGGCTGTCGGCCCTGCCGACTAATCCATGTCCATCGGATTCCAGACGGGCGTGTCGTCCTTCTCGGCGCGCTGCATCGCTTCCTTGAAGCGTTCGTCGAGGATGCGGGCGCGATCCTTCTGGCTGGCCATCTCGCGGTCGAACTTTTTCTCCATCTCGCTCTTCTGCGTCTCGAGGCCGGCCACCATCGACTCCAGCGAGCCGCCGGCGCGGCGTTCCTTCGCCTTGTGCAGCAGCACTTCGCCGGAAACACGGTCGATCACGAGCGTCGCATCGCAGCAGGGACAAATGATTTCGAGATTCGTAGCCATGGCGGTGATTGTAGCGCCGACGTTTACGTTCCGATCGCCTGCGTCAGATCGTCGACGAGGTCGTCGGCGTGTTCCAGTCCAACCGACACGCGCAGCAGGTTCTCGGCCGTCCGGCTGCCTGGACCTTCGCTCGATGCGCGATGTTCGATCAGGCTCTCCGTGCCGCCGAGGGAGGTGGCGCGCGTGAAGATCTTCGTTTTGGCGGTGACGGCTTGCGCTTCTTCGCGTCCCCCGCGCACGTTGAATGACAGCATGCCGCCGAACGCCGACATCTGCCTCGCGGCGATTTCGTGGCTGGCGTGCGACTCCAGTCCGGGATAGTGCACCGCCTCAACGTTCGGATGGTTTTCCAGCGCGCGTGCGATGGCCATCGCGTTTTCGCAATGCACACGCATCCGCGCGGAGAGCGACCGGATGCCGCGCAAAATCATCCACGAGTTGAACGGCGAGGCCACGCCGCCTGTGATCTTGCGGCAATGCGCGACGGACTCGCTGAACGCATCGCGGCGCGCGAAGGCGAGCGAGCCCCCCTGCACGTCACTGTGTCCGCCGAGGTATTTCGTGGTCGAGTGCATGACCACGTCGGCGCCTTGCTCGATCGGACGTTGCAGCGCGGGCGTGGCGAAGGTCATGTCGGCGATCAGCATTGCATTCGCGCCGCGTGCGATCGAGACCAGTTCCCCGACGTCGACGATCTTCATCAGTGGATTCGACGGCGTCTCGCACCAGATCGCGCGCGTGTTCGCCCGAACCACGGCGCGGACCGCGTCGAGATCACCCATCCGCACCAGGTCGCACGCCACGCCCCATCGCGGCAGGTACTCCGCCGCCAGCGCGCGGACGCCGTAGTAGCCGTCGTCGGGGAGGATGAGATGCGACTGCGGCGGCAGCGACTGCAGCACGCACGTCACCGCCGCCATCCCGGACGCGAAGGCCAGCGCGTGCGATGCCGAATCGATCGCCGCCAGCGCCTCTTCGAGCTTCGACTGCGTCGGATTGCCGTCGCGAATGTAGCTGAACCCATGCGACGGCGCGCCATCCACGGTCCGCTCGAATGTCGTCGACAGATGGATGGGCGGCGACACCGCGCCCGTCTCTTCGTCCGCCTCAGCCCCCGAATGAACCGCCTTCGTTTCAAATCGCATCCGCGGAGGATACGACTACAACAAGCGCTGGGCACCGTCCAACTTGCTCAGATCGCGATCGAAAGTGCCGAGGGGCAGGTGTCCCGCTTTGCGCGCGATTTCGAGGACGAGGCAGTCGGAGAAGCCGACCTTCGGGTTGCTCCGAAAGTGATCGAGTGCGGCCGCGACAACATCCGCGTCATGCAGCGTCACAGTCTCGTGGTTGAGAAATTGGTCGACAGCTGCTGCGATCCGCGCAGAGTCATAGCCATAGGTCGTCTGCAAGACCCACAGCGTTTCCGCGAGAACAAGATGAGAAACCCAAACCGCGTTTTGCACGAACGTGGCGGCAACCGCCAGTTGTCTCTCATCGTCACCGGTGACGAGCCGCACGAGCACGTTCGTATCAACGGCGCGCATGCTTTTTCCGGAGATGTTCGCCGATGGCCGCCTTCAGTTCCTCCAGTGTGTGAGGCTTTGGCGGTTTCGGGAACAACAGCCGGTGCATATCCTCGAACGTGTATTTCCCCACCCTGCGCACGACCGCCGTTCCGTCTGTTACCTCCCATTCCAGAACTGATCCGGGACTAAGTCCCAACTCGCGCCGCACCTCGGCGGGCACAGAGATCTGACCCTGCGCGGTGATTTTGGATTGTGGAAGAGACTTCAGCTGCGGAACAGGCTCGGGCTTTGGACCGGCCTTCTGCCGCGGCGGGTATTTCGATTGCGGAAGCGACATAGTGATGGCATAGTACCACGGTAATGGGACTCCCATGAAACGCGTCGCCGCACTCATTCTCCTGATCGCCGCGATCGCCGGCTATCGCTATTACGCGGGCAATGCGCCGGTGCGCGCGTACGAGCAATTCGCCGAAGCCGTCGTCCATCGCCAGTACGACGCTGCGGCTGCGATGACCACCGGACTGACGCCGGCGGCGCTGGAGCGGTCCGGAACGCAGGAGCAGGCTGGCGCGGGTCCGGCCATGTTCCAGACATTGTTCAGGTCGAATTTCCGCATCGACTCGCAGGAGGTCGACGCGGACGGTGGCGTCATTCTGAAGAGCGTTCAGACGGTGCTGTTCAATCCGGTCGGTGTGGAGTCCACGCGCCCGGCCATGTACCTGCGGATGAACCAACGGTCCGTATGCAAAAGGTCGAAGGCGCCTGGAAGGTTGTCTCCTTCGAAAACGCCTTCGACAAGATGGATTCGCTGACGGCGCGGTGAGCGTCAGTGCCGGATGCCGCCGTTCGGATCGATCATCGGTCCTTGATCGGACGATGCGGCGGCGTGAGCACAGCGTCCGTTCGGATCGATGCAGGCGCCCTGATCCGACGATGCGGCAGCACGCACGCCGCCGTTCGGATCGACGCCGAGACCCTTGTCACCTCCGTCACCTGCCATTGCGATTCCGCCGGAGAACAACACCACTGTAAAAAGAACCCGTAGAACTTTCATCGGTTTCTCCTTTCGGAGATCAGTACGTCAAGGCGATTTCGCGGTTTGTGGAGAAACCACCATCTACAGAGCCATCGAGAATGGTGAGGGGCAATACTCGATCTGGCCGGCCGATCGCGAGCTCCTTCCCGGATGGCATGACACGGGCAAAACCGGCCTGAAGCGCGAGGTTCTCGCGTACATCGAACAGGTCTGGAGCGATATGCGTCCGCGGTGAAGATGCAGGAGATGGGCTATCCCTGATCGCGTTCCAGCGCCACCTTCACGATCGCGTTCCGTTTCGTCAGTAGCCGCGTCAGATACTTCCTCATCACCAATCGATCGACGATCGCGCCGATGATGCCGAATGGCGATCGAAACTCCAGCACGTCCGTCATCCGCGTCCCTTCATCGCATGCCTCGAAATAGTGATCGTGGACGAATGAATGGAACGCGCCGCGAACCATTGAATCCTGGAAGTGACGCGGACGGTCGTACGACGTGATTGCCGATGTGAACCGCTGACGAATGCCGCAATGGCGCCCTTCCCACGTCACCTGTTCACCCAACTCGATCAAGCCTGCCGTCCTCCCCGCCACCGCCTTCTCGCCCGTGTGACCCATCGACTCCGCGTGCAGATCGAGATCGCGCGACGCATCGAAGCATCGCTCCGGACTTGCGCGAATCGTCGTCACGATCGTGATCGTCGTCATGCGAAGGCCCCGCGACCGCAACGTATACTCCCGCACCACATGGGCCGCATCCACCTCGGCACGATCTTCGGGACCACGATCACTCTCGATTTCAGCTTCCTCATCCTGATCGCCTTCTTCGTCCTGACCGACATTCAGCAGTCGGGGATGCGCTACGCCCTGCTCTGGATTCCGGTGCTGCTGGTCAGCATTCTCTGGCACGAGCTGGCGCATGCGGCCATGATCGGCGCGCTCGGATTCGGATCGAGCTCCATCATCCTCGAAGGCATCGGCGGCGCGACGTACAACGAGCGGCGCGCCAAGGCCTGGCAGGACCTGCTCATCAGCGCCGCCGGCCCCGCATCCAGCTTCCTCCTGGCGTGGATCATCACGCTGCTCATGACCAACGTCCCGGCCGCGTCACGCGACCCGTTTCTTTTCGCGCTCCTGCCGCTGATGGCGCGCGCCAACTTCTGGTGGGCGATCTTCAACCTTCTGCCGATCGGACCGCTGGACGGCAACGGTATCCTCCGCAACTTCTTCCGGCTCTTTCTCCGCGAGCGCCCCGCCTTCATCATCTCCATCTGGATTTCGATGCTGGTTGGACTGGGCGTCTTCATCCTCAGCCTCATCGGCAAACAGATTTTTATCGCCATCCTCGTGGCCTGGTACGTCCGCTCGAGCTGGATGCAGTGGGAGTTCTTCCGATCCCACAACCGCACTGATTGAAACGATGGGACGGAAACTCACCTAAAATACCCCGACCAACCTGCATGGAAGTTCAACCTCCCCCGCATCTCGCAAACGCTCGAAGCGCGCTCGCACGCTGGCTCCGCGGCGGACGCACGCGCGCCTCGCACGAGTCGCTGCGCACCACCGTGGCCATTCTCCGCGCGCAGCAGGAGGCCACGCTCGACGGCATTCTCGTCGTCGACGACCGCGGCTCCATCCTCTCGTACAACCGCCGCTTCCTCGAGATGTGGGGCATTCCCGAAGACGTCGCCAAGGCCGCGGACGACAACGAGCTCCTCGGCTTTGCGTCAGAGAAGGTTCAGGACTGGGACGAATTCATCGAGCTCGTCAACCATCTCTACACGCACCCGACCGCCGTCCGCAGCAACGACACCGTCTACCTGAAAGACGGCCGCGTTCTGTCCCGCGCCTCGGTGCCGATCGTCTCCGGCGAGAAGATCCGCGGGCGGGCCTGGTACTTCCGCGACGTCACCGAAACCGTTCGCAACGAGCGGATGCAGGCCGCGCTCTTTCGCATCGCCACGCTCAGCCGCGAGGCCAGCAATCTCGACGAGTTCTACGGCGCCGTGCACGGCATCGTCAACGGCCTCATGGAAGCGACGTACTTCTACATCGCCGAGTACGACGCCGCGCGCGACATCCTCACCTTCCCCTACTTCGTGGACAAATACGACGAGGCGCCGGTCGGCCGCCCGCCCGGGCGCGGATTGACCGCGTACGTTCTCCGTACCGGCAAGCCGCTGCTGGCCACGCCGCAGGAGTTCGACGATCTCAAGAAGAGCGGCGAAGTGGAATCGGTTGGCGCGCCCTCGGTCGACTGGCTCGGAGTTCCGCTCGCCACTGGCGACCGCACCTGGGGCGTCATCGGCGTGCAGACGTACGACGAAGGCGTCCGCTACACCGATCGCGACCGCGATCTGCTGGTCTTCGTCGCCCAGCACGTGGCTTCAGCGGTCGAACAGAAGCGCCAGGAAGATGCGCTGCGCGAGAGTGAGCGCCGCTACCGGCAGATGTTCCAGAACAACCGCGCCGTGCAGATCCTGCTCGATCCAACCAGCGGCCGCATCGTCGACGCCAACGTCGCCGCCGCCGAGTTCTACGGGTGGAGCGTCGAGACGCTTCGCAGCATGTACATCTGGCAGATCAACATGCTCGACGAAGGCGCCATCCGCAGCGAGATGACGAACGCCTCGCAGCAGCGGCGCAGCTACTTCGTCTTCCGTCACCGCCTCGCCACAGGCGACATCCGCGACGTCGAAGTGCACTCGGGGCCGATCGAGACCGGCGGTCGACGGCTTCTCTACTCGATCATCCACGACATCACCGAACGCAAGCGCGCCGAGGAGGCGCTGCTGCTGAGCGAGCAGAAGTACCGCAACATCGTCGACTACGCGTCGGTCGGCATCTACCGCTCCTCGCCCGACGGCACGATCCTCATGGCCAATCCGGCCCTCGCGCGCATCCTCGGCTACGACTCGACCGACGAATTGCAGCAGCGCAATCTGGCCACCGACGTCTACCTCGCGGAGCGCGAGCGCCAGATCGCGCTGCAGCGTTTCGCCGCGAACGGTTATGCGATCGAGGAAGAGCTGTTGTGGCGCAAGAAGGACGGCACGCCGATCTGGGTGCAGCTAAACGCGCACGCCATCGATCTTCATGAAGGCGCCGAGGTCTACGAAGGATTCGTTTTCGACATCACCGAGCGCAAACTGGCCGACCAGCAGATCGCCGCCGCGAACGCGCAGCGCAAGGCCGTGCTCGACGCCGCCACGCGCGTCTCCATCATCGCCACCGATGCGAACGGCGTCATCACCGTCTTCAACTCCGGTGCGGAGCGAATGCTCGGCTACGCCGCATCCGACGTCATCGGCGTGCGCAACATCACCGAGCTGCACCTCGACACGGAGCTCGTCCAGCACGCGCGCCGGCTGGCCTTCGAGCTCGGCGAAAAACTCAGCGGGTTCGACGTCCTCGTTCGCCGCGCCACGCGCGAAGGACTCGAGGAGCGCGAGTGGACCTACATCGGCAACGACGGCGAGCCGATCATCGTTCTGCTGTCCGTCACCGCGTTGCGCGACGAACATGGCAACCTCACCGGATATCTCCACGTCGGAACCGACGTCACCGAACGCAAGCTCGCCGAGGAGAAGTTGCGGCAGCAGTCCGCGGCGATGACGGCGTCGATGGACGGCATCGGCATTCTCGACGGCCGTCTCGACTTCACCTACGTCAACGACGCGCTGGCGAAACTGTTCGGCTATCCGAGTCCGCAGGAGATCATCGGCCGCTCGCTGTGCGATCTCTACGAGCCGCCCGAGCAGGTTCGCTTCATCACCACCATCGTGCCGCTCGTGCAGCAGCGCGGACGCTGGCGCGGCGAGGCCACCGGTCTTCGCCACGATGCCTCGCTCTTTCCGCAGGAGATTTCTCTCACATCGATCGATGGCGGCGGCATGGTCGCGGTCGTCCGCGACATCACCGAGCGCACGTATGCCGAGGAGCAGATCAAACATCTCGCGTATCACGACGCGCTCACGACGCTACCGAACCGGCTGTTGTTCAAAGATCGCGTTACCGTCGCCATCTCCCACGCGCAGCGCCACGAGTCACGCGTGGCCGTGCTCTTCCTCGATCTCGATCGCTTCAAGGTCATCAACGACTCCCTCGGCCACAACATCGGCGATCAGCTTCTGCAGGCTGTGGCGGCGCGCGTGCAATCGTGCGTCCGCGACAGCGACACTGTCGCCCGCCTCGGCGGCGACGAATTCACGTTGCTGCTGCCCGAGCTGGCGCACGCCGAGGATGCCGCGCTCGTCGCGCAGAAAATCCTCGAGGCGGTCCGCTACCCGTTCCACATCGAGGGGCGCGAGTTCTACATCACCACCTCGATCGGCATCAGCGTCTTCCCCGACGACGGAATCGACGCTGAGACGCTGATCAAGGCCGCCGACACCGCCATGTACCAGGCCAAGGAACAGGGCCGCGACAACTACCAGCTCTTCAACGCGCTCGTAAACGCGAAGGCGCTGCAGCGCATCGCGCTCGAACACGGCCTGCGCCGATCGCTCTCGCATCACGAGATGGCCGTGCACTATCAGCCCATCTTCGACTTCCGCACCGGGCGCATCACCGGAATGGAAGCGCTTCTGCGCTGGACCGATCCCGAGCTCGGCCCGATCGGACCCGCGACGTTCATTCCGCTCGCCGAGGCTATTGGCGTCATGATTCCGATCGGCACCTGGGCATTGCGTGTGGCGTGTGCACAAGCCAAGCAATGGCACGACTCCGGTTTCAACACCTTGTCGCTCGCTGTCAATCTCTCCGTCTGTCAGCTCCAGCAGCCCGATCTGGTCAATCTCGTCCGCGACATCCTCACGGAAACGGGACTGCCGGCACGTCTATTGGAGCTGGAAATCACGGAATCGACTGCAATGCAAAGCCCCGAGGCCAGCATCCGCACGCTCTATGAATTGAAACGCCTCGGCATCCGCATTTCATTGGACGATTTCGGCACCGGCCATTCGTCGCTCGCCTATTTAAAACGTTTTCCGATCGATACACTGAAAATCGATCAGTCCTTCATCCGCGACATCACCCGCGATCCCGACACCGCCGCCATTGTGACCGCCATCATCGCCATGGGCCACAGCCTGCGCCTTAAAGTCATCGCCGAAGGCGTCGAGTTCACCGACCAGGCCACCTTCCTCAAGCGCCACAACTGCGACCAGATGCAGGGCTATTTAATTAACGCCCCGATGCCTGCCGCAGAGCTCGGCGCGATTCTGGCCGCCGGCGATGTGCGCGTCGTAGACGAAGCGTAGAGCAGCGCTCCTGCGGTAGCGCGGCAATTTCCTGCACATTACCGGCCGTTTTTTTGCAGTTTTCGATGCGCGCTTGCGTCTTTAAAACATTTCGGTTATTGTCAACTCCACGTCCAATACACCAAGTCGGGCCGGAGATTTTATGTCTCCAAACTAACGGTCTAACTGTCAGGAGAGTACCGTGCTCAAAAACACCGTCACACTCGTAGCGCTGCTTTTCACGGCTACTTTCACGTTCGCGCAGTGGACACCGACCACAGGCGATATCCACTACAACGGCGGCAAAGTCGGTATCGGTGCGAGCGTGCCCGCATCGCTTCTCAATCTGCAGACAAATGATAGCGAGGTAGTGCGGCTCGATCGGACGGGTACAGGGTGGAACTACATAGCGACCTACAGATCCGGTGTTCGTCAAGGCATTGTGGGCGATTTAAGTACAAACGGCTGGGGCATATGGACAGATGGTGTGATTCCACTGGTCTTCATGACGAACGGCGGCTACGAGCGCGTGCGCATCGACGCCTCTGGCAACGTGGGCATCGGCACCCCGGCCCCTGCCGCGTTGCTGCATCTAATGCGATCCGCGCCCGGTACGCTCGGCCCGGAGATGAGGCTTGAAAATTCAGGCAACGCTGTCGGCGATGTTTCCGCCGTTACCTTCAGCGACAATAATGCCGCCCGCGCGCAGATCAGGTCGACAGTAGAGCCGAGCCCCTGGAACGGCACCCTCGAGTTCCTCACAGGCATCAACACGCCCGTTGAACGGATGCGAGTCACCGGCTCAGGCTTTGTCGGGATCGGCACGCCAGCCCCAAACGCGAAGGTGCACGTGGAAGACCTCGCAAATAATGTCGAACTGCTGGTGAGCGCTGGAGATGCGCCGGGAACCCCGAACTCAGCGACGATGACTCTCATGCGGAAAGACGGGAATCACGCACAGCTGGCGAAGTACGGATTGAAGTTGGACGCCGCGGACGGAAACAAATTCAAGGTTTTGTACGGAACGACCGGCGGGTTCACCTCGACGGCGCTGACGATTGATCCCTCCGGTAATCTCCTGGTCGATGGCAACATCAACGCGAAATATCAGGACGTCGCGGAGTGGGTGCCGGCCGAGGGCGAAATGCCCGCAGGCACAGTGGTCATCCTCAATCCTCTCAAGACCAACGTTGTACTTCCGTCAATCAAATCGTACGACACCACAGTCGCCGGTGTCGTGTCCGATCAACCCGGCGTGCTCCTCGGCGTCGGCGGTGAGAACAAGGCAAAGATCGCAACTACCGGCCGCGTAAAAGTACGCGTCGATGCACGAGCCCATCCCATTCACATCGGCGATCTTCTTGTCACCAGCGACATCCCCGGCACCGCGATGTTGTCCGAGCCGCTCGACCTCGGCGGTGTGAAAATCCACCGCCCTGGAACCTTGATCGGCAAAGCCCTCGAACCTCTCGCCGGGGGTGAGGGAGAGATCCTGGTTCTTCTGAGCCTGCAGTAAGCCCGAATGTCAGGACGACAATGAAAAATATGAGCCCACCTCTCTTCACTTTAGTGAGTCCGGCGCGTGTGGCCTTTGAGGCAAGTCGCGGATGCGAATGGGCACTTTCGCTGGGACGCGGCCCGAGCCTATTTCGCAATCGCCGCAGGCGACATGCGGGTGGTGGACGAAGCGTAACGGTCCTCCGTACCCATTCAGAACTTTTTCGGATCGTGCGGAATTTTCCTACTGCGTAACTCCCTATCCAGCGATCACAATCTAAGAATCCTAATCCATCGACCGAGCACGTGCTTAAGGAGTGTTTCTGTGCGCAACGTTGTCGCTATCAGTCTATTCGTAGCCGCTGCAGCTCTGTTCGACAGCCCTATTCAAGCCCAGACACGGGCAAGTGCGGCAGAACCCCAACTTGTGCAGATCGCTCCGTGCCTCCTGTTCGATACGCTCACGCAGGCCGCAGAAAGTCCGGCAGAACAGACGCTGCGACACGTCAACATTCAGACCCACCGATGTGGACGCGTCATTCCCGCGTATGCAACGCGGTACTCACTTTCAATCATCACCTATAGCCGCGCGGCGCCCGAGCACGTCGCTGTCGGCGGACAAATGCGCACAGTCGATGCCCCGGCACCCGCAGACGGCGTTTTGCAGTTCCCGGTGCCAAACACCAGTCACGTGGCGGTGATTATCAATGGGTACTGGGTTGCAGCAGGCACACCAACGCTTCCGAGCGTTTCCAGCGTCACGGGGACACCGGCGGAGACAGCATCAAACGTCCGTGTAGAAGCGCTCACCGCCCGCCCAAGAACTCCCTCCACGGAATCGTTACACGGCTCGAGCGGAACGGCGGGAGATATCTACCTCGATGGCCTGGGCCCATATCCCGGCGTGGATTACGCCCACGCCGGCGTCGCATTGATTGGCCAGTCAGCGACTCCGAATATCATTGCCACCCTCGGCAATGACAACAGCCAAGCGCCAACTTTTTTTGGCATCTACAACACGCGGCGAAACTCGAGCGGCACAGCGATCGACAGCTCGCAGCTCATGTATGTCACCGCGGATGCAATGCTCCGCCTCCCCGGCCTCGCCATCTTCAGCGGACGTACGAGCTATTACGAAACACCGAACATTCCCTACGACGTGGTTCACGACGTATCGGTCATCAACCCTCGAGATCACCTGGGCGGAGCGGCGAATCGCGTGACGTTCTTCAGGTCAAAGGCGGAGTTCGACGGTGGATCTCCGGCCACTACAAAGTACATGGCATATTCGCGAGGCGATTCGGGGCAGTCGAATATCAATTTCGACTCCCAGATCGTTCTTCATAATGGAGCACAGTACCACTACCGTGCGTTCTCGGTTGCGGACCCCTTCAGCATTGGAAAGGACACGTTCTGGGTCAAAGCGGCCACGAGCGGCGATACCGTAACGAACACGCGGGCTGATATGTACGTCAGCGGCAAAGTGGGCATCGGAACCGCGGCCCCGACGCGGCAGGCCGAAATTTACGGCGTAACGGTCGATGGGAACGCTCGGGAGGTGCTCGGCCTCTTCGACACGACGCCGATGGCGGCGGGCGTCGGTGGCGGTATCGCGTTCGGCGGCATCTGGAATTCGAATGGCGCTATGGCGGGCGAGTTCGCGAGTATCCAGGGCGTCAAGGAGAACGGCACTGACAACAATTACGCGGGTGCGCTGTCCTTCAACACCCGCGTTAACAATGGCCAGCCGACGGAACGGCTGCGTATCGACTCGACCGGAAACGTTGGGATCGGCATTACGCCGGCCGCCAAGCTCGATGTCAATGGCGCTGCAACAGTGCGCGGGGCCTTGGCGGTGACTGGCGCCATCAACGCAACCGGCAGTATCACGGGCGCGACCGTTTTCGCGACTTATCAAGACGTCGCGGAATGGGTTCCCGCCGCGGAATCAATGCCTGCCGGCACCGTCGTAGTCGTTGGAGAGGACGCCAGCAACACCGTCACACCCTCGATGCACGCGTACGACACAAGCGTGGCCGGCGTCGTTTCGGCGACCCCCGGCCTCCTTCTCGGCGTCGCCAGCGAGTCCAAGGCCAAAATCGCGACAACGGGTCGAGTACGCGTCCGTGTGGACGCCACAAAATCGCCAATCCACAAAGGCGACCTCCTTGTCACCAGCGACCGTCCCGGCATGGCCATGAAATCCGAGCCGCTCGACATCAACGGCCGCAAGTTCCACCAGCCAGGTACACTGATCGGTAAGGCACTCGAACCTCTCGCATCCGGTACGGGCGAGATTCTCGTCCTGCTCAGTCTTCAGTGAACGAAGGATTATCGAGATTGCTCATGATGAAACTAGTTAGCTTGCTCGCAGCTCTTGCCTTCCTCGTAATGCCGCTGCATGCCGCTCAGGCGGGTCCTGCGATTGTGGCGAATTCGACATCGATCACCGGCTCGGGGTTTACGCCCGGGCATGAGGTGGTCATCTATGGCGCCGCGAATATTCCGCAACCGTACTATGGACGCCTCCTCGACTATCTGCAGGTGGTGACCATTGATGGAAATGGCGCCTTTCGGTGGACGCCGGCCGAAGCAATCGCCGCCAATTCCGTTTGGTTTGCGGTCGATCTCTCCTCGACCGATTACGTCGCGGCGTACCCGAGCTCCAGCGCGGCCCCCTTCGCGAGGATTGCCGCGCCTATCGTTCGTGTCACAAAAGATCTCCAGAATGACGCGTTATCGACGGACGAATACACGGTGCGGCTAGTCCTCATACGCGCGAACGACGCCATCTGGACGGGCAGCCCGATCAGGCACGGGCCGTCAGACCTGAATCGAGGAAAACCGGGAGCGATGGACGTCGATTTGTCCCGATTGACGAGCGTACGCGGAAGCAAACATCTTCCCGGCCACCTCGTGCCCTCCGACTTCGTCATCATGATCGATCCCATCTCACTGCGATTTTATGCCGGCCGCGCCGCCGCGCATTAGGAGAATGACCGATGCGCAAGCCGATCCTGCTCGCTCTCCTATTCCTCATCCCGATGAGGATCGTCGCCGCGATCTCACAGAATCACCCAAACCTCGAAACGGGATTCTCGGCAGACAAGATGTATCAGTTCAATAACGTCGACAATGTCAATCTGTTCAACGGCAACTTGACGTTCACGATCCCACTAGGCGGAAGCACGGTCGTAAGCGACCGGCTTGCCACGTCGATGACGCTGGTCTACAACAGCAAACTATGGGACTCCACGCCGTATCGTGACGGCACGATGCCCGCCGGCCAGGAGACCCGTACCTGGAAAATGCCGACGCCACGGTCCAACGCCGGTCTCGGATGGCTCATCTCATTCGGGCGCATGTTCCAGGGCGCGTCCGGCACTGATCTTAACGACAGTGATATCGTGCTGAGCGGAGACGACATTCATTATGAGTCTCCGGACGGCGCCGATCACGTCATTCACAACACCGGCCTTCACAACGACAACTTCGGCGGCGGCCACTACTCACGCGATGGCTCCTATATCCGTATGACGGACGGGAACCCGCGGCTCATCGAAACTCCCGACGGTCTGGTACGGGAGTTCACCTCCTACATGGACGGCTCCAGGCGGCGTTGGCGGATCACAAAGCTGCGCGATCCGTTCGGCAACCACATCGACTTCGATTACAGCACACCTCTTCAATGGAAGATCACGGACCAGTACGGGCGGATAAGCACGGTCCATTTCATCGATGTCCATACAGCGGACAGTGCCGTGGTATCTCTAAGCCCCGCATATCTGACTGCCGTCGACTACGTTGAAGTGCCGAGTCCGGCCGGTGTGTTTCCGGCAACTGCCCGGTACACGTTTACCTATCAGGACCGCTGGGTGTGGACAGGTTACTGCGGCGAGAATGATATCGCCAGCAAGCGTCTCGGCACCGATACCTATCGTGTGCCGATGCTCCTGCAGGTGAAGCTGCCGGACGATTCTTCCTGGAACTTTTCGTATGCAAAAGGAACCGCCAGCAACCAGAATGACGTGATCGATCCGGGCGACTGTTCCGGCGGCTCGCTCACTTCGGCCGTGTTGCCTACAATGGGCGTCATTTCCTGGGACTACATGATGTACGAGATGCCGACGGCCGGTTGTGATCTTGATCCGATTGGATCGTCGGCCGGCGTTAAGACGAGAACACTATCGGATCCTACGACCAATACCTCGGGCACGTGGAGCTACTCGCAGGAGCTGACACCCGAAAACGACGCGCAGTGGTCCTGCGCGGCCAATCAATTCGTCCTCTTCTACGCCCCGGCCGAGGAGTCGATCACTACGGTGACGGATCCGGATCAGAACAGGACGAAATACCACTTTTCCGCATGGCCCGTCTCCCTGGGGCCTCAAGCAACGCGGCCCGACGGTGCGACCTATCGCGAGTATGGTTTGCCCTTTTCGCATAAGTCACCGGCGGCCGGCGGAAAGCTCCTTTCGACCGAGGTGTTTCAGCACGCAGATCCTGCGAAGCAGGAACCGGAAACGATCAAGCGGACTACCTACGTCAAATACGAATACGATCCGGTGGCGGTAACCAGTAACCTCGACAGCAATCGCAGCCTCTTTCAGACGAGGACGGTCTTCAACGACGATAGCCTCAATTATGTGGATGTTTCCTATTCGGAAAATGACGGCCTCGGCCACTATCGGACCGTGACGACGTCAGGCACATTCCTGGGCACTGGAAACTCTCGCACCGTCACCACCGATTACAACAGAAACTCGTCGCTCGTCGGGTCCAACATCTTCGAGACTGGAATCTACGACACCGCGAACGCAACCGCATTTCCGACTCCTCCGACTTCCTCCCCGTGGCTGACCAACCTCTATTCCAGGGTCGTGACCACTGAAGGAACGTCGACGGCGGCAGTGCAGGAAGTTTGCTTCGATCCGGCCACCGGCTTCCTGAAGGGCACTCGAACGTATGCCGGCAGCGGCCGGACAAACAACGACGTCGTCGCCGCATTTGGGAGCGACACTGCGAGCGCAAACGGCTCTCTAGGCGCGATGACCTCCGAGAAATACTATGGCGGAGACGTCCATCCCCTCACTGCGGATGCACAGGCGACGCTGTGCGGCTTGCTCGCTTCGCCCGGCACGCTTGAATACGATATTCGCCACACCTATGACCATGGTGTTCGGAAAACATCAGAGTATTTCTCGGGCGGAACTACTGTAGGATTCAAGTTTCTCGATCTCGACATCGATCCCAATACAGGGCTCCCGTCGGTGTCTCGCGATACGGCCGGTGTAGCAACTTTGTATAGTTACAACGACCTCCAGCGCCGGATGACGAGCGCACGGACGGGAACCGATCCAGCGATCAACTACGCTTATAACAAGGCGGCCACTAATGGCACAGTCACCACGGGCGCAAACGCCACCATCTCCCAGGTCTCGACAGTGAGCGGTGCGCCCCAGGTGGCATTCGAGTTTGACGGTTTCGGAAGGCTGGTGCTGCACTCTTCCACGCTTCCCTCCACCACCCCCGGCATAACGCGCTGGTCGCGCCAAAGAACCATATTCGACGGAATGGGCCGCAAATCCATGGTCTCTGAAGCCGAAGAGTCGGCTGCTCCGTCGCATTTCACTGTGTTCTCCGACTTCGACGTGTTCGGCCACGCGCGTACCATCCAAAAACCGGACGGAACGAAATCGTTCGCGCAATACACCGGTTCGAGAAAAATCGATCGGACGGCGTACATCCACACGCAGCAGGACCAGCCGGACACGGCTGCGGTCACCACCGAGTTGTATGACGTCCACGGTCGGCTCTACGACGTCCTCGAGCCGGCCAGCGGTCTGCACGCCTCTTATACGTACGACGTCGGCAACCGGCTGAATACCGCATCGATTACCGGCGACGGCATCACCCAGACGCGTTCATTCACCTATGACAATCGCGGCTTTCTCATCTCCGAGACGCATCCGGAACTTGGGCCGGGAAGCACGACATACGACCACTATGATGCCCGCGGCCACGCACAACATAAACTCACCGGCACGGCGAACGGAACTTACGACTTGCAGTTCGTCTACGATCCGAGTGAGCACCTGACCAACGTCTCCGACCAGAACGGTGCCCGGCAATTGAAGCATTTCGTATTTGCCACTCAGAATGACACCGGCGTCAGCCCTCAGAGCAACGAGAAAGGAAAGCTGTCGCAGGCGATACGGACCAATCATCTGCCGACAGGCGACGTGGTCGTTACGGAAACGTATAAGTACCAGACGCCTTCCGGCCGGCTTTCGTCGCGACAGACCGACGTCACCAGCGGCACGAACACGCTGCAGTCGTATCAGCAAGCCTTCTTCTATGACGATATCGGGGAGATCACGAATCCAGGATATCCAACCTGCCTGAATACGGCGCCTTGCGGTACCGTAGGCCCCGGAGCAACGTTCACGTACAAGGATGGCTCGCTGGTCACGGTACCGGGATACGCTTCGAACATCACGTATCTCGGCAATATGCTGTCCCAGGTCGTTCACCAGAACGGCGTAACGGATACCTACACGCAGGCCGCCACCAACGGGCTTGCGCGCCCCTTCTCGATCGGCTTCTCGAACTGGAGCACGACGTGTCCCGTGCCTGCGGCGCCGGTGATTACGGCCGCAGCCTCGGTTCCGGCCTCATCGACCGGCAATGTCGCAAGCGTGCCCTCCGACGGAACGCTGCTGTACGCATGGTCGATTACCGGCGGAACGATCACGGCGATGACCGCGAACTCGATCACCTTCACAGCCGGCGCAAGCGGTACGGTGGCGCTGTCTGCGACGGCGGCGTTCGCATCCAACTCGTGCGGACCAGGACCTGCGGGAACACGGAACGTGCCGATCCAGCAGCAGCTCTCGGCGCCAATCAATTTCTCGACCACATTGAACGGCAGCAGCAGCGTGACGCTGGGCTGGGCACCGGGCGCGTCGGGTCCGAGTTCGTACCGAATCGAGCGGAAGGATTGCTTCACCTGCTCCTGGGTTGCAATCGGTCCGAATCCGACGTCAGCGAACAGCTACACCGACACGATCAGCTCCGTCCCGGGGAATCCGCCCGCCGCGCACCTCTATCACGTGATCGCGGTCGCGAGCGGTAGCACGGATTCCCAACCAAGCTTGCCTGATTACGCGGTAACCGCCTCCACGTTGTTTGCCGAGACCATCGGAAATCAAACGCCGATTCGGGGAGCCCACGTGCAGGAATTGCGCAGGGCTATCGATGCCCTGCGAGCCTTGGGCAACCTGCTTCCTTACACGGCCGGATGGACCGACTACAACGCCCCGACGGGAACCGTGCTGGCAGTCCACCAGACCGATATGCGCACGGCGCTCGATCAGGCCGTCTTCGCGCTTCTCACACGACACGTGACATTTACCGGCACGACGCCGGCGAATGGCGTCGCCATCTCGGCGTCCCACCTCAACCAGCTTCGGAATACGGTGAAATGATGAAGAGCAATCGAATCGCCGTACTCGCGTATCTCCTTCTCCTCGCCCGCGTCGTGCCGCTCGGCGCCGCGGAACAGCCAAAGTTCCGCTCCTCCGCCTCCGATCCCGGCATGAGCCGCTATCTCGTTACGCTGGCCGTCAGCGTCGACGCGATGGATGTGCCGGCCATCACGGGGGAAGT
>Ga0157376_10000019_pt1 | contig 255553 bp, 205 predicted proteins | sample M45metaG_FD_121801 | JGI IMG/M metagenome (GOLD analysis project Ga0157376, IMG submission 121801) | Miscanthus rhizosphere microbial communities from Kellogg Biological Station, Michigan, USA - M4-5 metaG | ecosystem: Host-associated > Plants > Roots > Rhizosphere > Soil | place: USA... | reverse complement strand
CGCCGACTGCGACTCGCGCGTGCGCGCGAGCGACATCAGCGCCAGGATGCCGCCTTCGCCGCGGTTGTCGGCGCGCATGACGAAGATGAGGTACTTCAGCGAGATGACGATGATCAGCGACCAGCAGATCAGCGAGAGGATGCCGGTGATGTTGTCCGGCGTCGCCGCGACGCCGTGCTGCGCGTGAAAACACTCCCGCAGCGCGTAAAGGGGACTGGTGCCGATGTCGCCATACACGACGCCGAGCGCGCTCAGCGACAGGACGGCCAGGTACCGTCCGCTGATCTTCTTGTCCGGAGACGCATCCATCGGGCGCGCGGGAAGGTAACACAGGCTAGTGCCGGAAGTGCCGTTCGCCGGTGAAGACCATGGCCAAACCCCTCTCATTCGCAGCCGCGATCACCTCGGCGTCACGGACGGACCCGCCGGGTTGGATGATGGCGGTGATGCCGGCGTCCGCGAGGAGGTCGAGGCCGTCGCGGAAGGGGAAGAAGGCGTCGGAAGCGGCGTAGGTGCCGGTCGTGGGTGCGATCGATTTCATGATCGCGACTTTGGCGGCGTCGACGCGGCTCATCTGCCCGGCGCCGATGCCGACGGTCTGATTGCGATTGGTGAGCACGATCGCGTTCGACTTCACGTGGGCGCAGACAATCCAGGCGAATTCGAGGCCGTCCATTTCCTCCGCGGTCGGCTGGCGTTCGCTTGCCACCGTCCACTTCTCGCGTCCGGCGATGCGATCGGAATCCTGGACAAGGATGCCGCCCGCCGCGCTGCGATATTCGGTATCGGCGACCGGCTTCGCAGCGACGATGAGCCGCAGGTTCTTTTTCTTCGACAGCACTTCGCGCGCGTCGTCGCTGAATGACGGCGCTACGATCACTTCGAGGAACATCGGCTCGACGATGCTCGCGCAGCCGGCGTCGAATTCGCGATTCACGCCGATGATGCCGCCAAACGCGGAGACGGGATCGGCGTCGATCGCGGCGCGAAGCGCATCCGCGATCGATTCGCGCCGCGCCACGCCGCACGGATTCGTGTGCTTGATGACCGCGGCCGCAGGTTCGGCGAACGCGTGCGCGAGCCGCATGGCGGAATCGAGGTCGAGCAGGTTGTTGTACGACAGCTCCTTCCCGTGAATCTGCTCGAACGGCTTTGCGTCATGCGGGACGTAAAAGGCTGCCGATTGCTGCGGGTTTTCGCCGTAGCGGAGGTCCTGAAACTTGCTGAGACTGAGCGTGAGATCGCTGCCTTCACCAAGAAACTGCGCGATCATCGCGTCGTACCTGCTCGTTTTGCGGAAGACTTCGACCGCGCAGCGGCGGCGGAACGCGTCGCTGAGCTCGCCCGACTCGAACTCGCGCAGAAAATCGGCGTAGAGCGACGGATCGCAGAGCGGAAGGACGGATCGATGATTCTTCGCCGCGGCGCGCAGCATCGACGGGCCGCCGACGTCGATCTGTTCGATCGCTTCGTCGACCGTCACGCCTTCCTGCGCAATCGTCGCTTCGAATGGATAGAGATTGACGACGACCAGATCGATGGGCGGGATGCCGAGGCGGTCGACGTCGGCGCGATGGGAATCGGTGGCGCGGTCGAAGAGGATCGCGCCGAAGACGCGCGGGGTCAGCGTCTTCACGCGTCCGCCGAGGATTTCGGGAGCGCCCGACCACTGCGCGATTGAGGTCACCTCGATGCCGTTGTCGGCGAGGTGCTTTGCCGTTCCGCCGGTGGAGAGGATTTCGACGTTCTTCGCACGCAGCGCACGCGCGAGCTCGACGATGCCCGTTTTGTCGGAGACGGAGAGGATGGCGCGCTCAATTTGCATGCGATGGGTTCGGGCCGCGCACGCTGCCGCCCGCCGTTTTCCAGATGAAGTAGTAGAAGTTGACCGTGTCGGTGATCGCGTGCGAGTAGCAGACCGATGCAACACCAAAAGCGGTAGAGCGATCGTCGAATGTCGCGCCATTTCCGCGCCCGTACTCCTCGGCCATCAACGGTCCGAAGCCGGTCGTCCGCGCGAAAACTTTGTCGAGATACGCGCTCAGCACGAAGTTCCGATCGACGCCGTAGAACATCGGCGAGAAGCGCGCCAGCCGGCGCTCGAAGTACTGCTCGAAATCGACGCGCTCCTCGGCATCGTCATCGCCGATGTGAAACGGATTGTTGGCGTCGCCGACGAGATGACTGAGCGCGCCGAGTTGCCGCACGACGCTGTACATCGGCTTGTTGGTGCGGATCATCGTGACGATCGTGTGCGTCTGCTCGACGATCCGCTCGCGCAGTTTGCGGCGATGAATATCAGTTCCCTCGGTGGCCAGCGCGTCATCGATTCCGCGCACGTAGTCGTCGTTGAACTTCTTGATGATGAGCCGCAAATCCTCGGGCGCGAGCGACGCGCTCTTCGCGGCGATGCGCTGGTCGGCGGCGCGCGTCCACGCCATGGCGGGCAACGCGATCGAGAGGAAGAGCAGTGCGACCGCGCGGCGTTTCATGGGCGTCGCGATGGTACAACACGCTTCTTTCGCGCAACACATCGAGCTGCTCACCGCCTGCGCGGCCTGCCCGAACGTGGTCGGTTCGCCCGTAGTCGGCGCGGTCGCGGACGCGCGCGTGATGCTGGTCGGCCAGGCGCCGGGGCCGCATGAAGCGGATTCGCGCCGGCCGTTCGCCTACACCGCCGGACGGCGCCTTTTCAGTTGGATGGCGGACCTCGGCATCGACGAAGCAATGTTCCGCGAGCGCGTCCACATCTCGGCAGTGATCCGCTGCTTTCCCGGCAAGGACGCGAAGAGCGGCGGCGACCGCGTGCCCGACGAGGACGAGATCGCGCGCTGCGGTGCGCACCTCGATCGCGAGATCATCATCCTCAAACCGAAGCTCGTGATCGCCGTCGGCACACTGGCGTCACAGCAACTGATCGGAATCGCGCAATTGAAAGACGCCGTCGGCCGCCTGCATCGAGCGAAACGCGCAGGGCGCACGTTCGACGTCATCGTGCTGCCGCATCCGTCAGGACGTTCGACCTGGTTGAACAAGCCGGAGAACGCGTCGCTGATGCGCGAGTCGCTGCGATTGATCGCTGAGCATGAAGCATTTCGAACGACGTTCGCTTAGCGGCTGTCACGCATCCAGAATGGCCTTCCACGTCGCCACCGCCTTCGGCATCTCCGGCGATTGCATCTGCGGCACGCCGGCCAGTTCCAGCAGCTCGTGCGGTTTGACGTTGCCGGATTTGCCGCGAAGCAGGCCGCGCACGTAGGCGTGCGCGGCCACTTCGCCGCGGCGCTCGAGGATGTGCTCGAAGTAGATCCACTTCTCGTCCCAGCAGACGACGTGCGAGCGGACGGTGAAGCGCTCGAACGGCAGCAGCGATTTCTTGTAGCGAATCAGCGTCGCGCTCACCAGCGGACGCCATCCGCGTTTCAGCACGGGCCGCAACATCCGCGTGCGCGCCAGGATCTCGACGCGGCCGATATCCATCATGCTCAGATACCGGCCGCTGTTCATGTGCATGTTCAGGTCGAGATCGTTCGGCCAGACGCGCATGGTGATGACGCAATCGTCGAGGATGCCCAGCCGCCTTCGGAAGCGGCTCTTGAAGATGGCGAACAGGAAGCGGAGCAGAACAACCACGGAAAGAAGTTTATCTGCGTCGCATCTGCGTCATCTGCGGAAAAAAGCCTTTAGTTCAAATCGAACAACAGCGCCTCACCATCTCCCGCGATCGTCACCTGCGACTCCTTTTCGATCGCGGCGCCGTCGCCGGCGCGCAGTTCTTCGCCGTTGAGCGTCACCGCGCCGCGGGCGACCTGCAGCCAGCCGTAGCGGTTCGGACGGAAATCGAACGCCACGCTGCCGTCGCGCAGCGTGGTCGTGTAGAGATCGACATCCTGATGGATCGTCAGCGATCCATCGCGGCCGTCGTGCGATGCAACCAGTCGCAGACGGTTCTCACGCTCGGACGCCGGAAACGCCTTCTGTTCGTACGACGGCGTAATCCCATGCCGCTCCGGCAGAATCCAGATCTGGAGAAAGTGCACCGGCATCGCCGAGGCGTTCTTCTCGCTGTGCATCACGCCGGTGCCGGCGCTCATGCGCTGCACCTCGCCGGGGCGGATCACCGAGCCGGTGCCCATCGAGTCGCCGTGTCCGAGCTCGCCTTCGAGCACGTACGAGATGATCTCCATGTCGCGATGCCCATGCGTGCCGAAGCCGCGTCCCGGCTCGACGCGATCCTCGTTGATCACGCGCAGCGAACGGAATCCCATGAAGTCGGGATCGTGGTAATCGGCAAACGAAAACGTGTGATAGGTGTTGAGCCAGCCGTGGTCGAAATGGCCGCGCTCCTCTGCTCTGCGTACTCGGATCATCGAACGCCTCCTGCCGCTGAAAACAGAATCGTATTCCGTGCTACAACCGTACCGATGACGGGCGACTCGCCGCGGCGAACGATGAACGAACGCACGGGCCGGCACGTGTGCGTGCGCTGCCTGGCCGAGGTCGAGATGGAGGAGTATCTGCGCAACGATCATCTTTGCGATGCTTGCGCCGCGCAGGGCGACTATCCGCTGGCGTCGACGCCGGAGCCGAAGCGGAAGAAGAACGAGCGGCGATGAGCAACGAACCCAACGTTCAACTCCTCGGAAACGTATCGAGGAACGAGATGGGAACCTGGGCGTGATCGAGAAAAAACATCGGACGCTGTCGTCGATCTACTTGATCAACGATGCCGTGGCATCGAATCTGGCGATGCTCTGCGCCTGGTTTCTGCGCTTCAGCCTGAAGATCATCCCGGTCACGAAAGGGCAGCAGGAAGTCGAGACGTATCTGCAGCTTCTGCCGATCGTGACGATCGTTTTCCCGCTCGCCTTCGCGGTGCAGGGCCTTTACCGCATCCGTCCGACGCGATCGAGAACGGAGGAGTGGCTGTCGGTGGCCATCGGCTCGATCGTGGCCACGGTGGTCTTCTCCGGCGTCTTGCTGTGGGTTCGCCCCGGCCGTCCGGACGTTCTCTACTCGCGCGCCACGCTCGGCATCTTCCTCGTCTGCGCGATCGTCTTTGTCGTCCTCGGGCGCGCCATCGTGCGCACGATCGTCGAGCGCGGACATCGCGGCGGCAAGCGCCTCGATCGCGTCCTCATCGCCGGCAGCGGCGAGCTGGCCCGCGCCGTCGTCGAGCGCGTCAACGGACATCGCGAGCTTGGTTTTCTCGTCGTGGGCTATTTGAAAAATGGCGAGGAATCAAAGCTCGACCTTCCCTGCCTCGGCACGATCGATCAGGCCGAACAGGTTATCGCCGAGCAGAACATCGACCACGTTTTCGTCGCGCTGCCGCATGCGTCATCGCAGGCGATGATGGCCTTGCTCGACCGCCTCGTGCGCAGCGTCGTGGCCATTCATGTCGTTCCCGATCTCCTGCAGTTCATGGTGCTCCGCTCGCGCGTCGAAGATCTGGACGGGCTGCCGACGATCAACCTTTCCGAAACGCCGTTGGAGGGTTGGAGCCGATTCCTGAAACGCGGCTTCGATCTCGTCGTGGCCACGGTCGCGTTGATCGTTTTCTCACCGGTGATGCTGATCGTTGCCATCGCCATCAAGCTCGGCGACCGCGGTCCGATTTTTTATCGACAGGAACGGATGGGACTCGACGGCAAGCCGTTCGACATCGTCAAGTTCCGCTCGATGCGCGTCGGCGCGGAGAAGGACACCGGCGCGAAGTGGGCGGAGAAGGATGACCCGCGCCGCACGCGCGTTGGCCGCTTCATTCGCGAGACCTCACTCGACGAGCTGCCGCAACTCTTCAACGTCCTCCTCGGCGATATGAGCGTGGTCGGGCCGCGCCCCGAGCGCCCGCAGTTCGTCGAACAGTTCCGCGCCGAGTTTCCGCACTACATGCTCCGCCACAAAGTCCGCGCCGGCATCACCGGCTGGGCGCAGGTGCACGGCTGGCGCGGCAACACGTCGATCCGCATGCGCATCGAGCACGACCTCTACTACATCGAGAACTGGTCGCTGATGCTCGACCTGAAGATTCTCTTCATGACGCTGATCCACGGCCTGAAGCACGAAAACGCGTATTAGCCGGCACGGCCGGCGGCGCTGATTGCCCAAGGCTCGGCCGACATCGCTTGCTATTGAACGATCGCGTAGGACCCTCCCCGTATAATCCGCCCCTCTCATGGGCAAAAACTCCGACACTCTCTTTCAGCGCGCGCAGGAAACGATTCCCGGCGGCGTCAACTCACCCGTTCGTGCATTCAAAGGCGTCGGCGGCACGCCGCTGTTCGTCGACATGGCGCAGGGCTCGCGCATCTTTGACGCCGACAACCTCCAGTACATCGACTGCGTCGGCTCCTGGGGTCCGATGATCCTCGGCCACGGCCATCGCTACGTCGTCGAGGCGGTGAAGAAGGCCGCCACGCGCGGCTTCTCCTTCGGCGCGCCGACGCTCGGCGAAATCGAGCTGGCCGAGATGATCGTGCAGGCCATTCCCTCGATCGAGATGGTGCGCCTCGTCAACTCCGGCACCGAGGCCACGATGAGCGCATTGCGGCTGGCGCGCGCGGCGACGGGACGGAAGAAGATCATCAAGTTCGACGGCGGCTATCACGGCCACGTCGATTCGCTCCTCGTGAAAGCCGGCAGCGGCGGCGCGACGTTCAACGTTCCCGACTCCGCCGGAGTGCCGAAGGAAGTGACCGAGCTGACCATCAGCGTCGCCTTCAACGATCTCGAAGCAGTTCGCGCTGCGATGGACGAAGAAGTCTCAGCCGTGATCGTCGAGCCGGTCGCAGGCAACATGGGATGCGTACCGCCGGCGGAAGGTTTCCTCCAAGGCCTGCGCAACCTCTGCACGGAAAACGGCGCGCTGCTGATCTTCGACGAGGTAATGACCGGATTCCGCGTTGCCTACGGCGGCGCCCAATCAATCTTCAACATCAAGCCCGACATCACCACCCTCGGTAAGATCATCGGCGGCGGCATGCCGATCGGCGCCTACGGTGCCAGCAAGGAGCTGATGCAACTCGTCTCGCCCCTCGGCCCGATGTACCAGGCCGGAACGCTCTCCGGCAATCCGGTGGCCGTCGCCGCCGGTAAGGCCACGTTGGGCGTGCTGAAGAACTCCTCGATCTATGCCGACCTCGAAGAACGTTCCGGCGAGTTCGAAACCGGCGTCCTCAAAGCCGCCGAAAAACACGGCGTCCCGCTCACCGTCAACCGCGCCGGCTCGATGTGGACGATCTTCTTCACCGAGGGACCAGTGACCGATTACGAATCCGCGAACCGCAGCAACCGCGAAAAGTTCGCCCGCTTCTTCCACCTCATGCTTGGCGAAGGCGTCTACCTCCCGCCTTCACAACTCGAAGCCGCATTCTTCTCCGCCGCACACGCGAAGAAGGACATCCTGCAACTGATCGAACGCGTCGATCGCGTGCTGAAGAAGATCGCCTGGGAGTTCGAGAAGTAAAGGCGTTTCACCACAGAGGCACAGAGGTCACGGAGAACCTCTGTGTCTCTGTGGTCATTTAACTCTGGGCACTAACCACGACTTCGAACCCACGCGCACCGCCTCCGCATCAAACCCGAACAACTCCCGCACGACGTCCGGCCGCATCACCTCGGACGGCGACGCGTCGCGCGCCAACACGCCGCGTTGCATGACCAGCATCCGATCGCTGTACGCCGCAGCCCAGTTCAGATCGTGCGTGGCGTAGACGACGGTGACGCCGGTGCCGTCGACGATGTCGCGCAGGAGGGCAGAGAACTGCTGAACGTGCGAGACGTCGAGCGACGACAGCGGCTCGTCGAGGAGGATCAGGCGCGGGTGCGCGGCGAGGACGCGCGCCAGGAAGACGCGTTTGCGTTCGCCGCCGCTCATCTCGTCGAGATAGCGTTCGCCGAGGTGCGAGGCATCGCATAACGCGAGCGCCTGGGCGGCTTCGTCGTAGTCGGAATCGCGCTCCCAGGCGAAGCGGCCGAGGAACGGCGCGCGGCCGGAGACGACGACGTCGATGGCACGCATTGAGAACGCGGGATCCGGATCCTGCGGCAGGTACGCAACCTGTTTCGCGTACTCCTTGGCGGGCCAGTCGCGAAGGCGCTTGCCATCGAACGCGATCTCGCCGGCGTGCGGCGCGAGCACGCGCGCGATGAGTTTCAGCAGCGTCGATTTTCCGGAGCCGTTCGGCCCGGTCAGCGCGATGAGCTGCGTCGCATCGAACGAGGCGGTGATGCGATCGACCGCCTGCGCGTCCTCATAACCAAACGACACATCGCGCAGCTCCAGCATCAGCGATTCCTCCGCAGCAGCGAGAGGAAAAACGGCACGCCGAGGACCGCGGTGAACGCGCCGATGGGCAGCTCGGACGATGTCACCACGATTCGCGATAGCAGGTCCGCGAGCACGACCAGAATGCCGCCGCCGAGGGCGCAGAGCGGGAGGAGGAAGCGGAAGTCGCGGCGCCACATCATCCGGATGAGATGCGGCACGAGCAGGCCGACGAAGCCGATGATGCCGCTCACCGATACCGCCGCGCCGGTGACGATCGACGCGGTGACGAAGCCGATCAGTTTCACGCGCTCGACGTTCACGCCGCGCGATTTCGCGTCGTCTTCGCCGAAGGAAAACATGCGCAGGTCGTTACCGATCGACGCCAGCGTCGCCGTGGCGATGACGAGCAAGATGGTCAGGAGCAGGACGTCGCTCCACGTCGCGCCGAAGAGCGTCCCCATCATCCAGCGCAACGCCGCGGTCAGATCGCTCTGCCGCGAGATGCCGAACGAGATCAGGATCACGGCCGAGAAAAATGCGTTGAGCACGAGTCCGGAGAGGAGCAGTCGCGTCGGATCGGTGTATTCGCGCCGCCGCGCCAGCAGAAACACGGCGCCGGTCGCGCCGCACGCGCCGGCGAACGCGATCATCGGCACGACGCCCGGCAATCTCGCCAGTCCCGCGGCCGTCGCGATGGACGCGCCGCACGCCGCGCCGCCGGAGACGCCGAGGATGAATGGATCGGCCAGCGGGTTTCGCAGCAGCGTCTGGAAGGTAACGCCGGCTACCGCCAGCGTTGCACCGACGAGTGCCGCGAGCAGCGCGCGCGGAAGTCGTATCCCGATCAGAATCGCCCGCGCCGTCACATCGCCGTTCATCGCCGCGCGCCACGAAACGTTCGTCGCGCCTGCGGACGAGGCCAGCAGCAGTGCGATCACGAGCAGCAGCGCAAGCAGCGCGAACGCGCCGATGAGGCGTTGTTGTCTATGTGTCGAGGACACCTGGTGCAGTGTAGCGTCAGCGACCCGCGCGCTCATCCGCGTACGCGCGGACCGCATCAATGTCATCGCCGGTTAGAGAAGGGTAGGCGTCGAGAATCTCCCGCTCCGATCGACCGTCAGCGAGATTGTCGATGATGACATCCACCCAGATTCGGGTTCCGCTGACGCACGGTTTTCCGAAGCAAATATTCGGATCGGTCGTGATTCGTTGCAGCAAGTCACTCATTTACGCTGCCGTTCCCGACCAGGGCTTGATTCGATCAAGCGTTTTGGACAGGACTTCTTCCGTCACTTCGGTGTCGTACGCAGCCTGGGCGCGCAGCCAATAGCCATTGGACAGGCCAAAGAATCGGCACAGGCGAAGGTCCGTATCGGCGGTGATGGCACGTTTGCCCGCCACAATCTCGCCGATGCGTTGCGCGGGAACGCCGATCTCCTTGGCAAGCCGATACTGCGAGATCGCCATCGGGACGAGAAACTCCTCACGCAGTAGTTCGCCGGGCGTCACAGGCTTGAGTTTCTTCATGGCCGTTCCTTAGTGATAGTCGGTGATCTCAACGTCTTCGGCGCCGGCCGAGGTCCAGCGGAAGCAGATGCGAAACTGATCGTTCACGCGAATGCTGTACTGCCCGGCGCGGTTGCCCTTTAACAGTTCAAGACGGTTGCCTGGCGGCACTCGTAGATCCTCCAATCGGTTGGCGATCTGCAACTGCCGGATCTTGCGCCGCGCGACGGATTCGATCTGCTGGAACCGCTTGACTCGCCGACCGTGCGCAAGAGCCTCTGTTTCGCTGCTCTTGAACGACACGATCACGCGACGCATAGTAACGCGACGCGTGATTACGGTCAACGACTTGGGTGTGTGGGTAAACGTCACTCCCTCCCAATTCGTCAAAGGGTTCATGAAACCAGCGACGAAACTTTTCGCCGGGCTCGTCGTTTTCGCGATGCTGACCGGCGCGACCTCCGACAACAAACTCACCGATCGCCAGCGTGCGCTGCATGTGCTGAACCGGCTGGCCTTCGGGCCGCGGCTGGGCGACGTCGATGCGATTTTGAAGGACGGCGTCAACATCTGGATCGAGCAGCAACTACATCCTGAGAGCATTCCCGATCGCGCGGTCGAAGCGCGGATTGCGGCGCTGCCGACGATGACGATGTCGAATGCGCAGATCGTGAAGACTTACTACGAGCCGGTGCTGATGGCGCGCAAGAAGGCCAATGCCGAGGCGAAGGATGGGGAGGTCGACAAAAAGGATGTGCGGCGCGAACTGATGCGCGACATTCCATTCGACAAGCGGCCGCAGATCGTGATGAACGATCTGCTCACCGAACGCATCCTGCGCGCGGCCGAGTCCGACCGCCAACTCAACGAGGTCATGGTCGACTTCTGGATGAATCACTTCAATGTCTTTGCCGGAAAAGGCATCGATCGATTCTTGCTGACCAGCTACGAGCGCGACGTCATCCGGCCGCACATCTGGGGACGCTTCGAGGATCTGCTGATGGCCACGGCGAAATCGCCGGCGATGCTCTTCTACCTCGACAACGCGCGTTCGGTCGCTGCGCCCGAGAACCGCCCCATGCTTGCGCAGCGCTTCGGTCGCCGCGCGATGGAGATGAATCCGCAGTTGAAGAATCGCCAGGGCGGCCTCAACGAAAACTACGCGCGCGAGATCATGGAGCTGCACACCCTCGGTGTCGACGGCGGCTACACGCAGAAGGACGTCACCGAGCTGGCGCGCGTGCTGACCGGCTGGACGATCACCAACCAGCGCGACGGCGGCCAGGGCGCCGCGTTCATCTTCCGCCCCATGCTTCACGACGTCGGCTCCAAGACCGTCCTCGGCATCCGCTTTCCGCCTGGCGGCGGCATCGAGGAGGGACAGAAGATGATTCACGTCCTCGCGCACCATCCCGCCACCGCGCATCACATCGCGCTCAAACTTTGCCAGCGCCTCGTCGCCGACGATCCGCCGCCGTCGCTCGTCGACCGCGTCGCCGCGAAGTTCCTGGCGACGGACGGCGACCTGCGCGAGACGGTGCGCGCCGTCATCAGCAGTCCCGAGTTCTGGGATCCGAAGTCGTATCGCGCGAAGGTGAAGTCGCCGTTCGAGTACGCCATCTCCGCCGTCCGCGCGGTGAATGCGCAGATCACCGACGCCACGCCGATCGCGCGCGCGTTGCAGCAGATCGGCGAGCCGCTTTACGGCGCGCAGCCGCCGACCGGCTACAGCGACAAAGCCGACGTCTGGATCAACACCGGCGCGCTGATGAATCGCCTCAACTTCGCCCTCGCGTTGGCGTCGAACAAGCTGCCCGGCGTGCATGGCGACGTCGTCGCGCTGATTCCGGCGAAGGAAGCGGCCGACGCATCGCACTCGGTCGAAGCGCTGGCGCAGGCGCTGACTGGCGGCGGACTCACCGAGGAGACGCGCAGCATCATCAAATCGCGGATCGTGGAGCGCAAAGCGCCAACCGAAGATCCGTGGGACAACACGCAACTACCCACTGTGGCCGGCCTCATTCTCGGCTCGCCGGAGTTTCAGCGGCAGTAGGAAAACCACCCAATGATCGACAGACGCTTCTTCCTCAAATCCTCCGGCCTCGCGCTTGTCGGCGGGACGCTGCTTCCGAATGTTTTCGTCAGGATGGCCAACGCCGCGACGACGAAAGGCAACAAAACGCTCGTGGCGATTTTTCAGCGCGGCGCGGTCGATGGTTTGAACGTGATCGTGCCGTACGGCGAGCAGGCCTACTACGCGGCGCGGCCGACGATTGCTGTGCCGCGTCCCGGCGCCGAGGGTGGCGCGATCGATCTCGACGGCTTCTTTGGATTGCATCCGTCGCTCGCGTCGCTGTCGCCGTACTTCAAGGATCACAGCCTGGCCGTCGTTCACGCGGTCGGTTCGCCCGACGCGACTCGCTCGCACTTCGACGCGCAGGACTTCATGGAGTCGGGAACGCCCGGCGTGAAATCGACCGAGGACGGATTCCTCTCGCGCGCGGTCGGCTTGAAAAAAGAGCCGGCGGTATCGCCGCTGCGCGCCGTCGCGCTGTCGCCGGCCATGCCGCGCATTCTCTCCGGCGGCGCGGGCGCGGTGGCGATGACGAACATCAGCCAGTTCGGAATCCGCGGCGGCGCGAACATCAGCGGCGGATTCGAATCGATGTACGCCGAGGCGGTCGCGGGGACGCTGGGCGGAACGGCGAAGGAATCGTTCGAGGCGGCGCGCATTCTCAAGAGCGCCGATCCACAGAAACTGCAGCCGGAAAATGGCGCCGTCTATCCGAACGGTCCGCTCGGCAATTCGCTGCGGCAGATCGCGCAGCTCATCAAATCCAACGTCGGACTCGAAGTGGCATTCGCCGACGTCAGCGGCTGGGACACGCACGCCGGCGAAGGCGGCGCGCAGGGCCAGCTCGCCAACAATCTCCGCAACTTCGCCGACGCCATCGCCGCCTTCGCCCGCGACCTCGGATCGCGCATGGGCGACGTCGTGCTGGTGACGATGTCCGAGTTCGGCCGCACCGTCCACGAAAACGGCAACCGCGGCACCGACCACGGCCACGCGAACGTCATGCTCCTCCTTGGCGGCGGCGTGAAAGGCGGCAAAGTTCACGGCAAGTGGCCGGGACTTTCATCGCAACAGCTCTACGAAAACCGCGACCTTGCCATCACAACCGACTTCCGCGATATCTTCGCCGAGCTGCTGACGAAACAGCTCGCGGTGCCGTCGCTGAAGTCAGTGTTCCCGGGCTACGAGCCGAAAACGCGCGGCGTGATGGCGTAGCGATCATCTGTGTCCATCTGCGTCATCTGCGGACCAACTTCACATCCCCGAATGGCGCGATCTGATCCTTGATCTGCTTGTAATCGCCGACGACCACGATCGCGCTGCGGTAGGTGTCGAAGTACTTTGCGGCAGATTGCTGCACTTCGGCGGGCGTCAGCGCGGCAACTTTGTCGCGGAACGTCTGCAGGAAATCGCGCGACAGCTCGTCGATATAGATCGTGCTGATGCGGCTGGCCAGGCTGGCTTGCGATTCCAGCTCCAGCTCCATGCCGCCGATGCTGTACGTCTTCGCCGACTGCAGCTCCTCGGCCGTCACCGGCTCGACGCGCATTCGATCGAGCTCGTAAAGCATTTCTAAAATCGTCGGTCCGGTGACTTCGTTTCGTACCGAGGCGCCGGCGGTGAAGGCACCGGCAGCGCGGCGAAGATCGGCGGTGCTGAACGGCGAATACGTGTAGCCCTTCGACTCGCGGATGTTGCGCGTGAGTCGCGAGTAGAACGCCCCGCCGTAAATCATGTTCGTCGTGCGCAGCGGGATGTAGTCGGCTGAACGGCGCGGCGGCGCGGGGGCGCCGATCAGGATCGTCGACTGCACCGAGCCCGGACGATCGATGACGTAGATCTGCCGCTTGTCGCGAACGGGGAGGACCAGTTTTGGAGCAGGCGGAAGCGGAACGCGCTTCCACGATCCGAACGCTTTCGCGACCTCGGACTTCATCGTCGCGGCGTCGAAATCGCCGACGATCACCAGCACCGCATTGTTCGGCACGTAGTACGTTGACGCGAACGCCTTCAGCGAATCGCGCGTCACCTTCTTGATCGCGGCCGGATCGGGAACGTTGAATCCGTACGGATGGCCGCCGAAGAGCGCTTTGTCGAGCTCCTCCTGCGCCAGAAAATCGGGCGACGAGCGCTGCTCCTCGATCTCCTGCGCGAAGTTCGTCTTCGCCAGCGCCACCTCGGACTGCGGATAGGCCGGATGCCGCGCCACGTCGCTGACGATGTCGAGCAGCTTTGGCGCAAAGTCGGAGAGCGACGTGGCGGACAACGTGGTGGCGTCGTTGTCGACGCCGACGTTCAGCGAGCCGCCGATCGAGCGCAACTCCTGCTTGATCTGCAGACTCGTGCGCGTGGCCGTCCCTTCATTCGCCACGCGTCCGGCGAGCTGTGCCACGCCGGGCTGCGTCTTGTACGCGGTACCGCGTCCGGCCAGCAGCGACAGCGCCACCGTGATCTTCGGTACGTTGTGCAGCGGCGCGAGAACGACGGTCAATCCGTTGTCGAGTTTCGATTCAGAAATCGCCGGCCAGTTGATCGGCCGCGGCGGCGCGGGCGGGGGAGGAGTGGCCTGGGCGAAGACGTTCGCCGCCAGCGCGAAGAGCGCGACTGCAATGAAGCCAGTGTGGCACAGACACTCTTGTCTGTGCTGCTGATGCTCGCGCCGCCCGAAAAACTTCAGCCACTGCATCTTGCCAAAGCACAGACAAGAGTGTCTGTGCCACATTGCGCCGATCATTTCGTCTCCTTCGCCGCCGGCACCCGGTCGATCGATGTTCGATTCGACGGCGCCAGGTACTTCTGCGCGGCCGACTGAATCTGCGCGGCCGTTACCGCGTCGAACAGCGGCAGCACCTTGTTGATCTGCGAGGGATCATCACGAAACAGCGCGAACGACGCCAGCAGATTGGCCTTGCCGCCGGTCGTCTCCAGGCTGTCGTAGAAATTCGAGCGGAAGCGGACTTTCGCGTCGGCCACTTCGCGCGCCGTCGGGCCGTGCTGCTGGATGTCGACGATGATCGCGTCGACTTCGTGCAGGATCTCGGCGGCGGTGTGGCCCGGCTTGTACGTCGTGCGCGACACCATCAGCATCGGCCCGTCGTAATCGAATTCGTTGCCGAGCTCGTAGTTGATGCCGCCGCCCCAATCGATCGAGGTCTGCTTCTCCTTCACCAGCCGCTGGTAAAACCGCGAGCTGTCATCGCCCTGCAGGATGAAATCGAGCAGTACGGCCGGCGCGTAGTCGGGCGACTGCTGATCGGGGAGGTGATAGCCGAAGGCCAGCGCCGGCAAATTGGCCAGCTTGTCGGTCTGATCGACCTTCTTCTCCTTCGTTTGCGGCGGCTCGCTGACGTCGGGACGCTTCGGAATGGGCTGCTGCGGAATGGAGGCGAAGTACTTGTCGACGAGCTTGCGCGCAGCCGCCGGATCGACGTCGCCGACGATCGCCAGCACGGCGTTGTTCGGCGCGTAGTAGGTCTTGAAGAAATTGCGGACATCGTCGATTTTCGCCGCCTCGATGTCGTGCAGATCGCCGTAGAAATTGTGCGCGTTGAACCAGTTCTGATTCGCGTTCTGCCAGAGGTCGAGCCATTCGAAGATTCCGTACGGCTGATTGAGAACGTTCGCGCGCACTTCCTCGGAAACGACGTTCTGCTGGTTCTTCAGATTCTCCGCGCTGACGTCGAGCGAGCGCATGCGATCCGCTTCCAGCCACAGCGCCGTCTCCAGCCCCTCGGCCGGCAGCGTCTCGTAATAGTTCGTGTAATCGAGGCGCGTGGAGCCGTTCAGATTGCCGCCGTTCGCTTCGACGATCTTGGCGTGCTCGAACTTTTTCACGTGCTCCGAGCCCTGAAACATCATGTGCTCGAAGAGATGCGCGAAACCGGTCTGCCCCTTCGGCTCGACGCGAAATCCGATGCCGTAATAAACCGCCACGGTCACCGTCGGCGCCGCATGCGCCTCGGAGATGACGACTTTCAATCCGTTCGGAAGCTTGTCGTAGACGACCGGAACGTTCACCGCCGCCGCATGCGCATGCGCGGCGGTCAACAGAGAAACCGCCAGCCAGAGTCGGACGTTTTTCATGCGCGGAATCGTACATGGGCTGGTGACCGAGTGCCGTAAACGTTCGTGCAACGTGCACACTGGCTCGCCGCGGAGCGGCTTCCGAAGATAGCGAGGGGTGAGAGCGAAGCGAACACCCCTCGACACCGGGGGCGCCCGGGATTCGTGCCGCGTCAGCGGCACTGGAAAAATGTGACATCCATCTGGTGCCGCTGACGCGGCACAACTTCATTCTCGACTTTCGTTCGAGGGGTGCTCGCGATGAACCTGCTCGCACCCCTCGCTACCTTCTTGAAGCCACTGGCGCGGCGGTGAGGCACTTCGTCACTCGTCCAGCGATCCATCCGGAAGCGCTACGCGCGCACCCTGAATCGCCGCGACGATGCGCGGCACGTGCACGTGACACGTCTCGACGATCACCGTCACCTTGCGCGGCGGCGTTCCGGCTACGGCGGTCCCGGCCACGAAGACGCCGGGGACGTTCGTCTCCATCGTCTCCGGATCGTAAACAGGTTGACGATCGTCGCCGCGCAACTCCACGCCGAGCTGTTCGAAGAGCGTCGGATCCTGGCGATAGCCGGTCAGTAGAAGAACGAAATCGGCCTCGATCTCGAACTCGTCCCCGCCGTCGGTCGATGCCATGAGCACCGTTCCGTTGCGAATCTCCAGCGGTATCGTGCGCGGCAAGTAGCGGATGCGATGGTCGCGAATCAGAGCGCGCACCTCCGGCAGCAGCCAGAACTTCACCACCTTCGGATCGAAGTCGTCGCGGCGATAGCTGAGCGTCACGTCCGCGCCGGCGCGCTGGCAGCGCACCGCCGCTTCGACGGACGAATTGCGCCCGCCGACGATCAGCAGCTTTTTCTGAAAGTACGTATGCGGATCGTGGAAGTAGTGGCTGACGTGCGGCAGCTCTTCGCCCGGAATGTCGAGCATGCGCGGCGCATGAAAGGCGCCGATGGCGATGACCACCTGCTCGACGCGATAGCGATGCTCGCCGTCGATGGCTCGCGTCACCAACTCGAATCCGCCAGCGACTCTCGACGCGTTGACGACCCGCTCGTACGAACGAATCTCCAATCCGAACTGCAGCACGATCGAGCGCAGGTAGGCGAGATACTCCTCGCGCGTGATCTTCTGCTGCGTCGCCGTCTGGATCGGAACGCCCGCCAGCCCGAGCCGGTCCGAGCTCGAATGAAACAGCATCTCGATCGGATACCAGGCGATGGTCGTCCCGATCTGTCCCGCATCGAACTGGATGTAGTCGATCCCGAACTGCTTGAACGCGACGGCGAGCTCGAGTCCGATGGGACCGGCGCCGATGATGACGACTGTCATGTTCAAGCAACTCTATCCTGCGGCGAAGCGCGCAGGATCTCCGGTCAGGCCGCGCGGGTGTCAAATTCAGCGCGGTCTCTCAGGAGATCCTGCGCGCTCCGCCGCAGGATGAACTTCAGGAAGTCGCCAGCCCCAGCTCCTGCAGCACGCTCACCTTCGCGTCGATCATCACGTGATGCTCGAGGCCGAGGAGGTCGGCGAGCTTGCGGACGAGATAGTTTTCGTATTCGGTGAGACGGCCGTCGGCGTAGGCCATGCGCCACATCGTCTCACGATCTCGATGCGGTCGGTGAGCGTCGCGTTGCGGCGGATGAAATGCGTCAGCGCGAAATGGTCGATCGTCTGCGCGCGGATTTCGGCGGCGGCCTTGACCAGCTCCTGCGCCATCACGTCGTCGAGCGCGAACGTGCGCTTGAGATAGGTGACGAGATCCTCATCCTCTTCACGGCTGAGCGTTCCATCCGCGTAGCCGATGTCGAGGAGCACCGCGGCCGTGGCCAGGCGGAGCGGATCCTGCTGTTGCGGCGGCTTGTCATCCGTGCAGACGCCGCCTTTGAAGCGTTGCATCAATTTTGCGAAGGACATTCGATGGCGGATTCTACTAATCTAACGACCATGCCCAGAGTTGATATCGATTCTCTCCCTCCCACTTCCCGCACCTGGCTGTTCGGCATCTCGCCGGCGCTGAACGAAACGCAGAGCCGCGATTTACTGCAACAGGTCGATGCGTTCCTCGATGAATGGGCCGCGCACGGCGCGCCTGTGACGTCCGCGCGCGCGTTGATCGAGAACAGCTTCCTGGCCATCGCCGTCGACGAGCGCAGCGAGACCTCCGGTTGTTCGATCGACCGGATGTTCGGACTCCTTCGCCAGTTCGAGCGCGACCTAGGCTTGCAGATTCTCGACTCGAACCGCGTCTTCGTTCGTCACGCCGACGGCCGCGTCGAGGCGCTCAGCCGCGCCGATTTTCGCGATCGCGGCGATCGCCATACCACGGTCTACGACACCCTCGCGGAACGCCTCGGCGACATCCGCAGCGGCCACTGGATCCGCAAAGCCGAGGATGCGTGGCCGGGGAAACTGCTCGGCGTGTAGCAAGCGTCCGATCGTAGCGCTGGCGGCCCGCCGGCTGGACCGCCGCCGGCTCGGCGGCACGTACCGATTCGCGCCAGCGAGCCGCTGGCGGTCCAGCCGTCGAGCCGACGGCGCTACGCATACGCATCGGGTTGTGCTCACAAGTCCCTGGGACTCATCACGATTGCCGCGTGCGCGGGCACGATCCACGTTCCCTTCGTCTCGATCGGGATGACGCCGGGGCCGCCGTAATCGGGTGAATCGCTCGACCAACGCAATTCCCATCGGCGATCCAGCGGCGGCGCCAGCAGCGGTTCGGGGATGATCTCCATTCGAATTTCGGCGCCGAGGTTGACGATGATCAACCGCTGCTCGTAACGCGAAGCGAGTACTTCGGCGCCGATGACCGCGCCGCGTACGCGTCCCGTCATTTCCATCCGCAACCGCAGAAGGTCGCGATGCAAAGCCACGACCTCGGAATGCGCGTCGCGCTCGCCATGATCGAGTTTGCATTGCTCGAACGTGGTGATGTCGTTCGGCGCCGCGAAGTCGCCGTGAAGCGCTTTCAGTGACGGAAACTGTTCGAGCGACTCGCGGCGCCCTTTCGCCACCGCCTCGGCGAGATCCCCCTTGTGATCTGCGAAAAATAAAAACGGCGCGGACGATCCAAACTCCTGTCCCTGAAAAAGCATCGGCGTGTTCGGGCCGAGGAGCAGCAGCGCCGTGAGCGCACGAAATCGGCCCGGATCGGTGAGGGCTTGCAGACGTTCGCCGCGCGCCGAGTTCGCGACCTGATCGTGATTCTGGAGAAAACAAACCAGACTGTCCGGCGGCAGATGCGCGGACGGAGTTCCGCGCCGGTCCTTCTGCCACGAGTAGTACTGGCCCTGATACAGAAATCCAAGCTGCGCCATCGACACGAACTCCTGCGGCGTGCCGCGGTAGTCGGTGTAATACGCCTCGCGCCGTCCGGTCGCGGCGACCATCGCCGCGTGGTGCCAATCGTCGTTCCAGAGCGCGTCGAGGCCGTACTCGTCGATGAGCTTTGCTTCCTGCGGTTCGTTTTCGCCGACGATGAAAATTGCTTTCGTCTTTGCCGCTTCACGCGCACGGCGAACGATGAGCGTGAGGACGTTTTCCTCCGAGGTGTCCTTGATCGATTGCGTGGCGTCGAGACGCAAACCATCGAGGTGGAACTCCTCGATCCAGTACGCAGCATTCTCGGCAAAGAACTCGCGGACGCCCGAGGCATGGTCACCATCGAAGTTGATCGCCTCGCCCCACTCGTTCTCGTACTTTTTCGTGAAGTAGTCGGCACTGAATTTCGTCAGATAGCAGCCGTCGGGCCCCAGATGGTTGTAGACGACGTCGAGGATCACGCCGAGGTTGTGTGCGTGCGCGGCGTCGACGAAGGCGCGGAAATCGTCGGGCGTGCCGTAGATGTGCACCGGCGCCCAGAGATCAACGCCGTCGTATCCCCAGCCGAATCGGCCGGGAAACTCGTGCACCGGCATGACCTCGAGGAGGTTGATGCCGACGTCGCGCAATGCTGCAAGTTGTTCGATCGCCGCGCGCCAAGTGCCTTCGCGCGTGAACGTGCCGATGTGCATCTCGTAGATGACGAGGCTTCGTTTGTCGACGCCGCGCCAGTCATCATCACGCCAGCGATACGAATCCGGATCGATAACCTCGGAGTCGTCATGCGGACCCTCCGGCTGAAATCGCGATGCCGGATCGGGATAGGTCTTCTCGTCATTGTCGATCCGAAATCGATAACGCGTCCCGGCGCCGGCACCGTGGACCAATCGCGAAAAATATCCGCCATCCTCGGCTTGCAGCGGGTGGTCGATGCCGTCGATGACGACGCTGACTTCGCGATGTCCGGGTGCCCAGACGCGGAAGCTGGTTCCACCTGCGATGATCTCCGCACCGATCGGCCGCCGTCTTTTCGCCATCGCGAAAAACCACGTGCACATCTCCGTCCAATCTGCGTAATCTGCGGATCGTGAACCTGCTCCACCTCTTCGACCTCTCCCTCATCGCGCGCAGCGGCGAGGTCGCGCTCGAATGGGATGGCGCGGAGTACCTCTTCGGCGACATCGAGCGCCGCAGCAATCGCGTCGCGCACGCACTGCGCGCCCGCGGACTCACGAAGGGCGACCGGCTCTGCGTCTACCTCGCCAATCGCCTCGAGCTGATCGACATCTACCTGGCCTGCATCAAGCTCGGCGTCATCTTCGTTCCGATCAACATCCTCTACCGCGATCGCGAAATCGCCCACATCACCAACGATGCCGAGCCGCGGCTAACGATTACCGAAGCGGATTTGGCGGAACTCGTCGACGATCGCGACGATCGTCCCATCGAAGACCTCGACGGCGATGCACCGGCTGCAATCATCTACACCTCTGGGACGACCGGCGCGTCGAAGGGCGCCGTCCTGACGCACAACAACTTCGCCGCCAATACGGTCAACTTGTTGACCATGTGGCAGATCACCGATCGCGATCGCTTTCTCCTGGCGCTCCCGCTCTTTCACATCCACGCCCTCGGCAACGGCCTTCACTGCTGGCTCGCCAGCGGTTGCCGCATGCGGTTGCTGGAACGATTCGATCACCGCACCGCGGTGGACGAGTTTCGCGATTTCCGTCCGACGCTCTTCTTCGGTGTCCCGACGATCTACGTACGCCTGCTCGATACACCGCCGGAGATCGCGCGCGAAATCGGCGAACGAATGCGCCTCTTCGTCTCCGGCTCCGCGCCCTTGCCGGTATCCGTCTTCGAACGCTTCCGCGAGCTCTTCAATCACACGATTCTCGAGCGCTACGGGATGACGGAGACGTTCATGACGCTGAGCAATCCGTTGATCGGGGAGCGTCGCGCCGGAACGGTCGGCTTCCCGCTGCCCGGCATTTCGGTTCGTATCGACGACGGCGAACTTTTCGTGCGCGGCCCGAACGTCTTCGCCGGCTACTGGCGCCGCCCCGATCCGTTTGTGGACGGCTGGTTCCGCACCGGCGATCTCGCCACCCGCTCTGCCGACGGCTACTACACGCTCCTCGGCCGCAAGTCCGACCTGATCATCTCTGGCGGCTTCAACATCTACCCGCGCGAAATCGAAGAGCTCCTGCTCGAACAAGCGGGTGTCTCCGAGGCTGCGGTGGTGGGCGTCCCGGACGAAGTGCGTGGCGAGATTCCGATCGCATTCATCGTCGCCACTTCCTTCGATCCTGATGCTCTGGAACGCGTATGCCGCGACAATCTCGCATCATTCAAAGTACCGCGGCGTTTCGTGCAGGTCGATTCGATCCCGCGCACCGCGTTGGGGAAAGTGCAGAAGCACTTGCTGCCGAAGTAGGAGCCACATTTCATGTGCCTCATCGCCATCGCCGTCCACGCGTCGCCGCGATACCCGATCGTGATCGCCGCGAACCGCGACGAGTTCTACGACCGTCACACGCGTCCGCTGCACGTATGGGATGACGATGCGAACATCGCCGGCGGACGCGATCTCCGCGCCGGAGGCACGTGGCTGGCGGTCACGCGCGCCGGCCGTTTCGCCGCCGTTACGAACATCCGCGGCAACGATGGTCCGCCGGATGCCCGCACGCGCGGCGCGCTCGTCGGCGACTTCGTCCGCTCGAATGTCCCGCCGCTCGCGTACGCGGAGAGCATTCACGCGAACGATTACGCAGGATTCCATCTCCTCGCCGGCGACCGCGAATCCGTTGCCCACATCGCCAGCGATGTTCCTGCGCGCCTGCTCGGCGACGGCATCTTCGCCGTCAGCAACGCCGCGGCCGCGATCGACTGGCCGAAGATCATCCTCGCCCGCGAAGCGATGTCGCACGCGTTGGAAGGCGACGACGTCGTCGACGATCTCCTGAGTTTCCTGACCACGCCGCGCGGCGGCCCGATCGAGGAGGAAGTCTTCGTCGCGCTTCCCGACCGCGGCTACGGCACGCGCTCGTCGACGGTGATCGCCATGACGAATGACGCGATCGTGATGAAGGAAATCAGCCATCCGTCAGGCGATGTGATCGTCGTCGGAAACGAATTCTTCCTGAGCTAAAGGATTCCACGGAAGCGGCGGCGGCGCGCACGCGTTCCTCATGGGCGCATGGCGTCTCCACTTCTCTCTCTCTTCACCGGCCGCGCGTCGCGGCGAGCGGTCGAAACGATCGTTCCCGAGCGAACGTTCGCGGACGTCGTCCTGCCGCCGGAAACGCGCCGCACGCTCGACGACGCGCTGGCGCAGGTGCGCAATCACAACCTGATTTTCAGCCGCTGGGGACTCGGCGAGCGCCACGCCTCCGGCCTCGGCCTCGCCTTCAACTTTGCCGGACCGCCCGGCACGGGCAAGACGATCTGCGCCGAGGCGATCGCTCACAGCCTCGGCATGAAGCTCCTCGTCGTCGACTACGCGGAGCTCGAGTCGATGTGGATGGGCGAAACGCCGAAGAACATCGCCGCCGCGTTCCGCTCAGCGGTCGAACAGAACGCCGTCCTCTTTTTCGATGAGGCGGATGCGATCGCGGTGCGGCGCTCCGCGGGCGCGGCACTGGCCCAGGAGCGCGAGAGCAACGTCACCGTCAATGTGTTATTGCGCGAAGTCGAAGCATTCAACGGCGTCGTGATCTTTGCCACCAATCTCGCCGCGAATTTCGATCCCGCCTTCGAGCGGCGCATCCGTACGCACGTGCGCTTCCTCATGCCCGGCGTCGATGAGCGCGAGCGCATCTGGCACGTTCAGATTCATCCGCGCAAGACACCGCTCGCACCCGATGTGAAGTTCCGCGAGCTCGCCGAACGCTTCCCCGCCAGCGGCGGCGAGATCAAGAACGCCGTCCTCAAAGCGGCATCCGCCGCCGCGGCCGAACCGGGCGCCGACGCCAACAAGGCCATTCAGCATCGCCATCTGGTGCGTGCGATGGAAGAGGTCATGGCCGCGAAAGCGGTGATGAAGCAGTCGCTGTTCGAAGACGGTCTGACGCAAAAGGAAGATCCCATCATCACCGCGCTGCAGGCCGCCGAGCAGCGCTGGCGCTCCGTCGCACTGCTCGCGCTGGCACTTGCCGGCGGCGCGCTGATCGCGGCAGTCGTGGCCGTCACCATCGCACTGATGCGCTGACGGCTGCGCATCGGCGCATCCGGCCGTTGCATGGTTCGACAGGGATTGTGAGGGGAACCAATTACGCAGCCAATGGCGGCGCGACCATAATCGCGACAGCGAGCATTAATGTGCGCATTCCGGTCTCATTTTAATAGTCCGTTGTAACGAAAGCCGATCGACTTTCCTCCGGCCGCGGCAAGCGCAGTGGGGATGCTTATGACTGCGCCGGAGGTGTCAGTTAGAAAGATTACCAGGCGGAGAAGCGTGACGCCGTTCACGTTCATGGATGTGGTCGTGATTGACGCGATGTAATTGGTGCCCGTGTTGTTGAACTCGATCTGCACAGAGCCTGCGATACCAGCGTTCTGCGCCACGCCGACTTGCAGGATCGCTTCAAGAACTCCGCCGGCATCATAAATGCCGGCGCCGGCCGCGAAACCGACTACGTTTGATACGGTGGGCGTGTTCGTCCATGCCGCGCTCGCGTTGATGACTTTATCGGCTTCAAGAGAGGCGAACCCGATCCAATGCTCTGCGACGATGCGGTGCTGTATTGTTCCGGGATTGCCGGGATCGTTCCGGAATTCGAGAAGAAAATTCTGCCTCGCCCCGAGTTGCGCCGATTCGACGCGACCGTGACGGTGAATGGCGATCTGTGCTTGCGATCCGCAAACCGAGAAGATCGCGTTACCGCCGCCGGGGTTGATGATGTGCCCGTCGAGAACGTTACCGAGCAGGTAATCCGGGCCGACGCACCCTTCAGTGTAGACGCCCTGCACGTATGGCTCGCGGAGCGTACCCTGGTTGTAACAGAAGCCGAGCGCGATCCCGCCCGAGCAGTTGAAATCGGTGAGACAGTCAACGATCTTGTCGCCGTAGAGCGAGTTGTTGAAAATGCCCATTGCGCCGTTGCCGCGGAACCACGACTCTTTGAGATAACAGAAGCCGTTGCCGCCGGAGATTTCCTCATACCATCCAAAGCCGAATCCGATCGCGTAGTCCTGGCTGGCGGCGCTGATCGTGGGACGATTGTCGAGCAACGGCTGAACGACAATCGTCGTTGCGGTGACGGAGGCGATCTGGCCGAAGTATGCAGTTGCAGCGACGCTGCCGACGCGGATTATGTCGCCGGCGCGGATTCCGAATGTCGGAGACGTGAGGTCCGGGCCGCTGGCGATCGTGATCGTGTCGCTTCCGGCTACCGTTGTTGCCGTTCCTGCGATGGCGGCCTGACGAACGAGTGTGCTTCCTGTTCCGGCGTATTGACCGAGGATCGCAGCCGTCGCGTAGAGCTTTCCGTTCTCATAGCTGAACCAATAGGAAGTCTCGATGCCCTGATTGAGGCCTGTTGCGGATACGTGGATGCCGTCGAACAGTGCGTTCGTGCATGCTCCGTCGATCAGGTGACCGGCCACTCCATTCGCCACGTAGACGCCGTAATCCCCGAGGCGGTTCGCGTCGAGGCGCATTCCGCGAACGACGCTGTATGGTTCCGTGAGTGCCACGACGGAGCGCCCGGCTCCGGTCAATTTGATCGACGTTCCTTTGGAGGTCGCGTACACATGCCCCGAGCCGTAAAGCCGAAGCGGGAAGCCGGCGGCTGGCGAGATCTCCGCGCTGGTCAGATACTCGCCCTTCCGCAACACGACTGGAACGTTGAGCGGGTTGTTGGCCGTTATGAGCGCCTGGATCGTCGCGTAGTCGTCGCCGCCCGATGGGGCCGGAGCGAGAGCGTATGGTCCAGGCATCGGCCTATCTCCGCGGCGTCTCGGTCGTTTGAAGGCCGAGAACGTAAGGCTTGCGATCGGCGGTCAGCGTCGAGCTGAAGCGCGGCTCTTTCGTGCCGCAGGTCGTTCCCGAGAGATCCCACCATTCGAGCCGCTGGTTGATTCCGGTAAGGACGACGCTCATCGAGCGGCAGCGTGTTGCTTTTCGGGATGATTGTCAAGATTCCTCAATCGCAGCGCGTTCCCGATCACCGTCACGGAACTGAATGTCATTGCGGCGCTGGCGATCATGGGGCTCAATAGCAATCCGAAGAAAGGGTAGAGCACACCCGCCGCGATGGGCACGCCGAGGATGTTGTAGAGGAAGGCGAAGAAGAGGTTTTGTTTGATGTTGCGCATCATCGCTTCGGAGAGGTTGCGGGCGCGGACGATGCCGCGCAGGTCGCTCTGGATGAGCGTGAGGTGGGCGCTTTCGATGGCGACGTCGGTGCCGGTGCCCATGGCGATGCCGACGTCGGCGCGCGCGAGCGCGGGAGCGTCATTGACGCCGTCGCCGGCCATCGCTACGCGTTTTCCTTTTTCTTGCAGGCGGCGTACGACCTTTTCTTTGTCGGCCGGAAGCACTTCAGCGGCGATGTCGTCGATGCCGAGCTGATGGGCGACGGCTTCGGCGGTGGCGCGCGCGTCGCCGGTGAGCATGGTGATGGCGATTCCTTTCTCGCGGAGTTGTCGCAGCGCATCGGCGGTGGTTGCTTTGATCGGATCGGCGATGGCGATGAATCCGGCGGGCGTTCCGTCGATGGAGACGAAGACCACGGTCGCTCCGTTCGCGCGATGTTGATTCGCTTTTTCTTCGAAGGCGCTCACGTTACCGATGAAGGCGGCGTTGCCGATGGCGACTGAATGTCCGTCGACATTGCCGCGGATGCCCTGCCCGGCGATCGTCTCGACGTCGGTTGCGGTTTTCAATTCAGTCGCAGTGGCGACGATGGCGTTGGCTAACGGATGTTCGCTGGCGCGTTCGACCGCGGCAACCATGTTCAGGACGGTGGAGTTTTCTAAAGGGAGCACAGACAAGAGTGTCTGTGCCACACTCGGCTTCCCCTCCGTCAGCGTTCCCGTTTTGTCGATGACGATCGTGTCGACCTTCGACAGCATCTCCAGCGCCTCGGCGTTTTTGACGAGGATGCCGGCGGTGGCGCCGCGGCCGGTGGCGACCATGACCGACATCGGAGTGGCCAGGCCGAGGGCGCAGGGGCAGGCGATGATGAGGACGGCGACCGCATTCACGAGCGCGTGCGCGAAACGCGGTTGGGGACCGATGAGCGACCAGACCACGAATGTAATCGCGGCGACGGCGATCACGATCGGGACGAACCACGAGGCCACGACGTCCGCGAGGCGCTGAATCGGGGCGCGGCTGCGCTGCGCTTCGCCGACCATGCGCACGATCTGCGCGAGGAGCGTGTCGGCGCCGACGCGCTGGGCTTCGATCAGAAACGCTCCACTCGTGTTCACGGTACCGGCGGTGACTTTCGTTCCGGCGCGTTTCGCGACCGGCATCGGTTCGCCGCTGATCATCGATTCGTCCACGTTTCCGCTGCCTTCGATGACGACCCCATCGACCGCGATCCGTTCGCCGGGGCGGACGCGGATGCGCATGCCGGGCGTGATCATGGCCACGTCGACGTCCTCTTCGCTGCCGTCGTCATTCAGCACGCGCGCGGATTTCGGCGCGAGGCCGAGCAGCTCACGGATCGCGCCCGAGGTCTTGTCGCGGGCGCGCAGCTCGAGCACCTGGCCGAGGAGAACGAGCGTGATGATCACCGCGGCCGGCTCGAAGTAGAGCGGCAGCACGCCCATGGTTCGGAACGACGCCGGGAAGGCGCCGGGGATGAGCGTTGCCGCGACGCTGTAGAGATATGCCGCGCCGGTGCCCATGCCGATGAGCGTGAACATGTTCAGGTGCCGCGAGACGACCGACGCCGCGGCGCGGACGAAGAACGGCCAGCCGCACCAGAGCACCACCGGCGTCGCCAGAGCCAGCTCAATCCACGGCAGCCATGGCTTCGTCGCCAGGCCGTGAATGCCGAACATCTCCGCCATGCCGAGGATCAGCAGCGGGATCGAGAAGATCAGGCTGATAGCGAAGCGCCGCCGCATGTCGAGCAACTCCGCGTTCGGCGCGTCGTCGAGCGATGCGGTCATCGGCTCCAGCGCCATCCCGCAGATCGGACAGATCCCCGGCTTGTCGCTGACGACCTCGGGGTGCATGGGACAGGTGAAGAGGGACGAGGGAGATGAGGCAGGGACGAGGGAAGAGGGACGAGGGAGCGAATCGCCGTGTTCGTGGCAATGGTGGCAAGTCTCTTCGGCGTCGCTCATTCGGACTTCATATCACCACGCGCCCGGCGACCGCCGTGATCCACTTCATCGTCCCTCGTCCCCTGCCTCATCTCCCTCGTCCCTGCCTCACCCCTGATTCTGACGCTCATGAGTTCCGTATTTGCTGCTAGACTCCTCAACATTCCCGTGAAACCGATTGACGCCGAGGAAGTCTTCCTGACGAACCTGTGCCTGATCGACAAGGCCATCGGGTACGTTTGTCATCGCAATCATGTCAACCGCGATGAGGAAGAAGAGTTCGGGTCGTACGTCAAGTTCAAGCTCATCGAGAGCAACTACGCCATCATCCGCAAGTTCGAAGGGCGGAGCGCGTTCTCGACGTACATGACCACGGTTATCCAGCGGATGTTCTTCCAGTACCGCGTCCAGATGTGGGGGAAGTGGCGGCCGTCGGCGCAGGCGCGGCGGCTGGGCGACAAGGGGATCACGCTGGAGCGGCTGTTGACGCGCGACGGCTATTCGTACAGCGAGGCGGTCGCGGTTCTGACCACCGGTGAGCCGCCGGTATTTACCGCCGAGGAGATCGAGGCGATCCATATCCGTCTGCCGATCCGGCATCCGCGGCCGGTGCTCGTGGCGGCGATGGAGAATACGGATAACGGTCCGGCGGTTGAGCCGGCGTTGTTCAGCGGCGAGCGCGCGGTGATCGCGCGTCACACCACGGCCACGATCGACGCGGCCATCGCCACCATGAAATCCGAGGATCAGCTCATCCTGCGCATGCGTTTTTGGAATGGCAAGAAAATCCCCGACATCGCCCGGGCGCTCGGCCTGGACGACAAGAAGCTGTACAAGCGGATCACCAAGCTGCTGGCGCAATTGAAGTTGACGCTGGAAGGGGCTGGTGTCGCGGCCGCGGACGCGCGCGAGTTGCTCGATCATTCCGATCACGAGCTGGCCTTTGCGTTTCCTGGTGCCGAGGGAAAACCGGAGTTCCGTCACTCTAAGCCGTTGGACGCCCTCGGGGCGGCCAAGGGCAGTTGAGAAAGTGACGGCGATGGAGCACACAGGTTTTCCTTCCGACGAGACGCTGGCGGCATTCATCGACGGCAGGCTCGATGCGGAAACCCGCGCGAACGTGATCGCGCACATGACCACGTGCTCCGAGTGCTATTCGGTATTTCTGAGCGCGACGGAGATGCCGTCGCGTGTCGCGGCGCGCGATGTCTGGCGTCCCCGGCGTGCGTGGATCGCGGTAGCGACGACGACGGCCGCCGCCGGCATCGCCTGCGCGTTTCTTATCACGCCCGTCCGCGACCGAATCCTGCATCGCGAGGATGGAATGGCCTTGCTGGCGAACGCCGCGCCCGCGCAGCGAACGATCGCCGGCCGCATCTCGGGATTCCCGTATCAGCCGCAGGCGCCGGTGATGCGCAGCAGGAGAGCCGATCCGCTGCAGAATCCCGCGAATGCATCGCTGCTCACCGCTGCCGCGGGTGTGCAGCGATCGGTGGCCGCGCGCCGCACCGCCGCAAACCTCCACGCCTCCGGCGTCGCGAACCTCCTCCTCGGCAATGACGACACAGCGATCGATACGCTGCACGAGGCGCTGCTGCGCGAGACGGAAGAGCGCACGGTGACCGCCGCGATCGATGAGTCGGACAACGTGTCGCTGCTCAATGACCTTTCGGCCGCGCTTTCGAATCGGGCCATCAATAAACGGCGTCCGATCCCCGATGCCGCCGAAGCCGTCCGCTGCGCCGACCGCGCCTGGCGCATCGGCCACACGCCCGAAGCGGCGTGGAATCGCGCCATCGCAACCGAAGCGCTCCACGGCCGCGCCCGCGCGATGGTGGCGTGGCACGACTACCTCGCCATCGACGAGACGTCGGAATGGGCGGCGGAAGCGCGTAAGAAGTTAGCGGATTGATTCAAACCACAGAGACACAGAGATCACAGAGGTGTCTCTCTGTGTTCTCTGTGCCTCCGTGGTTCAAAGCTTTTCACTACGACGCGAACGCCTGCCGTGTCAGATTCAGATGCCCGTCATCCGTGACCACGACATCGTCCTCGATGCGGATCCCGCCGAACTTCCGGAACTCATCCACCTTCGTCCAGTTCACGTACTTTGCGTTCTCGTTTTTCTGTAAGTCCGCGAGCAGCGACTCGATGAAGTAGAGGCCCGGCTCGACCGTGAAGACCATGCGCGGATCGATGATGCGCGTCAGGCGCAGGTGGGGATGCCCCTCCGGCTTGGCGATGATGCATCCGGCGCGATCCTGATGGAAGCCGGCCACGTCGTGAACCTGAAGGCCGAGGAAGTGGCCGACGCCGTGGGGGAAGAAGGTCGAGCTGATGCGCTTCTCCACGATGCCGTCCGCATCGAGATCGCGCACGAAATCGAAATCGTGAAGGATCTTCGCCACGCCGTCGTGCGCGGCCATGTGGATGTCGATGTAGTTGACGCCCGGCCTGGCCATCGTGCATAGGTTCTGCTGCATTGCGTCCATCGCCGCGATCAGTTTCGCGAACTCGCCCTGCTCGTCGCGCGCATACGTGCGCGTGATGTCCGACGCGTAGCCGTGAACCTGCGCGCCGGCATCGATGAGGAACGAGTATCGAAGATCGCCCGGCTGCTCGCGGATGTGATTCAGATAGTGGAGCACCGAGGCGTTCTCATTCAGCGCGATGATGTTCCCGTATGGCAGCTCCTCCTCGGCCTGGCTGGAGTGGAGCAAAAAGTCGATGTGGATTTCGAACTCCGACTTCCCTTCGCGAAACGCTTTCGCCGCCGCGCGATGTCCGCGCACGCCGCGAACATTGGCCTCAGTCAGACAGGCGATCTCGTAGTCGGTCTTCCACGAACGCTCGAAATGCAGCGCGTTCAGCAGCGCCTCGGGATTGACCTCACCGCCATGCAGCTCATTCGGCTCGCCGACGAACGCGCTACGGCCGCCCTTCGGAAAATGCTCCTTCGCTTTTTCGGGCGAGTCGATGACGCGGATGTCGAAGTAGTCGGTCCAGTACCCGCTCGGCGCCGACGCCGGTTTGTACCAGTAATCGACCGGCTGGTAGTAGACGAGCCGCGGCGTCTCGCCAGGCGTGTAGACGATGAAGCAATGCGGGTTGTCGACGACCGGCAGCCACGATTTGAAATGCGGATTGACCTTGAACGGATAGTACGTGTCGTCGAGAAACTGAATGTGAATCTCGCCGCCGAAGATGATGACGTGGTCGTACCCGGTTTCCGCCAGCGCCTTGTCATGGCGGGCCTTCACGGTTTCGAGATGCTGCGGATAGAGCTCGGCAAAGCGATCGTTCATGGTGGGGAATCATATCTCCGCGTCCTCCGCGTCCTCCGCGTGAACCGTTCTCTCAAGCGAGTACGCGAACCAAAAACCCCCGCACCACCGCCATCGACTCGTTGGTCACGTGATGTCCCATCGGGAACTCGTGGTACTCGGGATGGACTCCGTTCTCCTCGAGCACGAGCCGCGTCCGCTGCGCGGCCCAGAGCGGGATCATGTCGTCCTCGGTGCCGTGGATGAGGAGGACAGGCAGTTTGCGCAGCGGAGGCTGTCCAGCCTCGAAGATCGCGCCGCTCATGCAGACGATGCCGGCGATTTTTTGCGTAGTGCGGAAGCCGACGTCGATGGCCATCATCCCGCCCTGCGAGAATCCGGCGATGAAGATCTTCCCCACGGGAGTCGGATAGCGCGCAACCAGTTCGTCGATGAGGATGAGAAGTTTCTCCCGTGATTGCACGATCGAATCGCCCTCCGGCGGCCACCCGTCGAACCACGAGTATCCGAACGAATACCCCGGCATCGGCTCGAACTTCTTCGGCGCGTTCGGGAAGACGAATCGATAGCCGTCGTCGATCATCGGCGCAACGTCCGCTAGGTCGTTCGCATCCGCGCCGCGGCCGTGCATCACGATCACGAGCGGCATCTCGGCGTCATCCGCTTTGCCGGAAGGAACGTTGAGGACGTAGCGGAGCGACAGATCGTCGTGGCGGGTCAGGGTCATGAGGCGCGCGATTGTAAGGGATGGCGTAAAATGCGCTTTTCCTAGGAGAAGCCGTGCATATCAACGACCTGCTGAAGATTGCTGCCGAGAGGCGCGCGTCGGACCTCCACATCAAAGTGGGGTCGCATCCGGTCATCCGCGTCGATGGCGAACTGCTGCCGCTGGTGGAGCTCAAGCGGCTGATGCAGGAAGACACGATCGCCATGGCCTTCTCGATCATGTCGTCGCGGCAGAAGGAAAAATTCAAGAACAACTACGAGATCGACATCGCCTACTCGGTGCCCGGCCTCGGCCGTTTCCGCTGCAATATCTTTCAGCAGCGCGGCACGGTGGGCATGGTCCTGCGCGTCATCCCCGTCAAGATCCTTTCGATTCGCGAGTTGATGCTGCCGGTGGTGCTGGAGAAGATCGCGGAAGAACGTCGAGGCCTGATTCTCTGCACGGGCACGACGGGTTCCGGCAAGTCGACGACGCTCGCGGCGATGATCGACTACATCAACGCCCATCGCACGGAACACATCATGACGGTCGAGGATCCGATCGAGTTCCTGCACCGCGACAAGAAGTCGATCGTGAATCAGCGCGAGATCGAAGTCGATACGAAGTCGTTCTCGCAGGCGCTGCGTTCGGCGCTGCGTCAGGATCCGGACGTCATCCTGGTCGGCGAAATGCGCGACTACGAGACCATCGAGACGGCGCTCACCGCCGCCGAGACCGGCCACCTGGTGCTGTCGACGCTGCACACGATGGACGCGACTGAGACCATCAACCGCATCATCTCCGTCTTCCCGCCGCACCAGCAGAAGCAGATCCGCCTGCAGCTCGCGGCCGTGCTCAAGGCCGTCGTCTCGCTGCGCCTCCTGCCGCGCGCGGACGGACTCGGGCGTGTTCCGGCCGCCGAGGTGCTGATCTCGACGGCGTTCATCCGCGACTGCATCGAGAACAAAGAGAAGACGAAGCTGATCAAGGACGCCATCGGCCAGGGCACGTCGCAGTACGGGATGCAGACGTTCGATCAGTCGCTCTACGTGCTCTACAAGAACGGCCTGATCACGCTCGACGAAGCGCTGCGCCGCGCCTCGAATCCGGACGAGTTCCGCCTCAAGCTGCAGGGCATCCAGTCGACGTCGGACATGGCCCGCGAGGAGATGGAGCAGAACCTGACGGTATCGAGCGACAGCGATCCCTTCGCCGACGAGTCGCCCTTCGATTTCTCGAACACGGTGTGAGGCTTGTGTGGCACAGACACTCTTGTCTGTGCTGGTGAGGCTCGGGAACTCGGATATTGAATCCGCATTTCGATCTTCAGGCTCAGCCGCTGCACTTTGCCAAAGCACAGACAGGAGTGTCTGTGCCACATTAGCAACTGCCGCAACGCGGCGGGACGTGCGATGAGAAATCGCGCCGCCCCGCCGCAAAAAAAGCTACTTCTCTTTCCGTTCGAGACGCTGCAAGCGCGTTTGCAGGTCCTCGATCGTCCGCTGCTGTTCCTGAACGACCTTCGTGAGCACGGCGGTGATGTCCATCGCAGAGAGTCCCTTGCGGTCGGAGGTGGCGACGAGATCCGGCACGTCTTCGGCGATGAAACCGACGTTGGTCTCAGCCGGATTCGCTTTGTACGCGAAGGTCACCGGCTGCAGCGCTTTCACGGCGCTCATCGCAGCGCCGGCGTCGAGGTCGCGGATGTCCTGCTTCACCTCGCGGCTGGAAGCATTGATCCAGTTGCCAACGTCGAGACGGGCGCCGCTGCTGTGGTGAATCTGGTAAAGCGGCGACGAGACTCCCAGGCCGATGCGGCCGCTGGCATCGAGCACGAGCGCGTTGTCGCCGGCTGAAGGACGGACGATGAAAGGGTTGAACTCGTGATTGACGTCGCGGACATAAAAGTTGTTGTTGTTCGCCACGATGTCCCACGCCTGGAACGGTGACGCGCTCTGCTCCATGCGGATGGCCGGAGAGATCGGATCGCTGATGTCGAGGTTCTTGGCGGGAGTCGACGTGCCGAAGCCGATTCGTCCCGTGCTGTCGAGGTAGAGGGCGTTGGTCGGCGTCGCTCCTTCGATCAGGAAGGGAACGGTTGCGGCAGTGAGGTCCTCGACGAAGAATTTGTTCAATCCGCCGCTGAAGGTGTCGTTCGCGCTCAGCTGCCAGTCGGTGGTCGGGAAGCCGGGGCTGGTCGACGTGTCTTCGAATTTGAGGCGCGTGTTGTTCGCCTTCAGCTTCAGGGTGGCGGCCCCATACGACTCCGGACTGGTGCAATCGAAGCCGGCGCAGACGCCGCCCTTCGCGGAAACGTCGTCCGTGAACAACGTTTCCGGAGCAGGCCGCAGGTGCGGGCGCTCGATCGCGCTCGGTGAAACGATCGCTCCATTCGCGACCGTGAACGAGCCGGACTGCACGACCGGCGCGGAGTTCGGCTGCCCGATGCGCAACTCATACGAATACGTGCCGTCGCCGAGTCCATCGAGGCGCAGCGTCGGATTGCTGCCGGCGGCGAAGGTTTCCGTCATCACCTCGCCGTCCGGTCGCTGCACGGAGAGCAAGGCGGCCGCCGGCTCTGCCGAGGAATGCCATTCGATCGCTCTGGCCGTCGCGACGATGCGCGCCGGTGGACGTTCCATGGTCGCCGCGAAGCCGGCGAGGGGAAACAATGCCGCAGCCGCGGCGAGGAGAGAAAAAGAAAAGAGATGTCTCAAACGCATGTTGCCTCCTGTTGGTTGAGAGAGAGAAATGAGGGATGCAGGCACCACTCGATGCCTGTCCGGACGTTGGGGGCAGGGGGAGAAACATAGGTGCGGAAGAATCACCCGCCCGTGCGCTGCATCACTGCCACCGCGTAGACTCTCTCCGTGCCGGACGACGTGGAACGCTGTTACATCGCCGGATTGCGCATCCTCAACTACCGCTTCAACAGCGAGGAAGAGCTGCGCGCGAAGCTCGATCGAAAGGAGTTTCCGCGCGACGCCATCGACGCCGCCCTCGAGCGCCTCCGTCGCGAGAAGTGGCTCGACGACGCCCGTTTCGCCGCGGCCTTCGTGCGCACGCGGCTGCGCAAAGGCATCGGACGCCTTCGCATCAAACGCGAACTGCAGGCGGCGGGCGTCGACAGCTCCACGATCGCGCAAGCGCTCGACGTCCCCGATCACGACGACCGCGCGGCTGCCATCGCTTCCGCACGAAAACGTCTGGCCGCTCTTCGCCGCCGCGAGGACGACGATGCCATCCGCCAGAAGCTGATCGCGTATCTCTTCCGCCAAGGCTACGACAGCAGCCTGGCCATCGACGTCGTCCGCGAAGCGATGGCCAGGCCTTAATCTGCGTCTTTCTACGTCATCTGCGGATAGAGAATTGCGCGCAACCACGACGCTGTTACGATCCTCTCAATGCTGACCACCAACGACATTCGCAAACAGTTTCTCGAGTACTTCGAGAAGAACGGGCATCGCCAGGTTCCGAGCTCGTCGCTCGTGCCGGCGGGCGATCCGACCCTCCTCTTCACGAACGCCGGGATGAATCAATTCAAGGACGTTTTCCTCGGCCGCGAGCCGCGCGATTACAACCGCGCCACGACGTCGCAAAAGTGCGTGCGCGCCGGCGGCAAGCACAACGATCTCGAGAATGTCGGCCGCACCGCGCGCCATCACACGTTCTTCGAGATGCTCGGCAACTTCTCCTTCGGCGATTACTTCAAGGAAGGTGGGATCAACTTCGCCTGGGATCTCATCGTCAACGTCTGGGGCCTGGAAGTGGAGCGGCTCTGGTTCAGCGTCTTCGAGGGCGGCGACGGCGTTCCCGCGGATGAAGAGGCGGCGGCGTTGTGGGTGAAGGCCGGCGCGTCGCCTGACCGCGTGCTGCGTTTCGGCAAGAAGGACAACTTCTGGTCGATGGGCGATACCGGTCCGTGCGGTCCGTGCTCCGAGGTTCACTACTTCCGCGGCGACGATTTGTCGAAGAACGTGGCGGCGCTGGTCAACGGCGAAGGCGACGACACGATGGAGATCTGGAACCTGGTCTTCATGCAGTACGACCGCAGCGCGGACGGCGTGCTGACACCGCTGCCGGCGCCGTCGGTCGATACGGGGATGGGGCTGGAGCGGATCGCCAGTGTTTTGCAGAAGGCGGCGACGAACTACGACATCGATGCGTTCGCGCCGATCATGCGCCGCATCGAATCGGTGACGGGCCACAAGTACGGCGGCGACATGGAGAGTGAGCTCGACACCGCCGTGCGCGTGCTGTGCGATCACTCGCGCGCGGCGACGTTTCTCATCAGCGACGGCGTGATTCCCGCGAATGAAGGGCGCGGCTATGTCCTTCGCCGCATCATCCGGCGCGCCATCCGTTTCGGACGCAAGTTCGAAACGCCGCTAGCGCTGTCGCAAGTTGTCGACGATGTCATCGCCTCGATGGGCGATGCGTATCCGGAACTTCGCGCGCGTCGCGAAGCGGTGTTGCAGACGTTGCGTGCCGAGGAAGAACGCTTCTCCCGCACGCTCAGCTCGGGCATGGAACGCGTCGGCGCGGCGCTCGACGCCGTCCGCGCGCGCGGCGAGCGCGTCCTCGGCGGCGAGGAGTTGTTCCGCCTCTACGACACCTTCGGCATCCCCGTCGACCTCATCGCGGAGCTTGCCGAGGACGAAGGAGTCACGCTCGACCGCGAAGGCTTCGAAGTGATGATGGCTGGCGCGAAGGCGAAGGCGAAAGCGTCGTCGAAGTTTCAGTCATCGACCGATGCCGCGACATTCGCGAAGGTGGCCGAGAAGACGGGATCGACTGAATTCGTTGGCTATGATCAATATGTTGACGTTCCCTCGACCGTGAAAGCGATCGTCATCGCCGGCAAAGAGCAGGACGCCATTCATCACGGTTCCGAGGGCGAAGTCGTGATCTCGCCGACGCCGTTTTACGCGGAGTCGGGCGGCCAGATCGGCGACAGCGGCACGCTGGAGTGGGACGGCGGACGGGCCACGGTGCTCGACACCCAGAAGCCGGTCGGCGATCTCGTCGTGTCGCGCGTCCGCGTCGATGAAGGTCACCTGACTCTCAACGCGAACGTGCGCGCCTCGGTGCCCGTGCCGACGCGACTCGATACGACTGCCAATCACACGGCTACCCACTTGCTCCACAAGGCTCTCAAAGACGTCCTCGGCGAAACCGTCCAGCAGGCCGGCTCGCTCGTTGCGCCCGAGCGCCTCCGCTTCGACTACACCTATCACCAGGCGCCCTCGGACGAGCAACTCCGCCGCGTGGAGGAGATCGTCAACGACAAGATTCGCGAGAACCTGGAGGTGACCAAGACCGTCATGCCGATCGCCGAGGCGAAGAAGACCGGTGCGGTGGCGATGTTTGGCGAGAAGTACGGCGAGAACGTGCGCATCGTGACCGCCGGCGATTTCTCGCGCGAATTCTGCGGCGGCTGCCACGTCAATCGCACCGGCGACATCGGCCTGTTCAAGATCATCAGCGACCGTTCGCTCGCGGCGGGCGTGCGCCGCATGGAAGCACTTACCGGCCGCGGCGCGCTCGCGGAATTCCAGAAGTACGCCGACGCCGCGCACGAAGTGCAGCAACAGTTGAATGTCCGCCTCGAAGACGTTCCCGCGCAACTGCGCACGATGCAGGAGCGGCAGAAAGCGCTGGAGAAAGAGCTGAAGCAACTGAAGTTGAAAGCAGCCGGCGGCGGCGCGACGTCCTCATCGTCCTCGGACGAATCGCAGGACATTGATGGCGTCCGTCTCATCGCCCGCCGTGTCGATGACATCAGCGGCGGCGATCTTCGCAATCTCGCCGACACCTTCCGCTCGAAGCTGAAGTCGGGCGTGGTCGTCCTCGGCTCCGTGACCGACAGCAAAGTCACGCTGCTCACGGCGGTGACGAAGGATCTCCTCGATCGCGTCAACGCAAACGCGCTGATCAACAAGCTCGCCCCGATCGTCGGCGGCAAAGGCGGCGGCAAGCCCGACCTCGCGCAAGCCGGCGGCAAAGATCCCGGCAAGCTGAACGAAGCCATTGACCACGCCCCGCAAGCGCTGCGCGAGGTGTTAGCAGGGTAGGTCGATGATCGATCTCGCCGAAGAGCTGGATTCGATCCGCGGCGTGTTTTCCGAACACCGAATCGAATTCGCGCTCTGCGGCGGGATGGCGTTGGCCATTCACGGCTTTATCCGCGCGACGGTTGATCTCGACTTGCTTGTTAAGGCCGAAGACATCGACGAGATTCAAAGCACTGTCGCATCCCTCGGCTACATCACCGTTGGAAATCGGACGTCAAGGATCGCTGCCGCGTCCGGCGACACGTTGATACTCGACCTGAGCGTTGTCACTGGAGAAACGCTCGACATATGGAGCGATCGGCGGAGAATTCTGTGGCGCGATGAGCCACTGTCTGTTGTCTCGCGCGAGGGACTGATCAAGCTGAAGCAGCTTCGCGGCAGTCTTCAGGACCTCGCTGACGTCGCTCGTCTCCCCGATGAGATCGAGATGTCGTCCAACGCGATCGAGTTGCGGATGAAACGCCTAAGTCAGGTTCGCAACCTTTGTCTTCGTCTCGCGAAAGCCGGCGAAGAGGCGCGGAAGAAAGAGCAGTTGGCTCCTGTCACACCGTCCACCTCCACGGCCTCCTCGGATCGCTGACCGGCCGGAACGCGTCCGGAAAATGCGTGACTACGAAGCGCCAGCCGGTCCAGAAGAGCGAGACGATGTCGTGGCGTACTTCGCCGGAATGTGGATGGCGCGTGAGGTACTGATCCGCAAGTGAGATGAGCTGCAGTTTCTTGCGGCGGTCGACGGCATCGACTCCGTATCCGGCGGTGAGGCTCTGCCGTGCTTTCACTTCGACGAACACGAGTGTTCGTCCGCGCTTCGCGACGATATCGATCTCGCCGCCGCGCAGATGAACGTTACGCGCGACGATGCGGTATCCGCGGATTCGATAGAACCACGCTGCGCGCCGTTCGCCGCGCCGTCCGAGATCTCGCGAAGCCATTCGCATCCGCCGAGGATCCCTCGGAAGCAGGCAACAGCAGCGAAGTTCTACCTCTCGTAGACCGCTAGGGTCAGAACACGATCGACCAGCCGGGCTTCTGAGCCTGTTGCTTCGTGTACGAAACGTTGTCGACGACGTTGCCGCCGGAGTCGATAAGCGTGATTGTGCCGCCTTTGTTCGACAGCTCCATCGGCTTGGCGATGGTAATGCGCACGGAGTTTCCGGCGGCCAGCTTGCCGGAGAGTGCGAAGCGGTGCTGCTGCTTGTCCGCCAGGTTCCATCCGGAGAGGTCGGCTTCCTGCGGCGCGGTATTGATCAGCGTGACCGTCTCGATCTCCGGATCTTCGATCGAGTTCGCCAGTGCGGCGATGATGCGGACCGACGGCGGGGCGGCGGGAGAAGGAACGGGTTGCGGCGTGGGCTGGGGCGTTGGCTGCGGAGTCGGCTGCGGCTGCGGCGCCGGCGCGACGCTCGTGGCGTGGCCCTTGGAGTCGGTAACCCACGACTGACTCTGGAAGGCCAGGAACACCGCGGCCCACTGCTGGCGGGCCGGATAGTGGAAGAGCAGCGCGCCGTCAGACCAGACGCCATCGTCGCCTTTGTGAGCCGGATCATTGCCCTGATTCATGTGCACGTCGTGGATGCCCTGCGACGGCGCGAAGTCGAAGTACTTGTCCTTCTTGTTCGGGGCATCCTTGAAGAAACTGCCGTACGCGAAAATGCGCGCGCCGGCGGAGTTCATGGCCCGCTGCACGAAGCTGTCGATCTTGTCGTTCAGATCGTTGTCGTCATCACCGGTGACCGGCAGCGGCACCATGTCCGCCTTGGCGACGTAGCCTGCGCGAACGTAGTCGATCGCCAATCCATCGGGCGTCATCGGCACGATGTGATGCCCATCGGCCAGCGCGGCCAGCGCGGCAGTGACCGGATGATCGAAGGCCTCGTCGACATGGAAGAGCACCTCCGATCCATCCACGCTCTGCACGTTCACGGCGATGCGAAAGTCTTCACCCGCCGCCTGCACGTGGATCTCGTAATGGTTGCTCGCGCCGCTCGCGAGCTGGCGTTCCGACACGCGCCCCGCAAGCACTCCGTACTTTGGAACCGGCATGACGTCCTCCTGAGTTTGGGTTAAGGCCGCAATTCAATCATAAAGACGGACGGTTCGCTCTACTTCCTGTGGAAGTGCTTTTCGATGTCGAGGTGGCGGATGTCGACGATGATCGGGCGGCCGTGGGGGCAGGCGTAGGGGTTGGAGGAGTCGAGAAGTTCGGCGGTGAGGCGGGCCATCTCTTCGCCGCCGAGGGGGCGATGCACTTTGATCGCGGCCTGGCAGGCCAGCGACGCGCAGACTTTTTCGCGGGCGTGCAGAACGTGCGAACGGTCGTCGAGCGAGGCGTCGATGAGCTTGCGCAGGAAGGCATCGACGTCGTTCTTCACCAGCTCGGGCGGCACCGCGGCGATGGCGAAGGCGTTGCCGGAGAAGCGTTCCATCTCGAATCCGACGGCGTGCAGTTCGGCAAGATGCGACTCGAGGACGGCGCTTTCGGCGGCGCCGCTTTCGTAGAGAATCGGCGTCAGGAGTTGCTGCGTGACCGGCTTCTGTCCCGCGGCGCGATCGAAGTAGCGGTCGTAGAGCACGCGCTCGTGCGCGACGTGCTGATCGATGAGGCGCAGACCGGTGGGTGTGTCGATGACGATGTAACTCATGCGGTACTGCCCGATGACGCGGCCCTGCAGATCGCCGAGGCGCGGTTCCGCGGAAGGGGCTTCGAGCGTGGCGGTCTGTTCACGCAAGGGTGGCTGAACCACACTTTGTTTTTGAAAGAGCGGCGTGAACTCGGGGCGATATCCGGTCGACGCACCATCGAAACGGTTTGGCGCGAAAAGCTGCTGCGGCGGAGGCGGCGCGGGCGCGGCGGGCTGCAGCAGTTGCGACCCTTCCTCCGCACCGCCGAGCGCGCGTTTGATGCCCTGCTCCACCGCGACATGCACTGCCCCTGAATCGCGGAACCGCACCTCGGTCTTGGCAGGATGAACGTTTACGTCGACGAGCTCCGGATCGATCTCGACGAAGAGCACGATGGCCGGATGACCGTCGAAATCGAAGTTGTCGGCGGCGCGGCTGGCGGCGTGCGTGAGCACTTTGTCCTTCACCAGCCGGCCGTTGACGAAAAAGTACTGATTGCGGCGGCTGCCGAAACGAAGTCCGCGCGTGACGAAGCCGGCGGCATGGACGGCGCCGATGGTCATGTCGACTTCTTCGAGGAACTTCTTCGCGTCGTCGCCGACGATCTGCGTGACGCGCTCGCGCATCGTTGCTGCCGGCGGGAGATCGACGACCGTGCGTCCGTTGTGCTCGACGCGAAAGGCGCGCGACGGCAGCGGCAGCGCATACGACGAGACGATGGTGACGATGGAGCGGAACTCGGCGTCGGCGGACTTGAGGAACTTGCGCCGCGCGGGAACGTTTTCGAACAGCTCGCGCACGCTGATGGTCGTGCCGCGATCGCGCGCGGCGGGACGCGTGGTGCGCGTGCCGGTGAGCGGATCGCATTCGATTTCGATGGCCGCATCGGAGGATCCGTCGCAAGTCGTCAACGTGAATCGCGACACGCTTGCGATCGACGGCAGCGCCTCGCCGCGGAATCCGAGCGTGCGCACCTGCGCGAGATCGTCGAAGCCGGCGATCTTCGATGTGGCGTGACGTTCGAGGGCGAGGAGGGCGTCATCGTGGCTCATGCCGGAGCCGTTGTCGCGGACCTCGATCAATTTCTTGCCGCCATTTTCGAGGAGGACGTCGATGGCCGTGGCGCCGGCGTCGATGGCGTTTTCGACGAGCTCTTTGACCACCGAGGCAGGGCGCTCCACGACCTCGCCGGCAGCGATCTGGTTGATCAGATCGGAGGGGAGGAGGTGGATGCGGGGCATGGAGGGATTATCTGCGAAGCGTGTGAAAGGCGTTGAACCACAGAGGCACAGAGGACACAGAGAGAGGTTTCTCTGTGTTCTCTGTGCCTCTGTGGTGAAACGGTTTCTCGCATGTCCGCGAGCTATCATCCTGCCGATGAAAGCGATTCTGATTCGGGAGCATGGCGGGCTGGAGAAATTGGAGATGGCCGAGGTTCCGGATCCGACTCCGCGGGCTGGCGAGGCGGTCGTGCGCATGCGGGCGGTGGCGCTCAATCATCTCGATATCTGGTTGCGGCGCGGAGTGCCGGGACACAAGTTTCCGCTGCCGATGATTCCGGGGTCGGAAGTGGCGGGCGTCGTCGAAAGCGTCGACGATCCGCGCTGGAAAATCGGTGACGAAGTCATCGTCGCGCCGGGATACTCGTGCGGACTTTGCGTCGCCTGTTTGTCGGGCAACGATCCGCTTTGCCGCAACTCCGGCATTTTCGGTGAGACCGTCAGCGGCGGCGCGGCGGAGAAAATCGCGGTTCCGATTCGTAACCTCATTCGGAAGCCGGCATCGCTGTCGTTTGCCGAGGCGGCGGCGGTGCCGCTGGACATGCTCACGGCGTGGCACATGCTGGTGGCGCGTGCGCAGTTGCGGCCGGGCGAGACGGTGCTGGTGCAGGCGGGCGGATCGGGCGTCGGCAGCGCGGCCATCCAGATCGCCAAGCTATGGGGCGCGACCGTTTACGCGACCGCGGGAACCTCGCAGAAAACCGCCCGCGCGAAAGCCCTCGGCGCGGACGAAACGATCGTTTACACCGAGGTCGATTTCGTCGAGGAAGTGCGCCGGCTTACGTCGAAGCGCGGCGTCGATGTCGTCGTGGAGCACGTCGGCGGCGAGACGTTCGAGCGCTCGTTGCGCGCATTGGCGAAGGGCGGGCGATTAGTCACGTGCGGATCGACGTCCGGCGGCGAAGCGACCATCAATCTTCGGCTGATCTTTTTCAAACTGCTTTCAATCCTCGGGTCGACGATGGGGAGCCTGGCGGAGCTGCACGAGATCATGAAGTTCGTCGAGGCCGGACGGCTTCGTCCTGTCGTCGATCGCGTACTGCCGTTGTCGGAGGTGGCCGAGGGGCATCGGATTCTGGAGGCGCGCGAGGCGTTCGGGAAGATCGTCTTTGAAGTCTGAGGGACTCACGATGAAACTCTTGCATCTCCCGCTGCTGGTTCTTCTCCTCGCTGCCGCGCCTCGCCAGAATCTCTGGCAGGAGATCGCCGGAAGCCGCGATGTTGAATGGCTGGAGACGGTCGCGGCGATGAAGGACGACGCGCCGACGATGATGCTGCATCAGAGCGCGAAGGGTTTCCGATCGCAGGCGTATGCACGCCTGGGAGCAATCGGATCAACGGAGAGTCTGGCAGCCGCCGATCGGATCGAAGCCCGCGCTCGTCAATGGCGCCCGAACGAAGACGGCTTCAGCGAAGGGGTCATGCCGCATCCCGGTTGGCACATGTCCAACGGAGTGATGAAGTCGAACGTGCGCGCCACGATAGGCGGCACCACCTACGCCGTCTTCATCGACTATCTGTTCGGAGGCATGGACCTGCTGCTGGTCTCGTCGAAGCATCCGGAGACATCGCTTTGGTCTCGTCCGCATCTCGTCCCTCTGAAGGTATATCGAGGAATGCACGACATGACGCTTGCGCCCGGGAAGAGGAAGGACGTCCTGATCCTGTCGTTCACGCAGGACGCACCTCCGCAACGCGCCATCATGGAAGGGACCAGGGATCCTGGTGAGATGCCTCCCGCGATTGGTCCGCAGTCCGTGGAAATCGACCTCGCGACGGTGCTGCATGACAGCGACGGCGACGGACTCACGGACGCCGAGGAGAAACGACTGGGGTTGCGGCCCGCGCGTGCCGATAGTGACGGCGACACCATCCGGGACAGCGTCGACACGGCGCCCGATTTCCCGCCCGATGACCCCGCATCCGAGGAAGTCGTGCTGCTGCAGAAAGCCTTTTTCGCGGCGTTCGGTATCAGCGAGTCGCGGTACACGATGTTCGTCGACAGGGACCGCAGCACTCCCATCCAGCCGTGGGGATTTCGCGGACAGCTGATCTACAACGTTCATCCGAAGGAGTACGGCGCGGTGTCCGCCGGATGGAAAATAGCCAAACGCGACGAGATGACGGCAGTCGTGGAGCTCTTCGATGGGGAAGGTCCTCTCGCCGCGGGCGGTGTGAACGTCCGACTGGAAAAAAAGAACGGCCGGTGGACGGTCGTGGCCGTCGAGACGACGTGGATCGCCTGACGCCATCGTCTGCGGTACGATGCCCGGCACACACCTTGCCCTGACGATGGACGTGCTTCGAAGGATTACTGCTCTGCTGGCCATGGTCGCGCTGATCGGGCTGCTTCTCCTGCTGATCTGGCAGGTAGAGCTGCACCACGAGCGCGGATCGGCAACCGACGAGCCGGCGGTGGTCGCATTGGTCTATCTGGCCACCTAACTCGTTGATAAATCGAAGGTAATTGTTGGCATGGCGGATGCTTTTTCTTTAGGTCATGAGAGCAAATAACCTGAAGACCCGAGCAGCAGCGGTCGTGATCGCTTTCTCACTTTGCGCGATCCCGGCCTTCGCAATCCAGCCATCCGCGCACGACGTCACGGCGCAGCTCGTGACGGCCGGTGTGACTGTCGACGGTCTTCGCGCGGTCGAGGTGGGCGGCATCGTCGTCCTTCGCGGCCGCACCGCCGACCGCGCCTCCGCCGAGCAGGCCGCGACGGTCGCGCAGTCCCTCGGATACACGCGCGTGGCGAACCTGATCCAGGTTTTCCAGGCTCCTGACGATGCGCGTATCGAACGCGCCGTCGAACGTGAGCTTTCGGTGCATCGCGGACTGGACGGATCGCAGATCGCGGTCGACTCGGAGAACGGCGTCGTCCACCTGACCGGCAAGGTCTACAGCGAGTTGCAGAAGGACATGGCCGTGAATCTCGTCAAGACCGTCGACGGCGTGCGCGCGGTGCAAGCGTCACTGCAGCGGTAAGCAAAAGCTTTTGAACCACAGAGGCACAGAGGACACGGAGAAATGCTCTCTGTGTCCTCTGTGTCCTCTGTGTCTCTGTGGTTCAAATCGCCTTTACCGCACCGTGTGAATCGAGAACTGGACCTTGTTGCCCTTGCGCTCGTCCGGCGCCTTGATGGTGTGGGCGTAAAGGACGCTGAGGAGCACCTCGAAGTCGCGGATGGTCAGCGCGGTCTCGGTTCCGATACCGGCGTCGACGGCGAAGTCGCGGGTGCGGGCGATGTCGCGATACTCGAAGCCGGCGTTTCCCGCGCCAACGTAGGCGATTGCGTACGCCGTGTTGAAGTGGACGGCGCCGAGGCGGAAGTCGCGATTGCGGAAGACGGGGACGAAGTACTCGTTCGTCAGGTGGAACTCGTTCGTTCCGACGGAAACGTCATTCGATGACTCCAGCGAGCGGAGAGCGTCGCGTCCGGCCAGATTGAACAGCTCGTAGCCGGGAATCGAGAAGCACTCGGCGAGCGGCGTGGACGGCGTGTTCTTGCAGAGATCGTCCTTGAACGGGAACGTTCCGGCGTGGGCGCGCGTGACGATGAACGACGTCGGCGTCACGTCCCAGCGGCGCAGCCCTTCCACTTCGAACTTCGCGTACTTGTAATCGCCGGTGGAGACTTTCCCGGCGAACGTCACAGCCGCCGCGTAGCTGAATTTCTGCGGGCCGAGCTCGCGGAAGGCGGTGAGGACCGGAATGAGCCGGCCGCGCGATTCGCCGACGATCGCGTTGAGCTGATCGTCGAACTCCGTGCCGTACTGGTAGCCGAGCTTCGTGTAGATGTTGTTCTTGCGGTTGTCGACGCGGGTCGTGTCGCCGAAGGTGAGGCGGTCATCCTGGAGCAGGGAGAAGAGGCGGTGGTTGTAGTCGCGCGGAACCTCGATCAGCAGCAGGCCGCCGCGGACGCGCTCGAATTCGTCGGTGTGGCTGCCGATGGCGCCGAAGGAGATCGTGTCGAAGACGCCGATCTTGTAGGTGAAATCGTGCGCGTAGTACTTGTAGCGGAGGAAGGTGCTGATGTCGCCGGTGACGAACTTGTAGTCGATCTGGCTTTCGAAGAGCACGTTCTTGATCAGCTTGCGCAGGCGGATGCTGGCCCGTCCGTCCGCGAGGTAGATGTTCGGCAGAGAGTCGCGGCGGTCATAGCCGCTTGCGGCGACCGAGGACAGCGGCGGCGTGGGCTGGGGGATCTGGCTTGGAACCGGAGGTGGCGCGGGTTGGGGGAGAGGCTCCAGTGCGGGCGGCTCCGGTGCGGGCGGCGCAGGGACCGTTTGGGGCGCGGGCTGCGGCGGTGGGGTGGTCGGGGTAGCGGGAGCGGGCGGCTCCTGCGCGAAGGCCACCGTTGCTGCAAGAATTACCGCGAAAAAAACTCCGAGGGGGCGGATTCGCATGGCGGCATCGTACCAAAGTGGCGGTCCAAGGTCTGAGGTTCCTGCACTCACGTTATGGTAAGCTCAAGCCGTTGAAGCCTTTATCGTTTTACTTTCGCATGACTCTGGCACACGTTTTGTAAATCGCCGCTCACGTACACTCGCGGACGGACCATGCGAACTTTAGGAGGTGTCATTTGTTGCGTTTGAGATTTCGATCCCTGATTCCGTTGCTTTGTTTCCTCATCGTGCCGGCGTTGTTCGCCCAGACCGACACGACCACCGGCATGACGACATCGTCGCTGGCGTCGATCTCGATGACCGATCAGGCCAGGCTGGTGGCGCCGACCGCGTCCGGCCAGACAGGCTTGTTCAACGTCATCACGGCCGACACGCTGCACCGCGGCGACTGGTCATTCGGGGTTTACTACCAGAACTGGGATCTGGAAGCGGCCAAAGCGCCCTTCATCATCCCGTCGGCCCGCAAGAACAAGAATCTGGGCTATGACCTCTACCAGCTCGAAGGTTCCGTCGGATACGGCGTGACCGACAACTGGGAGATTTCCGCTTCGCTCCCGTACGACCGGCTCACTGGCCACGGCGGCGACCGGAACGGCTTCATCAACGGTTACTACTACCAAGGCAAGTTCTCCGACAGCGGCATGGGCCCCCTGCACTTGGCCACGAAGTGGGGCTTCGGCTCGTCCATGGCCTCACGCCTTGCTCTGTCGCTTTTTGCTGACCTCTCCACCGGAGAGAAGAACAGCGGCATCGGCACCGGCTCGACCGGTTTCGGCGCCGGCCTGCACTACACGGCCAGCCAGTTCACTGTCGGTGGCGAATACGCCATCATCGGCGACCGTAGCGCGAAGAATTCGAATTTCCCGTTCCTCGCGCCTGATTCGGCCAAGCTTCCGAACGAGCTTCGCCTCGAGGCCGGATGGAATCATCCCCTCGGCTTCTGGCACACGACGAACTGGATCACCGAAGTCAACACGATCCTCTACAACGGCGGCGATGTGAAGCCGCCTGCTCCGATCTTCCTCACTACCGGTCTGCGTCACTGGATCGGCGACACCGGCTGGTCGGTGAATGCCGGTTTCCGCTGGAACGCGGCGAAGTTCAGCCGCGATCACAAAGAGTGCCGCGTGACGGAGCTCGACGACTGCGGCCTCTCCGGCCTGGTCGGCCTGACCTTCGCGCCGCTGCATCTGGCCGCGGTCGCGCCGCCTCCGCCGCCTCCGGCTCCGATCCCGGAACCGGTTGCGCCTCCGCCGCCCCCGCCGCCGGCCCCGGTTGCTCCGCCTGAGCCGCCGCCGGTGACGCCGCCGCACGTTCCGACCGAGCTCCGTACGGACGAGATCCACTTCGAGTCCGGCTCGGCGCGCCTGACGAACATCGCCAAGGCCATCCTGGACGACGTCGCCCTGCGCATGAAGCAGGAACCGACTTCGACGGCCATCGTCATCGGTTACAACGACGACAAGGAAAACACCGGACCGAATCACGATCTCGATCGCCGCCGCGCCGAAGCGGTCCGCGATTACCTCGTCAGCCGCCACGGCATCGACCCGTCCCGTATCACGGTCGAAGGCCGCGACGCGCGCGAGCCGATCGGCGACAACTCGACCGCGGAAGGCCGCCTGCGCAACCGCCGCGTTCAGATTCGCCTGATGCTTCCGTAGTTCTTACTCACAGCCGTAACGTCGAAAGGCAGCCGCAAGGCTGCCTTTCTTTTTGATCCGCAGATTTACGCAGATGCGACGCAGATTACGGCAGTTCGATCTCAGGATCTTCTTCGCGCGGCCGATAGAGGATGGCCAGCTTGCCGATCGTGCCCGCTACCTCGGCATCGCAGGCCTTCGCCAACTCCTCGGCGAGCGCTTTGCGCTGCGAGGAGTCGTCGTTGTCGATGCGGACTTTGATCAGCTCGTGCGCGTTGAGGGAGCGTTTCGTCTCTTCGATCACGGAGGGACTGGCGCCGGCGCGGCCGATGCGGACTACCGGCTCGAGCGCGTGCGCGAGGCCGCGGAGGAACTGCCGTTGCTTGCCGGTGAGCGCCATGAGCGGCGCATGGTAGCAGAGGGTTACTGGCGCGTCGTGTCGGTGTGGTGGAGCGGGATCTTGGCCAGCATTTGCTGCCGCGCGTCGTACTTTTCCTTCGCGGCGGCGGACGTGTAGAAGCGCGCGATGCCGATCGCGCGACCGCCGCTCTTCGTCGTGGCGACGATGATGACGGTCTGCCGCTCTTCGCGCGGTTTGTCCTTCCAGGTCAACGTCAGGCAATGCAAAACGGAATCGTAAGAAGTGTCCGCAGTCGTATCGCCGAGGAACGAAGCGCGGATCGAGGTTGGATCGACCTGGCTGTCGTCGATCTTCGCGGACAACGTCGTTTGATCGGCGGCGAGAACGGCAGGCGAGACATCGTGCAGTTCGAGCGTCGCCGCGCCGAGGGCGGTGCGGAGTTGCTCGAGGGTCGTGTCGCTGACCATCGCGAAGCGGCGCAGCTTGAGCGGGTCAGTGGAGCGGTTATTCGGGCCGAACCAGCTCAGCAGTCCGGCTTCGTAGCCTGCACGCTTTGCGGCGGCGACGACGGCGTCGTCGTAATCGCCGTACGGATAAGCGAGGAAGCGCACGGGCTGGCCGGTGTGCGACTCGATGACGCGCTTGCTCTCGTCGAGCTCCGTGCGCAGAAAGGCGTCGTACTGCGCGTCGTCGAACTCGGGATGCGATTTGTGTATGAGGTGCGCGTGCGACATCGTGTGCCCTTCGATGTCGACGCCGTTCTTCTGCAGCGTCGCGATCTGCGCCCAGGTCAGCGCGTGCGATCCCTGTCCGACGATCTTCGGATAGACGTAGAGCGACCAGGGGAAACGGAAGCGATCGAGCACCGGGGCGATCTCCGTGACTGCGCAGAGCCAGCCGTCGTCGACGGTGATGACGACGGCATTCGGCGGGAGCGAATCGCGGTGTCCGGCGATGTAGTCGACCAGCGCGGAGATGGGCACGACGTTGTAGCCGGTCAGCGCCAGGTAACGCATCTGTTCGGCGAAGTCGTCGCTGCTGACGGCCCATCCGCGCTCGGGGACGGGATCGACCTCGTGGTAGGCGAGGATGGTGGTGTCTTGGGCGAAGGCGGCGGTGGTGAGAACGAGAGAGAGCGCGGCGATATGGGCGAGGCGCACGAAGCGCAGAAGTGCAATCGAAGTGCCCTGGAGCAGTGGATTAGTGGATTGGTGGATCAGTAGATCAGGAGAGCTGAATCATCGTAGCGCTGGCGGCTCGCTCGCAAGCGTTGCGATAACGTGCCGCCGAGCCGGCGGCGGTACAGCCAGCGAGCCGCTGGCGCTACGCCTCTCGCGCTACGCCTCTCGCGTCCTGATCTACTGATCACTGATCGACTGATCTACTGCTTCGGTGATCGCTGCAGTTGCACGCGCGCGGGCATGGCTGAGCCGCCGGCGCCTTGCGACGCGACCGTCGCCGCGCCCGACTGCACCTGCGGCGCGGTCGTTTCGGCGGGCGTGACCCGTGCCGGATCGGTGATGGCGGCGGGTGCGATGACCGGCAGGCGCGGCTCGGGGAGCTTGAAGATCCAGCTCGCTTCGATGCGTTTGCCGGACTTTGCGTCTGTGGCCCAAACCAAGGCTCGCTGGTAGGTTCCCTTTAGCGCGTCCTTCACTGCGGCGACGGAGATCGCGCCGGTGCGAGGGTCGTAGGAAAAAGGAAGCGACCCGGGCACGGACAGAAGCGCCATGCCGACCGACTTCGGATCGATGTGCTCGTGATTGGGGATTTTCGCCGAGACCATCAGCGTCTGGCCGGGATCGGAGATGACGCCGGGCTGCGGAGTCATCTCGTCGAGGCGCATCGAGCCGGCGCCGAGGTAGTGGCGGAAGCTGACGAAATCCATTTTCTTTTCGACCACCATGCGGCGCATGCGCAGCGGATCGCTGCCGCGGCGCACTTTGCCCGCTTCGCAGGTCAGCGCGGCGCCGTAGCCGGCCCGGCCGACGCTGTCGACGAGGTAGTGATCGAAATCGCCGAACGGATAGGCGATGAAGAGCACCGGCTTGCCGGTGGCGCGCTCGATCATCCGCTTGCTGTCGATCAGCTCGCGCTCCAGCCAGCTGTTGTACGCGCGCTGGTCGAGATCGAGATGGCGGCGCCGGGTCAGGAACGGGTGCGACAGCGAGTGGCTTTCGAAATCGACGCCGGCCGCAGACATCTCTTTGATCTGCTTCCACGTCAGCGCGTGGGACGTCTGTCCGATGATGTTCGGATAGATGAAGACGGTGAACGGAAAACCGTAGCGCTTCATCTCCGGGAAGACTTCGGTGTAGGTGCTGCGCCAGCCGTCGTCGATGGTGACGACGATGGCGTTCTTCGGCAGCGAATTGCGCTTGCCGGTGACGTAGTCGTAGAGATCGCGCAGCGGGATGACGTTGTAGCCGGTCATGGCCAGGTAGCGCATCTGCTGGCGGAACGTCTCGCGCGAGACCTCCATGCGCGGGTCCTGCGGCGACTCGACGATGTGGTAGCAGAGCACCGTGGCGCCGTAGTCGTCCGAGGGGAGCGGTGAAGGCGGAGCTGCAGCCGCGGCGAGACCGAAAAAGAGAATGGAAATGAGTGCTGCCGTCAACGCCCGCGCGGCCATGGATGCTCCCGAATGAGTGAAGGTGCCGATAAGACTGTCGTCCGCCTGCAACAAAGATACCGGGCGGTTAGAGTGCTGAAGCGAGGGTTATTGTAGATCTTTCGCCGGCGCGTGATGCAGATTTTTCTTTGGCTTCGGCGGCCTCGACGAAATCTGCGGCCCGATTTGACCGTTCCAGCGCACCGGGTTAGAGTCACGCACTTTACGGAGGCAGTTCGGTTCATGGATCGCCAGCAACGCAGAGACCTGAAACACGATAAGTTCGTCGACGAGATCGGCTCGTTGTCGGCGCGGGCGCGCGAAAATCAGCGCCTTCTTTTCACCGTCGCGGGAGCGGCCGTCATCATCGCCGTGCTCGCCTACGGGATTTATTTCTACCGTTCGAACCACGAAGAGAAGGCGCAGGTCGCCCTCGGCGCGGCCATCGAGACAATGGAATCGCCGCTGCTTCCGGCGCCGGGCGCGCAGCCGGTTCCGGGCGCGAAGTTCAAGACGGAGGCCGAGCGCACCGCGGCCGCGGAAAAGCAGTTCAAGGACGTCGAAACGTCGTACAGCGGCACCGACGCCGCGGACGTGGCCTCGCTCTACGAGGCGCGCATCGCCGCCGACCGCGGTGACGTGGCCTCGGCACGCACGCGCCTGCAGAAGTTCGTCAACGATCATCCGAAGCACGTGCTCGTCGCGGGCGCGCGCTACAGCCTCTATCGACTTCGCATCGACGGCGGCGAAGCGCCGCAGGTCGCGCAGGAGCTGCAGGCCGAGCTCGGGAAATCGGATTCGTCGCTGCCGCCCGACTCGCTGCTGGCCCTTCTCGCTCACGCCTGGGACGTGCAGGGCAACAGCCAGAAGTCGAAGGAGACGAATCGGCGCATCGTGACGGAGTTCCCCGACTCGCCGTACGCGATCGACGCGCAGCGGAAGATGGGACCGGCGTAGTCGAAAAACCAATGTTGAATGTTCAATGCTGAATGTTGAATGTTGAATGGACGTGAGGCCGCCCGGCTTCTTCATTCAACATTGAACATTCAACATTCAGCATTCAACATTGCCTTTGACGTGTTGCACCTCGCAACGCTGATCATTCTCATCGCCTGGGTGATGGCGCTTCTCCGCACCGTCGTCAATCTCAATCTGATTCCCCGCCTGCACGCCGGCATGCAACCGGCCAGTGCCCCGCTGGTGAGTGTCATTATCCCGGCGCGCGATGAGGCGCACATCATCGAACGGACGGTGCGCGCGTTTCTGGCGCAGACGTACGCGAACCTCGAAGTGATCGTCGTCAACGACCGTTCGACCGACGGGACCGGCGACATCGTCCGCTCGATTCACGACGATCGACGGATCGTGATCGACGGCGTCGAGCCGCCCGCGGGCTGGCTCGGCAAGCCGTGGGCGCTGCATCAGGGGAGCCGCGCCGCCCGAGGCGAGTTGCTGCTCTTCGTCGACGCGGATCTCATCTACGCGCCGGCCGCGCTCGCGGCCGCGGTTGCGCACCAGCAGTCGCAGTGCGTCGCGTTGCTCTCCCTTTTTCCGTATCTGGAAATGCGCGGCTTCGGCGAATACGCATCGATGCCGATGATGACCATGGTTTTTTTCACGTTCATCCCGACCTGGATTTCCAACCGCACCCGGTTTGCGCGGCTGGCCATCGGCGGCGGAACGGGCAACCTCGTCACGCGTGAGGTGTACGACGCCAGCGGCGGCCATGAGGCGCTGAGCGACGCCGTGGTCGACGACATCGCTCTGGCCCGCCAGATCCGGCGGAGCGGCTGGAAAACGGCCACGATCCGCGCCGACGATCTGGTCTCGCTGCGCATGTACCACGGACTTCGTGAAGTGATCGACGGCTTCACGAAAAACACGTTCTCGGCCCTCGGCCGCAACTACGTCGCCGGATTTCTCGTCGTGGCGGGCTGCGTCATCTTCCACATCCTGCCGTACGTTCTGGCGGTGACCGGCGATCGCGTCAGCATTATCACCATCGTCATCATCAGCCTCACTCGGGTCATCCTCTTCCGCTCGCTGCGCTACCGCCTGGACGCCGCAATCTTTCTGCATCCGGTCATGGCGTCGATCTGGACGTGGATCTTCCTCCGCTCCATCTGGCTGACCGGAATCCGGAGCAAGGTGATCTGGCGCGGGCGGACCTATGATGCGCGTCATACGCGCTTCGGCGCCGAGCGGCGATGATTCTTGCAAGTTGAAGCTCGAAGGGAGTTGTCGATGACTGAAAAGCCTTTTCTGACCGACGTCCAGGAGCTCCGCCGCCGCGCGCGGCAACACATCGAAGAAGGAGCCGTGACGGACGCCTATCGCGCCGACCGCGAGACCGTGATCAAGCTGCTCAACGAGGCGCTGGCCACCGAGATCGTCTGCGTGCTTCGCTACAAGCGTCACTACTTCATGGCCCAGGGCATCCACGCCGATCCGATCGCGCAGGAGTTCCTGCAGCACGCCAACGAGGAGCAGGGACACGCCGATCAGATCGCCGGGCGCATCGTGCAGCTCGGCGGCGCGCCGAATCTGAATCCCGAGGGGATGCTGATGCGGTCGCACTCCGAGTATGTGGAGGGGCAGAACCTGCTCGACATGATCAAGGAAGACCTGGTCGCCGAGCGCGTGGCCATCGATTCATACACGGAGATGATCCGCTACGTGGGCGAGGACGATTACACCACGCGCCGCATGCTGGAAGGGATCCTGGCAGTCGAGGAAGAGCACGCCGACGATCTCTCCAGTTTCCTCGCCGATCTGGACAAGGATTGGAAGACGCGGGATCGCACGACCGGGTAGGGCTAAGGGAATGTGATAAATTTCGGGCCGTTGTTGCTGCCCGAAACGCCAATGTCACGATCTTCCGCCGAGCGCCACGCCCAGCTCCTCGATCAAATCATCCAGCCATTCGATCTCACGCACGATTTCGGACGCAAACGCGCGTACGAGGCGGCCATCGAGTATGCACGGCAGAACCTCGTCGAGGATCCGCACTGCAACGATTTCCTCAACGCCGCTGCCAAGCGCCTCGGGTTCGCCGCGGTGAACTTCGACACGCTGGAGAGCCGCGTCAAACTGCCGAGGAACGCCTGGCTCGACGTCTGGATCTCCGACGAGGATGACGAAGTCGCCTTCACCGGCACGCGCGAAGGCATCCAGTACATGATCGATTTGCTCACGCAGCTCCGCGACGCCAGCGATCCGGAGCAGCACATCCATCTCGATCAGGGCGTCCTGCCGATGACGGAGAGCTCCGCGAATCTGGTGCTCTTCAAAGAGGAAGAGACGTGGTTCACGGGCGAAGGCGACGAAAGCGAAGCGGATGACTATCCGGAGCGCGACATCGATCCGAAGCAGATCTACGCGATCCAGTTCATCCACTATCCGCCCGACGATCTCCCCATCAGTGCGCACCGGCTTTATCGCGTTCTCAAAGTGGAACCGGACCAGGGCTACTCCGCGAGCGTGAAGGAGTTCGGCGGCTCCGAGAACCGCTACTTCCGCTTCACGTTTGTCGCCGACAACGACGAGAAGTTCACCTACAGCTTCCACCTCGACGATCCCGCCGTGAACTACTTCACGCACCGCGAGATCCTGAAGCTGGCCATGCGCGCGGTGTAATTCGCCGGCAGTGCAGCTTGCGAGAGCACAGACAAGAGTGTCTGTGCCACACCGGCGCCGCCGGTAAGGCTTGTATCAATGGCGCAGCCATGTGGCACAGACACTCTTGTCTGTGCTGGTGAGGCTCGGGACCATGAAGAAGATGAACGCCGCTGCGGTAAACTCGCGCGCTCATGATCCGGCAGATTGCAGTCATTGGGACCGGGACGATGGGGCGCGGGATTGCGTATCTCGCGGCGGTGGCGGGATACGAGACCGTCATTCACGATGCCGATTCGAGCGCGCTCGATGCGGCGAAGGCGTCGATCGAATCGACGCTTGCGAAGGGCGTCGAGCGCGGCAAGGTGACGGCGGAGCATGCGGCGGCGGCCGGCGCGCGGATTCATCTTTCGCCCGACCTCGAACCGGCCGTGCACGCCGCCGATCTTGTAATCGAAGCAGTGCCGGAAGACATCGATCTGAAGAAGAACCTCTTCTCGCAGGCGGATCTCTTCTGCGGTGAGGAGACCATCCTCGCCACCAACACCTCGTCGATCTCGATTTCCGATCTCGCGCAGGCGGTCGAGCGGCAGGATCGTTTCGTCGGTCTCCACTTTTTCAATCCGCCGCACGTGATGAAGCTGATCGAGATCGTGCGCGGCGCGCAGACCTCCGACGAGACTGTGGCCGAGGCGCGCGAGGTGGCGGAGGCGATGGGGAAGACCGCGATCATCGTCCGCGACTCGCCCGGCTTCGCCACGTCGCGGCTCGGAGTCGCCATCGGCCTCGAGGCGATTCGCATGCTCGAAGAAGGCGTCGCGTCCGCCGAGGACATCGATAAGGCGATGGAGCTCGGATACAACCATCCGATGGGTCCTCTGCGCCTGACCGACCTGGTCGGCCTCGACGTTCGCCTCGGCATCGCGGAGTACCTGGCGAAGACGCTCGGCCTGCGTTTCGATCCGCCGGAACTGTTGCGGCGCATGGTCGCGGACGGAAAACTCGGCAAGAAAACGGGCGAAGGTTTCTACCGTTGGCCGGCGTAGGCGAATGACGTCCGCCGAGTCGTACGGCGCGTTCGCCTATGCCTACGACCAGGCCCTCGGCGAACGCTACTTCCGCGCCGTGCGGCGATTGCTGGCGGAGATGCTGGAGCGATATCCGGCCAAGTCGAATACCCATCTCGACGTCGCCTGCGGTACCGGCCTGGCCATTCCGTTCTTCGGCGTCCGCGGCTTCGTGTCGACCGGCGTCGATATTTCTCCAGTGATGTTGAACGTCGCCAGAAAGCGAGCCAATCGGCTCGTCGCCGGCGACACGCGTGCGCTGCCGTTTCGCGGAACGTTTGCGCGCATCACCTGTCTCTACGATTCGCTCAATCATCTGCTCGATCCGCGCGACCTCGCCAAATCATTCGGTGAGATCGCAAGAGTGATGGACGCCGATTCGCTCTTCATCTTCGACATGAATCACCCGGAGATTTATCCCGAGGTGTGGGGGATGAAGGAGCCGTTCATCGATGAGGGACACGACTTTCATCTCGAGATCGCCACCACCTATCGCCGCCGCGAGCTCCTCGGCCGAGCACTCGTAACCGGCTGGGCGCTGTTCGGCGGCGAGCGAGTCAAGATCCGCGAACGCCACACGCAACGCTGCTACGAGCGCGAAGAGATCGTCGCCGCACTCGCCGAGGGAGGGATGGACGCGATCGAAATCCACGAATTCGACCCGTGGAACGAGGGGCGGGTGGTGAAGCTGGTTTTTGTGTGTCGGAAAACGTAGCGCCGACGACAAGCGCCGGCGCTACGGTAATAGGTCGCTATTTACCCAAAACCGCGTTCTTGAAGTCGTCGCCCATGGCCGGCTTCGGGCCGATCCAGGTGGCCACGATCGCATCCGCGGTCGCTTTGCCGGGGATTGTCCCCTTCACCTTCCCGTTCACTTCGACCACCGTGCCGGTGCCCGGTACGTAGGTGAGGACGAGGCGGTTGCCTTTCGGAATCGCGTCCATCAGCGAGCAGAGCGTCTTGAATCCGCCCTTGACCTCGGCCGATGAATTCGGCGTGTTCGCGTCGAGACCTTCCTGCCACGCTTCGCACATCTGATCCTTGCTGACGCTGTAGACGAAGTGCATGACCATGCGGCGCGGCGTATCCGAGGCGAGGATCGAGGCGGGATTCGACATCTTCGCCGGCAGATAAAGTCCGCCGACGTAGACCTTGATGAAAAACTTCTTGCGCAGACCGGCGCCGTTCAGCACCAGAGTCTGGCCGTTTACGGTGGTCTTGTCCTCCATGTTCACGCCGCCGAGCTCCACAGCGGACGCGGCGATCGGGACGAGCAGCATGAGGGACAGCAGGAGAGGAGTCATCTTCAGGCGCATTCAAGCCTCCATTCGTTGATTGGTTGTGGGACCGCGGGCGAACATCGTAGCACTTGAGGCTGGAACAGCAGTCGCACCTGCAATGTTGCAGAGCACTCGCATGACGTTTCTCGATAAGCCGTTTCACATCGGCGGAGTTCTGATCGACCCGCCCCTCGCCCTCGCGCCGATGGCCGAGGTGACGGACGTTTATTACCGCTCGCTGGTGAAAGAGCTGGGCGGAGTCGGTCTCGTCGTCTCCGAATTCATCTCCGCCGAGGGGCTGACGCGCGACAACACGCGCACGAAGGCGATGCTGGCGTTCGATGAGAAGGAACGTCCGGTGGCGATCCAGATTTACGGCGGCGATCCCGATCGGATGGATGACGCGGCTGCGATTGTCGAGGACCAGGGCGTCGACATCGTCGACGTCAACATGGGCTGCCCGGTGCGCAAAGTGGTCAGCAGCGGCGCGGGATCGGCACTTCTGAAAGACTTCGACCGTGCCGCGCGCGTGGTCGAGAAAATCAAGAAGCGCGTGAAGATCCCGGTGACGGTGAAAGTGCGCAAGGGGTGGGAGAGCGACGACGTGATCCCGCTGCTCAAGCGCTTCGAGGAGATCGGCGTGGCGTCGATCGCCATCCACGGCCGCACGCGCAACGAGGCGTACACCGGCGCCAGCGACTGGGGCTACATCGCGCAGGCCAAGAGCGAGCTGGGGATTCCGGTCTTCGGCAACGGCGACGTGAAGACGCCGGCCGACGCGATCCGCATGTTCGAAACCACCGGCGTCGACGGCGTGATGATCGGCCGCGCCGCGCTGCACAATCCATTCATCTTCCGCGACATCGTCGCGCACGTGAACGGCGCTCCGACCGGTAACGAAGTCGACCGCCGTATCGACGCGATGCATCGCTACCTCGCCAAGATCGACGGCGCGCCGCAGGTGATCAACTGGAAGCTGCACAAGGCGCGCACGGTGATCGGCTGGTTCTCGAAAGGGATCGCCCACGGCAAGGACATCCGCAACGGCCTCGCCGACATCACCTCGGTCGCCGACGTCCGCCGGCTGCTGGACGCGGCGCGCGAACGATTGGCGGCGTGAAGCAGTGGATCAGTGGTCAGTAGATCAGTAGATCAGGACAAATCTGCCCGGCTTCGTCCTGATCTACTGATCCACTAATCTACTGATCTACTCTCGTGCCCTTCCCCGACCACATCGAACGCATCTTCGAAACCTTCCGCGTTCCTGCCGACACGAAAGCCGCGCTTTACGATCTCTACGTTTCCCTCGGCCATGAAGCGTTGGAGGTATTCGGCGACATCGCGGAGTCGGTTGATCCGTCGACGCTGCGGCCGGAGCAGTGCGCTGCGATCCGTTCGCAACTCGTCGAGCGCTATCTGACTCGCAATCATCCGCTGTGGCTGGAAGGAAAGCCGACGCCGAGCTTCTACCGTCCGCGCCTGCTCGAAGGGCGCGCCTCGGGCGTCGCCATTCCGCTCGGCGAGATTCCAAAACGCGTTGACGTTCAGCCGCGGCCGGACGGCATCGTCGTCCAGGGCCGCAACGCGCATTTCGGCGGACGGAGCGAGACGATCTCCTTCGACATCATTCCTCGGAATCTCGACGACGCAATCGTCCTCGGCCGCGCCGCGGGACGGCAGCACACGATTCCCGGATCCGCCGGCGCGACGAGCGGAACGACCGACGCCACGCACCAGATCGCGCTGCTGTGGGAAATCCAGCCGAACGTCTACAAGCCGTCCGCCGATCGCAATCGCGAGATCAGCAAGCTCTATCGTCAGCATCGCAACTGGCACGTGATCACCCTGGCGACGGCCATCGAATGGCTTCGCGCAAAGTCGTTCCGCGTATTCATCCTCCGAGGCGAAGCGCTCCCCGCAACGCACGAAGTGAACACCGGCACGCTGTCGCTGTCGATCATCGCGCTGCACAACCGGACCGTCTCCGCGGTGAGCGAGGCCCTCAACCTCGATCTCCTCCCCGCCACGCGCGCCGACGAACAACTCCTCGCCAACTCCACCGTCATGAACACCGGCCTGCAACAACACGTCGCCGAACACGGCGCCAGCGGGGCGGTGTGGCGGGTGGAAAGCGGGCGAACGCGCTAGCACGACGGAGCGCCGGCGTCCTCGCCGGCTGGCCCGGCTGCGTCCTCGCTGCCGAACCGGCAACCCCTCAACTTTTGCTGATAACCGCGACGCCTGCGCAAGCCTCCCATTCGGCAGCGAGGACGCAGCCGAGCGAGCCGGCGTGACGCCAGCGTTCCGGCTGCACGGCACACGTGACCACGATCACGCCGCAATCCCCTTCTCCATCAACGTGCACTCCAGCACCACGCCGTCCTCCAGCACCACCGGCGCGTCGGCGAGGGCGGTGTATCCGCACGACTCGTACAACGTCCCCGCGCTGCGCATGGCCACCAGTTGCAGGCGGCGGAATCCTTCCGCCGCGGCGCGTTGCTCGGAATGTTGCAGGATGGCGCGTCCGATCCCGCGGCGTCCGAACGACGGCATGACGAACATCGAGCGAATGCGCGCCGGCTCCGAAGTTGGATCGAGCAATTCGTCTTCATTGCCCGACGACGCCGAGCCGCTGTAGACCTTGCGACGCCTGCTCCAGCCGCCGCAGCCGATGATCGCGCCGTCATCGTCCGCGGCCACAAAGTACGTGCCGTCGATGATGAGTTGCTCATCGGGACGGCAGATGTATTGGAGCGCGCTGGCAATCTGCCGCGGCGTGTAGACATCGCGTCCAAACGCCTCCACCGACGCGCGCATTACGGACGCGATCGCCGTCACGTCATCCATGGACGCAGGGCGAATGTCGAAATTGGCCATGTGGACGCCAGAATACAGGCAGCGCCACCCCTGTTCCACGGCTGTTCATGACTGTAGAAGCCACCATCGCAAAGCCCGTCAAACGCGTGGGGATGATCTCCCTCGGATGCCCGAAGAATCTCGTCGACAGCGAGATCATGCTCGGGCAGTTGCGTGAGGAATCCGAGGTCGAGATCACCAACGATCTCGACGCCGCGGACGTCGTCATCGTCAACACCTGCGGCTTCATCGACGCGGCAAAGCAGGAATCGATCGATACGATCCTGGAAGTCGCCGACCGCAAAGGCCGCGGCGTGCAGCGCCTGGTCGTGGCCGGCTGCATGGTGATGAAGTACCGGGCAGATCTGCAGCAGGCCATCCCGGAGATCGATGCGTTCGTCGGTCTCGACTCGCTCGAAGCGATCACCGCCGCCGTCACCGGACGCACCGACGACGCCGCGCCGGCGAAGCGGAAGATGTCCGTTCGGCTCTACGAAGATCTGCCGCGCGTTCTTGCGCAGGGCAATGCGCATGCGTATCTGAAAGTGTCCGAGGGGTGCTCGAATCCGTGCACGTTCTGCGCGATTCCGCAGATGCGCGGCAAGTTTCGCAGCCGCGGCATCGAGTCGCTCGTCCGCGAAGCGCAATCGCTGCAGCCGCAAGGAGTGAAGGAGCTCTGCCTCGTCGCACAGGACACCACCCGCTACGGCGAGGACCTCGGCATCGCGAACGGCTTGACGTCACTCGTCCGCACGCTGCTCGCCGAAACGGACTTCCCGTGGATCCGTTTTCTCTACGCCTATCCCGGCTCGATCGATTGGTCGCTTTTCGAATTGATGGGACGCGAGAAACGCTTCGTGTCGTATTGCGACATTCCGCTGCAGCACGTCTCCGCGAACGTGCTGAAGACGATGCGCCGTCCCGGATCGCCCGCCGAATACCGCGCGATGGTGACGCGCATGCGCGAGCTCGTTCCCGACCTTTCGCTGCGCACGACCTTTATCACCGGCCATCCCGGCGAGACGCCGCGCGATTTCGGCGAGTTGTACGAGTTCACGGAGTGGGCGCAGTTCGATCAGATGGGCGCATTCGTCTACTCCGCCGAGGACGCAACGATCGCCGCGCGCATGCCCGACGCGCCGACGCGCAAGACCGCCGAGCGACGCCGCGAGAAGCTGATGCAACTCCAGCAGGAAATCTCGCGCTCCCGCAACGAAGCCAGACTCGGAATGACGTTCGACGCGCTCGTCACCGGCGTTTGTTCAGAGACCGAGCATCTGCTCGAAGGCCGCCTCGTCGGCCAGGCACCGGAAATCGACGGACGGCTCTTGATCAACGACGGCATTGACCTCCTGCCCTCGGAGCTTCCCGCATTCGCGCGCGTGTCGATCACGGACGCGCATCCGTACGATCTCGTCGGCGCGGTCGTGGCTGAGTAAAAGCTTTTAAACCACAGAGGCACAGAGGGTACAGCGAGAACCCTCTGTGTCTCTGTGGTTAAAAATTACGTCACGATCGTCTGCTTCGCCGCCTGCCGCTGCCAGCGATCCGTTCGCAGGATTTCGTCGACGGTCGCGAACGCGATCTCGATCTCCTCATCCGTCGTGTAGAAATGCGGGGAGAAGCGGACGCCGGCGCCGGGGCGGAAGTCGCAGACGATGTCCTCGGCGTTCAGTTCGTACGCGACTTCTTTCGCGTGCGGCATCAGCACGGAAACGGATCCGCCGCGGCGATCAGCGTCGCGCGGGGTGCGGAGCTCGAAGCCGCGCGCGTCGGCGAGGTCGATGATGCGTTGCGTCTGGCGCAGCGATTTCTCGCGGATCGTCATCATGTCGCCGCCAGACGCCTCGGCCACGACCTTCGGACCTTCGCGCGCCGCGTAGAGCGCGGGAATCGGCGGTGTGCCGAGGGCGAAGCGAAGGCCGTCGTCGCGAAAGCGCATTGGTGGCGGTTCGAAGCCGAACGGATTCGCGTGCGCCATCCAGCCGGTGAAACTCGGTTCGAGTTTCGGACGCAGCTTCGGATCGACGTAAAGGAAGGAGCCGCCCGGTCCGCCGCACAGCCACTTCAGAACGCCGCCGACCGCAATCGGTACGTCCCATCCGGTCACATCGACGGGAACGATGCCGGCCGACTGGAAAAGGTCGAGCACCAGCGTCGCGCCGACTTCGCGGCAACGTCTCGCGATCGCCGCGACATCGATCATGTACGAAGACTCGAAGAGGATGTGGCCTATCGGAACGATCTGCGTTCGTTCGTCGATCGCCGCGAGCAGTCGATCGAGATCGAAGCCGAGACCGGAGGAATCGTGCGGAACGGTCACGATCTCCGCGCCGAGGCGGCGGGCAAGGCGGTCGTAGATGTAGCGGACCGACGGGAACTCGCCGTCAACGATCACCACCCGATCGCGCTCCGAGTCGTAATCGAACGACGACAGCACCACCGCCTCGGCCGTCGTCACATTCGGCAGCATCACCACGGAACCGGGCGGCGCGCCGATCAGCGGCCCGATGATGTCGCCGACTTCGATCGACATCATCCACCAGCGATCGCCCCACGCGCGGACGCCGCGCGACGCCCACAAGTCCGCGTATTCGACCAGCGCGTCGCGCGTCGCATCAGGCATCGCGCCGAGCGAGTGCGACACGAGGTACTTCGTCCGGCTCAGGATCGGGAAACGTTCGCGGTATCGGAGAAGCGGATCATTCATGCCTCAGTCACCGCGTAATCGTCCCCATAGAATTTGCTGGTGATGCTGGTGTGAAACTGGATCGCCTTCACGGGCGGGTACTTCGGATTGGCAATGCACGGCAGCACTTCCAGCACCTCGTTCTCCCACAGATACACAGCCATCGGAAACGACACGCGCGTCGCGGTGCGCTGCGCAGGATCGCGCGGCTTGCTGACGCGATGCGTCGTCGACGGGAAGATGTCGTTGCTGATGCGCTGCATGTAGTCGCCGGTGTTGAGGATGATGCTGCCCGGCGGCGCGGCGATGCGCACCCACTTCATGTTGCGGCGATTGAGAATCTGCAAGCCTTCGACGCGCGGCGCGGGGAGGAACGTGAAGAGATCGATGTCCTCGTGGCCGAGGAGCCGCGCGGCGCCGGTGGCGTCATCGGCGTCGGAGACGGGCGGGTAGTAATTGAGGCGCAGCCCGAAATTCGTGCCGGTCAGTTTTTCGTCGAAGAGATGCGCATCGCAGCCGAGGTAGGTGAGGAGGCTCTGCATGATCGGCAGGATCAGTTTTTCGTGTCCTTCGACGATCTTGCGAAAGAACTCGGCGTCGTCCTGCGTCGGCCAGAACGATTGCGTGTTTTGAAATGCACGCCGGCAGAACACCCAACCTTCGACGAGGTCGGGATGCATGTTGCTCGTTTCCTTGATCGGGAAGTAACCCTGATTGACGGAGCCGAAGCGCTCGGCGCGAAAGCGCATTTTTTCGTCGAGCGTGAGCGTCGTGAAGATGCGCTCGATCCTCCGCTCGGCCTCGGCATACAGATTCGGATCGACGTCGTGCCCGACGAGGATGGCGAATCCGATTTCGTGCAGCGCATCACCGAGTTGCGTGGCGAAGGTGTGTTTATCGGCATCGTCGCCGTGAAGAAAACCGCCGATGTCGACCGTTCGAATCTGGAAGTCGTCGTCGAACTGATCCTGGTCAAGTCCCTCGGCGAGCTGGTAGTTCTGGCGCTTCTCGACCTGGTCGTAACGGATGAAATCCTGGTTGGTGGCCCGGACTCCGTCTTCTTTCGTCTGCATGCGTGGAGCATAATCCCACGAAATGCTTGCAAATCTCGACGGCGGCTGCCGCGTGACTGGACTGAAGGACGGCGAGCCGGCCGTCGAAGGCGCTCTGCGTATCTGGAATCACTTCGGAACGCACGCCGGTGCGACGGCGATCTCGCTGCGCGTGCTGGAGTTACCGGCAGGCCAGCGCGCCACGCTGCGCAATGAGGCGGCGGATGAAGTGCTGTACGTCCTCTCCGGATCGGGGTCAGGCCTTCGCTCCGACGCCGGCGTCTATCTCCCGCCGAAAACGTCCTTCGAGATCGCGGCCGACGAAACCCTGACCCTCATCAGCTCCCGATGCCCCGACGCCGGCGCGGCGCTCGACGGCTACGAGCCCGGCTCCGGCGGCGCGCCGGTGATCGTCCGAATGGAGGATCGTCCCGTGCAGCGCACCGGCGACCGCTGGTATCGCGAAGTGATCAACGAAGACGCCAGCAGCACGCAGGTTACGCAGTTCGTCGGCGCCATCCCGCCCGGCCGCGCGCCGGATCACTTTCACCTCTACGAAGAGGTCATCGTGATCCTCGACGGCACCGGCGAAATGTGGGCCGGCACATCGCACACGCCGATCGAAACAGGCTCGTGCATCTTCCTCCCGCGCAAGCAGGTGCACTGCGTGGAGAACCGCGGCAACAGCGAGATGCGCCTCCTCGGCGTCTTCTATCCGGCGGGAAGTCCGGCGGTGCGGTACAGCGCGCAAACGTAGCCGGCAGCAACCCCACGCATCGCGTTTCGTATCCGTTGTCCATGGACGCGTTGACGCTGGATGACGACCGCTTCGCGGCCCAACTGCGCGGGTTCGGGCCGATCGGAATCATTGCCATTCTGGCGATCCTCTTCGGCAACGCGATCGTCATTTCATTCAGCGGCGTGCTGGTGCTCGTGTGGGCGAAGCTTTCGCAAACGCCGTGGAGCGAGATCGGGTACGTGCGGCCGCGGAGTTGGATGGCGACGATCGCAGGCGGGATCGCTTTCGGCGTGGCGTTCAAGTTCGCGCTGAAGGCGATCGTGATGCCGCTGCTCGGCGCTGATCCGATCAATCACGCGTACCACTATCTGACCGGCAATCGAGCGGCCATCCCGTTCGCGCTGTTTGCGCTGATCGTCGGCGCGGGATTCGGCGAAGAGACGCTCTTCCGCGGATTTCTCTTCGAGCGTCTGGGAAAACTCCTCGGATCGAGCAGCGCCTCGAAGACTGCCATCGTGGCCATCACGTCTCTCTGGTTTGGTTTCGCGCACTACTCGGTACAAGGCTGGGCCGGGACGGAGCAGGCCATGATCACCGGGCTCGCATTCGGTACGATCGTCGCGATCACCGGCCGCATCTGGATGGTGATGATCGCCCACGCCGCGTTCGATCTGACCGCGTACGCGATGATCTACTGGAACTACGAGACCGCCGTCGCGCACTTCTTCTTCAAGTAACCCTTCCTGCCGCAACTAAGCCGTTGCCCGTTCGCTCAGCGTTTTGATGTGCCGCAGCACGCGCAAGTGGATGCGATGGATGATCGCGTCCGACCACCAGCGCCAATACTCGGCCGGCCACAAGTGATGCTGGTACCACGTCGAGCCGACCAGGCGCGTGCGGCCGCCGGGCAGTGATTCGAGCGCGAACTGGCCGCGCTGCGAGACCAGGAATCCGTGCAGGTGTGGGGCATCGATTCCGCCATACGGCGAGAGCTCGCGCATCGGCGGCGGATTGGCGGTGACGCCGAAGCGCAGGAGGTGCGGCTCGTTCCACACCTCGATCGGCTCGATGAAGGTGCCGGTGGTGAACTCGCACGTCCGCGTTGCGCCGACGCCGTGGCCGTTGATGCGCGCGCGGATCGGGTAGGCGATGCCGGCGCGGAAGTACCACTCCGGTTCGCCGCCGATGTCGGAAAAAGTGACGACGTTCTTCCACACCGTCGCGGCAGGCGCGTCGATCACGATCTCGCTATCGACGCGGTAAAGCGGCGCCGTGCGATGGGCCGCCGCTTCCGCCATCAGGATCAGCGGGAGGATGGCCACGGTCATATATGCCGGCGCGTTCGTCGGCGGCGATGGCCGCCGCCGCGCCGAACGGCTGCCGCACGCGGCGCCGATCGTCGCAAGCAGAATCGCGAGCGGTGCCGCCATCAGCAGGCAAATCGCCCCTTCCCACGCCAGCGCCAGGAGAAAGCCGCCGAGGAGCAGCGTGGAGAGAAGCGCCACGACGTACGACTGCACGCGGGCTTCGGGATAGCGGCGGCCGTGCAGAAACGCGCTCAGATAGCCGACGCAAAACGGTACGGCCACGAAGAGCCCGACGCCGTAGGTGTCCAGGTGCCTGGTGGTAAGCGCGATGGCGGCGGTTGCGAACGCGGCGGTCGCCACGACGGCAAAGAGAGCGCTCTCCATCACTCCACTGATGTCGCGTCCGGGCCGCCCTTCGCTCGGCGGCGTTATCGTGAGCGCGATGAACAACAGAACATTCAGGACGGGGATGAAAAACAGCGCTGCCCATCCCGCGCTCGACCCGCTGTCGCGCAGCCGCAACAGCGTCATGGCCATCCCGAACCAGAGAAAGGGCAACGAGACGATCAGCAGAACAAGGAACATCCACATCGTCCCCTGCTCCTGCCCTCCGGTCGTCATCCCGACGAGGTGCCAGTAGCTGAGCGGCGTCCACTGACGATGAAAGACGAACGTCGCGATCGACCAGTCGATGGCGTACTTCAACGCGAAAGCAACGACGCCGCCGATTGCGTACGTGCTCCTTGTGACCGTCCCGTCGAGCCGCCAAAGGCGGCGAAATAGCGAGCTCATGCCGCGAAGTGTGACACGAGGCTCGCAGAAGCGGAGGCGCAACTACAATGCCGCGCCCATGGCCGCGATCGTCGCGATTGCTGTTGCGATCTTTCTCATCGCGAACGTCGCGGCATTCCGCGTCCTCGTGCGCGTCCATCCGCGGCGGCGGCGGATCGTCATCGCGTTGATCGCCATCGGCAACGTGATGTGGATCTTCTTTCCGATCCTCAATGCGCGTACCGATTTCTCCCGATTCGTTCGCGCCACGTTCGGGCCTCCCTGGTTTGCGTGGACCTGTTTCGCGATTCTCTACTCCGCATTTGCGTTGCTGCTGGCGATCGCGTGGCTGCCGTTCCGGCGCCGCATGCCATTCGCGGGATTCTCGCGATGGCCGTCGCGGATCTTTTTGTGGGCGACGCTGTTCGCGCTCGTCACCGGCGTCTGGAACGCGCTCGTGCCGCTGCGCATCGAGCGCGTGCCGATCGTCGCGAACGGTGCGCCGGCGTTTCGGATCGCGCTGATTTCGGACTTGCATACCGGACTCTTTTCGCGCATGTCACGGCTCGAGCAAATCTTCGTCACTGCCGCCGCGCAGAAGCCGGACGTCATCCTCCTGGCCGGCGACAACGTCGACGACGATCCGATCTTCACCGCCAAGTTGCTCACCGCGACGCGCGTCCTCGATCCTCGCATTCCGCTCCTCGCAGTCCTAGGCAATCACGAGATGTACGGACAACCGTTGGAAGTGATCGATCGTCTGCGCGGCAGCCGGATCCGGTTGCTGGTCAACGAAGGGGCGGTGATCAACGGTGTCTGGATCGCCGGCATCTCCGACTTTGCGGCGCGGACTCCGAGGCTGGAACCTGACTTCGACGCCGCGCTGCGCGGCCGGAACGGAGCGTTTCCGATCCTCCTTGCGCATCAGCCGAAGGCGTTCGCCGAGGCGATCAAGCGTGGTTTGCCGATCACGATCTCCGGCCATTCGCACGGCGGACAGTGCGCGATTCGTCCGCTGCATTGGTCGCTCGCGGGCATGTTTCTGCCGTATCACATGGGGTTGTATCGGCGCGGCGAGTCGCAGCTTTACGTCAACACCGGAACGGGTTACTGGCTTTTTCCGTGGCGCTTCGGAATCGGGATTTCGCCGGAGATTACGGTGATCGAGATCCGGCCATCCGCTATTGCGCAGCGGCAGTAACGAGTCGCCGCTGCGCATCGGCGGCCAGCGACGCCTGCACTTCTTCGTCGCCGATTCGCGGCTCGTCCTGGGGGTGGGCGAGGTAGTAGCCCTGGAGAAGGTCGACGCCGAGGTCGCGGCACCATTCGTATTCTTCGACGGTCTCGAGGCCTTCGGCGAGCGTCTTCGCGCCGATCTTGCCGCCGAGGTCGACGAGCATCTTCACGAGATCCTGTTTGATCGGTTCGTCGGCGAGGGTGGAGACGAGGCCCTTCGTGATCTTCAGGTAATCGGGCGAGAGCGCGGCGATCGCTTCGAGCGAGGCGTAGCCGGAGCCGGCGTCGTCGATGGCGACCTCGATCCCTTTGTCGCGGAACTCGTCGAGCAGACGGCGGAAGACGGCGTAGTCCTCGATCGCGGCGCGCTCGGTCAGTTCGAACACGAAATGCCCGCGATGTTCGGAGAAGAACGACACCATCTCGTGGATGCGGAACTCCGACTCCTCGAACATTTCCGCTTCGAGGTTGAGCAAATATTTGCGGCCGGTGAGATCGAACGAGCGGAGTCGCTTCAGCGCGTTCTCGAGCGCGACCGTTTCCAGCGCCCAGGCCAGTTTCGCATCGCGCGCGAAGCCGAAGAGCATGTCGGAATTGCGGAACGACGAATTCGGCGCGCCGCGCGTCAGCACCTCGTAGCCGAAGACTTTGCCCTCCTGCGCCCAGACAATCGGCTGGAACAGCGTGGTCACGCGTTTGCGGCGGATGATGTCGCGCAGCTCGCGCGTGAGCTGCTTTTTGCGTTGCTGTTCGGCGTCGCGCACCGCGTCGCCGGCGGTCTGCATGCCCTGATAGACCTGACGCTCGAGCCGGATCTGCGGCCGGTAGTCGATGCGCGCCGCGCCGACGAAGAATCCGATCTGCCCCTGCTGCATGGCCGGAAAGCGTTGGCGCATGGCCGCGATCAGCTTCTCGCGGACATCGTTGGCGACCATGTCGAAGGCCGTCTCCTGCCGCAGGTCGGTGCCGCGCGATTCGAAGAAGATGTAGAAGCTCGAGCCGCCGACGAGATTCGCGGCCACGAGCGCTTTCGGAAATCGCGCGCGCGCTTCGCCGACGACGGCCTCACCTGCACAGCGGAGGAACTCGTCGAAGAACGCCCATCCGTATTCGGCCTCGATCGATTCGAACTGTTCGATGTCGACGTAGACGATGCCGATCTCGCTCTGCTCGATGAGCATTTCCTTGAGCCGGCTGAGCACCATCGGAACGGTCGGAAGTCCGCTGGCGCGATCGAACAGCATGCTCTCCGATGATTTTGCGGCCTCGGCGCTCGGACTCGGCTCGCGATGCTTGCGATGCAGCAAGGCGCCGATGCGCTTGACCACTTCGTCACGGTTGAAGGGCTTGACGAGGTAGTCGTCGGCGCCGAGTTGCAAGCCTGTCAGGCGATCCTTGACGTCGCCGCGGCCGGTGACGAGCACGACCGCGATCTGCGAGGTGCGCTGCACCGCCTTCAGCGCCTGGCAGACTTCCCAGCCGCTGTGCTTCGGCATCATGACGTCGAGCAGCACGAGATCGGGCAGCCGGGCCTGTGCGATGGCCAGCGCTTCCTCGCCGTCGCGCGCCGTCAGGACTTCGCAATCGAGCGGCCGGACGAAGAGCGTCAGCAGGCGCTGTACGTCCTCATCATCATCGGCAATCAGCAGCACGGGCCGCTCAGACATCGTTGGGCAATGATATTGCGTGAATCGTGCCCTGGGAGCGCGGGCATCTTGCCCGCAGCGGGCGGGACGCCCGCGCTCCCAGGTATGTTAAGTTCCCACGCCGCAGTTGATTGGAGAGACATGATCAAATTCGGGACCTCGGGGTGGCGCGGCATCATCGGAGAGGATTTCACCTTCGACAACGTCCGCATCGCCAGCCAGGGCATCGCCAACTATCTGAAGAAAGCGAATCAAAAGGGACACGGCGTCGTGATCGCCTACGACACCCGCTTCCTCTCCGAAAAGTTCGCATCGGAAGCGGCGCGCATCTTCGCCTTCAACGATATTCAGGCCTACCTTTGCACGCGCGACGTTCCCACGCCGGTGGCGTCGTTCGAGACGGTGCGGCGCAAGGCGATGGGGGCGATCAACTTCACCGCGTCGCACAATCCGCCCGAGTACAACGGCCTGAAGTTTTCGACGTCGAACGGCGCGCCGGCATTGCCGGAGATCACCAAGCAGATCGAGGAAGAGATCAACAAAGTCGCCGCCACCGGTCAGCGCGTCGACGTCTACGAGAAGTCGGAGCTGATCGAAGAGATCGATCCGAAGGACCGCTATCTCGACGGCCTCAAACAGAAGGTCGACGTCGATACGATCCGCAAGAGCGGCTTGCGCATCGCCATCGATTCGCTCTTCGGCACCTCGCGCGATTACCTCGACTACTTCCTCCTCGAGTCGGGCGTGGAGGTGAAGATCATTCACAACTATCGCGATCCGTATTTCGGCGGCTTCTCCCCCGAGTGCAATGAGAAGAACCTCGGCGAGCTGCGCAAGGTGGTCACGGACGAGGGCTTCGACCTCGGCCTGGCCACCGACGGCGACGCTGACCGCTTCGGCATCATCGACGACCGCAACCGCTTCGTCTCGCCGAACGTGATCCTGTCGCTGCTGGCGATCTACCTGAAACGCGAGCGAAAGATCCCCGGCGGCTTGGCGCGCTCCGTGGCTACGACGCATCTCATCGACGCCATCGCCCGCAAGCTGGACGTCGAACTTCACGAGACGCCGGTCGGCTTCAAGTACATCGGTGAGCTGATTCTCGACGACAAGATCGCCATGGGCGGCGAGGAAAGCGCGGGCATGTCGATGTACCGCCATCTCCCGGAGAAGGACGGCATCCTGGCCTGCCTGCTGGTCGCGGAAATGGTCGCGCACACCGGCAAGAAACTGAATCAGCTCATCGAGGAGATGTACGAGGAGTTCGGCTACTTTTATTCGAAGCGGATCGACATGAAGCTGACGCCGCAACTGAAGGATTCACTGGCCGAGAAGCTCGCCAATCCGCCGAAGTCGATCGACGACTTCACCGTGCGCGAAGTGAACAAGACCGACGGCGTGAAGCTGCTCTTCGACGACAACGCCTGGCTGCTGTTCCGGCTGTCGGGAACGGAGCCCGTCGCGCGGATTTACGCCGAGGCGTGCAGTCCGAAGGATTTGAAGCACGTGTTGGATTCGGGGAAGAAGTGGGCGCTGTCGTAGCTCCGCAGTTCATCCTGCGACTCGCGAAGCGGGTCGTCAGGATCTCGGCGATAAGCAACTGCGCAGTATCACGAGATCCTGACGTCTCGCTTCGCGATCCGCAGGATTTGAGTTTGAGAGAACCATGAAATACCCCTTCCAAAAGCATTTCCTGGTCTGCATCGGCGGGCGCTGCGGCAATCCCGATCGCGGCATCGAGCGGGGGGAGTTCATCCACGCGGAGTTGAAGGGGCACAACAAGAAGATGGGGCGCAAGCCGCTGGTGCGCGTCTGCACGGTGTCGTGCCTCGACCTCTGCGATCACGGGCCGAACATGATCGTCGACGGGAACGTCTACTCGCATCTCACGCGCGAGCTGGCGCGCGAGGTGTACGCAGGCGTGATGGGCGACGGACCGCAGCGCGATGATTTGCAGCTGTCTGAGTCCGAGTTCCAGTCCGGCAGCAGCGCGGCGGTGAAAAAGTAGCGATGCGGCGCGCGCTGATCGCGATCGCGCTCCTGCTGGCGGCGTGTGCGCGCGAGGCGCCGAAGAAATCGTTCATCCTGGCTACCACCACGACCGTGCAGGGATCGGGCGTGCTGCCGATGCTGCAGGCCGAATTCCAGCGCGACACGGGCATCGAGATCCATCCGATCGTGGCCGGATCGGGACGCGCGCTCGAGCTCGCCGCGCAAGGCAACGTGGATGCGACGCTCACGCACGATCCCGGCGCGGAGAAGCGATTCATCGCCGCGCACAAGCCGCGGCTCTATCAACCGTTCATGTGGAACGACTTCATCATCGTCGGGCCGATGGACGATCGCGCCGACGTCGCCCACGCGCGCAGTGCGCCCGACGCGTTCTCGCGCATCGCGCAGAAGCACAGCCTGTTCGTGTCGCGCAACGATCAGTCCGGAACGTACACGAAGGAGCGCGCTCTCTGGCGGGCTGCCCTGACCGTCCCCGACTTCAGCCCCGCATATCTGAAGATGGGGCAACCGATGCCAGCGCTGCTCCGTTCCGCGAGCGAGCTGCAGGCGTACACGCTCAGCGACCGGGCCACGTACGAACAACTCGCGCCGTCGCTGCGGTTGCGCCTGCTGTACGCCGGCGATCCCTTCCTGCGCAACGTCTACTCGGTGATGTTGATCTCCGCCGATCCCAACGCCGCGCGCTTCGTCGACTGGCTTCTGCACGGCCGCGGCCGAGCGCTGCTCGAAACGTACGAGATCAAAGGCCATCGAGCCTTCCATCTCTTGTAGCTCCGCGCGACCGGTCCCCCTTTTGCAGTCCAGCGCCGCGGAGGGTTTTATCGATGTTGAAGCGCACTTCATTTCTCGCAGTAGTTTTGGTTGGAGTTCTCGCTGCCGGCTGCGGCTCCGGCGGCCTCGGCGCAACCGGAAACAGCGTCTCGCTCGATCAGGAATGGCAGCTCGGCAATCAGATGGCTGCGCAGGTCGCGCAGCAGATGCAGCTCAGCAATGACGCGACCGCGAAAGCGTATCTGACGCAGATGGGCGAACGCATCCACGCCGCAACGCCGCTGGCCGATCGTCCGTTCACGTTCGACATCGTCAACGATCCGGGCGTCAACGCGTTCAGCATTCCCGGCGGACACATCTACATCAACAGCGGTCTCATCGCGCATGCGGACAAGGCCGACGAACTGGCCGGCGTCGTCGCACACGAGATCAGTCACGTGGTGGCGCGCCATGTCATCAAGCAGGTCGAAACGCAGCAGGAGATCGGCGCGATCGGCAGCATTCTCCTCGGCCAGAATCCGAGCGGATTGCAGCAACTTCTGGCGCAGGTAATCGCCGGCGGCGCGATGGCCCGATTCAGCCGCGCCGACGAAAAAGAAGCCGACGACCTCGGCCTGCAGTTCATGACCAAGGCCGGCTACGACCCGCACGGCATGCTGGACATGTTTCAGAAGCTGCTCAGCCTGGAGAAGGGCGGCGATAACTCCGTGACGCGATTCTTCGCCGACCACCCCGGAACGCAGGACCGAATCAACGACATCTCCGGAAAGATCGCCAAGATGGGCAATCCAACCGGCATCGTCGACGACCCGGCGTATCACTCGAATTTAAAGGATCGCGTAGCGAGGTAGGTTTTCGGGAGTCGGGAGTCGGGAGTCGGGGGTCGTAGATCGTCAGGTGGGTTGTTCTGCTCCGACACCCGACACACGACACCCGACACCCGGCGTCAGAACAATTCGTTGATCGGCTGGTACGTACCATCCTTTGCGAAGGGGACGTATTCGAAGCCGCGGTTCAGCGGATCGTCGTGGCGGACGGTCGTGTAGTCGATGCCGAGGGCGGAGTAGATCGTTGAAGTGACGTCCTCGGGGCGGATGTCGCGGTTGGCGCTCCATCCGAAATCGCTCACGCTGCCGCCGGTGGCGTCGGTCTTGCCGATGACTTGGCCGCCGCGGACGCCGCCGCCGGCCCAGACCGTGGTCATGCGCAGATTGTGATCGCGGCCGGCCTGATTGTTGAGAACTCCGACCGTGCGTCCGAACTCGGCCACGACGACGACCATCGTCTCATCGAGGAGCGTCTTCCCCGCTACGGAGCCAGGCATCGACGACAGATCGGCGAGCAGCGATGCGTAGGCGGGATCGAACTGCGCGCACTGCGTGTAGAGCGAATTCACGCCGTTGGCGGGCTTGTCGTAAATGCCGCTGTGGTGATCCCATCCGCCGAGGGTCGCTTGCACGAAACGCGTGCCCTTGCCGGCGGCGACGAGGTTGCGCGCCACGATGAGCGAATCGCCGAATGTCGTCGCGCCGTACTTCGTGTGATCGGTGGACGAGAAGCTGAAGACCGCGTTGATGTTCGGCGCGTCCATCAGTGCTTTCGATTGCGTGTAGAAATCGTTCATGTCCAGCGATGATTTGCCGAGGACGCCGCTGGTGCGGTTCGTATCGAGCGACTGCAGGAACGACCAGCGGTCGGAGAAGCGCGAAGCGCCGTCCGGATGCGCGATCGTCGGAAGGCCCGTCGCCGCCGGCACGACCTGGAACGGTGCATACGACGCGGGCAGGTAGCCGGACGACGGAATGCCGGTGGAGTTCAGGGCGATGAAGCCGGGGAGCACGTCCGAGGGGGAGCGCTTGAGTTGCGATTCGAGCGCGACGACGGCGCCGATGTGCGGCGCGATCGCTCCGGTTGCGCCGCCGGGATTGCGGGCAATCTGCGCCCAGGCCTGCCCCAGCGTGTGAACGGCGGCCCATGAAAGGCCCGAGCGGACGAAGGCCATCTTTCCGAGCTGCGCGGCGGTCATCGGCATGAGGCCTTGCGGGAAGCGGACGTTGTTGTTGTCGTACGAGGTCGGATTGAAATCCGACGGAGTCCACGAGCCCTCTTTCAGATCCCAGGTGTCAATGTTGCTCGGCGCGCCCGGCAGGAAAATGAAGATCGCGTTCTTCGCGGTGTTGTGCAGCGTGACGTTCGGCGCAGTCGTGGCAGCCTGCAACAGGCGCGGGCTGAAGACGTCGGCGAAATAGGAAGCGACCAGCCCCGTACCGGCGATCTGCATGAAACGGCGGCGCGAAAAACCTTCGCTTTTTCCGAGCGGAAAGCCGCTCGCCTTCGTGCAGTCGGGGCACTCGATGGTGCTCTTGGGAAGTCTCGGCTTGGCCATGTCTTCAGTCCTTCAATTGAACAGAAACTCGACGGAGTTCAGCAGCACCCACTGCAGGTCTTCGGTCTTGTTCGCAAGCGTGCCGCTCTTCAGATACGCGACTGCCTGCGTCTTCTCGGCCGCGGTGGGATAGCGTGACAGCGTGTAGAGGTAGAGCTGATCGGCGATGACATTCGGGTCGGTCGTCGACGTCAGCGTTTTCGCGACGGTCGAATTCGCGGTGCTCCGATGCGTGCGATTGACGACCACCGTGCCGTCGTTCATCAGCGACAACGCCTGCGCGATCGAGCTGTCGTTCGAGCGCGCCTGATCGTCGCGGTTGCCGCGTCCGAATTCGTCGAGGAAGCGGCCGTACACGTTGTTGCGCACCTCCAGCGTGTCAGGCAGCTTCATCGCCGAGGTGGTCGTGCCGCCGCCGCCGGAGATGGTGTAGGTGACAGGAACGCTGGTCGCTTTCGCGATCGCGTCGAGCATCGACTCGGCCATCAGCCGATGCGGGATGTGGCGCGCGTAGTACGGCGTCCACGACTCGTTCCATGCCGAGGCCGTGTACTTCGCGGAGAGCTGGTACGCGTTCGACAGCACCATCGTGCGCAGGATCGCCCGCAGATCGTAGTGGCCCGACACGAAGTCGTTGGCGAGAAGCGTGAGAAGGTTGGGATGGTTCGGCTGGATCGTTTGTCCGGCGGGAAGATTGTTCGGATCGAGACGCGACGGATCGATGTTGTTGGCCGGCTCGACGATGCCGAGCGTGAACAGCTCTTTCCAGAGATAGTTCACGGTCGCGATCGCAAACTGCGGCTGCGCGGTGAGCATGCGGCCGTAGGCATCGCGCCACGCTTCGCCGGTGCGCGGCTGTTCGCCGGTGAACAACCACGCCGGATTGACGCTGTTCTGAGTGCCGATCGGCACGCGCGCCGTCTTGTTGCCCGAATTCGTGTTCAGGCTGTACGCGCCGGTGGGGTTGTCGGAGATGGTGAAACTCGAGTTGTTGTCGCCTGGCGTGGTTCGTCTGGAACGGCCGCGCGAAAAGAAGGCCGCGTTGCCCCAGAAGTCGTAGCGGGCGTGCGACTTCAGATACCAGTTGACCGCTTCAAGATGACCGAGGCCGTTGTGGCAGGAGAGGCACTGCATCGGCATGCCGAGAAACATCTCGCCCGACTCCGCCGCGAGATTGTCGTACGTGTCCTGCGCCGGTCCGTTGTTCTGAATCTGCCGCACCCAGAAGTTGGCGGGTCCGTTGGTGAAGCTGTCGCCCGATGCGCCGATGATCTCGCGCACCATCTGGTCGTACGCCTTCTTGTTCTTGATCGAGTCGTGAATGTACGTGTAGTAGGCGTTGCGTCCCGCCGGCAACTCGCGGCTGCTCGACGATACCTGCACGTTCTGCACGAGATCGCCGAACCACATCGTCCAGCGGTCGACGAATGCATCGGAAGCGAGAAGCGCGTCGACAGTCTTCGTCCGTTTGTCGAGCGATTTGTCGTTGAGGAAGGCTTGAACGGCGGCGGGATCGGGGATCTGGCCGGTCAGATCGAGATTCACGCGGCGGAAGAATTCTTCGTCCGAGGAGATGGCTGACGGCGCGATGCCGTCCACTTTCATCTTGCCGAAGATTTCGTCGTCGATGTAGTTGATCGATGCGGGATAGACGGTGCTGCCTCCGGGCGGCGGCTCGACCGCGCGACGCCGCCCGCTGGGAGCGACCGCCTCGGCGGTGACCGAGAGCCGGTGGTAAACGCTGGCCTGCTGCTCGCGCGGCGAGCGGAGGTCGAACGGGCCGAAGGGGCACGTTTCTTTTTCAGCGCCGAGGAGAAGAGCCGGCGCGACGACCGCGAGTGCTATCCATTGTTTCATGGCGTTTTTGACTCCCGTCACAGGCGAATGTTTACATCGTACGCGCCTCACTTCGCCTGTGTGTGTCGCAGCTCACGACGTCGGATCGAATTCGTGGAGCTTGCGGATGTCGACGGAGACGGTGCCATCGGGCTCGAGGGGGTTGAACATGTTGCGGAACTTCGCGCCCCAGACGATCTCGTCGGCCTTGTACGACGAGCGCGTGTGCACGGTCTGCGAGAACGTTTCGTCGAAGCCGTTGAGCAGGATGAGCAGCTCGGCGTCGATCATGCGCAGGTCGTCGGGCGAGCAGGTGTTGAGCGGGCTGGTCTCGTCGATCGGATGCACGATCGTCCATGCCAGCGGAAAGAAGACCACGCGGTCGCGCTCGAGTTTGAGCGGGATGAAATCGCGGTCAGTAGCCTGTCCGCCGCGCCTGCGCCGCGCCAGCAGGACTTTCGCTTCCATCTCCACGATCTCGTTCCGCTTCTTGTTGACGATGCGGAACATGAGCGCGGTCTTGCCGCGATACGGTGCGACCACCGCTACCTCGCTGAACGCGATCTCCGCCCTCGGGCGCGCGAATCGCGCGAACATGATCCCGGCGATGATGGCGAAGCCGAGCAGTCCGACCAGCGACTCGAATGCCACCAGCGCGTTCGCCGCGAATGTCACCGGGACGATGTTGCCGTAGCCGATCGTGGCCAGCGTGTGGACGGAGAAAAAGAACGCGCGTGTGAGCCGCTCCATCGGCGCCTGGTTGCTGAATCCCGTCAGCGCGCCGGCACCGCACGCGACGAATGCGGCGGCGAAGAGCGCGTTGAGGACGATGTACGCGCCAGCGACGAATCCGAGGAACTTCGGCCAACTGATGGTGAGGAAGTAATGGTAGGCGGAGAGCGCCTCCCAATATCCAAGCCCTTCGCGCCGCACGTTGAAGGTGCCGTCGCGATTCAGCAGCCGCTTCCGGCTCTCTCGCGCTACGACGCTGCCGAAGCCGAGGTCGAGATTGGGATCGTCAGTAGGGACGGGCCGGAGGTCGGCAGACATGGGCAGTAGATTACTGGATTCCCTGGGAGCGCGGGCGTCTCGCCCGCAGTGCTTGCGCAGCTTCTGCGTTTCGCCACGAGCGAGCGGGACGCCCGCGCTCCCAGGCTAGTGAATCAACGACACCGCGATCGCGAGCAGCAGCACCAGCACGACGCCGACCGAAACCCACATCGCCTGCACGGTGGGGCGATGCATGTTCACGGTTTCGCGGCGCTCGCCGAGGAGGTATTGCAGGTACTCGATGCGCGGGCGGACGCTGGCAACCTTCTCTTCCAGATCGGGATAGATCACCTGGTTGATGTCGGGGACGATGATCACCGGGATGAACGTCGCTCCGCCGGCGCGCGTGACGTAGCCGGTGAGCAGGTCGTTGTGCGGTTGATCGCCGTCGGCGACGAGGCAGTGATAGACGGTCGTCGATTGAAGCACCGATAGCGCCTTGCCGCCGAGGCTGCGCGCTTTGTAGGAGTTCACGACGCTTTCCGAGGTCTGGCGCAGGATGCGTTCGTTGAGATCGTGGACGCGGGTGAAGATGAAGATCGTTTCGCCGGCAGCGAAGGAGATCTTCTCGGCGCGGCGGTAGATGATCTCGCCGTAGCTCCGCCAGTCCTCATCGGTCAGATCGGTCGTGAATCCTTCCTCGACCAGGCGCGCCATGAGGCGGGTGGCGGGATCGGAGTCGGCGGGTGATTCAGGCGGCTTTTCAGCTTTCAGTTCTTGCATACTTTTCAACGAGCCGGATCAGGTCCGGGAACTCAAATGGCTTGCCGAGGTAATCGTCGGCGCCGCATTGACGCGCTTTCTCGGCGATGTCGCGGTCGCCGGAGAGGACGATGTACGGAATGGAGCGCGTTTCCGGCTGCCCTTTCAACGCGCTGCAGAGCGCTTCACCGTTCATCCCTTTGATGGTGAGGTCGGCGAAGATCATCTGCGGATGCAATTCTTTGGCGCGCAGGAGCGCAGTCGTTCCGTCCGCGACGACCTGGCAGTCGCGCCCATTGCGCTGCAGAACCAGCGAGACCAGTCTCGCCACCTGCGGATCGTCTTCAACGACGAGAATCACGTCATTTCCCCTAATCGAAACGCACTCGCAGCCGCTTCCGAAGATGCCCGGCGACGGCGCCGGCCAAACAGCCGAATGTGTTCCATCCCGCATCTTCCCAGCCTGTCACTCGTGTCGGTAGTGCGCTCTGCCACGCCACCAGGCCCAACGCAAATGTCACGCCCACTGCCAGGGTGAGCAGATACGTGCGAAGGCGATGACCTTGTCCGCCGTCGAACGCCAGAAAGGCCAGCGCGCCCCACGGGATGAAGAAGAGGATGTCTGCGATTCCCGGCGCGGCGGTGGCGAGAAGGGCATCGTTCGACAGCGCGCCTCGATCGTAACGATGCACGAGCGCAACAACCTCGGCGACCGTCAGCCGTTGCCGTTGATAGGCGCGTCCGGACAGCATGGCGATCAACCCGGCCATCGCGATCGAGAGAACGATCAACAGCGCGACCGTGAGCCAGCGCGGTACGAGGATCGTTCGAATGGTCCGCTTGCCCATCGTGGCCGATTAGACCACGGTCCGCGAAAGGGGGTCGGTCGGCGTCGGTCGAATCATTTTGGGTCCAATGTTTGACCACTCGCTCAAGCGCTGACCCGGTGAAAAAAGGTTAAAAGGGTCAGCCAGTGAGCCATCTCCAGACTTGACCCGACCCATTTCCTTTTAGAATCAATCACTTACGATGTAACGGATCGGTGGCAGCGCCGTTGCTCTAAGGAGCGCCAATGCCGTCAACGCGGCTCGTCTGTTTCACAGTCGTTTCACACTAAACCTTAAGGAGAGGGACCCAGTAAATGAAGAAAGCCTTGACCTTCGTATTTGCAGCAGCTCTTGCGACGTCGGCGTTTGCTCAGGGAGTCAGCAATCCCGAACTCAGCTCCGATGTCGGCAACGGTCACGCCAACGTCCATAACTACGCTGGTGGCGGCGGCGGCGGCAACCTGATCTACCACAACGGTGGCAAAGTCATCCGCAACGCGCACGTCGTCCTGATCTTCTGGGGATCGTTCCCCAGCGGCTACACGACCAACATGCAGAACTTCCGCAACCAGTTCGGAACGACCGGCGAATACAACACGATCACCCAGTACACGGGTATCGACGACGCCACGGGCAGCAGCGGCGCCATCGCCCTCTCCAACCTGGCCGGCGGACCGGCCGACTACTTCGACACCTCGACGCCTCCGACCAACTGCACGGATGCCGTCGTCCAGGCTGAAGTCAAGAAGGTCATCGCGGCGCAGGGCAGCACCGACTACAGCGCCATCTACGAAGTCTTCATCCCGTCCGGCTCGTACTCCTCGGATGGTTCGAGCACGTCGTGCGGTGGACCGAATCTGGCGTACTGCGCGTATCACAGCCACTACGTCGACGGCTCCGGCAAGAACGTGAAGTACTCGATCGAGCCGTGGGCCGGTTGCTCGGGTTGCCAGGCTTTCGGCAACACGTCGCTCGACCAGGAGCACTTCGTTTGCCACGAGACGCGCGAAGCAGTCACCGACGCCCTCGGCAATGCGTGGTTCGACCGTCGCGGCTACGAAGCCGACGACAAGTGCGCGTGGAGCCCGGCTCCGTTCATCGGCAGCGGCGGCTTCGGCTACCAGTACGAGTGGTCGAACGCCAACAGCGGCTGCATCCAGACCCGCTAATCCCTCTCTCCGGAAACGAGAAGGCCCCGCGCGAGCGGGGCCTTTTTTTTACTGCTTGCGCTGGCTTTCCCAGTTTTTCTCGTTTTCGGTGATATCGAAGTAGACGGTGCGCTCGGAGTGATCGGCGAGCTCGATCTTCACGACTTCGTAGCGGCGTGTCGCCGAGCCTTCGCCGGCGTGCGCGATTCCACCGCCGGCCCTGCGGAAGCGGCCGTAGCGATCGAAGATCCAGTTGTTCTGGAAGTCGATGCCTTCGTTCGGCGCATCCGCCGGAACGACGACCGCCGTTTCGGGCGAGTCGCCGGTGTGATCGGCGATCGCGGCGGCGGAGACGGCGACGGGCTTCGGCGCGGCGGCGACGGGCGCAACGGCAGGAGCGGGCTGCGGCTTCGGCGCGCACGCGGCGGCAACGGCGGCGATGGTGAGGATCAGTTGTTTGCGCATGGTTGCGGCGTCAACGACCCGGCGGCGATAAATCTTCCGACAACCGCACATAGGCGTCGTAACGCGCCTGACTGAGCTCGCCGGACCCGGCGCGCTCCTTCACCGCGCATCCCGGCTCGTGAAGATGCGTGCAGTCGTTGAAGCGGCAGTACTCGCCCGGCTCTGCAAATTCGGGGAAGTAATCGCGCAGCGTTTCCGGCGTCAGGTTCCAGAGACCGAACTCGCGGATGCCGGGCGTGTCGATGAGATACGTGCCGCCGCCGAGGTCGTGAAGGGTGGAGGCGGTGGTGGTGTGGCGGCCGGTGCCGCGCTTGTGCAACTCGCCGGTAGCGATGTCGAGGCGCTCATCGAGCGCGTTGAGGATCGAGGACTTGCCGACGCCGCTGTGTCCGACCAGCGCGCACGTTTTGCCCTCGACGAGCGCGCGCAACTCCGCGATGCCTTCGCCGGCTTTGACCGAACATCCGATCACCGGCACACCGAGCGCGCGGTAGGGATCGAGCGTGGCCAGTTCGCGTGCGCGTTCATCGTCATCGAGCAGATCGGTCTTGTTGACGCAGATCGCCGCCTGCGCGCCGCCGCGCTGGATGGCGATGAGGAAGCGGTCGATGAGCCGCGGCCGCAGCGGCGGTGCTTTGACCGACACGACGTGGATGACGACGTCGATGTTCGCGGCGATGAGGCGCTGCACGCGAGGGTTGAGCGGATCGGGACGCGACAGCACGGTTCGCCGCGCCAGAACGCCGGCGAGGCGGCAGACGCCGTCGGAGGTTTCGGTGACGACGCGGTCGCCGACGGCAAGCGCACTTTTCTGGCGTTTGGCCAGCTCCGGCGGGACCGTGCAATCGAATTCGCGATCGTGGTGAAAGAGACGGCAACGTCCGCTGCCGATCGAGATGACGATCGCGGCATCGCGAGGATCGACGTCGCCTACGGTTCCCCACGCGCCGGTTCCGGCCGCGGGTTCATCCCGTTCATCGTTATCGCGGCGGCGTTTTTTTGCCATGAGAGTTGAACCACAGAGACACAGAGGGCACAGCGAGATCCCTCTGTGTCTCTGTGGTTAAAAAGCCTTGCTACTGAACGCCCTCTTTGAACGGAATGAGCGGATCGATGTCCACCGGAACGTTATTCGCGGCGTCCAGCGCGCTGCGAAGATCGGCCGGCATTTTGTCGTACTTATTGAACCACGCCTCGGCACGCGCGCGATCTCCAGTCGCTTCGATTTCGAGCAACTCCTTCGCCAGCGCGGCCAGCGTGTCGGGCATCTTCGCGTATTCGATGACGTAACGCCCCGACCCCGCGCGCGTGATCGCGCCCTTCTCCGACAGGTAGTTGAACTCCATCATCTCCGCGCGCCCATGCGCCTCGGCCGTTCCGAAACGGACGGTGCGGAAGATGCCGGCGACGTACGACGCGTAGTACTCCTCGAGCCGCTCTTTCGGCAGCGCGCCATGATCCACCAGCCATTTCAATCCGAACATGCCGGTGACGTCGGCTTTCGCTTCTTCCAGTCCCGAGTACGTCGGTCCGATCGCTTCGCGAATGTCAACATGTTGACCACCCTTGCGCGCGAAGGCCGGCCCGAGGCCGTGACAGATCTCGTGCATCATCACCGCGGCCAGATAGCCTTCACCCGACGCCTGCGCCGCCTGGTCGGGACGCATCACCAGCTTCGCCACCGGCAGGATCACGTAGTTCACGCGCGCATCGGTGAAGTTCTTGAAGAAGATTTTCTTCGAGCCGACTTTCTCGTGGATGCGCGGATCGTTCGGGAGGTTGTCGGCCGCGGCCTGGTATCCGTGGCGAAGATCGCCGGCGCGGAACGGCGCGTCCATCACTTCCATCGGCGACTCGAGCCCTTTCTTCGACGGGCGATCTTCGGCCGGCAGCGGCAGCGAATCCTGAATATCCGGAACGTACTTCTTGAACACCGCCAGCTTGGCCGACTCCGTCTCGTTGCGCACGAGCACCGACGCGCCGTACGAGGTTTTGATGCCGAGGAGATCGTCGAGATAGGTCTCGTAGGGCGCGAAGATCAGATCGAATTTCGGATCTTTGAGGCGCACCCAGGCCAGATCGCTCGGGTAGTAATCGTCGGTCAACAGCGCGTCGGCGCGCATGCGGAGGTACTTCGCGAAGGCCTTGTCGTCGCTGGCCGCGGCGGCATTGCGCAGATGGCGCGCCGCCGGCACGAGCCACTGCTTGTACTTCACGTGATACGGCGTCGTTTTCAACCGCAGCGGATTGCGGCTGGCGATTTCGACGACCGTGCGCTCGTCGTAGATGGCCTTCTTTTCATTCGGATGCTCCTTCACGTACGCCTCGATCTCGTCGCGCGTGAGACCTTTCGGCAGCAGGCTGCGGCCGGGCGGCATCGGCTCGCTGCCGATGAACGGCTCGTTGTGATTGAGGAGATCGAAGCGGCTGCCGTTGATCCAGAGATAGTGCCGCGCATCGCGCAGCTTCGGATCGGTGGCGCCGGCCAGGCTGTTGTAGAGCGCGACGTTGGCCGGGTCGTTCTGGCGCCAGAAGATGTTCTCGAGATCGCGGCAGGCCGCGATCATCTCGTCGACGACGCGCCGCTCGCGCGCGGACATGCCCGCGTACGTGAACGGCATCTCCACTTTCTGAAAACGCGCCACGCGTTGCGCGATGTCCGGAGCAACCTGTGATGGATCGAGCGACACGGCGGCGAGCAGGGCGATGGCGAGCAGTTTCATGGAGCGCGATTCTATTACGCGCGATCAGAATGCCGTGCCGGCCCTAACGCTTGCGCAGGCTCTTCTGCACCGACTCGATCTCACCGCGAATGAAGTCGACCTGCGCGAGCAACTCGTCCACTTCGTTGGCCACGGCGCGGCCGTCGATCTTGCGGCTGCGATGCGTCTTCCGCTCGGCGGCCAGCGAGCGCCAGAGATTGGCGCGCTCGCCGGTTTGCATCCGGCTGATGACGCGCACGAGCGGATCGACGCCCTCCTCGTCGGAGTCGTCGAGGACTTCATGCGGCGTCAGTTTGAGGATGCGGGTCAGCGTGAGGAAAAGGCCGAGGTCGAGATTCTGCTTGTCGCGCTCGATGCGGGAGAGGGTGGCTGCGCTGATGTCCGCGCTTTCGGCCAACTCCGTCAGCGAAAGGTTTCGCGACTGCCGTGCGATGCGGAGTCGATTGCCGACCATGAGGGGTTCCATATTACCAGATGAACCGTGTTGTCCTTGCCGAGGCTTCCCCATTTTTTGTATCTCCGTATCAGCTTGTTGCGCGCCGGACTACGCATTTGCTGATCAGCTCGTGGTGAGAACCGCGAAGGGATGAGCCATTTGCGTGGAGTGCAACGAAGCATACTTGCTCCGTCACAACATGCAAAAGCTGCGCTCCCTCAGGCTGCCGCGTCAGGGGCGATGCGTCCGGCCCACTTTTCCTGCGACAGCACGAGCTTGCGGCTGAAGAGCTTCTTGATCATCTTCAACACGCCGGTGCGCCAGAGGATGTAGCCCGGGTAGCCGGTGATGACCGAGAACTCGCCGTGCTTGAGGTGCCGCAGTCCCTGCTGGATCAGCCACGGAATGCGCGCGAGAAGGATGAGGACCGCATACGACTTCTGCGGCTCGTGATACGCGCGTACTTTCGTCAGCCAGCGATCGAACAGTTTGCGCGGCGGCGTCCACACCATCAGCACGTACAGCAGCACGTTCGCCCACGTCGGCCGCAGCGCGGTGTAGTTCTCGTTGATCTGCTCGACGTCGAAGCCCTCGGCGATCATCTGCTGCTCGAGCGAAGTATTCGGGATCACGCGCAACGAAAAGATGTTCAGCGTAAACGGCTTCTTCAGCCGATAGATCAGCTCAAGCGTATCGATGACGTCCTGCCGCGTTTCGACCGGGTTGTCGACGATGATGTCGTACGACGGATTGATCTGGTAATCGGCGAACTCCGCCAGCGCCGCCGCGGCCTGCTCGATGCGCCCAACCGGCGTGGGACGTTTGTAAAACTTGAGGATGCGCTCGCTGCCGCTCTGGATTCCCATCCGCACGCGGTTCATCCCCGCCCACGTCAGGATCTCCACTTTGTCGCGCTGCACGTACGTCGGGATGACGCCGTAGATGCAGAACTCGATGCCCACTTCCTCGCGCCAGCGCGTGGCGAACTCGGTGAGCTCGCGCAGCGAAATGGCCATGAAGCTGTCGTCGTAAAAGAGGACCGTCTTCAGATATGGATGAATCTTCATCGCGGCCTGCACCTCGCCGATGATGTAGTCGACGCCGCTGTGCCGGATCTTGCGGTAGTTGGCGTCGTTGGCGATGAAGACGGTGTTGCCGCAATACGTGCAGTGCAGCGGGCAACCGATCGACCAGACCGCGGGATAGGCGAGGCCGTTGTTGTTGAGGTAGTCGCCGCGCGTGACGGGGCGAAAGCCTTTGCGCGGTTCGTAAATCCCTTCCACGCCGCCGTACTTGGGAAACGGCATCGAAGCCAGCTCCGCCGACGACATCAGCGGCCGGAATGGATTGCGTTTGATCTCGCCGCTCGCGCGATCCTTGAACCAGAAGCTGCTGGTCTTCGAAAAGTCGCTGCCGTTCTCGAAGTGATGCAGCCACTCGGCGAACGCGAGCTCGCCTTCGCCCGTGCAGATCGCGTCCACATCCGCCTTGATGGCATCCTCGGGATAGATGATGGGATGGATGCCGCCCCACATCGTGTACGCCTTCGGATTCAGCTCACGCACGCGCGTAGCCAACTCTTTCGTGAGGTCGGAGTAGCCGGTCATCGAGGAGAAGGCGACGACATCCGCGCCCGCCAGCTCCTGCGCGATTTCCTCGACCTCGGCGGCTCCAAACGACCGCCCCTCGCCAACCTTCCGCGCGAACGACTTCCACATCGACCGATACCTCTGCGTGCCGACGTAAAACGTGCGCGTGTCCGGATTGATCTTCTCGGCATACGCCGCAAACTTCCGGAACCCGGTCGCGGTGATGCCGTCTTCGAGGGAAACGAGATGGATTTTCATGCGATGCGTGCCGTCGAAGCGTGGCGGACGCCGATGTTATTCCGATTTTGCGGGTTGCTTGTGGCTGCCGGGAAGATGCAAAGCGATCGAAGACAGTAGAATGCCGTAATGGCGCAGGTAACGCGGAAGCGTGTCGGCGAGTTGGCGCGAGGAGTGTTCACGGTGCTGATCCCGCATTCGGAGGGCCTCGCTGCGAAAGCGGTTCTTGAGCGGATGTGGACCGTGGTACCGCCAACCGACTTCGAGCGACAAAACTACCCTGCCAATCCCGAAGTTCGTCGTTACGAAAAGATGGTCCGGTTCGCGACGATCTCATCGGTCAAAGCCGGGTGGCTTTCGAAGAACAAAGGGCTTTGGTCGCTAACCGAAGAAGGCCGAGGCGCCTACTCGAAGTTTGGGGATCCGTATGAGTTTATCCGCGAGGCCGGACGTCTTTACAAGCAATGGAAGGATCAACAGCCAGCGGAAGAACCGGAGGCAGAAGACGAGGAGTTCGCCACGGAGGCTGTCGATGCTGCCATGACGCTCGAGGAAGCTGAAGAGTCGGCGTGGTCGGAAATTGAGACATACCTCGCAGAAATGAATCCGTATGACTTTCAGCAACTCGTTGCGGGTCTTCTTCGAGGTATGGGCTATCACGTCAGCTGGGTGTCGCCTCCGGGTCCAGACCGCGGCATCGACGTCATTGCTCACTCTGATCCCTTGGGGATCACAGGTCCTCGCATTAAGGTGCAGGTGAAGCGAACAGCCGAACGAATACCCTCCCGTGATGTCCGTTCATTCTTCGCGGTCATTGCTGACGTTGACGTCGGGTTGTTTGTCGCTACCGGCGGTTTTACGAAAGACGCAGAAGACGAGACGCGCACTCAAGAAAGGCGACGGGTGATGCTTTTGGATCTGAGACGCTTCTTTGATCTTTGGGTCGAACATTACGCACGTATTCCAGAACAATATCGACGACTGCTGCCATTAAAACCGGTTCAATTCCTAGCTCTCACGCAGTGAAGAGCCGGCGTGCAGCTTCTTCTTGGTTGGCCGGCAGGAACCTCCTGATAAGATAAAAGGGTTATGGACTATCAGGACATCATCACCGTCGAGGCGGACAAGCGGGGAGGGCAGCCGTGCATTCGAGGGCTGCGCATTACCGTTTACGACGTTCTGTCCTACCTCGCCTCCGGGATGACGGAAGAGGAGATCATTTCGGACTATCCGGACCTGACTCACGACGACATCCTGGCAAGCCTCAGTTATGCCGCTGACCGGGAACGGAAGACAGCGGTCTCGCACGCGTGAAACTGCTTCTCGATCACAACATCTCCCACAAGCTTGTCGCTCGACTGGCGGATGTTTTTCCCGGAAGCACGCAGACGCGCCTCCTGAATCTCGGACGAACGAACGATCCGCAGCTCTGGCTCATCTCCCAAACTCACGGATTCATCTTCGTGACGAAAGATCGAGACGTGGCCGAGTTGGCCATTCTTCGCGGCGCGCCACCTAAGGTAATCTGGTTGCGAATGGGAAACTGCACGACGATAGCCGTCGAGCGGACGCTGCGAGCGAATATCGACGCCATCATGAAGTTCGCCGACGATCCGCAACAGGTCGTCCTCGAACTCTTTGACTAACCTCTCCGTGTCCCCCGCGTCTTCGCGTGAAAAACCTTTTGTACAATGATCGCCATGCGTTTCATTGCGCTCCTTCTCGCTCTCGCGATGCCTGTTTTCACTGCAACGCCGGAAAAAGAGCTCCGCATCTTCGTCAGTCCGAAAGCGAAGAACTTCTTTGTCACGTACGACCCCGCGAAGTGGACGGGCGACAAGTCGTGTCCGAAGGAGGCGGAGCTGTGCCTCCGGCATCGCGAACTGCCGACGAGCGTGGCCGCCGGCGGCGGACCGGAGCAGGTGCCGCCCTTCCGGCTTCATGAAGTCGCGGTCGGCACAGTGACGGCCGGTATGGCGGATGCGAAGATCATCACCGATCAACGCAAGACCGTCAACGACGTCGAAGTGCTGGCGATCCGCGCCGAAGGATTGATCGACGGCCAGAAGCTCACCACCTACGGCTATTTCTTCGCGGGCAAGCAGGGCTACGTCATGTTCCTGTCGTTCACGCCCAGCGGTTCATTCGCCGCCTGCGAGCACGAGATCACCACGATGCTGGATGGCTTGAACGTGGTGAAGGCGACGGAAGAGCCTTAACGCGGTGCGGCTGCGGGGCGCGCGTTGGCCTTCCCCATCATTGTGTCGTCGCCGGCGTACTGCGACGGTTGCGGGGTGCCGTCGTCGGTGAGCTGAATCTGTCCGGGCGTCACTACGGGGCGCGTGTCGTTGAAGACGTTTTGAATCGTCGTGCGGATCGGGCCGTAGTCGCCGTGGCGCGGGCGGACCGCTTCGCCGGAATCGTTAATCTTCGTCAGCATGAAGATCTCGGTCATCGGCTGCAGCGAGACGTGGCGCACGTTGGCGGGATTCATGTCGTGGAACATCTCGTACAGCTGCACCATCTGCGGCGTCGAGAGATTCGTCTTCGTGTAGTGCGACACCGACGATGCGCTCATGGCGAGCTTCAGCGCCTGCGTTGGCGTCAGGTGCTGCATCTTCTTCCGCACCGCGCTCACGATCTGCTGCTGCCGCAGCTCGCGCGCGAAGTTGTTTCCCTCGAGGCCGATCACGTAACGGTAGCGCGCGTACTGCAGCGCGCGATGGCCGTTCATGTGCTGCCACCCCTGCTGAAACGTGTCCTTGAACAGCACGTCGTGGAACGGGCGGTAGACGTAGATGTCGACGCCGCCGAGGTCGTCGATGATTTTCTCGAAAGCCTTGAAGTCGAGGCGGATGTAGGCATTGATCGGCTGACCGGTGATCGCTTTGACCTGGTCGATGATCATGCCCGGTCCGCCGCCGGGATATCCGACGTTGTCGCCGAGCGCGTGCGCGTCATTGAGGCGATGCATCCCGAAGTGACCCATCTGCAGGTAGAAATCGCGCGGGATGGAGATGAGCGCCGCTTTTTTCGTCGACGGTTGAAGGGAGACCAGGAGGATCGAGTCGGCGAGGTCAATGCCGCCGCCGGGATGTCCGTCGCCGCCGATGCCGATGACGAGCAGGTTCACGCGATCCGCCTTCAACCCCGCCGCCACGGTATTCGGCACTTCGGTGTACGACGGCGAGAGCTGCGTGTAGAGCGCGAGTCCGGCCACGATCACGAAGAGGCCCAGGATGGTGAAGAGGATTTTTTCGCCGGTCGAACTTTTCTTGCGGATTCCGACCGGAGTTCGAGCACGCGCAGCGCGGATGGGCGGCACCGCATCGTCCATCTCGATATTCGTCATCGCGCTGCCACCTGCTGGAATGCGCCGGTGGTGAAGACGCTGCCCGCCAGTTGCTTGATCTGCTTGAAGTCGTCGCCGCGTGGCTTCACGGCCGATCCTTCATGTTCGACGAACGACTGCACCTCGACCGGATCGAGGAACGGCTGCAGGCTGGCGTAGCGAATCGATCCCTGCGCGATCGTCCCGAAGAGCTGGTCGATCTGTTCGTGCGTCAGATTCGTCGCGGTCATCGTCGACGACGCCGGCACGATCGCCGCGCGCGCTCGTAAGTCCGCGGCGCTGCGGCTCAGTTTCTCGATGACCGCCGCGAGCACTTGCTGCTGCCGCGCCTCGCGCGCGAATCGCTCGCCTTCCGGACCGTCGACATACGGCGACGTGAAGAGAATCGCGTTCGCGCCGTCGAAGTGCGTGACGCCGGTGTTGAAGAGCTTGTGCGCGCGCCGTTCGTAAAACGCGGTTCGCACCGGCACGTCGATGCCGCCGAGCTGATCGATCGTCGATTGCAACGCGGCGTCGTCCATCCGCAGGAAGCCGTGAATCGGCTGGCCGGTGATTGACGCGATCGTGTCGATGGCCAGGGCCGGACCTTCGCCCGGATAGCCGCTCGACTCGCCGATGGACTGGGAGGATCCGATGCGGTGCATTCCGAAGCGGCCGAGCCGGAGCCAGAGATCGGGAGGGATGGCGATCATCGCCAGTTGATGCGTGTTCGGCCGCAGCGACAGCATCGTCATCGAGTCGGTCATCATGGCCACGCCGTCGCCTTCCGGCGGCGGAACTTTGGTCATGCCGATGAGGAGGATGTTCACGCGCCCGGCCGCCATCCCGGCGGCGACGTTGTTGGGGACGCTGCGATGCGACGGCGAGTTGACGGCGTAGAAACCGATTGCCGCAACGATCAGGCTGATGCCGAAGACCGAGAAAAGAGTGATCTCGACCGCCGATTGCACTTTGGTCGGGGCCGGTTTTTCCGATGGCGGCTTGCGGATGGTGAGAGTGTCTGGATTGAGCCGGCTGTACGGCGGTACCGCGAAGTCGCTGGAACGCAAGGAGCCCCCGAAATGAGAAAGAGTTGCGTGGGCCGCTGGTGCATTCGAGATGCCAAACGTTATTTGAGCGTAAGGCATAGCGTTTGAAGCGGGGCTCGCGCATGTTCAATCGCAAACCGATCCTCGTTGCCGTACTCAGCATCCTCGTCACCGTTGCCGCCTTCGCCGGCGACTGGACCCGCGTCGGACCCGGCGTCGACTATCAGGAGTTCCGCGGCGACAACTACGACGTCCATGTCACGCGCGTCGATCTCACCAACGACGACATCCAGGTCATCTCCACGCGCGAGTCGGAAAAGGGATTGAAAGTCTCCGACTTCGCCAAACGCGAGCACGCGCTCGTGGCCATCAACGGCGATTACTTCGACGAGCGCTTCAACCCCGTCGGGATGACTGTCGGCCCCTGCGGCGAATGGGATTCGGTGAAGAAAATCCGGCGCGAGGGATATATCGCCGTGGGAGACAACAAGGCCCGCATCGCCAGACAGAGCGACGTCAGCCTCGACGCCGATCCCGAACCGTGGATGGAGGCGACCGTCTCCGGCTGGCCGGCGCTCATCGTCAGCTGCAAGCCGCTGACGTCGTTGCCCGGAAGTGCGTCCTTTACGCTGTCCCCGCATCCGCGCACGGCGGTCGGTCTGTCGAAAGACAAGAAAACGCTCTATCTCGTCGTCGCCGACGGCCGCCGCACCGGCGTGCCCGGCTTCACGTTGCCGCAGCTGGCGGCGTTCCTCGCCGAGAAGCTGCACGCGTGCGCGGCCATCAATCTCGACGGCGGCGGATCGAGCGCGATGTGGGTGTCCGACCGCATCGTCAATCGTCCCGCGGATGGCGTCGAGCGGCCGGTCGGCGATCATCTGGCTGTCGTTCTGCGCAGCGATTTCGCCGAGTGCGATAAGGACGCGGAACGGATCGCGGCCGCGAAAAATGCAGCGACCACTTCCGGCGCGATGGCAACAGTAACGACCATCACAACGACAACGACATCGACTACAACGACCTCAACCGCACCGCCGCCCCAACGCTGAGCTGGAATCGACCTTGCAGCCGCGGCCTGCCGAGAGGCAGTTCCGTTCATTGCAGTTGCTGAAGTAACGCCGTTTCACGACGTCTACATACCGGAAGGGTCGCCATGAGGCCTGTCAAAGTTGCTATCGCCATCGCCACGCTTTTCTGCGCGGTGGCTGTCCAAGCACAAACCGACAATACAAATCATTACAGCAGCATCAAGCCGCTCGAAGATGCAGTGGCGAACGGCACCGCGACGCACGACCAGCAGGTCGATCTGGCGCGTCTCTACATCGCCGATCACCGCTATTACGAAGCGTCGAAAATCACGCAGCGCCTGCTGGCCGCGGATCCCAATGACGCCTCGGCCATCAAACTCCGCGACGATTCGGCCTCCGGACTTCAAGCCTATACGAAGCAGAAAGTCGCCGATGCCGAAGCGCTCGCGAATAAGCGAGGCGCAACCGACGCCGACCGGCTGGCCGTAGCCGATGCGTACTTTGAAGCGGAAAGCTACGGCGCCGCGGTCGACATTTACGGCCACTTACCGGCGTCGGCGATGAATCGCGACGCGCGACTTCGCTATGCGCGGTCGCTGGCCTGGTCCAATCAGCTCGATGAGTCGGAGCGCGTTTATTCGGCGCTGCTCAATGAACAATCGACGCCGGACCTCGAAGCCGAATATGGACGCGTCCTGTCATGGATGGGCGCAACGAAGCCCGCGCTCACCCGTCTGCAGACTGCCTACGACAAGAATCCGACAGAAGACAACGCCATTGCCCTCGCCAATGCCATGGCCTGGAGCGACAATCGAGCCGGCGCCATCGCCCTCCTCAATAGCTATACAGCCGTGCATGCCAACGCCGTGTTGGCCAAACAGCTCGCCAATCAGCTCTCCGCCTCATCGGACCTCCGCCTCGAGCAGATCGGAAGGCTGATTCAGGCCGAGCCGTACAACCTCGCGCTTCGCGCCGAGCAGGCCCGGTTGCAATATGAAACCGGCCATTATTCGGAGGCGCTCAGCACCATCAATTTCATTCACGAACATCAGAAAGAGCGCATCGAATCGATCGAAACTCTCCAGCAGCAGGCCCGTGAAAAGCGGAAGGAGGAAGTGGCGAAACTCGATGAGCGTCTGAGAGCCATCGAGGCAGAGGGATCGATGGCGTCATCGTCGAACCCCGACGAAATTCTGAACCTCGCCAAGGCCTATACCGCTCTTGAAGATTACAGTCCGGCCGAGCGGCTCTATGAGCGCTATCTGCGCGCGCGTCCGGATGACACCAATGCCCGCATCGCCTATGCGCGCGTGCTCAATTGGGATCAGCGTTACGCGCCGGCCGAGCGCGAATATTCAGCAGTCCTGGCCGACCATCCCGACCGCGCGGATCTCCGTCTCGAACGCGCGCAGGTTTTGTCGTACGAAGAAGCCTACAAGCCGGCCATGAGCGAATTCGCGCTGCTGACCGATACGTCGAAAACGCCGCGCGCCGATCTCTATCCCGACGTCGCGCCGCGCGCCTATTTCCACCTCGGCCAGATCTATCGCTGGTTCGGCTGGAACAATACCTCGGCGGCCCAACAGCAGCAGGCCATTGCTCTCGATCCCGGTTACCAGCCCGCGCGCAATGAGCTCGATCTCGTCCGCCATCTGCGGCCGTCGTCTAATCTCAATGGGACGTATACCTATTCGCACGATTCGAATGATTTCACTCTGCGCCGTATCGATCTTGCCGCGCAGAAGTGGACCTCGACGAAGATGGCGTGGGATCTGGCGATCGGCCGCCACGAATTCTCGACGGGCAATGAGGACGTATTTGCGAATGCGATCAGCGGCGGAGCCGACTATCGCGCCAGCGACCGTACGCTCTTCCGCGGCCGCATCGGAGCTAATTTCTACGATCACGGACTCGGAACGCGCCCCTTCGGTGGGGTCGGCATGGAGTTTCTGCCGTCCATCGAAAGCCGTGCCGCTTTCGACTTCAATCACTACGATCTCGTCTACGACGTCTTCACGCTCCAGTCGCTGACGGTTCCGGTTACCGGACCGACAAACTTCACCAAGAATCCGATTTCGATCAACGATTTCCGCGGCCACTACGACTACAACACCGGCGGCCATTGGTCCTATCTGGCCGACGCTTCGGAAGGTTTCATTTCCGACAGCAACAAGCGCCTCGCGGCGCACGGCGAGCTGGCGTTCCGAATCATCAAAGCGCCGTTCGTCGCGGTCAAAGGCGAAGGCCGATATCTCAGCCACGATTTCCGCACGAGCCGTTACTGGTCGCCGACCAACTATCACTCGCTCGCGGCCGTTCTGCAGGTCGGCTCGAATATCCGCAATCGTTTCTTCTGGACCGCCGAAGCGAAAGCCGGCAAGTCGTATGAGGATGGGCGCTCCAGCGATCTTCGCGCATACGAGGCGAAGGCCACGATTCCGATCACCGACGCCATCGATCTCGTCGCCGATTACGGCTACGGCAAGAGCGGCCGATTCGATTCATTCCTCGGCGGCAGCAGCGGTCCGACGACCTTTACGAATTACTGGCAGCGCCACTTCTATGTCGGCTTCCAGGCCAAGCGGCTCTTCATGCACGATGACCGCGTCCGCAATCCTTATTACTACGACACGCGGGTTCTGGCCGGAGCGTCTCCGGTGATCCCGCCGGTTGGGGAGTCCCACTAATGGCTACTGAGACGCCGGGCAACAAAGACACAGGCGTAACCGAACATCCCGAGCAGGCGCCGACCGTAAAGCGGCCGATGCGGCCGATCACGCAACTGCTCATTTCCATTGCAATCATCGCCGTCGTCGTCATTGCGACCGTATTCCTCTTCAAATATCCGCAGAAACTCGGACCGATTTTCATTACGGCCCTGGTCGTGACGCTGGCCTCGTTCCTGTTGCTCCTGATCCTGCGACACTTCATCCTGATCTGGTTCAGTTACCTGCATCAGCGCGAGCTATCGCAGGACGAGCCTCCCGATGTTTACCCATTCGTCTCGATCATCGTGCCGGCCTTCAATGAAGCGGAAGTCATTCAGTCATCGCTGTCGTCGTTGCTGGAGCTTCGCTATCCCTATTACGAAATCATCGCCGTCGACGACGGTTCCACGGACGGCACGTTCGAGCGGATGCGCGAGTTCGAAGGCAACCACTATGGCGTAAAGGTCGCCGTCTTTCGCAAGGAGAACAGCGGCAAGGCCGACACGCTCAACTACGGCATTCGCCGCTCCAAGGCGCCGATCGTGGTCTGTATGGACAGCGACTCGCGCCTGACGCCCGACGCTCTGCGCTATGCCGTGCGGACGTTCGCCGATCCGAATGTCGGCGCCGTTGCAGGCAACGTGAAAGTCATCAATCGCCACAACATCTGGACGAAGCTGCAGGCGCTCGAATACATCGAAGGTCTCAACATCGTCCGCAAGGCGCAGGCGTTCTGGCGCTCGGTCAACGTCATCCCCGGTCCGATCGGTATTTTCCGCCGCACTGCGATCGAAGGGACCGGCGGGTACGACAGCGATACATTCGCCGAAGATTTCGACATGACGGTCAAGATCCTTTCGGCCGGATGGAAGATCAATTACGAGCCGAAGGCCGTGGCATTCACCGAGGCGCCGGAGGTGCTGCTGGACATCATCAAGCAGCGTTATCGCTGGAGCCGCGGCATCCTTCAGGCATTGCGCAAACAGAAGCATCTTCTGGCCAGCACCGGCGGCAACATCACTACGCCGCTGTCGCTCTGGTACATGATTTTCGAAGGGCTTGTCTGGCCGGCCATGAATATCTTCAGCAACCTGTTCTTCGTCTGGATCGCGTTGATCTACGGCATGACCAAGCTGCTGGTGATGTGGTGGATTCTCCTGACAATCCTCGACCTCCTCATCGCCATCCACGCCATTCTCATGGAGCGCGAGGATATCGGCCTGGCCATTTACGCGGTGTTCTACCGGTCGTTCTACATTCTCATCATTGACGTTACGAAATTGTTCGCGACGCTCGAGGAGCTGGTGGGCCTCGATATGTCGTGGGGAAAACTGGCTCGCAAGGGCCGGATCTAAATCGCCTCAGGAAAAAGGGACCAATACCATGCGCTTCGACTGGGTCAATATTCTCGCTACTGTCATCTTCGTCTCGATCGTCGTGACGCTGATTCTCGCCGTCGCCTCGTACTTCGCTTACAAAGTTCGTGAAGCACGCCGCCCCAAGACCGCGTCCGAACTGCGCCAGGAGGGGAAGGTGAAGGTGTTTTTCAACGAGTACACGCCTAAGAGCTAACTTACAGCGCGCGTTGGCGGAGCAGACGAACGTCAACAGCTCAATGTTGAATGTTCAATGTTGAATGTTCAATGCGAACCGTTGTTAGTGCGTGAGTTCTGCACGTGTGTTGTACGTTTGCTTCACCGTTTTCCACTCAACATTCGACATTCCGCCTTCCTACTCCTAACGAATGCCCCGCCGCGGACGAACGCGCCTTCGCGTACTGAAAAACGACCCTGCCGACGCTGAGAGACCAGTACAGGACGGCGAGGACGCTGCCTCCGCCGTCGTGCAGGAGGCGGCAGCGGTGGTGGAAGACGCCGCGGCCGTCGTCGAATCGGCGACCGCGGTTGCGCACGACGCCGCGGAAGACGCGCCTGATGAAGCGGCGGGCGTGGTTCGCAATGCCGCGCATGTCGTCAACGACGCGGCGACCGTCGTGAAAGACGCCGCCGCGGTCGTGCAGGGCGTGGCCGCGGATCGCGCCGCCGAGGCGGCGGCGGGGGGGCGGCCGCAAGCGAAACATGTGCAGGACGCGGCGAATGTCGTCCAGTCCGCGGCGGCCGTTGTCCAGGAAGCGGCGCAGGTTGTTCAGGACACGGCTGCGGTCGTGCAGGATGCCGCTACGGCGCGATGGGCGGGCGCGGAACGCCGCCGTTTTCCGCGCCTCAAATCGCTGGCGCGTCATGAAGCGCTCGTTCAGTGGAAACACATCCTCTGGTACGTCCCCGTTCTCGCGCTGGTGATCATCGTCGGCGCGCTGGCGATCTGGTCGTTCATCGAGCGGCAATCGCTGGTCATCGAGCCGGAGCCGCTGCCGAAAGTCACGCTGGTGACCGCCGATCCGCGCTCGCGCCTCACCGCGGCGTGGGTGCGGCTGCTGACGGCGTCCGAGATTCAGCCGACGCTCGTTCCGGCCGATCAACTGGAAGTGCTGCAGGGCGTGATCGTGATCTGCGATATCTGGGCGATCCCGCCGAAGGTGCAGGAGGAGTTGGGACGATTCATCGAACACGGCGGCTCGGTAGCCATCCTGGGCGCGCCGCCGTCGACGCCGATCGGAAAGGTGCATCTCGTCGCCGACTCAGGGATGTCTGGCGCCGGTTTCAAATTGTCGGAATCGGTTTCGCCCGTGCTGGCGCGGTTGAATCCCGGTTATGTCGTGGCATCGTCGCCGGCGCAGGTTGCGTTTCTGAAGGAGTCGCCGCGCATGACCATCGACGCGCGCTGGAACGGCAACTCGCGCGCGGTGGTGATGCACATGGAGCAGGCCGGAACGCGCTATCTCTGGATGGGATTCGATCCCGACTCCGTGCGCGACGACGACCGGCAGCTCACATTGATGTTGCGCACCGCATTCCGATGGGTGGCCGGGCAACCGGTGTCGGACGGCGCGGTCGGCGACGCCGATCAGGCGAGGACGCTGACCGCCGTCGGGCGCCGTCAGGCGCGTGAGGAGCGTTTTGCATTCAGCGTCGATCCGCTTGGCGAGAACCATCGCGCGTTCAGCATCCGCATGGCCAATCACGGCGGCCGTCCGATCGAAAATCCGACCGTGAAAATCTGGCTGCCGCCCGGCGTGACGCAGGTTGCGCTGGCCGGCGACTTCATCATGAAACGCCGCGCCTCGCTGACCGGCGTCCCCGAAGAAGGCGCCTGCCTGATCTCGCTGCCATCGCTTACGCGCAACGAAGAGCGCGTGATGAAGATCAAGATTGCGGAGATGCGGAAGAAGTGACGCTCCCGAAGTAGTGGCACCTCGAGCTGCACGTCTCCTCGATCGTGATGCGATACAGCTGCGGGATCTTTGTCACCAGCTGATTCCAGATCCAGATCGCCAGGAGCTCCGAGGTCGGGTTTTCGAGGCCTTCGATTTCGTTGAGGAGGTAGTGGTCGAGGCGATCGACGACCGGATCGACGGCGCGTTTCAGATCGGCGAAGTCGATCAGCCAGCCGACGGCGGGATCGATCGTGCCGCGCACGGCCACCTCGCCGCGGAATGAATGTCCGTGCATGCGGCGGCACTTGTGTCCCACCGGGACATGCGGTAGAAAGTGCGCCGCCTCGAAGCGAAAATCCTTCACCAACTCGACGACATCAGAGGGCATCGCCGCGATTGTAGCGGCGGGGCACTTCTTTTGCTCTGACAAGCGCGTTATGGCTCGAAATGCAGAAGAGACAGATTCTGAACGCTCCCTTGGCACGATCATCAAGGAGCTGACCGAGGACATCACCACGCTTTTTCGCGGCGAGATCGCGCTGCTCAAACTGGAAGTCAAAGACACGGTGGCGAAGCTCGGCGGCGGCATCGGCCTCTTCGCCGGCGCGCTGTTCGTCGGCCTCTTCGGACTGGCCTTCCTCTTCGTGACCATCCTGCTGGTGCTGGTCCGCCTCGGCGTTCCGGCGTGGCTGTCGGCGCTGATCGTGACGGTGGTTCTCCTCGTTACGGCCGGCGTTCTGGCGATGATGGGGAAGAAGAAATTCGCGGCGGTGGAGTTCGTGCCGTCGAAGTCGATCGAGAGCATCAAGACCGACATCGATTCGATCAAGACCGACATCGCGCAAGCGAGGAGCAAATAGATGGACGACGAAAAGCAGCAGCTCGATCAGACCATCGTCAGCGCGCGCGACCGCGTCGGCGACCGCATCGATGAGCTGGACCGCCGCCTGCGCAAGCAGCTCGACATCAAATCGATCGCCGCGGACCACGCGCCGCAACTCGTCGCCGGCGGCGCCGTAGTTGGCCTGCTGGTCGGCTTCGGCTTCCCGAAGCTGTTCAAGCGTGTGATCCAGATCGGATTACCGGTCGCGGTGCTCGCCTACAGCGTGAAGAAGGCGAAAGCGAGTCGCGACGGCGCGGACGCCGAAGTGGGCTACGGCGAGATTTAGTGTGGCATGCCCTCAACGCCGCGGAGCGGCTTCAGAGGGTAGCAAGGGGTGAGAGCGAAGCGAACACCCCTCGAAAAGATGCGCGCCCCACGAATTGTGCCGCGTCAGCGGCACCGGAGAATGTCACACTCCATCCAGTGCCGCTGACGCGGCACACTTCGTTCTTGACTCTCATTCGAGGGGTGCTCGCGATGAAGCTGCTCGCACCCCTCGCTAGCCTCTGACGCCGCTCCGCGGCGGGTGTGGCCTGGGCACGTCCGGTCTCTGCCACACCTACTTCGTGGCGACCGTCTTCGCAGCCGATGTCCCCACGATCGTCTCCGCTTTCGCAAGCGTCGCACTCGTGCCGGGTTTGAACACGCCGACGATCTCGCTCCCTTTGGCGATGCGCGCGAAGCCGATGCATAGGCTGTCCGCGGGAACGGAATCGACCGTATCGATGACGATGGTCGGCTGCGAATAGTGGCCGCCGGCGAGGCAGTACGACACCGTTCCCGTCCGCCGCGCCACGCCGCTTTCCGAATGGAACGGTTGCATGTTCGGTCCGGCTTTGTCACGCGCCATCGCCACAGTGACGCTGTTCTTCTGCCCCATCAGGCGCGTTTCATCGAGCGCGCCGGCCAGCGCGTAACGCGCCACCTGGAGCACCGTCTCCGAGGCGTGCTCGCGATCGAACGTGGCGGTGATGTCGCCGATGTTCGTGTGCATCACGAGCGCTTTGCTGTCGAAGAGCGCCGCGGACGTGCGCGCCAGTTGATCGGACGTCGGAATGGTCAGTTCCGGATCGTCGAGGCCGAGGAAGATCGAGGCCATCGAATCGACGTTTCCGTTGGTCGGATTGTCGTACGTGCTGATCAGCGAGTACTTGTGCGCGTGTTGCAGCAGCACTCCCTCGGGACTCGAAAACTCGTCGACGTGCGTCAGTCCTACGCCGGCGGCCGGATTCTGCGCCTTCGCAACGAACACCGTTTTGCCGGTGGTCATGTCGCGCATCTCCAGTGATCGTGCGAACGGATGCAGATGCACGGCCGCGTAACGGAGGCGCGTGTCGTACTTCAGGTTCATGAACCAGGTGATGTCGCTGTGGTTGACCTGTTTGCCGGGCGGCACGATCCAATGTCCGGTCATCTTGCGGCCCTGCGGATCGGTGTAATCAGCAGAACTGCTCGTGGCCTGCGGCGCGCGTGCGCCGACGAGGCAACTCATGTTCGGATTCATCGTCGCGCCTTCGTGACTCGCTTCGGTGGTCACGCTGGCCGTCGACGGCATCGACATCATCGAATGCGAGAGCGCGAGCGGATTGTCGTCGAGGATCACCATCCCCGAGGCGCCGACGTTGAAGAGCGGCTTGATGGGCGTGGTGAGATCGCGCGCGCGGACGTAATCGATCGTCACGCGATGGCGAACCTTGATGTTCTGCGGATGCGTGATGTTGAGATTGAGCACCTGCGTGAAGAGCAGCAGAGGTTCGTTCGACGCCAGCGGAAAGCCGAAGCCGGCCGGCACTTTCGCGGCCAGCATCCCCTGCGACAGCGTCATCAACCGTGACGCCGTTGCGCGGCGGAATCCGAAAAGCGCCTGGTGTTTGGGCTGATCGAGATCGACGTTCACGTGGCACATCAGCTCGGGCAACTGCGGCGTCGTGCCGTCCGCGTCGACCATCTCCGTGCGGATGCCGGTCACCCACAGCAATTCCGCGGGCGCGGTCGGATCGCCGAGGTAGATGCGCTCCACGCTCGAAGGCCCTTCCATCGAGTGATAGATCTTGTCGATGGTGTAAACGGGCGAGATGAACTGCTTCGATCGTTCGGCAGGAGCGGCAAACACGCAGGCGGCGGCGAGGATCGCGATGGTGGCGGGGAGCAGGCGTTTCATGACGATCGAAAGAGTAGCACCTGCGCGGCGCGGATGAGGATCTGGGCCAGCGTCGCGCCCGCTGTATCGAGCAGTACGTCGTGCCACGTTCCGGTGCGCGACGGGACGAAGCTCTGATGGATTTCATCGATCGATGCGATGACTCCCGCGAACACGATCGCGCCGATCGCCCATCGCCAGCTCCACGATTTCTGCTCGCCGCGCAGCGCGCGAAACGTGAGCGCGCTGAGGATTCCGTACTCGGTCAGGTGCGCGGATTTACGAATCAAGAAATTCAGCGTCTCCGCCGTCGCCGGCGCGAGCCTGTGTCCGAAGATCGTCACGGCGATCCGTTGCAGCACGCCGGCCGTATTCGATCCTGAGAAAAGATCGGTGGAGGCGATGAGGATCACCGCGGCCCACACGATGGGCGGCAGCCAGTAGTTGAGCTCGCGTCGCACGTCAGCGTGCACCTTATAATGCACACCTTCGCATCCACCACCGGAGGCCATTTGCACGAGTCGAAGTCACGCGTGCGGTTCACCGTCTATCAGCCAGGACTCTCGCCGCAGCAGGTGACGCTGCCGGCCGAGAACATCACGCTTGGCCGCGCCTCCGACTGCACGATTCCGATCAAGGACCGTTTTCTTTCGCGGCGTCACGCCGAGATTCTCAACGAGCGTGGGACGTGGTTCGTGCGCGACTGCGGCAGCGTCAACGGCACGACGCTCAACGGCGTGAAGCTGGCTGAGCCGACGCTGCTTCATCCCGGCGACCGCATTGGCCTCGGCGACAGCGAGGTAGTCTTCCATTCCGACGAGACGACCTCGCAGTTCATCGCCATCGACACCGATTCGCACGCCACAAATCTCGCCATCTCCGTCGATGACGACGAGAAGGAACGCAGCAGCGAGAAGACGCAGATTCTTTCCACGCTGGCGCTGGAGTTCCTGGCCGATCGTCCGATGGCCGAGCTGTTCGACTTCATCCTCGACCGCGTCGTTTTCCTTTTGCGTCCGACGCGCGCCGCCATTGCGCTCCTCGGCGACGATCGTGTTTCGTTCGCGAATGTGAAGCTGCGCAGGCTCGACGCCACCGAGTCGAACGACCTGGCGATCAGTAGAACGTTGTTGCGCGACGTCGTCGAAGGACGCAAGGTCGTCTCGTACTTCGATACAGAGCAGGACGAAAAGTTCGCGCGCGCGCAGTCGATCATCGCGCAGCGCATCCGTTCCGCCGTTTGCGCGCCGCTTCTCGTCGCCGACGCCGTCCTCGGCGTTCTCTACATCGACTACACCTCGGCGCGCGGCGTCGTGGCCGAGGACGACGTGCGCCTGCTGGCGCAGATCGCGCGTTTCGCCGCTGTCACCCTCGAGCGCACGCGCCTGCGCGAGGAGGCGTTTGCGAAGGCGAAGATCGATGAGGAGCTGCGCACGGCTTACACGATTCAGCGCCGTCTGCTGCCGACCGCGCTTCCGGAGATTGCCGGCTACCGTTTCGCCGGCGCGAATCGCCCCTGCAAAACCGTCAGCGGCGATTACTACGACGTCGTCGTGCGGCCGGACGGGCGCATTTACTTCGTCATCGCCGACGTCAGCGGCAAAGGGATTACCGCCGCGCTGGTGATGTCGAGCGTGGCCACCGCCTTCGCGATTTTTACGCGCCACGATCCGACGCCCGCCGATCTGCTGCGCGACATCAACGAGACGCTCGCGCCGAAGACGTCGCCGTCGAAGTTCGTGACCATGGTGGCCGGCGTGCTCGATCCGGCCACCGGCATCGTCGCATTCGCGAATGCCGGTCACGTCGCGCCGCTGGTGGTGTCGAAGGACGGCGTCGCAGCGATGCATTCGACGGACATCGTGGTCGGCATCCTCCCGAACGCGCAGTACCGCAACCAGTCGCTGACGCTCGCTCCCGGCGACTCGCTCGTCCTCTTCACCGACGGCGTCACCGAGGCCGAGAACATCGCCGAGGAACAACTCGGACTCGATCCCGTCTGCGAAATGCTGCGCACCATGCACGGCAGCGAAGCCGACGCAATCCTCGAGACGATCGACACGCACGTCCACGAATTCATCGGCGAAGTGCCCGCCGGCGACGACGTGACGATGCTCGCGATGACGCGCTGCGCGTAGCAAGTCGTAGCGCCGGCGGCCCGCCGGCTGGACCGCCAGCGGCTCGCTGGCGCGTCGCGTTCCGTCGCCGCGGATGCGGCATCAGAAGGTAGCGAGGGGTGAGAGCGAAGCGAACACCGCTCGAAAAAGAAGCGCGCCACGATTTGTGCCGCGTCAGCGGCACTGGAAAATGTGACACTCCATCCAGTGCCGCTGACGCGGCACAAACCTTCTTGCCAACCCGCGAACGAGGGGTGTTCGCTTCGCTCTCACCCCTCGCTACCTTCTGAAGCCGCTCCGCGGCGAACGTCGGATTGTTTCGCTCTGCATCGCTCGCTACCTTCTACCGCCGCTCCGCGGCGAACATCGGATAATGCGCCGTGCCTTTCCACTTTCGGCTGGCGGCGGTTCCGTGGGCGGTGATGTGTCTGCTGCTCGTGGTGTTGGCGGGCGTGATTTTGCGGAGGCAGCGCGCGTCGCGCGTGGCGCGGCTGTTCTGCCTCATGTTGTTCCTCGTGGCCGGTTGGTTCCTCGGATTTGCGGCCATGTTTTCGACGACGTCGCCGACGCTCGCGGCGATGTTCGGACGGCTTGCCATCTCGTCGGTCGCGTTTCTGCCGGCCGCGGTTTATGACTTCACCGCGACGTCGATCCGCACCTACATCCGGCATCGATCGATCATCCTGATCTCCTGGCTGGCGGCGACGCTCTTCGCATTTCTCATCCTCGCCACCGACTTCGTCATCGCCGGCACGCGGCAATTTTCGTGGGGCGGCTATCCGCGCGTCGGGCCGGGCGGCGCGCTCTTTCTCATCTACTTCTTCGTCGTGCTCGCGCTGCAAATGTTCGAGTATCTGGTCGAGTATCGGCAGACGGCGGACGAACGGCGGCGGCGAAGAATTCTGAATCTGATGGCCAGCTTCGCCATCGTTTATCTATCCGCCGTCGACTTCGTGCCGATGTTCGGGGTCGATCACCGGCCGGTCGGATACGTTCCAGTTTTTGCCTTCGTGCTCTTCGCGTGGCGGTCGATTCGCAGCCATCGATTTCAGTCGATCACGGCGGCGCGTGCGGCGAGCGAGATTCTCGACACGATGGCGGACGCGCTTTTCGTCATCGACGCCGAGGCCAGGGTGCGCGTCATCAACGACGCCGTGCACACGATCTTCGGCTACACCGAATCGGAAATCCTCGGCAAGACCATCGACACGCTCGAATATGTCGATCCCGAGGCCAGCATCTCGCGGACGTTGCGCGACATGCTGCGGCGTGCGCCGATCCGCGACGAAGAGCGCGTCTTTCGCAGGAACGACGGCGAACGGATCGACGTCAGCATCTCCGTCTCGCCGCTGCACGAGCGCGACATGGAAGGCGGCGCGGTGCTGATCGCGCGCGACATTCGCGGGCGCAAGCGCACCGAGGAAGAGTTGCGCGCGTTCACCGTCAAACTGCAGCAGAGCAATCGCGAGCTCGAAGACTTCGCGTACGTCGCCTCGCACGACCTGCAGGAACCGCTGCGAAAAATTCAGGCGTTCGGCGACCGGCTCAAAGCGCGCTACGGCGAAGCGCTGACGACCGAAGGCGTCGACTACCTCAACCGCATGCAGAGCGCGGCCGGGCGGATGCAGTCGCTGATCAACGACCTTTTGGTTTTCTCGCGCATCACCACCAAGGCGCAGCCGTTCGCGCCGGTCGACCTAGGCGTCATCGCGCGCGAAGTCGTTCACGATCTCGAAGTGCGCATTCACCAGAGCGGGGGAGAGGTCATCGTCGGCGAATTGCCGGCCGTCGACGCCGACGCGCTGCAGATGCGGCAACTTTTTCAGAACCTCGTCGGCAACGGCCTCAAGTTTCACAAGCCGGACGTGCCGCCGCGTGTGGAAGTATCCGGAAGCACGGTGAACACACACGTGCAGATCGTCGTCTCGGACAACGGCATCGGCTTCGACGAAAAGTACGCCGAGCGAATCTTCACGATGTTCGAGCGCCTGCACGGCCGCGCCGCCTACGAAGGAACGGGCATCGGCCTTGCGATCTGCCGCAAAATAGCGCAACGCCACGGCGGCGACATTCGCGCGTACAGTTCGCCGGGCGAGGGAGCACGGTTTGTGGTGACGTTACCGCTTCGGCACGGCGCGATTGGCGTAGATTAGCGTTCGCACGTCCGGTGCAACTTCAGCGATCAAAGGACAACATGGCCGCACACGCAAAACCGATCGTCATCCTGCTCGCTGACGACGATGAAGAAGACCGCATGCTCACCTCGGACGCGCTCGAGGAGAGCCGCGTCGTCAACGATCTGCGCTTCGTCGAAGACGGCGAGGAGTTGCTCGACTATCTCTACCAGCGCGGACGCTACTCCGATCCCGACGCCGCGCCGTCGCCGGGGCTGATCCTGCTCGATCTCAACATGCCGAAGAAGGACGGGCGCGAGGCGCTGCGCGAGATCAAGGCCGATCCGAATCTGCGCCGCATTCCGGTCATCGTCCTCACCACGTCGAAAGCCGAGGAGGACATCTACCGCACGTACGACCTCGGCGCGAACTCGTTCATCACCAAGCCGGTTCACTTCAACGCGCTCGTCGACGTCATGAAAGAGATCGGCCGCTACTGGATTGAAATCGTCGAACTTCCGCCGGGAGCACCGCACCGTTGATAGACGCTCGGGACATCCGGGTGTTGTTGATCGAAGACGACGAAGACGATTACGTCCTGACGCGCGATCTCCTCGCCGACAGCCGCCGTACCCGTTTCTCGCTCGACTGGGTCTCGTCATTCGACGAGGCGCTCGGCGCGATCGCCAATGGTCAACATGATGTCTATCTCGTCGACTATCGCCTCGGGGAGCACGACGGACTGGAAGTGCTGCGCGAGGCGCGCGTGGCCGGCTGCCTGCGCCCGATCATTCTTCTTACCGGTCAGGGCGACGGCGAAGTCGACATCGCGGCGATGAAAGCGGGCGCCGCCGACTATCTCGTCAAGGGGCAGATCGATTCGCAGATCCTGGAGCGCTCGATTCGCTACTCGCTCGAACAGAACCGCACCCTCGAAGCGCTGCGCGAGAGCGAGGAGCGTTACGCGCTTTCCGCGCGCGGCGCGAACGACGGACTTTGGGTGTGGGACCTCGGCGCGGGAACCGTTTACTACTCCGACCGCTGGAAAGAGATGCTCGGATTTTCGAAGGACGAGATCGGCGACTCGCCCGACGAATGGTTTTCGCGCGTGCATCCCGATGACGTGGCCATGTTGCGCGCGGACATCGACGCGCATCGGCACGGCGCGACGCCGAGCATCGAGCATGAGCACCGCATGCGCACGAGGAACGGCGACTACCGCTGGATGCTCGCGCGCGGCGTGGCCGTGCGCGATGCCGCCGGCGACGCTACGCGCGTGGCCGGATCGCAGACCGACATCACCGAGCGGAAGTTCGCCATCGACCGCCTCATGCACGACGCCTTTCACGACGCGCTGACCGGTCTTCCGAACCGTGCGCTGTTCATGGACCGCCTCGAAAGTGTGATGGAGCGCGCGCGGCGCCGCGGCGGCCACCAGTTCGCGGTCCTCTTCCTCGATCTCGATCGCTTCAAAGTCGTCAACGACAGCCTCGGCCACGCGCTCGGAGACATGCTCCTCGTCAGCGTCGGCGAGCGCTTGCGCGGCGCCCTGCGCGCCACCGACACCGTGGCCCGCCTCGGCGGCGACGAGTTCACGATCCTGACCGAGATCAATCACCTCGCCGACGCCGCGCGCCTGGCCGAGCGCATTCAGGACGATCTGCGCTTGCCGTTCCGCGTCGGCGAGCACGAGATTTTCACCACCGCCAGCATCGGCATCGCGCTCAGCGCCACCGGCTACGAACGGCCGCACGACGTCCTGCGCGATGCGGACATCGCCATGTACCGCGCCAAATCGCGCGGCCGCGGGATTCACGAGGTTTTCGACAAGACCATGCACGACCGCGCCGTCAAACAGCTGAAGTTCGAGACCGAGCTGCGGCACTCGATCGAACGCGGCGAACTGCGCGTTCACTACCAGCCGATCGTGTCGCTGGAGTCGGCGAAGGTCATCGGCTTCGAAGCGCTTCTGCGCTGGCAGCGCGGCGACGAGCTCGTGAACGCGGACGAAATCGTTCCGATCGCCGAGGAGACGGGACTGATCCTGCCGATCGGCCAGTGGGTCCTGCGGGAGTCGCTGCGGCAACTGTCGGAATGGCCTGATTCGCTGCACATGCACGTCAACCTTTCCGCGAAGCAGTTTCTGCAGCCGAACCTTCTCGAACAGGTCGCGGACGCGTTGACGGAGAGCGGCGTCGCGGCGGGACGGCTGCATCTGGAAGTGACGGAGAGCGTCGTCATCGACAATCCCGAGGCCGCGGCGAAACTGCTGGAAAGTTTGCGCGGGACGGGAGTCGGAATCAGCCTCGACGACTTCGGCACCGGCTACTCGTCGCTCAGTTCTCTGCGCCAGTTTCCGTTCGACACGCTCAAGATCGATCGCTCGTTCATCTCGACGAATGGCGATCATCGCAACGACGAAATCGTCCGCACGATCAGCGCTCTCGCGCGCATCCTCGGCATGGATGTGACCGTGGAAGGCCTCGAATCCGCCGCCCAGGTGGAGTGCATGCGCGCCCTCGGCATCGACTACGCGCAAGGCTTTTATTTTTCCCCGCCCGTCGACGCGGGAAGGGCACTGGCAGTTTTGTCATCCTGAGGCTGCCGCAGGCACGGAGCCGCAGGCGACGATGCCGGAGGACGGCGAAGGATCTCAAGCTTCCCAAGCTGCGTTGAATCCCAGTGGGTTTCAGCCAAGGTTGCGCATCTTGAGATCCTTCGCCGTCCTGCGGCGTTCCGCGCTTCGCGCTCCAGCGCCGGAGCCTGCCCTGAGCGCAGTCGAAGGGGCGGCTCAGGATGACAACCTCATCGTGATTTCAGGCATGCCTTACGCAAACTTAGTCTCCGATGAAATCTCACCTAAAGGAGACTAAGACATGCCGAATCCGATCACGATGCTGAAGGCGGATCACGTCAAAGTGAAGGGGCTGCTGCGCCAGCTCGAAGCGTCCGGTTCGCGCGCGGTGAAAGAGCGCGAGCGGCTGGTTCGCGATATCGAACGCGAACTGAAAATGCACTCCCAGATCGAAGAGGAGCTCTTCTATCCGACGTTCAAGAAGGTGTCCGAGGACCGGGAGTCGGAGGATCTGTTCTACGAGGCAACGGAAGAGCATCACGTCGTCGACATGGTCCTTCCCGCGCTCAAGGCCGCCAATCCGACGTCGCATGAATTCGAAGCGAAGGCGAAGGTTTTGAAGGACCTCGTCGAACATCACATCCGCGAGGAAGAGACGCAGATGTTCGTTGAAGCGCGCAAGCTGATGGACGACGAGCAGCTTCGCGCCCTCGGCGATCTGATGCAGACGCGCAAAGAGTTGCTGATGAAGATGTGGGACAGCCCGGTGCTGCGCCCCGTCAAGAAGATCCAGAGCGCCGTGCACAAGATGCTGCCGACGAAGGTGAAGAATATGAAGGCGGACGCCATCGCCGCGATGGCTCCGGAGCGGTAGATTCCTGCGGAGTCGCGCCCTCCGCGGCTCCGCGTGAACTTTTTGTGTCGGGCGCAACCTAATACGAATGCCTTCGTATCTCGTCCGCAATTATGCGAACGAAGGCTAACTTTGCATCCTCCGTCCCGTCTCATGCATTCGTGCACCGTCTCTTTGCCATCCTCCTCCTTTCCATCGCCGCGTTGTCCGTGTTCGCCGCCGATGCGCCGGTGAACATGACCATCCGCCGCGCCGCCGGTCCGATCACGATCGATGGCGACCTGTCCGACGCGGGTTGGCAGAGCGCGATGAAGTCGGAGACGTGGTACGAGACCAATCCCGGCGACAACGTCGAGCCGAAGGTGAAGACGGTCGGCTACATCGCCTACGACGAACATTTTTTCTACGCGGCCATCCAGTCGTTCGACAAACCGTCCGACGTCCGCGCCCAGCTCGGCGATCACGACGGCCTCAGCGGAAACAGCGATGACTTCGCCGGCGTCATCCTCGACACGCGCAACGACGGCAAGACGGCCACGGAGTTCTTCGTCAACGCCGCCGGAACGCAGTACGACGCCTCGCTCGACGACGCCACCGGCAACGAGGATTCGTCGCCTGATCTCTTCTGGGACTCGGCGGTGAAGAAGACGGCCGACGGCTGGATCGTGGAGCTGCGCATCCCGTTTTCGTCGCTGCGCTACCAGCAGAAAAGTCCGCAGGTGTGGGGCATCATCCTCTACCGCAACATGCCTCGGGAGCGGCGTTATCAGATGTTCGATCACAAGCTGCCGCGCGGATCGAACTGCTTCGTCTGCAACTACAACAAGGTGGGCGGCTTCGAAGGGCTGCCGACCGGCGGGCATATCGTGGCCGCGCCGTACGTGACCGCAAGCGAGAACGGAACGCTGCGGAACAACAGCAACCGGCTGCTCAATCGTCCGGCCACCGGCGACGGCGGCATCGACGTGAAGTACACGCCGAACGAGCACACCGCGCTCGACGCCACGCTCAATCCCGACTTTTCGCAGATCGAATCGGACACTGCGCAGATTTCGAGGAACCAGCGCTTCGCCATCTTCGTCTCCGAGAAGCGGCCGTTCTTCCTGGAGCGCGTGGAGCTTTTCTCGACGCCGATTCAGGCCGTCTACACGCGCACGATCACCTCGCCGCGCTGGGGACTGCGAGGATCGGGCAACAGCGGCCATGACAGCTACACGATGCTCGTCGCGCAGGATCGCGGCGGCGGGTCGGTGATCATTCCGTCGTCGACCGGCTCGCGGTTCGTGTTCCCCGATTCCGGCGCGACCGACGCCATCGGACGCTGGCGCCACGACTTCAACGGCACGTCGTTCGCCAGCTTCCTCTTCACCGACCGCGAATACGAAGGCGGCGGCCACAACCGCGTCCTAGGGCCCGACTTTCAATGGAAGCCGACCGACAAGGACACGTTCACCGGCCAGCTGCTGGTCAGCCAGAGCCGCACGCCGAATCGTCCCGATCTCGATTCCGAATGGGATGGCCGCAATCTGTCGTCGTACGGCAGCGATCTTTGGTGGCAGCACACGAATCCGAAGCTCGATCTCTTCTCCGAGTTCAAGGATTACGGCGACGACTTTCGCGCCGATCAGGGCTTCGTTCCGCAGGTCGGCTACCGCGCGAATTACGGCGAGGCCGGCTGGACCTTCCGTCCGAAGGGTTTCTTCAGCCGCATCCGTACGTTCGGCATGGCCGAATACGACTCGGAACAGAACGGCGACATGCTCTATCGCCTCCGCTCGGCCGGCTTCGGCGCGGACGGCAGGTTCCGCTCCTTCACCCGCATCCGTTTCGCGAACGAGAGCTTCCGCAACAACGACGAAGTTCTGAGCCGCAATCAGCTCGTCTACACGGTGCAGTTTGCAGTGAGCCGCCTCATCCCGCAGGTGTCGTTCGACGGATGGGTGGGACAGGACATCGATTTCTCCAACAACCGCGTCGGCCACGGCGCGCGCGTGAATTTCTCGACGTCGCTCCGTCCGACCACGCGTCTGCAGATGTCGACGACGACCATCCTGCAGTGGCTGAACGAAAAGGACGCCACCGGCAGCGTGGAAGGCCGCCTCTTCACCGCGCAGATCGAACGCGTCCGCGCGCAGTACATGTTCTCGCCGCGCATGTTCGTCCGCGCGGTCGTGCAGAACCAGCGCACCAGCTCGAATCCGCTGATCTACGGCTTCGATCTGCCGCTGCGCGACGGCAACCTCTCGTCGCAATTTCTCTTCGCCTACAAGGTGAACTGGCAGAGCGTTCTGTACGTCGGCTACGGCGACATCCGCGACGTCAACGAAGAGATCGTCTCCGTCGACCCGGTCGATCCCCAGCACCGCGTCTATCGCCGCAATTTCCTGCTGTCGAATCGGCAGTTGTTCTTCAAGTTGAGTTACGCGTTCCAGAAGTAAAAGGCTTCTCACCACAAAGACACAAAGAGCACGAAGAGATCCTCTTTGTGTCCTTTGTGTCTTTGTGGTTCAACGTCTTTTTAGACGCAGGCCGCAAGCCGCGGCAATCACGTACTGCGGCATCACCGGCACGCGGAATCGCGACTCCGCTTCGCCGCCGGCGGAGATGAGGAGAAAGTAGACGGTGGTCGCGATGATCAGCGCCGCCAGATCGCAGTCGCGCTTCCAGAGCGCGGCCGCGCCGATCGCTGCGAAAACGAACAGCGCCGCCGTGTACGCATCAAGCCCGCGGCGAACGATGTCGGTCGGAAGCGCGCTGACGATTTCCAGCCCTTCCCATCGGCTATCGAAAATGTTGACCAGCAATCCGCGCAGCGTCAGCAGCGCCGCCGCGCGCGGATGCTGAAGCAGCACGCGCCGGCCGATCTCCGAGTAGTACTTTGATCGCACCGCGTCCGGCAACTCCTCGGCATCCGGAATGTGCAACTTCGTCTGGATCTCGTCGTCCGCGCTCTCTTGCAATCCCTTCATTTCGTCGGCGAGGTCGGCGTCGAAATCGCCGTCGTCCTCGATGGCCAGCGCTCCGGCGGCGCGATACGTGAGCATGTTGATGCCGCCGATCGACGAGATCGTGAAAACGCCGGTGTGATGCAGATTGCGCAATCCCCATCCGACCGGAAGCACCAGCGCCAGCACGGCGTAGATCGCCATCGTGCGCAGGCGAACGCGCCGCAGCAACAGGCAGAGCGTGATCATCGCAAAGTACGCGATCGCCACCGGCCGGATCAGTACCAGCACGCCGGTGAGCACGCCCGCCAGCGGCAGCTTGCGCGCGTAGACCACGAGCCCGAAGACGACGAACAGCAGCGCGGTGAAGAGCGTTTCCGTCAGGATCTTGTTCGCGTAATGCAGCGTCGGCGTATCGATCGCGAAGAGCATCGCCGCCGCGATGGCGACGAAACGATCGCCGAGGCGCCGCATCACGAAGAGGTAGATGGCGACGGCGATGGCGACGTTGATCAAGTGTTGAAACACGATCACCGGCACGATCCGCAATCCAAATCCCGCCAAGAGCAATGGGTAGCCGGGCGTGCGCAGCGTCTCGATCAGGCCGGTGTTCGTGAATCCGAGGCCGCGAATCAGGCTGCGCGCCGGCGCGAGATACGTGAATGAGTCGGGGAAAAAGTAGTCGTTGCTGGCGAGCGCGAAGTAGAGGAAGTTCGTGGCAGCGGTGATGGCAGCGACGATGGCCATCTCGATCCAGCTTGTGGACCGCGCATCACGTCCGTAGTTGACTCTCCAGTTCATCCGGCCTCGCGGAGCGCATCTTCGCATCCTCCGGCGTGATCACGCCCTTCCGCACCAGCGTGGCCAGCGAATCCTCGATCGAAATCATCCCCTGGCGCTTGCCGAGCGTGATCTCCGTGATCAGGTTCTCCATCTTGTCGCGGCGGATGTGATTGCGGACGGCGTGATTGGCGAGCAGCACCTCCACCGCCACCGCGCGGTTGTCGCCGGTCGACGCGGGAATCAATTGCTGCACCACGATCGCGTTGAGGCTCAGCGAAAGTTGCTGGCGAATCTGCGTCTGCTGCGCGGGAGGAAAAACGTCGACGATGCGATGGATGGCCTGGGCCACGTCGCTCGTGTGGAGCGTTGAGAGGATCAGGTGTCCCGTTTCCGCCGCCGTCAACGCCGTGGCCACCGTTTCCAGGTCGCGCATTTCGCCGACGAGGATCACGTCCGGATCCTGGCGCAGCGCCGCGCGCAACGCCGAGGCGAAGGAGGGGGCGTCGCGTCCGACTTCGACTTGCTCGATCACCGACTGCGCGTTGCGATGCTCGTATTCGATCGGATCTTCGATGGTGATGATGTGGCGCGACTCGTTGCGATTGATCGTCCCGATCATCGCCGCCAGCGTGGTCGTCTTGCCGGCGCCGGTCGGACCGCAGACGAGCACGAGACCGCGCGACGGCTTCACCAGTTCCGACAGAATCGGCGGCAGGGCCAGCTCGGGAATCGTCGGGACCGTGGTCGGCAGCGCGCGGATCGCGGCGGCAAGCGTGCCGCGCTGGCGATGGATGTTGACGCGGAATCGCCAGGCACGCCGTTCCTCGCTCTCCGCCGGCGCGGCCAGGCGCAGCGAGAAATCGACCGCGCCCTCTTCGCTCATGCGCTGGCGGACACGCGGCGTCATGAAGGTGTCGAGGAGCGCGGCGACGTCGTCGCCGGAAAGGGGATCGCCATCGCGTACCAGCCGTCCGCCGACGCGGAACACCGGCGCCGATCCGGCGATGAGCAGCAGATCGCTGGCCGAGCGCCGCGCCACGTCGATCAGCAGCGCCTCCAGCGGATTTCCCGTCGGCACCTGGGCCGCAGGCCACGCCGCGCGCTCTCCCTCTTCCACCGCCGCCTCGCGTTCATTCAGCTCGCGGACGAGTTGCTCCAGTTCGGGATCGGGAACGAGTCGCGTCATGTCCAGCAGAATACGAATGAATCGTGCCAGAGGTAACAGCGGGGTTGAAGCACGTATCGCGAATACAATGGCGTTTCAATTGCGAACATTGCTGGCCCTGCTGTTGGTAATGTCGCCGTTGGCCGCGATTGCAGCGCCGCGCCGCCACGCCGTAGCCCCTCCCGTTCCCTGTTTCAGCGCCATCCTCGCCGAGGCCGCCACAGGCACCGTCGTTCTCGACAACGGCTTCGTTTACTACGGCGACTGGGCCTCGCGAGGCGTTTACCGCGTCGCGAAAACAGGCGGATCACCGCAACTTCTGGCGATCTTCCCGTGTTGCGTCGTCACGCAAATGGTCGTCGACGCCGATCACGTCTACGTCGCGATGCGGCGACACGGCGACGCGATCCAGGCGCCGAACGATCAGTGGCTCTACAACATCGTTGCGATCGGCAAGAGCGGCGGCGCGGTCGTAACATTGGCCGAGGGCGTCTGGCTTCCCCAACAGTTGGCGGTCGATGACCACTCCGTCTACTGGGCTTCGCTGGGAACCGTCATCAACGATCCGAAGTTTGCCTCCGACGGGAAAATCGAACGGGTTGAAAAGGACGGCACCGGCAGAACCACGCTCGCATCCGGTCTGTCGGGACCGACCACCGTGGCCGTGGATGATTCATTCGTGTACTTCGGCGAGAGCGGCCTTGCTCAGGGCAACACGAGCAAAGGCGTTCGCGGCGTTCCAAAGAACGGCGGAACGGTCCAGCGTCTCTACGACAATCCGGTCGATTTCATGGCGTTGAACGGCGATGACCTCTACCTCCTCTATGAAAACTACTCCGCGAACAAGACCAGCATCACCCAGGTAGCCAAAGATGGCGGACAGGTGAAGCGCTCGTTTACGGATGTCCTCGTCATCGGCAACACGATGACCATTAACGACGGCCGCATCTATTACTACTCGAAGACAAAAGCGTCGGCCGCGGTCGCCTCAGTCACGCTCGATCTTCTAGGACGTACGGTGCATGTAGAGCGGCTCCTCAACGGCGAGCAGATCGGTGTCGACAGTTGCGCGCTCTACATCTCGACCATCGCGCCTACCGACTTCGAAGTCGAGCGCGTCATGAAGTGACGCGGAAGCTCGCGCCGGAATGACGAGCCGGCCCGTCGCCGTTTACGGCGCTCAATGCGCAAGTTATTTGCGGCAGTCATCCTCGCATCGGCGCTCCTAGCGAACGCGGACGAAACCTCCATCCGCGCCATCCAATCCGGATGGTTCTCGAACGCCACACCTCTTTTCGATCACGGCATCTACGGGCAGCGGCAGGTCATCGCCGTCCTGGACACCGGCCTCGATTGGGACAGTTGCTACTTCGCCGAACCGGATGAAGCGCCGCCGCCGATCAACACCGGCTCGCCGCAGAACGGACTCAACTCGTCGAACGTCGACACCAGCCGCCGCAAAGTGATCGCCTACGATTTTCTCTACTCGTGCGATCAGTTCCCGTTTGCCACCGGATGCGACGATCCGAAGGACGTCCACGATTACGACAACGCGCTTCACGGCACGATCGCCGCGGCCGTCGCGGCGGGCGATCAGGGAGTGCCGCTCGTCCACGACGATCCTGCGGAGGGAATTGCTCCGGGCGCGAAACTGATCGTGCAGGATGGAGGATTCATCGGCGGCGACAACTGCAGCCAGCGCCCCGGATTCGGCTGTCCTGTCAACATGACGCCGATCCTCGAGCAGGCGTACAAACAGGGCGCGCGCATCCATTCCAATTCGTGGGGCGATCGTCAGTCGACGCCGCCCACGCTTCCCGCGCCGACCGGCAACTACTCCGCCGCCGCGCGCGACGTCGACGCGTTCGTCTTTTCGCATCCCGACATGCTGCTCCTCTTCGACACCGGCAACGCCAATCCGAACCAGCCGCCGCCGGCCAGCTCCGTCCCCGCGCCGGGCTGCGCCAAGAATGGCATCCAGGTCGGCGGCACGCGCTATGTCAATCTGCATGCGTTCGACGACGTCGTGACGCCGTTCTCCTACATCGGTCCGACGCGCGACGGCCGGGTCAAGCCCGATCTCGTGGCGTCGTCGTACGTGTACACCGGCAACAGCGACGGCGATGTGTCGACGAAGCAATGCATTACCACCATCCAGTCGGGAACGTCGTGGTCGGCGCCGACGGTGGCCGGCGCCGCCGCGCTCGTGCGGCAGTACTACACGGACGGTTTCTATCCGACCGGCGTCGCCACACCGTCGAACGCGTTCGTTCCCAGCGCCGCGCTGCTGAAGGCGACGCTGATCGCCGCAGCGCGCTCCGTTCCGAACGACTGGATTTACGGCCAGGGCCTCGCGCCCGCCCAGCCGGCGCCGACGTTCGAGCAAGGTTTCGGATTTCCTGTCCTCGATGACGCGCTCTACTTCCCCGGCGATCGCGCGCGCACGCGCATCGCCGACGTTCCGCTGGCGCAAGGCCTGACCCAGAACGAGACCGCAACGCTGCGGCTGAACGTGAAGGGCGGTACGCCGCTGAAAATCGCGTTGGTCTGGACCGATCCAGCCGGCGTCCCGCGCGGAGTTTCCGATCCGACGCCGGAGCTGGTCAACGATCTCGACCTCCGCGTGACCGACGCCTTCGGCACCACGCTGCTCGGCAACGACTCGCTCCATCCCGGCCAGCCCGATCGCCTCAACAATGTGGAAGTCGTCTCCCTCGATCAACCCGCCGCCGGCCTTTACACGATCTCCGTCACCGCCACGCACCTCGGCAGCGGCGCGCGCCAAAGCTACGCGCTGGTGATCACCGGCGATCTGACCGATTCGATTCCGTCGATGCCGAATCTCACCGCACGCACGCGCGCCGCGCGCCATTGATGGCTTAGAATCGCGCGCCATGCTTTCCCGCGAATATCTCCGCGAACATGCGGATGCCTACCGCACCGCGCTCAAAAATCGCGGCGCGAACGTCGATCTCGATCGCTTCATGGAGCTCGAAGCCGATCGCCGCCGTGTGATCGCCGAAGTCGAAGCGCTCAAAGCGAAACGCAACGCCGCGTCGATGGAGATCGCCAATCTCAAGAAGAACAAACAGGACGCCACGGCCCAGATCGAGGCGACGAAAGGCCTCGGCGACGAGATCAAGCAGCTCGACGAGAGACTGGCGGCGATCGAAACCGATCTTCGCAATGTCGAGCTGTATTTTCCGAACGTCCCGCACGAATCCGTCCCGATCGGACCCGACGAAACGCACAACCGCGTGGAACGCAGCTGGGGCGAGAAGCCGTCCTTCAACTTCACGCCGAAAGCGCACTGGGACATCGGCGAAGCGCTCGGCATCCTCGACTTCGACCGCGCCACCAAGATCGCCGGGGCGCGTTTCTCCATACTCTCCGGCGCCGGCGCGAAACTGAATCGCGCGCTCATGAACTTCATGCTCGACGTCCACGAGCAGCAGGGTTACACCGAGCTGGTCACCCCCTTCATGGTCAACGCCGACTCACTCCTCGGCACCGGCCAATTGCCGAAGTTTGAGGAAGATCTCTTCAAACTGACCGACCGCGATTACTACCTGATCCCGACCGCGGAAGTTCCAGTGACCAACCTGCATCGCAACGAGACGCTCGATGTGGCCAAGCTGCCGCTGTTGTACACCGCCTACTCGCCCTGCTTCCGCAGCGAGGCCGGCTCGTACGGAAAGGACACGCGCGGCCTGATTCGCCAGCACCAATTCGAGAAAGTGGAGATCGTGAAGTTCACGACGCCGGAGACGTCGTGGGCCGAACACGAAAAGCTGACCGCGGACGCCGAGGCCGTGCTGCAGGCGTTGGGGCTGCACTATCGGGTGATGACGCTCTCCACCGGCGACATGGGATTCACCGCCGCGAAAACGTACGACATCGAAGTGTGGCTGCCGGGGCAGGAGACCTATCGCGAGATCAGCTCCTGCTCAAACTTCACCGACTTCCAGGCGCGGCGGGCGAACATCAAGTACCGGACCGCCGAGAAAAAAACCGGCTTCGTGCACACGCTGAATGGGTCGGGACTGCCGCTGGGGCGAACGCTCGTGGCCATCCTCGAGAATTACCAGAACGAGGATGGCTCGGTGCGCGTGCCTTCCGTTCTGCGGCCTTATTTGAAGGGCGTCGAAGTCATTCGCTGAACGGCTTGAACCACAGAGACACAGAGAAGTCCTCTGTGACCTCTGTGTCTCTGTGGTGATAAAACCGTCCCATGAAACGCTTCGCAGCCGCCGCACTTCTCCTCGCCGCCTGCACGACCACAACTCCAGCCCCCAAACCGATCGTCGTCGAAAAATCGCCCATCGAGGCGAAGACGACAAAGCTCCAGAAGTTCGACGGCTACATCCCTCTTTACTGGGATGCGGAGAACGGCAAGCTGCTCATGCAGATCTCGCGGTTCGGCGAGGAGCTGCTGTATCAGTCGTCGCTGCCGGCTGGCGTCGGCTCCAACCCCATCGGACTCGATCGCGGGCTGATGGGGCAGACGCAGATCGTTACCTTCGATCGCGTCGGGCCGAAGGTGTTGATGACGGCGAGCAACTATCGCTTTCGCGCCATCAGCGACGATGCCGCGGAGAAGCGCGCGGTGGCCGATTCGTTCGCGCGGTCGGTGATGTGGTCGTTCAAAGTCGAGGCGAGCGACGCGGCGTCGGTGCTCGTCGATGCGACGGATTTTTTTCTCAGCGATCAGCAGGGGATCGCGCGCACTCTGCGCCAGACGCAGCAGGGGAGTTACGCCCTCGACCGCAACCGCAGCGCGATCTATCTGCCGCGGACGAAAGCGTTTCCGAAGAACACGGAGATCGAGGCGGTGCTGACGTTTCAGACCGGCGATCGCCCCGGCAACTTCGTCAGCGGCGTCACGCCGATTGCGGACAGCGTCACCGTGCGCGCGCACCATTCGTTCGTGCAGCTGCCGCCGCCCGGCTACACGCCGCGGCGCGCCGATCCGCGCGTCGGCGTCTTCAGCGTCGACTTTTTCGATTACGCCAGCCCCTTCACCGGACCGATTCAAAAGCAGTGGATCGCGCGGCATCGCTTGATCAAGAAGGATCCCACTGCAGCAACCTCCGAACCGGTCGACCCGATCGTCTACTACGTCGATGCCGGCGCTCCGGAGCCGATCCGCAGCGCGCTGATTGAAGGCGCGTCGTGGTGGAGTCAGGCCTTCGAAGCGGCCGGCTTTCGCAACGCGTTCCAGGTGAAGGTGCTGCCGCCCGACGCCGATCCGATGGACCTTCGCTACAACATGATCAACTGGGTCCATCGCGCGCAACGCGGCTGGTCGTACGGCGCCGCGGTCATCGATCCGCGCACCGGCGAGATCATCAAAGGAAACGTCACACTCGGGTCGCTGCGTATCCGGCAGGACGTGATGATCGCGGAAGGTCTGATCCCGCAGTTCGACGAGCTGCATGATCAGGCGCTGTCGTCGCTCGATCCCGCCACCTCGCCGTCGATGATGGCGCTGGCGCGCATCCGCCAGCTCGCCGCGCACGAGACCGGCCACACGCTCGGGCTCGACCACAACATGGCTGCGTCGAGTTACGGCCGGGCGTCGGTGATGGACTATCCGTCGCCATACGTGAAGATCACTGACGGCAAGCTCGATCTGTCCGACGCGTATGCGACCGGCATCGGCTCGTACGACAAATGGGTGATCCGCTACGCCTACGCGCAATTCGCTCCGGCGAATGAAGAGCACGAGCTCGACCGCATCGTGCGCGAGGCGCCGCTGTTCATCACTGATCCCGAGTCGCGTCCGGTCAGCGCCGCGCATCCGTCAGCTTCGGTGTGGGACGCGCCGGGCAACAACGTCGACATGCTGCGCCACGAGATCGAAGTGCGCCGCATCGCGCTCTCGCAATTCGGGCTGCGCAACATTCCGATGTCGACGCCGCTGGCGCAGCTCGAAGAGATGCTCGTGCCGCTCTATCTCCATCACCGCTATCAACTGGAAGCCGCGGCGAAATCGATCGGCGGACTCGACTACACGTACAGCGTGAAAGAAGAGGGCGGCCTCGTGCCGACGCCGACCCGGCGCATCGTTCCGGCGGCCGCGCAGCGCGATGCGCTCTCCGTCGTCCTGTCGACGCTCGATCCGTCCTTTCTCGAAATCCCGCCGCGGATCGTGGCGCTCATTCCGCCGCGCGGCAACGTCGACGTCACCAGCAACACGGAGCTGTTCGAGCATCGCACCACGCCGGCATTCGATCCCGTCAGCGCCACGATGTCGTCCGTCGACATCACACTCGCGGCGCTCTTCGACGCGCGGCGAGCGGCGCGCCTCGCGCAGTTTCACGCCGAAGATGCGTCCAATCCGAGCTTCAACGAAGTCATCAACGACGTCCTCGACGTCGTCACCCGGCGCGAGCCCGGCTACCGCGGCGCGATCACGCGCGGTTCGGCGCGACTGACGGCAACGCATCTCATGGATCTGGCCGCGAACCGCGATGCCGATCCGCAGGTCCGCGCCGAAGCAAGCGAAGGACTGCGCCGCTTCCTCGTCCGCCTCACCGACGTCGGCATCCGCGACGACGCCGAGCTCGCGCACCGCCACGCCTTACGCGACGACATCACCCGCTTCCTCGACCGTCCCGACGCGCCGCGCACGCAGCCGAAGCTCCCCGAAGTTCCGCCAGGCCCGCCGATCGGTGGCGACTAAATCTGCGCTTCATCTGCGCCAATCTGCGGATAAAAGCCTATCCGCAGATTACGCAGATGCACGCAGATTTGAAATCGATTCTCCGTCCTGTAGATATGCCTCCGATTCGCGTCTTTCGTTTCCGCCCCGTCGGCGGTCACGCGAGTGCAGGATTCCGCACCTTCAAGGTGCGGTCAGCGCTCCTCTTCTTCCAGATCAAACAGGTCGTTGGCCCGCACCGGCTCATGCGCCAGACGCCGTACGGCCGCGATGATCGCGGCGATGCAGCGGCGTGTCGGTTCCATCCGTCCCATTCGGATCCGCAAGAGGTGCTGCCGGCTATACCCCGATTCGCGAGCGAGGTGCGCCGGCTTGATCCCGCGGCTTTTCAGGTACTGCTCGAGTCGTGTCGGCATGTGCAATATAGTGCATCTTATGCCGATGAAGGATAGGTGTCAATGTCCACGGGCGGACGGCGGGAGTTAATTACGGTCAGTTTTGGTAGCGAAAGCGCAAAATCCTGCCTTCGTGCCTTCGTTCCTCACAATCATCACCCAATGTTCCTTTTTCTCGCTCCAACTATTTTTCGTCTACCAGGGGTGGAAATCGCCCGTTTCGTCACCCCTTATGCGAGTCTGTGTCGGCAGCGGCGGTCTCGCACCCGCCCTGGCCGGCAGTTTTGGAGGTCGGCAACCTCCGCGGTCATGGGCGGTGGCAACCGTCGTTAGTTGCTTAGATTGCCGGATGCTAGTAACTTATACGTTACTAAAATCGCCCATGCTCGGAGAAACCGTACGCTCCACCCGCATCAAGCGCGGCTTCACGCAAGCCCGCCTGGCTCGCCTTGCCGGCGTCAGCCGGCGCCATCTGGCCGCCCTCGAAAAGGGCGCCAACGTCTCCATCAACGTCCTCCAGAAGGTCGCCTCCGTCCTCGACCTCTCCGAAATCAACCTCGGCGAGCTCAAAGTGCAAACGCCGAAGTCCGACTCCACCGTCGTCAACATGTCCATCCTCGCCGACACGATCCGCGAGGCCCACGCCGGCGCCTTCCACGCCCAATCGCTCCTGGCCCGCGCCGAGACGCTCCTCGATAACGGCAATGGATCGCCATCGAACGGCGGAGGCGTCGTCGCCCACTTTCCGAAGATGCCGCCGCAGCTGCTCGACATCCGCAAGCGCCGCGTCATCACCGGTTCCGTCGCCGACAAGAACGCCGCGAACGGCGTCCCCATCGCCGGCGAGATCCGGCAGGGCGAAGCGGTAGTCGAGCTTTCCGGCGAGACCGCGTACCTCCCTTCCTCCGTCCTCGAAAAAGGGGAGGTCGTCTTCCGCGCCCGCGGCGACAAGATGAAGGATCAGGGGATCGAGGATGGCGACCTCCTCATCGTCGAACTGCGACAGACCGGCCGCGCCGCAACCGGCGAGCTCGTGATCGGCCAGGTGGGCGAGCTCCTCTACGTCGGCCACTGGTGGCAGAAGCACGGCCACAAAGCGATCATGAGCGACGGCCCCGCCGAGCTCACCACCGGCGGCACATCGAAGCGGACGCTGAAAGTGCTCGCCGCGATCAACGCGATCGTTAGGCCGACGGCGAAGTAGGGAGTGGGGAGTTGGGGGTGGGGTGTGGGAACGCGCCGCCCGCACCGATGAATCATCGCGCAACGCTTCTCCCACGCCCAACTCCCCACCCCCCAACCTTGGCACCATTCGTTCACGTCACGTTCTCCGTGCCTTGACTACGATCTCGCCCGCAAACTTTGGACCCCATTGGAGGAAAGAACATGCGCCGTCCTTTCATCGCCGCGGTCATCGTCCTGACCGCATTCGCTATCAGCTGTGGATCGTCCCATACCGCGTCGACCGCCGCCGCGACCGCGCCGGCTCCCGCGTTTTTCGCGCCGCACGGCTTCGACCTCTCGGCCATGGACACCAGCGTCAAAGCCTGCGACGACTTTTACCGTTTCGCGGTCGGCAAGTGGCGTGACACGCATCCGCTGCCGGCCCAGTACTCGCGCTACGGCCGTTTCGAAGAGCTGGCCGAGCGCAATCGCGAAGTCCTCCACAAAATCCTGGAAGAGGATGCGGCCATGACCAACGCCGCGCCGGGAAGCGCGGAGCAGAAAGTCGGCGACTTTTACGCCGCCTGCATGAACGAGCCTGCCATCGAAGCGGCCAGCGTCACACCGATTCAGCCGGAGCTCGATCGCATCAACGGCATCAGCGACCGCGCCTCGCTCCTCACCGAGCTCGGGCACCTGCACACCGCCGGCTTCGGGCCGCTCTTCCGCGTCGGTGGAACGAACGATCAGAAGAACAGCAAGATGATCATCGCTTCGCTCGGCACGGGCGCATTGGGTCTGCCTGATCGCGACTACTACCTCCGCGACGACGACCGCTTCAAGACCATCCGCAATCAGTACGTCGATCACGTCACGAAGATGCTCACGCTGTCCGGCGAGAACGCCGATCAGGCCGCGTCCGACGCCAAACGCATTCTCGAGCTGGAGACGAAGCTGGCCGCCTCGCAGCTCACGCGCGTCGAGCAGCGCGTTCCCGAGAACACCTATCACCCCACCGCCGTGACCGAATTGGCCTCGATGGCCCCGGCCGTCGACTGGTCCACCTACCTCCAGAACCTCGGCGTCAGCACCACCACGATCAACGTCTCGCAGCCGAAGTACATCCAGACCGTCAGCCAGCTTCTCAACGACGTCCCGCTCGAGGACTGGAAGGCGCTGCTGCGCTGGCAGGTCGTCGACAGCGCTGCGCCGTCGCTCTCCAGCGCATTCGTGACTGAAGACTTCAACTTCGGCGGCAAGACACTGTCGGGCACGAAGGAGCAGCAGGAGCGTTGGAAGCGCTGCGTCCGTTCCGCCGACGCCAGCATCGGGCAACTACTCGGGCAGGAGTACGTCCGCCGCAACTTCACGCCGGAAGCGAAGGCGAAAATGAGCTCGCTCATCGACAACCTCGTCGCCGCGCTGCGCGAAGACATCCCCACGCTTTCGTGGATGGGTCCGGAGACGAAGGCGGCGGCGCTGGCGAAGTTGAACGCCTTCCAGCGCCGCATCGGCTATCCCGACAAATGGCGCGACTACTCCGCGCTGCCGATCAGCCGCGCCTCGTACGCCGCGAACATCCAGGCCGCGCGCGCGTGGGCTTATCATCACAACATCGAGCGCATCGGACATCCCGACGATCCGAACGAGTGGGGTTTCTTCACGCCGCCCACGGTCAACGCCAGCTACAACCCGCCGCAGAACAACATCACCTTCCCGGCCGGCATCCTGCAGCCGCCGTTCTTCGATCCGAACGCGGATGATGCGTACAACTACGGCGGCATCGGCACGGTCATCGGCCACGAGATGACGCACGGCTTCGACGATCAGGGCGCGAAGTACGACGCGCAGGGCAATCTGCGCAACTGGTTCACACCCGAGGATCTGAAGAATTTCCAGGCGCGAACGGATTGCGTGGCCAATGAGTACAGCGAGTTCAACGTCGCGCCCGGAATCAACATCAACGGCAAACTCGTGAACGGCGAATCGGTGGCCGACCTCGGCGGCGCCACGATCGCGTTGCGCGCGTACGAGAAGTCGCTGGAAGGGAAGCAGCGCCAGACTATCGACGGCTTCACCCCCGAGCAGCGCTTCTTCCTCGGCTTCGCGCAGGTGTGGGGCGAGAACATGTCGCCGCAGGAAGCGACCCGCCGCGCCCTGACCGACCCGCACGCGCAAGGCCCGTTCCGCGTCAACGGCACCGTGCAGAACATGCCCGAGTTCTGGAAGGCCTACCACTGCACCGACAGCGACAAGATGGTCCGCGAAGCCGCGAAGCGCTGCGCGATCTGGTGAGTTCGTTTTCAACCACAGAGACACAGAGGGCACGGAAACCCTCTGTGTCTCTGTGGTGATTACTTCATCGATTCCACCGCGGCGCGGATGTCCTCGATGCACATCTCCATCCGATCGCGGTGAGTGCGATGCGAGACCACGCAGATGCGGATGACGAATTTGCCATCCACCACCGCGCCGGTGAGCATCACGCGCTGGCGGGCGTTGATCCGCGCCATCAGGTCTTGATTGAGCGCATCGAGGTCGACGCCCGGTTTCAGCAAACGAAACGCGATGATCGAAAGCTGTGGTTCGGCCACGACTTCGATGCCCTCGATCTTGTGCAGCTCCGTCTCTGCCCACGCGGCGAGATCGAGCTTCTCCTCCAACTGCTGACGGAACGGCTCGATGCCGAAGAGCTTCAGCGGCAGCCAGACGCGCAGTCCTCGAAAATCGCGTGAGAGCTCGGGAGAAATTTCGCAGAAATCGATCAGCTCCGCACCTTCCTGAAACTGCGGAAGGATTTCCGCGTGAAAACTGTACGCGCGCCGCAGCACGGACGCATCGCGCACGACGAGCGCGCCGGTGCCGAAGGGGAGGAAGAGCGTTTTGTGCGGATCGAGGATGATCGAGTCGGCCTCGCTGAGGCCGCGCATGACTTCGCGTCCGCGCTCGGTGAGCATGAAGAACGCGCCGTACGCGCCGTCGGCGTGAAACCAGATCGATTCGGATCGCGCCAGTTCTGCGAGGGCCGACAAATCGTCGACCGCGCCGGTGGCGGTCGTGCCCGCGCTGCCGCAGAGCATGAACGGCGTGAAGCCGTTGGCGCGATCCGCGGCGATTCGCTCCGCCATCAGGTCGACGCGCACGCGAAACATCGCGTCGCTCGGAATCTCGCGAATATTCGCGGCCGGAAATCCCGCCAGCACCGCCGCCTTCTGAAACGCGTGGTGCGTCTGGTCGCCGCAATACAACGTCGCGCGTGAAAAATCGTCGCCGAGGATGGAACGTCGCGCGGCGATGATCGCGGTGAGGTTGGCGAGGGAGCCGCCGCTGGTCAGTACGCCACCGCTGCCGGCGCCGTATCCGACGATCTCGCAGAACCAGCGCACCACGTTCGCTTCCAGTTGCACCAGCAGCGGCGCCGGTGCGAAGACGCCGACGTAGCGGTTCACGGCGTCGGCGATCAGGTCCGCCACCGCCGCGTGGAAAATGCCGCCGCCGGGGATGTAGGCGAGGTAGCCCGGACCGGCGGCGTTGAACGAACGCGGGATGGCTTCATCGAAGAGAAAGTCGAGCAGCTCCTCGTACGCGATGCCGCGCTGCGGCATTGGCTCGATCAATGTCCGCGCGAGCTCCGCCGCGCCGTCGACGTTCGATGCCGGCTGCGACGGCAGCGAGTCGAGATGCGCGACGATGCGCTGCATCGCGCCGTCGACGAGGCGATGCATTTCGGCAGAGTCAGGTTCGAGCGGGTAGTTCATCGGACGCGCATTATCGCGATCGCCTTCCGCGAAACGAAACGGTGACGGACGTGACGTCGCTCACTTTCACAAGTTTGACCATGTAGAATCTTCTCTCGTTACGGAGGATCAACATGCGCCTGCGATTTTTCGCCCTCACCGCTCTTCTTTTCCTCGCCACCGCCGCCTCGGCGAAAGAAGTGTGGCTCAGCATCGGCGGCACGACTGCCGGTGGCACCTTCCGCACCGACGCGCGGATTTTCAATCCGTCGACGACCAAGGACATCCAGATCCAAGCCTGGTACCTGCCGGTAGGCAACGTCGACAACACCGCGGTGCAGCCGCTGTCGATCACGGTCACCAAGCGCCAGCAGGTCGTCTACAACGACGTCGTCGCCTCGCTCTTTCACAGCAGCGGACTCGGCGCGATCCGCCTCCGCTCCGACGACGATTTCGTGGCCACGCAGCGTATCTACGCCGTCGCCGCCAACGGCTCGCTCGGGCAGTTCGTCGCAGGCGTTGACGCCACGGGCGCCAAGGCCAAGGGCGTGATCATCCAACTGCAGCAGGGCGGCGCGTTCCGGACGAACGTCGGCGCCGCGAATCCGAACGCTTCCGTCGCGAATGTGACCTTCCATCTTTACGACAAGAACAACGCCGTCGTCGGCACTGCGAAGACGATCGTGCTGGCGCCGTACGGCGTCATCGCGCCGGGCGGTCTGGCCGGCTACGCCGACGGAGTGCCGGGCAATGCGGATCTCAGCGACGCGTGGCTTTCCTACTCTTCCGATCAACCCATCGTCGCGTACGGCTCGGTGATCGACGGCGGCACGAGCGATCCGACCTATGTTCCGGCCGCCGAGGATACCGGCGTCGCCATCGTCACGCCGCCGGCGACCGGCAACAACTTCAACGTCACCACGCGCAGTTCCATCATTTCCATTTCGCCAGTCATCGGGCAGGGCACGTTGAAGCCGGGCGACACGGTCACCTTCAACTTCAGCGGTCATGACACCACGCACGGATTCCGTCTCGTCGATCCCGACGGCAGCGTCGTTCTCGACGTCACCGTCCCTCCCGACGCCGCTGTCTTCTCGAGAACGGTCACGCTGAGCGCCGAGGGTACCTACCAGTACTTCTGCACGATCATCACGTGCAGCGCGGGGCACAACAACATGCAGGGAACTTTTCCCGTCGGGAATCCGTCGTCGGATCCGCCGCCGCGCTATTGATCGGCGCTCAGAAACGGCGCGCGATGCCGAGGACCAGGCCCGCATCGGCGCTGTTCTGATACGTGATCAGGTTCTCGACGATGCCGCCGTACGCGGTCAGTCCCAGGCCGAACGCATGTTGTAGCCCCGCGGTCATCTGATACGAACGGCGCGTCAACTCCGGCGCGCCGATTCCGCGGAAAGGACTCTGCGAAATCGTCAGTTGCACGGTGGCTGACGTGTGCGCGGTCAGCAGCCGCGAGACGCCGACGGAATCGGTGATCACGATCTGCGACGCGAGATCCATCGGCGTGTTGTGTCCGAGGAAAAGCAAACCGGCGGAGGCGTTGATGCGCGTCGCGCCGAAGTCGCGCGTGGCCAAGAGCTGCAGGCCGCCGTCCATCGAGCCCGATCCATCGAGCGTCCGCGCGTTGCCGGTCGGCAGTTCGATCGCCGCCTGCGCGGAGATCGACAGATTCGGATCCTCGAACGCGGTCAGTTCGTACTTCGCGGAAACGGCCACGTCGCCGAGGTGGCTGTGCGCGGGAGTCTCGCGCAGATAGGTGTTGCGGTCTGTGTGGATGAAGACGGTCTCGTGATTGCGCTGCACGGCCACGCGCTGGTTGTCGCCGAGATTGAGCGCGGAGTGGAAGTGCTCGATGAAGCCATCCGACGAACCGCCGCCGATATACGCGAACGGGATTGAGATGCCGACTTCGACATTCCTGCCGAAGCCGCGGTGCGCGGTGATCGTGGTGCGATGCGTCTCGCCGTCGGCGAGGAAAATCGTCGTGCCGGGATCCATGCGGATGATGCCGAGGGTCTGGTCGCCGGTGCGACGTTCGTTATCGCCATCGAGGTTGTGGCTGATCCAGCGCGACTTCGCGAAGGTGTTGGAGTCGGCGGTGTGGACGTCGACGAGCCATGCGTCGTCATCGAGCACGCGCGCACTCTCCGGCTCGAAAAAAAAGAAGCCGTTGTTAAGCAGGTACTGATCGCGAACGGGGAGAGGGGCGAGCAGCGCATCGCGTTCCTGCGCCAGTGCGGGAAGTGCGATCAAGAGCGCTGCGATCAAGCACCTGATCATGGCTTCGTCGAAAGTAAAACGATGCTGCCGGAGACGCGGATTTGTCCAGAGGTTTCTTCGTTGTGTGCCAGACTGAACGCATGGTTCGCGTCAGCCGAGGATTCATCGCCGCGATCGGCGGGATCGCCATGACGCTGCTGGCCTGGTTCGGATCGTGGGCATGGCCGGGATGGCCTGCCAGTTTCGCCATCGACCTCCTCGGCTTCGCCGATTTCGCCGACTTTCCGAGGTACGCAAAGTCCGCCGTCGTCGTCCTGCTCATCATCATTAATGTAGGGACGTGGGCCGCCGTCATTCGCGCGGCGATGATGCCGATCCGCAAATCCAGTTCCCCGACTGCTCCGTAATTCGCCCGGAGGAACGAAACATGGCCACAGTGATGCTGATGCATTGGCCCGAGGTGACGAAGGAAAAGTACGAGCAGGTACGGAAGTCCGTGAATTGGGAAGGCGAGCCGCCCGCTGGCGCGAAGTTCCACACCGCCTGGCTCGGCGCCGACGGATTCCACGTCCTCGACCTCTGGGACTCGAAGGAGCAGTTCGAAGCCTTCGTACAAAACCGCCTCTCCGCCGGCGTCGCCGCCGCTGGAATCCCCGGCCAGCCGAAAGTGGAGTTCGCCGACAGCCTGTCGGTGTTCGCGCCCAACGTGTAGAGGCGGCGAGGGTCGTCGCGCGATCGGGTCGATGCCAGTCGCGCAAACGGCGTGAAGTTGGTACTTCTCGTAACGGGTCACGCGAGGTTCGGGTCACCTCGCTTCCCGAGGCGCAACTTATGCCGCGTAGCGGCTCAAAGAGGGTAGCGAGGGGTGCCGAGCGCGAAAGCGCGAGAGCACCCCTCGTTATGCGAGATCTCCCCTGATTTTGTGCCGCGTTAGCGGCACAAGAAGCTACAGCAGATATCGCTCGTCGAACGAAATCCCATGCAGTTTCAGGAACTCTCGATACTCCTCTTCAAACGTTCGAGTCTTGTGGTGCTCCTCCTGCGTGGCGATGTATCGCCGCAGCGCGTCGATTCCTTTTCGTCCAGCGGTGAAGGCGGAGTAACCATCCTGCCAGTGGAAGGTGCTGCATTCCATCTCATGACTCGCCCATTCCGAGGATGCCTTCTTGATCCTCTGCAGCACGTCTGATACGCAATGCGTCGGCTTCAACCCGGCGAGCAGATGGACGTGATCCGAGACGCCTCCGATTTCTAATGGCACACCCCCAATCCTGCGTATACATCCGCCGAGATATGCGTGCATTCGTTCACGAAACGGCAGAACAAGAAATGGCTCACGATTTCTGGTGGAGAAGATGATGTGGTAGCGCAAGCTCGTGAATGTGTTCGGCATGCGTAAATGCTCCCTCGGATATTCATCTGCGCCGAGGACCTCTACATCGAGTGGACGTCTTCCAGCGTTTCCTCCGTCTGCGACGAAATTCGCTACGAGTCGTAGACCCGCGCGAGAACGCTCTGGTGCCGCTACGCGGCACAAAATCGGGGGAGCGCGTTCGTCTACGAGGGGTGCTCTCGCGCTTCGCGCTCGGCACCCCTCGCTACCCTCTTTTTGCCGCTACGCGGCGTAAAAATGGGCACGCTCGTCTCGCTCGCGGGGTCCTGTTCGCGTTGCGCGCACGGCATCCTCGCTATCCTCTTTTTGCCGCTAACGCGGCATGAAAAATCAGCGCCCTCGTCTGGTTGGGGGGTGCTCTCACACTCCGCGCTCGACACCCATCGCTACCCAGGCGGCTTAAAAAAGGGCGCGCTCGTCTCGTTCCAGGGGTGCTCTCGCGCTTCGCGCACGACACCCCGTCGCTACCGCCTCTTGCCGCTAACGCGGCACGCCATGTCCGTTAACGTGTCTTGCTCGCCGGCGACGCGTCATTTCTTGATTGGTCCCGCGGCGGTACGAGCGGCATGGCCGCCGATTACGCGGGCAAGCGTGTACTCGCCGCGGAGCGGCATCAAGAGGGTAGCGAGGGGTGCCGAGCGCGAAGCGCGAGAGCACCCCTCGTTCGAAGCGCTCGCTCTAGATTTCGTGCCGCGTCAGCGGCACAAGACGCGTCGCGCTGCTTGAGAACTAAGCCGCCGGCAGGCGGATCTCAAACGTTGCGCCGCCGCCTTTGTTATTCGATGGCGTGATCGAGCCGCCGTAGCCGTCGACGATCGCTTTGACGATGGCCAGTCCGAGGCCGGTGTGGGAGGCGCGCGGGCGGGTGGCGTCGGGACGGTGGGTGAAGAAGCGGTCGAAGACGCGGAGGAGATCCGCGTCCGCGATGCCGCTGCCCTGGTCGGCGATCGTCGTCACGATCATGGATGCATCGCATGTCAGCGTGATCGTGACGACGCCGCCGGGCGGGGAGAAGCTGATCGCGTTTTCGAGGACGTTCACGAAGACCTGGATGAGGCGATCCTCGGACGCGTTCACTTCGCACGCTTCGGGCGGCGAGTTCAGAGCAATCGAAACGTTTCCGCGCAGACGGAAGCCTTCGACGATGCGCTCCAGCAACCCGCGCACATCGACTCTCGTCCGCACCTCGGTCGTCAACTGCGCGTCGATCATCGTGATCTCGCGGACGCCGGCCAGCAGCGATTCCATCCGCGCGATTTCCAATTCGACCATTCGCAAAAAGCGTTTGCGCTGTTCCTGCTCGTCGACCTCGGCCAGCATCTCCGTCGCCGTGCGGATTGACGCCAACGGATTCTTGAACTCGTGCGAGACATCGGCGGCGAATGATTCGATGAAACGCACGTGCTCGTCGAGCCGTCGCGTCAACCGCTCCAGCGCGCGCGAGAGATCGCCGATCTCGTCGTGCTTGCGCGACCCGCGAAAACGTCCGCGCAATCGTCCGCGGCGGTCGAGGATCGCGCCCGCTTCGAGCCGCAGTTGCCGCACCGGACGGACGATTGTCGTCGCCACGAGCCAGCTCAGGATGATGGCCACGATCACCGAGATGATGAAGATGCGCAGGATGCCGAGGCGGACGGTGTAGAGATCCTGCAGGATTCGAAACGTGCTTTGCGACGCCAGCGCCGCGCCGATGACGTCGTCGCCGACGCGGATCGGTTCGGCGACGTACACCGTGACCGAGCGGCGATCGGGCGAGATGCGTTCGACCGCTCCCGAATCGCCCTGCAATGCGCTCCGAACTTCCGCGCCGAGGAGGCGTTCCGATCGCTCGTAGTAATCGCCCTCGGCCAACGGATATTCGGTCGTCCGCGACAGATGCAGCGGGCGAAGCAGGTACGCACCGACGCGGTAGAGAAAGTTGCGCTTGGCTCGGTTGGCGCGTTGTGGCGGCGGCGGACCGCTGAGCGAATGCGAGTCGGCGATGATGTGGCCGAGCGGCGAGATGACGCGCAGGCGGATCGACTCCGTCACGTTGCCGCGCAGCCGATGCCGTTCGAGCAGGATTTCCTGCGCCGCGCGGCCGGGCACAGGCGCCGAGGCGACGGCCGCGGCGAGCAGCCGCGCTTCCTCCTGCAACGCGCGTCGTTGCAATCCGAGGAGTTTCTGTTCGTACGAGCCGAGGTAGAGGATCCCGGCGACGGGGAGAAAAACCAGCAGCAGGTTGAACGCCATCAACCGGAACGAGATGCGCGAGAGGAAGCGTCGAATGCGATTGGCGATGCGCTTCACGCCACCCACCGGTAGCCCACGCCGTACACGGTCTCGATCGCTGCGAACGCCGGATCGGCTTCCTCGAACTTCCGCCGCAGCCGCTTGATGTGCGTGTCGATGGTGCGGTCGCTGACGTACGTGTCGTTCGGGTAGCCCTCTTTCGTCAGCTGCTTGCGCGACTTCACGTGGCCGGGATGGCGCACCAGCGCGTGCAGCATCATGAATTCGGTGACGGTGAGATCGACGCGCGCGTCATTCCACGTTGCCATGTAGCGCTGCAGATCGAGCGCGAGCGCTCCGACTTTCAGCGGCGCCTCGGCATGCTGCGCCGACGGATTCTCGATGAACGACAGGCGCCGGAAGAGCACCTTCACGCGCGCGGCCAGCTCGCGCATCGAGAACGGCTTGCAGAGATAGTCGTCGGCGCCGAGCTCGAGCCCCAGGACGCGGTCGAGCTCTTCATCGCGCGAGGTGAGAAAGATGATCGGAAGCGTGTCGCTGCGCGCGCGCAAACGGCGGCAAAGCTCGAGGCCGTCCATGCGCGGCATGGTGATGTCGAGAATCGCCAGCGACGGCAGCTTGTCCTTGACCACGTCCCACGCCGCGCCACCGTCAGGGAAGGTGACCACGTCATAGCCGTCGCGGCGCAATGCAAAGGCGACCGTCTCGCGGATCGTCTCCTCGTCGTCGACAACTGCGATGGTTTGCTTCACGCGCCGCATTGTACGGCGGCGATTTCGTGGGAAACCGCCAGCCACAATCCCGCCACATTCCCGCCGCCGCCTTCCCTCGATCGCACGCACGCCACGCCACACCGCGGACGCTTATTGATCTCCATCAAAGTCAAAGGAGACGACGATGGGAACCACCGACACTGCCAACACCGAATACAAACCGCGCGACTACAGCCTCGAACGCTGGATCGTGAGACTGCTCCTGCTGCTCTTTCTGCTGCCATTCGTGGCGCAGGCGCAGGAGATGACGACGCTCGACAAGAACGAAGGCGCCGGACTTCTTCTCAAAACCGCCACGCCCGGCACGTACGCGATCGTGCCGGCGGTGAAGTCGGAAGTGCACATCACCGTCACCGGTTCGATCGTCCGCACCACCGTCACGCAGACCTTCCACAACTCCACCGGCCGCTGCGTGGAAGGGCTGTACGTCTATCCGCTGCCGGAGTTGAGCGCGGTCGACACGCTGAAGATGACCATCGGTTCGCGCGTGATCGTCGGCGAGATCCGCGAGCGCGAACAGGCCCGCAAGGAGTACGAACAGGCGAAGAGTGAAGGGCGCAAGGCCGCGCTCGTCGAGCAGCAGCGGCCGAACGTCTTCGAGACCTCGGTGTCGAGCGTGATGCCGGACGACGATGTCGTCATTGAGATCGCGTATCAGGAGATGGCGCGCTACGAGAACGGCGAGTACCGCCTGCGCTTCCCGATGGTCGTCGCGAAGCGCTACTCGCCGGTACGCACGACTCCGCAAGTCATCGAGAAAGCGGTTCCCCCCTGCTGCACCGAGGCGAGCCATGTTGCGCTGACGGTCGATCTGCAGCTCGGCTACTCAGTCCGGAACATCGCCAGCGCGCAGCAGGTGAAATCGGAGACGCTCGGCAATCGCCACTACCGCGTGACGGCCGATTCAACGACGCTCGACGCCGATCACGATTTCGAGCTCTCCTGGCAGCCCGACCTCGGCACGAACCCTGACGCCACGATTCTTACGGAGAAGCTCGGCGACGACAGGTACGCGCTGATGATGGTCACGCCGCCGGCGCGCTCCGCCGTCCGCCTGCCGCGCGAAACGATCTTCATCATCGACAGCTCCGGCTCCATGGAAGGGGCCTCGATGCAGCAGGCCAAAGCCGCGCTGCTCCTCGCGCTCGCCGATCTCAAGTCGGGCGACAAGTTCAACATCATTGATTTCGATTCCGACGCGCGCCCACTGTTCAGCGACAGCAAGTACGCAGATGCGTCAACGATCGCCGAGGCGAAGTCGTTCGTCGAAAAGATCACGGCCGATGGCGGCACGGAGATGTTGAAGGCGCTGCAACTGGCGATGCCGGAGCATCCGAGCACGACGTCCGGCACCGTGCGCCAGGTGATTTTCATGACCGACGGCCAGGTCAGCAACGAGCAGGAGCTTTTCTCCTTCATCCACGCGCGCCTCGGCGAGAGCCGCCTCTTCACCGTCGGCATCGGCGCCGCGCCCAACTCGCACTTCATGCGCAACGCGGCGCGCTTCGGTCGCGGCACGTTCACCTACATCGGCGACGTGCAGCAGGTGCAGGAGCGGATGTCGGAGTTGTTCGCGAAGCTCGACGCGCCGGTGATGACGTCGATCGCCGTGCACAGCAACGATTCGATCGCCGAGTCGTGGCCGGAACGCATCCCCGATCTCTACCGTGGCGAGCCGCTGGTCGTGGCCATGCGCATCCACGACACCAACGCGAAGATCACGCTGCGCGGCAGCATCGGCAACGAGACGTGGTCGAAGGAGCTGACGCTTCCTGCCGCGGCCGATACGAACGACGGCATCGCGAGACTCTGGGGCCGCGAAAAGATCGAGTCGCTGATGGACCGCATCACCGACGGCAACAATCCGAACGGCGTCGAAGCCGCCGTCATCGCCGTCGCGCTCCAGCACCACCTCGTGTCGCAATACACAAGCCTCGTCGCCATCGACCAAACGCCGCAAGGCCTCAACGCCAGTTGCAAAGCCGAGCCGCTCCCGACCGGCAACGCGACCAACGACGACGCCGACGGCACGCTGCCGCAAACCGCGACGCCGGCGGGACTGCTGCTGCTGATCGGTGGAGCGATTACGGGTCTGGCTCTCGTCGCACTGAGGTTCACGAGATAAATCAGCGCGGGCGATCCGAAGGTGAATGTTGAATGTTCAATGTTGAATGTTCAATGCAACCAAACCATTCGGGTCGCCCTCACATTCAACACTCAACATTCAACATTGAACATTCAACATTCGCTTTCCAAAAGAGCTCGCTATGCCAACGCTGAAAACCGCAACAAGAACCGTTCTCGCAGTCGCCCTCCTCGCCGGCCTAACCACCGGCGGGGAGGGAATCTGGATCTACGCGAAAGCGAAACTCGCCCAACTCCTTCTCGAAATCTCCTGGCGCAGCGCCCTCGCCGGCGAGCAGCTCCGCCCCTGGCCATGGGCCGACACCCGCGCCATCGCCAAACTGACGATCGAACGCGACGGCGCAACGATCATCGTCCTAGCCGGCGCCAGCGGACGGACCATGGCTTTCGGCCCAGGCCACCTCGACGGCACCGCCATGCCCGGCGACATCGGCAACTGCGTGATCACCGCCCATCGCGACACGCACTTCGCCGCACTCCGCTACGTCGGGCCCGGCGACATCCTCACCCTCCAGCGCCCCGACGGCATCACGATCCGCTACCGCGTCCAAGCCACCCGCGTAGTCCCCAAATCCGACACCTCGGTACTCCGCCAGGACGCAAGAACGCGCTTGACCCTGATCACCTGCTACCCCTTCGACGCGATCCGCCCCGGCACCCCGCTCCGCTGGGTCGTCATCGCGCAAAAAGTAGCGTGAGCCAGCCCGGAATGCCGCCCGCACGGAAGGCGTTGACCGACCTTGACCGCGAAGAAGCCGCACGCTATCTTCCGCGTCCCCGCACTTCCGGCGCATTCGTCTAGGGGTCCAGGACGCCGCCCTCTCACGGCGGTAACACGGGTTCGAATCCCGTATGCGCTACCAACCGGAATCAGGCCGCGATTCGCTCGCAGGTGATTGAAAGAAATCAAGTAGTCAGTGTCGATGCGCAGACGGTCGTAGTGTGAGTGAATGCTGAAGTTTCGAAGGTTGCACGCGCTCGACGTCTTGCTCAGGAATCCATTCGGTCCATATCTCGCGACATGTCCTATCGCTGACCAGCGCGTGGGTTGAGGGCCGACCGCAAGGGCAGCCGCGTTTTATGGGGCGCGGCCTTACCGTTGATCGCGGATAATTGCGACATGCACAAGCTTCCCGAGTTCTGGATGAATGTCTTCCAGCTTCTGGCGTGGTGCGTGGCGATCGCCGGCGGTCTTTGGGCCATCGTTCGCGGCCTTGGCGAGTCGCGCGAGAATCGGAAGGAACGGGAATTGCGGAGGCGTTGGGATCAGGCGAAAGTTGGAAAAGAGCTGGTGGACGAGCTGATCGCCAAGGCCTGGAACGCCATGACCATGCTCGACTGGAGCGGCGGGCGTTCCTTCGACATTGGTGGCGGACAGCTCGTTTCGATCGACGACGACACCATGCGTAAGGCGCTGGTAGCGAAATACGGTTTATTCGACCCGACGGAAACCTACATCCGCGACGCGTTCGACAACTTCTTTTTCCATATGCGCCGCATCGAGCACGCGGTGGAGATCGCGCTCGTCGATTTCGACGACGTCCGTTATCCAATTGAGTACTACATACGTATCATGGCCGTGATCGACCGTCCGCTATTCGAGGGCTACATGAGGTTTTTTGGATTCGATCTCGCCCTCGCATTTGCGCAACGGATACCGGAGTGGAGCACCCCGTGATCTGAGCGCACGATCGAGCAAATGACGTTTCTTAGCGACTTAACGACGCGAGCGGATTACAGTCGCAATTTCCGCGGCGATCTCCTCGATCGTTAGCTCGGCGGTGCTTCGCGCGACCTTGTCCGCCAGAGATGGGCAGCGCTCGATAAGTTGATGTTTCGTGATGCGATGCCATAAGGGCAGGATGACTTGTTTACCCGCGATTTCGGCCGTAACGAGGCCGTCTAGTTCATATTGCGGCCAGTTCTTGGCAAGGAACGCCTGCGACAGTACGACCACACCGAAACGACTTTGCGCTAAACCAGCATCAATCTTCCTGCGTAGGCTGTCTCCAATCCGGAGTTCGAATTCGTCGTACCAAACGCGTAGGCCCTGCGCTATGAGCTCGCGAGCCAGCGGTCTCACGACTACGTCCTTGTCCTCAGTTGCGTGGGAGATAAACACGTCGTAGGCAATGTCGGCCGGCACTTCGACGTCAACTTCGGGATAGGACGGTGCGGATCGAACTATGTGCTGTGGCGGCCGATCCTTATTTCCGACTTGCCACTGGCCGATCGGCCGAGCGCTTAGGCTCGATGGTCGGTCCCTGCGTCCCGTTTTCCATACTCCTTTGTTCGCATACGCATCGATAAGCCTACCCCACACCTCGCGTTCAATTTCCCTGCTCACACCTTCCGAGAAGCATTCGAGTCGGTCATAGACCAATTGTTCAGCTTCGATTTGAAGCCCTCTTTTCCTCATATCTTCGTAGACGGCCATGAGGAACGGTTTGCGGTCGCCTTCGGAGAGTTCCTCAAAGTGTTCCATGCCGAAGCGAAGAAACTCCTCCTCGTCGTTCAGATTCAGAAGACGCTCGAACTCCCGGGTGACTTGGTAGACACGCTCCGGTGACGGGAGCTGCTTCTGCTTCTCTGGCGGCTGCTTCTGCTTCTTTCGGAACCACATGGGTTTCGCATCGCCTTCGGATGTAGTCACACGCGACAGTCAGCCCGGCCGCGCCGCGAAGCGGCTCAGTATACGCCGACGAAGGGGTTCAGCATCAGCCCAACTCCTATTTAAGGCGTCATTCTTGGGCAGCAAATAACCGATTGACAAAGCGACACTTCTGGCGGGCTTATTTGAATGTCTAGCAGGTGCGCGCGTTTTTCGCCGGCGCGTTTCAATGAGCGAAACCGTTTACGCCGATCAGAGCGGTCGTCCTCATCCCGCCGGAAGACAGACGGTGAAGCGTCGTGGATCGGCTGCTTCGAGATCGGCCGCATGAGCGTCACGACGATCGGCATGATGCCGGACGTCAAGCACCTGTTCGTATCAGCGGAAGGGGCCGGCTACATCATCGAGCTGCAGTCGCGAACGCTGGTGGAGGAAGGTGGGACATGTGGATGGCGAGGAGCTACAGCGCAGTCGATCCGGCGAGACGCGCCGCCATGAAGCGCGGCACCATTCACGAGATCGTAGATGCGGCGGCGCGCGCGGGCGTGCATATGCGCCGGATGACGCATATCTATCGACCGCGACGGCGCGCCCGCAGAGGGCGGCGCTGATCCTCGACCCGATCCGCAATCATCAGTAGTAAGGGAGTAACTTTTCTCTTAGAATTCGTCCTGCATTCAGCCCCAAATCTAAAATTTCATAGTTGAGGCGGCCGGCGGCCGCAATCCGATCGCTTCGTCTCGTGAGCCTCGCAAATCGACATGAATCCAGTTTCGCCTGATTCAGCATTGATCCGCCCGACGCATCGGAACGCTTTTTTTCGACGGCTCGGCTACGACGGCTCGCGTCCGGCGCTGGTACTCCTTCCGCTGCTCGTGATTCCTGTCGCTGCGCTGTTTTTCATTCGCGCGGCGCTGCATCGCGGCGAGCCGCACCTGCAAATCGTCGGTCACTACGCACCGATTTCCGGCGCACCGCTGCAGATCGGAGCCGGTCCGGAGGCTGCCCTTCGCCTGACGGAGCCGGAGATCGATCAGATCGAGGGGTGGCTGTTGCCGCGCGCTGACGGCTTCGCATACGACCATGCCGCACCCACGAGTGTCGTCCGCACCGCCGAAAGAGGAGTCCCGATCGACCGTGCCGTCGAGGTCGGGGATGGCGATTCGCTGGTCGTAGTGAGCGGCACCGCGAGAAGAACGATCCCCCTGCGCTTTTTCGCCGGCTGCAAACTCACTCTGAAAACGCGCACTGGCGCCTATGCGCTGATGCTCCCCGAAAAGGAAGGCCAGAGCCTTCCCATCGGCGGCGTAGGAGGGAGCAAAAAGATATGGCTCTCCTATTGCGGCGGCCATCCGGTGTGGAGCACGAGTGAAGGCTGCGCGGAAATCCTGCAGTTCGGCTCGTACTTCGCGGCTTGGACGGGGCGCCTCATCAGCGCCGCGCCTCCCGCAGGCGCGCCGTCGTGGCTCGACGGTGCGCACGCCGTCTTTGGCCGGTCGGAGGACAACGCCTACGTGCAGACTGGGAACGATCCTCTCGAGCGCGTAGCGACGCCTCTGCAACTCGAGCTCAGAGGCGACACACGAGGATTTGTCATCTGGAAACGTGGATCGTCCGGCCACGTCTACGTCTCCCGAACGGCGCCGCCGGGAGTGGCCGTTACGGCGATCGTGGACAAGCAGCCAGTGGCTGTCGGTACGGTGGAGCACCTCCCGTATGGCAGCGTACTCGTGCTGGGAAGCACGCCATTCCGCGTCACGCGCGCCAACGGATTGGTGGAGATGCGAGCGGTGGAGCGGCGAGACCGCTTTCATTTCTTCCCTTCGCTGAGCGCCGGCAGGATCAACTTTACGAACCGTGTTCGCCTGCTGCGCGATGCCAGTGCGTCGCCGGCACAGAGGCTGGATGTGACCGGTGTTGTGATTCATGGCGCGCCGCCGCCGGTTGCACCGACCGCACAGGGGCTGGCTGCCGGCGCATCCTGGGCGCTGCCGCTGCCGCGATGGATGCGCGCTGCCGGCGTGAGTGCGAACGCCGCTCCGGATGTCGCTCTGGCCACGTTGGTCCCGGGCGGTAATTCCATCGCGATGCAGATGCAGACGACCGCGCCGCCGGCCCGCACCCGCGTCGTCCGCGACGGTGAGGAGATGGCCATCGGCGGTCACCTCATCCGCTACGCGCAGGGGGTTCCTTTGCTCGAGCAGATCGAGCCGCCGGTGATGTTCTCGGTGGTGGCGCTTCTCCTGACGATCTTTCTGGCGATGCGGATCAGCGCCTCCGTGCCGCGGGATCCGAACGATCCGACGCCGACCATCGTCGTTGCCTGCACCACGATCGCCGCAACGATCATGGCCGCTCTGTTGATCGGAGGCGTCTCTCTGATGAGCCACATGGCAGCCGTGGACACCCTGATCGGCAAGACCGATTACTACCACCGGCAGTTGTTCTACTCGTTCATCGCGCTGGCAGTTGCGGCGGCGATTCTCTTGCCGGTACGGGCGGCGTCCGAAAATCCGCTGAGTACCTGGCGCACCTTCTTTCCTTTGTCCCTGCGTGTACTGGCCGGTTGTGCCTGTGTTCTGATCGTCTGGCAGGCCGCGGATACCGCGGTGTGGGTGGCGGCGAACGGACGCGCGGCATTGCAAGTCGACACAGTGCGCGACGCCCTCTTCGCCGGTCTGGTGGTCCTCTGCCTGGCGGCGGCGATGTACGCGGCGTTCGTTGCCATCGGCTTACGCGCCATCGTCATCGGCCTCGCGAGTTGCGCCGCGGCGGTCGCGCTGACGTACTACGGCCACCTCGGCTGGAAAATCTCGCTCGGCATGGTCGTCATCGTTGTCCTGACGTTTTTCCTCCGCTATTTCGACCGCGACGTTCCCGCGAACGCACGGCCATCACGCGTGAAACTCCACACCGCGGCGCGCTTCATCACCTCGCACTACGCGGAGCCGTTGAACGCGTCCGTGGTTCTGGGCGCGGCGCTCCTGGTTCTGGCGGTGGGACTCGTGCCGTTCCTCTCCTCGGGGCGCGATTCCGCGGGCGTGAAACCGGCGGAGTTCGCAATCTGGTTTCTCGCGATCGGGTTGGCGAGCAGGCTGACCGCGCAGTTTCGTCCTGTCGTACCCGAGACACGGCGCCAGCGGTGGCCATGGATCGTTCTCGCTGTTTTCGCGCTGATCCTGACGGTTGCTGCCTGGGCTCTCCGTTACATGCTCCCGGCGCTGTTGACATGGACGCTGCCGCCGCTCTTCGCGGCTGTAGCCGCCTTCGGTCTGCGCTCGCGGGCGAAGAGTCTCTCGTTCGGCCGGTGGCTGGGCGTGATGGTGTTCGTGACCGTGCTTGCCGTCGGCGTGACGGCGATGTACGGCGGTGCGGGAGACTTCGGGCCGGTGCTGGTGCTGTTGCCGACGGTTGCAATTGTGGTTCTGGTCTGGTCCCTGGCGCCGGACGTCGAGGGAGAGGGTGGATGGACGCGGCTTCTAGCTCCCGCCGCGGTGTTCGCCACGCTTGCATGGCTCGTGTCGAGCGGTCTGTTGTTTATCCATTCGGAGTGGGCTGCGGGTCTGGCCGGGAGTCACGACGCGTCGATTTACCGAGCCTCGAAGCGGCTGGTTACGTTCGGCAGTCCGTGGTTCACGAAGGAAGGGAGCTGGGGCGTTCAGGCGCAATGGCTTGCCAACGGTTTCTACGGGACGCGCGAGCCGATGATTGCCAACCTGCATTCCGACCTCGCCTTCGTGGCCGCGCTGCGGACCTTCGGCCGCCGCAGCGCCACTGGCGTGTTGCTGGGGGGCTATTTCGGCCTTGTGGCGCTGGCCATCGTGTGCGCCTGGGTGCTCATCCGGCGCTCCGCCGATGAGCAGCCGCCGCCCGAAAGCGACAGTGAAACGAAGATCGCTGCGATTCAACGGCGCCTGGAGAGCCGCGAAGCTGCGCTGCTGCTCTTTTTTGCGGCGATCTATCTCAGCATTGAAATATTGATCCACGTCGGCAGCGGATTTAACGCGGTTCCGCAGACGGGGGTCACGCTTCCGTGGATCAGCAGCGGCGGTTCGGCGGCGGTGGCATTCGCCGGACTCTTCGCGATTACGTTCGCCCGTGCGGTGGCAGTGGTGAGGAAACAGCGATGACTGACACCATCCGGCGGGTCAAATACGTCACGGCGGCGGTCGTCGTCCTGCTGGCCGTGCTGGTCTCGTTGATCGTGCGGGTCCGTCTGCACCCGGTGCGGGACGCTGAGCCTCCACAGGTGCATTACTTCCCGGCCGATTATCGGCATGGTGTGCTCGTGTCGGCGTTGACTTCGCTCGGCGTCATAGAACCCGATGACGATCTCTTCACTGTCGTTGCCGGTGCCCACGGAGGCTTCGTGACATCGGGCAAGCTGCCTTGCGGTCTGCTCACGGGGTCGAAGAGTCGTGCGTTCCGGATTCCTTCCGGACAAACCTTTCAGTGCGGCGATGCCTTGCTGCAGATCCATTCTTCTTCGCACGAAAGCACGCTCGTTCTCACGGGCTTTGACAACGTCGCGCTGCCGGTCACGATCGGTTCGGGGCATCGCTTTCATCGGGACGATGGCGTCCCGCGTCTCGTCTTTCCGGGGCCGGGAGTTGGAATCGATCATCTCCACCTTCGCCCGCCGGCGGACTGTGCGGCTGCCCCGCGGGGGACGATCGCCTGTGCCGAGAACGGCGGTGCATCGGGCTCGATGCTGCTATTTCAGAACGCCGATGCGCCGCGCGTTCTCCAGCACGGCGAGCGCGCAGCGCTGAGCGAGGGAGCGGAGCTGTGGCTCGGGTTCGTGCCTTTCCGATTTACCAGGAGCAAAAGCGGGGTGATCAAAATCGAAGTCGCGCTGGAAGGACGGTCCGGCGAAGGATGGCTTCGTACTCTCGGCAATCGCGACTGGATGGGTGTCGAGCTGCCCGCCTGGCCGATGGTGCACGAAGCAGCGGCCGGCTCGAAGGCAGTCGTGCACCGCTTCCGTTCCGAGAATACCGAGTTCGCAGCGGGTCACCTTTCTCCAGCGCGCGTCGAGCCCGAGCAGGAAGAAGAGATGCAGCTCCTGGTAGACCATGAGCTGCTCTGCGTCGACGGAGTCACGCGTCTGCGCGCCGCGCCGGCGCTGTCGTTGCGCGACGTGTCGAGGCCGGGGTGTACGGATGTCGAGGGGCAGCGCCGCTCGATCGAACCGCTGACCACGGAAGCCGCGGCCGAGGTCCGCGACGCGTTGCGCGACTCTCGGCTGCGGGAGCTGATCGTCTCGGAGGCACACCGCATCGAGGGAGCTCCGACAGGACGGGGCGACCAGGATTCGGTGCTCCTTTTCGACTATCGCCGCAGCACGGCCGCAACCGCGGGAGGGCGTGCGGTCAACGTTCCGGCTGCGGTCGTCGGCGTTCGTCCGCGCGCGACGCTGTACCGTGTCCTGCCGCCGCAGCCAGCCGCGACGGCATCCACGATCGTCTTCGCGCCGGGCACCTCGGCGCCCGTGCTCGAAGTTCTGCCGCGCACGCGCAATCTTCTCCTGTCACTCGTGACGCCGCATCACCCGATGCAGGTATGTGAAGGAACTGTCTGGTCCACCGCGACGCGCTTCGCTGACGGCGCGATGGCCGTGCTGCCGCTGGGCGGCGTGTCGTTCAATGGAAACGACGTCTCCTGGGTGCCGGGCGTCCCCGACACGCCGCCGCCGAAGGGATGTGTCACGCTTCGGCGCGACCAGAAAAAGACGAGCATTGCTGCAAGTGCCGGCACGTCCGCGGCAATCGTTCGCCACGGGACGCGTATCGCCGTCCGCACGGCTCCGATGGCCCTCGAGGACGACGACGATGTCGTGTTGTCCGCTACCTCGTTTCATTTCCGCGCGGCGGAGCTTCGCGCCGCCGTGACGGAGCACGGGGCGCGGCGATATCCCTTCGAAGCCGACGCCGTACAGCTTCTCGGCCTCGGGCTTTTCTCCGGCGGCGTCGAAGGCTCGCTGGACCGCCCGATCCGTGAGGCGCTCGGCAGCGCAAAAACCGACCTGGGCCGCGAGCTGGAGCTGACGATCGACGGCGACCTGCAGCGGCTGGTGAGCCGCGTTCTCGATCGGTCGATCCGGCGTTCGCTCGCCGCCGATCACGAGAAAGAGCTGCTGCCAGCCGACGCAAAGGCTCGCGAAGTTGTTGCGGACTACGAATCCACCCGCGCTGCCGCCCTCCTGCTCGACGCCGAGAACGGGCATGTCCTCGCCGCGGCGACCACGCCACGCTTCGATCCCTGGCGTTACCCGCCGCACGCTGAGTTGCTGGCGAGCATGAAACGTGGCGAGTCCCCGCCGAAGGACATGCAGAGGTACATCGAAAACTACGCCTTTCGCCGCGCTGCGGAGATCGGATCGACGCAGAAGATCGGCACGTCGATCGCGCTGGCCCGTGCCGGACGCTTAGAGGCGCCGCCGCCAAACGACGCGGGCGTCTCCTGCAACAACAAGATGTCGATCCTCTACGACTCGACGGGCGCGGAGACGACGCTGAAGTGCGACAAGTCCACGACGCATCCCGTCATCCAGAACGGCGCGCCGCGCCGCGACTCGTGGCAGCTCGCCTTTCAAGGCTCCTGCAATATCTATTTCGGTCTTTCTGCCGCCGATCTCGTGCCGCGCATTGCCGCGGATCCGTCGAGGCACAGCATGAACGGGGCAACGACGGAGTTCCGCTTTCCGCGCAGCCTGCAGCCCGGCCTCGATTTTCGTCCTCTCAGCCTGGCCCATCCGACCACCGGAAATGGCTTTCTGGAAACGGCCATGCTGCTCGGGTACCGCCTGGAGTTCCGCGGCGCAAAAGGGATCCCGGTGCAATCGGCGAACACCTATAACGGCCTGCAGTATCCGACCGCGCAGGCGCCATGGCTCCCGGGTCTGCGCGTCGGACGAGCGTTCATCTATCCAACCATGCCGGCGCCCGAGACGTTCTCGAATGAATTCCACGGCGACGTGCTCTGGCCGGCGAAGAACGCCGTCAACGTCGACAAGAATCCCTACCAGATCACGGCGAGAGAGCCGATGCGCGGATATTTGTTGCTCGGCTTCGGGCAAAACCTGACCGGTTCGCCGCTCTCCATGGCCACGATGGCGACGCCAATCCTGAACTCCGGGCGAGCGCCCGTGACGCCGACGATCATTACGCGTCCTCGGCTGGCCGCGCCGGTTCCCGCCCCTGCTCCCGCTGCGCCCCTCTTTTCTGCGGAGGCGCAAACGGTCCTTCAGGGCGGGCTGACCGCGGTCGTGAACAAAGGGACTGGATTGCACTACTTCGGCCATACCATCATTCCTCCGGGCGTGATCGTCGGCGGAAAGACGGGAACGATCACGATCGACGCGGTCGAGCCCTCCTCCAATTCGAAGGACAACTACGAGGTTGCGTTCGATTACGGATGCGGCGTGATCGGCGCCGATCTCTCGCCGGCGGCTTGGAGCACGTTGGCCGGCGAAGCGGGTGCCGCCAGTGTGCCGCGTCCTGCGTGGGGATTCGCCGCTGGAGTCGCGTCGTGCGCGCGGCGCAATCCGGGCCTGCCGCGCGCCGCCGCCGTGCCGGCCGGCGACCTGCAGCGAGTCTGGAAACACATCGCCGAAAATGCGGAGGGCCAGCGAGACGAGCGCCTGGTCACCAGCTCCGCATTCGTCGCTGCACTGTGGCCGCAGCCCGGCCAGAAGTCGTTCCTCACGCGGCCGCTTGTTCTCGCCGTCGTCGCCGACTATCACAGCTCCGCCGGCAAGGAAGCCGCCGCGGCTCTGGTGGAAGAGATTCTCCGATTTCTTTCGGTTCGGGAGTGATGCAATGCCTCGATTTGCAGCAGGACTGATGCAGTTCAAAGCCCAGCAAGAGGGTGAACAGTGGAGCTTCATCGCCGAGAAAATCACTTCTGAGGATGAGCTCAACATCGCGCGCATCGCGCTGTCGGACGCGCTGCCGAAGCTCGGTTTCGAAGTGGCAGACCATCTCGACGCGAAGAAGAGCGGCTCGACCTTTGTCGTAACGGTGACTGCGCCCGTGCGCCGCTACTGGGAGGGGAGTTCGCTCGCGTCGGCTGACGTGCCTCTCAACAAGGCGCGCATCGCGCTGAACACGACGAAGAAACCGACAGAGGTAAGCTGGGAACAAGACGGTGTTCTGGCCGTTGCCACCGTCGGCCAGCCGCAGCCCGCGATCGCCATCGACGGTGCCGTAATCGCCAGGCGTTCGTCGATCCCGGAAATCATCCCGGCGTACGATCGGTCGACGTGGGACGAAGCAAACGCGGAGCTGGCGATTCAGGGGACGCTCATATTCAACGATCTCCCATCGTTCCCGCCAGGCACGGCGGGCAAGGTTTCCTTCGACGGCGGCACGGTCGATTTTCCCGTCACCTTTGATCCTGAGACGAGCACATTCCGAACGACAGTGCGGCTCGGCGGCGATCATCCTCGCTCGATCCAGCTCCGTTTCACATGGGACGCAGTGGATGGAAGTCCGCTGACATCCGAGAGCGAGCTGGTGATGCCGGTGCGGTTCGGTGAAGCCGAGTTCCTGACCGCCGAGGGTATCTATGCGGCCTCCATCTTCCTCGGCCTCCCGCCAAAATTCGTCCGATTCGCACAGCACGAATACCTTCCCGACGAGATCGATCTCCACTTCCGCTTCCGGACGTATGAGTGGCGGTGCTCGGCGCTGCACGAGAGCGGCACGGCGGCGCCGGCGGTCTACGAGATCGACTGGGTAGGCGACGCGCTCGAAACCTTCCGCCGCGCCGCCCCCGGCGAGATCATGATGACGGTGGCCGGCGAGTCGACGCCGCGGCGCGTGCTTCTTTTCCCGGGGCTGGTACGCGGCGTTTGGATGTATCGCGACGGCCGGCTCGCATTTCGGATCACCTCCACCGGGATCGACGAGCGGCCGATCACCGAACTGCTCAGCGCCGCAACTGGCGAGAAGAGCCGCGCCACGATTGCGGACGGGTTCATCCTTCCGGAGACCACCAAGCCGATTGCCTTCGCGAGCCACGTCATTTTCAAAGATGGAACGGTCATCCCTCTCGATCCTGGCGGGTTCAAGCCCCTCTACCTGAGCGATCCGGCCGTTTTCTGGAAGACGAAGAAGCCCAAGCGAGCCATGCTCCTCGGCGCTGATGAGGACGCGCCTGCATCGGCCACCTTAGTGCGCACGACCGGCGCGTCCTCATGGGACAGCGACGTAACGCCGTCGACGATCCCGTTCGCGCGGCTTCAGGAGCTCGGCACTGCGCCGGCGATTCTTCAGTTTGGTGATGCAGCCCTCCAGATGCTCATCTACCGTTCGGGCGGAGGGAAGTTCGGAGAGGAGATCGAGCAGCGAGCGGTACCAGGGGCCGAAGCGGTCGGCTTGTACTTCCGCGGCTTCTACTTCAACGTCAGGCTGATCGATGCCGATGGTCCACTGGCTCCGGGCGGAAAGCTGCTTCTTCTCGATACGCCCTTGTCTCTTTCGTTTACGGCGCTCAGCAATCCGTTGCTGGCGTTTTCGCCGCTCCGGGCAGCGTTCGATCCGAAGCGCGGGGTCGTGAGCATTTTCGCCGGCGGCCGGCAGATCGCTCTTTCCGCCGATGACGCCGGCATCGTTTCGAAAGCGGATCCTTCGGTGTTCAGTCATCTCGGCTACATCTACGGTACTTCGGATTCGGCGACGTGGTCGCCGGTGGCGGCGAAAGAGACGCCCTGGCTGTACACCTTCGACAACATTGTGTTCAGCCTTGCCGCGGACGATGCAGTGACATTCAACGGCTGGTTCCTTCCCAATGGTTCGGCCGTGTTCCCGGCACAGACGCCGTTCCCCGCATATGGCTTTCATTTCTCGCCCTCGGGAGCCGTCGCGTCGGCAGTGCTCGAACCGTTTCCGCTGAAAGTGGCGCGGTGGGAGTCAAAACTGACCGACATCGACAATGCGGCATTCGAAGCATTTGAAGCGCAAATTGCCATCGAATTGAACAAGATCGCTGTCGACGCTGCGTCGCATCAACAGATCTCGAAACAATCGTTCTCGATCACCACGGAAGACGGAAGGCAGTACGAGGTTTCGATCCAGCTCGATCAGGCTTCGCATTCGCTCCGCCTCGTCGTTACTCCGCCGGCCAGCGCTCCAGCGGTGAGGTTCTTCGCGTTGACATGACCCGCCGACTCCTCCTGACCATCGTCGCGTTTCTCTGTGCCGCTGCGTCAACGGCCGCGCCTGCGCCATGGCCGCAGCGGCGGCTGATCGTGGCGATCTGGGAACGTCGCGCGCCGGAGACGCAACCGGGCAGGGACACATACGGCGTGGTGCAACGCACGAATCGCGAGGCGCTGCTCTCGCTTCTGTACGCGGGCGAGCACCCGCTTGCCGGATCACAGGCAGAGAGGAAGATCACCAGCATCGCCATTTATCCGGAGGGATTGCCGTCACACGGGGCAGGCACGGAGAATTTGTACACGGCACTCGGCGATACCGCGCCCGAACACCTGGGAGACACCTGGCTGCCGGAGATGCTGTCGATCCGCGGACCGAACGATGGCCTCTCACCGGTAGTCTTCCGCTCGATCCCGGAGCGCGACGTTCTCGACCAGGCAATCAAGGTTCAAATCACGTATCCGCTCGTGGGGCTGGCGGGCACGCAGTGGCCGGACGAGTCGTATGGAACGCCGAACCAGAGCGCGACCCGCGCCGTGTCCCATCCTCCGCTGGTGACGCCATTCGCGATTCACGACGCCGCATCGCGCGTGGCCGCTCCGAATGAGCCGTTTACCGAGGTTTATCTCGTGTGGCTGCACGCGGGTGAACGGAACTACGCGATCACAATCCCGCAAAAAATGATCGAGCGGGACTATGGACTTCATGCCGGCGACTACTACCGCGCATCACGCGCGCTGTACTCGATCACGCCCGACGTGACGCATACGCGGACCGGGGAGATCGCCGATGGCAATCTGACGGTGTGGCGGGTCCGGCGCCTGATCGAGAATGCCGAGCCGATTGCGCCGCTGCTCATGGTTCACGGCCGCCCCGCCGCCTTCGAGAAGCGCGGCTCGATGCTCGACGTTTCGATGTTCCCCGCCGCCGCGACGCGCTGGCTGCGCACTCTGACCGCCGCGCGGTTCGCCGGCGAGCAGTGGTCGATCGAATATCCCGACCGGCGCTTCCGGCCGGTGGACGCGGCCGTGCACCTCCTGCGCAGCGGCCGAACTTATCCGTTGCCTTCGCCGGCGGCGCCGGTCCCGCTCGGAAAGATCATCCTCGACGCGAACACGGCACGCGATACGGTGGAGTGGAATGTCGCCGACTCGCTCGTGGCAGACGTTCGCGTCGAGCCCGTGGAGGCACTTCCCGAATATCTGCAGCGCATTGCCGTGCCGATTCCAACGCCGCTGCGCAGCCCGGCTGCGCCGATTACGCTCGCCATCACCACCTTTCCCGCGGACGTCACGAAAGGCATCCTGGCCGCGATCGGAATCGGCCTTCTGTATTGGCTGTACCGCACCGTCGGACGCTTCAAGAAACGGTCGCTGACCTTGCACCTGCGGTGGGACGTGCCGAGCGTCGATGAAATCGAGTTGCGTGGTCCGAATACGGAGCATGCCGCGACGGTGCGCCTCTGGCTTCTCGATCAGGGGTCCTATACGCCCGTTCGCCGGCGAAAGCTGAACGTGGTTCTGACGATGGACGCCGTGATCACCGAAGTACCGTTGCGCAACGGCGCTACTGCTCTGTCGCGTTTTGTCCGTGGCGACAAGCTCGTTACGGAGATCCAGCTCGCCGTCGCTCCCAGCCGCAGCCCGGCGGGCGATGGAACCAGAGTGAAGATCCAATTCGACCCAGGCGCCGTTGACTTCACCCGTCTGCGCGCCGGACGGGAGATCTCAGGCGCGTATTCGTTTGACGTGAAGGCCGCTGCGTCCGGCCGCTACCGTGCGCTCCACGAGCACGCGTCCAAGCGTTACCGCGTGACGGTGCAGGCGTTTCCGCCGCAGTACGTCGTCGATGGCACCCTTCTCGACGAGATCGAGCACCGCGGGCTTTTCTATGATCCGAAGCTTTCCGCCGCGCAGACGGAACGGCGATTCGAAATCGGCTGGGCGTCCGTCGAGAATCCGCCGGTACCCGATGGCGCTGCTCTCGATATCGCGGTGACGGGCGAGGTTTCCGCGACCGGCCGTGTCTTTGCCGGCTCGGATTCGCACAAGGTAAAGGCCGTTGCTGCGCGGCGCGGTGCGGCAGTTCCCGAGGCCGGTGACGTCGTCATTCCGAACGGCGGCATGGAGCGATGGGACGTGTACGTCACGATTCCCGCGGGTGTCGATTGGGACGCGCGCACGCAATGGACGATCAGCGTCGACGTAGTTCTGCCCGTGCGCATCGCCGGCAGCGAGGTCGCCGTCCCCGAAACGGCTCACCTCGAATGCGACTGGTATCCCGTCAACAAGAACGACTTCATCTGCATCGACCTCGGCACCAGTGCGACACGCCTGGTCGTGCAGGGCAGCGATGACCCACGCTACGGATTCCTTCCGTTCCCGGACGGCGTTCGTGGCGAGCTTTCCGGGCCCGAAGATCTTCCGGCTGTTTGCCACATCGACGGCGAGCGCGTCGCCTTCGGACTGACGGCGTTCCATCCCGATCTGGACGCCAGCGGTTTTCGGACCTCGGTCAAGCAGCGAGTGATCGAGGACCGCGACAAGGCGGGCGATGAAATCCGGACGTATCTGAAGGCGATGCTGAAAACATTCTACGAACCGGTCGTTCACGATTTGTCGCCTGATCAGCCGACAGTCGATCTTCGCCAGCCGCGGGCCGACGGCTCCGTCGACATCGTCCAGGCCATGCGCGGACGGCGGCATCTGGCGGTCTGCTCGATCCCGAACGAAGCGTCTCTGGCGTTGCGGACGTCGTACGAAACGGCGGTCCTAGAGACGAAGTTGTTCCGGCGCGTCGATGTGATTCGTGAGGCGGAAGCGGTCGCCCTTGACTACGTCGACAGGCGGCACCTGCTCGGCGGGCCTGCCGAAACGCTGCAGATCCTCGCACTCGACATCGGCGCCGGCACAAGCGATGCCGCGATCGTCACCGCCGATCTCCCGCGCGACTATGGCGAGCCTTCCGCCGCAGTAATCGCTGCAGCGGGTGTACCGCGCGCGGGTGGTCGCGTGGACCGAGCCATCTTCGACATTCTCGCCGCGGCCGGCGCCGTGGAGATGAGGCGCGACTTTTCCGCGCTCGATGCCGCCACCGCAGCTCGCTACCTCCGCCAGTGCGAGAAAATCAAAAAGGCGATGGCGCCGGGAGCGCCACCGCTTCCCGGCGTCGACTTTGAAAATCGTCCGGCCACTGTGGATCTAAAGGAGATCTTCGATTCGCCGGAGTATCAGAAGGCGCTGTACGACATCGTCGACGTTCCTCTGAAAATGCTTCTCGGACGCCTGCCGGTCGACAGCAAAGCAATCCCGGTGAGCCATCTTCTGCTCACCGGCCGCGGTTCACTGATGCAAGGTGTGCACGACCGCTTTAAGCAGGCGACGGAAACGATCCGGAAGGCGAATTACACGTTCGAGAATGCCTCCGGGAATCCCGAAATGCTCAAAGCGGCGGTAAGCCTTGGCGCGCGCAGTTTCGCGCGCAAGCAGTGGGCATCGCTGCGGCTCAGCACCGAGCGCTTTCCCGACCGCGTCATGCTGCTCGCGGTCGACGAAAAATCAGCCCGGCCGATCGTCGCGGTCGATGCCGGCGACGAATACCCGCGGCGGAGTGGCATTCATCGCGAGGTGCGGCTCGATTGGACGCGATGGAAGCGGGCCGCCATGATCCGGACTTACCTTCGTCCCGACGCCCGCTTCGGCTCCGACCTTCATCTTGATGAGGATGCCATCCGCCAGGTGCTCGCAGGCCGGCAGGTCGGGCCCTACGAGGGCGCTTATACGCTTCTGCGGGATTTGCGCCGCCCCACGAAACGAAAGAATCGCGACTGGTTCGCAGTGGTCGACATCGACCGCAATGGAGAGGTCAGCGTTAGAGAGGACGCTCGATGAAAATTCTGCAGTCTATTCAAGATATTTTGTGGTCCATCAAAGCCGGGGCGGTCTATATATGGAGCGGACGCACACTACCGCCGCGGCCTCCCCGGAGCGTCGCCGCAGGTCCGACGCAGTCTCTCCGGCCGATCCCGGTGGTTCGTCCGATCGACAAACCGCAAGTGGGCTTGCGGCTCTGCATCGACTTCGGTACGTCGGCATCGGCCGTAACGATGGTCGGCGGCAGTCTCGATCACCGCTTCGCAATCCTTGGTTACGGAGGGAATGGTGAGGAGCGGCGTACGATCGGTTCCTCCGTTTTATGGGTGAACGAGGACGTGGTCGGCGAAGAAGCTCTCATCATGGGATCAGAGAACTACCGAGGCGTTTGGAACCCCGGCAGCGGCCAGCAGATATCGCGTTCGTTCAAGCGTCTGTTGTTCGACTTCGACATGCTGTCGGAGCCGGAACAGGCTCGAGTGCGCCGGCGGCTGCGCGCGATTCTGCGCGAGCTGCTTCTTCTGGCGCTCGCGCCTCGGCACAGCAGCACGATCGCCGAGCTCCGCAAACATGGCCAGTCGGCGAAGCAGGATCTCGACTCGTGGAGCGGCGACGGTGGCTTCGGTTTCGATGCGGATGCAATCCGGGCAAAGCTGCTGCAGGCCGTCGAGGTTTGTCTCTGCGTTCCGAACTCGTTTGGTGCGCAATCGATCGAGGTGAGCACCACGGCGCTGAAAGAGGCGCTCGCCGAGATCGCCAATCGGTATGACGAATTGAAGAACCTCGTGGCTGAAGGGTCCGGCGTCCGGGTTGTGCGCGAGGCCGAGGCCATCGCCTGGGCTACCGTCGATGAAGTGAGGGAGCGGCAGCGCCTGCTGATCGTCGACATCGGCGCCGGCACGACTGATGTCGCGATCGTCGAAAGTACGAACGGACTTCCGCGTCTGCGGATGCGCAGCGGAATTCCATTCGGCGGCGACGACGTCGATCAGTTGCTGCTCGTCATCGCTACTGAGCAAGCCGAGGAACAAAGCAGACAAGCCCAGGCCACCGGCGGCGCGGCAACAGACGTCGTTGCGCTTGACGCCGTTCCGCCCGGGGAGAAGGCGAGCCTCGTCAACGACGCAAGACTCAGGAAAGAGATCTGGTCCGCCTCGCAACACGACGGCACGCCGACTCTGATGGCTGACATTCCCTTTCTCGTCCGGACCTCCCACGCCCCGGAAACGTTTACGACCAATATCCGCAACCTGGCCGATGCGGAACGGCAGGAACGCTACCGAACGTTTCTCCAGTACGCCATCAGCGCGACCTGCGCCCCTCTGCTCAATGAATTGCGCGATAACGGTCTCCCGCTCGGCGGCGTCGTCCTCTCAGGCTCATCCTCGGCACTACCTCAGGTCCGCCAGACGGTGCAGGCGCTGCTCGCCGGCGTCGAGATGCGCGACGTGCCGATCCATTCAATCTCTGACCGGCTGGCCAACCTGCTGGCATTTGATCGCATCTCCGACGTACAAAGGGCCAAGCTGGCGTGCGCATGGGGAGCGGCCCAGTCGTCCCTCGATTGGGAACACGATCGCGACCAGCGCCAGTACGTGCCTGAGATGATCACAGTGATGCACAATGACAAGCCGGAAGAGGCGCTCTTCGAGGCCGGTATGGTTTTCGCGCACGGTGAGCTCACTAAGTATCTGCCGCTGAGCACGAACACCGGCCACACGCTGCTCTTCTATCGCTATTTCTGTGTTCCTTCCAATCTGATCGAGCCAAAGCAGCACGCTTCGGCATGGCTGCGGCGCCTGATCGGCCGCGTCCCGCTGCAATATGGAACCGGCGGCATCGGCATACGGCTCACCTTGTCGAACCGGGCGCCCTCCTTTCATGAGTCGCTCGATACATGGCATGACTGGGTCTCGAACCCGAAAAAGATGATCGAATACAAGCCTGACGTACTCCCCCAACCGAGCGGAGACAAGGACCGCAACCCGGTGACAGGTTTGCCAATGAACTGGGCGTGGTTCTCGTGAGAAGGAAACGCTGACGGATGCACTACGCCTTCTATCTGCCTTGCGTGATCGCGCATCCATTGTGGAGTGGACTACTTTCCGACGATGTCGTCGTGTGGATTATTGGCGGCACGGCCGTGGCGGCCGTCGCACTCGTCCGATACGTACAACGAAAGACCTCGGATGACGCGATGAAGGGAGAACTCACCTCCGAGTTCACCAATCCGGCCGGGTCGGAAAAGGACGTCGATCAGGCCGAAGGTATCGTCATTGTGCGTTCAAACGAAAAGCTGACGAAACTACAGAATAAAGGTAAGGGAAAAAATAAGCCGCCCGACAACGGTATGGCGACGGCTGAAGATCTCAAGATCATCATGACAAAGGTCGCGGAAGCGCGCGGGCGAGCTGAGAACGCAGATAACTCGGCCAAGAAAGCGCAAACCGACATCGGCCAGCTCACGAGCGCGCTCGCAAAACTGCAACAGGAGGCGGCGACCGCAGGCGACGTCAAGACGTTGCAGGAGAACATAGACGAGGCTTCCACACGCATCGGAACGATCGTCGAAGAGCAAACTACGTCGAAACAAGCGATCGAGAAACTGCAGGCCGATTTGGGAGAGCTCAACGCTACGTTGAGTGAAGAGATCGCCGCGCATGAGTTGATCTTAAAAACACCGAAGCCCCCGCCGCCGCAGCATTGGAAAATTCTGGAACCCAAGTGGACGCTGCTGCAGCGGAATCCGGCACTGCGCGAACGCCTGCTGTTGATGTGGCAAGGCGGTCCCGTGCAGACGCTCGGCGGGCGCTACAACCAGCTCTTGCGCCTCAGCGAACGCCAATGGACCACAATTCTCTTACAAACACCCGACATGCCGATGAGGCTCACGTATTGGCGCAACCTTCATCTCGAAGCAAAGCGTCAGTTCGTCGGCGTTTCTAACTTTTTTAAACGCCTGCAGGAATTCAGTGACCGAAGCGGGGCGAGTTCAAACGACGCCTTCGACCGTATGACGCCCGCAGAATTCGATTTTGGCTGGCCGCACATCAGTGATCCGCCGGCTGAGATTATTGAGTTCCCTAAGGCGCAGGTGGAACAGTGGGTCGCGTTCGCTGCGCAGAAACTGATGGAGCATTGGGCGACGCCGGTGATCCGTCTCTATCACGAGCTCTTCGTGATCCCAAGGTTCGAGTACGACGATCCGGAGAGCGCTTTGGACGAGGGGTCGGCCATGAGCGATGGGGGATTCCTCACTGTCGCCGAGGATGACGTGAGGACGGCAGCTCGCCAACTCGACTTCGACTATTTCCCCATTACACCATACCAGCACGTCTCGGAAGTGACGCGCTACCTCAACCACTCTGCGAACAAATACTACGAGTGGAAGGACTGGCTCGACCGCCCGGTGACGCCCGACGGGACGAGAGTTCTTCGGGTGCTAACCCTCGCACTGAAGAAACGTTCCGCTTCGTCCGAATATATCGGGGCGGGCGCGTCGGTAATGATCGCAAGGAGAACGAATGCCTGACACCGCGTCGCTGGAGTTTCAATGGCAGCCCATTGTGCGGGACATTTTTGGGAACAGCGAATCGGGCCCCATTCCGCAACCTTTCGCCAAGCAGATTTCGGACGGCTACTTTGCCGCCGCGCTTCTGAAATGGCCGGAGCAGTGGCAACGGCAGGTTCTAATCCTCTTCCCTTACGACGAGGAGTCGTGGCGCGCCGCGGCAGCGGAGGTTTTGGCTTTCGAGGCGCGCTGCTGGAACCGATGGTGTGCCTTACAGGAAGCACTGGCGGTTGCTGGCAGCCCGGCCTGCCCGCCGCTGTGGTGGAACGACTCGGAACCGTCTGCTCGCACCGGCGCGGCTCGCGTCGCGATCGACGGACGCGACGTCTCAGTACCCTATCTCTTGCGGCCATACGTCTCCTTCCCGTCGCTTCGGGAGCGTCCCGTTTCGGGCACCGTTCTCAATGAGCTTTCGGAACAACTCCGTCAGGATGCTGAATGGGTTTTCGGTACCGGTGCGCTTGCCGAATATCTCCCCGTTCGAGGTGTCCCGGAGGCGACGCGGGCGACGGGGTCGCGTTGGGCGCGGCTGCGCTCGTTGTTTACGTTACGAAGAACTCACTTCCGCTGGATTCCTCCGCCGGATCACGAAATCGAGCGGCAGGACGACATCTCTCGATTGGACCATTTCCTCTGCGACGGCAATATCCTCGTGCCGACGCGATGGCGCGCCTTCCATCGCGTCTATTCCGGTTTTGGCCGCCTCGCAGATTCAAAATAGGATCGAACGCCCGGCAGGTGAGGCAGGCGCCTCGCTGGAGATCACGACGAGGCAGGACGATCCGCTCCGCGTCGACGTTCGCATTCGACTGACGCGTCAACTCTCGTCGCCCGTGGACCGCGCGGGAACGAACGATCTGGTTTCGCCCCGATGATGCCTCGATTTCGCCATTCCTCGGTCACATTGACAGCCCAGATTCAGATCGTGGCTGGTGTTTTCGACCAGTCTTCGATTCTGAAGGAGAAGGATCATGAAAAGGCACCCCATCGTCCTCGGACTTCTCATAGCGCTGCAAACCGAGATCGCCGTTCCGCCGGCGCAGGCGAACCAGGCGGCTGGTAAGCAGTCACGGGGCGCATTCGTCCTGACGGCCGGCAAGGACAGGGGGCACTGGATGTCACCGGAACATCTTCCGCGTAATGGCTGGCTCGCCCTGTTTGATGACGGGAAGACCGTGCGGATCGCGCGCACCAACGTAGTGGTGCTCAAGAGCGAGGGGACCGGGTCCTATGAAATGACCGAGGTGGATTCGAAACCGGCCGGCGCACAGTTACTCTTCCACGGAGTTCCCGGCCTCAAAGTGGGGCCGGTCCATCTTCCGGAGTGGGTTCACGACTCGGGCGATCCGTCCAACTGCGGCATCCTTCCTGGCCAGACGATCGAGATGCGCCTGGGTGAGAATCGGTATCGATTGGTCTTGACGACATCTGGTCCGGGCTACAGGGACGCCCGGCTCATCCTCGAGACGAAAGGCCGGAGACAGGTCCTGTATGCGTTGAAGGGCAACGGCGACGAACCGCATTTCGAGGTCTATTTCATCGGAGATCTCGACGGCGACGGAAAGCTCGATCTCATCGTCACCATGAGCCCGAAGTACAGTTGGTTCCCGAAGTCGGTCCTCCTGTCATCTGCCGCCGGTCCGGGCGAGCTGGTTCACGAGGTGGCCAGCTACGATGACTACAGTTGCTAGGTTGGCGAGGACTCCGATTTGCTGTACATCCATCTGGGCGAGTGAAGCGTAGGTCTGGCAACGCAAACATAAGGAGGGCTGTCATGCCAGCTACGTCGCTCGTACCAATCCCTGCACCACTGCTCTATTCGCTCCTCAAGGCGATCGATCCCGCGAAGGCGCTCAAAGGTCAATTCAAGGCCGAGAAAGGCTCGAAGGTCAGCGCCGGCGCAAAACGTTCCCTTACCGGGGCGCTCGAAGCCGCGAATCAGGCGAAGTCGGCCAAGCAGTTTGCAAGTCTGATGAAGACCGGAGCCGTAAGTTCCCTCAGCGCCGGGTGCGGTGCCATCACGAAGCTCATCGTAAAGAACTCAAAGGACGGCTACACGACCGTTACTGTGCAATTCGAGAACTACCAGAACCCAGGTTGCGGCACGATTTCTTCGACGTTTCCCACCACCTGAGGTCTGATCAATTGTCCGCAGATGGCGCAGATTGACGCAGATGAGAGTCGCGCGGCTCGCATCTGCGAAGATCTGCGTTCATCTGCGGATCGGTTTCTTTGCGCAACGAGTCAGATCTCGATTTCGGCAGCCTTCTCAGGGACAGCCATCTCCTCTCCGCGCCGAGTCACAATCTACGGACCCTTCGTGAGGCTGACATCCACTAATGGGGTGACCCCTCGCACGTCGCGCACAGACCAGAGTTTACGCAGGGATGATCCTTAGCGACTCCTACTTCGCTATCTCTGTGGTCGCGCATCGGTGCTTCCGACTTCCGCTACGATATACCTGACCAGCCGAGAGGAAGCCGAGCCCGTGTCCGACGATTCGATCGACGTTTTTCTGAGCTACACGCATCAAAACGATCTGCCGCCTCCGGGCGCTGCGGACGGGTGGGTGACGACACTCAAGAAGAATCTTGAAGCAGCCCTCAGGCTGAAGCTGCCGCGTCCTGGGCCGCGTATTTTCCTGGACCACCAACTCACTGAAGTCACGTCGTTCGAGCAGCAGTTGCTTGACCGCATTCGTGAGGCGCGAACGCTGGTGCTGGCGCTGTCTCCCGCGTACGCTGATTCCGTGTGGTGCGCCCGCGAGCTGGCCAATTTCCTGATCGAAAACCGCCGAACGAAGCACGCGGACAACGTTATGGTCGTGGAGCTCGATCGAATTGAGACCGAGCGATTGCCGACTACCCTCGCTGAGATTAAGGCGGTGCGATTCTGGTTCGAAGATCCAGAGTCCCACGTGCGCGAAACGCTTGGTTTCCCGATGCCGTCCTTCGACGATCGCGAATATCACCGTCTAGTCAATCGCCTCGCGCACCGGATTGCCGAGTTGCTCGCGGCAGCGAATCAGTCTACGTCCGAGCTATCGCAGAAGCCGGCCGTGTACGTTGCAGAAACTTCTGACGATCTGCTGCGCAAGCGCGACCAAGTCATGGAGTTCCTCGAATCGGAAGGGTTCGATCCAGTGCCGCGGGTTGATCTACCGCGTGATTGTGAGGCGGCGTATGTCCAGGCGGTGAACCGCGAATTGGCAAAGGCTACGACCTACGTTCACCTGTTCGGGCCGTACGAAGGCCGAACACCGCCTGATGGCCGTGAATCGTTCGTTCGCCTGCAAGTGGCTGCGGCGCATGAGCGCGGGTTGACCTGCCTGGGATGGCGAGACTCGAAGCTCGAACGCGAGGATGTTGAGGACTCAGCCTATCAGGAGCTTGTATTCAACCACGACGTGCAGGCGTCGAGGCTGGAAGAATTCAAGCTGGAGTTGCTACGAACGCTGCGCAAAGCGATCACGTCATCACCGTCTGCCGCTCCACCCGTCCAGGCGGCAGCCGATGGCACCCTCAAGCTGTTCGTGAAGGCACACAACGTCGATCGCTCGGTGGGCGAGCATGTCGCCGACGCGCTCCGTGGATGCAACGCCACTCCCGAACTGTCGAACACCATCCTCGGCGCTCCCGGGTTCGTTGAAGGATTGGCCGAGGAGACCAGTCGGATCGCCGCCTGCGATGGTGTGGTCTTCGTGGTTGGGAAGAGCTCTCCGGATTGGCTGGAATCGACATTCCATTACGCGGCGCGTGCCATGGGTCTGAGCCGTAAAGATGTGTGGGGCGCAGTGCTCGACCTTCAAGCCCCGGATCGGCCGCGAATCTCGCTGGTCAGCCCGAATCTTATGACGTTCGACTGTCGCTTGGGATTTGACGTTGATCGGTTGGCTCCCTTCCTCCGTGCGCTACGAAAGTCACCCGGCCTCCCATGACCGTTGAATCGACCGTCGTGAGATCCCCGTATCCTGGGTTGCGGCCCTTCCAGTCTCACGAGGCGCCGATTTTCTTCGGCCGTGAAACCCATGTCGATCGACTACTGAAGATCCTCGTTCGGGAAAGGTTCCTTGCCGTCATTGGTCCTTCCGGTTGCGGCAAATCGAGCCTCGTGCGAGCTGGGATGCTTCCTGCGGTGAGGGCGGGCTGGGCCGGTACCCCAACCGAATGGCGAGTGGCGATCATGCATCCAGGTGATCATCCGATGCGCTCGCTGGCGCGCGCATTGATCGATCCCGTCGTACTCGGTACCGAGTTGGGTTTCGTCGACGGCAGCGATCCAGCTCTGCCGCTCGTGCCGCTGATCGAATCGGAGCTCGCGCGCGGCCCGAGCAGTCTACAGTCGATCGTTGCGGCGGCGAGGACGAACCAAGGTGAAGGGCAGCCGTCCGACCTTCTGCTTCTCGTGGATCAATTCGAAGAGATTTTTCGCTACTCGGTGGAGGATGGGCGCCAGGCCGACGAGGCCGATGCGTTCGTGAAGCTTCTACTCGAGTCGGCGCGTGACGACCGAACGGGTATCCGCGTCGCAATCACCATGCGTTCGGATTTTCTTGGTCACTGCGTGCGCTTTCTCGAACTTCCGGACGCCATCAACCGTGGCCAGTACCTGACCCCGCGTCTCGATCGATCGCAGCTGACGTCGGCGATCCTCGAACCGGCGCGCGTCTTCGGCGGTGCGGTGGACGCAAGCCTGGCGACGGAGCTCGTCAACGCGATGGGCGCGGATCAGGATCAGCTTCCGATCCTGCAAGACGCGTTGGCCCAGATGTGGGATCGGGCGGTGCGCCGCGACGCCGCGACGCCGCGCGTCACGTTCGCCGATCTCAATGCAATCGACGGTATCACCGGAGCGCTGGGGCGTCGCGCAGACTCGTTGTTCAAAGATCTTTCGCCGAGTGACCAGCGTGTTGCAGAAGTACTCTTCCGCGCGATCACAGAGCGCTCGATTGGAAACGGTAGCGCACGCGATATACGACGCCCCCAAACCTTGCGCGACGTCGCGCGCATCAGCGGACTGGATTGGCAGGTGTTTGTCCCGGTCGTGGAGTCGTTTGCCGCCGACGGAGTGAATTTCCTTGTGTCCTCGACGCCGATCGGTGCCGACACGCTGGTGGACATCTCACACGAAGCGCTCATCCGGCAATGGGAACGACTGCGGCACTGGGTCGATGAGGAGGACCGGCAGGCTCGCGAGCTGGCCTTGTGGCGCCAGCGCTCGATGGCTCACGCCACTGGTGGTGAGCTCCTTTCCGGGAACGACCTGATGCGTGCCGTCGAGTGGAGGGATGGGCTGAAGGCCACCATCCATTTATCAGTGCCGTCGAACGATGGTCTTCAGGTGCTAGTGCGATCGGCGGCAGCGTGGGCCGCCCGCTATGCAGTGGCCGCGGGTCCGGGCTCCTCGTTCGAAGAGATCCGTGCGTTCATTGCGGATAGCGAAGAGAAACAACAGACAGAGATCGACGCTCGCAACAGAGCCGAGCAACAACGGCTTGAAGCGCAGAAAGCAGCCGCCGAAGCCAAGGCCGAGACCGAACGCGCGCGTGCAGAGGCGGCCAAGAGAGAGAAAGAACTGGCCGAACACCTCGTTGGAAGACTGGAGAGGCAGCGGAAGCTCGCCTGGACGATTGCTGTCATTGCGATCGCCGCATCGGTCTTTGCCTTCATTTCCTTCCGGAAGGCGACAGAGGCGACTGAAGAGACCGTGAAGGCTGTGGACCGGGCCATCAAGGCTATTCGCGACGCCCATGTCGCCGCGCGACAGGCGGCCGACGAACGCGTCGAGAAAGTGCTGGCAAAGGCAGATCTCCAACGAGCACAGGCGGAACTCGCGAAGGAACAGCAAGCTGCGAAGGAGCATGTATATCAAGCGTCTCATGAACTGCCGGCGACGGTGGTGGTGACGACAACGGCCGCCGTGACGTCAACGACCGCGGCGACAACGACGGCCGCTTCGACGACGTCAGTAACACCGCTGCCGACGTCAACCGTTGGGTCGTCCGGACATCTCCTGGATGACGGCGCGCTGGCGGCACTCGCGCCGGGCTTGAGTGTAGACAAGCGCACAGCGATTTTGTCGGCGATTCTTCCGGCGATGCGCGAGTTCGAGATCGACACGCCGCTGCGGCAGGCTGCGTTCGTTGCGCAAATGGCCCACGAGTCCGGTGGGTTCAGATTCACTGAGGAGAGTTTCAATTACACGGCTGACCGATTGAAGGCTGTATGGCCAACGAAGTTCGGCGATAGCGATCGTGCGAAGAACTACGCACACCAGCCGCAGAAAATCGCCAATTACGTCTATGCTGACAAGTTCGGCAATGGGCCCGAAGCCAGCGGCGACGGATGGCGCTACCGTGGTCGCGGTCCGATGTTGATCACAGGCCGGGGTAGCTATCAGCGATTCGGCGCTGTGCTTGGCGTGGACCTCGAGAAGGAGCCGGATCGGGCCGCCGAGTGGTCAATTGGTTTTCGGATCGCTGGCGTGCTCTGGACCACCAAAAAGGCCAACGGCTTCGCCGATCAGGGCGATCTTCAAAGCATTACACGGGCTCTCAATGGCGGACTCATTGGCCAGTCGGATCGCATCGAGTGGTACGTACGGACCAAAAAGGCCCTCGGTATCGAATAGTGGTTCTCCACGAGAGCGACATGCTGGAGTATCGGGCCTACCAGCAGGAGACCACCGTCAGCGGGTGCTGGAGCGGGAGTTGGACGGCATCGCCAGCGCGCACATCGAGGAGCTGTCGGCGGCGCTGCCCGGGTTCGCCGAGGCGATGGCCTGGCTTGGCGGTTGACGACGAGGCTTATCCGCAGATGACGCAGATCGAACGCAGATCGAGGACGGTTTTCATCTCCGTTCCATCCGCGTCAACTGCGGATCAGCGCTGACGTGGGCGCCACAACAAGCGGGAAGTGCACGTCGCCTGTTGCCAGGTCCAGCGAGAACGGGATCCATCCGGATGCCTGGCGCGCTTCGCCGATGAGGCAGGTGTCGGTGAACGCTGTATCTCGAAATCCTCCGCAACTGATGGTGCCCGTTTTCCAGAGGCGGCCGTTCGTGCCGAATGCTTCCAGGCTCATGCCGTTGTGATCGACGATGAACAGCGTCATGGCGGCGTTGCGGCTCGATCCGGCGACATCGGTGCCGATCTGCTCGACGAGCCTTCGCGACTTCAGCTCGATGATGTACCCGGCGCCTTGCGCGGATACGAACAGGTGCTTGCCGTCGGGCATGATGAAGATCGTGCTGACGCTCATCTGACCGATCTCGAAGCTGCCGATCCACGACCCCTGGCCGGCGCCGATGCGGAGAAAAATGCGTCCGCGTCCCGCCGGAAGGGCAGGATTCCGGACGCCTGGCGCGTTTCTCTCCGCATCGGCATCCACAAGGCGTCATGGGTCGGTTGCTTCGAAATCGGTCGCCGCCGGAAACAGACTTGGGCCAGAGCGTCGATGACGCATGCGATATGGTTACTTGAAACCCAACGGCGGAAAAAAACGTGGCCACGACTCGAGAAACGAAGCCGGTCGACCGGCGCCTGATCCTCAAGGGGCTGGCGCTCGGTGCAGCCGCGGCAGCGCTTCCGGGCGTCGCGCGGACCAGCGCGTTGGATGCAGCTTTTGCGGGCCGCGCGTCGGATCGTGATCTTGAACCTCGGACGCCGATGCCGGTGCCGCTGTCGCGCCCGGCGGTATGGGAACAGCTCTCGTCGATCGCCCGCTGGGCGCCGACGCCGCACAACACGCAACCGCTTCGTCTCGTCCCTCGGGATGACGGCACGGCGGACATCGTCATTCTTACGGCGCGCATGCTGCCGCGCGAGGACCACGGCAATCGATACGTCACCAGCACGTTCGGGATCTTCGCGTCCGCGCTTCGCCGTGCGGGGGAGCATTTTGGTCACACGGTTGAAATCAGTCCCGTCAGCGATCTTGACGTCGCGTCGCTCCATTCGGCCGGACCGCGCGCGACACTCGGACAGGCCAGGATCACCGGCCGGTGCGAGCAGCGCTCGTGGGACCTGCTTGCCGCCCGGCGTACGTCTCGATTGCCGTATCACGACCGGCTCGTTTCCGACGCATCGATCGATTCGCTTGGAGCGATTGCCCGCCGATTTGGGCATCGATTGATCACAACGGCTGACCCCGCGACCGTCGAGGCGACGCTCCATCTCAACGCCACCGCTGTCGTCGATAACCTTCGGATCGATGATGAGCGCGACGAGATCGGCCATTGGACCCGAATCGGACCGACTCCGGAGTACGGCGACGGACTGTGGCAGGGACCGATGAATCAACCGGCGTGGGAGCTGCGCGCGGCGTTTCGTACTCCCGACGCCTTCCGGCTGCCGGGCCTTCATCGCCTCGCGGTGACGCGGTACCTTCGCACGCAACGCGGTACGCGCCATGTCGGGCTGCTCTGCGGGAAGTTCGAAGCGTGGCCGGAGCTGGTCCGCGGCGGCGAGTGTCTGCTCGATTTCTGGTTGACGATGGCCCGGCTGGAGATCTACATGCATCCGATGGGATCGCTGTTGACGGGCGCTCGCTACGCGGCAGAGATCGCGCGGCGCTTCAGTGTGCCCGACTGCTGGCTCATCTTTCGATTCGGATACAGCGATGTCCCGCCGCGTTCCCCACGCCTGGAAACGGTCGTGATCGATGAATGAGCTCATCGACTCGGCCGTCGGGCGAGGCCTGAGCAAGATGGGCGACGTCGCGCTCTCGTCGTGGGGCGCGTACCGGTTGCTTTTTGCGCCCGGGCTGATGGGGCGTCCTCGTGACTGGCTTTCACGAACGCGTGCCGCGGCGGTCTTCTTCAACGCTCGCCGCAGCGTGCCTGCGTACCGCGAGTTCCTGCGCTCGCACCACGCCGAGGACGTGCGGGATTTTCGAGAGATCCCGGCGATGGATAAGGCCTCGTACATCGCGAAGTTCCCGATCGAAGCCCTCTGCCAGGGCGGCCGCTTGCCGCGGCGCGGGGCGGTGCTCGATGAGTCCTCGGGATCGAGCGGTACGGCGAGCAACTGGGTGCGCGGCACAGGGGAGCGCGAGGCAACGCGGCGTCTGATCCAGTATTCGGCGCGCGCCACATTCGGCGAGGAAAGTTTCGTGCTGCTCAATGCCTTCGCCCTCGGCCCGTGGGCGACGGGGATGAACGTCTCGATGTCGCTCGTGGACCGATGCGTCCTCAAGTCCATTGGACCGGACGCCGGAAAGGTGATCGCTACACTGCAGACGCTCGGGCCTTCGTACCGCTACGTGATCGCGGGCTACCCGCCGTTTCTGAAGACTCTGGTGGACCGCGCGTCGTTCGACTGGTCGGCGTACGACGTGTGCGCGGTGGTCGGCGGCGAAGGGATGTCCGAACCACTTCGTGCGGCGCTGAATCGGTGCTTTCGAAAAACGATCTCGAGTTTCGGCGCGTCGGATCTCGAGATCAATCTGGCGATCGAAACCGCCTTCACCATCGCCCTGCGCCAGGCCATCGCCGCGGATTCATCGCTGGGCAACGACCTCTTTGGACATGAGGCTCTTCCGATGATCTTTCAATACGATCCTCTCAATTGCTATGTCGAGAGCGATGCGGACCGGAATCTGTTGTTCACGATCAACCGGCTCGAGAACGTTTCGCCGCGAATCCGTTACAACCTTCATGACCGAGGCATTGTCTGCACCGTCGAGTCGGTGCGCGACGTTCTGCGCGATCACGGTCTGTCCATCGATGCGCTCGGATCAAGAATCAACCTGCCACTCCTGTTTCATTGGGGCCGGCAGGACAGCTCGGTGGGCTTTTACGGCTGCAAGATCACTCCCGAGGATATCCAGCACGTGATCCTGAGGGTGCCGGAGCTCGCGGAGAAAGTTGCGAACTTCGCATTGCATCCCTACGAGGACGAAAGTGCGAACAAGCGGCTGGAGTTGTGGATTGAGTTCGCTGCCGGCGTCGAGGTTCCGGAGAGCCGGGATGCGCTGAACGCGGCGGTGTGGACGGAGCTGGCGTTGATGAATCAGGATTTTCGGGAGTCGATCAAGATGGTGCCTTCCGAGTACCACCCGAAACTCGAGTGCTTCCGTTTTGGGAAGAGCCCGATTTCAGGCCAGGATGTCCGCATCAAGAAGCAATACATCGTTTGAGTATCGCGCGCTCACGCCAGACGTGATTACGCGGTAGGGATCGCGATGGACTCGATCGAGCCGCCGGACGGACTGACTCACGCCGTCGTGTGACGAATCGCGCTCTCATGAAGGACGGGGGTAGGGAAAGGCGGCGGCCCGTCACTCCTATAGTGGTCCCATCCAAACAATCCAATGTCCTTCGAGCATGATTTCCTCATCAGCTATGCCCATATTGACAACGAACCGCTGATCGCGGGGGAACCGGGGTGGATTTCGGAGCTGCACAGGCTTTTGGAGATCCGCGTCGCGCAGGTGCGGGGGCAAAAGCCGAAGATCTGGCGTGACCCGAAGCTGCAGGGAAACGACATCTTTGCCGACACCATCCTCGAGCGCCTGCCGCGCATTGCGGCGCTGGTGTCGGTCCTCTCGCCGCGGTACGTGCAGTCGGAATGGTGCAACCGGGAGTTAAAGGAGTTTTACCGCATCGCGGAGCGCACCGGCGGCGCGCGCATCGGCGATAAGGCCCGCATCTTCAAAGTGGTGAAGACGCCGGTCAGCCTGGAGCGGCTTCCTGAGGAAGTGCAGCCGATGCTCGGGTACGACTTCTTCGTCTACGACGAGGCCGGCCGGCCGCGGGAGTTGTCGCAGGACTACGGCAAGGAGCGCACGTTCCTGACCAAGCTCGACGACCTCGCCTTCGACATCGCTCAGCTTCTCGACCTGATGGATGACGCGGCCGCCGCCGCACCGCCGGCATCGAAAGGAACGCTGTTCCTCGCCGAGACCAGCTTCGAGTTGCGCGAGGAGCGTGAAGCGATCAAGCGCGACCTGGTCCGCAACGGCTACGAAATCCTTCCCGACCGCGCGCTGCCGCTCGTCGGTCCGGAGCTCGACGCCATCGTCCGCGAGCAACTGGAGCGAAGCACGGTCTCGATCCATCTGGTCGGTGTGAACTACGGCATCGTGCCCGACGGAGCGAAGGTCTCGATTGTGGAACGCCAGCAGGCGCTCGCCTCGGAGGCCGCCCCCGGCAGCGAGCTGTCGAGCATCATCTGGCTTCGGCCGGGACTGCAGATCGAAGACGAGCGCCAGCGAAGCTTCGTCAACAGTCTGCACACCAGTCCCCTGGTGCACGCCACTGCGGAACTGCTGGAAGTTCCGATGGAAGAGCTGAAGGCATTCATTTACCGGAAGCTCGCTCCGCCGGAAACAGTAGTGGTGAAGGCGGCTGCCGTACCTGTGGAGCAGGAGCACGCGCGTCTATACCTCCTCTGCGATCAGCAGGACCTCACGGCGGCACAAGCTCTCGAAGATCACCTTTTCAGCGAGGGATTCGAAGTCGTCCTGCCGTTCTTCGACGAGGATGAAACGCAGGCGCGGCTGGAACACGAGGAGAACCTCCGCTCGTCCGACGTGATCCTTCTCTACTACGGCGCGGGCGACGAGCTGTGGCTGCGGCGGAAGCTGCGCGAGCTGCAGAAGAGCGCGGCGCTGGGGCGCGAGCGGCCGTTGCTGGCCCGGGGCATCTACGTCGGCGCACCCGTTACGTCGCAGAAAGAGCGCTTCCGTACGCACGAGGCGGTGCTGATCCACGAGCCGGCCGGCGGCTTCGATCCCTCACTTCTCGCACCCTTCCTGGCGGCGATCGCCAAAGCACGGGAGTCGGCGTCATGATGAGGACCTCGAGCAGCTCGGGCATCGTCATCGCTCTCGATCCGACGGCGGACGTCAATCCGTTTCCGGGATTACGTCCCTTCGAGCCCGACGAAGACTTTCTCTTCTTCGGACGCGAACGGCAGACGGACGAGCTGCTGCGAAGACTGCGCACGACCCGATTCCTCTCCGTGCTGGGCCGTTCTGGCAGCGGCAAATCGTCGCTGGTGCGCTCGGGCCTGATCCCCAGTCTCCACGGCGGTGCGATGACGCGCGCCGGATCGCGGTGGCGGGTGGCGATCATGAGGCCGGGGCAGGATCCGATGGGCCATCTCGCCGCGGCGCTGACTGCACCCGAGGCGCTCGGCGGCGGCGCGGACGCGAGGCTGACGCGCGCCATTTTTGAGACGACGCTTCGCGCCAGCCGCCTCGGCCTCGTCGAGTGCGTCAGCCAGTCGGAGATCGGCCCCACCGACAACGTCCTCGTGTTGGTCGATCAGTTCGAGGAGATCTTCCGCTACAAACGGGGAGGCGGCGCCGATGGCCTTGATGGCGGCGACGAAGCTGCGGCCTTCGTCAAGCTTCTGCTGGCCGCACGCGAAAGTGAGAGCCCGGTCATCTACATCGCCATCACCATGCGCTCCGACTTCATCGGCGACTGCATGGAGTTCAGCACGCTGCCCGAAGTGGTGAACGATGGGATCTACCTCGTTCCGCGGATGACGCGGGAAGAGCTGCGCTTCGCCATCACCGGGCCGGTCGCGGTGGGTGGCGCGACGATCGCGCCACGACTGGTGTCGCGATTGCTGAACGACGTCGGCGACGATCCCGATCAGCTTCCGATCCTCCAGCACGCACTGATGCGGATGTGGGAGCACTGGCGGCCCTACCACTTCCCCGGCGAAGCGCTCGACCTGGTGCATTACGAAGCGATCGGCACGCTGAGCGACGCGTTGTCGCGGCACGCCGAGGAAGCATTTGGCGAGCTCGACGAGCGCGGGAGATTCATCGCCGAGAAGATGTTTAAAGCGCTGACCGACAAGGGGTCGGATCCCCGCGGCGTGCGGCGTCCCGCGCCGGTCAGCGAGATTCGCGCGCTTACGCAAGCGAGCCTGGAAGAGATCACACATGTTACGGAGAGCTTCCGGCGGCAGGGGCGCTCGTTCCTGATGCCGCCGGCGGCGGTCGAGCTCACCGATAACTCCATCCTCGATATCTCGCACGAGAGCCTGATGCGCGTTTGGGAGCGTTTGTCGGAGTGGGCCGACGACGAGGCGCAGGCCGCTCAGCTCTATCTCAAGCTGGCCGAGGCGGCGCAGCGGCACGAGGAAGGGAAGGTCGCGCTGTGGCGCGATCCGGAGTTGCAGATCGCACTCACGTGGCGCGAAACAGAGCAGCCGACGCAGGAGTGGGCTGAGCGCTACGATCCGTCGTTCGCGCGGGCGATGGCCTTTCTCGACGCCAGCCGGAACGAGCGGGACGAAAAGGTCCAGCAACGGGAGATGCGGCGCCGGCGCGCGCTGCGTCAGGCGCGCATCGTCATCGCCGTGCTGTCGATCGGCTTCCTGGCGATGGTGGGTCTTGGCTACACGGCGCTGCGAAAGTCGGCGGCGGCGGAGCGCGCCGAACGCGTGGCCGAGATAGAGCTCGACAACGTCATCAAAGCGCAGAAGCTCGCGCAGTCGGAGAAGCGGCGCGCCGAGGAGCAGAAACAACGCGCAGAGGAGGCGCGAGTTCTGGCGGACCGCGAGCGCGACGTCGCCAAACAACAGCGCACACGCGCCGAAACGCAGACCGAGATCGCCCAGAGGCAGAGTGAGCTTGCGGAACGCGAGCGGCTCCGCGCGCAGAACGAACAGCAGAAGGCTCTGGCCAACGAGCGCGAGGCGCGCGAACAGACGAAGAAAACGGAGATCGCCCGCACCGAGGCCGTCGCTGAGAAGAAAACGGCCGAGGAGCAGCGGACGCGCGCACAGACGCTTCACCATCTCGCTGCAGCGCGAGCCCTGGCCTTGACCGCGCGCGAAGCGCGCAGCGTTGACGCCGGCCTCGTGCTCGAGGCGTATCGCCTGAATCGCGAGAACGGCGGCGATCCCGATGATCCGGAGCTTTTTGCGGCGCTGCACGCCGTGGGCGGCCGTCACGCGTCGCAAACCGTCCAGAAGCTGCCGCAGAAGAACGGCGCGCTGGCGATCGCCGTTTCGCCCGATGGCCGCACCATCTTCGCCGGCGACGAGAGCGGGCTGATTTCCAGGCACGATCGCAATCGCGACCAATGGCTGCCGCCGAAGGTGGTCGGACAGATGGCCGGGCCGGTGCGCACGCTGGCGCTGCATGACAACCTCCTCGCCGCCGGCAGCGGCGGCGGCAACGTCACGATCTGGGACGTGCGCAACGGCGGCGCGCCGCGTGCGATTACGGCCGGAAAGGACGCGGTGATGTCGCTGGCATTTCAGCCGTCGGGATCGCTGCTTGCGGCGGGGAACTTCGACGGCAGCGTGACGCTGTGGGATTCCGCGCATCCGGCCGCGCCGGCGCGCCTTCGCACTGGCGACGACAAGAGCAGCGTTCGCGCGGTGGCGTTCAGTCCCGACGGCAAGAGCATTGCCGCAACGCAATCGTCGGGCGCGTTGCTCTGGAACGTCGCCCAACCGGACGCGCAGCCGCGCGGCGTCTGCAAAGACGTGAAGGACATCCGCAGCCTTGCCTTCAAGCCTGACGGGACCATGCTCCTGTGCGGCAAAGCGGACGGCCGCATCGTCGGTGCGCCGCTGCGGCAGGGACGCGAGGTCACGTTCTCGGGCCACACCGCGAGCGTGAACTCGATCAGCTTCAATCCGCGCGGCGACGTCTTCGCCTCCGGCAGCGCCGACGGAACGATCCGTCTCTGGCACATCGACAAGCCGGAGGCGCTGCCCGACGTCATCAGCGGGCAGGAGGGATGGATCTGGGCGGTGGCATTCAACGCCGACGGAAGCGGCGTGATCTCCGGCGGCAAGGAGCCGGCCATCCGTCTCTCCGACGCGCGCACCGACGTTCTCGCCGCGCATCTCTGCCGCACGAAACTCGAACCGCTGACCGAAGAGATCTGGAGCCGTTACACGGATGAGCCGTACCGCGAGACTACTCCGTGTTCCGATCCGAAGCTGGGGTTGAAATGAAACGTGTCTTCCTTTTTACGGCGGCCGTCCTGTTCGTCGTTGCGCAGAGCGCCTCGGCCCAGAACGCGTGCACCGAAGCTCTGGCGCAGGCGCAGAAGTCGTATGACACCGGCGACTTCGCACAGAGCGCAAACCTGCTGCGCGAGGGGTGCGGTCACGTCAGAGTTTCGCGCACGGCCGCCATTCAAGCGCAATCGCTGCTGGCGCGTTCGCTGATGTACGCGGAGCGGCAGGACGAAGCGCGGAAAGAAGTGTCGAAGCTCCTCCGGCTCGAACCGGGCTTCGACGACTCCGCGGGCTCGCCGCGCTTCGCCGCGCTCCTGGCCGAGGTGCGGCGCGAGGAGCAGTCGGCGCAGGTCACGTCGGTTTCGAAGAGCGCCGAAAGTCTGCGCGAGGCGCCGGCCACCGTCGTCGTCGTCACCGGCGACGAGATCGAGCGGCGCGGCTATCTCGATCTGGAGCAACTCCTCCACGACCTTCCCGGCTTCGACGTCAATCGCACCAACGGCGACATTTACTCGCACATCTACCAGCGCGGCTACTACGACGCATACAACAGCCGGCTCCTGCTGCTGGTCGACGGCGTGGAGCAGAACGACCTGACCCAAGGCACGCAATATCTGTCGCGGCAGTACCCGCTTACGAACATCGACCGCGTCGAGGTCGTGTACGGTCCGGCCTCGACGATGTACGGCGCGAACGCCTACACGGGCGTGATCAGCGTGATCACCAGGGATGCGCCGGCGATTGTCAGCGAGAACAAGCGATTCGGTCTTGTCGGACACGTGACCGCGGGCGGCTACGGCAGCGCCGCCGCCGACATGACCGCGGCCGGAATCACCAGCGGCGGCACGATGGCGTGGTCGATCGCAGGCCGTTTTCAGGACGGCAAAGAACGCGATCTCTCGAAGTTCGATGCGTGGGATTACACGTATCGCAATCTGGACTATGCGGAGCTGCTGCCGGGCGTCAATGCCGCGGGACTCCAGCTCGCCCGGCAGGTCGATCAAGCCTTCATCCGGAAGAACGGTCTCGGATTCGACGACCGGGCGAAGAACTGGGGTGTCAACGCCAAGGTCCAGATCTCCAATCTCACGCTCGGTTTGCAGTCATGGCGAAGTCAGGAGGGGGTTGCTTCCGGCTACGGCGCGAGCTTGTTCGGAGGCAGCAGCACCTACACGCCGGAAATGACCGCGCTCTACCTCCGCTATTCGGCCCGGCTGTCGATGGGAACGTTGAACGTCTTCACGCGCTACAGGCAATCGAGCCTCGATCCGAATGCGTCGGAGTTCGATTTGATGGCCATCTATGAGAATGGCGTACTCGGCTCGAACGACCTCTTACCAAGGAGTTGCGGCGCGGCGGTCTGCCCGCCCAATGCGGGCATCCTCTTTCGCATCAACGGCAGGGCGCTTTCGACGCAGCTTCGCAGTGAGGTCAGCATGGCCTGGCAGCCGTCGGAGACGCTGAGCGGAGTCACCGGCGTCGAATTCGCGAAAAGCACGATTCAGAGCCAGTACGACCAGTTCTTCGGCGGCATCGAGCAGGGTTCTTCATCCCGTAATTTCCACACCGATACGGCGCTTTGGGGACAAGGGGCGTGGAAGCCGCGGCCATCGCTGCGATTCATCGCCGCGGGACGGCTCAGCAACAACAAGATCGACGACAGCAGCGAGAGCGCGGTAACCGGTTTCGGCTCGATCTTCACGCCGCGAGTCGGCGTGATCTATACGCCGGGCAGTAAGCGTCTCGTTCTGAAGGCGATTTATTCAGAGGCGTTCAAAGATCCGACCGACACCGAGAAATTCGGCGGCGTCGTTTTCCCTCGCGTGGGCGCCTTTCAGACATCCGTTAACGTCAACCTGCGTCCGGAACGGGTGCGCAATACCGAGGTGAGCGCCGGATGGGAGCCTGACGAGCGGACGTCCGTGCAACTCTCCGCCTACCGCGCGCATTACAGCGGCGTCATCGGCATCACGCAGCTTCCATCGTCGAACGACTGCCCCGAACCCTGTGTGCTGAACCAGAATCGCGACGATATCCGCGTGCGCGGGATGGAGTTGACGGCACGCCACAAGATCGCCGCCGCGGAAATCTGGGCGAATTACACACACGCGCAGCCGGAGCAGACCATCCCCACGGCGGCTGATTCGAATCCGGCCGATCCGAATGCCGCCACCGAGGCCGTCAGGGTTCCGAACATCGCATCGGACCAGTTCAATGTGGGCGTCGATGCCGAGTGGCACCAACTGACGGCAGCGGTCCGGACGCATTACTCAAGCCGCCGCAGGATCGGCCACGGCACCGCCTTCGTGACGTTTCCCGATTACCTCGGAGATCAGGTCGACGCGTATTCGACGACCGCGTTTGCACTGACCTACCGCGACATTCTGCCGAAGGTGACGGTGCAACTCGGAGTCGACAACCTTTTCAACAAACAGTACTGGGCCGTCGGCTCAGAGACTCTTCCGAGCGTGTTGCAGGCAGGCAGAACAGTAACTTTATGGATGATTTATGGGTTGAAGTAGGAAAAGTCGTATACTAGCTCCTTCAGCAATTAAACAAATCGGGCCCTCTCCATGAACATGGACATTCGTGCATCGTTGCGCGTCGTCGTGATGTTGGCGACGGCTGCGGCTTCCTTCTCCGCTTTGGGTGCCACAGTGACCTGGGACGCCGGTGGCGACGGCGTAAATTGGAGCAGTGCCGCCAATTGGACCGGCAATTCGCTGCCCACAGTCCTCGATGACGTCGTCATTACGACCGCCGGCGGCAGCTCGCTCCAGGTCGATATGAGTCCGACGGTCCGCAGCATCACCATCCAGAATGGCAAGACCGTTTATATCCAGGCCGGCCAGGTTTTGACCGTGAGCAACACGAGCACGATCAACACCGGTGCCGTGCTGCGTATCGAGAACTCGACGTTTACCGGCAGCGGAGACCTCATGGTCAACGGCGACGTCGTCCTCGACGGCGGCACGCTTTCCGGCAGCGGAGTGGTGTCCATCGCGGGAGGGATGGAAGTCGACGTCGATACCAACGCCTCGGAGCTCTCCCGCACCACCACAAACAACGGCACGGTCATCTACGTGGACGTTGCGCCGGGGCCCAACTTCATCTTCAGCGGCGCCACGTTCACGAACAACGCCACCTTCCAGGTTTCGACCGACCACGGCATTGACCACGGCCTGGGCTCGCCCATTCTCAACAACAGCAGCAGCGCACTGTTCGTGAAGAACTTCGGCAGTGGCGGCTCGTCGATCGACGTCACTGTCAACAACGCCGCCGGGGGCATCGTCCAGGCGAACGCCGGTACGCTCGCACTCAACAACGGCGGCAGCGCCAGCGGGACGTATTCGATCGGCAGCAGCGGCTTGATTGCCCTCACCGGCGGCACGTTCACCACGAGCGCCACCACCACACTCGCCGGCACGGGCGGGTTCACCGTCGCCGGTGCAACGCTCGACGCCGGCGTCAACCTCACCCTTCCGAGACTCCTGCTCTCCTCGGGGAGCATCAGCGGCGCCGGCACCGTGCACTTGAGCGGCAATTTCACATGGTCCGGCGGCACGATCTCGGGCGGCGGCTCGAGGGTGCTGGACAGCACGTCCACGCCAACCATCAGTTGTGCCGCCGGAAACTGCGTTCTCGACGGCGCCACGCTCCAGCTTCAGGCCTCGACGACGTTTAGTGCATCGAGCAATCCGCTCGTGTTTTCCAACGGCGCCACCCTGACCATCGACCCCGGCAAAACGTTGAGCGTCACCAATAACGGCGACTTCACCTCGGGAAGCGGAGGCGGTTCCATCGTTAACAACGGCACGATCAGGAAACCAACATTTTCCGGCACAAGCACGATCGGCGTAGCAGTGGCACTGTCGGGAACCTCGACGGTCAAGATCGACAACGGCGTGGTGCAGTTCGGCGGCGGCGCAAGTGTCGCCACAGGCGCGACGCTCGACATCGCCGGCGGCAGCCAGTTGGAAGTCACGGGCGGCCTGTTTCAATTCAACACCGGCACGGTCTCGATGCCGGGGAGCGGCGATTTCGTGGTCAGCGCCGGAACGCTGCGCGTCCCGACAGGGATCACCGTGACGATCCCCAAGCTGACGCTGCAGACGAGCGGCGTCATCGACGGCGGCGGAACGCTGATCCTCTCCGGCACGAGCAGTTGGACCGGCGGCACGATGGGAAGTGTGGCCGCGTCCGGCGGCATCACCCGGATCGATTCCGGCAACACGCTGAACATCGGCGGCGCCGCCGCGCAATCGCTCACGCAAACACGTCAGTTGCTGAACAACGGGACGGTGAACTACAACAGCGCGGCCCCGAACATCCTGACGATGTCGGGCAATGCCAGCATCACGAACAACAGCGTGCTCGACCTCAAAGTCGACAGCGACATCAATCTCTCCGGCAGCGCCCTCATCGAGAACTTCGGGAGCATGACCAAAAGCCTCGGCCCGGGAACGAGCAACGTGTTCCCGAGGGTCGAGAACAACTCCGGCGGGACGGTGAGCGTCACCGTCGGCACGCTCGAACTCTGGGGCGGCGGCACCGCCGGCGGCGCCTATGCCATCTCTTCTGTCCTTGCCCTCAGCTCAGGTATCTTCACCGTCGCCAGCACCTCCACGGTCACGGGCGCCGGCACCCTGGTCATCAGCGGCGCAACGGCAGACATCAGCAGCGGCGCGAACGTCACCTGGCCGAACCTCAATCTCCAAGGGGGGACGATCAGCGGCGCCGGCACGCTGCACGTGAGCGGTACGTTCGGCTGGTTCGGCGGCACGATCTCAGGCGGCGGCCCGAGGATGCTGGACAGCACGTCCACGCCAACCATCAGTTGTTCCGCCGGAAACTGCGTGCTCGACGGTGCCGCGCTTCAGCTTCATACCTCGGCAACGTTCAGTGCATCGAGCAATCCGCTCGTGTTTTCCAACGGCGCCAGCCTGACCATCGATCCCGGCAAGGCCCTCAGCATCGTCACCTTGTCCGGCAACTTCACCTCCGGTGCCGGAAGCGGCTCGATCATCAACAACGGCACGATCTGGAAAAAAACGGTCGCCGGCACGAGCACGATCGGCGTGCCGGTGACACTGTCGGGGACTTCGACGGTCGACATCGACACCGGAACGCTGCAGTTCGGCGCCGATGCGAGTGTCGCCACAGGCGCGACGCTCGACATCGCCAGTGGCAGCCAGTTGGAAGTCACGGGCGGCCTGTTTCAATTCAACTCCGGCACGGTCTCGATGCCGGGGAGCGGCGACTTCACGGTCAGCAGCGGAACGCTGCGCGTCCCGACAGGGATCACCATGACGATCCCCAGGCTGACGCTGCAGACGAGCGGCGTCATCGACGGCGGAGGCACACTGATCCTCTCCGGCACGGCGAACTGGCTGGGCGGCACGATGGGAAGCGCGATCGCACCCGGCGGCGTCACGCGGATCGATTCCGGCAATGGGCTGAACATCACTCCCTCGATCGCCGCATCACTCACTCAAGCGCGCGAGGTGCTCAATAACGGCACGCTGGCCTACGGCAGCCTCGGCGCGAACATTCTGACGATGTCGGGCAACAGCAAGATCACCAACAACAACACGATCAACTTCAACGACGGGACGATCGGCCTGTCCGGAAGCGCCCTCATCGACAACTTCGGCAGCATGACCAAGGTCGCCGGAACGGGGACGACCGCGATCGTTCCGCCGGTCAACAACAACAATGGCGCAACGGTCAGCGCACCCGCGGGCACAATCTCTCTCTCCGGCGGAGGCATCGCCGCGGGCGTCTATGACGTCACCTCCGGCGCCACGCTCGCCCTCGCGGGAGGCACCTTCACCGTCGCCAGTACGTCTACGGTCACCGGCACCGGCGCGCTCTCCATCAACGGCGGAACAGCGGACGCCGGCCTCGGCGTCGACGCTACCTGGTCCAGGGTCATTCTCTCCGCGGGGTCGATCACCGGCGCGGGCATCCTGCGCGTGAGCAACGATCTCACCTTTTCCGGCGGCACGATCGCCGGCAGCGGAATGCTGTTCATCAACAACGGCGCGACGATGGAGATCGGGCCGGCCAGCGTCATCCCGGTCATCTCCCGAAGCATGACCAACGCCGGCACGATGACCGTTCTGACCACCTGCACGGTGGACGTCACCTTCGACGGCGCCACGCTCACCAACACCGGCACGATCGATATTCAGAACGGCCACAACATCAAAGCCGGTGTGGGGTCGCCAATCCTCAACAACAACAGCGGCGGCATACTCAGGAAGAGCACCAACAGCGGCATCACGGAGATCAACTTCACCGTCAACAATGCCGCCGGGGCCACGATCGAGTCGCAAATCGGCCACTTCTACCTCAACGGCGGCGGCACCGACAGCGGCGCCTTCTCGATTCTCGGGGCAGGCAGCCAGATCCGCCTCGGCCCTGCCGCGAACACGTTCACGATGAGCGGAAGCCCGACGGTCGCCGGCGCCGGTACGCTCGCCGTCGTCGGAGCGACACTCGACGCCGGCTCGGGGGTCGACGTCACCGTTCCCAACCTGCTGCTCTCGTTCGGGACGATCACCGGAGCCGGTGCCGTGCGCGTGAGCGGCGATTTCACCTGGTCCGCAGGCACGATCAGCGGAAGCGGCCCGAGGGTGTTGAACAGCACGTCGGGGCCGGCGTTCCCTTGCGACCTCGCCAACTGCGTGCTCGATGGCGCCGCGCTCCAGCTTCAGGCTTCGGGAACGTACAGCGCTTCGACCAATCCGTTCACGTTCTCCAACGGCGCCAGCCTGGTCATCGATCCGGCCAAGACGCTCACGATCTCCAACAATGGCGCCTTCACCAGCGGCGGCGGCGCCGCCAGCTCCATCATCAACAATGGGACGATCTGGAAGGTCACCGCGGCCGGCACGAGCGCCATCGGCGTGCCGGTGACGCTGTCGGGAACTTCGACGGTGGACATCGACGCCGGAACGCTGCAGTTCGGCGCCGACACGAGCGTGGCCACCGGCGCGACGCTCGATATCGCCGCGACCGGAAAACTGGAAGTCACCGGCGGCGTCTTCCTCTTCAACTCCGGCCCGGTGACGATGCCGGGGAGCGGCACCTTCAGCGTCAGCGCCGGTACGCTGCGCGTCCCGTCCAGCATCACCATGACCATTCCGAAGCTGACGCTCGAGGGAAGCGGCATCATCGACGGCGCCGGCACGCTGATCCTTTCCGGCACGAGCACCTGGGATTCCGGCTCGATGGGAAGCGCGGCCGCGCCCGGCGGCATCACCCTGATCAATCCCGGCAGCACGCTGAACATGGTCAACTTCGCCCTCAGCAACACGCTCACGCAGGGCCGCGAGCTTCAGAATGCGGGGACCATCAACTACGGAGGCGGCAGTTCACCCCTGACCATGTCGGGGAGCAGCAAGATCACTAACAACGCTGCCTTTCATCTCACCGCCGACCGGAACATCAACCTCTCCGGCGGCGCCACGATCGACAACAACGGCACCCTCGACAAAAGCGGCGGCTCGGGAACGAGCACGCTCTTCCCGCCGGTCAACAACGCAGGCACGGTGAGCGCGACCAGCGGCACGCTCGCTCTCGCCGGCGGCGGCGCGAGCAGCGGCGGATCATTTACCGTCACGGCGCCCGCCAACCTCTCCTTTGCGTCGGGGACGCACTCCATGAGCGGCGGCGGTTCGATCAGCGGCACGGGCACGCTGTCGTTCAGCGGCGGCGCGGCCACGGTCGGCATCCCGGTCAACGTCAGCACCCTGAACATGAACGCCGGCACGGCCACGCTCGACGTAACCTCGTCAGCCGGCGCATTCACGATGACTGGCGGAACTCTCGGCGGCAGCGGCACGCTGACGCTGAACAACGGCGGCACCTGGTCCGGCGGCACGATGAGCGGCAGCGGGACGACGATCGGTCACGCCACGCTCACCATCTCCGCGCCGGTCACGCTCAACACGCGCACCGTGCAAAACTCCGGCACGTTCAGCGTGAGCGGCAACGTGTCGGGATCGGGCACGATCGTCAACCAGGGCATCTTCAACACCGCCGCCAACGTGACGATCGGCACAGCATTCAACAACAACGGCCAAGTGTCGACCACGAACGTGCTGACGCTCGCCGGCGACGGCACGCACAGCGGCTCGTTCAACGTCGTGTCGCCCGGCACGCTCTCGTTCTCGGCGGGCACGCACTCGATGACCGGCGGCGTGTTCAGCGGCAGCGGCACGCTCTCGTTCGACGGCGCGACGGCGACGGTTGGCATTCCGGTCAACGTCGGCACACTGAGCGTCACCGCCGGCACGGCCACGCTCAACGCCGCCGCCGGAGCGAACGCGTTCACCATGAACGGCGGCACGCTCGGCGGCAGCGGCACGCTCACGCTGAACAACGGCGGCACCTGGTCCGGCGGCACGATGAGCGGCAGCGGGACGACGGTCAATCCAGTCACGAAGACGCTCGGCATTTCCGCGCCGGTCATGCTCAACAGCCGCACCCTTCAGAACGACGGCACTGTGAACCTCGGCGGCGATGTCTCCGGATCAGGCGTGATCGCCAACAATGGCACTCTCAACACTCTCGGGAACCTCACCATCGGCGCGGTACTGAACAACAGCGGGCAGGTCGCCACCAGCGATGTGCTGTTGCTGGCCGGCGGCGGGACACACACCGGTTCGTTCACCGTCACGGCGCCGGGCAACCTCGTTTTTTCCTCCGGCACGCACTCCATCAGCGGCGGCTCGATCGGCGGCACAGGCACGCTGTCGTTCACCGGCGCCACGGCCACAGTCGGCGTCCCGCTCAACGTCGGAGGGCTGAGCGTCAGCGGCGGAACGGCCACGCTCAACGGCAGCGCATCCGCCGGCGCGTTCACGATGATTGCCGGCACGCTCAGCGGCAGCGCCACGCTGACGCTGACCAACGGCGGCACCTGGACCGGCGGCACGATGAGCGGCAGCGGAACGACCATCAATCCGTCTGCCAAAACGATCAGCATCCCCGCGCCGGTGACCCTCAACCGCACGCTTCAGAACAACGGCACGCTGAGCGTCGGGGGAAATGTCTCCGGTTCGGGCACGATCGACAACCAGGGCACGATCAACGCCGCCGCAAACGTCACCATCGCCGCGGCGGTGAACAACAGCGGCCAGATCGCCACCAGCACGCTCCTTTCGCTCGGCGGCAATGGTGTGCATAGCGGCACCTTCACCGCCATCGCCCCGGGCGTGATCGACTTCAACGGCGGCACGCAGACGATCTCCGGCACGCTCGCAGGAACGGGAACGGTCCGCTTCAGCGGTGCGGCGGCCACGGTCAGCGGCACGTGGAGCGGCATGCCGATCGAGGTGTCCGGAGGCAGCGCCGCCCTGAACAGCAGCGGCACGATTCCGGCGCTGACGCTGAGCGGCGGCACGCTCACCGGCAGTGGGAACGTCACGGTCAGCGGTCCGTCGACCTGGAGCGGCGGCACGATTGCCGGCAGCGGCGCGCTCACGTTCGGCAATGGCGCCACCATCACGATGACGGGGGCCAACGCCGCCACTCTCAGCCGTCCACTCCTGAACCAGGGGACGATCAACTTCGCAGCGGCGTCGAGCGCCATGGTCATCAACGGCGTTCCGATCACGAACAGCGGCACGCTGGACATCCAGTCGGCGTCGCAGGACATCCTGGTCACCGCCGGCACGCCGCCATTCGTCAACAGCGGCACGCTGAAGAAGAGCGCCGGCGCGGGCGCGGTGCAGTTCGCCGCGCCGCTGATGAACACGGGCGTCGTGGAGATCGACGCGGGCACGCTCAACGTCAGCGGAACGTACGGGCAGAGCGCTGGAACGACCGACGTCCGTCCAGGGGCGACGCTGCAGACGGCGACGCTGGCCCTCAACGGCGGCTCGCTCGTCGGCAACGGCACGATCGCCGGCACCGTCGACAACCACGCCGTCGTCGCGCCGGGAGCGTCGCCGGGAACGCTGACCATCAACGGCGACTACGTGCAGGCGCCGGACGGCACGCTCGACATCCAGCTCGGCGGCACGACTGCGGGCACGGAGTACGACCGCCTCATCGTCAGCGGCACGGTCACTCTCGACGGCACTCTCAACGTCAGCACCATCAACAGCTTCGTCCCGGCGATCGGAAACCAGTTCCAGATCTTCACCTACGGCGCGCGGTCGAACGTCACCACGTTCGCGACGGTCAATGGACTAGCCATCGACGCCACGACTGTGCTCGTTCCCATTTATGGCGTGAATGATCTGCAACTGCTCACGAACAACGTGCAGGCCGACCTCTTCGCGTCGGTCAGTGCGCCGCTGTCGGCCGCGAACGGCAGCGCCTTCGCGTACACGGTCAACATCTTCAACCAGGGCGGATCGAACGCAACCGGCGTCAACTTCACTGCCACGCTGCCGCCGAACGTAACGTTCAATAGCGCGAGCGGGGCCGTCTGCAGCGGCGCGCCGAATCTCGTCTGCACCATCGGCGCTCTGGGGAATCAGTCGACCGCGGCGGTCGTCCTCAACGTCACCGCCAATGGCACGGGAGCCGCGCCGATCAGCGTCATCACCGGCGGAAACGAGCCCGATCCGAACAGCGCGAACAACACCGCCTCGGCGTCGACCTCGATCGGCACCGTAGCCGATCTCCGAATCGCCGCGACCGGCACGGCGTCCACGCTCCCGGGATCGCGGGTGATCTACAACATCACCGTCACGAACAGCGGGCCGGACGCCGCCAGCACCGTGACCGTAAGCGCCGCGGCGTCGCCGGGATTGACGTTCAGCGGCAACAGCGGCGCGTGCTCGGGAAGCTTCCCCTGCACACTCGCGGCATTGAGCTCCGGACAGAGCGCGACCATCGTCAGCGCGTGGGACATTTCCACTACCGCGGCCGGATCCGTGCAGCTGACTTTCAATGCCGCATCGCCGGCTTCCGATCCGAATTCGCCGGACAACAGCGCCTCCGTCACGACGCTGATCGGCACCTGCCCGGCCATCATCATCGGCGCGCCCACCGAACTGCGCTCCGGATCGAGCGCCGCGGCGGCGGCAACGCCGTTCGTCGGAGCAACGTTCAACTGGTCGATCAGCAACGGCACCATCGACAGCGGCGCCGGTACGAACAGCATCACCTTCACCGCCGGCACCGCCGGCACGGCCACGCTCGCGGTGCAGGTCATCGGCGCGGGTTGCACGCTCGGCGCGACCTTCCCGGTAACCGTCAAGCCGCGGCAAACTTGCGTAGGCACGGCCACGCCGTCAGAACCGGCCGCCGGCACTACTACTGCGGAGGCGGTCGTGACTTTCCGCTGGAGCGCAATCGAAGGCGCCAGCGGCTACCGGCTATGGCTGCAGGACGGCGATGCTCCTGCTCAGAACCTCGGCACGGCCATCGACACCTCGCTCACCAGGGTCATTCCACCCGGAGTCCATCGTTGGTACGTCGAGACGTTGTTCGACGGCTGCGCGTCGCACGAGTCGGATCATCTGGCTCTCACGATCCTCGCCGCGCAGGATTGCGCCAGCAACGGAGCGCCGCAGTTGAATGCGCCGGCGAACGACACCACGGCTACGACCGCGACCGTCGCGTTCAGTTGGAATGCGATTGCGAAAGCGATCGAGTACGAGTTGTGGCTCGCGCCGGCAGGCGGCGTGCCGACGCTGATTCGTACGACCACCGCCACGTCGTACACCGCCACGGTGCCGCCGGGACGTTTGGAGTGGTACGTGCGCGCGATCTTCGGCGGCTGTGCCCCCACCGAGTCCGCCCATCGAACCTTCACCTACACATTACCGCCCGATTGCACGAATCAGCGGCCGCTGCTCATCGCTCCGGCCGACGGCGAGAGGCTCACGTCGCCCGTGTCATTCGAATGGCGCGCCGTGTCGGGGGCCACGTCCTACGAGCTTTCCATCGACGGCGTGCTGGCGGCGACGACGACGTCGCCCCACGCCTCCGGCATCGCCGTACCGCTGGACGAGCGCCGTTGGCAGGTGCGCGCGCGTCTCGGAGAAGGTTGCGGAGCGCTCGACTCCGCCGAGGGGCGTTTCGCCGTCATTCCGCCGCCATCGAGCTGTACGCCGCTCGATGCGCCGGCCGTCACCGCGCCGGGGCAGATCTCCTCCGGCGTCACCGGGCGCATCCAGTGGACGTTCGTCGCCGGCGCCACTGCCTATGTCGTCGAGATCTCCACCGATTCGCAATTCTCGCCGGGAGCCACGAGCTCCTCGATCGTCACGACGCGGGAACTGCCATTCACCTTCACCAACGAAAGCAGCGCCCCGACCGCGCGCTACCTGCGCGTGCACGCGGTCGACACGAAATGCGTCGTGCAGGGGAGCGGGCCATTCTCGCCGGTCGCGGTGCTGAAAGTCCTGCCGCGCACCGGAAGCGACGCCGTGGCGTTGCTGAGCGATCCGGCGGACGTGCAGTACACGCTGAGCATCGCCGCCGATCTCGCCGGGTCGAGCTTCTCCGCCGAGCCGACGGTTCCCTGGATCACGGTCATCCCTGCCAGCGGCGTCGTGCCGCCGGGAGGTCTGACGCTGCACGCGACCGCACACACCGCCGATCTGCCGGCCGGCGCGAACACAGGCAGTGTCGTCATCACGACGACCTCGGCGGCCGGCACGCGCCTGGCGCTCGGCAATGCTCCCCCCCTCAAAGTCCCGATCACGGTCAACAACATTCCTGGCGTCACGACGAAAGCGAAGAACACCCCGCCGCCCGACGCGCTGACCATCCCGGCCGTCGCCAGCGTAAAGAATTTCATCGTCCGCTATCAGTCCGACGTCTGCGTCACGAACACCTCGGGGCAAGCAGTCAAGTACGAGATCAACTTCGTTCCCACCGGCCTGCCGGGCATTACCGAAGGACAGAGCGCGCACGTCGATATCGCATCGGGCGCCACGCTGGCACTCAACGACATCGTGGCGACGTGGTTTGGCGGCCTGAGCTCGAGCGGCACGCTGGAGGTCCGTCCGCTGACGGACGTCGCCGCCTCGGCGTCGAGCGCCCCGGCCGGCGGATTGGAAAACAGAACCACCTTTGCGTCCTCGCGTACCTTCGCCGTGACGTCCGCCGGAGGAACGTATGGACAGTACATTCCTGCCATCCCGTACACGAACTTCGTGGCCCAAGGATCGGTGCTCTCCCTGCAGCAGATCGCGCAGTCGGACAGGTATCACACGAACCTCGGCCTCGTGGAAGGCTCCGGCGAACCGGTCTCGCTTCAGGTGCGCATCTTCGACGCGGCCGGCGCGAAGCGCAGCGACTTCAACGTCGATCTGACCGGCGGCCAGCACGCCCAGCTCAATGACGTCCTCAAAGAGCACGGCATCGCTCTCGACGACGGCCGCATCGAAGTGGAGGTCACCAGCGGTGCCGGCAAAGTGACCGCCTACGCCTCTGTCATCGAGAACGAGGTCAACGATCCGCTGCTCGTGCCGCCCGTGACCATCAACGGCGCCGGCAGCAGCAAGTGGGTCGTGCCCGGCGTGGCTGGCTTCAGCGGCGGATCGAGCAACTGGCAAACGGACCTGCGCATTTTCAACTCCGGAAGTGACAGCGTCGATCTCACGCTCGCGTTCTACTCGCGGAGCGGCGGCGCGGCCGTAACGCGCACGACGACGCTGGCCGGCGGCGAAGTGCGGCAGTTCAACCACATGCTGTCGTCATTCTTCGGGATCTCGCAGGACGCCGGTGCGCTGCATGTCGCGAGCGCCACCGCGGCCCGTCTGGTCGTCACCGCACGCACATACAACGAAACGGGGCAGGGGGCCTACGGACAATTCATCTCCGCCGTCACGCCGGAGGAGTCTGTGGCAGCCGGCTCACGCCCTCTGCAGATTCTGCAGGTCGAGGAGTCGGCGCGCTATCGCTCCAACATCGGCTTCGCCGAGGTGAGCGGGAAAGCGGTGACGCTGGAGGTATCGGTCTTCCAGCCCAATCACAACGACGCATCGATCGTCGAAGTGAAGCTCGCTCCGAACGAGTTCCGCCAGATCGACTCTCTGCTCTCCACCCTCGGCCTCCCCGAGGCCTACAACGCCCGCATCAGCGTCCGCGTTCTCGACGGTGAAGGGCGAGCCACCGCATACCTGTCGCTGATCGACATGAAGACCGGTGACCCAACGTACATCCCCGCGCAGTGATTTACGGACCGAGGCGTGTGCCCGCTGCAACGCCTGTCATGTCAGGAAGACCGCGGACGATTATCGCTTAGTTGTCGAACCGCGGGTCCCATGCCCGTAAGCTGCCGAGCTCCCCGTTCGGACCGTTGACGAAGCCGTCGACGGAGATCTGCATTTTCAAAATCAGTTCGCGCATCACTCCATCCTTACCAGACCGCGACGCGTGGCCACTTTGATCGCTTCGGTGCGGCTGGTAACGCCGAGCTTTTCGAACAGATTACCGAGGTGAGTTTTCACCGTGCGCTCGCTGATGCTGAGGGTGTTGGCGATTTCTTTGTTCGATTTTCCGTCAGCCATGAGGCGCAACGCTGACAGCTCGCGCGGTGTTACCTGCACCCGGGCCATGCCTTCCGCAAGTTTCGCGGCGGCTGCGGGTGCCAGATACGTTTTGCCTGCGAGGACGTCGTGAATGCAGGCGATCAGATCATCCGCGGTGATGTCTTTGAGCACGTACGCTTTCGCTCCCGCTTTCAGTGCTCGGGTGATGTCTTCATCGGTATCGTACGTGGTCAGGACGATGACCTTCGCGTTCGGATCGAGCGCGCGAATCTGCCGCACCGCCTCCACACCTTCCATCACCGGCATCCGCAGATCGAGCAGAGTGACGTCGGGATGATGCTTCGCGTACGCATCGAGTGCCTCCGCGCCATTCGATGCCTCGGCCACTACGCGCAGATCGGGCTCGTGCGCGATGATGTTGACGACGCCCCGGCGCACGAGCGCGTGATCGTCGACGACGAGGACATCGTGGGAACCGTTCATGGGCTGAGGATGCTGAACGCCGGCGGCTCCCACGCCAGGACCACTTCGGTTCCCGCGCGCGGCGCCGTGACGATGGTCAGCGATCCGCCGATCCGGTCCGCGCGTTCCTGCATGCTGGTCAGACCGAACCCGGCGCCGAATTGTTCTTTGGCGATTCCGCGGCCGTCGTCGGCTACGGAGAGACGCAATCCTTCCGAGCGCGTGGCCGCGGCATGAATTCTGATCGTGCGCGCGCGTGCGTGACGTACGGCGTTCGTCAGCGCTTCCTGGGCGATGCCCGCGATCTCGCGCTGAACGCCGGCGCCAAGGCGCGGCAAGTCGTCGATGACGAGCTCGATCGGCACGTCGGTTGTCCGGCGAGCCAAGGCCGTCGTTCGCTCCAGCAGGGCGGCCACATCGCCTGTTTCGATGTCCTGAGGGCGAAGCGCGCCGACGGATCGCCGGGCCTCGACCATGTGCGACCGCGCCAGATCGACGGCCGTGTCAATGCTTCGCGCCAGATTCGGCGGCAATGACGACGAGCTTCTCTGAACTGCCTGAAGCTGCATCAGGATTGCCGCGAATCCCTGCGCCAGGGTGTCGTGAATATCGCGGGCAATGCGGTTGCGCTCTTCGAGCACGGCCTGACGGCGTGCTTCTTCCAGGCTCTTTTCCGTGAGACGGTGGTGATGGAGCGCGAGCGTGACCAGTCGCGCGATCGCTTCGAGCGTGGCCCGCCGCCATGGCGCATACACCGCGGGGGCATCACCCGTCGACAAAGCGATCCATCCGAGGCTGCGGGTGGGGAGGACGAGTGGAACGATGGCTACGGACCGCAGTCCGATCGCATGATTGAAGAGCCGAACGCTTTCCGGCAGGCGCGCATCGTCGGCGGTATATTCGACGGTGTCCTTCCAACCGGGCGCGTACCCGAGCAGATGCACGCCCATATCCTGCCGCGACGCCGCCAGATCGCCCCAGTCATCTTTCGAGTAAAAGCGATCGCCCACGTACGCCATCCATAGCTCGCACTGGGCACCATCATCATCGAGCAGCCACACGCCACAGGCTTGACTCTCCGTCCGATCGAGCAGAGCACGCAACAACAGGCGGAAGAAATTGAAGGGATCGGGTTCCTGATCGAGCAGGTCGAGTTTCAACTGCATGACGTGACTCTGAATCTCTGCCATACACTGCGCTCGCCGGCGCTCACCGGTTTCGCTACGCAACCTCGCCTTCAACTCGCTCACACTCATCGAGTCGATGTCCTCGACTTCGCTCAATGGACACGTTTCGGTTTCGGGTTCCATGATGGGTCTCCTGGGGAAGTCACTCCGGGCGGTGAGGTTTCACCCGCACAGCGTCATTATCCTCTCCCTTTCCGATGGCGCCATCGTCCGAAAGTCGCAGGTCCTCCTGCGCTGAAGGTCTCGCTTCAATCTGCTCGATTGGCAGCACTTACGCGTGACACCACTGCCCGATTGTAGGCGCGGCGTCGCGAGCCGACACTGTGCACCATGAAACGAGCAACGATCACCGCCATCCTCTCACTGCCACTATGGCTGGCCATTCAGGCCTGCAGCCGTGCAGCCGCACAACCGAGCGACACGCCGGCGCCGCCGAAGATCGGCGTCGCTGAGGTCGTGTCGCGCGACGTCGTCGAATGGGACGAGTTCACCGGCCGCCTCGAAGCGGTCCACGCCGTGGCGATCCGGCCGCGTGTTTCGGGATTCGTCGCCGCGATTCGCTTCGAGGAAGGCAGGATTGTCAACAAGGGCGACCTGCTTTTCGAAATCGATCCGCGACCGTTCCAGGCGGAAGTCGATCGCCTGCGCGCGGAGCTGGCCCGCGCGAACGCCACCGTTTTGCGCGCGACCAGTGAGCTCGAGCGCGCAAAACGTCTTTCATCCGAGGATGCCATGTCGTCCGAGGAACGCGATCGGCGTGTGGCGTTTGCTTCGGAGTCGGCGGCGCAGGTCTCGGCCGTCGAAGCGGCGCTGCGATCCGCGCAGCTCAATCTCGAGTTCACGCGCGTCACGTCGCCAATCGATGGACGCGTCGGCCGTGCCATCGTCACGGCCGGCAACCTCGTGTCCAGCGGACCCGGTGAAGCAACGCTGCTGACCACAGTGGTCTCGCTCGATCCGATCTACGCGTCATTCGAAGCAGACGAGCAGACGTTCGCGCATTTCGCCGCGCGTGCGAACGGACTTCCGGTGCGCATGGCGCTCGCGAACGAGGAGACATTCACACACGAAGGACGCCTCGACTTCCTCGACAATCAGATCGATCCCTCGACGGGCACGATTCGAGGGCGGACGATCTTCCGCAATCCCGATCACGCGCTGACGCCCGGCTCCTTCGTCCGATTGCACCTGCCAGGCAGGGCCGGTTATCGCGCGCTGCTGATTCAGGATCGCGCCGTCGGAACGGACCTCGATAAGCGCTACGTGTATGTCGTCGGAAGCGACGGCACGATCGAATACCGCACGGTCCAGCTCGGACCGATCATCGACGGACTGCGCATCGTTCGTGGCGGGCTCAAGCCAGGAGATCTCATCGTCGTCAACGGTCTTCAGCGCATCCGTCCCGGCGTGCGCATCGATCCTGTGAAGGAATCGATGGAGGGAAGATCGTGAGACTCGCTCAATTTTTCATCACACGCCCGATCTTCGCCGCCGTTCTCTCGCTGTTGATTGTGATCGGCGGTGGCATCGCTCTGGTGAAGCTGCCGGTCAGCGAATACCCGAGCGTCGCCCCGCCCACAGTCGTCGTTCATGCCGCCTATCCCGGCGCGAATCCGAAAGTGATTGCGGAGAGTGTGGCCGGACCGCTCGAGCAGTCGCTCAACGGTATCGAAGGCATGCTCTACATGTTCTCGCAGTCGACATCCGATGGGCGGCTCACGCTGACGGTGACCTTCGCGGGCGGCACTGACCTCGACAACGCGCAGGTGCAGGTGCAGAACCGCGTTTCGCAGGCGCTGCCGCGGCTGCCATCCGAAGTCCAGCGCATTGGCGTGACCACCGAGAAGGCCTCGCCCGACTTCATCATGGTGGTGCACCTTCTCTCGCCCAACAACCGCTACGACATGTTGTATCTCTCGAACTTCGCGCATCTACGCGTGAAGGATGAGCTGGCGCGCATTCAGGGTGTTGGCGCCGCGCAGGTGTTCGGCGCCGGTGAATACAGCATGCGTGTCTGGCTCGATCCGGACAAACTGGCCGCCCGCCAACTCACGGCCACGGACGTCGTCCGCGCCATCCGCGAGCAGAACTTGCAAGTCGCTGCCGGAGTCCTGGGCGCACCGCCGTCGCCGAGCAGCACGACTTTCCAGCTCTCGATCAACGCGCAGGGACGTCTGACATCGGAAGACGAATTCGCGAACATCGTGGTGCGGGCGACGCCCGACGGGCAGATCACGCGCATCCGCGACGTCGGCCGCGTGGAGATGGGCGCCGATCACTACTCGCTGCGCAGCCTCCTCGACAACAAGAACGCGGTGGCGATCGGCATCTTTCAGCGTCCGGGCACGAACGCGATCCAGGCTTCGAATGAAGTGCGCGCGACGATGGAGCGTCTCAAGAAAACGTTCCCCGCCGGCGTCGACTACTCAATCGTGTACGACCCGACGCTCTTCGTCCGCCACTCGATCCGCGCGGTCGTGGAGACGTTGTTCGAAGCGATTCTCCTGGTCGTCATCGTGGTGATGGTCTTCCTGCAGACGTGGCGTGCGTCAATCATCCCGCTCGTCGCCGTTCCGGTCTCGCTCGTCGGTACCTTCGCGGTGATGCTGGCCCTCGGCTTCTCGCTCAACACGCTGTCGTTGTTCGGGCTGGTGCTGGCGATCGGAATCGTCGTCGACGATGCCATCGTCGTCGTGGAGAACGTCGAGCGCCACATCGAGCTTGGCGCCGAGCCGCTCGAAGCGACGCGCGCGGCGATGAAGGAAGTCTCAGGGCCGATCATCGCCATCGCCCTCGTACTCTGCGCGGTTTTCATTCCCACTGCGTTCATCAGCGGACTGACCGGGCAGTTCTACCGTCAGTTCGCGTTGACGATCGCCATCTCGACGGTCATCTCTGCCTTCAACTCGCTCACTCTGAGTCCTGCCCTTGCTTCCCGCCTTCTTCTCCCCCACGGCGCGCCGCGTGACCGTCTGCAGCGCGCCGCCGATCGTCTCTTCGGCTGGTTCTTCCGTTTATTCAATCGTGGATTCGCGCGCATGTCGCACGGCTACTCGTCGGTCGTCGCGCGCCTCTTGCGTATCTCGATTGCCGCGCTAGTGGTCTATCTCGGCCTGGTTGGTCTGGCGGCGCTTGGGCTGATGAAAGTCCCTCGCGGATTCGTGCCCTCGCAGGACAAGGGATACCTCGTCGCCTTCGCGCAGTTGCCTGATGCGGCCACGCTCGATCGGACGGAAGGTGTCATTCGCCAGATGTCCGACATCGCGCTGAAACAGCCCGGCGTGGCCAGCGCGGTCGCCTTTCCCGGTCTCTCGATTAACGGCTTTGTGAACGCTTCCAACGCCGGAATCGTCTTCGTTACCTTGAAGCCCGAAGAGGAACGGAAAGGAAAGAACCAGAGTGCCGGCGCCATCGTGCAGGCGCTGAACATGAAGTACTCCGGTATTCAAGAAGCGTTCGTGGCCATCTTCCCGCCGCCCCCGGTGCAGGGCCTCGGCTCGATCGGAGGATTCAAGCTCTTCGTCGAAGATCGCGACGGATCCGGTTTCGAAGCGCTCTACGCGCAAGTGCAGAATGCGATGAACGAAGGACGCAAGCGGCCGGAGCTGGCCGGACTCTTCTCCAGTTTCCAGGTCAGCGTCCCGCAGATCGACGCGAACGTCGATCGCGAGCGAGCGAAGACATACGGTGTTGCTCTCACCGACGTCTTCGACACCCTGCAGGTCTATCTCGGCTCGCTGTACGCGAATGACTTCAATCGTTTCGGCCGCACCTATCAGGTGAACGTTCAGGCGGAATCAAAGTTCCGCACGCAGCCGGAACAGATCAAGCGCCTTTACACGCGCAACGCACAAGGCGGCATGGTGCCCCTCGGATCGGTTGTATCTGTCAGAAGCGGATACGGACCCGATCAGGTGATGCACTACAACGGATATCCCGCCGCGGAAATCAACGGCGCACCATCACCAGGACACAGCTCCGGTCAGGCCCAGAGTGCCATCGCCGGGGTCTTGCGGCAGAAGTTGCCCGCGGGGATGTCGTTCGAATGGACCGAGCTCGCGTATCAGGAAATCCTGGCCGGTAACACCATGCTGCTGATTTTCCCTCTGTGTGTTTTTCTGGTCTACGTCGTTCTGGCCGCCCAATATGAGAGCTGGACGTTACCGCTGCCGGTCATTCTCAACGTTCCGATGACGATTCTCTCCGCCATCGCCGGAGTGTGGATCACCGGTGGCGATAACAACGTCTTCACGCAGATCAGTTTTCTTGTCTTATCGGGACTGGCGTGTAAGAACGCCATTCTGATCGTCGAGTTCGCGAAGCATCGCGAGGAGCAAGGCGACGATCGCGTGACCGCGATTCTCGAAGCGTGCCGCGTTCGATTGCGCCCCGTGCTCATGACCTCGGTGGCGTTCATCATGGGCGTTCTGCCGCTGGTCTTTTCGTCCGGCGCCGGCGCCGAGATCAGGCAGGCCATGGGAATCGCGGTCTTCGCCGGAATGCTCGGCGTCACGTCGTTCGGCCTGTTCCTCACGCCGGTGTTCTTCACCTTCATCGGCAACCTCGTCGAGCGATTCAAGGGACGTCGCGTTCTTGTTCCCCAAGTGGCCACTCTTCTGGTGATGGCCTTGTTCCTCGGCGCCTGCACGCTGCGTCCGTATCGGGAGCCAAAAGCAGAAATCTGGAGCGCGCCGCCCACAGCGCCGCTCTTTTCGACACAAAAATACGACGCGAAGTGGTGGCATCAATTCGAAGACCCGGTTCTGGATAGTCTCGAGGACAAGGCGCTCACATCGAACCACGACATCCGCATTGCGCTGGCCCGTGTCGACGAAGCGCGCGCGGCATTCAGTGATATCCGGCTCGATCAATATCCGGCCGTCACGTCGGAGGGATCGTTCGACAAACGCAAGGCGGTCATCCCCGGTTTCACGGATGCGCGCAAAGAGATCACGACGTACCGCGCCGGCTTTGATGCGTTCTGGGAGCTCGATGTTTTCGGACGCGTGCGCTCGCAGGTTCGTGCCGCTGGCGCGAATGCCGAAAGCTTCGAAGCATCGCTCGAGGATGTACGAGTGATCGTGGCCGCGGAAGTGGGGCGAAACTACTTCGAGCTGCGCGGACTGCAGCAACGGCTGGCCGTCGCGGATCGAAGTCTCACCAATCAACGCCAGACGCTGCATCTGACGCAGGTGCGGCGCGATGCCGGAATCGGCGAAGAGTTCGACGTTGCCAGTGCAGCGGCCCGCGTGGCCGGAATCGAAGCCAGTCTGCCGCCGATCCGCGCCGCCATCGCCGAGCGTGAGCATCGCCTGGCTGTACTCACCGGCCGGCGCCCCGGCGAGATCGAAGCCGATGTGACACCTCGCAATTACCCGGCGCTCGCCAAGGCCTTGCCGCTCGGCGACGTGGAGACGTTTCTTCGACGCCGTCCCGACATTCGGGCGGCGGAACGGCAACTGGCGGCAGCAACCGCCCGCGAAGGCGTGGCCGCCGCCGATCTCTTCCCCCACATCACTCTCACCGGATTCCTCGGATTGATCGCCGGCCGGGGAAATCTGTTCGGTGAGTCTGCCTCACGTGCCTGGGCTGTAACGCCGGCACTCTCATGGTCCGCATTCGACATCGCCAGCCCTCGCGCGCGTCTGCGCGGCGCGGAAGCCGGCACGCGAGAGGCGGAGGCGCTTTACGAACAGACGGTGCTTCGCGCACTCGAAGAGACGTCGAACGCGATGGTCAACTACAGCGAGCAGCAGCAACGACTGGTGAAGCTCAACGATCAGGCTCGCGAGAGCGCACGTGCGTCATCCATTGCACGCGCGCGCTATCGCGAAGGCGTGGCCGATTTTCTAGCCCTGCTCGACGCCGAGCGTACGCAGCTTGCGGCGGAGGACGCAGTCGCGCAGGCCGAATCGCAGGTCTTCACAAGCGTCGTCGCCGTCTACAAGTCGCTCGGAGGGATCACCACGGAGGAAGGTCATGAATCTCAAGGTTCTCCAGCTCAATGAGTCACATTCCCATGAATCGCATAGCCATCAATCACCCAATGCTCGGCACGAATACTCGGAAGCGATGTTCGTAACGGATGGACGGATCAATCTGCTCGTCGACGGCCAGGCCGTGGCAGTCAATGCCGGCGGGATGTTCATCGTGCCGCCCGGCATGCTGCACACGGTCGTCCCCAGCAGCGACGGAACGCTCGTCATCTTCGAGTAACACAGAAGTGAAATGGAGACTATGAATGTTATTCCTGGGCGTTGTTGCAATCGTCATGATCATCGTGCTGATGCTCATGACGTTTCTTGCGAATGACTTTGACAGCGACCTCGGTTAGTGCCGGCGGACAAGGTGCAATTCATCGCTGCGAACGCCGCGTATTTCGCGTAGCAGTTCGTCGGGGGTGTACGATTTCCGGACCATCGGATCCGGGATTTCACCATTCAACTTGCGTCTCGTGTGCCGGCGTCTCGCGTTGGCGCTGGCCGTCCTGTTTCTCGCGAACGGAGCGCTTGCGCTCGATCCGGGCAGGGCTCTGACGCAGTCGCGGCTTTCGGTCTGGACGAGTGAGTCGGGACTGCCGCAGGCGACCATCGACGCGATGGTGCAGACGGCGGACGGCTACCTGTGGATCGGTACCGAGGAGGGACTGGTCCGGTTCGATGGAATGAGGTTTGTGGTCAGCGATCGGCAGAATGCGCCGGCGCTGCGCAGCCCGTTCATCTCGTCGCTCTATGAGTCGCCCGACAAGACGCTGTGGATCGGCACGTACGGCGGCGGCATCGCGCGACTGCGCAATGGACGGATCGAGGCCTTTCATCCGGAGCTGCTCGGATCGGATCGCATTCGAGAATTTCGTACGGCGCATGATGGAGCGCTCTTCGTTGCCACGGCCGGCGGTGGACTGCTCCGCATCGACGGCGAAAAGGTCGCGCGCTTCACGACGCGCGACGGGCTGCCGACCGATCGCATCTGGACGATTTGCGACGACGGCGAAGGCGGCTTGTGGGTGGCCACGCACGGCGGCGGAGTGGTGCGCTGGCGCGACGGGCGCGTGCAGCAGCGCATCACGACGCGCGAGGGCTTGCCGAACGATTTTGCGCGCGCGCTTCTGCGCGATCCCGACGGCACGCTCTGGATCGGAACCGATGGCGGCGGTCTGGCGGCGTGGCGCGCGGGCGCGATCGTCCGGACCGTGACCGCTCGCGACGGGCTGCCGAACGTTTTCGTCCGCACGATCCGGCGCAGCCGCGACGGCGGCCTCTGGATCGGAACCGATGGCGGACTGGCGCGCCTGCGAGGAGCGCGCGTCGAATCGATGGGCGTCGCGGAAGGGCTGCCCAGCCCCGGCATCCGTTCGATGATTGAAGATCGCGAAGGGAGTTTGTGGGTTGGAACGACCAGTGGCCTCGTCCGCCTGAGCGATACGCGAGTCCTGTCGTTTACGCGGAAGGAGGGGTTGCCGGTCGACGCGGTCCGCGCCGTTTTCGAGGCGCGCAACGGCGATGTCTGGGTTGGGACGGAAGGCGGCGGATTGTGCAGAATCCTCCCGGGCCCGATCCAATGCTACGCGGCCGCCGACGGCCTTCCGCACGGCACGGTCTACGCGCTGATCGAGAGCCGCGACGGCAGTTTCTGGGTCGGAACCGACGGCGGCGGTGTTGCCCGCTTTCGCGGCGGCAAGTTCGTGGAGACGATCGATGCGCGCACTGCCGGCCTGCCGAACGATCGGGTGCGCGCGCTCATCGAGACGGCGAGCGGCGACCTCTGGGTTAGCACCGCGGCCGGTCTCGCGCTCGTTCGCGGAGGTCACGCGACCCGCGTCAAAGAATTCGAGGATCGCCAGCTTCGCCCGCTGCTGGCGTTGCCCGATGGCAGTCTCCTCGTCGGAACGGACGGCGCCGGACTGTGGCGCGTGAACGGCGATGGATCGCATGCGAACGTCGTGGCCAGTCTGGGTCATGGCTTTCAAAGCGATCGCGTCTTCAGTTTGGCCATGGACGCCGAGCGTCGTGGCGTTTGGATCGGAACGTCCGGCGGCGGCCTCGCGCATCTCGATCTCGCGAACAACTCCGTCCGCTCGCTGGCCAGACGCGACGGCATGCACGACGACGTCGTCTTCGAAGTCGTCGACGCCGGCCTCGGCGCGGACCTCTGGCTGACGAGCAATCGCGGCGTCTATCGAGTGAAGCGCGATCGCGTGCTCGACGCGATGCAGGGACGGAAAACGGATCTGTCCGGGACCGTTTACGGGACGATCGACGGGATGCCGTCCAACGAATGCACCGGCGCCTTTCCTGGCGCCATGCGATCGCGCGACGGCCGCATCTGGATCGCCACGTCGCGCGGCCTGGCCGTGATCGACCCGAACGCAAACATTCGCAATGACGTCCCGCCGCCCGTTCGCGTGGAAGAAGCGCTGATCGATGGCGTGAACGCTGCCGAAGGCTCGCTGCGCGTTCCCGCCGGCACCGGGCGCCTCGAGTTGCGCTACACGGCGCTCAGCCTTCGCGCGCCGGAGCTGGTGACGTTTCGCTACATGCTCGAAGGTTACGACCGCGGCTGGGTGGAGGCGGGGACGAACCGCGTTGCGACGTACACGAAGCTCGCGCCGGGCAGCTACACGTTCCGCGTCATGGCCACGAACGAAGATGGCGTGCGGAGCAGCAGCGAGGCGCGGTTGCCGGTGACCGTCGATCCGCGATGGTTCGAGACGTGGTGGGCGCAGCTCCTCGCGCTCGTGCTTCTCGCCGCCGTCGTTTGGGGAATCGTGCGGCTGCGCGTCGCGACATTACACGCGCGTCAGGCCGAGCTCGAAGCGCTCGTGGCCGAACGGACGAGAGGCCTCGCCGTTGCCAACGAACGCCTCCGAGGATTGTCGTATCTGGATGGACTGACCGGCGTGGCCAATCGCCGCCGTTTCGACGAGGCGCTGGAAGAGGAATGCAACCGCGACGCGCCGATCTCACTCATCCTGATCGATCTCGATCACTTCAAGACACTCAACGATTCGCAGGGACATCAGGAAGGTGACGAGGCGTTGCGCTCCGTCGCCGCGTGCCTGGCCGAGCGAACGGAATCGCGCGGCGGCCTGGCCGCTCGTTTCGGCGGCGAGGAGTTCGCCTGGCTTCTTCCGGGCGTGACGTTGGAGGAGTCGATGGCGGAAGCAGAAAGGCTCCGGCTCCGAATCCGCGACGCCAAAATCCGCCACACCACCGCCGCCCACGGCATCGTCACCGCCAGCCTCGGCGTCGCCACGGGCGCACGCGTTACGCCGTCCGAACTCGTCGCCGCGGCCGACGCCGCCCTATACCGCGCAAAGTCAGGAGGGCGGGATCGGGTGGAAGGGGAGGAGTTGAGGTAGAGGAGCGTGCCGGATCTTTCGTCGATGAAAGGCATTCCGCCGCCGCGTCGATGAAACACTTCAGGTCCGGCGAGCACTATTGGGTATGGTTTCGGTGTACGGATGGCCCTCCTTAGAGAAGGATAGATGATGACGTTACCGCTGCCATCACCGCCGCTGAAGCGGTTTTCGGTCCATGCCGCATTTTCTTACTCCTCAGCGCAGGCAGACTATGTCGGCCGCGTCGGCGCCGCGCTACCTAAAGAGATCAAGATCCACGACTACAAGACTCGCGAGGGGACAATCAGGGTCGTGGGGCATAACCTCAGGAAGACTCTCAAACGAATCTATAAATTTGAGGCCATGTTCGTCTTCGCCTTTATCTCGAAAGCATACGCCGATAAGGATAGCGAGTTCACGCACATCGAATGGGAGGCCGCGCAACGCGCCGCGAGACGCAAACCCGGGTATGTGATCCCGGTGCTCATTGAAAAAACGGATATGTCCATCCTGGACACTGGGCTCGACGGAACGCTCCCTCCGGAGCAGCTCGCCGATCTGATCGCCGGCACGATCCGCCGGCCGCCGCCGGCGCCGTGGTGGTTCCATCTGACAACAGAAGTGAAGATCGCTGCGGCCGCTGCGCTGCTCGCCCTGGTCCTCCTGGCGCACCCAGCCTACGTGTGGATCTGGCCCTCCCGGACTTCGATCAAGTCCGTCGATGTAAACGCACAGGAGATCACCGTGCACATCGCGAACAACGGACCGAAGAGCTCCACGCTTGTCAGCCAGCGGCTGAAGTTTGGCGCGCTGCCGATCAAGGACACGGAGCTGCGCCGCGACAAATCGAAGTCGCCGACGATCGCTCCCGGCGAGCGCGATATAAAGCTGACGGTATTGACACTCGAGCCGAAGTGTGAGGCCGACGGCAGCCGCCTCAATAACGCCGAGATCGTGCCGCTACTCGGCACGCAACCAATCATGCTCGAAGCCGACTTTCAGGAATCCAACGACGCTCCCGGCCACCCGACAACTCGGGCCGTGAGCATCCCCGCCGCGCGTTTGCACGAATTCATCGGAAAGTGGGTGCCCAGCCGTGTTCCGCCTTGTTAGAAGTCTCGTTTGCTTTCTCCTCGCCGCTGGGGCGGCGCGGGCGCAAGTAACCACCCCGCAGGCACCAATAACCACCTCGCAAGTCAACGTGTTCATTACCGGTGATCGCTGCGAGAAAGTCCAAAAGGTTTCCCTCGTCATCGACGACGACGATCTCAGAGACAGTTGGATTCCAATGGACCCACTCAGGGACAAGAACAACAACAAGATGGCTTGCCATTGGACAACAAACCTCGGAGTGAACGGCTCGGTGTCGACGGCGCTCTCGCATTTCAGTATGCGGGTCGATTTCGCCGAGCGCCGGCACGGCGCGCGGACGAACTGTTATCAAGCCTCCCCGAACGATGAGGCGCTTTCCGCCGAGGTCCAAGCGCCCTGCTGCCTCGACGAGCATTTTCAAGATTTGCTCGTGAATACCAAACCGCCGATGCCGGTCAGCTATCTTCGCCGTGTTCCCAAGAACCCCAAGAAGCCACTCCTCGGCGTCGCTTGCACGGAGACAGGGACCTTTTCTCTGGGAACAGGAGAAATCGGACACACGCAGTTCTCCGGGGAGCATATCGATCTCCAACTCGGGGAGTCCAACCCGAAGCGTAAGGCGCCTGGCCTGATTCTCAACGGCGTCATTGCCGGTGATGACACGCTGGTTCTGACGCAAAACGGCGTGGCCTATCGGATGAGCGTGCAGCGCGCAAAAGGCCAGATGGGGAGTCCACCGACCTTGTCGTCCAACGCGATCTCGGTCGACATCAAAATACTTAGTGACCTGAAGTTCGAACGCGCCGAGTTCCGGGTGATCAAGTGATGCAGGCCAGTGTTTTCACCACACTTCGTCACGCCGTCGTGTGAACGCGCCATCGATCACTGCGCGGTGAAATGTAAATCCGCCGCGGTTCGAGTTGCATCTTAGTGCCGGCGAGACGCCGATCTGAAATCCTAGGTATCGGCGCCTCAATCCCTCAATCGGTACCAAATCATCACGCCCACCTTCACCACCCCGGCGGTGGCGACGATTGCGAAGAGGTCCCAACGGATTACGTGGTGGGAGAGGTTGTAGAAGAAAAAGATGCCGGTCAGCAGGACGGCGGACAGGCCGCCGATGCTGGTGGAGCGGAGGCGGTGGGTGAGGAAGCGTTCGTCAATGGTGCCGAGGATGGGTAGCTTCATTTCTTCTCCTCCAGCTTGAAGATTTCGTCGGTGGCGTAGCCGAAGACGCGGGCGAAGGTCAGGGCCAGCGCGAGGCTCGGTTCGTAGCGCTGGCGCTCGATCGAGTTGATGCTCTGGCGCGAAACGCCGACGGCATCGGCGAGCTGTTGTTGCGTCCAGCCGAGGGCGGTGCGGAGCTCTTTGACGCGGTTCTGGACGGTATGGGCCATGTCAAGTGCGCTTCACATGATAACGCCTTGCGATAGGCTCACAAGGAACGACATGACGACCCACAGCGTGCTTGGCGCGATCGCCAATTCGTTCAATCCGCTGCTGGCGATTCTCGCGCTGATCGTCCCTTTCCTGCGGACGCCGCGAACGGCGCGCTCGACGGTCACTTACTACCTTTCGACCGGCGCAGCGATTGGGATCGTCTACCTCATTCGGTTCGTCGATGACCGCAACCGGCTCTGGGCGTCATTCGGTCTCGACTACAGCACGCATTCGGCGTTTGCGGCGTCACTGGCGGCATCGATCGGGACGTTCGATCGCCGATGGGCGATCCCACTCGCGGTCGCGGTCGTTCTCTACTTCGCGCTGGAGATTTTCATGCGCTATCACGGCATCGTGGACATCGTGTCCTCGGCGGTGCCGACGGCGATCGCGGCACTGCTACTGCACAACTCGTCGCGCGTTAGAACGGACAGTCCGCGCAGCCCGAACCGCAACACGTAGGCTCGAATGCGGCGCGGATTTCAGGCCGCGGTGTTTCGACGGGCAATGGGGAATCGCACGCGGGCTCCGCGCGCGGCGTCTCTTCGGGAGGGAGTTCCGGTTCGTTCAATCGTGGACGATTTCCGACCAGGGGAGCTTGCGGACCTGGAGCACTTTCTCGTCGATCTGCTGCTGCGTGGCGCGCTCGCCGAGAACGCGTCGAAGGTAATCGACCTCGGGCGATACGAGCTTGTTGTGTTTCGGCAGCAGACGGAGTGCGGCGCTTTGCAGGTTGCGTTCGGACACGGTGACGGTCTTGGAAGTTTTCGTGGCCTTTTCGCTCATGGAGACCGCAACGACGGCTTTGACCGAAGTAATCCTTCGGTTGCGTTTACCGTTTTCGGCCGATTCGCGCGGTGCGGATCGGGAGCGCGCTGCGGAACACGAGCGACTCCTGCACTGCCGCCGGCCGCTCCGAACTGCAACGGCACAACGCGCAGTGGACGCCGTCGACATGCGCCGCGCGCGAATGACCGCAGATATCGCAAAGCCGCTTTTCCATCACACCCTTCCTTCTCAAGGTTCGTGCCGGAAATTGTGCGGGAGGGGAGGCGAGATCGAACGAAACTCTGCAATAGGTAGAGTGTCGCGATCCGAGCGCTGGCGGGCGGTCTGCTTGCATCGCGATCGGTGGTAAAACGCCGCGCGCGCTCTCCACATTGTAGAGATGCAAATCGATTATGAACCGCTGACCTCGCCTCGCTGAAACGTCTGGAACGATCATTCGTCGGAATCGACATGCGCAAGCTCGCCATCCTTCTCGCCGTCACTGCTTCCACAAGCCTGTATGCCGCGATTACCGGCACGATCCTCGATCCCGAGGCGAAGCCGGTTGCCGGCGCGACGATCCGGGCGTATGCCGCGGAAAACGCGTCGGTCATGCGGGCCAGGATCCTTGCCGGGAAGATCGATCGCGAGCCGATCGCCAGTGCGCAGTCGGCGGAGAACGGGACGTTCTCGCTCGATGTGAAAGGGGCCGTCGCGGTGGACGTCGTCATCGATGCTCCGTCGCATGCGCGCAACGCGATCGCCGCCGTCGACGGCGACGACCTCGGCGCGCTCATTCTCGCCCCGCCTGCGGCGCGGAAGCTGCGCGTCACGAGCAGCGGTAAGCCGATCGCGAACGCGTTCGTCGTCTCCGGCATCGACGTTTGGCGGACGGACGCTGCGGGCGAGGTGCCGGCGCCGGCCAGCACGACCGCGTATGTCGTCCATCCCGACTATGCGATCAACCGCCACACCGGGAACAACGGGCTCGAAGTGAAACTGTCTCGCGGCGTGGCCGTGCGCGGACGCGTCGTCGACGCGAAGGGTCCGGTCGCGCACGCGAGCGTTTCGATCAACGGCTGGCCGCTGGCGGAGTCGGGCGACGACGGCACGTTCACCATCGCGCATGCGCCCGACAGTTGGCAGTCGATTGCGGCCGTGCGCGGCAGCGACACGGGGACGGCAACGCGGCCGAAAACAGGAGCGCTCGAAATTCGCATCGCGCCCGCGGCCACGTTTATCGGAACCGTTCGCGACTCCAACCGCGGCGGAGCCGTGGCCGGCGCGCGGATGACGATCAGCAATACCGACGATGACGCGATCGTGGCCGTGACCGACGCCAAAGGCGCCTTCACGGCCGGACCTCTGCTTCCGCGCGTCTACCAGATCGCCGGCATGCATCCGGCGTACTCGATCGAATCGGCGTCGGTGACCTTGCCAGCCACGCGCACGCGCTCATTCGCGGCGCTGGCGTTCGCCCGCGCGAAAGGGCGCGTGATCGACGAGGACCGTAAGCCTGTCGCCACGGCGTTCGTCTCGTCGAACAGCGCCGCCTCGTCGCGCGCGCACACCTCCGTGACGAATGCGAACGGCGAATTCACGGTGCGCGTCAATCCGTCGCCGCAGTTTCCGACGCCGCTCCTGGCGAATAAGCGCGATTACGTCACGGTCTCGACGGCGGCGCAAAGCTGGAAGGCCGGCGAGGTCAAAGACAACATCGTCATCACGCTGCCGCACGGTTTCCTGGCCCAGGTGCGCGTGATCGATAAACAGCGGCAGCCGGTTCCGAATGCGCTGGTGAATGTCTCCAGAACGGGCGAGCAGGGGATGCGGCGCTCGCTGTCGGTCGGCTGTGCCGATCCATCCAAACCCGATTGTCACCGCACCGGCGCGGACGGTCTCATGAGCGTGCGCACCACCGAAGGGAAGCATGACGTCATGGTGTTCGGCGATGACGTGTCGCCGGTCCGGCTGCAGAATCAGATGATCACCGCAAAAGCCGCAACGATCGTCGTGACCGTCGATCGCGGTATCGAGATCAGCGGCCGCGTCGTTCGTCCGGACGGCACTCCCGCTGCCGACGCGATGGTTGATACGCCGACCGGCGTGATGCCGCGCTCCGCGCAGACGGCGGCCGACGGCACGTTCAAACTGATCGGCATCGCCTCCGGTCCCACCGTGCTGACCGCGCATTCGAGCGACGGCATTCTTTCCTCGCCGCCGCTCACGGTTACTGCGCCGGCGAAGAACGTCACCCTCACGATTCCTCGGGGGGCGCGCATCGAAGGGCGTGTGCTCGACCGCGCCACGCAGCAGCCGGTCACCGATTTCACGGTCGGACTGCCGACCCGCAGCCAACGAATGGTCCCCGCCGAACCGCGCGCGGAAAAAACGATCCACGCCGATGACGGCACCTACGCCATCGACAACGTTCCTCCCGGCGCCGTCGATCTGGTCGTCCGCGCCGCCGGATATGTATCGGGCACGCGCGGCGATATCACCGCCGAGGATGGAAAGACGGTGACGGGAATCGATATTCAGCTCGATCGCGGCGCCACGATCTCCGGACGCGTCACTGCCAGCGGCATACCGGTCGCCGGCGCGGATGTGCGGCCGGCCTCGCAACGGATGGCGCCGATGATGTCGCAGCAGCTTTCCGCCAGCGGCGCGGGCGCTACGACCGATGGCGACGGTTTCTACAAACTCGACGGCATTGCCGAAGGCGACCGCCTCATCGAGTTTCACAAACAGGGCTTCGTCACCGCGCAGAAGCCGGTCGAGGTGAAGGCCGGAAGCGACGTCCACCTCGACGTCGAGCTCGATCCCGGCAAGGAATTGCGGGGACGCGTCGTCGATCGTTCCGGCAGCGGGGTCGCGGGCGCGTTCATCGCTGCCTCGGCGGCCGGCGACCGGCGCGGTGGCCCGATGGTCGTGAGCGACGGCGATGGCATGTTCGTCGTGAGCGGCCTGACCGACGGCAAGTACCAGGTCACCGCGCGCAAGGAGGGAATGGTCAGCGGTGAAGCCACCGACGTCGATCTGCCGCAGACGCGGCCGCTCACGCTGACGCTCGATACCGGCGCGACGATCAACGGCCGCGTGAGCGGCGTTCCCGCCGAGCAACTCCCGCAAGTCGTCGTCACCGCTTCGGGAGGGACGTCACACAATCAGACCACCGCCGATTCCAGCGGCAACTTCACGCTGCCCGGCTTTCCCGACGGCCAGGCGCGCGTCGACGCGATTCTCACGACGGGCGGGCAGCGCCGCATGGCGCCGCCGAAAACGATCGTCATCGAAAACGGCGTCGCGCCGGCGGTGGAGCTGAATTTCGAAGAAGGGATCACCGTCAGCGGACACGTAACGAAAGGCGGCGCACCGGTGTCGAACGGAAGCGTCAGTTTCAGCCCCATCGGCGGCCGGCCGGTCCGCTCTGCGCCCGACGTCACCGGCGAGACCTTGCCGTCAGCGCGCCAGTTCGTCAACGCCATGATCTCGTCCGACGGCACGTACACGGCCGCGGGCCTTTCCGCCGGCGATTACTCCGTGCGCGTGAGCAGTTCCGGGTTGTCGATGTATCAGACGAGGTACACCGCCGCGGCGAGCGGCACGTTCGACATCGACATCCACGGCGCGACGTTACGCGGCCGCGTCGTCGACGCGAAATCGAACGCGCCGCTCTCCGGCGCACGCGTGATGCTGACGTCGCGCTTGCCGGCCAACGGCTCCGCGGCCACCGACTCCGACGGCCGCTTCGTCATCGATGCGCTTCCGGACGCGAGCTACGACCTGCAGGTCAACCGCGAGCAGTACGCGACCGCGGCGCAAAAAGTCGTGATCGCAAACGGCGCGGTGCCCGACGTCGAAGTGCGCATGGAACAGACGCCGGCGATCACGATCCGCGTCACCGACTCCGCCACCGGCCAGCCGGTCGATGCGAACGTGATGATTCAGGAGGCCTCGGGCAGCTACCGCGGCCAGGCCACGCGCATCGAGAGCGGAACGTTCCGGGCCTGGCTGAAGCCGGGAAGCTACAGCGCGGCTGTCAACGCACGCGGCTACGTCCTCAAGACGCAGAACTTCACCACTCCCGCAGACGTGACCGTCACGCTCGTCCGCGCCGGCGCGCTCCTGATCCGCGCGCGCACGCCGCAACGCGCCAGGCTCGATCTCCCCGGCGGCGGCACGCAGCGCGGATTGGGCCTGCTCCACGCCGGCGCGAACGGACCCTTCGAAATGGTCCCCCCCGGCTCCTACATGCTGACGCTGATGGGCAGCGACGGAAAGGTGACGCAGACCGTCCCTGTCGTCATCAACGGCGGCGAAACGACGACCGTCGACGTGCCGTGATCCTTAGAACATACCGGCCTGCGCGTACTCATGCGCGTGCTCGGCAATGTATTCGTTGATCCGAACGCGATCGTCCGCAGAGCAGCCGGCAAGCAGCCGTTCGAGGTCCGCGCGGGAACGGACTGTTTCGAATGTCTTCAGCGGCGCGACGTAAATGACGGCCGGTTTGCCGCGCGCGGTCATTCTCGCAACGTTCACGAGTGTTCCGTTCGATACCCCGTCCCACAGCATCAATGCCGCATCCGCCTCTTCGGCCATGGCCGCATCTTTCGCCGTGAAGAAGGCGAAATCGCGCGCGCGATGCGGCGGGGTCACCCGCTGGATCGGCCACCGCCCCACGTTGTTGCGGCAATCGTCACCGGTGCAGAACACGCGCACGTTCCGGTACTCCCGTTCGTGCAAATAGGTTTGAATCGCTTTGTCCGCGCCGTTCGCATCCCCGACGAGAACGATCAGCCCGCCTTCAATCATGCGGTCGATGCGCTGCTTCACGTCGGCACCGATGCGAATGATTTTGCGTGAGCCGCCGACGAACACCGTCTTCACGTTCTGCTCCTGGTCTGCGTCAGTGCGAACGCGAATACTTGCGATGCGCCTGCAGCAGAAATGCGCTCTGCGATTGCGTTCATTGTCGCTCCCGATCGATACAGATCGTCGAATAACAACACTCGTTCGCCGCTGACATGTTTCGGGTTCACTTCGAAGGCGCCTTCGAGCAGTTTACGGCGTTCTTCGGCGTCGTACACGTTCTTCAACTCCGAAAATGATTTCAACTTTCGGACCGCGCCCGCAGCGACGGGAATGGCGAGGCGTAACCCGATCTCGGAGGCTAACCGCAGTACAGGTTGGAGCACGCGATAGGTCCGCGTTGGCGGAACTGGGACGATCACAGAGAAGTCAGTTCGCCACGAGCGAATGAATCCTTCGGCAGCGTCGGCAAGATCGGCCAGGACGCTTTCATCATTCCGATACTTCAGCTTGAACAGGAGTTCACCGATCTCCGTCCGGACAGTTTCGAATTGCGGATGCCCAAACTCATCATCACCAAGGTAAGTGCTGCTGCTGGTATGCAGATCGAGCACCCATCCTTCCGTCCATGATCCGAAGATCCTTCTCGGGTTGTAGGTCACCGGTCTCCGTTCACCAAGCCCTCACTCTATCCTTCGGCGCGAGGTACAACTTTTCGCCCGGCTTGACGTTGAACGCCGTATACCACTCGTCGATGTTGCGGACCGTGTCGGCGCGGAACTCGCCCGGCGCATGGCCGTTGGTCATCAGGGACGTTCGCAGCGCCTCGGGGCGGTACTTCGTGCGCCACACCTGCGCGAAGGCGAGGAAGAAGCGCTGGTCGCCGGTGAGGCCGTCCGCGGACGGCGCTTGTTTTCCAGAATACGCTCGGCGATAACCGTCGTATGCCGCGGAGAGGCCGGCTACGTCAGCGATGTTTTCGCCCAGCGTCAGCTTGCCGTTCACATGCATGCCCGGCAGCGGTTCGTACTTGTCGAACTCCGCGGCGAGGCTCTGGGCGGCACTGCTGAAATGCGCGAAATCCTCTTTCGTCCACCAGTTCCGCAGCCGCCCCTCGGCGTCGAACTGGCTGCCTTGATCGTCGAAACTGTGGCTGATCTCGTGACCGATCACGGTGCCGATGCCGCCGTAGTTCACTACCGGATCCGCGGTTCCGTCGAAGAACGGCGGATTGAGAATCGCGGCCGGAAAATTGAGCGCATTCTGAATCGGGACGTTGAGCGCGTTCACCGTCTGCGGTGTCAGCCACCACTCCGTCTTGTCGACCGGCTTGCCGAGCTTGGCGAGGCTGGCGCGGTAGTCGAAGAGCTGCGAGCGAATGGCGTTGCCGAGTGCGTCGTCGCGCTTGATCGTGAGGCCGTCGTAGCTGCGCCAGTGTTCGGGATAACCGATGCCGACGTAGAGCGTGCTTAGTTTCGCCTTCGCTTTCGTCTTCGTCGCGGGCGACATCCAGGCCAGGTTGTCGATGCGGTGACCGAACGCGGTGATGATGTTTTTCACCATCGCCTGCGCGGCCGCTTTCGACGCAGGCGGGAAGTAGTGCTTCACGTACAGCTTGCCGACGGCATCGCCGAGTGCGCCGTTCGTCGCGCTGACGCCGCGCTTCCAGCGTGCGCGCTGCTGCGGCGCGCCGGAAAGAGTCGTCCCGTAGAACTTGAAACGCTCGTCGGCGAATGCTTTCGGCAGCAGATACGACGCCCGGTCGATGGCGTGAAACGTCAGGTAATCCTTCCAGACCGCGAGCGGCTCGCTGGCGGTGAGTGCGGAGATGCCGGTGACCGCTGACGGCTGCCAGACCATGATCATCGGCTGCGCGGAAAGATCGGCGGCCTTGAAGTACGCGACCCAGTCGAGGCCGGGCGCTTTGACCGCGAACTGCTGCAGCTTCCACGGATTGTTGGCCTTGTGCACGTCCTCGGAATCGACGCGGCTGACGTGCGCCTCGGCGATCTTCTGCTCGAGCGCATAGATGTGCGCCGCGCGTTCCGCGGCATTCGCGACGTGCGCGAGCTCGAGGACGGCCGCGATGTGCGCGCGATACTTCGTCTGCAGCTCGACGTCCTTCGGATCCTTGCTCAGGTAGTTCTCGCGATCGGGCATCCCGAGGCCGCCCTGAAGGAGATAGCCGACGTTGCGGGTCGGATTGTTGAAATCGGGTGAGACCCACAGTCCGAAAAGACGATCGGTGTAGAAATTCGTGTTGTTGAGCGCATCGACGTCGGCGCGCAGCTCGCTGCCGAGGATGCGAGCGAGGGATGACTTATCGGAGATCGCCGCGATCTGATCGAGCTCCGGTTGGAGCGTCTTCAGCCCGCGCGCCTCGATCGCCTTCTCATCCATGAACGCCGCATAGAAATCGCCGATCTTGCGCTCCTCGGAATTGGCCGCGGCTTTCGATTTGTCTGCGTCCTGAATCAGCTTCGACGTTCGCTCGTTCGCCTTCTCCTCGAGCAGCGTGAAGACGCCGAGAACGGCGCGGTCGGGCGGCATCGGCGTGTTCTTCATCCACGTGCCGTTCGCGTATGCGTAGAAGTCGTTGCCGGGCTTCACGCTTTTGTCCATGCCGGCGGGATCGAGGCCGTGATTCGGCGCGGCGGCGGTGACGGCGAACGCGGTGAGCAGAATTGCGGCGAAGGCGAATTTCCGAGAGGTCATTGCGCTATCGTAACCCGCTGCCGATGCTCGCATTTCTGGCCCTTTGTGCCGTTCTTGTCGACGATCCCCAAACATCGCCGCCGGCCGCGTCGGAGACCATCGTGGTGACGGCGACGCAGACGAAGACGCGGTTGAGCGACACGCCGGCGAGCGTGGTGGTGATCACGCGCGACGCGATGCAGACCACCGCCGCGTCGACGACCGACGACGCGCTGCGCCAGGTGCCCGGCTTCACGCTCTTCCGCCGTTCCGGCAGCCGCAGCGCGAATCCGACGTCGCAGGGCGTATCGCTGCGCGGCGTCGGCGCCAGCGGCGCATCGCGCGCGCTCGTGCTCGACGACGGCATCCCGCTCAACGATCCGTTCGGCGGCTGGATTTACTGGGGACGCGTGCCGCGCGTCGCCATCGATCGCATCGAAGTCGTGCGCGGGGGCGCGTCCGATCTATACGGCAGCGGCGCGATGGGCGGCGTCGTGCAATTCATCCGGCGTAGTAATGATGACGTTGCGTTTGAGACGAGCGCCGGAAATGAGGGAACGCAAACCGCGTCGCTGTTCGCGGCCATGAAGCGCGGCGAATGGAGCGGCAGCATCGACGCCGATTTCTTCACGACCTCGGGTTACATCCTCGTTCAACCTTCACAGCGCGGAATCGTCGACGTCGAAGCGGATACGCGCCACACGACGTTTGACGGCGTCATCCGGCATTCCGGCTCGTTCCTGCGACTCTCGCATTACTCGGAGTCGCGCAATAACGGAACGCCACTGCAGATCAATGACACGGCCATTCGCCAGATCGCCGCGGGAACCGACATTCAAACCGGTGCAGGTTCGCTCGTGCTGCGCGGCTACGGCAGCGATCAGGATTACCACCAGACCTTTTCCGCGATCGCGCCCGACCGCAACGGCGAACGGTTGACCGTCGATCAGCGCGTGCCGTCGTCCGGCCGCGGCGGATCGCTGCAATGGTTCTCGACGATCGGCCGCAACGTCATCGTGGCCGGCGGCGACGCGCGTCAGGTCAGCGGCGCCAGCGACGAGCTGCAGTTCGCCGCCGTCAACGGCAAGATTACCCACGCCGACGTTTCCGGCCGCCAACGCAACGCCGCCGCGTACGTCGAAGACGTGGCCACGCTCTCGCCGCGCATCACGCTGAGCGCCGGCATCCGTTTCGATGCCTGGCGCAACTTCGACGCAGAACGAAACGGCGCGCCGCTGGCCGACCGCAGCGACGACGCCTGGAGCCCACGCGTGACGCTGCTCGTTCGCGCTTCGCAACATCTCGCCTTCACCGCCGCCGCGCACCAATCCTTCCGCGCGCCGACGCTCAACGAGCTGTATCGCAACTTCCGCGTCGGCAACGTGCAGACGCTGGCGAACGAATCGCTCGGCGCCGAACATCTATCGGCGATCGAAGCCGGAGTCCGCAGTGGGCCGATACGTCTGACGATGTTCTCGATGTCGACCGACGACACGATCGCCAACGTCACTCTCTCCTCGACTCCCGCCCTCATCACGCGCCAACGCCAGAACCTCGGCAACAGCCGTTCCCGCGGCGCCGAAATCGATTTTGAACAGCGCCTGGCCAGCGTCTGGCGCGTTTCCGCCGGCTATCTCTATTGCGACGCCACCGTTACCAGCGGCGACCTGACCGGCAAGCGCCTGCCGCAAGTCCCACGCAACACCGCCACGCTGCAACTCGCCTTCACCCCATCGCGCGGCAGCGCCGGCATCCAGGCCCGCTGGTCGTCGCTGCAGTTCGACGACGACATCAACCAGTTCCCTCTCCGCAGCTACGCCGTCGCCGACTTATTCGCGTCCTATCCAATCGCCTCGCGCTTCGACGCCACGATCGCCATCGAAAACGCCACCAATCGCCGCATCGAAGTCAGCGCGACGCCCGTCCTCACCCTCGGCACGCCGAGAACGATCCGGGTAGGCGTGCGGTACGGGCTCGGACGCTAGACACTTACTGCGGTAGCAACGGAAAACCTTCTCGCCGCGCCGCGTCACGCAGGCGATCATCGAGGCACACGATCGTTACGCTAGCAGGATCACCCTCAGCCAGTGCTGAGGCTGCGGCAAGCTGTAGCGCGTCCGCTGCGCGTAGCGCGTGGACGCGCAGAAGACGTTTAGCAGTTTCGCGGAGGCGCGTTCCGGCGCCGATCTCGTTCCAGTCTTCGCGGAACGACGAGAGCCGATCGAGCGCGGCTTCGATAGTGGATGAGGGGACCTTCTCTCGCTCCAAGCGAGACAAGCTTGATACGCATTCGACCTCGGTCGCCCACCAGACGTGCATCTGTCGATCGTTGCTGAGGATCTCGGTCACGGTACTCGTCATCGCCTCCTGGACGAGAAGCGGAACGACCGCTGAACTATCCCAGAATTTCATCGTCCTTCCTCGCGCTCCTTGAGCAAGATCTCAAGCGCGCTGAGCTTGCCGGGAAGACGAGGTGGAGGTGTGTCGAGTAGCTCACGCCGGACTTTTCCTCGGCCACGCCGAAGGATGCCCTTGCTTTCCAGGTCCGCTCTCCGCTGATTCGCCCCTTTTGTGTCGGCGGATACGGGATCGAGACGCGCGACGGGTGTACCGCGATCGACGATGAGATAGCTCTCTCCCTCGCGCACCTGACGAAGGATGGCGCTCAAATTATTCTTCGTTTCGGACACACTAGTCGTTTTCATATGGCTATTCTAGCCAGATAGCAATCTGAGTGCGAGCTCAGCCTGTCGAAGGTGCCGAACTGGCTGGATATAATCCGGCCGCTGGCGACCGAGTCGCCACGCATCGGAGGAAGCATGGACGAGCAGACGGGCGGAGCGGCTGAGGCGAGTTCCGCGATTGCCGAGGCGGAGAGCCACAACGAGCCGAAGATCGGGGCGAAGGACAAGCTCGAAGAGCTTTGCGTCAACACCATCCGCTTCCTCGCCGTCGACGGCGTCGAGAAGGCCAAATCGGGACATCCGGGCGCGCCGATGGGGATGGCCGACATGGCCTTTGTCCTCTGGACCGACTTCATGCGCCACGATCCGAAAGCACCGTCGTGGCAGGATCGCGATCGCTTCGTCCTCTCCGCCGGCCATGCGTCGATGCTGCTCTATTCGCTGCTGCATCTCACCGGCTATCCGGAGATGACAATCGAACAGCTTCAGAGTTTTCGGCAGTGGGGATCGAAGACGGCCGGCCATCCCGAATACGGCGACGCGCCCGGAATCGAAGTTACCACCGGCCCCCTCGGCCAGGGCTTCGCGAACGGCGTCGGGATGGGCATCGCCTCGAAAATGATGGCCGCGCGCTTCAACACCGACGACGCGTTCAAGCCCGTTCAGAATTGGATTTACGTCATCTGCTCCGACGGCGATCTCGAGGAAGGCATCAGTTCCGAGGCCGCGTCGCTGGCCGGCCACCTCGGGCTTGGCAATCTCATCTACCTCTACGACGACAACGACGTCACGCTCGACGGCGACAAGCGCCTGTCGATGTCCGAGGACGTGAAGAAGCGATTCGAGGCCGCGCACTGGCACGTGCAGAAAATCGACGGACACGATCGCGACGCCGTGCGCAAGGCCATTCGCAAGGCGCAGAAAGTCACCGACAAGCCGTCGATGATCATGGCCAAGACGGTGATCGGGCAGGGAAGTCCGAAGTTTCACGGCACGTCGCGTGCGCATGGCGAGCCGCTCGGCGCCGAGGAGGCCGCGGCGACCAAAGTGGCCCTCGGCTGGCCGGCCGAGCCGACGTTCTATGTGCCCGACGAAGTCCGCGCCGAGTTCGCGCGCAAAGTGAAGAAGCTCGCCCGCGCGCGCAAGCAGTGGGAGAAGGGGATGGCCGAGTGGCGCGCGCGCAATCCTGAACTTGCTGCTCAGTGGGACGCGTATTGGTCGCATTCGCTGCCGGACGGTTACGAACTGCAGCTCGTCGAGTCGGGCAAGACCGACAAAGCGATCGCGACGCGCGAGTTGTCGAATCAGGTCATCCAGAAGATCGGCGAGATCGCCCCGTTCGTCGTCGGCGGCGCCGCCGACCTAGCGTCATCGACGAAGACGAACTTCAAAAACGGCGGTTCCATCGAACGGTTGAATGACGACGTGAACGATCCGCCGCCGTTCGATCTGTTCAAAGGCAAGAACCTCCACTTCGGAATCCGCGAGCACGCCATGGGCGCGGCGATCAACGGGATGACGCTTTACGGCCCGTTGCGCGTGCATGGCTCGACGTTCCTGATCTTCTCCGACTACATGCGCCCGGCCATCCGCCTGGCCGCGCTGATGAAGATCCCGTCGATCTTCGTCTACACGCACGACTCCGTCTTCCTCGGCGAAGACGGTCCGACGCATCAATCGGTCGAGCAACTTTTCTCGCTGCGCCTGATCCCGAACATGACGCTGTTCCGCCCGGCTGACGGCGTCGAAACCGGAATGGCTTGGGCGTGGGCGATCGGCAGCAAACACGAAGGCCCGACGTTGATCGTGTTGACGCGCCAGAAGGTGGACATCATCCCGCACGGCCCCGCCTTCGACCCGCACGACGTCTGGCGCGGCGCTTACGTCCTCGACGGCTACGCCGACGGCGATTTCACTTTTATCGCCACAGGTTCCGAAGTCTCACTGGCCGTCCGCACCGCCGAGTTGCTGCGCAGCGAAGGCATCCGCGCCCGCGTCGTCTCCGCGCCCTCGCTCGACCTCTTCGATCGTCAACCTGTTGACTACCAGAACGAAATCCTCGGCGACCGCAGCCGCATCGTCGCCCTAGAAGCCGGCCGCTCCTCAGGCTGGTACAAATACGTCAACCACGACGCTCTGATCATCGGCATCGACCGCTTCGGCGCATCCGCACCGCTCGCGGAGATCGAGAAACACTTTGGGTTTACACCCGAAGCGGTGGCGGAGAAGGTGCGCGGGTGGCGGAGGTAGTCAGACACATGCATTGCAAATGGGCCGCGATCCTTCTCCGCCAGCGCGAAACGAACCGAATCAGTTAGGGAGGCGGTATTTCTGTCGCTAAGGCAGATGATTACCAACCCGCTTTGGATCGCGAGTAGTGCTGCCGACTAAGTTGGCTCTCGTGCAAATGGAGGCGATACGCTTCTTCTTCCGTGATCTCGTTGTCCCTGGCGAAAGCCCGCAGTTCCTGCCATCCGAGCGCCAACGCATATTCAATTCGTTCCTGAGGGCTCATCGTCTCTGCGTTCCGGTCAAACGCTTCTTGTGAGTAAACGGGCGACTCGCTCATGGTCCGAGTATACGACCGCTACAATTCGTCCATGCGTATCCGATTTGCTGTTGTTCTTCTCTTCGCCGCCGCCTCCGCCTTCGCGAACTTTCGCGAGTTCAGCGACCTCCCCAAGAATCCGGCGTTGGAACTGGTGCTGCGGCATGCGGCGGAGCAGACGTTGAAGGATTTTCCGAAGTTGAAAGCGGAGGATCTGGCGCTCAGCATCGTCGACGTCACCAGGCCGTCCACGATCGATCGCGGCGACTGGCATGGCGACGTTCCCTTCTATCCGGCCTCGGTGGTGAAGCTGTACATCATGGCTGAGGTGTTTCATCAGAAGCTGGAGGGGGATCCGGAAGTGGCGCGGGCGCTGGGCGAGATGATCCGGTTGTCCGACAACGACGCCACCGCGTTCCTGCTCGACCTCGTCAGCGATACGTGTCCCGGTCCGAATCTGGAGGGGCGTGCGCTGGCGAAGTTCCTGGACAAGCGCCGCGTCGTGAATCGCTGGTTCGCGTCGATGGGATACGACATCAGCGCCATGGCCAAGCCGTGGAGCTTCGGGCCGTTCGGACGCGAGAAGCAGCTCCTCGGCGGCGATGCGCGTCCGAATCGCAATCGATCGAGCGCGAATTCGTTCGCGTCGCTGCTGCTGTGGATCGTGCGGCATCGCGCGATTTCCGGCGCCGACAGCGACGCCATGCTGGCGCTGCTCGAGCGTCCGTTGAATCCGCCGCGTCCGGACGAGAATCAGGTCAAGGAGTTCATCGGCGAGTCGCTGCCGCCGGGATCGCGCGAATGGTCGAAGGCGGGTTGGACGTCGGAAGTGCGTCACGACGCCGCGTACATCGAGCTGCCCGGCGGGCGAAAGATCATCCTGGTCATCATGACGCGCGGCACGGCGGATGACGTGAAGCTGATCCCGGCCATCGCAAAGAGCGTGCTCGGCGAGTTGCAGTAGCAGACGTGCTAGTCTGATCGCTCACGAAAATGGATTGGTGGGTCTGGGTTCTCATCGCCTTTCTGCTGCTCACGATCGAGTTTTTCGCGACGACGGCGCACATCGGATTTTTCGCGGTCGGCGCGTTTCTCGTCGCAATCATCGTCGGCGTCGGCATCCCGATGCCGTTGTGGGGACAGCTCCTCACATTTTCCATCTCGTCGGTGATCCTGCTGATCTTCGTGCGGCCGTACGTCGTGCGGAAACTCGGCCTCAGTGTCACGCATGTGGTCGACTCGCTGGTCGGCGAACAGGCCACGGCGATCTCCGATATGCCGGTCTCAGCCGAAGGAAAAGCGGAGATGCGGGGAAGTAGCTGGACCGCGCGCAATGTTGGAGAGACACCACTAACAAAAGGCCAACGCTGCGTCGTCACAGAGGTCGTCGGGCTGACGATTTACGTACGCGCGTCGTAAACAACCATCCGGAGGAACGTCATGTCCAGTCTTCTCGTCGCGGTAGTCGTCGTCATCTTCGCCATGATCATGATCGGCCGCATCGCCCGCGTTGTGCCGCAGCAGAACGCGTGGATCGTGGAGCGTCTCGGCAAGTATTCGGCCACGCTCAACGCCGGCTTCCACATTCTCGTGCCGTTCCTCGACACGGTCCGCTACAAGCATTCGCTCAAGGAAGTGGCGCTCGACGTTCCCGAGCAGGTCTGCATCACGCGCGATAACGTGCAGGTCGCTGTCGACGGCGTGCTGTACTTCAAAGTCCTCGATCCGGCGCGCGCGTCGTATGGCATCTCCGATTACACCTACGCCATCTCGCAGCTCGCGCAGACGAACCTTCGCAGCGAGATCGGCAAGATCGAGCTCGATCGCACGTTCGAAGAGCGGACGAACATCAACCTCATGGTCGTCAGCGAAGTGGACAAGGCCTCGGAAGCGTGGGGCGTGAAGGTGCTGCGCTACGAGATCAAGAACATCAATCCGCCGCAGGACGTGCTCGCGGCGATGGAGAAGCAGATGCGCGCCGAGCGTGAGAAGCGCGCCACGATTCTGCAGTCGGAAGGGCAGCGCGACGCGGCCATCAACGCGGCCGACGGCGACAAGCAGCAGGTCATCAAGGCCTCGGAAGCGAAGAAGCAGCAGGCCATCAACGAGGCCGAGGGGCAGTCGGCGGCCATCCAGTCGGTCGCCATTGCGACCGCGAACGGCATCAAGCAGATCGCCGACGCCATCAAGACGCCGGGCGGCTACGAAGCGATGCAGCTTCGCCTCGCCGAGGAGTACATCAAGCAGTTCGGTCAGCTCGCGAAGAGCGGCAACTCGATGATCATCCCCGCGAATCTGAGCGACGTCAGCTCCGTGATCGCCATGGCCACGAGCGTATTCAAGCAGACACAGAGCGCGACCGACGCGAAGATCCCGGTGCGCGTTTCGCCGTAAAGCAGTCGATTAGTGGATTAGTGATTCGTAGATCAGAGGGCGGCTGCTGGCTGATCTACTAATCCACTAACCGACTACGCCGCCACCACGCGTACGCCGGCAAACCGGCCGCGAGGATCGCGAATCCGATCAGGCTGTTCTTCGGCGACTTCGCGATCGTGGCGATGACGACGATCCAGCACGAGATCGTGAAGATCGCCGTCGTGATCGGATGGCCCGGCGTCCGGAATCCCGCAGGCGGCTGGCGGCGGCGGAAGATGAAGAGCGCCAGGCCGGTCAGGCCGAAGAAGATGAAATCGGTCGAGACGACGTAGCCGAGGATCTGTTCGTAAGTGCCGGAGAGCGTGATCACGATCGCCACGACGCCCTGCAACGCGATCGCAACCACGGGCACATGCGTTTTCGCGCTGATGCGGCCGACGCTGCGGAAGAAGAGGCCGTCCGCGGCCATGGCGTAGTAGACGCGCGGCGCGGTGAGCATGCTCTGGCTGAGAAAGCCGAGTGTCGAGATGGCGATGCCGGCGGCGATGAGCTGGGCGCCGCGTTCGCCGAGGGCCAGGCGCATCACGGCGGAAGCGGGCGTCGGCGAATGCGCGAGTCCGTCTGCGCCGAGCGCGCGGACGCAGATGTACGTCACGCCGACATAGATGGCGATCACGCCAACGATTCCGGCCAGGAGTCCGATCGGCAGGTCGCGCCGCGGACGCGCCAGCTCGCCGGAAACGAAGCTCGCCGTTTGCCAGCCGCCGTACGCGAACATCACGGGCGTCATGGCCGCGCCGAAGCGGATGAAAAGATCGGACGACAGCGGCGCGTCGAGCATCGCGCGCGCGGCGGCGTGCGGCGCCGCGATCGTCGCGCCGGCGATGACCAGCATCGCGATCGCGGCCAGCTTCAGCAGCATCAGCGCAGTCTGCGTGTTGCTGCCGCTGCGCACGCCGAGGCAGTTGATGAGCGTGAGGATGAGCAGCGTGACGACGGCGAGCAGCGAGTCGGGGATGGCGACGCCGGTGAGCGTGACGACGTACTTGGCGAACGTCGCCGCGACCGCAGCCATCCCGCCGCTTTGCACGATCAACAGCAGCGCCCATCCGTAGAGAAACGCGACGGAGGGATGGTAAGCATCGCGCAGGTACGCGTACTGCCCGCCGACCTCGGGGCGCAACGCGGCCAGCTCCGCGTACGCAAACGCGCCGAGCAGCGCGATGACGCCGCCGGCCGCCCACGCGCCGACGATGAGCGCGGGCGTGTGAACCGACTGCGCCACGACGTACGGGTTGATGAAGATGCCCGAGCCGATGATGCCGCCCATGACGATCATGGTGGCGTCGAACGCGCCGAGGCGGCGCGCGAGCGTGGGCGTGGTCGCGCTCACGCGGCGCCACCGGCAGCGGCGACTGGAGCATCGCATCGCACCGTGGCTACGACTTCGCTTCCCGTCCCTCGGTATTCGATCGACGAGAAGCTGACGTGCCGCGCCATGATGATTCCGCGGCCGTGCCGGTCGAAGGCGCGCCGCGGATCGATTTCGAGATAGCGCGTCCATTCGAATCCGTTGCCGCGGTCGCGAATGGTGAATCGCAGCTCGTCATCGCCGCGCGAGAATTCGACGTCGACCCGCTTGGCCCGGTTCTCGGGCAGCTCCAGCCGGCGCGCAACTTCGTCCATCCACGCACCATTGGCGAGCAACTCGCTCTTGTCGTCGTACGTGATGCCGAGGTTTCCGTGCTCGACGGCATTCACCAGCAACTCCGTCAGCCCGATCACGGTGGCCTCGGCATCCGGACAAGCACGCGCGAGAACGGCGGCCAGTCCGCGCGCTTCCTCGATGGTGCGATAGGTGAAGTGCGCTTCCTCGAGAAGCTGCAGCACCTGCATGCCGCGCTTCACGCGATTCTGCAGGTCGCGCGCGGCCGCGCTGTCGGCAGCCGCGGTCCTGACGACGCTGAGCAACATCTCGGCGTCGTAGGGCTTGGTGAGGTAGTAGTATGCGCCGGCCCGAATGCCCTCGATGACTTCTTCGCGGTTGACCAGCGCGCTCTGAAAAATCACTGGCAGGATCAGAAATCGATGATCGCTCTTGATCTTTCGCAGCAGCGCCATCCCATCCATCCGCGGCATGGTCCGATCGAGGAGGACGAGGTCGTACCGGTCAGGATTCGCATCGAGCATCGCCCACCCGTCGACGCCATCGGCGGCCGAATCGGTGTCAAAGCCGTCATTCCCAAGATGCACCTCCAGCAACGCCCGATCAGCGTCGTTGTCTTCAACGATCAGGACATGCGCCCGCTCAGCCATGACGGAATGGCGAGGATGATAAGGCAAAAGGGAACGGGGATGGTTACGGCCAGTGGGAGTTGGAGCAGTCGGAATCAAAGGACTCGACGACTAATGTTGATCCGATTCGCACGTTGGTTTTGATCAGGTGCCGCGGTCTCACAGCGGCCTTTCTTGTTGGTGCGGCCTTGGAAACGACGCATTCGGTAGACCGAGCAGCGCAGGGAGGGCCATCGCTGGGCACCGAGGTGCAGGAGTCACTGCCGACACCCATCAGGTAGTACGCGAGGAAGTGGTTCTCGCCGTTCGTCGGCATTACTTCATTCTGGATGGTGAACGTGGCGCCTGGTTTAAAGACGATGTTGTACGAGCCGCTCGTGCCCGCGTTAGCGATAACAGTGATGCCGGTGGGATCAACGGAATGCATCGTCAACCAAGTGTCGGTTCGTTGATCTGGGCCGGTAATCGCCTCGGCCATGCCCTGTCCGACAAAGATGTGCGCGGATACTTTGCCTGTGGCCGCCGGGTCCTTATATTTCGCCAGGATGTCGGTCATCGAAGCGCAGCAGCAACGCAGATGGGGAATGTCCCCGACGATGTCTGTCGGCGCGGGATCGGTGGCGCCCGCGAAAGTAATCGTTTCAAGCGAGACAGGCGCGCATCGCAAGGAGTTATTCGGGCCACAAGCTGTGACTCCGGGCCAAGTCGAGCTGGAAACCTGAGCAGGACTGTATTGAATGACAGAGACATGGTTGGCGTAGGGTGTCCCTGGAAAGTGCGGCAGCAGGATATGCAGGCCGACGCCACTGTTCATCATTACGACGAAGAGGCCAATAAGCTGGATACTCGTGACGGACATCAATGACTCCTTGGGCGCTCTTGTGATGTTTTTTCATCCGCGTAGCCGAGCAGTTCAACTGGCGCCCAACTCGCGGGATTTGAGAGACGAACGTCGGAATCGTGGGCGAGGCTGAGCTGCGCAGTTCGAAGCGCAGCTGACGGGTTCGCTCCGTTGTGCAATTCGACGTGCATGCGACGGAACAGAACTGCCGCGGTGTCATCGTCGATCTCCCATAGGGTCCCCACTACGCCGCTCGCGCCGGCTGCGAGAAAGGCGCGCGCGATGCTTGGCATCCCTTCGACATGTTCTGTGTCACCCCGGATCGTTCCACAGGCTGCGAGAACGACGAGCGGTGTGCTGCGCAGATGGAGAGCTGCAATTGCAGCAGCATCAAGATCGCCTGACGATGCCGGGCGATCGGCGGCAAGATGAATCACGCCGAAAGGTTCACCGGCGTCACCTTCGGCATGCCCGGCGTAATGGATCATTCCGCTCTCTTGGGCCGCCGTAATGAAACGGGCTCGCGTAGCACGCTCGCCTGTAAGGAGCGTCGATGAGTTGTAGATCGCTGCGACATCCGCAGCCTCTTGCGTCGCCGCGGGCAATGGCTGATCACCTTCGTCGTGTGGGTCGCCGACGATCAACGCTGGTCCACGTAGGTTTGCGTCGCTGTGTCGAAGAACGGAGGCCGCGCTCGGAGCTACGGAAAGAGCGAAGTCGTCGACCAGATATCGTTGATGAACAGCATCAAACAGAGCTGCAAACGGCAGTGTGTGTAGCTGTCGGTCGGGAACAACAATTAGATGATTTGCACCAGCAAGTCGTGCGGCGACCGGCGCGATGAGAAGCCGGTGCAGCGACGCGGTGACTGGTTCTACAACCGCAGTGGAGCTGCGGCGACGGAGCAGATCGTTTGATCGGTCGATTAATGTCTGTATTTCAGCCGATGACGTTGCGATCTGTACGACACCGGCGTGCGATGGGGTTAAGTAGAAGATGGCGATCGACTTTGGAAGAATGGCGTATTCAATCAGTGCTGCGGTAGCCGGGAGCGCGTGCTGTACCTGCGCGGCGGTAACGGTTGGAGGGGCCTGCAGGTTGCCACTAAGGTGTTCGTAAACGCTTCGGGCGCGCGCGGCATCCGACGTCTCGAACGCGCTCTCAATGCTGCCGAGCCGTAATTGCAAGCCAATCGTTTCGGAGAACAGCTCAGGGGCGGTGTCGTAAAACGCTGCTCTGACATCTTTTTGTCGCAAAGAGGAACGCTGCGCATCGAGCTCCCGAATACCAGCGCTGAGGTCAGCCAGCGCTCCGGCATCGTCGTTGGCTCGCATGCGCGTCCTGGCTCGCTCAAGGTAGGCTTTTGGAAGCCAGAAATGATCCTTATGAGACGTATAAAAGCCGATGGCGCCGTCGAGCAGTCGCAGTGAAAAACCGGGCGCGCCATTGCGGGTGACCACGGCTTCCGCGGTGTCGATTGCGGCGACGGTGCGTTGCCGGAGCTCTGAGTCCGGAATCATTTTCGCAGTGAGACGTGCCTTGCTGACGGCGCCTCGCGCTTGGACATCGTCGCCGAGGCTCGCGAGCGCCTCTGCGCGAGCTGCTCCCGCCAGTGATAACCCGATCGGCTGAGGGAGGCTGCGAAGGTCCTCAAGCGAAATGGTCGTGAGAGCCAGTGCTGCTTCAGTTTTTCCGTGAGCCGCTTCCGCGTATACCGCGCTGTTCAGCGAATTGCGAATTACGTCGGCGGATCCTGTGCGACTGAGCACGGAGAACGCCGCGGTACGCGCTTTCCACGCCGCTGCCGGCTGCGAAGCTCGATTAAAGTGGCTCGCCAGAAGCAGGTCCATTTGTGCACGGTTGTCCTGCTCGCCCAGGGCATCGAAGATCTTGCGAGATTCACCGGCGGTACGGATCGCGGATGCCCACTCACCAACGGAGCCAAAACAGAGTGCCCGCTCCCACTCGGTCTCCGCCGCCAGACCCGGATAGCGGCTGGTGTCGAAGCGCGTTGCTAACTGGTCCAGAGCGTGTGCGGCTTCAGCGATATGGATGCTGTCGTAGAGACAATTCGCCAGATAGTAGTCGGCGATGAGCGCCATTGGGCTGCCAGCACGTGCGAAAAGGTCGCGCGCTTGCTGCAATTTGCTTTGTGCCTCGGCGATATGGCGCTTGCTGTAGAGGACGCGTCCATCGCGATAAATCGCATGGGCATCGGCGAGCGTATTGGTATCGGCCGGATTGGCGTGATCAATGATGGCGACGATGTCGGCCACGGACAGCACGTGGTTGAACTCCGCCAAGGCCGCGCCGAAGGTGCGGACGACAGTCAGCGTTTCCGTGGCGATCCCGCTGTCGCCTTTGTGGAAGGCGTCGGCCCATTTCGATAGCAGCGGCCCTTCGCTCCATGTGCGCGCTTCCTGCGGGTAGTTTCGGGCGAGGGCGATGAGCGGGGCGGTATTGGGGAGGGCGTGGGTGGCGAGGGCGAGGCGGTTCTGGAACTCGTCGCGCGTCGTCACTACGCGCAGATTGCCGAGGTGGTGCATCGCCTCGGTGGACCAATGGGAAGACGGATCGGCGGCGGCATAGCGTTGCCACGCGCGGCGGGCTGCTTCGCTGATGCCGAGGGCTTCGATGATCAGGGCGCGGTTGAAGAGGGCGTCGTGGAGTTTCGGATCGAGACGGAGGGCGTGGTCGGCATCGGCCAGCGCTTGCGGCAACTCGTGCGGACGCTTCTCGTTGACCGCCAGCGTGTAGCGCGCCGCGGCGAGGTCGCTCCAGTACGCGGCGTCGTTTGGCGATTGGCGGACGGCCGATTCGAGTGCATCGATCGCGTCGCGGTCGCGATCGATCAGAAGGTACGCCGCGCCCGATTCGTGTCGTGCGCGCGCCGAGGAGTCGTTGAGCTGGGACTGGATCACGGTGCTGGCGGCGCCAGCGAGGTCGAGGCGGGCCGGATCGAGCGGGTTGGCGTGCGTGGCGCGCTGGAGCCGGGCGGCCGGAAAGTCGAAGCCGGTCAAACGCGCCTCGATCGGACGGGAGAGCGGCGCCAGCGCCAGCAGGCGTTCGGTCGGCGATTCCGTTCGCCGGCAGACGCAGAGCGATAGCGCGATGATCGCAACCGCAGTTCGGAATCTACAGCTCATAGTCACGTTCCCCGCCTCGGACCCAAATCCGCCAGACGGGCCTTGTGTAATTGGTTAGAGGGACGCGCCCACCGATTTTTCACGGTCGACGTTGATAAATCGCCCTCGGGCTAAACTGCCGGACACCGATGCGACTTCTGATCGAGGTTCTGGTCGCGCTCCTGATCCTCGGCGTGATCGCGCTCGTGGTCGGCAAACGGCACGCGCGAAGTTTCCAGCGCCGGCGCCGCATTCATGTCGATCGCTTCAAGCTCAAGCGGCGTCATGCCGACATCGAGCTGGAAGTCTTCGGCAATCGCGAGGTGGTCGACGCCATTCGCGGCTATGCGAAAGAGCATCACACGTCGATCGAAGATGCGACGCGGCAGGCGCGAACGTATCTGCGCGAGATCGTCCCCAAGTTCAATCTCCTCGCTTACTACCGGCTCGGCGCGCCGCTGGCGCGGGCCATCATGCACTTTCTCTATCGGCCCGTCGTCGAGCACAAGACGCTGCGCGATTTCAACGCCACCGCGCCGAAGAACGCGGTCGTCGTCTATCTGATCAATCATCGCTCGAATGCCGATTACGTCCTCGTCGCGCACATGCTTTTCAAATTCGTCTCGCTGTCGTACGCGGTCGGCGAGTGGGCGCGTGTCTGGCCGCTCAATCATCTCTTCAAATGGTTCGGCGGCTACTTCATCCGGCGGCGGTATCGCGAGCCGCTGTATCACGCCGTGCTGTCGACGTTCGTCAGCACGATCACGAAGAACGGCGTGACGCAGGGCGTGTTCATCGAGGGCGGTCTGACGCGCGACGGCGCATTTCAGAAGCCGAAGCTGGGGATGCTCGACTACATCGTGGCCGGCAAGCGCGATCCCGGATTCAGCGCGCCGCTGTTTCTGATTCCGACGGCGATCAATTACGACCGCGTGCTGGAGGACCGCAATCTCACCGAGGAGCTGGTGGGGAAGGAAGACCGGCGGACGAAGACCGACAAGCTGCAGACGACGATCGATTTTCTGTTTCGCAATCTGCTGCGCAGCATCCTGAAACGCTTCAAACGCTACGGCTACGCGGTGGTCACGTTCGGGACGCCGATCGCGGTCGACGAATTCGTGAGCGAGCATCCGGCCATCCTGGCGCCGGTGTACGACGACCGGAAGGCGGCGCTGACGGAACTGGCGGAGCGGGTAATGCTCGAGATTTCGAATGCGCTGCCGGTCACGCCGGTGACGCTGCTGGCGCGGATTTTCGCCGACGCCGGCGAGCCGATCACCGAGGTCGAGATCGTCGAGGCCATCGATCGCTATCGCGAGACGTGGCGCGATCGCGTCTGGCTGCTGCGCGAGAAAACGGGCGAGGCGATCTGGCGTGCTGCCCGTCCTGTCGTCGAGCTGCGGCATCTCATCGAACCGGCCGAGCGATGGCGTTCCGATCTCTTCGAAGGGAGCGGCGTTCCGGTGATCGAGGAAGCGTGGCGTTGGAATCCGCGCGAGACGCTGCTTCGCGACTATTACGCGAACTCGTTGATGCCGTTCGATGAGGTGAAGCGGCGCGGATGGCCGGAGCGGAAGCGTGACAAGCAGGCTTGACACGGTGATCGATGTTTCGGTATCGTGTTGTCAAGGAGGCTTTACATGAAGAAGCTATTGATTGCGGCGCTAGTCCTGGCGGGTTGCGCGCATGCGCCGGTTTCCGGCCCGGTGACGACGCCGAACGGCGCGGTTTACGTCGACGACGGTGGCAGCGGGGGACTGCCGGTGGTTTTCATCCACGGCAACGGAGCAGATTCGACGAATTGGGAGGCGCAGCTTGCGCATCTCCGCCCGTCGCGCCGCGCGGTGGCGATCGATCTTCCGGGGATGCGACGCTCCGCGCCGGCGGCGAATGGCGATTACTCGCCGAAGGCCAACGCGGCGGCGGTCGATGCGGCGGTGTCGTCGATCGGTCTGAAGCGATTCGTCCTGGTCGGCCACAGCTACGGCGGCGCGGTGGCGGCGACGTATGCGGCGGCGCATCCGGACAAAGTCGCGGCGGTGATCTACGCCGATTCGGCCGCGAGCGTCCCGGCGATGTCGCCGCAGATGCAGAAGTTCATCGACGCTCTCCGCGCCGACCGGATGAAAGTCACGCGGATGTGGTTCGCGCCGATGCTGAAGCCATCGTCGCAAGCGGTTCAGGATCGCGTGTACGCGACGGTGGAGAAATCGACTGTCGATGCCTTCGCCGGCGCGTTGGAAAAGCTGGCCGGCTACGACGCGAAGTCCGTCGTCAACGCCTATCCCGGCCCGAAGTTCGTGATTTACGCAGCGGACATCGAATCGCCGGCGTCTTTCCGCCCGCAGTTCCCCGACTTACCCGCGGAAAAGATCACAGGAGCCGGTCACTGGCTGATGCTCGACAAACCGGAGGAGTTCAACGCGGCGCTGGACAAGTTCCTGGCCGAGATTCACTGAATCCGATGCTCGGAGAAATGGAGGCGGAGGCTAGGCCAACCAACGCCGCGGGCCGTGCCCGCTGGGGAGGGAGGATTCGAACCTCCGAATGGCGGCTCCAAAGGCCGCTGCCTTACCGCTTGGCGACTCCCCATCACGGTGACGCGGAATCGTAAACGAAATGACGGATTTGTCATTCCGTGGTTTTGTCATCCTGAGGCGCCGGAGCCGCGTAGCCGAAGGCGGAGACGGCGCAGGGCGGCGAAGGATCTCAAGCTTCACAACCTGCGTTTGAATCCCAGTGGGTTTCAGCCGGGCTTGCGCAACTTGAGATCCTTCGCCGTCCTGCGGCGTTCCGCGCTTCGCGCTCCAACGCCTCCGGCAGCCTCAGGATGACAGTTTGAAGAGCTGCCGCCGCTTGTTCATCCGGTCCGTTGCTCCCCAGGCGTACTTGTACTCCTCGGCGCCGCGGAGGAAATCGAAGGTCGTGGCGCCGTCGCGGACGGCTTGTTCGACGGCATGGGCTACGAGGAGCGTGCCGATGCTCAGTTTCTCGATGGTGGGGTCGTAGCCGCTGAGGTAGTAGTAGACGATGCCGTTGAGGGCGAAGCCGTAGAAGACGGCGACGATGCGGCCGTCGATGCGCGTCGCGTACATGCGCAGCATCCCGGCGTTGAGCATGCGGCGGGCGGCGTCGCGGTGGAACTGCTGCGTGGCGTCATCGGAGAGGACGCCGGGGAGATCGCGTTTTTTCCAGCGGGCGGCGTGGAGGTCGAAGAAGACGGTGAGGAGATCGTCGAGCGTGTCCGCGGTCGGCGTTTCGATGCGGACTTCGCCGCTGCGTTCGAGCTGGCGGCGGTAGTAGCGAAGCTTTTTCTGGAAATGGGTCGATCCGAGGGACTCGAAGGCCGTGTCGAGAGGGAGGACGGGGCAGGCTTCCTGATCTTCGACGTTTTCGGAGAAGCCATCCGGCAGCGGGACGTTCAGCATCGATGACGTCGGCTGGAGTTGCTGGAGATCCCAGAGCTGGCAGTTGAGTTTCGACATCTCGCCGATGACGCGCGAGGCGTCGCCGATGACGTCGAGGTAGTCGCTGATGCCGGTGCCGAGGAAGAGGCCGAGCGATTCGTCGGAGTCGTCGTCGCGGAGGATGTAGAGCGGCGCGATGGCGTCGATTTCATCGCCGTTGCGCGAGACGATCACGGAGAGATCGTTCGATCCGAAATTGCGCCACCAGGGGAGGAGCCACATCGGGGTTTGGAAGGGAGTTTTGCAGAGAGCGAACCAGGCTGGCGACAACGCCTCGAGTTTTTCCGGATCGGTGATTACTTCGATGGACATGAGCGGCGGATTGTAAAGGGATACCGGGTTCACGCGGAGACGCGGGGGACGCGGAGGAGATACGCTTGCCGCGAATGGATTTGGTTACGATCGAAACACCGCATCTTCATATCGAAGGCGTATCGCGCGCCGGGCACGAGACGTGGTTTCGCGTTCGTGAGTTCAACGCGGCCTTTGATATCGGTCGTTGTCCCGATCAACTCATCGGGACCTCGGACATCTTCGTCACGCATGCTCATCTCGATCATTCGGTCGGGATTCCGTTTTATGCGGGGCAGCGGCAGTTGCATCGGATGACGGGCGGGCGCGTGTACGTGCCGGCGGATGCGGCCGAGGGGATGCGCGAGATCATGACCATCTACGAGCGGATCACCGGGGCCACATTCGATGAGGTCGAGGTCATCGGACTTGCCGTCGGCGACGTCGTGCGCCTCGGCAGGACGCACGAGGTTCGCGTGCATCGGGCTACGCATCGCGTCGCGGCGAATGCGTACGAAGTGATCGAATTGCGTCACCGGCTGCGCGATGAATTCGCGGGGCGTGAGGAGCACGAGATCGCGGAGCTGCGCGCGAGCGGCGCGAACGTCACCGAGGAGTGGCGGAGGTCGATGCTCTTTTACACCGGCGATACCGATCGCGGGATTCTCGAGCAGAACGACGCGCTGTTTAAATCCGAAGTGCTGATGATCGAGTGCTCGTTCATCACGACAGGGCATGAGGAACGGGCGGCGAAGTATCGGCACATCCACTTCGACGACATCGCGTCCTTCGCGGACCGCTTCGAAAACGAAACGATCGTGCTGACGCACTTCAGCAGGCGGTATTCTCGGAGCGTGATCCATGATGAGATTCGCCGCCGCTGCCCGGCGGTGTTGCGCGATCGGATCCGGCTGGCGTTGCCGGAGCCGTATCAGCGGTTGTGATTTGCGGTTTCGACGCACGGCGCGCGGCGTGCAATCAACGACAATTGACGCGACAACGCGGGCCGGTGCCCGCAATTGAGAAAGGTTCCTCGCATTTGATGACGGTTCGGTCCACGCGATTGGTTGCACTCGCGCTCCTTTTGATTCTGCTCAGTCCCATCGCCGGCGCCGCCAAGCGCCGGACGAGGAAAAAATCGCGCGCCCGCAGGGCCGCGCCGGCTGCTCCTGCCGGCGCCGCGTCGGGCAACACGCTGGCCGAGCGCATCAACTCGCTGATGAACGGGCGCGTGGCGAGCAGCTCCAGCGCCAGTCTGCAGGTGGTCGAAGTCGATAGCGGCACCGTCGTCGCCGAGCGCAATCCGGGCACGCCGCTCGCTCCCGCGTCGAACATGAAGCTCTTCACGACCGCGGCCGCGATCGATCTGCTTCATCCCGATTTTCAGCTCACCACCACTGTCTTCATGCGTGGCGCGGTCGATGCCGCGGGCACGCTGACGGGCGACGTAAAAGTGGTCGGCCATGGCGATCCGACCATCGGCGGACGCTTTCACGACGGTCACGCCACTGCCGTCATCGACGAATGGGCCACCGATCTCAAGCGCGCCGGCGTGAAGACCATCCGTGGCAACCTCATTTTCGAGTACGGCTACATGGACATCGAATACATCCATCCGACCTGGCCGGTCGATCAGCTCGTGAACTGGTACGAGGCGCCGGTGTCGGCGTTCTCGATGCAGGAAAACTGCGTGCAGGTGCGCGTGACGCCGTCGCGGCCGGGAAAAGCGTGCGTGGTCCAGTTCGAGCCGCCGACGTCGTTTCTCGAACTGCAGTCGTCGTGCATCACCGGACGCGGACTGCCCTTCATCACGCGCTACCGCAACACGAACACGATCATGGTCCGCGGCGGAACGCCGGCGCGGACGGGCGTCACCGAGGTGTTCGTGGCGATCGAAAACCCGGTGCAGTACTTCGCGTCGGTCACGCACGAGACCTTCGTCCGCAACGGCATCAACGTGCAGGGGCAGATCATCGTCACGCCGCGCGACGAGCGGCCGGACTGGAAGGCGGTCTCGCAGCACACGACGCCGCTCAACGTCGTCGTCTACGTCATCAACAAGAAGAGCCAGAATCATTACGCCGAGGAGCTTGTGAAGATCATCGGCGCGGAGAAGAAGCAGGCCGGGACGTGGCCCGCGGGCACCGGCGCGGTGACGGAGTGGCTGACAGGCAAGCTGGACGTGCCATCGAACGAGTTTCACCAGGCCGACGGTTCCGGCATGTCGCGCGAGAACCGCGCCTCGGCCAACGCCTTCATCCACCTGCTGCGCTACATGTGGAAGAGTCCTTATCGCGAGGATTTCGTCAGCTCGTTGCCGTACTCCGGCGATCCCGATGCGAAATTCGGCCACCGCCTGCGCGCCGCGCCGTACGCGCGTCAGGTGTACGCGAAGACCGGCTACATCGTCGGCGTGGTCGGCTTGTCGGGCTATGTCCACGGCGCCAGCGGCAAGGTCTACGCGTTTTCATTCGTCTTCAACGGCTACCATGTCGGCGTGTACGCGATCTACCAGCTCCAGGACAGCATGCTGAAAGAGCTCATCACGCACGGATGAAACGAGAAACGATCATCTTCACCGCCTGCGGATTTCTCCTCGGGCTGACCCTCGGCAGTTTCGTGATCGGACCGAAGATCGCGTCGTCGAAGCTGGCCGGAGCGCCTGTCGTCGCAGAACCGGCGTCAGCACCGCCGGCTTCAGCGACGACAGCCACCGGCAATCCGATGGGCGCGGTGATGCAGCAACTCGCGTCGCTGAAGGAAGCGGTGGCGAAGAATCCGAAGGATGCCGACGCGCTCGCGCAACTCGGCGACATGTACATGCAGGCCGCGAAGTTCCCACAGGCAGCCGAGTATCTGGAGCGAGCGCTCGCGGTCAGAGACGACGCCGCGCTCCGCATGGACCTCGGCATCTGCTACAAGCAAACGAATCAGCCGCAGAAGGCGCTGACGGAGTTCCAGCGCTCCGCGTCGATGGCGCCCGATCAGTGGCAGCCACTTTTCTACGAGGCGGTTGTCCTCATGGAAATGCAACGGATGGACGAAGCACGCGCGGTCGCGGCAAAGGTGCAGAAGATGCGGCCCGATGATTCCGACGTGCAAAAGCTCGTTGCGACGCTGAACAAGTAAAAAACCTTTTCACCACAAAGGCACGAGAGCAGTGGCAGGGGCGATCGAGTGCTCAGCGCGCGCGCAGCTTCACCGAAACGCGATTGTCACCCGTCTTTAAAGTCAATTGAATCGGCGCTTCGAGTGCGAATGACGCGGCGAGGATTTGCGCCGCTTCGTGCTCCGTGCGATACGGCCAGAGCTCGTAGGTGCCGACGGGAAGCCCGGGGAGGGTGGCGACCCCGCCGTCGTCGGTGCGGAAGGCAAGCCCCTGTACACGCTCGATCGCGCGCGCGACCTCCGGAGGAACGACAGATCCGTTGTAGCGCACGAGCAGGCGCACGCCGCCTACAGGCTGTCCCTGATCGGTCTGCGTAATGACCTCCAGTCGCCCCGTCGTTTCGGACAGCCAGATCGGCAGGGCACCCTGGCGATCGATCATCGCGCGCGTGACGCGCATCTGCGCGAACGACGTCCCCTCCGGGATCACGTAGATCGTGCAGCCGTCGCGCGGCAGCGGCATGAGCGCACGTCCTTCTTCGTCCGTGATGGCAGAGGAGCGCACGTGCTCCTCATCGCCACACAACACATTCGCACGGGCGATTGGTGCGCCATGGCGGTCGCGCACCGAGACCTCCCTCCGCACGCCCGGGTCGAGTTGCGCGTCCAACTCCTGCACCGGAACGTCGTCGGGAAGCTCGAACTGCACGTTGTCATGCAGCAGATAGCCATTCGCACGAACGGCGAGCTTCTGTTGTCCTGGCTGCACGCCGCGGAAAATAAAGCGGCCTTCGCCGTCCGTCTTCACGGCTGCCGTGGCGGCCTTGTCTTCCCATTCCGTGCGCAGCGAGAGCGAAGCGCCGCGAACCGGCTCTCCGCTCTGCGCGTCGAGCACGCGTCCGCGCACGACGTGCGCGGGGAGATCGATCGTCACCTGCGGATGATCGAACTTCGCGTGCGTCGTCGCCACCGACACTCCCGGGGCGTACACCCGTACGACGTATTCGCTTGGCTGCCACACCTCGCCTTCCCACCGCCCGCCGGCGTCGGTGGTTACGCGAGTCATCGTCGACTCGTCCGTCTCCATCAGCATCGCCGTCGCGTTCGGCAACGGCTGGCCTCCCATGCGCACGTACGCCGCGATCGTCACCGGCTCGATGACCATGGTCATCCTGCGGTGCTCGTTGTGGCCGAGGACCACCTTCGCCGCGAGTTGTTGCATCGGCCCCTTGCCACGCACGAGCACGACGTACGCGCCTGCTCCGAGCTCGTTGAACGTCGCTTTCGTGCGGCGCGGTTCCAGCGTGCGCTCCGTCAGCCAGTACATCGTTCCCCGCCCCTGCACGCCGAGCTGCACTTCGAGCGGCTCGCGGTAGGTCTGGGGACGGCGCACGGTGATCTCCACGGATGACGGTGGCTCCAGCTCGATCGCCGGAAGCTGGGAGTCCCCATCGGCCTGCGGCACGTCGACCGTGCGTGTCCCTAGTCCCGGCGCCTCGGCGATCAGAAATCGAGGCCGTTGCGACATCACTTCGAGCGCAAAGGAACCGTCCTTGTCCGTGCGCGCTTCGATCGCGGGCTTGGTCGCGCGAATCGTTGCATTCGCGACCGGCACTCCGTCCGCGGTAATGCGGCCCGTAATGCGCGGCAGTGCGCGAAGTGTGATCGCGCCGAGGGAAACGGTCTCGCCGGCGGCGGCAACGAGGCGGCGCGTCACCGGACGATGGCCTGGGGCGGCGATCGTCAGATCGTACGATCCCGGAGGGACGCTCTGCTCCTGCAGCAAGTCGATGGAAGGCCAGAGCTGCTCGTGCTCCGTGACCGAACCGTCCCGCAACGAGCGCAGCTCCAGCGTCACGCGCGATCCGGGGTGCGGATGCTGCAGATCGAGCGACATCGTCACCCTGGCGGTGTCGGGTGTCGCGGCGAGAATTGCGAGGAGAAGGGCGAGCGGAATCATGTGGCCTCCATTCGATGCGGAGTGTCGCGGAACTGTGCCGGCGTCTTCCCGGTGATGCGGCGGAAGACGCGGAAGAACGTCGCGCGCGTGCCGAAGCCCGCGCGGTACGCGATCTCAGTCGTATTCAGATCGGTCGTCGAGAGGAGCTGGCGCGCAAGCTCGACCTGCCGGGCCTTGAGATATGCGGCCGGCCGCATCCCTTGCTCGCGCTGCAGTGCGCGCGTGAGCTGGACCGGCGAGAGTCCGCAGCGTGCCGCCACCTCACACGCCCGCGGCGACTCCTCGTGCGCGAAGCACTCCGCCAGATATTGCTCGATCGCATACTCCAATGCCATCGCGTTCGCCCCCACGACTCCCGCCGGCCGATCGATTTCGTTGGGTTACCGATGAAGCGGTTTCTTCAGCGCCACGACGGTGGGCATCTCCGCGATCCTGTTGGCGGCGATCAGCACGCCGTTCTGGCGGATCTCGACGGAAGCGACCCGATACTCCATGGCCAGATCCTTGATGGGTGATGCAGAGGCGAAGCCGGAACAGTGTCCGGTGGTGTAACAAGTGCAGTACTCCGGGTAACACCAGTCGTTCCAACAGAGGGCCGCCGAATAATCCTCGCCGCTACCCCACCAGCAGCGCTCTCCATCGCAAAACGCGCATTGCGCGGATGCCGCCGGAGCGAGCGTCAGCGTGGCGAGCACGACCAAAACTACGAACAAAAGTGGACTCAGTCTTTTCATGGGATCGTCCTTTCTCCAGCGGGAGTCATGCTCCGCATATTCGGTGATGCATTCCACCCCTGGCTAGTGTCATTTCTTGCGAAGAGACGGATTTCAGCACCTCACAACCGTTTCACCGCAGAGGCACAGAGGACACAGAGACCCCCTCTGTGCTCTCTGTGTCTCTGTGGTTGAAATGGTTTTCGTTACCCGATCGGCGCGAACTTCTGACTCGACGGCGCGACCTGCAGCGTGTAGACGCCCTCGGTGTTGCGCACGGTCGCGACTGCCTGGAAGCCGGGAAACTTCAGGATGTCGCCGATGATCTCGCCGCGATGCTTGCTCGCGAACCCCTGGATCGCTTCCGGCGCCGACTCCGCTTCGATCGAGTGAAACGAAACCGCCGCGGCCGCGCTCGACACGGGCCGTCCGCTGGGATCAGTCAGGTGGCGTTGCTCGATGTTGAATCGCATGGGCATCGCGCTGCGGGCATGCAATTACGGTGCACTCAACCGCTGTTCTATACTCACTCAAAGGGGCCCCGCATGAGCGACGAACGTGTACTCAAAGACATGCCTGTCATCGGCCGCATCGACCTTCACGAGATCGAGCGCCGCGAGCCGTTGCCGTCCGAACGCTTCGCCGAATCGATCGAAGTCGGACTCACGTTCGATGACGTTCTGCTCCGCCCCGCCAAGTCCGACATCCATCCCAACTTCGTCGAAGTGGGCACGCGGCTCACGCGCGACATCTACCTGAACATCCCCATCATCTCCTCGGCCATGGACACGGTCACCGAGGCGCGGCTGGCCATCGCCATGGCGCAGCAGGGCGGACTCGGCATCGTGCACAAGAACATGCCCATCGATGCGCAGGCCGAGGAAGTGGACAAGGTGAAGCGGTCGGAAGCGGGGATGATCGTCGATCCCGTCACCATGCGGCCGTGGCAGACCATCACCGAGGCGCTGCAGGTGATGGCCAAGTACAAGATTTCCGGCGTGCCGGTGACGGACGCGAACGGAAAACTCGTCGGCATCCTCACCAACCGCGATCTCCGTTTCGAAACGCGCTTCGATCTCCCGATCGCCGAGCGGATGACGAAGGAAAATCTGATCACCGCGCCGGTCGGCACGACGCTGGAGCAGGCCCGCGAAGTTCTTCACCAGCATCGCATCGAGAAACTGCTCGTCGTCGACACGCATGGCGATCTCAAGGGCCTGATCACCGTCAAAGACATTCAGAAAAAACTGCGCTACCCGAACGCGGCCAAGGACTCCCTCGGCCGTCTGCGCGTGGGTGCAGCGATCGGCGTCGGCAAGGAAGGACTCGACCGCGCCCGCGCGCTGATCGATGCGAAAGTGGACGTGGTGGTGATCGACTCCGCACACGCGCACTCGAACGGCGTGATGGAAGTGATCCGGCAGTTCAAGAAACTCTTTCCCGACACGCCGCTCATCGCCGGCAACGTTGCAACCTACGAAGGCGCGAGCGATCTGATTTCACTTGGCGTCGACGCGATCAAAGTCGGCATCGGACCGGGATCGATCTGCACTACGCGCGTCGTGGCCGGCGCCGGCGTGCCGCAGATCAGCGCGGTCATGGAGTGCGCGCGCGCCGCGGAGAAGTTCGACGTCCCCATCATCAGCGACGGCGGCATCAAGTTCTCCGGCGACATCACCAAGGCCATCGCCGCCGGCGCGCATTGCGTGATGATCGGCTCGCTCTTCGCCGGCACCGACGAGGCGCCCGGCGAGACGATTCTGTACCAGGGCCGCACGTTCAAGGCCTACCGTGGCATGGGATCGATCGGCGCGATGCAGGCCGGCTCGAAGGACCGCTACTTCCAGGAAGACGCCGACGAGGTGTCGAAGCTGGTGCCCGAAGGGATCGAGGGGAAGGTTCCGTACAAAGGATCGCTGAGCGCGATGATCCCGCAACTCGTCGGCGGACTTCGCTCCGGAATGGGGCTGACCGGTTCCAAGACGATCGAAGACCTCCGCACGAAAGCACAGTTCGTTCGCATCACGGCGGCCGGACTTCGCGAGTCGCACGCGCATGATGTGGTGATCACGAAAGAAGCGCCAAACTACCGGATCGAATCCAACGACTGATGCGCTCCCGGGTCTTTCTTCTCTGCTCGTCTCTCCTTCTCCTTGCGGCGTTCGTTTCCGCGGAGACGATTCGCTTCGATCCGCCCAATCCGACCGGCAGCCGCTCCGTTGACGCGATCCTCACCGGCGTCTGGCCGAATGGGTGTCTGCCCATCGTGAGGAGCGTCGCCATCGCGGCCACCACGATCACGTTGCAGCTCGACGCGACGCCTCCGCCTGGTGTTCTCTGCACGCAGTCCCTCGGTCCGTACACTCGTACCTTCCACATGGGCATTTTGCCTCCCGGCGGCTACACCGTCATCGCTGTCGCGAATGCCGGTTCGACGTTGACGGAGCTGGCGCGCGCGCCGCTGATCGTGCGCGACGCAGAGACGCTGAACATCTTCCCGTACGCGGTGCCGGTGACCGGCGCACAGATCCGACTGGCGAATCCGTTCTTTCTCTCGGGCGCGACATTGACCATCGGCGGCGTGACGGTGCCGGCAGAATCCAACATCGACGGCCTGCTCTTCGCCAACGCGCCGCCGCACGCTCCAGGAGTAGTCGACGTCACGGTCAATTCGGCGTCGGGAACGATCACGTCGAAAGCAGCGCTGATCTACTACGATCCTGCCGCTGCCGATCCCGCGGTCTTCGAGCCGATTCTCTTTCCGGTCTCGTTCCAAGGTCCCGGCGCGCTCGGCTCGCAGTGGGTTACCGAAAGCTTCCTCTACACTAACGGTTCGACGGTGTTCCGCGATCCTCCTCCGTGCTCGTTCTGTCCGGTTACGCCGGGCTTCGGCACGAAGCAATTGGTCAACAACGGCAATCCTTGGGGGCACGTTCTGTACGCGATTCGCGGCACGGCCGACTCCCTCGCCATGGCCTCGCGCATCCGCGACACGTCGCGCCAGTCGCAGAGCGCGGGCACCGAGGTGCCGGTGGTGCGCGAGCGCGACTTCCGTGGAGAGCTTCGTTTCCTGAACATCCCGGTCGATGCGCGCTATCGCGTCACGCTGCGCCTCTGGTCGCTGAGCGACGGCGGCCTGTTCATCGCCTCCGTCGATTCAACGCCGGCGCAATCCCAGGGCTTGACGCTCTCCAAAATCCCCGGCACATCGATGAGTTTCGGCTCGATGGACGTGACCTCGCTCCTGACCAAGGCCAACAACAACCCGACCAACCTCTCCGTCATCAGTCCATCGAATGTGCCGTTCCCGCCTGCAATCTGGGGAATGTTGAGCATCACCAACAACGACACGCAACAGGTGACGATCGTATCTCCACACTAGAACGATGGATTTCGATCTCGACGACGCACTTCGCGTCACCGACTTTTACCTGACGCTTCACGAGGAGCCGGAAGGCGGCCTGCACATCGCCATGATGAGCCGCGCCCGCGGACACCTGGCCGGCTTTCCGGCCTGGGACCACGCCGACCGCGACCTCCGCCACTTCACCCACGACGACATCCCCCTCGGCATCGATGACGAACCGTTCGAAGACGCCGACGAAGCGTGGCGCATCGTCATCCTCGCGCAAGGGAAGGACGTCTTCATCCTCGAAGGCGACGCACCCCACGGCGAGTTAACCCGCCGCTACCGCGTCCCGCGCGACCAATACCTCGCCGCCTGGGACGCCCTGATCCGCGAATACCATCCGGCCCGCTCACTGGAAGACGTCCTCGGCGAGGGCGACGATCAGCCCGACGCGTAGCGCAAACGTAGAGGAATGATCTGAGTCCATCTGCGTCATCTGCGGATGAACTGCAGTTATTTGCCCACGCCTGACCGTTACCATCTATGATGGCCGGTTTGGAACCGTGCGCGAAAAAGGAAAAAAAGAACTCATGAACGTATCCCTCCCGAGCCGTATCGTTGCATTGACCGTGTTGCTTGTCGCCGTCGGAGCGTGCAATTCCGGTCCGCCGTCTCTCGGCGAACTGAAGGTTGGAAAAGACAAAGGCGTAGCGCAGTCCACGACTGCCTTCGCCGCGCATGACACCGTGTATGCCGAGGCGAAGATCGACAATCCGCCGAAAGGCGGCAAGGTCGTCGGCCGCCTGGTCGTCGTCGACGTCCCGGGCCAGCAGGCTGGTCCAATCCCGGGTCTCGAGAAGACGATGGACCTGACCGGCCCCCTGAACACAGCGACCTTCGACTTCTCGGCTCCAACTGCGGGTTGGCCGGACGGCAAGTACAAGCTCGAAGTCGTCCTGCTCGACGGTTCCGGCGCGAACAAGGGGGAGAAGAGCGCGGAATTCACGACCTCGGGCAACCCAGCCGAAGCCCCCGCGGCCGCGGCGACGTCCACCGAAGCTCCCGCAACCGAAACAACGCAGACCTAGCGGAAAGCAGCCGGTAGCGCGGGCGGAGACGCCCCGCTACCAGCTGTGACCCGCGGGTTAGCAACATCAGGCATCCGATCTTGCCAAAGCACAGACAGGAGTGTCTGTGCCACATGAATCCTGCCCGTAGTCCGCGATTGCTGTTACCGGCGCGAGCCGGTGTGGCACAGACACTCCTGTCTGTGCTGCTGATGTTCGCGACACATTGACTTCGACCGCGCCGCCGATATTCAGTTATCCTTCGATGTCGATGAACAGCCGCATCATCATCTTCCTGGTCGCCGCCGCGATCCTGTTCACCATCCTGGTGCCGGCCGTCGTCTTCATCGCCGCGGTCCTGCTGCTCATCACCCCGGCGCTCCTCGCCGCGCATCGTCCCATCGACGCCGTCGCGATCGCGCAGCCTCTGGCCCTCCGCAACCTCCCCCTCTTCCGCGCCCCTCCCGCCTCCCGCGTCTGAGCTCCCCCTCGTTCGCCGCAGTCCGCGGGAGGAACCATGTCCCTGAAGAGTGCTCTGGGAAAACTACTGCTGTTCGGAATGCTCCAAATCGGCGCCCTCGCCGGCGTGCCGATGACGCCACAAAAAATCGAAGAGCTCATGGAAGTGATGAACCGAGTGCGCGTGGTGCAGGTGATTCACAAGGAGAAGGATGAGGAGTAGGCAACGGAGGCCGTTCATTGTTCTCTTTGAGTTTCAGCAGCCTTCCGCTACCCTGCAGGCCGGTCCGTAATTCAGCAGGTACCGCAAAGAAGAGGTGATTCGTGATCTTCGACACGATGACGAAGAAGCGTGGCGATTCGCCTGCGCTTGTTAGCACAATGGTGTCCACCGTTCAATCGCTCATACGCGCGAACAGCGGAACTGGCGTCGCAATCCGCGACTCTGAAGGTGAACTGGTGCCCACGACAGGCGACCGACCCGGCATGTTGCTGGGGCGGATTCAGAGCGGGAAAACGCGGGCATTTATCGGCATCATCGCCAAGGCTTTCGATGAGGGAGTCGATTTCGCCATTGTTCTGACGAAGGGAACCAACCCCCTTTCCGAGCAGACGATCAAACGCATCAAGATCGACTTCAAGGAAGCAATTGATGACGAGGAAGTACTGGTCTTCGACATCATGACGTTGAAGAAGAACCTTACCCGCTTCCACCTGCAGAAGAAGTGGATCATCGTCGCCAAAAAAGAGGCGAACAATCTGAAGCGGGTATTTGGTGCGCTACGCGACCATTACCCTGATCTTCAGAAGAAGCGTCTCCTGATCATTGATGACGAGGCCGATTTCGCAACACTCACGTACCGCAAGAACAGGGACACAGACGAGATCGAACCGGGGAAGATTGCCGGATGGGTCGACAGTCTCCGGCATGCAAGCGCGACGACGCACTTTCTTCAGGTCACCGCAACACCCTATTCTCTTTACCTTCAGCCGAACGATGGAGAAGAGTCGCGTCTCTTTCATCCGATACGGCCAGCGTTCACCGAGATCCTGCCGATCTATCCAGGGTATGCCGGCGGCGACTTCTTCTTTGGCGATGCGGACGACGAATCGTCGATCGCCCATTTTGTCTACGAGGAAGTACCGCTCGACGAACGGGACGCCCTGAAAAAATCGGACCGCCGCGGCTTCCAGATTGAGGAAGCCCTCAGGCACAAGAAAATCGCAGTTCTTCGTCGAGCGCTCGTAAACTTCATTCTCGGCGGCTGCATTCGCCGCTGGCAACAGGAAACAGGCGCCGGAAAACGGGAGCGTTACAGCTTCATCGTTCACACCGAATCGGCTCGGGCGTCCCATACGTGGCAGGACAACATCGTTCGGGCCGTCGTTAAGCAATTGGTAGACGCTGCAGCGAATGACTCGCCGGAGTTTGATGAGCTTCTCGGCGAGTCGTACGCCGACCTCGAGAAGTCATTGGCCTTGGCTGGTACGCCGATTCCGAGCGCAGATGCAGTTAGGAGAATTGTGCGTGACGCGCTCACCAATGAATACGTTGTCGTCACAGTCGTAAACTCGAATAACGATGTCAGGAATCTGCTCGACGAAGACGGTCAGCTCGAACTCTTGGCTCCTCTCAACATCTTCATTGGTGGCAGCATCCTCGACCGCGGCCTGACGATTCGAAATTTGATCGGTTTTTATTACGGCCGGAACCCTCAGCAGTTCCAGCAGGATACTGTGCTGCAACATGCTCGGCTCTACGGGAATCGTCCCGTTGCCGATCTGGCGGTTACGCGGTTCTACACCACAAGTCACATTCATCAGGTAATGCGAAAGATCCATGAGTTCGACACCACACTTCGCCAGGCGATTGAGAAAGGCGCGCAGAAGCGCGGCATCTACTTCATCCGGCGTGATGACCGCGGCCAGATCATTCCTTGCTCACCGAACAAGATCATGGCCTCGGATATCGTCACTGTGCGGGCGCACAAGCAGCTTCGTCCCTTTGGGTTCCAGACCCGATTCAAGACGTACGTTTCCCGAGACATCGCCGAGCTTGACCACCTGATCAGCGCAGCGCAGGGGAGGCACTCTCCCGAGGAGCCGGTTCTCGTTGACGTGGCAGTCGGAACCGAGATTCTTAAACGGATTGAAGCAACGTTGGAATTCGATGATCCCGACTATCAATGGGATTTTGATGCCCACGCTGCCACGATCGAGTTTCTGTCCGACGAGTGCAAAGACCCTGCGAAGAAGGGACGTCTCTGGCTGCTGATCCGCCGTGACCGGAATCTTTCTCGTTACCGCTCGGGAGAGATGCGCTTCTCGAATGATCCACTTAGTTACCAGGAGCGGGCCGTCATCGAGCGGACCGCGACCGACTTGCCACTTCTCGCGCTAGTGCGTGAGAACGGCGCGGAGGTGGATGGCTGGAGAGGAACGCCGTTCTGGTGGCCCATCATCACGCCGGCCGGCTCCACACCAACCACCGTGTTTGCCAGCAAAACAAGAGGAGAAGAGTAATGGCCAGTCATGAAGTGAAATTTACGATTCCGCAGCGCAGCCTCGGGCATGCCGACGTGGAGTTCGAGGTGAGCCGTGACGGCGGGTTCTTCGGTACGCTCAAAGTCTCGAACGGCTCCATCGTCTGGGAGCCAGCGCACGCGAAGAAGTACGAATACAAGGTTTCGTGGGCGAAATTCGACGCGTTCGCGCAGGCGGAAGGGCGACAAATCTCGCGCTGAGCCGTCTGCCCGGAGATAATCGCGGCGATGGCTACGAGGGGAACGAGGAAGACGAAGGCCGCGCCGGCCGAAGGTGTGGAGGCGATCAAGCATGAGTCAGCACGTCGGAAGAACATTCCGCCGGCGGGACTGGAGGCGCAAGGGCGTATTCCGAAGGCGCCTCCGATCCGGTACGAATACAACCCGCATCTGCCGCCGGTCCTGCGCTGGTCGTCGGAGCCGAGCCAAAGCGATCGGCTGCCGGAATTGCTCCAGACGGCTCGCGAGCGCGCGCTGACCGAGGACGAGGCGCGCTTGCTCGCCGAGGCACTGCGGAAGCACGAGCCATGGTTGGAATGGAGCGGCAAGCGCGAGAAACCGTGGTTCGAAGTAGATCCTGTCGTCCTGCACATGCACGAGCGGGTTTCGACGCAGGCAATCCTGAAGGTGCTGGCGCGTGAAGACGTTCAGCGCGGTCTGTTCGCTGATCCGCAGCAGTCGTACGCTGACGCCGTCCAGTTCTACAAGCACGACATTGCCTGGACGAACCGCATGATACTCGGCGATTCGCTGCAGGTGATGGCCAGCCTTGCACGGCGTGAGGATCTTGCTGACAAGGTGCAGATGATTTATCTCGATCCACCGTATGGGATTAAGTTCGGGTCGAACTTTCAGCCTGAAGTCGGTGAGCGAGATGTCAAAGACACCTTGAAAGACTTCACACGCGAACCCGAGACTGTTCGTGCCTACCGTGACACCTGGACGCTTGGGTTGCATTCTTATCTTTCCTATCTAAGAGACCGTCTGATACTCGCACGCGAGCTTCTTGCCGATTCGGGAAGCATATTCGTCCAGATTAATGACGAGAATTTGCATCACCTCAAGTCCGTCATGGACGAGGTCTTCGGTCCGGCGAATTTTATTGTGACTATTGTTGTCAAGAAGAAGGGATCGACTAAGCCTACAGAACCGGTTAACGACTATCTGTTGTGGTATGCCAAAGATGCGCAGCGTGTTCGTGTGCGTCGTCTCACGTACGAGCGCGGTGAGCCGGAGGATGACCCCAAATTTAATACGCTAATATCTCCGGATGGTGAGCATCGACGATCCAAGGATCTAGACCGTTCCGCGATACTCAGTCTCGTTGAACGCGGGTGGCATTGGGCGCGCGTTAACTATCCAATTGTAAGCCAACATCCACACGAGTCTCGCAGCAGAGACTACGAGTTCCGAGGCCGCCAAAAGAAATGCGGCACGAATAAGCAGTGGCGTTTCGATGTGCCGGCCGGATTGAAGAGGATTGAGGAAAGCGAGCGGCTTTTTGATGGCGGAGGTGAATCTCTTGGTGGAGTAGTCGCCTGGAAAGATTGGCCTCATGTAGTGCTATCCAATTTTTGGGATGACACCAAGGGAGAAGAAAACCCAATTTACGTGGTCCAAACTGCTTGGAAAGTTGTGCAACGATGCCTGCTGATGACTACAGATGCCGGCGACCTTGTCCTAGATCCGACTTGCGGCAGTGGTACGACTGCATATGTCGCGGAGCAGTGGGGTCGCAGATGGATCACGATTGATACTAGTCGTGTTGCGTTAGCGCTGGCTCGACAGCGTTTGATGACCGCGCGATTCCTTGGATACGAACTTCGGCAACTGCGTCCTGAAGATATTGAGCGCAACCCGCAGGGAACTTGGTTGAGCGATCCTAGCGGGCGGATCGTGGGAAGGGCGACGTTTAAATGTAAAACTGCTCCCCATATCACGCTAAAAAGTATTGCAAACAATCTCTCGCTCGACGCAATCTTCGATCGTCATCGTCCTGCATTAATAGCGTTACTTTCGGCGACAAACGCCGTCTTGGGCCGAGTCACGCCTTCGGAGCGCGCTCACTTGGCCAACAAGCTGCGAGACAAGCAAAATCGTGACGGGAGACGATCGGTCACGGATGCGGATCGCCGACGTTGGGAACTCCCGAAAACAGAGTGGCGCGAATGGGAAGTACCCTTCGACACCGATCCTGATTGGCCGCAGCCACTGCAAGATGCCGTAATTGCCTATCGCAAGGCTTGGCGCGCGAAGATGGATGAGGTCAATGCGGCCATCGCTGCCAACGCGGAGATGGAAGAACTGGTCGACAAGCCGGAGGAGATCAAAGGAGTCGTTCGCGTGGCGGGTCCCTTCACCATGGAGGGGGTCATTGCGCTGGAGCAGAATCCTGAGACGCCGATCGGTGGTGCACCGGAAGTGTTGGAGACATTCGAAGACGTAGGCGCCGGCGAGATTGCAGTCGCGAATGCCGAGGCATATCTCGACAAGATCATCCGGCTGCTACGAACCAGCGGCGTCGACTTCGCAAACAACAAGCGCCGCATATTTGCCCGCATCGAGGCAGTGAGCAGCGCCGGATTTCTTCACGCTGAAGGGGAATGGGCCAATGGTGACGGAACGGAACGCCGTGTGGCTGTCTCCATCGGCCCCGAGGTAGGCAATGTTTCGGCCGGACAGGTCGAAGAGGCGATTTTTGCCGCCAGCCGGCGAGGCTACGACGATCTTCTGATCGTCGGTTTCGGCTTCGATCCTGTGGCGCAGTCAATCATCGATGGCGATGACAATCCTCGGGTCCGCAGCCACATGTCGCTCATCCGCCCAGACGTGGCGATGGATGACTTGCTCAAGACGCAACCAGGGAGCCAGCTCTTCACCGTCTTCAGCGCGCCTCGGGTCCATCCGCCCGAGCCACAGCCAGATGGACAGTTCGTCGTGGAAGTGGAAGGAATGGATGTTTACGACCCGGTGAACAACGAGCTGCATCCCACGAACAAGGACAAGATTGCCGCCTGGTTCCTTGACTCCGACTACGACGGCCGCACGTTCTGTATCACTCAGGCATTCTTCCCCGACAAATCGAAATGGAACAAGTTGGCGAAGGCGCTTGGCGATCAGGGAACGATCGATGAATCCGCGTTCGAGGCGCTGAGTGGCTGGCGCAGCCTGCCCTTCCCTCGGCCGTCCCGTCTGAATCCTGGTGATTCCTGGCGAATCGCTGTGAAGGTAATCGACCCACGAGGCAACGAAGGTCTCCGTGTCGTGGATATGCGTTGAAGTAAGGAGGAATCGATGACGCTCGAAAGAATCTCGATTGATCCAGCAGTCATGAATGGACAGCCATGCGTCCGTGGGACCCGCCTGACCGTGAAGCGCGTGCTGCACATCCTCGCTGAGTACAAAGATCGCGAAGAGCTGCACAACGATTATCCACGCCTTGACGACGAGGACATCCGACAAGCGTTGCTCTATGCCGCTGCTTCCGTCGACGACCGCATCGATGACCTCTCTTACTGATCCTCGATGAAGATTCTGCTTGATGAGGGACTTCCGCGACGCGCTGCTGCGCGTCTTCGCGAGAGCGGAATGGACGCCGTCCACGTCACCGAAATCGCGGACGCAGGGACCGCGGATATTGTGATTCTGCAGGAGGCGAGGGCCAGCGAGCGCATCGTTGTGACGCTTGATGCGGATTTCCATGCCTTGCTGGCGATCCACGGCTGGTCATCGCCATCAGTCATCCGAATTCGTCGCGAAGGTTTATCCGCGCAGGCCGTTCGCGATCTCGTCCTTCGCGTTGTCAACGATCATGAGGCGGCACTCCAAAGCGGGGTTGCTCTTTCGGTGCGCGCCCATCTGGTTGGTATCCGCAAACTTCCTCTGACCGAGCAGCCACCTGAACACTCTGAGTCCGACGAATGAAGATCGACGAACCGATTCCGATCCAGCCGGTGGAACAACCGATTCTCTGCTCGCCGTACTACGAGCCGCACCAGCACTGGATCTATGACCGATCAGGTATTCCTCGCAAAACACCAGGGCGGCGTATCGCGCAGTATTGGTACAAAGACGAACGTACCGGTTCCGCTCAGTTATCACTCGAAGGCGTTACCCAAGAGCAATCGGACGATCTTCCGCTGGTCAACGCACTGCGCGACGACGTGAAACGCTGGCGAGAGTCGGGTTGGGAGAACGCGTCCGAGACTACAAAGAAGCTGCTGCGACACTGGCGACGCGAGGATCGCTCCCGACGATTGTTCTTCTGTCAGCTCGAAGCGGTAGAAACGATCATTTATATCCGCGAGATTCTCGCTGCTGATCGCAGGACACGTTGGAATCCCAAGCTGACACTGACCGAATATCGCGAGTTGGCGGCGGGCCGAAACCCGCGTCCCGAGGAGTGGAGTCCTCGTGCGATGCAGCAGCCGAAGTTAGCGGATCAACCAATCGACTCGTCTCGCGCGCCCTTCGCGCGGTATGCCACAAAGATGGCCACTGGCAGCGGCAAGACAGTCGTGATGGCGATGCTGATCTCGTGGGCCTTCTGTAATCGTGGAACTAAGCCGAGAGATTCACGCTACCCGCGGCGTGCACTGGTGGTCTGTCCGAACCTGACGATCCGAGAGCGTCTCGATGTGCTTCGGCCGGGCGACCCGAACAACTACTACGACCGCTTCGATCTCGTTCCCTCGGCGCTCCGTCCGGAGCTGGCGAAGGGGAAAGTGCTGGTTACGAACTGGCACATCTTCAATGAATCGAGCGAAACGGAGAACGTCGGTGGCCTTCCGATCGTGCAACTCGGCCCGGAAAGCGAAGAGGCGTTCGCGAAGAATCGCCTCCATGATCTCGTCGAGGACGACGAACCGATCATGGTGCTGAACGACGAGGGGCATCACGCGTATCGTCCGGCACCCGTAGGCGAGGATTCGAAACTGACCGCTGAGGCGAAATTCGACCGCGAAGAAGCAACGGTGTGGGTTGACGGGATCGACAAGGTCAATGCTGCCTGCGGAGTAGCGTTTTGCGTCGATCTTTCGGCGACGCCTTTTTACATCGCCGGCAGCGGGTATCAGGAGGGCTCACCGTTTCCGTGGATCGTGAGCGATTTCAGCCTCGTGGACGCGATCGAGAGCGGCATTACCAAGATTCCGCGGCTGCCGGCCATTGACAACACCGGCCGGCCCGATCCGAAGTACTTCCGGTTGTGGGAGCACATTACAAGCGATCTGAAATCAGGCGAGAAGCTGTCCGGCGGAAAACCCAAGCCTGAAGTGATCTATCGCAGAGCGCAGGACGCCCTTCTGACGTTGGCAAGCGAATGGAAGGAGCGGTATGACCAGATGGTGGCGGCAGCGCCAGGACAGGAACGCGTGCCGCCGGTGATGATCGTCGTCTGCGACAACACCGACATCGCCGAGGAGTTTCACAAGAAGATCTCCGGTGAAGAGACGATTACCATCGAGGTCGAAGAGGACGATGAAGAAGACGACGCCCCCAAGCGGAAGAAGAAGCCGAAACAGCAGAAACGATACGGAAGTGGCGCGCTCGGTCTCGAGCCACTCTGGAATCGGAGAGGCGCCGAGGTCACGTTGCGCATCGATTCGAACCTGCTTGCGCAGGCTGAGAGCGAGGATCCAAGAGTCAACAAGAGCGAAGCTGCGCAGCAGCTGCGCAGGATCGTTTCATCGGTAGGACGCCTCGGTGAACCGGGAGAAAAAATCCGCTGCGTCGTGAGCGTAAACATGCTGAGTGAGGGATGGGACGCAAGCAATGTCACCCATATCCTTGGATTGCGAGCGTTCACGAGTCAGCTACTGTGCGAGCAGGTCGTCGGTCGAGGCCTGCGTCGAATGGACTACACGCCCGATCCCGCTACCGGCCTGCTGACGGCGGAATACGTAGACATCTTCGGTGTGCCGTTCTCGTTGATTCCCTTCAAAGGCCGCAAGCCTAACGAGAAGGCGCCACCTGAGGACCGGCCGAAAAACGAAGTGAAATCGCTATCAGAACGCGAGCATCTGAAGATTTCGTTTCCGATCGTTGAGGGGTATGTCTCTGATCTTCGGCGAAACCGGATTCGCTGCGACGTAGCGACCGTTCCCTCGATCAAGCTCGATCCATCGACGACGCCGAACGCTGCCTTCGTGCGGCCTCAGGTCGGCTATCAAGTCGGTCACATCAGCGCGCAAGGTGGATTCGGTTTTACGGAGATGAATCGCGACGAGTATCACCAGTCCGTCCACCCTCAGACGATCCGCTTCGTGATCGCGCGCGAGATCATTCGCCTGCTGACGGAGACGACGGATCCGAAAAAGGAGTCGTTGCGCCAGGAAAGCCGCGCGACACTCTTCCCGCAGGTACTGCGCATCGTCGAGGAGTACGTGAATCACCGAGTGGATCTGAACGAACAGCATCCTGCGGAGATCGGCCTGGAGACTTATACACGTCAGATCGTGTCTCTCCTGGCTGCCGCGATAGTTCCTGATGAATCAAGCGGTGAGTTGAAGATCCTGCCACGCCTTAATCGGTATAGACCGATTGGCAGTACGGACGACGTCCATTTCAAGACCGTGAAGCCCGTGCAAGCTACACAGGCGAGTCCGGTCAGTCATGTTGCGGCGGACACCACGTCATGGGAGCAGGCAGCGGCATTCCAGATCGAGAAACTGGCGCTGGAAGGCGTAGTGCAGTCCTACGTTCGGAACGATCATCTCGAATTCAATATCCCGTATGAGTCAGACGGCGGTCACGTGTACGAGCCGGACTTCATCGTGAAGTTAGCGAGCGGATTGACTGTTCTGCTGGAAGTCAAAGGCTTTGACCGGCCTGATACAGCACTCAAAAACGTTGCAGCCTGCCGATGGGTAGCTGCTGTCAACCATTGGGGAGTCCTTGGTCGATGGGACTATCTGATCGTGCGCGACCCTCAGAAAGTCGGCGCGCGGTTGAGAGAGTTCGTCAGCGCCTGCGCGGATTTGCCGGCGCTGGCTTAGCCATCGTGCCTGGGCGGATTCCGTCGAAGGTAGATAAACCAACCTGACCCGCCGAAATGCGCGGGCGCGCCTTCGGACGCGCCCGCGCGGGGCTTACTGCTGCACTACTGCCGGATCATCACTGGTTCGGCGGGGTTGCCGGGGGCGTCGCCGGCTTGCCTTGGCCTTGCGGCCGCGGCGGCCGAGGGCCACGCGCATGTCCTCGACGTGCGGAGCGATTGCGGCTGTCTCCGGACGCTTGGCCAGGCGCTTCGCCAGAGCGTAGGTCGTGAGCGCGGTGCTCCCGGCCTCGTTCTGCGCGGTCCGTACGCGGTGGCGCACGAACAACGCCATCGCTTCCAGCTCATCTGCTACCGGGCTGTACGCCTCGGCGTAACTCAGCCGATCCCGAATCTCCGGCACACCGAAACTCCCTCCGCGCGTGAGCTCCGTGGTTGCGCATTGCCAGCGCGGCGAGGTCGACAAACTGCGGGGGCACCGAGGCCGCGGATGCGATCTCGAGGCGAGCCTTTTTGGATCCGGGGACGACGAATTTCGGCACTCTGTCTTTCAGAGCACGGATATCGTCGATCAGCGCTACCGCGCCTTCCAAGGTTCACGCGGAGACGCGGAGAGGACGCCGTTCGATCTCCGCGTACTCCGCGTCTCCGCGTGAACCGTCTCACTTCGTCGTCAGCGCCCTCACCCTCCGTTCCTTCACCACCTCCCCACCCTTCATCACGAAGGGGACGTCGTGCAGGAGATGGATGCTGCGCAGAGGATCGCCGTCGACGGCGATGAGGTCGGCGTAGGCGCCGGGGGTGATTGAGCCGACGTCGGACGTCGCGTCGAGCATTTCGGCGGCGCGGGAGGTGTCGGAGCGGATGGCGTCCATCGGGGACATGCCGAGGGCGACCATCTTGTCGAATTCCTGGACGATCGGTTCGGTCCAGCTGAAACCGCCGACGTCGGTGCCGAAGACGATTTTTACCCCGGCCTTCAGCGCCTTGCGGAATGATGCCTCGTGCAGCGAGACGCGTTTCGCGTCGCGGCGGCCGGCGGGAGTGTCGGGCGGCGAGTTGTGATCGTAGTAGACAGCGAGCGTCGGTACGTACCACGTGCCCTGTTTGATCATTTGTTCGATGTTGGCGTCGGTGAGCTCGAGGCCGTGCTCGATCGAATCGCAGCCGCCGTCGAGCGCGCGATGCAGTCCCTCGCCGTTGTAGGCGTGGCAGGCCACCTTGCGCTTCCAGCCGTGAGCCTCGTCGACGATGGCGCGCAGCTCGTCCACGGTCAGCGTCGGCTGCGAGACGAGGTTACCCTGCTTGTCGAGCCACGACCGGTGCGTCATGTAGACCTTGATCCAGTCCGCGCCGTGATCGAGCTGCTCGCGCGCCGCCTTGCGCGCCTCGACCGGCCCATCGATGAGTTGTGCGCCCTTCGGCACCGTGATCTCCGGCGCGTATCCCTCCAGGTTGTAGCCGCCGGTGGTGGAGATGGCGCGCGTGGCGGCGAAGATGCGCGGGCCGGGGATGCGTCCCTCATCGATGGCCTGCTTGATGCCGATGTCGCCGTATCCCGCTCCCTCGGTCTCGACGTCGCGGATCGTGGTGAATCCCTGCTCCAGCGCGCGTCGGGCGGAAACGGTGGCCCGCGCCGCGCGATAGGCGAGGCTGTACTTCAGCAACTGCGCGTCGTATCCCCCCTCGGCCGGATCCTCACCCTGCAGAAAGATGTGCGTATGCGAATCGATCAGCCCCGGCATCACGGTCATGCCGGTCAGGTCGATGACGCGCGCGCCGTCCGGAATGGCGATCCCCGCACCGACGCTCTCGATGCGATTGCCTCGGATGACGATGACCTGATTCTCTTTCGGCGCATCGGAGCGTCTGTCGATGAGTGCGCTGGTCTTGACGTACGTGACCTGCGCGTTCGCAAAACTCGCGGCGACGGTGAGGAGGATGAAGAGTTTGATTCGCATAAAAGCATTTCACCACAGAGACACAAAGAGCACAGAGGGGCTTTCTCTGTGTACTCTGTGCCCTTCGTGGTGAAAACGCCTTACGACTCCGATATGCGCGCGCTGGCGCACCAGACGGTCGATGCTCTCTTCGATCACGTCGAAAACATCGCCGGGCGGCGCGTCGTCGATTGGCAGACCTCGGACGAGTTGCGTGCGCGCGTGCGCATCGATGACCGCGGAGGCGCGGATGGGATGGGGTTGATTTCTCTTATCAAAGACAACGCCATTCAGCTGCACCATCCCGCGTACATGGGGCACCAGGTCTGTCCGCCGTTTCCGACCGCCGTGATCGCCGATCTGGTGATCTCGACGCTGAACCAGTCGACCGCGGTGTGGGAGATGAGTCCGATCGGGACGGTGATCGAGCAGGAGGTCGTCCGCTGGCTGGCCGATCGCGTCGGCTATCCGGCGTCCTCCCTCGGAACCGCCGTTTCCGGCGGCTCGGCGGCGAACCTCACCGCGCTGCTGGCCGCTCGCGCGCGCTGGAACGACAGCGGCCGTGCAGGGAAACGTCCCGTCATTCTCTGCTCCGCCGATGCGCACTATTCGACGGCGCGTGCGGCGTCGATCATGGGGATTGATGTCGTCAAGGTCGCAACGGACGCTGCGCATCGCCTGGACGTCGATGCGCTCGACGCTGCGCTTCGGGAGAACGAGGTCATGGCCATCGTGGCGACGTCGGGGTCGACGGCCACCGGCGCGTTCGACGATCTCCGCGCGATCGCGGCGCTGCGCGACAAGTACGACACGTGGCTGCACGTCGATGCCGCGCATGGAGCGTCGGTGGTCCTGAGCGAACGACTGCGTCCGCTCGTCGATGGTCTGGATCTCGCCGATTCGCTCGCCTGGGATCCGCACAAGATGCTCTGGATGTCGCTCTCCCTCGGCGTCCTCCTCGTGCGCGACGGACGCTGGCTCCGCCGCGCATTCGAAGCCGATGCGCCGTACCTCTTCAACGCCGAACGCGCCGGCGACAACATCGGCGAGATGACCATCCAGTGTTCCAAGCGTGCCGATGCGGTCAAGCTGTGGATGACGCTGCAGATGCTCGGAACGGAGCCGTTCGTTTCGGCGATGGAACACGTGACCGACCTGACGCGCTATCTGTACGACGTCGTCTCCGCGTCGTCCGACTTCGAAGCGATGCACGTTCCGATGTTCAACATCTTCTGCTTCCGTCATCGCAGCGACGATGCGACGAATGCGGCGCTGCGCGAACGCCTGATCCGATCGGGACAGGCATGGATCACGTCAACGGTGCTGAAAGGTCAGCGCGTTTTGCGCGTGACGATGATCAATCCGCGCACCGAGCGGGGGGATGTCGACCGGATGCTTGCGGCGCTGAGAAGGTTCGCGGCATCGTAGCGCCGCCGGCGGGCCGCCAGCGCTACGTTTGGCCGCGATAAACTCCGGCGCCCATGCCACTCCGCATCGTATTGGTCGAGCCGCGCGAAGCGGGGAACGTTGGCGCCGCGGCGCGCGTGATGAAGAACTTCGGATTCGATGATCTCTGGATCGTCGGAAAACACCCGAATCTGCATCCGCTGGCGGGATGGTGGGCGAGTGGCGCGGACGACGTCGTCGAGCACGCTCACTTCGCGCCGACGCTGCATCACGCGGTCGCCGATGCGCACATCACCGTTGCCACGACCTCGGATCGCGAGCGGACCACGCCGGTCGATCTGACGCCGGTCGAAGTCGCGCAGAAGTTCGCATCGATCGGCGAACAGACTCTGGCCCTCGTCTTCGGCCGCGAGGACAAAGGGCTGACGCGCGAGGAAGTCGTGCAGTGTCAGCACACGGCGGTGATTCCGACGTCGCCGAATTTTCCGACGATGAACCTCGCGCAGTCCGTCGGCATTTTCTGCTACGAACTATCGACAACGTCGCGCGAAACGGAACCTCGCGAGCTGGCCACGGCGGCGCGGATCGAACGATTGCACGAGCGCGTTCAGGCGCTGCTGGTGGAAGTCGGATTTCTGCACGGCGACAATCCGTATCGCGTGTACGACGAATTGCGCGCCATCTCCGCGCGCGCCAATCTCGACGGCCGCGAAGCCACCATCCTCCTCGGCATCATCCGGCAGATCGAGTGGAAGCTCGCTCAGGCGGGCGGCAGCACGCCGTGACCGTCGTGCGATCCTTCCAGGCACTCGCCGATCATCTCGATGAACTTCTCGAGGTCGAACGGTTTGAGGATGGAGTTGCAGACCGCGTTCGGCGGAATCTTCTCGACGCCGCGCTTGCCGGCCGCAGTGAAGACAATGATGTGCGGCCGCTGATCGGGATAATCCTTCGAGACCTGGTCGATGAATTCGTAGCCATTCACGCGCGGCATCATCAGATCGAGGAGAATCAGATCGTACGACCCGTCATGCTTCAACTTGTCCAGCCCGACCTGCCCGTCTTCCGCCAGCTCGACGGTGAACTTCATCCGCTTCAGGACTGCCTGCAGGAGAACCCGAATGGCGAGGTCGTCGTCGATGACCAATATCCGTCGGCCGCTTCCGTCGATTTTTCCAGTCATGAAGTTGTGTCGATACCCGGTTTCACAGGGCCATTATGCGAAACGCATACCGGCCTCAGGCTTAGCTGTTTCAATAGATTACGGCATCACCCCTCGGCTGGCAATGACTGTCGCCTCTGAGACTTACGCGTTCCGGCCGTGGGTGCGCCGGGCGGGCCTGTCGATCGTTCTGGTTGCGGCGGGAGTCACGGCGGCGATCGCGATTGCGCTGATCGCAAATCCTGCCGCGCGCTACGGCTGGATCGGCGAACGCGCGGTGTGGGCGTACATCGCCACGCTCTGGATCGGCGGGCTGAAGGTGTGGCTCGGGACGCGGCGCGCGGTGGCCGAGGTGGGGGAGGAGACGCTGACGCTGCGACCGTTGCATCAGTTCCGATCGCGGACACTGCGATGGAACGACATCACCGGCACGGAACAGATGATCGGCGGCGACCGGATGATCGTTTACTACGACACGCCGCGCGGCATGCGCTTTGTGGCGATGAATTTGAACCTGATCAAAGGCCGCCGCACGTTTCTGGCGACAATCGACGGACGTCTGCGCTCGATGGGATTCGTGGAGAAAATCGTCGAAAGGTCGCGGTATCTTTCCAGGCCGCAATGACGCCCAAGAAAGAGATTGAGAAGCTGCGCGCGGAGCTGGAGCGGCACAACCGGCTCTATTACCTCGAGGCCGCACCGGAGATCAGCGACTTCGAGTTCGATCAGCGGCTGAAGCGGTTGCAGGAGCTGGAGGCGGCGCATCCGGAGTTCGCCGATCCGAACTCGCCGACGCAGCGCGTCGGCGGCGCGCCGATGACCGGCGATTTCGCCACCGTCATCCACGATCCGCCGATGCTTTCGATCGAGAACGCGTACACGATCGAGGAGCTGCACGAGTGGGATGCGCGCGTGAAGAAAGGGCTCGGCGTCGACGAAGTCGAATACGAAGCGGAGTTGAAGATCGACGGGGTCTCCATCGATCTGCTCTACGAAAACGGCGCGTTGACTCGGGCTGCGACCCGTGGCGACGGCGTGCGCGGCGACGACGTGACCGTGAACGTGCGCACCGTCCGCGCGCTGCCGCTGAAAATCGACACGAAGTTCAAGCGTGTGGAAGTGCGCGGGGAGATCTACATTTCCGCGGCTGATTTCAAGATTCTCAACGACCAGTTAGAAGAAGCCGGCCAACCGGTGCTCGCCAATCCGCGCAATGCCGCGGCGGGGTCGCTGCGGCAGAAAGATCCGAAGCTCGTCGCGGCGCGGCGGCTCAGCGCGTTCGTCTATCACCTCGTCGCGGCGGACGATGTTCGCGTGACGTCGCAGTCCGAGGCGTACGAGCTGCTGGCGAAGATGGGATTCCCGCTGAATCCGAAGCGCGGTGTTTTCCCGAGTCTGTCCGCGGTCGAAGCGTTCATTGAAACGATTCGCGAGCAGCGCCACGATCTGACCTTCGACATCGATGGCATCGTCATCAAGGTCAATCGGCGCGCGCAGCAGCAGGAAGTTGGCGCGACGTCGAAAGCGCCGCGATGGGCGATCGCGTTCAAGTACCCGCCCGAGGCGGCGGAGACGGTCGTGCGCGCGATCAATTTGTATGTAGGGCGCACGGGCGCGGTCACACCGGTCGCCGAATTTGATCCGGTGCATATCGGCGGGACGAAAGTAGTCAACGCGTCGCTGCACAATTTCGATGAGGTGGCGCGCAAGGACGTGCGCGTCGGCGACCACATCGTCGTCGAAAAGGGCGGCGACATCATCCCGAAAGTCGTCGACGTTCTGATCGCGAAACGTCCCGAGGGAACGGAGCCCGTTGCGTTGCCGACGGAGTGTCCGGCCTGCCACGAGCCGCTGCATCGCTTCGAAGGTGAAGTGGCCATCCGCTGCATCAATCAAGGTTGCCCGGCCATCGTGCGCGAGTCGCTTTTCCACTTCGGCGCGCGCAAGGCGATGGACATCGAAGGCCTCGGATACCAGACGATCACGCAACTGCTCGACGCGAACCTCATTACCGACTACGCGTCGCTCTACGAACTGCGCGAAGAGGACGTGGCGAAGCTGCCCGGCAAGGGCGAGCTGTCTGCGCGCAAGCTGGCCGAGGGGATCGAAAAGTCGAAGACGGCGGAGTTGTCGCGGCTGATCTTCGCCATCGGAATCCGCATGGTCGGCGAGCGCGCCGCGAAGTTGCTGGCGGACCGCTTCGGATCGATCGAAGCGTTGATGAAGGCGACGACCGAGGAGTTGGTGGAAGTGGCGGAGATCGGGCCGAAGGTGGCCGAAGCCATCACGTTTTACTTCTCCGTTCCGGCCAATCGCGAGCGGATCGAGAAGATGCTTCGCCTCGGCGTCGCGCCGCGGCATGTCTCCGCTGTGACTGGCGATCGGCTGGCGGGGAAGACGCTGGTCGTCACGGGCACGCTGGCGCGTTTTTCGCGCGATGAGATTCACAAGCTGATCGAGCGCGAAGGCGGCAAGCCGTCAGGATCGGTCTCGGCGAAGACGTCGTATCTCGTCGCCGGCGAAGCGGCAGGCTCGAAGCTGGAGAAAGCGAAGTCGCTCAACGTGCCGGTGCTGACCGAGGATGAGTTCCTGGCGCTGATCGGCCATGCAAAAAGCGACGGTTAGAACCCTGGCGGCGATCATCGCCGTCGTCGCCGCCGCGCAACTGTGGCTGGCCTGGCGCTACTACGGATTCCTGACCGGCGACGACGTCGAAGTGCTCTCCGAGGCCTTCCGCCGCGCGCGAGGGTTGGCGTACACGCCGTGGGATATCCGCAATCTGTTCGTGCCGGATGTGGTGGTGGCGCCGGTGGTGTTTCTCGCGCGCGGCGTTTCAACGCGAACGACGATCTTTCTCGCATCTCTACCGTTCATCGCACTGTCGTCGCTGACGATCTGGCTCGTGTATCGGCTCGCGCTGCGCTGGTGCGACGAACGCGCGGCGATCGTGGCCGCGCTGCTCTTTGCGACGCATTGGATTCCGCTGAGTTTCGGGAGCACGGTGTACCCGCGGACGTTGGCCGCGGCGTGCGTCGTCGCCGCGGCGTTGATCGTCGATCGATGGCCGTTCGTTGCAGGTCTGTTGATCGGGCTGGCCTTTGCGGATCGATTCAGCGAGATCGTGTTTCTTGGACCGGTGCTGGCTGTCATCCTGAGCCGCCGACACCCCGGAGGGGTTGAGGACGGCGAAGGATCCCCAGCCGCTAGCCACGCCTCGGCCGCCCACCCGTTCCGGGTTTCAGCCGGGGATCCTTCGACCGTCCTCCGCGACTCCGCGCTTCGCGCTCTGTCGCTCCGGCGGCTCAGGATGACAGTGGCTTTGCTCGCGGGATGTTTCGTATCAATCCTCCTCACCGTCGGCCTCTACGACTGGCTGACATGGGGCAGTCCCTTCTCCAGCGCGATCAAGTTCGCACACCTCACGCTAGTCGAGCCGGACTTCGCATCGCGCGTGAAGTACCAGGCGCCGTGGTGGTACGTAGCGAACATCGTCCGCTGGTGCTCGCCGGCGCTGCTGCCGCTGCTCTGGTACGCGCGCCGCACCCGCGCGATCTGGTTCATCGTCATCCCGCTCATCGCGTTTTCAGCGATCAAACACAAAGAGTTGCGCTATCTGCAGGTGATGATTCCGTTTCTCTGCATCGCGGCATCGATCGGGTTCGCAGCGATGCGCCATCGCCGCATCGCCATCGCGCTCGTGGCGATTTCCATCGTGTGGCACCTGCACGGACTGCGCTACCTCGCCCGAAAATCGCAACCGTCCGTGATGGCGGCGCAGTGGATTGCGTCGAATCCGTCCATCCACTCCATCGCCGCCTCCCAACTCTGGTCCTACGGCGACAAGCTCTACCTCGGCGACACGATGGCGATGTCGGACGTCGGCACGCCGCCGGAGAAATTGTCCGAGGTGAATGCGGATGCGGTGGTGTTGTATGAAACCGATCTCGATGTTTCATCGCGCGTCGACGCGCTGCGCGCGAATGGCTACGCGCCGGTGCGCACATTCCGCGACGATCCGGCGCGGGCGGTGGTGGTGTTTATGAAAAATCGTAGCGCCGTCGGCCCGACGGCTGGACCGCCGCCGCTACGTCGGCGGCATTTCGCGCGCTACATCTCTTTGCGATACTTCGGATCGAGGGCGTCGATGAGGCCGTCGCCGAGGAAGTTGAGGCCCATCACGGCGAGCATGATGGCCACGCCGGGCCAGATGGCGAGGTGGTTCGCGAGTCCGAGGTAGCGGCGGCCGGAGGTCAGCATCGCGCCCCAGGATGGCGTCGGAGGTTGAACGCCGAGGCCGAGGAACGAGAGGGCGGCTTCGGAGAGGATCGCGCCGGCCAGGCCGAGGGTGGCCATCACGATCACGGGGTTGATGACGTTCGGGAGGACGTGCAGGACGATGACGCGCGGGGAGCGGGCGCCGAGGGCTTTCGCGGCGGTGACGTACTCCATCTCGCGCACTTTCAGGACCTGGCCGCGCACGAGGCGCGCGTAACCGACCCATCCGATCGTCGCCAGCGCGAGGACGACGTTGTTGAGGCTCGGCCCGAGGACCGCCACGAGAGCGATGGCGAGGAGGATGCCGGGGAAGGCGAGGAGGATGTCGGTGATGCGCATGATGAGCGTGTCGAGCCAGCCGCCGAAGTAGCCAGCCATGGCGCCGAGGGTGATGCCGACCAGCGAGGCGAGGATGACGACGCTGAAGCCGACGCGCAGCGAGACGCGCGCCCCCCAGAGGATGCGCGAGAGAACGTCGCGCCCGAGATCATCGAGGCCGAGGAGATGGCTGTGCGACGGCGCTTCGAGGCGGCGGATGGTGTCCTGCGCATTCGGATCGAACGGCGCCAGCAGCGGCGCGGCGATCGCGACGAGCACGAGCGCCACGGTCAGCAGCAGGCCGGCGGTGAAGGCGAAGTTTTTTAGAAGGCGTTTCATTGGGTGTCGGCTGTCGGCTGTCGGCTGTCGGCTGTCGGGTGTCGGGTGTCGGGAACTTTTCAGCCCCGACGGCCGAGAGCCGACAGCCGACAGCCCTCATTCCAGTTTGATTCTCGGGTCTACCACTCCATACAGCAGATCGCTGGCAAAATTCACCATGATGTACGTCAACGCGATGACCAGGATCGAGGCCTGGACCTGCGGGTAGTCGCGCGTCGAAATCGACGTCAGCAACAGGCGGCCTAGCCCGGGCCAGGAAAAAATCTGTTCGGTGATGATGGCGCCGGTGAGGAGCGATCCGAACTGCAGCGCGAGCACGGTGATGACCGGGATCAGCGCGTTTTTCAGGGCGTGGCGGAAGATGGCCCGCGCGCGCGTGACGCCTTTGGCGACCGCGGTCGTGACGTAGAGCTGCGTCAGTTCGTCGGCGAGCGAGACGCGGATCATGCGCGTCAGGATCGCCGACAACGCCAGCCCCATCGTCAGCGACGGCAGGACGAGCGATTTCAATCCTTCCTCGCGGCCGGAGACGGGGAACCATTCGTGGTTGATGGCGAAGGCGATGATGAGCAGCGGTCCGAACCAGAAGCTGGGCATGGAAACGCCGATGAGCGCGAAGAATCGCGCCACGTTGTCGATCCAGGAGTTTCGATAAATCGCGGAGATGATGCCGAGCGGGAAGGCCACCAGCAGCGCGATGAACATCGAGCCCATGGCCAGTTCGATCGTGGCCGGATAGCGTTGCTTGATCTGATCGGCCACACTGAGGTTCGTCTGGAACGAGGTCCCGAAGTCGCCGCGGATGACGTGCGTGACGTAGTGGACATATTGCGTCCAGAGCGGCTGATCAAGTCCGAGCGCCTTCCTCACCGCCGCCACATCCTCGGGACGCGCCCCTTCGCCCGCGATCTGCACGGCCGGATCGCCCGGGATCATGTGGATGAGCGAAAAGACGAGCGTCAGGATCCCGAAGGTAATCGGAATCATCTGCAGGAATCGGCGAAGGATGTACTGAGACATGAATCGTCAGGTTTCGCGGAGCGAGGGTTGTGCCAGTGGAACTTTCAGGTTTTCTCTTGCTTCCCCGTAAAGTTCCAACCCGCGATCTTCAGAACCGGCGCGATCGTACCGCCGAAGTGGTTGTACCAGGTGGCCACTCGGCGGCGTTCGCGCGTCATCCCTTCGATTCGCGAGAACGCTTCGACGATCGACTGCGTCCAGCGCAGGTTCGGGAGGCGGGCCACGACTTCGCCGTCGCGGATCAGGAAGGTGCCGTCGCGCGTGGTGCCGGTCATCAGCGCGGTCTTCGGCTCGAGCAGGCCGTTGACGTAATTGAAGCGCGTGACCCAGATGCCGTGCTTCGTGGAGCGGATGAGCTCTTCGCGCGTGGCGTCGCCGCCGTCGATCGACAGATGAAACGCCGAGCCGTGCTCGGCCCCGCCGAGGTTCCAGCAGGTGGCGGTGGGTGGGAAGTGGAGGCGGTCGGCGTAGACCTTGTCGATCGCGGGCGTGCGCACGACGCCGCGCTCGATCATCGCCACGCGCCGTTTCGGAAGGCCTTCGAGGTCAAACGGAAAGGGGAGGAAGTCGGGATCGAGCGCGTCGTCGGCGAGCGTGAAGTTGGTGCCGACGACCTGCTTGCCGACATTGTTGACGAAGAACGAGGAGCCGTCGTCGTATGCCGCGCCGCTGAGCGTGATGAGGTTCATCCAGTCGACCACCTCGGCGGTTGCAGGCGGCTCGAGGATGACGTCGTAGGCGCCGGGCTCGATGTCTTCGACGCGGTCGGCACACAACGTCGCTTTGTACGTGGCCTCGTCGCCGAGGGCGACGACGTCGACGTTGGAGCGATCGAGCGCGGTGGCGTAGCCGGAGCCATTCGCGCCGATCGCGATGACGGTGGCATCGGACGACGTCACCGTGCAGTAGCGGCGGATGCCGTGCGAGTTGGCGACGGCGATCGACGACGCGCCGGTGCCGTAAGCGCCGGCGAAATCGATGTTCGATTTCGCGCCGCGGTCGAACATCTCCCGCAACGCGCGCGCCTTCGCCGCCGGCGCAATCGCGGCGGTGGCTTCGTCGAACGTTCGCACGTCCGGCAGCGGCTCGTTGGCGCGATACAGCCCGCTGAAGTTCTGCAGCGCGTCGGAGTGCTTCGCCGCCTCGCGCGCGAGCGCCGCCGTTCGCGCGATTTCATCGGCATCGAAGACGGTCGTCGAGGCAACGCCCATGGCATCGTCGACGATCACGCGCAACGTCAACTCCGCGCTGACCTCGGACATGTTCTGGTGCAGATTCGAATTCGCGAACCGGCTTACGTTCTGATCGGTAGATTCGAACACGGCGTCGGCTTCGGTCGCACCAGCGGCCTTCGCGGCGGTGAGCGCGGCGTCGAGGATGGCGAAGGAATCGTCGTTTGAGCGCATCGTTAGAAAGGCGAATGTTGAATGTTCAATGTTGAATGTTGAATGTTGAATGGGCTGCGCTCAGTTCGATCTCTCGGTTTTCATTCAACATTCAACATTCAACATTGAACATTGAGCTTCTGTCTCCTTACCCCATCTCCACGTTCCGAAACCGCGCCGCCGGCGCGCCGTGCGCAACGCGCATCGTCTGCAGCGGATCGCCCTTCCCGCAGTTCGGCAGGCCCCAGACCTGCCAACTGGCGCGGTCGGCCACGGCGTCGCACGAGCGCCAGAACTCCGGCGTGTTGCCGGTGTAGAGCGGATTTTTCAGCATCCTGCCGAGGCGGCCGTTCTCGATTTCGTAAGCGACTTCGCAGCCGAACTGGAAATTGAGACGGAGATCGTCGATCGACCACGACTTGTTCGTCTCCACGAAAATGCCGCGCTTCGTGTCGGCGATGATGTCCGCCAGCGGCGTCGTGCCCGGCTCGAGATTGATGTTGGTCATTCGGATGATCGGGATGCGCGCCGCCGTCTCCGCGCGAACGGTGCCGTTCGACTTGCGGCCGATCGCCGGCGCCTTGTCGCGGCTGGTCAGGTATCCGACGAACATCCCTTTGTCGATCAGGTGAAAACGCTGCGCGGGAACGCCGTCGTCGTCGAAGCCGAACGAGCCGATCGAGCCCGGGATGGTGGCATCGCCGACGATGTTGACGAGCTCGGAGCCGTAGCGGAAGTTGCCGAGCATCGACGGCTGCAGAAACGAGCCGCCGGCCAGCGAAATCTCCAGCCCCATGGCCCGATCGAGCTCGGTCGGATGGCCGCATGACTCGTGAACCTGCAGCGCGAGCTGCGCCGATCCGATGATGAGATCGGTGCGCCCGGCCGGAGCCTTCGGCGCCGTCAGCAGCGCCAGCGCTTCGTCGCGGATGTCGAGCGCCTTCTTCGGCAGATCGAGCCGCTGGATGAACTCCCATCCCGCGGCCTGAAAGTCGCCGCCGAACGGATTGGGATAGGTGCGGCGCTGGAACTCGCTGCCGTCGATGGCCACCGCCTCCACGCCGCCGCCCATCTCGGTCGTGGTCTGTTCGATGTAGCTGCCGACGGTGGACGCGAAAATCTTCTCCTGGCGATAGCAGGAGATGTCGCCGGAAACCTGATGGATGCGGTCATCGCCGCGCATCGGATCGGTCGAAGCGAGGAGATGTTCGATTTTCTTTTCGATCGGAATCGACCACGGATCGATCTCGTACGTCGACGCCCACGTCGCCACGTGCGGCTCGATGTCGCTCAACACGACGCGCTGCGTTGACGCGATGTTGCTCGCCGCCGCCACCTCCACCGCCCGCCGCGCCGTCCTCCGGATCGACTCCTCGGAGGTGTCGCTGTTCGCCGCGAATCCCCATCCATCGCCGACCAGCACGCGAACGCCGATGGCCCGGTCGATGGTCGACGACAACGTCTCCACCTCGCCATTGCGCACGCGCACATGCTGCTCATGCGTCGCCGTCCAGCGAATGTCCGCATAGCGCAGCCCCGCATCGCCGAGCGAAGCGAGGACATCTTCCAGTTGCGCGCGAGTGGGTTTCATCGAGGGGCGGCGATTATATGGAGAGTACAGTCGAACGCATCGCAAGCATCACAGTTGCCCCGCCCTCCCAAAGCGGTGGCTTTGCCACGCGCACTTCCATGAGAAGGCCATCATCTGTCAAGTCGGCATCGGGAGAGCGCCTTGGCGCTCGATCGATGCCGCACTGTCGCGTTTGATTTTTGAGTGGTTGTTGTCGTTTGCGTTTGGCCTTG